>Ga0182742_1000009_pt1 | contig 450952 bp, 407 predicted proteins | sample eDN5th37CBELigMG_FD_128880 | JGI IMG/M metagenome (GOLD analysis project Ga0182742, IMG submission 128880) | Enriched Miracle-Growth compost microbial communities from Emeryville, California, USA - eDNA 5th pass 37_C BE-Lig MG (version 2)... ... | reverse complement strand
CGTACCATCGACGAGGTCTGTCGCACCGTCGGCGAACTCGTTCACGCGATCCAGCCGGCAGAATGCCAGAACTACTTCATCAATGCAGGATACGCTTCTACTTAAATAGGAAATGCTCTAGCCGACGCGGTGGAGGACGCACAGCTTGTTGCCGTCCGGGTCGCGCAGATAGGCCAGATACATCTTCATGCTGCCATTATCGCGGATGCCCGGAGGGTCCTCGCAGCTGGTGCCGCCGTTGGCGACGCCGGTCGCATGCCACGCATCGGCCTCTTCCTGCGACTTGGCCAGGAAGCCGATCGTGCCGCCATTGGCGTGCGTTGCCGGCTCGCCATTGATGGCTTTGAAACCGAGAAAGTCCCCGTCTTTGTCCGGTAGAAAATACGGTGACGGTCGACCACGGCAGGCGCAACGCCAAGCGTGCCGAGCAGTTTGTCATAGAAGTCCTTGGCCCGCTCGAGGTCGTTGGTACCGATCATGACGTGGGAAAACATCGCGTATCCTCTCTAGAATGCCGTGTGTCGGGGGTGTGAGGGAACCTATTCAACAGGGATTGTCGCGATTGTCGAGCAGCTTTGTGCCATGCGGAGGAAATCTGGAATGCGGAATTTTTCCTAAGGCTTCCAATTTTGGAATTTTGCCCTGTCTTGCCGCAGAAGGATGGCGATCCCAGCAGGATTCGAACCTGCAACCCGCGGAGTAGAAATCCGCTACTCTATCCAGTTGAGCTATGGGACCGTCGCTGGCGCTTCTAACATCGTCCGCGCCGGAACGTGCGGCGTTCGCGCCAATTTAGCGCTGTTTTTGCCCGATCCAAGCGGATCCGGCAAGTCGCCGTCCGGATCTCGGTCGCAGCCGGGGAAGCCGGGCGCCGAGGGGTCAGAAAATCGTTCCCACCCGCACCGAACCGAAAGCGGTTTTGCCGCGACAGAGCGAATGGTGCGTCGGCGTGGCCTTTTCCGCTATGGTTCGACGCGATCATGATTCAGCGGCTGATGACAATCTGCACCAGACCAGCCCCACAGCGTTTTCAGAAGCGGCATTGCCGCGTCATCAGCCCGTCACTTTGTCACGAATGCCTGGAGACCGACGGCGGACGGTCGTCCTCGTGCGGCGGATTTGATCATCGTCTCGCGAGGGCCACGCCCTGGCTGACAACGGTGAGATGTAAAATCCTCCGCCAGACAACAGGTCGCTCGTATCCCGTGCCATCGGCGCTCGTCAGAGCGCGTGCTGGACGGGAATACAGGCGCCGGAGCGGAATTATGAGGGAGAATGCCATGAGGGGATTGGTTCGCGCGCTCGGCGTCGTGATGATGCTCATGTCCGGTCTCGCCACTGGGCAGGCGGCCGACAAGGCGTACAAGCGGGACGATCTGGCAGACGCCGCGATCAAGCTGCAGGAGCAGATCAAGACAGAGGCGGGCAGTGTCGCCAAGCCGGCGTCGCAACTGCGCACCGATGCCGACGCCGCGATCCGGAAGGGCAACCTTCGCGAAAGTCTGCAAATTCTCGGACAGCTCGCGGCCATAGCCCCCGAGGACGGCGGCAACTGGCTGCGGCTGGCGAAGACCATCCTCCAGGTCCGCCCGCTCACCAACAGCGAACAGACGCTGTTGCGCGAACGCGCCTCGACCGCGGCTTATCTCGCCTACCAGCGCGCCGGCAACGCCGGCGAGGAGGCCGATGCGCTGGCCGTGCTCGGCCGCACCTTCGCGGACCGCAAGCTGTGGCGTCCGGCGCTCGACACCATGCGGCTGTCGCTGGACCTGCGCGAGGTTGCGGATGTCCGGGGCGCTTATGAAAAGCTGCGCGACGATCACGGCTTCCGGCTGCTCGATTACAGCGTGGATTCGGATTCCGCTTCGCCCCGTGTCTGCTTCCAGTTCTCGGAAGACCTCGCCAAGCGCACCGACTTCGCACCGTATCTCGCGTTGGCCGGTAACGACGCGCCGGCCATTTCGTCCGAAGACAAGCAGCTTTGCGTCGACGGGCTGAAGCACGGCGAGCGCTACAACATCAATCTGCGCGCCGGGCTGCCGTCCACGGTGCGCGAGACGCTACCGAAGTCGGCCGAATTCAACGTCTATGTCCGCGACCGCAAGCCGTTCGTGCGCTTCACCGGCCGCGCTTATGTGCTGCCGCGTACCGGCCAGCGTGGCATTCCGGTGGTCAGCGTCAACACCCAGAACGTGGCGGTCAACGTCTTCCGCATCGGCGACCGCAACCTGATCAACACCGTGATCGGCAGCGATTTCCAACGCGCGCTGAGCCGCTACGAGCTTTCGAGCCTCGGCGACGAGCGCGGCGTCAAGGTGTGGAGCGGCGATCTCGCCACCGCCTCGACGCTGAATGCCGACGTCACCACCGCATTCCCTGTCGATCAGGCGCTGGGCGATCTGCAACCCGGCGTCTATGTGATGACGGCGGCACCGAAGGGGCCGCAGGCCAGCGACGAGGATTCCGGCTCGCTGGCGACGCAGTGGTTCATCGTCTCCGATCTCGGGCTGACGGCGTTCTCCGGCAATGACGGCATCCACGTCTTCGTCAACTCGCTGGCATCCACCGATCCGATGGCCGATGCCGAGGTGCGACTGCTCGCCCGCAACAACGAAATTCTCGCTACCCGAAAGACCGACGCCGCTGGACACGTCTTGTTCGAGGCGGGGCTTGCGCGCGGCGAGGGCGGGTTGTCCCCGGCGCTTCTCACCGTCACCGGCGAGAAGGCGGACTATGCCTTCCTCAGCCTGAAAACCACCGCCTTCGATCTGTCGGATCGCGGCGTCAGCGGTCGCCCGGTTCCAGCCGGGGCGGATGCCTTCGTCTATGCCGAGCGGGGCGTCTACCGCTCCGGCGAGACGGTCTATCTCACCGCGCTGCTGCGCGACGGGCAGGGCAAGGCGATGACCGGCGGGCCGCTGACCCTTGTGGTCGAGCGGCCGGACGGCGTCGAATATCGCCGCGCCTCCCTGCCGGATCAGGGCGCGGGCGGGCGCAGCCTGACGCTGCCGCTGAATTCGGCGGTGCCCACCGGCACCTGGCGGGTGCGTGCGTTTACCGATCCCAAGGCTCCGTCGGTCGGCGAGACCACCTTCATGGTCGAAGACTACGTGCCGGATCGGATCGAGTTCGATTTGACCAGCGACGCCAAGCAGATCACCACGGAAGCTCCAGTAACGCTGAAGGTCGATGGTCACTTCCTCTACGGCGCGCCGGCCTCGGGCCTGCAACTCGAAGGCGATATACTGGTCGCACCGGCGGCGTCGCGTCCCGGCTATGCCGGCTATCAGTTCGGTGTGCCGGATGAGGAGGCCGCGAACAACGAGCGCACGCCGATCGAAGGTCTGCCCGAGGCGGACGCCAACGGCGTTGCGACGTTCCCAGTGAGCCTTGCGAAAGCACCGGCATCGGCCCGGCCGCAGGAAGCGCAGATTTTCATCCGCATGGCGGAAGCCGGCGGCCGCGCGGTCGAGCGCAAGCTGGTGCTGCCGGTGGCGCCGCCGGCCGCGATGATCGGCGTCAAGCCGCTGTTCTCCGGCAACAGCGTTGCCGAGGGCGAGAACGCCAGCTTCGATATCGCCTTTGTTGCCCCGGACGGCACCGCGCTGGCGCGCAGCGGCCTGCGCTACGAATTGCTCAAGATTGAATCCCGTTACCAGTGGTATCGCCAGAGCGGCTCATGGGAATACGAGCCGGTGAAATCGACCAAGCGCGTTGCGGACGGCAATCTCTCTATCGCCGCCGACAAGCCGGCGCGGCTGCAACTGTCGCCGGAGCCGGGCCGCTACCGGCTGGACGTCAAATCGGCCGACTCCGCCGATGGACCGCTGACGTCGGTGACTTTCGATGTCGGCTGGTATTCGGACGGCAGCGCCGACACGCCGGACCTCTTGGAAACTTCCATCGACAAGCCGCAATACGCGTCGGGCGACACCATGACGGTGTCGGTCAACGCCCGCACCGCCGGCAAGCTCACGGTCAACGTGCTGGGCGACCGGTTGCTGACGACGCAGACCCTCGACGTCAAGGAAGGCACCTCGCAGGTGCGCATTCCTGTCGGCGCGGACTGGGGGACCGGCGCGTATGTCGTGGCCACCTTGCGCCGTCCGCTCGATGCGGCGGCCCAACGGATGCCCGGCCGCGCAATCGGCCTGAAGTGGTTCGGCATCGACAAGGATGCGCGCACGCTCAAGGTCGAGCTGTCGCCGCCTGCGCTGGTGCGGCCCAGCACCACGATGGTGCTGCCGGTGAAGATCGGCGGTCTCAGCGCCGGCGAAGACGCCAAGATCGTGGTCGCCGCCGTCGATGTCGGCATTCTCAATCTCACCAACTACAAGCCGCCGGCGCCCGACGATTACTATCTCGGCCAGCGCCGGCTCTCGGCCGAAATCCGCGACCTCTACGGCCAGTTGATCGACGGCATGCAGGGCACGCGCGGCCAGATCCGCTCAGGCGGTGACGCGGCGGGCGCGGAGATGCAGGGCTCGCCTCCGACGCAGAAGCCGCTGGCGCTGTATTCGGGCATCGTCACCGTCGGCCCCGACGGCACCGTGAATATCCCGTTTGATCTTCCGGAGTTCGCCGGCACCGCGCGGGTGATGGCGGTGGCCTGGACCGCGACCAAGCTCGGCCGCGCCACGACCGACGTGACCGTGCGCGATCCGGTGGTGTTGACCGCGACGTTGCCGCGCTTTCTGCTGAGCGGCGATCACGGCAGCATGAACTTCGAACTCGACAACGTCGAAGGCGCGCCCGGCGATTACAGCATCAACGTCAGCGCCTCCGGCCCCGTGAAGGTGCCGGGCAACGCGACCACGGTGGTTAACCTCAAGGCCAAGCAGCGCTCGTCGATGGCGCTGGCGCTCGATGCCAGCGGCACCGGCACCGCGCAGATCGATGTCGCGATCAAGGGGCCGAACGGCATGACGCTGGCGCGGCACTATGCGCTCGACGTCAAGGCGCCGACGCAGATTCTCGCGCGTCGCTCGGTGCGAACCCTGGCGAAGGGCGAAAGCCTGACGCTGACCAAGGACATGTTCTCCGATCTCGTCGCCGGCACCGGCGGCGTGTCGTTGTCGGTGAGCCAGTCCACCGCGCTCGATGCCGCCACCATCCTCAAGGCGCTGGATCGCTATCCGTTCGGCTGTTCCGAGCAGATCACCAGCCGCGCCATGCCGCTGCTTTACGTCAACGATCTGGCGGCGGGCGCGCATCTGGCGATGGATACCGCCGTCGATCAGCGCATCAAGGATGCCATTGACCGGCTGCTGTCGCGGCAGGGTTCGAACGGCTCGTTCGGCCTGTGGTCGTCGGGCGGCGATGATGCCTGGCTCGACGCCTACGTCACCGACTTCCTCAGCCGAGCGCGTGAGAAGGGCTTTGCCGTGCCGGACATCGCGTTCCGCTCGGCGCTCGATCGCGTCCGCAACTCCGTGGTTAACGCCAATGAGCCGGAGAAGGACGGCGGCCGCGATCTCGCCTACGGCCTCTATGTGCTGGCAAAGAACGGCACCGCGCCGGTCGGTGACCTGCGTTATCTCGCCGACACCAAGCTCAACAATCTTGCAACGCCCATCGCCAAGGCACAGCTCGCTGCGGCCTTGGCGCTGGTAGGGGATCGCGGACGCGCCGAACGCGTCTACGCGTCGGCGGTGGAGAGCCTCAATCCGAAACCGGTGCTGGAGTTCGGCCGTACCGACTATGGTTCGGCCCTGCGTGATGCTGCGGCATTGGTGTCGCTCGCCAGCGAAGGCAACGCGCCGCGCGCGACGCTGACGCAGGCGGTGCAGCGGGTCGAAGCCGCGCGCGGTCTGACGCCCTACACCTCGACGCAGGAGAATGCGTGGCTGGTGCTGGCATCGCGGGCGCTGGCGAAGGATGCGGGCAACATCTCGCTCGACATCGACGGCTCGCCGGTGAAAACCGTGGTCTATCGCAGCTACAAGGGCGCCGATATCGACAATAAGCCGGTCAAGATCACCAACCTCGGCGACGTGCCGATGCAGGCCGTGGTTTCGGTGACCGGGGCGCCGGTGACGCCGGAGCCGGCGGCGTCCAACGGCTTCAAGATCGAGCGCAACTACTTCGCGCTCGACGGCACGCCGGCGGACCCGACGCAGGCCAAGCAGAACCAGCGTTTCGCGGTGGTGCTGAAGATCACCGAAGCCAAGCCGGAATACGGCCACATCATGGTGGTGGACTATCTCCCGGCCGGCTTCGAGATCGACAATCCGCATCTGGTGTCGTCGGGCGATACCGGGACGCTGGACTGGATCGATGACGGCGAGGAGCCGGAGCACACCGAGTTCCGCGACGACCGCTTCAGCGCGTCGATCAATCGCGCCAGCAACGACAAGTCGGTGTTCACCGTCGCCTATGTCGTGCGCGCGGTGTCGCCAGGCAAATACGTGCTGCCGCAGGCTTACGTCGAGGACATGTACAATCCCTCGCGCTATGGTCGCACCGGCACGGGAGCGATCGAGGTGAAGGCCGCGAAATGACGGTGTCCGAAAGCACCAACTCTCCATCGTCATCCCCGGGCTTGTCCCGGGGATCCACGTCTTCCGTGAGCGACGTGCAGCAGGACGTGGATGGCCGGAACAAGTCCGGCCATGACGGAGCGAAACGGGGACGTCGCGCGCTTTGGTATCTTGCACTTACTATCACTGTGACCATTGCCTTATGTACGGTGGCCCTCGCATCGTGGGTGGCGTCGCTCGGACCGCTGCCTTTCAAGGAAGCGCGGGAAGTCTCCACCACGGTGGTGGATCGCAACGGCAAGCTGCTGCGCGCCTTCGCGATGGCCGACGGCCGCTGGCGGTTGCCGGTCGATGCCAAAACCGACGTCGATCCGGGCTACGTCGCGCTGCTGCTGGCCTATGAGGATCAGCGCTTCTACACGCATGGCGGCGTCGATCCGTGGGCGCTCGGCCGCGCCGCGTTCCAACTCGTGACGCGCGGGCACATCGTCTCCGGCGGCTCCACCATCACCATGCAATTGGCGCGGCTGATGGAGCCGCGGCAGCGTCGCTCGCTTTACGCCAAGTTGCACCAGATCGTGCGCGCCATCGAGATCGAGCGGAAGCTCAGCAAAGATGAGATCCTCAATCTTTATCTGACGCTGGCGCCGTTCGGCGGCAATCTGGAGGGCGTGCGCGCCGCGTCCATCGCCTATTTCGGCAAAGAGCCGAAGCGCTTGTCACTGGCGGAAGAGGCGCTGCTGGTCGCGCTGCCGCAATCGCCGGAAACGCGCCGCATCGACCGCCATCCGAAGGCGGGGCAGGCCGCGCGCGACCGCGTCCTCGACCGCATGATCGAGGAGGGCAAGGTTTCGGCGGGGGATGCCGCGCAGGCCAAGGCGGTGCCGGTGCCGCGCTTCCGCCACCCGATGCCGCTGCTGGCGCCGCATTCCGCCGAACGCGCGATGGCGACGGTGAAAGATGCGCCGCTGATCCATTTGACGCTCGATGCCGGGCTTCAGCGCAATCTCGAAACCCTGGCGCGGGATCGCGCCGCCGCGCTCGGTCCCGATATCTCGGTCGCCATCGTCGCTCTCGACAATGCGAGCGGCGACATCTTGGCCCGCGTCGGCTCCCCGGATTATTTTGACGCGCGCCGCGCCGGGCAGGTGGATATGACGCGCGCCGTGCGCTCGCCCGGTTCGACCTTGAAGCCGTTCATCTACGGCATGGCATTCGAGGATGGCGTCGTTCACCCGGAAAGCCTGATCGACGACCGGCCGGTGCGTTTCGGCAGCTACGCGCCGGAAAACTTCGACATGACGTTTCAGGGCACCGTGTCGGTGCGCCACGCCTTGCAGATGTCGCTGAACGTGCCGGCGGTGGCGCTGCTCGATCGCGTCGGCGCCAGCCGCATGACCTCGCGGCTGCGGCAGGCCGGCGGTCACCTGACATTGCCCGAAGGCGAGGTGCCGGGGCTGGCGATGGGGCTCGGCGGCGTCGGCGTCACTTTGCAGGACCTCGTGCAACTCTACAGCGGCTTCCCGCGGCTCGGCAGCACCGTGCCATTGCAGGAAATTCGGCAAAGCGGCGTTAAATCCCCGGAGCCGTTGCGGCTGATGGATCGCGTCGCGGCATGGCAGGTCGGCAATGTGCTGATGGGCACGCCACCGCCGGACAATGCGGCGCGCAACCGGATCGCGTTCAAGACCGGCACCAGCTACGGCTACCGCGATGCCTGGTCGGTCGGCTTCGATGGCCGCATGACGATCGGCGTGTGGATCGGGCGGCCCGACGGCGCGCCGGTTCCCGGTCTGGTCGGGCGCAGCGCCGCGGCGCCGATCCTGTTCGACGCTTTCGCCCGCTCCGGAAAGCTCCCGGCGCCATTGCCGAAAGCCCCATCCGGTGCGCTGATCGCCAGTAACCCGAAGCTGCCGTTGCCGCTGCGCCGGTTCCGTGCGACAGGCGACCTGATCGACACCAGCGCGCGACGGCCGCTGCACATCCAATTTCCGCTCGATGGCTCTCGAATTGACGCATTGGCCGGCGGGACAGGTGAGGCGGGCGCGCTCCCTGTCAAGGTCGCGGGCGGCGTTTTGCCGATGACCGTGCTGGTCAACGGCGTCGCGGTCGGCGACGTCGACGGCCGCCGTCAGCGCTTCGTCGAACCACCCGGGCCGGGTTTCGTCCGCCTCACGGTGATGGACGCGACTGGCGCGGCGGACACAGTCGTCATCAGAATTCAATAACGCCCGGCTAACCGGTTGTCGCTCCGTCGGTTTCATCGTATGCGGAACCGATGGCCGAGAATATCTACCAGTCCAGATTTGGCGCGCCGCGCGAGCCCAACAACCGGGTCAATCCCGGTCGTGGCCTGGTGACGGTCGTTAATTTCGTTACCGTCAGCGATCTTCGCGCAGTTCTTTTTCTCGCGGTTTGCGGCTTGCTGATGTTTCTGCCGGGGTTCTTCAACATCCCGCCGATCGATCGCGACGAGGCCCGTTTCGCCCAGGCGACCAAACAGATGGTCGAGACCGGCGATTTCGTCGACATCCGCTTTCAGGACGAGGTCCGCTACAAAAAGCCGGTCGGCATCTATTGGCTGCAGGCGGCGGCGGTGGAGACCGCTTCGTCGCTTGGCTTGCCACGTGCCCAGGTCCGCATCTGGCTCTACCGCGTGCCGTCGCTGATCGGCGCCATCGGTGCGGTGCTGCTGACCTATTGGACGGCACTGGCGTTCGTCACGAGGCGCGGAGCGGTGTTGGCCAGCCTGTTACTCTGCAGTTCGGTGCTGCTCGGTGTCGAAGCTCGGCTGGCGAAGACCGACGCGATGCTGTTGCTGACCGTCGTGGCTGCGATGGGGGCCCTGGCCCGGGTCTATCTCTCGTGGCAGCGCGGGGAGGACCCGGTGCATCCGCCATGGGCGTGGCCGGCGATTTTCTGGACCGCGATTGCGGGCGGCGTGCTGCTGAAGGGGCCGCTGATCCTGATGTTCGTGGTGCTGACCGTGGGCACGCTCGCCATCATGGATCGGTCAGCCAACTGGCTGTGGCGGCTGCGCCCGCTATGGGGAGTGCTGTGGCTGCTCGTGCTGGTGCTGCCCTGGTTCATCGCGATCTTCTGGCGCGCCGGCGACACCTTCTTCTCCGACTCCGTCGGCGGCGACATGCTGAGCAAGCTCGCCAACGCGCAGGAATCCCATGGCGCCCCGCCGCTGACCTATTTCGTGCTGTTCTGGGTGACGTTCTGGCCCGGCGCGCCGCTGGCGGGCATGGCCGCGCCGGCGATCTGGCGCGCGCGGCGGGAGCCGGGCGTGCAGTTCCTGCTGGCGTGGCTGATCCCGTCATGGATCGTGTTCGAACTCGTCATCACCAAGCTGCCGCATTACGTGCTGCCGCTCTACCCGGCGATCGCCATTCTGATCGCAGGCGCGCTGGAGCGGCGCATCCTGTCGCGCTCGTGGGTTATTCGCGGCGCGGCGTGGTGGTTTGCCATTCCGGCGATCACCTCGGTCATCGCGGTCATCGCGGCAATCAATTTCACGCATCAGCCGGTGTTTCTGGCGTGGCCGTTCGTGGCGGTCTCATTGATTTTCGGTCTGTTCGCCTGGTGGCTCTACGACGATTATCGCGCCGAGCGCTCACTGCTCAATGCGGTCGCGTCGTCGTTGTTTCTCGGCATGGCCTTTTATGGCGTCATCGTGCCGGCGCTGACGCCGCTGTTTCCCAGCGTCGAGATCGCGCGCGTGTTGCGCAACGTCGTCTGCGTCGGGCCCAAGGCGGCGGCGGCCGGCTATCATGAGCCCAGCCTGGTGTTCATGACAGGAACGTCCACGCTTCTGACCGACGGATCGCGCGCGGCGGATTTCCTCCTGCAGGGCAGTTGCCGTTTTGCGCTGGTGGAATCGCGTTCGGAGCGCGCATTCGCACAGCGCGCCGAAGCCATCGGCCTTCGCTACGACGTCGCGGCGCGCGTCGAAGGCTACAATTATTCGCAAGGCAAGCAGGTGTCGATTGCGGTGTTCCGCTCCGAAGGTACGCGGTGAGATGACTGCGCCTATGGGCGTCGACGCGACGCGGTCATATCCGATCCGGCTTGGTGCGAGCCTGGAGCAGGCATGGCGGCGACTAACACGGACGCCGTCGCATGCGCGCCGCGCCGAAGCGGCACGGCGCGCCTCGCGTCGTGCCCTGGCCGTGACCGCGCTCACCGCCGTGTTGATCGCGATCCTGATGTTCACGCTGGATGCATGGGTGATCCAACTCATGCCGCCGCGCGGCACTGCCGCCCTGTGGCCTGTGCGGCTCGTGTCGGATTTCGGCAAATCGAGCTACGTGCTGTGGGCACTGATCATCGTGCTGGCGCTGCTGCTGTTGAGCGCGCCGCGGCTGCGCGGCCGCGCCTATGTCAGCCTGGTCGGCCTCGGCGACCGCCTGCTGTTCATTCTTTTGTCGGTCTCCGTGTCGGTACTGATCGGCGATGGTCTCAAGGGCATCGTCGGGCGAGGGCGCCCCTTTGTCGGCGGGCACGCCAATCCGTTCAACTATTCGCATTTCGCCTGGACCGAGACCTACGCCTCGTTTCCGTCGGGCCACGCGCTCACCAGCGCCGCGCTGGCCTTCGCGGTGGCCGCCGTATGGCCGCGGCTGCGCTGGTGGATGCTGGCCTATGTCGTGGTCATACTCTTGAGCCGGCTGGTACTGCTGGCGCATCATCCGAGCGACGTGGTGGGCGGCGCTTTGGTCGGCTTATTGAGCGCCATGGCGGTTCGACACTGGTTCGCGGCGCGCCGCCTCGCGTTCACAATCGCCGCGGACGGAACAATTGTGCCGCTCCCCGGTCCCACGCTCGCGGACCTCAAAAAGGTTGCCCGGGGCGTCTTTGCGCCATATGAAGCGCAATCCGCAAGACGCGTCTGACCAGACCCGCGGACCCATCAACCGATATACGAGTGGTTCCGTGCCGCTGTCCGAAACATCCCCTCTCGAGGTCTCAATCGTCGTTCCTGTGCGCAATGAGGCGGAAAATATCGCGCCTCTGATCGCCGAGATTACGGCCGCGCTGGGGGATCGCTGGTCGTACGAGATCATCTTTGTCAATGACGGCTCGACCGACGGCACCGCCGACCGCCTGTCCGCGCTGATGCAACAGCGCAGCAATCTGCGTCATATCCGTCATGCGGAATCACGCGGGCAGTCGTCGGCCGTCCGCACCGGCGTGCGTCACGCGCGGGGCGCCATCGTCGCCACGCTCGATGGCGACGGTCAGAACAATCCGGCCTTCCTTCCCGACCTGATCCTGGCGCTGGAGCATGGTGGCGCGAGCGTCGGGCTTGCCGCCGGACAGCGGGTCGGACGCAAGGACACCGGGTTCAAGAAAGTCCAGTCGCGGATTGCCAACGGCGTGCGCAAGCTGATCCTGCGCGACGGCACGCGCGATACCGGCTGCGGCCTCAAGGCGATCCGGCGCGACGTTTTCCTGACCTTGCCGTATTTCGACGGGCTGCATCGTTTCCTGCCGGCCTTGGTCCGGCGGGAAGGTCACGACATTGCCTATATCGATGTGATTGATCGCCCGCGCCGATCCGGGGTGTCGAACTATGGTTTCTTTGACCGCCTGTGGATCGGCATCATGGATCTGGCCGGCGTATGGTGGCTGATCCGTCGCAAGAAGCCAAATCCGGTGGTTACCGAGGTCAAGCCGCATGATTGAACTGCTGAATTCAATCGGCACTTATCTGCATGACGTGTTCGTCATCAAGTTCGACGGCTGGGTTATTCTGGGTTTCGTCGCGCAGGCGTTCTTCACCATGCGGTTCGTGGTGCAGTGGATCGCGTCCGAACGTGCGCGCCAAAGCGTCATTCCGATCGCGTTCTGGTTTTTCTCGATCGGCGGCGGCGTCCTGCTCTTGATTTACGCGCTGTATCGCCGCGATCCGGTGTTTATTGCAGGACAGGCCCTCGGCCTGGTCGTCTATTTTCGCAATCTTTATTTTATTGCTATCAACGGCAAGCAGGTCTCGCAATCGTGAGTGCGCTCAGTTCGGCGACGGCCGCACCGCCGGATCAGCCTGGGCAATGAAATTGTCGGTCGTCGCTGGGGTTTCGTCGGACATGCCCGCCGCATCGAGCACCGGATAGGCCACCGAACAGATATGCGAATGGATGCGCTTGAGGTCGCGCAGCACGTCGAGGTGCAGCGACGTCGTTTCGATGGATTCGGGACGTCCTTCGCGTAATCGCTCAAGATGGCGCTCGGTTGCGGCAAGTTCGGCGCTGCGAAGCGTCGCCTTTTCCGCCAGCAGCTTGCGGGCTTCGGCCGGGTCCCCCGACATGAAGACGCCGAAGGCGATCCGCAGCGACTCCATCGTCAGCCGGTGAAACTCCGACAGATCCGCCGCGCCTTCCGGCGAAAACTGGAAGCGGTGCTTGATCTTCTTGGTCGCCAGTTCGCACAGGTTCTTGTCGACGATATCGCCGATGTGCTCGAGATTGATGGCGAATGCGATGATCTCCATCGCGCGTTGTCCTTCGCGCTCATCGAGACTGCCGCGCGTCAGCTTCGTCAGATAGAGCTTGATCGCTTCATCGAGGCGATCGACGCCGTTGTCCATCCGCGAGACGTCCTCGACGAGGTTGCGATCGTTGGTCATGATCGCGTTCATCACCCGCCGCAGCATCGTTTCCACGATATCGCCCATGTGCAAGGTTTCGCGCGCGGCATCCGCCAAGGCCAGCGATGGAGTCGCCAGAGCGCTGTCGTCGAGATAGCGCGGCTTCGCAGGGTCGACGGTTTCCACGCGCGCCGGCAACAACCGCGTGAGAAGCGCGGCGATGCCGTCGAGGCCGCCGATGAAGAGCAGGGCGGTCGCGATGTTGAACGCCATGTGAAACTGCGCGGTCATCTTGGCGAGGTCCGGCTCCCATGTCTGAAACGCATTGGCGAGGGGATGCAGGAATGGTGCGACCAGCACGATGCCGATGAGACGATTGAGCAGATTGCCGAGAGGCAGGCGGAAACTCGCCGGGTTGTCTCGATGGGCGCCTTCCAGCACCGGATTGATGGCGCTGCCGAGATTGGCGCCGAGCACTAGCGCCAGCGCCGCGAACGGCGTCACGAAGTGCGCATAGGCCAGCGACATGATCAGCAGCACCGTCGCCACGCTGGAATGCACGGCCCATGTCACGCCGGCGCCGATCAACAGGCAGAGGATCGGATCGTCGGTGATCGCCTTCATGAAAACCCGCATCGCCGGAGCATTCTCGGCGGGTTCCAGGGTGCCGAGGAGAATGTGAAGCGCGAGAAGCATCAGGCCGAGGCCGATGGAAACGCGGCCGAGATCCTTGATGCGAGACCGCGCGCCACCACGAAACGCCAGCAGGCCGATGACGAACAGAGCTGGCGCCAGGGCGGAAATGTTGAATGACAGCACCTGGACGATCAGCGTGGTGCCGACATTGGCGCCAAGCATGATCGCCAGCGCGGGCATCAGCCCGACGATCCCTTCCGCGGTGAACGAACTGACGATCAGGCCGGTCGCGGTGCTGCTTTGCAAGAGGGCCGTCAGCCCCAGACCGGCGGCAAACGCCGAGAAACGGTTGCCGAGCGCCCGCGCCAGCAACCGCCGAAGATCGGAGCCGAACGCGCGCAGGATGCCGCTGTGGACCATATGCAGGCCCCAAAGCAGCAGCGCGACGCCGCCCATCAAGTCAAGAAGGACAATCGATCCCAATGACCTCGTCCGTCAATGCGAGTTAATCCTTCAAGCTAGTCGCCTGGCCGCCGGGATCAATCACTTTGTGCGGGACGGAGAGCAAAGCACCTCTGCTTTGGCGCCATGGGAACTCGATGAGCGTTTCTCACTCATGCGCCGCTGGAGGCCTCCCGTGCGGCGTTGAAGGCGTCGAAGCCGCGCGCCAGGTCCGCCTTAAGATCATCGGTATTCTCGAGCCCGATGTGCAGGCGCAGCGTCGGCCCGCCTGGCGACCAACGCGTCGCGGTGCGGTATGACGTGCAGTCGAATGGAATGATCAGGCTCTCGAACCCGCCCCAGGAATAGCCCATGCCGAACAGCCGCACGGTGTCGAGCAGAGCATCCACGGCCTGTTGCGGGGCCGGCTGGAGCACGATGCTGAACAGGCCCGAAGCGCCGGTGAAGTCACGTTTCCAGATGGCATGGCCGGGGGAGGACTCGAGGCCCGGATGCAGCACGTTGATCACCTCCGGTCGCGCCGCGAGCCAGCGGGCCATCTCGAGTCCCGCGCGCTGATGATGCGCCAGCCGGACGGCCAGCGTCCGCAAGCCGCGCAGCGCGAGGAACACATCGTCCGGTCCGGCGCAGACGCCAAGCTGGCGGATCGAATCCGCCACCAGCGGCCACGCCTTCTCATTGGCGGCGATCGTCCCAAACATGATGTCGGAGTGTCCGCCGATATACTTGGTGGCCGCCTGAATGCTGATGTCGACGCCTTGCTCGAGCGAGCGGTGGAACAACGGAGTCGCCCATGTATTGTCATCGAGGACAATGGCGTCTCGGGCGTGGGCGACCTTGGCGATCGCAGGGATGTCCGGCATCTCGAACGATTGCGAGCCGGGGGCCTCGACCAGAACCGCGCGCGTGTTCGGCTTGAAATGCGCGGCAATGCTGTCACCGATCAGCGGATCGAAATAGGTCGTTTCGATGCCGTAACGCGCCAGCATGCCGTCACAGAACAGGCGCGTCGGCCGATACGCGTTGTCGCAGACCAGAAGATGATCACCGGTCTTGAGCACCGCGAGCAGCGCCGTGGTGATGGCCGAGACGCCCGACGGCGTGAGGCCGACCCCCGCGCACATCGGTCCTTCCAGCGCCTGCAGAGCCGCGCGCAGCGCTTTCGTGGTGGGGGTGCCGTGGCGGCCATACTGGAATTCGCCGCGATGCGCATGCAGATCGTCCGCGGTCGGATACAGCACGGTAGAGCCGCGCACCACGGGCGGATTGACGAAACCCTTCTGCGAAACGGTGTCGCGCCCCGACGTCACGAGTGCGGTTTCGATACGCTGCGCGTGTGTGGAGTCGGGATCGTTGGAATGTGTCATTCGACAGCCTTTGACAGCCTGATGGAAAGCCTTGGCGTTTGCCGCAGCCGGCATTTCGATCGCATTTGCGATGTCAGGCTGGGGGCGATCTAATAACAGGACACATGAGATTGCCGTCAACCCCTTGACCCGGCTCAAGAGTCGTTCTGTGATGCGGCGCGGCGAAGTCTCGGCGCCGCTGTCGTGAGGCTTGCGGTGTCGCTGCGGAATCGGACCGGCAGCGATCCTCGCGCGGCCTTTGGCTGGATGACAGGCTGGTTCGACTCACGCAGGAAACCGATAACGTCGGCATCTGCTGTGTTCCTTGAAAGGCTTTGCCATGAAACGTGTGTTCTTCGCCGCAACTGTTGCCGTTGCACTGGGCCTTGGGTTGCAGACGGCGGCCGCCCAGACCCTCAAATCGGTCAAGGAGCGTGGCAGCTTGTCCTGCGGCGTCAGCCAGGGACTGCCGGGATTTTCGCTGCCCGACGACAAGGGCAATTGGACCGGCCTCGATGTCGACGTCTGCCGCGCCATCGCCGCCGCGGTCCTGAATGATCCGACCAAGGTGAAGTTCGTGCCGCTCTCGGCCAAGGACCGCTTCACCGCGCTGCAATCCGGCGAAATCGACGTGCTGTCGCGCAACACCACCTGGACCTTGTCGCGCGATACCTCGCTCGGCGTCAATTTCACCGGCGTGACCTATTACGACGGCCAGGGATTCCTGATTCGAAAATCGCTGAAGGTGAATTCGGCGCTGGAATTGAACAGCGCCTCGGTGTGCGTGCAGACCGGCACCACCAACGAGCAGAATGTCAGCGACTATTTCAACGGCAACAACATGAAGTACGAGCTGATCGCCTTCGGCACGGCGGATGAAACCGTCAAGGCCTATGAGAGCGGACGATGCGATGTCTTCACCGCGGACATTTCGCAGCTCTATTCCATCCGCCTCAAACTGGCCAACCCCGCCGATCATGTCGTGCTGCCGGAAGTGATCTCGAAGGAGCCGCTCGGTCCGCTCGTGCGTCATGGCGACGATCAGTGGTTCGATATCGTCAAATGGACGCTGTTCGCGATGATCAATGCCGAGGAGCTCGGCGTCACGCAGAAGAACGTGGACGAGATGATGAAGTCGAACAAGCCGGACCTGAAGCGGATGTTCGGCACCGATGGCAATCTCGGCGAGCAACTCGGGCTGACAAAGGATTGGGTCGCGCGCATCGTCAAGGCTGTCGGCAATTATGGCGAGGCCTTTGACCGCAACGTCGGCGCGGGCTCGAAGCTCGGCATCGCGCGCGGGCTCAACCAGCTCTGGAACAAGGGCGGTATTCAATACGCGCCACCGATCCGCTGATCGCGCACGTCGCTCGCGATGGCATCGGAAAGCCGCAAAGCGCCGGTCCAGTTCGGAATCCGCCTGCGCCGCATTCTTTGCGGCCGGGCCGGCTGGTCCGGGCTGGTTCTTCAACTGGTGTTTGCCGGGCTGATCATCTGGCTCGGCTATGAAATCTTCGCCAACGCGAAAGCGAACCTGCAGAACCAGCGCATCGCCTCGGGATTCGGATTCTTTCAGCAGACGGCCGGCTTCGGCGTCAGCCAGAGTCTGATTCCGTACAGCGAATCCGACACCTATCTGCGAGTGTTCTTCGTCGGCCTGATCAATACGCTGGTGGTCGCGACGGTCGGGATCGTCTTCGCCACCATTCTCGGGTTTGCGGTCGGGGTGGGGCGGCTGTCGCCCAACTGGCTGATCGCCCGCCTCAGCGGCGGATATGTCGAACTGGTGCGCAATCTGCCGCTGCTGTTCCAGATCCTGTTCTGGTATCTCGCGGTGCTGGGGGCCTTGCCCGGCCCACGACAGAGCCTGTCGTTGTTCGGCCAGATATTCGTCAACAATCGCGGGCTGGTGATCCCGCGGCCCATTCCGCATGACGGCCTGACCGCCTTCATCGCCGCGATCGTCCTCGCGCTGGCGATCGCGCTTGGCTTGCGCAGTTACGCGCGGCGGCGGCTGTTTCGCGAAGGACGGTTGCTGACGATCTGGCCGTACGTGCTCGGGCTGCTGATCGGACTGCCGGTCCTGAGTTTGGTGGCGTTCGGCACGCCGTTCTCGCTGGAAATGCCGCAGCTCAGGGGCTTCAACTTTGCCGGCGGGTTGCGCATCGTGCCCGAATTCGTGGCGCTGACGCTGGCGCTGTCGACCTACACCGCCGCATTCATCGCCGAGAACGTGCGGGCGGGAATTCAGTCGGTCCAGCGCGGCCAGACCGAAGCCGGGGCATCGCTCGGACTGTCGCACGGCGCGACATTGCGCCTGATCGTGGTGCCGCAGGCGATGCGCGTGATCCTGCCGCCGCTGACCAATCAGTATCTCAACCTCACCAAGAATTCGTCGCTGGCGGTTGCGATCGGCTATCCGGATCTGTTCTCGGTCTTTGCCGGTACGACGCTGAGCCAGACGGGTCAGGCGATCGAGATCATCGCCATCACCATGGGCGTCTATCTGCTCATATCGTTGCTGACCAGTGCGCTGATGGGGCTTTACGGCTGGCGTCTCGACCGGAGTCTGGGCCGATGAGCGAGCAGGCGAGCGGCTTTGTGAGGGGCGAGCTTGCACCGGAACGCCCCGCGCCGGTGCGGACAACGGGTGTGCTCGGCTTCCTGCGGACCCGGCTGTTCAACACGCCGACCAACGCCGTGCTCACCATTCTCGGCCTGCTGTTGCTGTGGCTGCTGGTCGTGCCGACCGTACGCTTTCTGCTGCTCGATGCGGTGTGGCAAGGCCAGGACCGCACCGCCTGCCTGGCGCCGAACGACGGACATGCTGTCGGCGCGTGCTGGCCCTTCATCCAGGCCAAGTTCACCCAGTTCATCTATGGATTCTATCCCGAACCGGAGCGCTGGCGGGTCGATCTCACTTTCCTGCTGGCCGCCGTTCTGCTGGTCCCGCTGCTCATCCCGCGGCTGCCCGCGAAGGCTTTCAACGCGATGCTGTTCTTCATCGCGTTTCCGTTCGTCGCCTTCTTTCTGTTGTATGGCGGCGGCCTGCATGGCTTTGCCGTCGGCTGGCTCACGCATCTGCTGTCCACTTTCATCGTCGGCGTGGGCGACGCGGGCGCGCGGTTGGCCGACGTCGGCGCGGCGCTGTCGTCGCCCGTATTCGGACCTGCCCTGAGATGGATCGGCGACGGCATCGTGTGGCTGAGCACGGGCCTCCTGTATCTGTGCTTCCCGCTGTTCTGGCTGCGCGACCATATCGTGGCAACCGAAACTCCATTGTGGGCGGACTTTGCCGCGACCACAGCGATCGTCTCCATCGTCCTGTTTCTCCTGGCGGGTGGGCCGCGCGGCGGCTGGCGCGCGCTTGCAATGAGCGTTCTGAGCTTCGCCGGCATCGCCGTCATCATCGCGGTGATGGGCCTCGATCGCGGTGGCCTGCCGGTCGTCGATACCCGTCTGTGGGGTGGATTGCTGGTGACACTGGTGGTGGCCGTCACCGGCATCGTGGCGTCAATGCCGGTCGGCATCGCGCTGGCGCTCGGGCGGCGCTCGACAATTCCGCTGATCCGCTTGTTCTCGGTCAGCTTCATCGAATTCTGGCGCGGCGTGCCGCTGATCACCGTGCTGTTCTTCGCCACCTATATGCTGCCGCTGTTCCTGCCCGGCAATTTCACCGTCGACGGACTGGTGCGCGTCTTGATCGGCATTGCCTTGTTCGCGGGCGCTTACAATGCCGAAGTCATCCGCGGCGGCCTGCAGGCGATTGCGCGCGGACAGGAGGAAGCGGCGAACGCGCTCGGGCTTTCCTATTGGAAGACAACGCGCCTGATCATGCTGCCGCAGGCACTGCGGCACGTCATTCCCGGACTGGTGAACAGCTTCATCGCACTGTTCAAGGACACCTCGCTGGTCTCGATCGTGGCGCTGTTCGATCTCTTGGGAATTTTGCGCGCCGCGTTTGCCGATCCGGTATGGTCAACGCCGACGACATTGTTCACCGGCTTCGCCTTCACCGGCATCATCTACTTCGTGGTATGCTTTGCGATGTCGCGCTACTCGCTGTTCGTTGAGCGTCGTCTCAACGTTCATCGGCGGCGTTGAGAGAGGTTTTCATGGCAGGCAACTCCATCGTCACCATCGCAGGCCTCAACAAGTGGTTCGGCGACTTCCATGTTCTGCGCGACATCGATCTCGACGTCGATCGTGGCGAGCGGATCGTCATCTGCGGTCCGTCCGGCTCCGGCAAGTCGACGCTGATCCGCTGCGTCAATGCGCTGGAGGAATTTCAGGAAGGCAAGATCGTCGTCGACGGCATCGAGCTCGGCCCGAACCTGCACCGCGTGCACGAGGTGCGCCGCGAAGTCGGCATGGTGTTTCAGAGCTTCAATCTGTTTCCGCACCTGACGGTTTTGGAGAACTGCACGCTGGCGCCGATATGGGTGCGGCATATTCCCCAGAAGGAAGCCGAGGCGACCGCGATGAAATATCTCGAACGCGTTCGCATTCCCGACAAGGCGAAGAATTATCCGGGCCAATTGTCCGGCGGTCAGCAGCAACGCGTCGCGATCGCGCGCGCGCTCACCATGAATCCGAAGGTGATGCTGTTCGACGAGCCGACTTCGGCGCTGGACCCGGAAATGGTCAAGGAGGTGCTCGATACCATGGTCGATCTCGCGAACGAGGGCATGACGATGCTGGTGGTGACGCACGAGATGGGATTTGCCCGCGAGGTCGCCAATCGCGTCGTTTTCATGGATGCAGGGCAGATCATCGAGGCGAATACGCCGGCCGAATTCTTCGCTCACCCGCAGCACGCGAGGACCAAGCTGTTCCTCAGCCAGATTTTGCGCTGACGTATTCCTGGCCAACGCGTCTTGCGTGGACCTGTTCCGCGCACCGTCTCTGAGCAAGATGGATCGCCGGACCAGATCCGGCGCTCCACCTCAAGGTGTCCTCACACCTCGAACGGCACGGGAATATCGGTCTTGGTTTCCAGCCACTTTGGCACCGGCAGATTCTTCGCGCGGAGAAACTGCGGATTGAACAGCTTCGAGTGATAGCGCGTGCCGTAGTCGCACAGAATGGTCACGATGGTGTGTCCGGGGCCGAGATCCTTCGCGAGACGGATGGCGCCTGCAATATTGACGCCGGAGGAGCCGCCGAGGCACAGGCCTTCGTGCTCGAGCAGATCGAAGACGATCGGCACCGCTTCCTCGTCAGGGATGAGATAGGCCTTATCGACTTTGATGTCTTGAATGATGGGCGTGACCCGGCCAAGGCCGATCCCTTCGGTCACGGAGCCGCCCTCGGTCGCTTTCACCTCGCCGTGGTCGAAATAATTATACATCGCGGCCCCGCGCGGATCGGCGACGCCGATCACGATGTCCTTCTTCTTCTCGCGCAGGAAAGTCGACGTGCCCGCCAGCGTGCCGCCGGTGCCGATCGAGCAGATGAATCCGTCGATCTTGCCGTTCGTCTGCTCCCAGATCTCGGGGCCGGTCGAAACGTAGTGAGCCTTGCGATTATCCAGATTGTTCCACTGGTCGGCGAAGATCACGCCGTTTTTTTCGGTTTGGCGCAGTTGATCCGCAAGGCGGCGGCCGACGTGCTGATAATTGTTCGGGTTGCTGTAGGGGAGCGCCGGCACCTCGACCAGTTCGGCACCGAACAACCGCAGCGCATCTTTTTTCTCCTGGCTCTGGGTCTCCGGAATCACGATGATGGTGCGGTAACCGCGCGCCGCCGCAACCAGGGCGAGGCCAATTCCGGTGTTGCCGGCGGTGCTTTCAACCACGAGGCCGCCCGGCTTGAGCTCGCCGCGCTTCTCGGCCTCGAGGATCATCTGCTTTCCCGCACGATCCTTCACCGATTGCCCCGGATTCATGAATTCGGCCTTGCCGAGAATCGTGCAGCCGGTCGCCTCCGATGCATGATTGAGCTTGATGAGCGGCGTGTGGCCGATGGCGTCGACCACGTCACTATTGATCTTCATGGAATGTCGGCTCTGACAGCGAGTTGCGGATGGTACGGGGAGGGTAATCCACGCGGCAGGAGGGCACAAGCAAAGCGGGGCAAAGCATCTTCCGCATTTCGCCGCCGACCGCCTCGAATTTTCTCCCCAGAGGGCGATTGGAAGAAGATATCGTTCGGCGGATTCGCCGCGAGCAACGATCGGGCACGGAGAATCGCAAGGCGCCCAAGCCGCTATCCCGATCGGCGGCGGCAGGGCCGTCCAACATGAAGTCTTCGTAAGCCCGGCTGCATGGCTGCGTGCCGGTTCCGCACTTCGCCAGCAAGATCGGGCATAAGCCGCTTGCAGGCCCGCTCGCGTGCCGCAGGTTAATTCTCAGCAATATGCGTTGGAAACGGACGGAAGACCTGTCCGCGTCGGCTCCGGACCGCTAAAATAGCCGAGTCAGACAGCAGGGGTTCTCCAGTGCCAACGTTCCCGCCGATCGATCGCCGGCGCCCTCAGGCAGGTGTCGGAGCATGGCGTCCGTCCGATCGGCAGACAAGCCGGGAGCGGGTGTGAGCCGTCCTTTTCAGCAGAACGCCGGCGGGTGGCGGCCGCGTCTGGTCAGGCGCCGGGCGGCGCGGATGGTGCTGGCGGCCAGCCTTTCGGCCGGCCTGTCCGGCTGCATTCTGACGACCGACATTCCCGATCCAGCGCTACAGGTGCCGACCGCATACAAGGACGCCGGAAAGGCGGCGAATACGGCGCGGCCGCAGATCGACTGGTGGCGCGGCTTCAAGTCCCGCGAACTGACCTCGCTGATGGAGGAGGCGCAGACCGTCAATCTCGATATCGCGGCGGCGGTCGCGCGCATCAAGCAGGCCGATGCGCAGGCGCGGATCACCGGCGCGGCCTTGCTGCCGACCCTCAATGCCGGCGACCAGGCCAGCCGCTCGAAAACCTCCGGCTCGAGTTCGAGCGGTTTGACCAATAGCGGCCGCGAGATCACCAACTTCTCGTCCTCGCTCAGCGCCAGCTACGAGATCGATTTCTGGGACAAGAACCGCGATGCCGCGCTTGCCGCCAGCGAGACCGCCACCGCCACGCGGTTCGACCGCGATGTGGTCGCGCTGACGACGATGGCCGCGGTCGCCAACGCCTATTTCCAGGTGCTGACGGCGCAGGACCGGATCCGCACCGCCAATCGCAATATCGCCAGCGCACAGCGCATCCTCGAAGCCATCAAGCAGCGGCTGAGCGCCGGCACCGGGACCGATCTCGATGTCGCCCAGCAGGAGAGCGTTCTGGCCAATCAGCGCGCGGCAGTGCCGCCGCTGCGGCAGACGCTGGCGCAGAACAGCTACGCCCTGGCAACTCTCGTCGGGCGTCCGCCCGAGGTGCTGAAGGTGGCCGGCGGATCGCTCAACAATATCTCCGCGCCGAGAGTGACGCCGGGCCTGCCGTCCGAACTCTTGATCCAGCGGCCTGACATCCGCCGGCAGGAGGCTACGCTGGCGGCGGCCACCGCCAATGTCGGCAGCGCGCGAGCGATGTTTTTCCCAAGCATCCAGCTCACGGGGCAGGGCGGCTATCAGAGCGCGGCGCTGGCTTCGCTGTTCACGCCGCAGGCCGCGTTCTTCAGCCTCGCGGCCGGCCTGACGCAGCCGATCTTCGATGGCGGCCGCATCCAGGGCAATTTCGATCTAACCAAGGCGCAGCAGGAGGAACTGCTGCAGACCTATCGCAAGACGGTGGTCTCCGCCTTTGCCGATGTCGACAACGCGCTGGTGGCGGTCAAGCAGACCACCGAGAAGCTGCGGCTGCAGCGGATCGTCGTCGCCGCCTCGCGCCGCGCGTTTCAACTGGCCGAGCAGCAGCTTCGCGCCGGCACCGCGGACATCGTCACCGTGCTGAACACGCAATTGACGCTATTTCAGGCTGAGGATTCGCTGTCGCAGGCTCAGCTCGCCCGCCTGCTGGCAATCGTCAGCCTGTACCAGGCGCTCGGTGGCGGCTGGGGACCTACAACAACAGGGCCGACCAATGCTCTTTAAGCCCGAAGAGACGGGAAAACCGGCGGATGCTGATACGACGCGCGCGCCGCGGGCCAAGCGGCGGCGGATGCTGCCGCTGCTCATCACACTGCTGATCCTGGCAGGGCTCGGCTATGTCGGCTGGACTGCGTTCCAGTCCAGGCAGCCCGCACGCACCGGCCGTTTCCAGATGCCGGCGAGCGCCACGGTCCCGGTGCTGGCGGCCACACCCCGCATCGAGGACGTTCCGGTCTATCTCGAGGGCGTCGGCACCGTGCGCGCGCTCAACACGGTCACGGTGCGCGCGCAGGTCGACGGCAAGCTGCTCAGCGTCAATTTCGTCGAAGGCCAGGACGTCAAGAAAGGCGACGTCTTGGCCGAGATCGATCCCGCGATCTATCAGGCGCAGTACGATCAGGCGGTCGCCAAGAAAGCGCAGGACGAGGCGCAACTCGCCAATGCGCGGATCGATCTGGCGCGTTATCAGCAGCTGGCCGCATCGAACGCCGGCTCGAAGCAGCAGGCCGATACCCAGAAGGCCACTGTCGCGCAGCTGGAGGCGCTGGTCCGCTCCGATCAGGCTGCAATCGATAACGCCCAGGCCACGCTTGGCTATACCAAGATTGTTGCGCCGCTGTCAGGCCGCGCCGGTCTGCGCCAGATCGACCAGGGCAACATCATTCACGCCTCCGACGCCACGGGCCTTGTGGTCATTACGCAGCTGCAGCCGATCGCGGTGCAGTTCAGCCTGCCGCAGCAGCAGATCGTGCGGGTCAATACCGCGCTCGCCAAGGGGCCGCTCACGGTCGAGGTGTTCGGCAATGACGGTCGCACCGTGGTCGATACCGGTGTCCTCAAGGGCGTCGACAACCAGGTCGATCCGACCACCGGCACGGTGAAGCTGAAGGCCGAATTTCCCAATCCCAACCATCAGCTCTGGCCGGGGCAGTTCGTCAGCGTCCGCCTCAAGGTGGAAATGCTGAACCAGGCGCTGGTCATTCCCACCTCCGCGGTGCAGCGCGGACCGGCCGGCGCCTTCAGCTACGTGATCGACAGCAACAACATCGCCCATGCCCGCGCGATCACCGTGACCCAGCAAGACGAAAAGGACGCGGTGATCGCCAAGGGCCTCGATCCCTCCGAGCGGGTGGTGACGACCGGCTTTGCCAATCTGTCGGATGGCGCCAGGGTCGCCGTAGGCAGTAACGATCAGGCCATCACGCCGGATCTCGCGCCGCGCAAACGCGAACGTCGTGGCGAAAAGGGCGCGGGCAAGAGCGAGCGGGCCAAAGGCGAGAACGGCGGCCGCAAGCGCGGAGACGGCAACGCCGGCCAGACCGGCGATCAGAGGCAGGGGAATGGCACAGGGTCAGCGGGCCAGCCCCAGGGCGGCAAGGCGCAGCCATAAGGCTGCGCCGCACAACTGACCGTGCAGCATTGAGTACGCAGCGATGAGCGTGTCCGAACCATTCATTCGCCGTCCGATCGCAACGTCGCTGCTCGGCATCGCGCTCCTGATCGGCGGTGCGCTCGGCTACTGGGCGATGCCGGTCTCCGCGCTGCCGCAGGTCGATTTCCCGACGGTGCAGGTGACGACGCAACTGCCCGGCGCCAGTCCCGAAGTGGTGGCATCGTTGCTGACGGCGCCGCTGGAGCGGCAGCTCGGGCAGATCCCGTCGCTGACGACGATGACATCGAACAGTTCGTTCGGCGTCAGCCAGATCTCGCTGCAGTTCGATCTCAACCGCGATATCGACGGCGCAACCCAGGACGTGCAGGCGGCCATCAATGCTGCGGCCGGGGTGCTGCCGAAGAACCTGCCGTACCCGCCGACCTACGCCAAGGTCAATCCGGCCGATGCGCCGGTGATGACGCTGGCGCTGACCTCACCGACCGTCTCGCTGCGGGCGATGAGCGATCTCGCCGATACGCTCTTGACGCAGCGGCTCAGTCAGATCTCCGGCGTCGGCCGTGTCGCGGTGCTGGGCCGCTTGAAGCCTGCGGTGCGCGTGCAGGCTGATCTGTCGCGCCTGGCCGCCTATGGCATCGCCCTGGAGGATCTGCGGGCGGCGATCGCCAATGCCAACGTGTCGGGACCGAAGGGGTCGCTCGACGGTGCGCAGCAGGCCTACACCATCGCCGCCAACGATCAGATCACCGCCGCCGACGCCTACCGGCCGATCATCATCGCCTATCGCAACGGCTCGCCAGTGACCATCGGCGACGTCGCGCGGATCGTCGACGGGCTCGAGAACGACCGCACCGGCGGCTGGTATCAAGGCACGCCCGCCGTCATCATCGACATCCAGCGCCAGCCGGGCGCCAATGTCATCGAGGTGGTCCGCCAGATTCAGGAGCAAATCCCGAAGCTGGAGCAGGCGATCCCGGCCGGGGTCAAGCTCACCGTGGTCAGCGACCGCACGGTGACGATCCGCGCCTCGGTGCGCGACGTGCAGTTCACGCTGGTGCTCAGCGTGGTGCTGGTGACGCTGGTCGTGCTGCTGTTCCTGCGCTCGATGCGGGCGACCTTCATCGCCGGGGTGGCGCTGCCGCTCTCGCTGATCACCAGTTTCGGCATCATGTACTTCGCTGGCTTCAGTCTCGACAACCTGTCGCTGATGGCGCTGACCATCGGCACCGGGTTCGTGGTCGATGACGCCATCGTCATGATCGAGAACATCGTCCGCCACATGGAGAACGGCGAAAGTCCGATGGAGGCGGCCTTGAGCGGCGCGCGCGAGATCGGCTTTACCGTGATCTCGCTGACGGTGTCGCTGATCGCGGTGTTCATCCCGCTGCTGTTCATGTCGGGGCTGGTCGGACGCATGTTCCGCGAGTTCGCGCTGACCCTGACCATCGCCGTGGTGACGTCGGCGGTCGTGTCGCTGACCCTGACGCCGATGATGTGCTCGCGGCTGCTCAAGCACGGCAACGAGGAGCGCAGCATTCCCGGGCTGGCGCTGATCAGCCGCGGCATCGATCGCATGGTCGAGGCCTATCAGCATTCGCTGCTGTGGGTGCTGCGGCATCAACGGGCGACGCTGCTCGTCACCTTCGCGACGATCGCCGCAACGCTGGGACTTTATGTCATCGCCCCGAAAGGCTTCCTGCCACTGCAGGACACCTCGTCGATTACCGCGGTGACCCAGGCGGGGCCCGACGTTTCCTTCATCGAAATGCAGAAGCGGCAGGGCGAGATCGCGGCGGCCATTCAGACCGATCCGGACGTCATCGGCGTCGTCTCGGTGATTGGCGCGGGCTCGGTCAATCCGACCACCAATGTCGGCCGGCTGGTGATGACGCTGAAGCCGCGCGGCGAACGCAACGACGGCGTCGCCGCAATCGTCGAGCGCCTCAAGGCGCGCGTGGCGACGACGCCGGGCATGACCGTGTATTTCCAGCCGGTGCAGGATATCCAGATCAGCACGCAGGCCAGCCGCTCGCAGTATCAGTACACGCTGACTGCCACCGACTCCGCCGAGGTGACGGCGTGGGCCGACAAGCTCGTCACGGAGATGCGCCGCAACCCGCTGTTCCGCGACGTGTCGTCGGAAGCGCAGGAGGGTGGCCTTCGCGCCGCGCTGGATATCGATCGTACCCGCGCCGGCCAGCTCGGCGTCTCGTTGCAGGCCGTCACCGACACGCTGAACGACGCCTTCGCGCAACGCCAGATTTCGACCATCTACGGACAGGCCAATCAGTATCGCGTGGTGCTGGAGGCCCTGCCGGAGGACCAGCGCGACCCCACGGTGCTATCGAAGCTCTACGTGCCGGGCGCCGCCGGCGCACAGGTGCCGCTCTCCGCGATCGCGACGCTGAAACGCACGACGGCGCCGCTGGTGATCACGCACCAGGCCCAGTTTCCCGCGGTGACGCTCAGTTTCAATCTGGGGCCGGGCGAGTCGCTGGGCGACGCCGTCAATGCGGTGAAGGCGATCGAGCGGCAGATCGGCATGCCGAACAACATTGTCGGCCTTTTCTCCGGCGACGCCGCCGAATTTGCCCGCTCGCTGGCGGGCCAGCCGTGGCTGATCCTCGCGGCGATCATCACCATCTACATCGTGCTGGGCGTGCTCTACGAGAGCTACATCCACCCGATCACCATCCTCTCGACGCTGCCCTCGGCTGGCGTCGGCGCGATCCTGGCGCTGATGCTATGCGGCGAAGACCTGTCGGTGATCGGGCTGATCGGCATCATTCTGCTGATGGGCATCGTCAAGAAGAACGCCATCATGATGATCGACTTCGCGTTGGAGGCGGAGCGGCATCAGGGCATGACGTCCTATGACGCCATTGTGCAGGCGTGTCTGCTGCGTTTCCGGCCGATCATGATGACGACGCTGGCGGCGCTGTTCGGCGCCCTGCCGCTGGCGCTGGAAAGCGGGACCGGCGCGGAGCTGCGGTTTCCGCTCGGCGTCTCCATCATCGGCGGCCTGCTGCTGAGCCAGCTGCTGACGCTCTATACGACGCCGGTGATCTATCTCGCGCTGGACCGGCTCAATCGCAAGATCGAGAAGACGGTGCCGCCGGTCGAGCCAGAGCATCCGCCGGTCGCCGGCGCGACCGAGGGGATGCAGTAACATGGCCTCGCTGTCCGAGCCCTTCATCAGGCGGCCGGTCGGCACCACCTTGCTGGCGATCGGGCTGTTTCTGCTGGGTGCGGTTGCCTACCAGTTCCTGCCGGTGGCCTCGGTCCCCAACGTCGATTTCCCGATGATCCGGGTCTCGGCGACACGCCCCGGCGCCGACCCGTCGGTGATGGCGGCAACGGTCGCCGCACCGCTGGAGCGGCGGCTCGGGGAGATCGCCGGCATCGACCAGATCACCTCGTCGAGTTCGCTCGGCTCGACCAGCATTCAGTTGCAGTTCGCCATCGGCCGCGACCTCGACCGCGCGGCGCGCGACGTCCAGGCGGCGATCAATGCCTCGCTGGCCGATCTGCCGACCGATCTGCCGACCCTGCCGACATTCCGCAAGGCGAACTCCGCGGCAGCCCCGGTATTCATCCTGGCGCTCACCTCGAAAACGATTTCGTCCAGCGCCATCTATGACGTCGCCGATACGGTGATCGCGCAGCGCATTTCGCAGGTCCCCGGGGTCGGCGAAGTCAGTGTCAGCGGCGCCGACCAGCCGGCGGTGCGCATCGCGCTCAATCCCGTCGCGCTGTCCAATGCCGGCGTCTCGACGGATGATGTGCGCGCCGCCATTGTCGCCGCCAATCCGCTCGGCCCGGTCGGCATTTTCGAGGGCGGACGGCAAGCCGAAACGCTGTCGATCAATCCGCAGATGCGGACGGCCGCCCAGTATCGCGATATCGTCATCAAAAGCGCCAATGGCAATTTCCTGCGGCTGTCGGACGTCGCCGAAGTGAAGGACGCGACACGCAACAGCCGCTCGATCGCCTGGTTCAACAAGCAGCCGGCGGTATTGCTTCTGATCACCAAGCAGGGCGACGCCAACGTCATCGAGACCGTCGACCGGGTGAAGGCGCTGATCCCGGAATTGCGGCAATGGATTCCGGCCGCGATCGAGATTTCCATCCTGACCGACCGCACCGGCACCATTCGCGCCAGCGTCGAAGACATGCAGTGGACGCTGGGCGCAACCGCGCTGCTGGTGATGGTGGTGGTGTTCGTGTTTCTGCGGCGGATCACGCCGACCATCGCGGCGGGCATCTCCGTGCCTTTGGCGCTGGCGGGCACCTGCGCCGGCATGTGGCTCGCCGGCTTCTCCATCGACAACCTGTCCTTGATGGCGCTGGCGATCTCCATCGGCTTCGTCGTCGACGACGCCATCGTCATGATCGAGAACATGTACCGCAATCTCGAGCGCGGGCTACCGCCGTATCAGGCGGCGCTGGATGGCGCGAAGCAGATCGGCTTCACGGTGCTCTCCATCAGCCTGTCGCTGGTCGCGGCCTTCACGCCGCTGATCTTCATGGACGGCATCGTCGGTCGCCTGCTGCGCGAGTTCTCGCTGACGCTGACCTTCGCCATCGCGGTCTCGACGCTGGTGTCGCTGACCATCACGCCGATGATCTGTGCCCACTACATCAAGCCGTCGTCGCTGCATCGGGAAACCTGGTTCGACCGGCTGGTCGAGCGCTCGCTGGCGCGGATCGTGCGTTTCTATGAGCGCACCCTCCGCGCGGTGCTCGGCTTCCCGATTCTGACGATGATCGTTTTTTTCGCGACCATCGCCTTGACCATGACGCTCTATGTGAAGACGCCGAAGGGCTACTTCCCGAGCGATGACAGCGGCTTCATCATCGGCTCGACCCGCGCTTCGGCCGACGTGTCGTTTCAGGCCATGCGCGACCTTCAGGAACAGATCGCCAGCATCGTGATGGCGGATGATGCGGTGGCCGCGCTCGGCTCCACCGTCGGCGGCACCAGCGGCTTCGGCGGGCAGAACCGTGGCCGTATGTTCATCAGCCTCAAGCCGCCGGAGGAGCGGCCCGGCGTCACGACGCAGAACGTGATCGACCGCATGCGCCCGAAGCTAGTCGCGATTCCCGGCATCCGGCTGTTCATGTTCCCGGCGCAGGATATCCGCACCGGCGGACGGCAGAGCGATTCCAACTACCAGTATACGCTGACCAGCCCCGACCTCGACCTGCTGCAGACCTGGGCGCCGCTGGTGGCCAAGCGCATGGAAACGGTCGACGGCATCACCGACGTGTCCGCCGATCGTGATCCCGGCGGCCTGCAGCTCAATCTGAAGATCGACCGCAAGGCGGCGGCGAGCCTCGGCGTGCAGGTCCAGGATATCGACAACGCGCTCAACAACGCGCTGTCGCAGCGCCAGATCTCCACCATCTACACGCAGCGCAATCAATACAAGGTGGTGCTGGAAACGGCGCCGCACTATCAGGCCGATCCGGCCGACCTGACGCACATCTATGTCGCCGGCGCCAACGACACGCAGGTGCCGCTGTCCGCTGTGGTCAGCTATTCACGCGGAATCGCGCCGCTCACGGTCAATCACACCGGCTCGTTCCCCTCGACCACGGTGTCGTTCGGCCTGTTGCCCGGTGTCGAACTGGAGACCGCCATCGCCAATATCCAGCAAGTGGTGGCCGAGATGCATATGCCGGAAGGCATCCGCGCCAGCTTCGAGGGCAATGCCGGCGATCTTCAGAAGACCGCCAGCCGGCAGCCCTTGTTGATCCTCGGCGCGCTGATCGCGATGTATATCGTTCTGGGCGTGCTGTACGAGAGCCTGATCCACCCGCTCACCATCATCTCGACCTTGCCGGCCGGCGGGCTCGGCGCGCTGCTGGCGCTGCAACTGACCAACTCGCCGCTGACCATCATCGCCTTCATCGGCATCATTCTGTTGATCGGCATCGTCAAGAAGAACGGAATCATGATGGTGGATTTCGCGCTGGAGGCGGAGCGCCATCGCGGGCTGTCGTCGCGCGACGCCATCTTCGAGGCCTGCATCGCGCGCTTCCGGCCGATCCTGATGACGACCATGGCCGCGCTGTTCGCGGGCATTCCGCTGGTGCTGGCGACCGGGCCGGGAACGGAACTGCGGCGGCCTCTGGGCATCACCATCATTGGCGGTTTGTTCGTGTCGCAGATCCTGACGCTCTACACCACGCCGGTGATCTATCTGCTGATGGACCGCCTGCGCCGCAGGCGCGAGCCGGTTCCGGCCGCAGCGCCCGCCGAGTAGGACCGACATCGGTTGCTGCCGCGCGCGGCGCAGCGTATAGCGGGCCGCATGTCCGAAAACCCTGCCGCCGTGCCAACGATCGAGCCTGTTCCTGAATGCGAGCGCTGTGGCAAGCCGCAGCCGCTGTGCATCTGCGACAGCGTCACGCCGCTCGAGAACCGTCTTTCGGTGCTGATCCTGCAGCATCCGCAGGAACAGGACAGGGCGCTCGGCACCGCTCGACTCACCGCGCTCCATTTCGAGGATGCGGCGGTGATGGTCGGGCTCTCGTGGCCGAGCCTGAACAAGCTGCTCGGGCAGCAGGTCGATCCCTCGCGCTGGGCGGTGCTCTATCTCGGCTCTGCCAAGGCCGCGGATTTCGCAACCGACCGAACGGTGGTGGCGCTGGATCGCAAGGGAGAGATGGCCGACGATCAGCGCGGCATCCTGCGGGACATCGAGGGCATCATCCTGCTCGACGGCACCTGGAGCCAGGCCAAGGCGCTGTGGTGGCGCAACGCCTGGATGCTGAAGTGCCGGCGCGTCATCCTCAATCCGCCGCGGCCGTCGCGTTACGGCAGGCTGCGGCGGGAGCCGCGTCGCGACGGTCTCTCGACCATCGAGGCGGCGGGCATGCTGATCGCTCATCTGGAGAATCGGCCCGACATCGAGGCGGCGCTCAACGCCAGTTTCGAGCGGATGCTGGCGCGATATCGCGAGGTCCAGAAAACCATGCCGGAGCTTGCCGATCGACCGAAGCCGAAGCGGGATTATCGCCGCAAGACGAAGCCGCGCTGAACCGGATTGGTTGCCTATCGCGCGGCAGCCGTATAAGAGAGGCGCGCATGGGGCCACGTGGCGGAGTGGTTACGCAGCGGTCTGCAAAACCGTTTACACCAGTTCAATTCTGGTCGTGGCCTCCATCACCGCCATCAGGCTTTCCCGATCTCTCCTGATTCTCCACCATCCACCGCGCGCCGGAGGGACTTGGTATGCGCTACGTGTTGGCGGATGCGGGAGCGGGCCTCGCCGTGCACTTTCAGGAAAATCAGCGCCTTCAGCGGCATTTCTGATAGTTTGGATGAGAATTCCTGCCTCAGCAGGAGGCGTACCATCCGTCCGGGAACGGCAGCAGCGGCCAGGCGATGTCGTTGTCATTGGCCGGCCGCGGGAACAGGGCGCGGACGAGGCCGACCGAGGCACAAGCCATCGGCGCGGCCGGCGCCGCACAGCCGTCCTGCGCGCTGAGATTCATCGATGCCCGGACGCTGTCCAGCAGTTCTTCGAATTCGGCTTCGCTCATGGTGTCCTCACTGTTGCGGACACCATCGCAAAGAGGCTTTGTTTCCCGATTGCGGAAACTGCTAAAATTGTAACCAACGGGGACTTTCGTCCGCCGACGCGGGCTGACCAAGGACGATGAAGCATGACGAGCTGGCAGGGCGACGCGGCGAATGCCGATCAGGTGGCGTACTGGAATGGACAGGCCGGCGATCGCTGGGCCAGCCAGCAGGCGGTGCAGGAAATCTTTTTCACGCCGATCACGGCGCTGCTGATCGAGGGTGCCGGCGCGCAGCCGGGCGAGCGGATCGTCGATGTCGGCTGCGGCTGCGGCGGCACCACATTGGCCTTCGCCGAGCAGGTGGGGCCGACGGGGCACGTTCTCGGTGTCGACGTCTCGGAGCAGATGCTGGCGCGGGCGCGGCAGCTCACGCCGCTCGGAGCGCCGGTGGAGTTTGTCCAGGCGGACGCCACCAACTATCCATTCGCGCCGCACGCGGCCGATCGTCTGGTGTCGCGCTTCGGTGTGATGTTCTTCGCCGATCCGGTGCGCTCCTTTGCGAACCTGCGCGCCGGGCTGCGCCAGGGCGGACGCGTGACGTTCATCTGCTGGCGGGCCCCGAAATACAATCCCTGGCTGATGGTGCCGCTGCAGGCGGTGTATCGGCACGTGCCCAAACTGCCGCCGGTCGGTCCGGAAGAGCCCGGACCGTTTGCCTTTGCCGCGCAGGAGCGCGTGGAGCGCATCCTGCGGGAGGCAGGCTTCTCTGACGTCCGTCTGACGCCGCACGATCTGTCGCTGGATATTGCCGCCGGCGGCGGGCTCGAGGCGGCCGTCGCAAGCGCGGTCGAGATCGGCCCGGCCCATCGCGCGCTTGAGGACGTGACGCCGGAGGCGCATGCGGCGGCTGTCGCCGCGGTCCGGCACGACCTTGCGAGCTATTGCGAGGGCGACAGCGTCAGGCTCGGCGCGGCGATCTGGTTGGTGACCGCCACCGCCCCCTAGGGCCGGCCCAGCGCTCGCCGCATCATGGCGCCCGGCATCTTTTGCTTTGCGCGGGACTCTGTCAGGCTGCGCCGAGGCCAATGAGCAAAGGAAGAGACCATGCGTGCACTTGGACTGCGGACGGCCCTGATCGGTGTTATGGCCCTGCTCGGAGCCAGCCTGTCGACGGCAGCCTGGGCCGATAGCGGGACCATCCGCATTTCGGTTCTGAAGGGCGGCTGGTTCATCGGAGCCTCGGGCGGCAGCGGCACGCTGACCTTTCGCGGCCGGCAATATCCGCTGTCGATCGGCGGGCTGGATGCGGGCCTCGTGTTCGGCGCCTCGCAGACTTACCTGTCCGGCCGCGTGACCAATATCCGCCGTGCTTCGGATGTCGCCGGCGTCTATGGCGCGGGCGGGGCAGGGGCGGCGATCGGCGTCGGCGCGCGGGCCATCGTGCTGACCAACGAGAAGGGCGCGGTGCTGCAGCTCAGCGGGCGTCAGACCGGCCTGATGCTCAACGCCGATTTCAGCGGACTGGCGATCTCGCTGCGATAAGCGGCGGCGACGCTATTTCGCCGCCACCGCCTCCTTGCCCAGCAGCGTGCGCAGCGGATCGGGCAGCGCGGCGCAATCGCGGAGCAGGCCGCTGAAATAGCCGTGGGTGACGTGCGCGTATTGCGGGAACGGCTCGCGCGTCATCAGCAGACGATGCAGTTCGGCCAGCCGGAAGCAGGGCACACCCGGAAACAGGTGGTGCTCGAGATGATAGTTCAGGCCCCAGGGCGCGATCAGGTAAAGCTCCCACCAGGGCGCCAGCACCGTGCGGCTTTCGTTGAGCACGTTCTCGTGCTCGACGGCGTAATGCTCGGCGACGTTGCGGATGTAGCGGATTGCCACGAATACCGTCATCACCGGCACGATCCAGTACAGCAGCAGTTGCTTCCAGAATCCGAATGCGATGGCGGCAGCCAGCAACGCCACGAAGAAGACGAGGCGTAGCCGCGCCACGATCGCCGGAATGTCGCGGGTTTCCTTGTTCTTGTGAAAGCCGGTCACCGCGGAATAGATCTTCAGGCCCGTCAGGTATTGCAGGATGTATTTCGTCATGGTCTGGCGCGGCTTGGGAAACTCGAACTCCTCGAGCCCGAGATTGCGCGTCCAGTCGGGATCGCGTTCGCTGTTCAATTCGCGATGATGGGCGAAATGGCTGTTGCGATAGCCGGCCATCGAAGCCGTGGTCGGCAGCGCGATCAGTTCGCCGACAATGTCGTTCAATGTGCGATTGGTGTAGCCGCGATAATGCGCGGCGTCATGCATCAGCCCCCCCAGTCCGTTGATGCGCGAGCCGATCACGATGACCGCCAGCAGATAGATCACCGGATTCCACCACGTCTCGCTGATGGCGATCGCGGCGGCGATGGTCGCGACTTCGATCAGGATCGCGAGCGTGAACTTGCGGCTGTCGATCTTCGACAGATCGCGGATTTCTTCCTTGGTGAGCAGGCGCGGGATCTCGCGTACGCAGCTATCGCCAAGTTTCGCGGATGTCGCGACGGTAGTTTCCACTGGACCGACCTCAAGTTGCAGACAGCCCAGACTACCTCATCGAGGACGTTTCTCCTACGTCATTAACCGATGGGTAACCCTCAATTTTAATCAATGGTTAAGTCTCGCGGCGCGCCGGCCGCGGCTGCGGCACCCGCATGGGCCGTTCGCCGACATCGGCTGCCGCCGACCGCATGGCTGCGGTGGATCCTCCACAACAGCGCGCGGGAAGGAGAATCGATTCGAGGCCCCATCCGCCGATCCGGTCTGACGCGCGTAGGCGCGCGGACGCATCAAGGCGATGCGGAGCACGCCCGTATTTACCAACGATTTCAGGAAACTATCGGAAAAATGGCTCCCCGGGCCGGATTATTTTCCTTGTCCATAGTATTTCATGATGGCAACCCAAGATACTGATTTCTTTATATTTCAAGAGCTTCCTTGACCATATCGACCATGGTGACTATCACTAGCAAACACCCTAAAGTGGGGAGAGAGTGGGGAAGCCGGAAATGGGGAGTCACACCTTAAACGCGCTGACCGTCAAGGCGATTTCAGCGAGCAAATCTACCAAGCTGCGCGACGGTGGCGGTCTCTGGCTCGTCACAAAAGGCAAGGGCAGGTACTGGATTTTTTCCTACACCTTCGGCGGTAAGCGCCGTGAGATGGGCGTTGGTCCGTTGCACACGATCGGCCTTGCCGAGGCACGTCAGGCGGCTGAGCGGGCGCGGGAACTGCTCCGGCAAGGTATCGATCCAATCGAGCACAGGAGCGTGGCGGCCATCGAGGCAGCTAAGGTGGCGGACGGTGTGAAGACGTTCGGCGAGTACGCGGACTCTTATATCGACGCCGCCGTGGCCGCCGGCCGGTGGCGCGGTGCCAAGACTGAAGCGCGTTGGCGGAACAGTCTCACCAACCACGCTGCGCTGATCCGCAACAAGCCGATCGCCGATATCGGCGTAACGGAGGTTCTTTCGGTTGTCCGCCCTCTTTGGGGCACCAAGCAGGAATCGGCCGAGAAGTTGCGAGAGGCAATCGAGCGGGTGCTCGATGCCGCAAGGGTTGAGGGACTGCGTACCGGCGAGAATCCAGCGGCCTGGCGTGGCAACCTTGAACACGTCCTGCACAAGCCGGACAGTCTGAACCGGACCCGCCATCATCCGGCAATGCCGTGGCGCGACCTGCCTGCTTTCATGGCGAAGGTCCGTAGCGTCGGGACTATCGGCGCGGCTGCGCTGGAGTTCACGATCCTGACCGCCGCGCGCCCCGGTGAGACCCGGGAGGCCGTCTGGTCCGAGATCGACCTGGAAAAGGCGCTGTGGACCATCCCCGCGCCCAGGATGAAGTCGGGTCGGGAACACCGCGTGCCGTTATCCGTGCGGGCCGTTGCGATTCTCAAGGATATGAAGGGCAAGCGGTTTAACGACTTTCTCTTTCCCGGCGTTCGGACCAAACGGCCAATTTCCAACAACACCATGGCGAAGACCTTTGCCGAGCGGGGCGGCAATGGCTTTACCGTCCATGGAACCGCGCGATCATCCTTCCGGGATTGGGTCACCGAAGGTACCAGTTTTGACGGCGATCTGGCCGAAATGGCCCTATCCCATGCGGTCGGGGATGCGGTGGCAAGGGCATATGCCCGGTCGGATGCACTGGAGAAGCGTCGCGAGTTAATGGAGGCCTGGGCTCTATATCTGGCGGGAGGGGTCAACCATGTCGCCGCTGCCTAAATCTTTCGACCTACTGGCGATCAGACTACGCCGCATGATCATTGAAAAACGCCGTCCGGAAGCAAGGCGTCTTGTGCTCGATGTATTGGCTAAGGGCACGGCCAGCGCTCAAGTTCAGAAAATCGCTGCGGATATATTTGGCGGAAAGAAGGGGCGGCCGGCGAGTGGTGCAAAGCACCGCTGGCTGGAAATGGGCGAGATCAACGACACCATGCGCGATGACGGCAAGTCTTATGAGCAACGTCTGGCTTATCTGAAAAAGAAATTTCACGTCGGAGCCGACAAAACCATCAAACTGGCCTTGGCGAAGTATGAGCGGGCGCTAGCTGAATATCATGCCTCCATCTCCGACGATGGGGAATTTTAATCGGTTATTTTAAGCAACTAACAACCTTGGATGCCATGGCCGATATTGTCGACAACGTCGGCATTTCGACGCGCCAAGGAGTTGAGCCATGGGTGAAGAGAATACCCTGATTTCTATCAATGGCGTCGTGGCACTCACGAGCCTGTCGCGGACCATGATTAACAGGTATCGCGCCGAAGGGCGCTTTTGTGAGGCGGTCCCGCTGGGCGACCGGCGCATCGCGTTTGTGAAGTCCGAGGTGCTCGCGTGGATTCAGGAGCGCATCGATCAACGAGACGCGAAGTTCGCAGATAATGATAACGACAGGCGGGAGGTTGCTGCATCGTGCGTTGTTTCCTAATGCCGGCACAAAGCCGCCGCTTCGCATGAAGAAGCTCGAATGGGTTAGCACCCTGTCACACCACTACAAGCTCTGGAAGCGCAAGAAGACGGCGCATCAAGTGATCATCGGAAAAGAATTGCCGGAGTCTCTCTGACATGAATCGCCGGTGGGTTGATATCGAAACCATCCATATTGGCTCGCGTTTACGTGAGCCCGATATGGCGAAGGTGGCAGAAATAGCCAAAAGCATCTCAGAGGTCGGATTATTGAACCCGCCGGCCGTTCGTTTCGTGGACAAAATGATGGTAAACGGCGTCGAGGAGTATAACGCCGCCGTTCTTATCGTCGGCCACCATCGCATTCTCGCTTTGAAGTCACTCGGCAAAGAGTCGGTCGAGTGCGACGTTTACAACGTTGATCCTCTTCGCGCCGAGTTGATGGAGATCGACGAGAACCTTGCGCGCGCCGAGTTGTCACCCGCCGAAGAGGCGCTGCACATCAAGCGGCGCAAGGAAGTGTGGGAGCAGGTGCAGGCGGAAAAGGATGCCATTGGTCGCCAAAATTTGGCGGGCAACGATCTTCGGAAGGATGGGCGGCGCAAGGGTCCGCAGCACGAGAAGAAGTTCGCCACCGAGCTTGCGGAGGTTACTGGCGACGCTTCTAGTGGGTTGAGGCAGAAGATTGCGCGGGCTCGTGAACTCGGCACCGACCTCCACAAGATCGCCGGCACTTCCCTTGATAAGGGCGTCGAGATGGACGCGCTTATCAAGATGAAAGAGCCCGAGCGCAAGAAAATCATCGAGCGCGCAGCTAAAGGCGAACAAGTATCCGCGCGACCACAGCCGAAGCAGTTTCAGCCAAAGAACGATGCCGAGCGGCTGGCCTACGATCTACACAAATGGGTCGGCACAAACAGGACGATTGAGTTTTCCAACCGCCTACGAGCGTTGAGTCAAACCGATTTCCATGCGGCAATTCGCAAGGTAGTCGAATCCTAACACCACTAACCCACACCACCACCAACCAACACCACATGCCGATACGCAAGTTTCGGCAGCGAGACCCCGCGCGCCCCACGCCGCGCGGCAACCTTCGCGGCCCAGCGCCGCACTTTTATTCGGAGCCCCCATGACACCACTCGAAAAGGAACTGTACGCGATGAATTACTTCGACTTGGGCGATCTAGTCGAGATCGACGACAGCGGCGTGATTGGCGAGGTCGCCGGGCTCCGCGTGGAGGAAGGCAGCGAGGACTACTTCCTCATCAAGTACCACGACCGCGGCGGCAATCCCAAGCGTGAATGGTGGCCGGCCTCATCACTGGAGGATGCGCCCGATACCAGCAACGTGGCCTGTCTGGCATGCGCTCGCGAAGCCCGCAATGCGACGAAGCACTAGGAGGGACGCATGTACGGATTTGGGTGGAATGAAGACAAGCCCGCGCCGAAATATAAGGCCGGTGATCGTGTGAAAGTTATCAAGAACGTATTGGGCCGTACGTTCCCCGTCGGCGAATTCGGCACGATCAAAGAAGTGCTCGGACATGGTGTTACCGTTTCGCGCGACGGGCACGACGATTACGGTTGGTTCTTCGGACCCGACGAGATCGAGCCTGCACCCACGCAAGTGGTGCAGGGGCGCTACCGGGTTGGTGATCGGGCGCCGGTGGTGAAGGTTTGGACGGCATGGCTTCCACGCTTGATTATATGGAGGCATTCGAGGCTGGCGCGGTTCAAGTTATCACTACTGCTTGCGGTGTGCCGATATCAGCTTGTGACAAGAATGGTCCTATCGAACTAGACGATCCGCGAGCAGTTGAAGCGTTGGTGCGTCCTGCCGCCTAAACGGGTCCGCGAATTTTTCTTTTGGCCGCACTTAGCTTTCCCGCGGCCCAGGGCGAATAAAATACATCGTGACGGCAAAAAGTCCGCCGTCAGGCTCAAATAGTAGTGTCGACACCGCCGCACACGGGGGGAAGCATGTATTCCGATACACGATTCAACTTCCATCATAATTTTTCGGAGCCGGTTCGGATCGAAGGCAGCGGGCTCTACTACAACCCCGCTCGCGTCGATCAATTTCTGACGCGCATTCAATCAGAACGAGGAAACAGCGATGCAGATAATCGCAACGCATCCACCACGCGGCGCTGACGTTGCGTTGGTGGACGTCGATATCGGCGGCGGCGTCAGGCTGTTTGGTGTTCGCTTGATGCGCGCGCCCGATGGTTCGCACCGAGCTTACGCAAAAAATGCGACATTCTCTCGTGCTGCGATTGAAGAGATCGCCAAACTAGCGAAGGGGCGTTTGCCTGATGGCCAACACCACTGACATTGTCAAGCTTCGCCGCGGCCTTATTGCCCACGGCTACCGCGTCGTGCCATGCATTGGAAAGCGCGCACAGGGGTTGAACTGGCCAAATAGCCGGTGGCGCGCCGATCAGATGGAGGGACTCGCGCGGCACTATTGTCACGCCACGAATACGGGCCTGATCTGCGGTGAGTTGGTTGGGCTGGATGTAGACACGCCAGACAACGAAATGGCCGACGCCATCAACGCTATGGTGATGGAGTTGCCGGCGGCGGGGGGCGCACCATACCGGATCGGCAAGGCCCCGAAGCGTTGCTATATCTTCCGCACCGCAAAGCCGCGCGACAAGCGTTCGACCGGCGCTTACATCATCAATGGCGCAAAGTGCCAGGTCGAGGTATTTGGCCAGCGGGGGCAGGTGTTGGCCTACGGCACTCATCCCGATACCGGGCGCGAATACGAATGGCACAATGGCTCGCCGGCCGAGACACCGTTCGCCGATCTTCCGTTAGCAGATCCGGAAGACGTCGACACCCTGCTGACGCGAGCGGAAGCCTATTTCGCCGAACGCGGCACCTTAATCAAGAAGCCATCAACCAGCATTCACCGCGAAGCGCGTCCCATCAGTTCGGACCATCCTTGGGTTGAACTCAATCAGCGAGCACTTACACGTCTCGGCGAGTGGGTTCCGCACCTTGGTCTTGAGGGATTGCGCCGATATCGCAACGGCTACCATTCCGTTGCATCTTTCCGGCCGACGAACAGCGCGACTGCACGTCATCGCGGACGCGCACTTAATATCCAGCCGGAGGGCATCTGCGACCACGCGGACAGCAACCGCGGCTATTCGCCGATCGATCTCGTCGGCGTCTGTCTGAGCCTTCCACCTTCCGAAGCGGTCGACTGGCTGAAAGAGCGAGTTGGTGAAAGCCAGCCGCACATCAACATCGACTTCGCGAGCATTATCGCGAACGGTCTAAGCCGCACGGTAAAGCACACCCATCAGAAAGGCGTTTGCTAATGCAATCTCTCAAGCCCCAAGTCGACAACGACCACCAATCAACGGGCGTGGTCGCCGCGAATGACAATGCAGTCCGGAAGTCGCAGCCCGAGTTGATTGACACGCTGACCGAGGACGACGTCGCTCGTCTGTTTGCCGACGAATACCGCGGAACATTGCGCTATTGCCATTCGACGGGCGCGTGGTTCGAATGGTCGGGCTATCACTGGAAAAAGAATGAGACACAGCTTCCGCTGCATTTCGTGCGCATGTTGGCGCGAGACCTTTCGGAGGGCGGAAAGAAGGCCGAGAAGGGTTCAGTCCGGAAGAAGTCGTTTGCCAAGGGTGTCGAGGCATTCGCGCAGGCTGACCCGCAGTTCGCCGTGACAATGGAGGCGTGGGATTCAGATCCCTTCCTGCTCGGCACACCAAACGGAACGGTTGACCTTCGGACGGGGAGACTGCGTGCGGCAGATCCTGCCGATGGCATTACTAAAGCCACGTCGGTTGCGCCGGCAGCGAAAGCGGATTGTCCGCTGTGGTTGCGGTTTCTCGATGAGTCGACCGGGGGCGATGTCGAGTTGATCCGATTTCTGCAACAATGGTGCGGCTATTCGCTGACGGGCGACACGCGCGAGCACGCGCTGATCTTCATCTACGGCGGTGGTGGAAACGGCAAGTCGGTCTTCTTGAATACTGTGAGCCACATCATGTCTGCTTACGCAACGATGGCGGCGATGGACACGTTCACGGCAAGCCGCGGTGACAAGCACCCCACCGATCTCGCCATGTTGCGCGGTGCGCGCCTTGTGACTGCGTCGGAAACGGAGGAAGGCAAGGCCTGGGCGGAGGCCCGAATTAAGTCTTTGACCGGCGGCGACACTATTTCGGCTCGTTTCATGCGTCAGGACTTCTTCGAGTTTAAGCCGGCGTTCAAGCTCTGCATTATCGGGAATCATAAGCCCGTCCTTCAGAACGTGGATGACGCGGCGCGACGGCGATTTAATATTATTCCATTCGTGAGGAAGCCGGCGAATCCAGACCGCGAACTAGAGGCGAAGTTGCGGGATGAGGCTCCTGGGATTCTCCGATGGATGATTGTTGGCTGTCTCGATTGGCAGGCGAACGGACTTGTGCGGCCGCAATCGTTGATCGATGCGACTGCGGCTTATTTCGACGAGCAGGATACGTTCGCGCAGTGGCTGGCTGACTGCTGCAAGGCGGAACCGGACAACATGTATCTGTTCGAGCGCACGGCCGATCTGTTCGCGTCTTGGAAGCGATATGCGGAAAACGCGGGAGAGTCGGCATTAGGTGGCAAGGCATTCGCGGAACGTATGCGCAAGCACGGGTTTGCGTCGAAGCGGAGGATGACAGATCGCGGCTTCACGGGAATAAAACTGACCGGCCAGGACCGCTATGGCGCGTCATGACACTATGACACATTCTGACGCCAGATTCCGCATCCCCAAAAGATACAAGTTGCCACGTGACGCGCGCGCGTGGTGGTGGATGCCGATTCTGGCGTCATTTTCCGTCATAGTGTCATAGGCGGGGCTACCTCCGAACTCTCCCGCCGTCCGCTAGTGACCGACGGCCCCAAGGAAGTTTACGCGCATGCATAACCGGAGAGAAAACATGGTCCAACTAGTTGGTCGATGAGGGGTTGATCTCACACTCTCGGACCTTTCGCGCTAGATACCGTCGGCCCAGTCAAACGCGTTAAGCCGCAAGTTTTCAAAATGTAGCAAAGGGGGACAGCGCAAAGTCGTCGCAGCCGCGGACGCAAACACCAGTGGCCCCAACACGCGTAATTTTTTTCCCGTAGTTTTGATTATTTATCAAACGGTCCGGAAGAGGCCGGTACCCCACAAACAAAGTCACGTTAGGAACGTCACAATGCAGACGCAACACGACTACCGCACCACGCTATCAGCCTGGCAGCCGCAGCGTGCTGCCAACGACAACACCCCGATCAGCGTCGACAGTTTCGCCAGCCTGGCGGAGCGTCGCGCTTTCGTACAGCGCGCACAGCGCAACCCAGAGCCCATGCTGGCGCTCCCGACATTAGAGCGCCTCGGCCGCGTAGCGCCCGACGTCGTGCCACTGTGGCGTTTATGGCGCGATCTTCAATCCGCACCGGCGCCGGATGTCTACAACGCGCCAGAGATCGTGCACGATCACGCCATCGCCGGGTCGTTGCGGCCGGAGCGCGGCCTGATGGCAGAGGCCGAGCCAATCAATAGTGGTTTCTCGGAAGGCGGTGAGCAAGACCTCGAATGCCGGCCAACCGTTGCCGAGATCGAACGTGCGATGGAGGGAGCAGGCCGCGTTTCGGTTGTCTGTATGGTGATCCGCGGCGTGCGCAGTGATGTGCGCCAGGTGCGTCGGCCGTGCGAGCGCGGCGCCAATGCACGGATTGGCGATCTCGTATTTCGCAATGGCGTGATGGTGCAGTGGGGCGAGACTGCGCGCGGCGTTCCACTTGCTCCCGTCGAGCGTTTACGCGCAAGCAAGGGTAGCCGCAATCCAAAACCGGTTCGCGACCTTCGTTGGTTGGTGCAGACCGACGCACCGATCGCGAAGAATGCAGGATTCTTGGCGGGCGTCACCGCCTCAACGGGGCGCAGTGGCGCGCCGATCGAGTGCTTCGCCGAGGCAGAGCAGGCTCGGAAGGCTGAGGAGCAAGGACTGAGGCAGGCGCTCGGCGCCCGCGCGGAGATCCTCGACCTCGCAATCACCGACGCAACAGCGCGCGAGATTGGCGAGCGGCGCGGATATCGCGGCAAACATGCGGAGCGGCGTGGCATCTTCCTGGTCAATGAAGCCTTTGCCGCGCTGCGCGCGCTGGTTGGCGAGAATATTTTAGCGAAAGTGGCGTAACAGGTCCCTAAACCGGGTTGTCAAAACGTATTTAGACGTAGGCAACGAAAGTTGCCTCGACGTGACGTGCAAACTCGGTCGCGCGCGGACGTACCGCGCGGCCATTCTTTTGCACGGTAGATAATAATTTTCCAAAACAATGAGGAGCGCCATGGTTCGGTCCACGGCGATTGAGGTGCTTGCGCGGCGCCTCGGTCTTAATGTCGGCCGCGTTGCGGCGTTAGCGCAGCGTGCGGCAGAAAGCGGTGCGCTACCCAAGGCTCGGGGGCGCGATGTGCCTGATCTAGGTCCATTGGACTTGGCAAGGCTGTTGCTCTGCGCTGTCGCGGATAGGGGGCTTGGTTCTGTTCCGCAGAGCGTACGTGCTTACTCAAGCCTAGCGGCGAATAACGGCGCGATCCTCGTTGATGTTGTTGAGGGCTGGATCCGCGGCACGGTGCCCATTTCCGGTGTGGGGCATTTGGTCGTTCAGATTGAGCCAGAGCCGGCGGCAACGATCATGTCGCATGGTGGTGCGCATTTTGACTTTGGGCCGGAGCGTTCGCGGGGCGCAGCCGCGCGCACCGTTATCGTGCCTGGCGAATCCCTGTCTGCGATTTGTCACGAGTTCCGCGGCGTCACACCTGATTCCGCTGACGAGATGACCGCCGTCGGCCGTTTGGCCGCGGCTTTGAATTGAGAGGAGATTATCTTGGCAAGAAACACAAACGCCCTCGACGGAATGCCACGTTCGATGGACGAGTGGAACGAGAGACATAATCCAGCCTTCGGCCTTTCAAAGGCATGGGCCGAAATTCGAGAACTCGCCACGCAAGGAAATCCGCTTGCGGTCACGATCGTGAAAATTGACACGGCGATGAAGGCGAAAAAGCGCGCCGACGCAGAGGGCATACCAGTCCCGGCATGGGCGCGCGAGACGCTTTCATTTCTTGATGAATACCAGAACGACGAGGCCGATGGCCTTGACGACGCACTGTCCGCACTTTCGGCGGCGCTGCGATAACCCCGCGCCTTGTGGCGCAACAAAGCCGCATGGCGCGGCACTCTCCAAGAGGACTAAACATTTGAGTGAACTTGCTACCAAGATTTCTGAGATCGCAAACTCGATCGGTGAGATGCGGTCCAGCATCGAAACCCGTGTTGGCGAGCTTGAAAAGCGATGGGCCCGGCTGCCCGACAATGACAACTACATTTCCCGCAGCGAAAAATCGCTGGGTGATATGGTCATTGCCAGTGATGAGGTGAAGCGGCTCTCTTCCGACTTCCGCGGTCGCGCTACGGTGAAGTTCGTCGGCGACGAGGCTGCGGCGATCACGTCGGGAACGGCGAGCGTTGGCGCTAATACCTCCAATGGTACCTCGCTCGTACCGGCGCATCGCGTCAGCGAGATCGTCACGCCGTATCAGCGAGAGCTTCGCGTCCGCGATCTGCTGAACAAGGCGCGTACCACTTCGAACATGATTGAGTGGCCGAAGGAGACGGCCTTCGACAATCAGGCACGTCCAGTGACAGAAGGTCAGGGCAAGCCATACTCTAATCTGACTTTTGAACTACAATCGACGCCGGTTCGCACGATCGCCCATATGTTCAAATGCTCGCGGCAGATCCTCGACGATGCCCCGGCGCTCGCCTCCTACATCAATCGGCGCGGTGTATACGGCCTTCAGCAAAAGGAAGAAGCGCAGTTGCTGACTGGCAATGGCGTCGGCCAAAATCTAAACGGTATCGTTCCTCAGGCAACAGCTTTCTCTCCCCAGTTTACCATCGCGAGCGAAACGCCGATTGATCGAATTCTTGAGGCCATCAGCCAGGCTGAGGACAGCGAGATTCCCGTCAATGGCGTCGTGCTCAACAAGCGCGATTGGCGCCGCATCACGGGCGTGAAGGATGCCGAGGGACGTTATATTTCCGGGCAGTCGCCGTTCGGTCTGACTGATCCACGTCTTTGGGGTGTGAACGTTGTAGCCACGAACGCCATTCCGGCCGGTGAGTTCCTTGCTGGTGCATTCCAAGACGGCGCCACCATCTTCGATCGTATGGACGTGGAAGTCATGATCTCCACTGAGAACGACAAGGATTTCGAGCAGAACCTCGTTTCGGTTCGGATCGAGTCGCGTCTTGCCTTGGCGGTGTTCCGGCCCGACGCCTTCATCACTGGCGATCTATACACGGCCTCGACCTGACCCAGATAGCTGGCGGCTGTTCCTAACGGCCGCTCAGTCGAAGGTCATCACGGGCCGCCAGCTTTAGCATTACCGTGGTGATCACGAGCACTCCACCCGGCGAGACCCCGCGGGAAACCGTGCGCCGGGTGGTTTCACCTCATCAAATACGGAAATTATATGCCTGAAGGGCGACTCATTAATTACAATCCCGATCGCGGATTCGGCTTCCTCTCATGTGAGGGAGTCGAGCGTGGCCGCGTATTTGTCCACGTTGCTGAATTCGAGAAGATCGGCCAGTTCTTCCCGCGCTCACACCATCAATATGGTTTCGACATCGAGCAGCGCCAAGATGGTAAGTGGCGCGCAATCAATCTGCGGGTGGTCGATGATTCCGATCAATGAATTTGCCGCGGAGATACAGTGTGGCCGCGAATGGATACCGTGCGTGGTGCACGGTGTTGTTGGCGACGATGAGGCGCCGCGCTTCGTTGTTTCCTTCGAGGACAGTGATGGAATGACTACGCTGATGCGCGTTAGCGACGTGAGGCGGGTAGAGCGCGCGCCAGTTCAATGGGCCTAGGGGCGGTCGGAAAGTCCAGACGCGGGCTTTTCAGAGACCGGTGCCATCCCTTTTTGCGCGCATCTGCAATTCAGACCCCCAGAGGAAAAATTGCCGAGACAACGAACACCCACCGCGAAAGCGCGCGTTGAAGGCCGGCACATCAAGAACCCGAAACGCTACAAGCCCAACGAGCCAACAGCCGACGCGATCGGCGATCCACCGAAATGGCTGAACGATGCTCAGACCGCGGCATGGCGTGAGTTTGCGGGTGAATTGCCGTGGCTCAATCGCTCGCATCGATGTCTGGTCGAGATCGCCAGCATTGTGCGCGCTCGGCTGCAATCCGGTGAGGAGGTTGGCACCAAGGCGCTTAGTTTGCTGCGACTATGCTTGAGCAGCATGGGCGCAACGCCGGCCGATGCTTCGAAGGTTGATTGGGCGGATGAGGAGCCAGACGACTTGCTGGATTAGCTCGCGGTCTCGACCTTTGTCCGGACTTTAGTTTCTGCATTATAAACTTCGATGCGAAGCATCGGAAACCTTCGTAGTAGTTCCGCGCTCGCCCCCTTGGCGACGTCTTCGTCTTCGAAAGTGTTCTTCAGTCGTCCGTCCACCACCATGGCGAATCCCTTGGTGGGGATGATGTCGCCGCGCTGAGCGTTCCTAGGCCGAAGTTCCTCGGGCTGATTACGTTTGAGGGTTTTCATGACAATACCTAGTTAAAATCATAGCGCATGTATGATTATTCAAAAGCCGCGATCGAAATGAGTGTAGGGGCTCGTGAGCTACTCGTTGTCGACCCGAGCATCCCGAAACTCGGTAGGCCCCTCGATTAATCGGCGCTTGCGATTTTCTGCATCGTCACTGCCTGCATCCTTGCTCAACCAGTCGATCGTGCCTTCGGCCAGGTCGGTCGCTCGCTCAGTTTGCGTTTGCGCAGGGTGGCCATCCAGCCAATCCTGTTCCTCGGCTAGAGCGGTCCATGCCTCGGCTATCCGCCTATAACGCTTCGACGCCGGCTCATCGGCCGCGTTATCAGCGAGATGCAGGCAGTTATCTGCGTTTTCGCGAAGTACGTCTGAGTCTTTTGCCATCAAAGGCAACGCGCGCCGCGGTGGGTTAGTTCCGGGTGGCATGAGCGCAACCGCCGACGGTTCCGGAATAGGAATAATGTAATTGCTAGGGGGATGCCGCCGCGCCAGATTAGCACTGGACGCGGCGTCAAGGTCGTGCGGCTACTTCTTACGAGATTTTGCAGCCTCGGACTGCATGAGGCCCTTCATACTTGGTGCTGCAGCGATCGTCTTTGGTTTTTCCTTCTTCGGTTTCTTTTTCTCGCGGTTGCCGCGTTGCTCACCTTTAGCCATTGTTCGGTCCTCCGGCTCGGAGCGAGCCATCCGTGATGCTAACATGTGGCGAAAGTTCGTGCATCTTGTTGTATTAGGGCGTTTGTGTTGGACCGGATGGGCAGAGCGTTATCCTGGTCACCAACTAACCAGAACTATTTCTTTCGCTGGTGAGATGATGTTCCATCAAGGTCTTGCAATCCAGCGTCGATGCCAGTTTTGACGATCGAACTATATTTTTCATTATAGTCCGCGCTCATTGTAATTGGGTGATTGAGCTACATCTATAGAGGGCGCCGAGGAAATCAATTTTAGGCGCGTTTCCGGAAAGGAAACATCATGTCCGACACACCGAATGCTTCCAATGAAGCCCCGAAGACCGCCCCTCCGGGCGAGGCCAAGCCCGGCACTCAAGACAACGTGGGTGGTAGCAAGCCTTCGCCAGATGCTCCGAAGCAGAAATAGCTTGTTCTTGTTCGCAAGGAGGGGAACCCGGCATGTGCCGGGTTTTCTTTTATCGGGAGGCCATCATGTCGCTTCAGACGCCATTTCGTCTCCGGGACTGGCTCGTTCCGCCGATTGTTGTTCCGCTGTTTCTCGGCCTTGTAGTTCTTGCCGCCGTCATTCTGCGTTGAGCGCTTGATGAAATGCCGAATTCATTAGGCTATTCAGGAATCCGGGCGCATGATGCATTTGTCGCCGCGCTGCCTTTGGCCACTATCGGAGATGAGAGCGCAAATGCTCCCGCCTGTACAGATTGGGAGAATTGCAATGCTTCACACCGTCAACAACGTCAGATCATCGCTCAATGATCGGCTAGAGCAATCGGCCGCCAGCATCCGTGCCTCCGCCGATCAGCTCGAACCAGGCAGAAAGCGCAATGCGCTAATCGTCAAGGCGCGGGAAGTGGATTTTGCGATCAAAATTAACACATGGCTATCTGCTTCCGAACTGAAGTCTCCAACTTGATTGGACCGCACCATGGCAATCAGATCTCGTCACGACTCTGTGGTTTTTCAGCAGGACTTCCACATTGAAGGCATCAACCGAACACTGCCGCCCGGCGCATATGAGGTTGTCACCGACGAGGAAGAAATCGAAGGGCTGTCGTTCCTCGCATATCGTCGAGTGGCAACGTCTTTCAGAGTCACTGGTCCAACCAGGGAGCGAGTGACGACAGAGTCCTTCAGTATTGATCCGGACGATCTAGAGGAGGCTCTGCGAGTAGATGCCTCAAATTGCACTGCGGTGCTGTCCAACCCGCTTTGATCAAGCATTCACCGACAACTCGCGGCGACCCACAACACGAAGAACGCCACCACCGCGAAAACGAAAAGGCCGCGTTGCACCGGATGGCGCCTGCTGTTTCGCTCGTTTGCTAGATCGCGATTGTCATCGCCGCGCGAACCCATAACCTAAAGCCGCTTAGATCAGTCGGTGCGCTACCAAACTGCCAGAGTACGACAGCATCGGAAAATTCACCGATAGCGGGATCACCGGTTCGGCTAAACGCAACCGCGCCGATGTTGCCGGGTTGTCGCGATAGTGTTTCGGCACGACGCATCGCAGCACTTGGGCTTTGCAATTCCTCGCCAGAACCGGCGACGGATTCGCCGGCGCCGATCGACTGGACCGCGTGGCGTGCGGCGCGCGAGAAGCCGGTGGGGTCGTGGTTGAAGCGGCAGATGGTGGAGAGGAAGGCGCTACTTGTTAGGTAGCGGAGATGCTGAAGCCCAGATTGTACGATATGCCTCGATCTTTAGATCTGCGGTCTCTACATCGGACTCAACGAATGACGTTGGCGCGCGCGCGGCCAAATCCCTGAAGGACTGACCCACGGTCCAGACGCGTGCAGAATCAACTGCGATTAACCGATCGTGCAAAGTTCTCGCTGGTGCGACCCTGACGCTCGCTGGACGACTTGATTTATATTGCTTTTCCCAGTGCCTTGCGGCGGGAGCCAGTGTAGCCTTAACGCTGGCAGCGTCGGCCAAGAGTCTTATGGCGACCGTTTCTGGGACGAACAGCGCGAACTCTGTCAGTATCTTTTCATCCATATAGGGATCGACGACAAGAACATCCTGTTTTGCGAATGAGAATATGCGTTGGACGGCCTTCAACGCGTCGAACGAATCTCCGGCGGGGATAAAGGCTCCCGAAGAAGGCGCGGGCAACTCGATTTCGATCTGAGCCAGCGCCCGATAGAGTATCTTGGGAATCTCATCCGCCCACCACTCGCGATATGCTCCGAATTGTTGATTGGCCGATTTGAATTCCACCTCCCCACTTAATCCTAAGGCTTCTCCCACCAAAGCTTCCGCGCGGCCGAGCCACATCATTTCGACGGGCCCAAGGGGCATATAGATATCTTTCGAGATTTTCTGTCGAAGATTTGGCATCACTTCGATCAGACGACCGAGTTGTGTGTAGAGAGCCATCGGCCCCATCTTTCGCAAGGGATTTCCGCTCATTTCCCCTTCGCCCTCAAACCCAACTTCAAAATATCATCTTGTAAACGTTGTTAGTGCTGTCCTTGGCCACCCCATAGCCGTTTGCAGTGCCGCTCCCTGTGAAAAATTCGGCTTGCACCGTTGTGCCTCGATCGCACGCCATAAAAGCCTCCCCGCGATTTACACCCGGAACGTTTCCTGCGGTCACCGAGTAGCCTGCGGCTGGGCCGTACATCGTGAACAAACCTCCGCTTGATACGGTTACCTGTTGAGGGGCTGCTGAGGACCATTGCCCTTGGCATGTTTCCCCATTCGGGAGCGTAAGAGTTAGCGGGCCAGTATTGCCGGTGATGCCGTCTGCCTTTGCCTTGATGACGGGCAGGGGGACTTGCTTCGATAATGGGCCGCTCACGGGATAAAACGTGACTGTCTGGCTCGTAACGCAGCCCGCCAACAACACGGACGCGCCAAGCGGAATTAGCAACGAAATACGCATAGTTTTCCCCCAGCGATCCGCAACTCTACGTCGCCAAAACCGAGGACCGCAACTCGATTTATCGGTTATCCCACCCCGGCCAACAGCCATCCTCTTCATGCCGCCCCGTGCGATGCTGGCAGCCGTTGTCAAGCAATCGCTGTCCAACCTCTTTCCACGTCGCGTGCGGCCCGTAGAGACGCACCGCGTCAGCGTGGCTGATCTCGACTGCGCGTCCACATCGGATGCAGTCGACACGCAGTATCGGCCGCGGAATCTCCGATAGTCGCCGTTGCTGTATCGGAACCCAGGTTGAGCGATCGAGCGCGGGATCGTTCATCACGGCTTGCCACCAGCCATCGTCTTGGGGTGCAGGCGAGGGCGGTTGCCTGACGACCTGCCTAGCCATCTTCTCCATCTGCCTTTCGGTCGGCATGCGCCAGGATGCGGGACGATCTGAAGCCATGTCGCATTAGAACAAAAGAAGAACAATTAGTCGAGTCGGAACTCGGACCAAAACAAAACGGCACCCCTTGCGGAGTGCCGCCAACTCGCCTTTTAGTAGTCTGCCTGCAAATTCATCAGCCGCTGAAAAGGCCGGCTTAGAAGGTCAGGGTAGGGAAGTGAGTAGGCGGCTTTTCGACCTACGCCCCCCGTTACTTCCCCCTTTCTGTAACGATGAATTTGAGGAAAAGTAACGGGAAATTCGTGCGCAATTTTTGGGCAGCGATGCAACTTATGCGATTTTTAATTAGGGACATTCCTGTTATCCTCAGCCCAATAAGGGGCGGGACGCAGGGATGAGTTTTGAGTTTGATCTTGGCAAGCTGAATGATGTGGAGTGGGGATCAAAAGAATATATAGTCGACTTCACAGTGGGATTTGACTTCGAAAACGAAGAACGCATCTCAATGGCAGTCGCGCTTATTGAAGATGAGGGGGGTGGCACGGATCCGTTTGCACTTACATTTGGAATCATGAGGAGCGGGATGGAAGGCGGCACAATCTATGGTCCGCTTTTTGACCATGCTGCTTGCCGAAAGTACGTGAACAAAACGAACGCACCGGCCGTTATGAAATTAATCCTAGAGGCAATTCGGAAGTTAGTAGATGCAGTGAATCCCCAGATCATTGCGGTCACCACCTATGAGGAAGAATTGCCACACGAAGCGATGGCGAAATATTACAATGTTACCAATTTCTTAGGTCAGTGCGGATTTGGCATCACATCGTATAAACGTGATGAAACCGACCTCAAGGATTACTGGTTATTTACAAAGTAACGCTGGAAATCCCGCTCATAAATGCTATCTTTGGCGCTGGAGAATGGCCATGACCAAGAAAGAATTAGCGGAGTTTGATAAGCGAATAACCTCCCGGATTGCCCGGCAGGGAATTGCTTTGCGCCCTATTTCTGACTCTGATAAGCGCCGGTTCGAGGAGCTCCGCAGGAGGAAAGAGTCTGGCGAGCACGCTGGTTCTGAGCGTTTCCTTCTTCGCGCCTGATGGCATCAATCCTCCCCGCTACGGCGGGGATTTTCATGTTTCCTTCCTCTCAATCCCAACTCGATCAACCGCCTGATCGCTTCCGGGCGGCCCGGCAAGTCGTCTTGCTTGCGGCGCCAGTCGTCTATGTCGGAAACGGAGTCCATAGGTAGACGAACGTTGACCGCGATCGAGTCCACGGGCGGCCTTCCTTTTTTGCGTTTTTTAGCGCTATCTATCGTTGACTTCATGATTTTATGATGCCATAAATTAGCGAGCCGGGCAAGCGCTGGAACGCTTATCCCGGCCCTAACCGCAGCGAGAAAGGATCTTCTTCGCCATGGCTACCCGAATTGCTATCACGAATCTGCCCCCGGAGTATCTCGCCACGGCGAGCACAAAAGAACTGGTTTCCCTCTACGATTACGCGACGAACCTCGTCGATCATGCCGGCGCATTCCTGAATCAGCCGCGCTGTCAGGGTCTCCCACGTGAATGGCTAGAGCAATCGGTTGCCGACCTATACGGGTTGGCCGATCGGATCGGTGCAGAGCTTTTGACGAGGAACGACGAGTGCGATGAACGCGCGCCGCGTCTCACCCACTACCTGCGCAATTGGTTCGAGGAGGGCGATGGTCTCGCGGTATGTTCCGTCCTTCGCGGAATTGCAGCCCAGGCCAAGCTGGGAGATGCGGCATGACGGACCTCGCCACCATTCCGGCTCGACCGAAGCAGTGGGTGATGGAGGTCGGCAGCGACAACATGCAGCCGACGCTTCGCTCTTGCGATTACGTCGCCGTGGTCGCCGCGGACGCCTATGCGTTTCCTACGCTCTACGTGCTTGAGGAACGCGGCTATCGGCGCGTGGTGCGGGCGCAGTACCTTCCGAAGGGGAAGGTGCAGATCGTCTACGACAACCCGCTGTACCACCCGCAGGAACTGAGCCTCGCCGACTTCAACGATCTGGTGATTGGTCGGGTCGTCGGGGACATCAAAGTCCGCGAGCCTGTTTGGAATCACGTCGGCGAGCGAGTGCCCGCCTGACAACCACGGCCCGTCAGCTTCGGTTGGCGGACTGCTTTGCCAAAAGTGGGGAGGAATAACGGGGAAGGCGATTGGCGCTTTCCGAAAACGCTAAGCAATTCAATATGTTATGTGAATGAAATGGCTCCCCGGGCCGGATTCGAACCAGCGACCAACCGGTTAACAGCCGGTTGCTCTACCACTGAGCTACCAGGGAACAGAGCCAGCGCTAAGCTTGCGCAGCGCGGTGCGTATAACAAAGCCGTCGCGGCTTGCAAAGTAAAATAGAGCAGGGCTCCCTCATTACAAGAGGAGAAGCCGGCTGCGGCCGATATCATGCGGAATATTGCCCAGGATCCGCACGGCGGCGCCTCCCGCGCGGGGACCGGCTTGCTTCGGCAACGACGCTGCCCTAGTGCTTCAACGTCAACATTTGCGAGACCGCTGGGGCGGCCTATCGGCAAATGTTCGAATCAAACCACCACGAGCAGGTCTAAGCTGCTCGTGGAGTTCAGGATTTGAGATTCGCGGTCGAGCCCTCCGGGAGGGGAAAAAATCGCGAATCTTCATCTGCTCCACGAGCGGCGGATTCCGCCGTCGTCCGACTCAAGTTTCAAGCCCCGCCTAAGGATTGCCCAGAGGATATCCATGTCTGACTTTGTGAACGCCCGGCAGAAGATGGTCGATGGTCAGGTGCGCACCAGCGACGTGACCGATCCGCGCATCACGGAGGCGATGCTCACCGTGCCGCGCGAGGCTTTCGTTCCGGCGGCCAAGCAGGCGCTGGCTTATCTCGACCTCGACCTCGATATCAGCGAGGGCGGCTCGCCGCGCTACCTGCTGAAACCCGCGGTCGTCGGCAAGCTTCTGCAGGGCGCGGAAGTGCAGGCAAGCGACAGCATACTCGTGGTCGGCTGCGCCACCGGGTACACGGCCGCGCTGGCCGCCCGGCTGGCCGAGCGCGTATATGCCACCGACCCCGACCCGGCGCTCGCGGAGCGGGCGAAGGCGGCGCTCGCCACCATCGCGCCGTCGGTGTCGGTGTCCTCCGCGCCAGTCCTCGACGGTGATTCGGCTCACGCGCCCTTCGACGTCATCGTCCTGGAGGGGGCGACGGAGGTGGCGCCGGAATCACTCTATCGACAGTTGAACCAGGGCGGACGGCTGGTCGGCATTTTCCTCGACGGCAACGTGAAGCGGGCGACCATTGTCACGCGTTCGAACGACGATTTCGGCAGCCGGACCCTGTTCGATGCGTCGGCGCCGGTGATTCCCGGGTTACAACGCAAGCAGGAGTTCGTCTTCTGATAGAATAACTTCCCTCCGGGCGGACACCTGTGGCTCTCATGTCCCAGATCGAGAGTTTCCACCGAGGGACGGCCTCAAGGGGTTCCGTCCGTTCATTGCGATGCGTATGATGTACGCGGCGGGACCTGACGATATCGGCCGACGAACGCAAAGCTGCGGATCGGCCAGTGAGATGAATGGATACCTGGATGGGTGGCTTTAAAAAAGTAACCGGAGCGGCGGTGGCGGCTCTGCTATTGGGGTTCGCCGGAACGACTCCCGTTCTTGCAGAAACCATCGAGGCAGCCCTCGTCCGTGCCTACCAGAGCAATCCGCAGCTCAACTCCCAGCGGGCTCAGGTTCGCGTCACCGACGAAAACGTGCCGCAGGCCCTGTCGGGCTATCGGCCGAAGGTCGCGATCACCGCCAGCGCCGGCTATCAATATACGGATGCGACGATCAGCTCCATCGACGGCAATGCGCGCGTCCACGGAACTCAGTTTCCGCGCTCCGTCGGCGTGACCGCGACTCAGACGCTTTACAACGGGCAGCAGACCGCGAATCGCACCCGCGCCGCCGAGGGTCAGGTGTCAGCGGCCCGCGAGGGTCTGCGCGTGCTCGAGCAGAGCGTGCTGCTCGCGGCCTCGTCCATCTATATGGACTATCTGCGCGATGCGGCCATTGTCGAGGTTCAGCGCAGCAACGTTCGCGTGCTGGAACAGACCCTGAAGCAGACTCGCGACCGTTTCAATGTCGGCGAGGTCACCCGCACCGACGTTGCGCAATCGGAGGCCCGGCTTGCTGCCGGCAGGACGCAGGAGCGCGCGGCCGAAGCCACGTTGAATACCACGCGTGCGAATTATCGGCGCATCATCGGCAATGAGCCCGGACAGCTCGCGCCGGGCTCTCCGGTCGACCGCTACCTGCCGGCGACCCTCGCCAGCGCCGTGAATCTCGCCTTGACCGAGAACCCGAATGTCACCGCTGCCATGTTCGGCATCGATGTCAGCTTCCTTCAGGTCAAGGTGGCGGAGGGCGCCTTGTTCCCGACCGTCAGTCTGCAGGTCGGCGCGCAGCAGGCCTATGAGCAGGTGATCTCGCAGCCGAAGCAATTCGTCGCTTCGGCGATCGCTCAGGTTTCGGTTCCGATCTATCAGGGCGGCGCCGAATATTCGCTGATCCGGCAGTCCAAGGAAACGCTGGCGCAGCAGCGGCTCGCCCTCGAACAGGTCCGCGACCAGACCCGCGCCACCGTGGTGCAGAGTTGGGGACAGTTGCAGGCCGCGAAGGCTCAGGTGTCGTCAGCGGAGGCGCAGGTCCGCGCCTCGGAAATTGCGCTCAACGGCGTGCGTGAGGAAGCGCGGGCCGGTCAGCGCACCACGCTCGACGTCCTCAACGCGCAGCAGGATCTTGTCAATGCGCGCGTCGCGCTGGTGACCGCGCAGCACGATCGCGTGGTGGCGTCGTACACCGTTCTCAACGCTGTCGGCCGGCTGTCGCCGCAAGTCTTGAGGCTGCCGACCACGATCTACGATCCCAGCGTTCACTATCATCAGGTGCGCGACAGCTGGGCCGGCGTGCGAACGCCGGATGGACGCTAGACGCGTCGAACGTATCCGCGCGCAACATCCTCGGACCGTTGCTTGCAATCATTTGCGGCAGTGACGTACCCTTCATTGTCGCGCGGAAATCGATTCGCGCGGCATTGGCGCCGTGAGTCTTCACCGTCCGCAAGGACGAAGACTCATCGGTTCACCGGTCGAGCGAACCGACGCGCACGCGGCATTCTGCAGGACGCGTACGCGAATGTCGCAGCGAAGGCCTGATTGATGCGGAGTCGGAAATGACCCAGCCTGCGAAGGTCCAAGAGCCCTCGATGGAGGAAATTCTGGCATCGATCCGACGCATTATCGCGGACGATGAGACCAAGGCTCCGACGCCGGAGAAACCGGCCGCCGAGAAATCAGCGCCGCCGGCTCCCGCCGTTGTCAAGCCGGCCTCACCCATGAGCGCGGCGCCGCCGTCGGTCAAGGAGGCCGCCAAACCCGTGGACGCGCCGGCCAACCCCAACAGCCAGGACGATATCGATGCCTTGCTGGCGAGTTTCGATGCGCCGGCACCGGCCGCCGCGACAGAGCCGCAGCCTGAGGCGGCGGACGACGATGTTTTCGAACTGACTGACGATATGGCGTTGCCCGATATGCCCGACCCCTCATTCGATACGGTGGAGCCCGCCAACGATCTGGAGTTCAGCGAGGTCGCCATGGCTGCGGAGCGCCGCTACCCGATGTCCGAGCGCGGGGCGGCGAGCGCTGCGCCGGAAGGGCCGGCCTCACCTCAGATGTTGTCGCAATCGACGGTGGCCGCGGTCGAATCCGCCTTCAACTCGCTGGCGAACACCGTGCTGAGCAACAACGCCCGCACGCTCGAGGATCTGGTTCGCGAAATGCTGCGGCCGATGCTCAAGTCCTGGCTCGACGACAATCTGCCGGGCTTGGTCGAGCGCATCGTCAAGGCCGAAATCGAGCGGGTCTCGCGCGGTCGCTGACGCACCGGCGGTTCGATAGTCGCCTCCCGGCTTGCGGCAGACGGGCCTTGCGGTTTCCGAGGTTGACTCGGACGCGGACGGCGGCTCTACATTCTTGATCTGACGCGTTCTTGTCCCGCGACCCGTTTCCACGTCGCCCGAAAACGCTATAAGGCGGTCTGATCGAGAGCCGTCATCCAGCCGCAAGACGCCACACGGAGCTTCGGAGGAACGGCCTCTGTCTTCCGGTCGTTCTTCCGGACCGCTTCGGGATGACCGATCTCGTTTCGACCAGGATTCATCCGCTGTCGTGACCTGTTCCAAGCCGGTTGACGACAGCGACCCAGCCATTCGCAACCCGTATCTGATCCGCCCCGCCATGATCGAGAAAACCTATCAGCCCACCGACATCGAGACCCGTATATCGCGCGCGTGGGACGAGGCGGGCGCCTTCAAGGCGGGCCGCGCCGACCGCCGCGACGCCGAACCGTTCAGCATTGTCATTCCGCCGCCGAATGTCACCGGCTCGCTGCATATGGGCCACGCGCTCAACAATACGCTGCAGGATGTGCTGTGCCGATTCGAGCGCATGCGCGGCCGCGACGTGCTGTGGCAGCCCGGCACCGACCACGCCGGCATCGCCACGCAGATGGTGGTGGAGCGGCAGTTGATGGAGCGGCAGGAGCCGTCGCGCCGCGACATGGGGCGCGAGAAATTCCTCGAACGCGTCTGGCAATGGAAGGCCGAAAGCGGCGGCGTCATCGTCAATCAGTTGAAGCGGCTCGGGGCCTCGTGCGACTGGTCGCGCGAACGCTTCACCATGGACGAAGGCTTGTCGCGCGCGGTCGCGAAAGTGTTCGTCGAACTGCATCGCCAGGGCCTGATCTACAAGGACAAGCGGCTGGTCAACTGGGACCCCAAGCTGCTCACCGCGATCTCCGATCTCGAAGTGCAGCAGATCGAGGTCAAGGGCAGCCTGTGGCATTTGCGCTATCCGCTCGAGGGCAAGACCTTCAATCCCGAAGATCCGTCGACATTCATCGTGGTCGCGACAACGCGGCCGGAAACCATGCTGGGCGACAGCGCGGTGGCGGTGCATCCCGACGACGAGCGCTATCGTCACCTCGTCGGCAAGCACGTTATCCTGCCGCTGGTCGGCCGCCGCATTCCGATCGTCGCCGATGATTACAGCGATCCCGAAAAGGGTTCGGGCGCCGTCAAAATCACGCCGGCGCACGACTTCAACGACTTCGAGGTCGGCAAGCGTCACAACCTGCCGCAGATCAACGTCCTCGATATCGAAGGCCGTATCGCGCTCACCGAGAACGAAGCCTATTGGCACGGGCTGCCGGAGAACGCCTCGCCGCGCGCGTCGACCTTGCACGGCATGGACCGCTTCGCCGCGCGCAAGCAGATCGTCGCGTGGCTGGAAGAAAGCGGCAGTCTCGAGAAGATCGAGCCGAACGTGCACATGGTGCCGCATGGCGACCGTTCCGGCGTGGTGATCGAGCCGTATCTGACCGACCAGTGGTACGTCGACGCCAAGACGATGGCCGCTCCGGCGATCGCGGCGGTGCGCAGCGGCGCGACCGAATTCGTGCCGAAGAACTGGGAGAAGACCTACTTCGAGTGGATGGAAAACATCCAGCCGTGGTGCATCTCGCGGCAATTGTGGTGGGGCCACCAGATTCCGGCGTGGTACGGACCCGACGGCAAGGTGTTCGTCGCCGAGACCGAGGAAGAGGCGATCGGCAACGCGCTCGGCTACTACGTCGAGCAGGAAGTCATTACCGCCGAGCAGGGCCACGACATGGCGCTGGATCCCGCGTTGCGCGAGGGCTTCATCACGCGCGACGAAGCCGTGCTGGACACCTGGTTCTCCTCGGCGCTGTGGCCGTTCTCGACCCTGGGCTGGCCCGACGAGACCCCCGAGCTCGATCGCTACTATCCGACCAACGTGCTGGTCACCGGTTTTGACATCATCTTCTTCTGGGTCGCCCGGATGATGATGATGGGCCTGCACTTCATGGACGATGTGCCGTTTCCGAAGGTCTACATCCACGCCCTCGTCCGCGACGAGAAGGGCGCCAAGATGTCGAAGTCGAAAGGCAACGTCATCGATCCCCTGCATCTGATCGACGAATACGGCGCCGACGCGCTGCGCTTCACGCTGGCGGCGATGGCGGCGCAGGGCCGCGACATCAAACTCTCGACCCAGCGCGTCGAAGGCTATCGCAATTTCGCGACCAAGCTGTGGAACGCCTGCCGCTTCGCCGAGATGAACCATTGCGCGCTGCCGGACGGCTTCGATCCGACGCAGGCGAAGGAGACGCTCAACCGCTGGATCGCGCACGAGACGATGAGCGCGGCGCGCGAGGTGACGCAGGCGATCGAGAGCTACCGCTTCAACGACGCCGCCGGCGCGATCTATCGCTTCGTCTGGAACGTGTTCTGCGACTGGTATCTCGAGCTGGCGAAGCCGGTGATGCTGGGGGCCGACGGTCCGGCCAAGGACGAGACCCGCGCCATGGTGGCATGGACGCGCGACGAGATCCTCAAGCTGCTGCACCCGTTCATGCCGTTCCTCACCGAGGAACTGTGGTCGGTCACGGCGAAGCGCGAACAATTGCTGACGCTCACCGCATGGCCGCTGCGGCCGCAGACCACCGTGGTCATCCCGACCTCTGGTGTGCCGGGCGACATCTCAGGTGTCACGCTGGTGGTGCCGACTGAGACTGAAACCTTCACCGATCCGGATGCCGAAGCTGAGATCGGCTGGGTGGTCGACCTCGTCACCGCGATCCGCTCCGCGCGGGCGGAGATGAACATCCCGCCGGCCACCCTGATGCCGCTGATGCTCGCCAATGCGTCGAGCCAAACGAAGGCGCGCGCCGAACGCTGGCGCGACGTCATCAAGCGCCTGGCGCGGCTGGCGGAGATCACCTTCGTCGATCGCGCGCCGGACGGCGCCATGCAGCTTCTGGTGCGCGGCGAGGTGGCCGCGCTGCCGCTCAAGGGCGTGATCGATCTGTCCGCGGAAAAGGCCCGGCTGCAGAAGGAGCTGACGAGGGCGGAGGCCGACATCAAGCGCGTCGATGCCAAGCTCGCCAACGAGAAATTCGTCGCCAACGCACCGGAAGATGTGGTCGAGGAAGAACGCGAAAAGCGCGAGGAGGCGCTGGCGCGCCGGACCAAGATCGTTGAGGCGCTCGATCGCCTGAAGGCCGCCGAGTGAGCGTCCAGGATACGACACAGCGGGCATCGTCGGCGATGCCGCTGTTCCTGCTTTGGCTGGCCGGCAATGCCGCGCGGCTGACCATTCTCGCGATCCCGCCGATCCTGGCGCTGATCATTGTCGACCTCAAGCTGACCGGCACCGAGGTCGGCATCCTCAACGCGATCCCGCCGGCGCTGTTCGCACTGGCGGCGATTCCCGGATCGCTGCTGATCGCGCGGGTCGGCGCCACCAATGCGCTCGTGGTCGGACTGGTGATCACCGCCGCCGGCTCGGCGCTTCGGGGTTTTGCGTTCGATACCTTGGTGCTGTTCGGCGCCACCGTCATCATGAGCGCGGGCGTTGCGGTGATGCAGCCGGCGCTGCCGCCGCTGGTCCGCCAGTGGGTGCCGCACCGCATCGGCTTCGCCACCGCGCTTTACACCAACGGCCTTCTGGTCGGCGAAATCCTTCCCGTGGTGTTCGCCGGCGCGCTGCTGATGCTGCTGGCGGGCAGTTGGCGCGGCAGCCTGGTGTTCTGGTCGATCTGGCCGGCGCTGATCGCCCTGATGATCATCCTGGTGCAGCCGCGCGGCGAGGGCCAGACAGCAGTTCAGCATCGGCGCTGGATGCCGGACTGGCGCGATCCCTTGCTGTGGAAGGTCGCGCTGGCGATGAGCGCCAACAACCAGGCCTATTTCTGCACCAACGCGTTCCTGCCGGGCTTTCTGCTGCAACAGGGCCAGACCGATTTCATCGGGCCCGCGCTGTCGGCGCTTAACGCGGGACAATTGCCGGCCTCGTTCATTCTGCTGCTTGCCGCCGGCCGGTTGGAGCGCAGGAAGTGGCCGCTGGTCGCTGCCGGAGTCTTCAGTCTGGTCGGCGTGGCCATCATCGTGTTTTCGACGTCCGTGTGGACCGTTGCGCTCGGCGCGGCGGTGGTCGGGTTCAGTTGCGCCTGGGGGCTGACCTTGCTTCTCAGCCTGCCGGCGCTGCTGTTCGCTCCTGACGACGTGCCGCGCGTCTCCGCCGGCATGTTCACGGTCGGCTATGGCGTTGCGGTTCTGATCTCGATCGTCGGCGGCGGGATCTGGGATGTGACCGGGCAGGCGGCTTTCGCTTTTCTGCCGATCGCGGTGGCGATATTGCCGCTGGTGCTTTGCCCGCTATGGACCGATCTCAAGCAGCGCCGCTCGTGAACGGCTTGCTGACGAAGCGCGATCCCTTCAGCCCATAGCGCCACGGCAGATCGACCGCCTTGGTGATGCCGATGCGCAGGCCCGTCACGATCTCCGGCTTGAGGGTGCGGGCGTGGACGGCGAAGGGCGGCGCATTGAGCGCGCGGCCGTTGTGGGCATTGGTGATGCCAAGGGCGCTCGCCAGCTTGCCGGGGCCGGAACAGAGCATCCGCTCGTCCTCAAGGCCACGGCGGCGGCGCATTGCGGCAAGGCCGTGAGTCGGTTGCAGCGCGCGGATCAGCACCGCGGCGGCCGAGCCTTCCTTTTCGCAGACGAAGTTGATGCACCAGTGGATGCCGTAGGAGCGGTAGACATAGGCGAAGCCGGGCGGGCCGAACATCACCATGGTCCGCGGCGTCGGCCCGCGATAGGAGTGCGCCGCCGGCTCGGTCTGATGATAGGCCTCCACCTCGACGATGATGCCGCCGACCCCGCCCACCAGCATCGTCGCGCCGATCAGCTCGGGTGCCACCGCGTGCACGCTGCGGGCGAAGAAGTCGGGCCCGAGCGGCGCGCCGAGCTCGGCCGCGGCGGGACCGAGGGTGGCGTGGACGGGCGGCGAGCGGCGGGGCAGGGTCCGGCGGGACGGCATCGGCGGGATTTCGTGCAGGATAGGCGGTTGTTATCCCGGAATAGGCCGATGCGGCCGGGGATGCAATGACGCAGCGGGTTGCGGCAACCGTCCCTGCGGACTACCTATGGCAGACCGAATAACCGAAGCCGTCACCCTGAGGTGCTGTCGCGCCGCGACAGCCTCGAAGGGCGACGGCGGGCCTCATCCTTCGAGACTCGCAGCTTTGCCGCTCGCACCTCAGGATGACGCTTCCGGCAGGTGGCCGGCGCGCAGAACGGAAGAATCATGGTCGTCGTCCTCGATACCGTCTCAGCCACGCAGATCCGTCCGCGCCATCCGGAGAAGGCACACCGGCCGGACGCGTTGTCGCCGTCAAAACCGGACTGGATCCGGGTGCGCGCCCCGAACACGCGCGGCTATGCCGACACCCGCAACATCGTGCGCGAGAACGGGCTGGTCACAGTGTGCGAGGAGGCGGGCTGTCCGAATATCGGCGAGTGCTGGGACAAGAAGCACGCCACCTTCATGATCATGGGCGACACCTGCACCCGTGCCTGCGCCTTCTGCAACGTCAAGACCGGGATGCCGGGCGCGCTCGACGCATCGGAGCCAGAGCATGTCGCGGAAGCGACCGCCAAGCTCGGCCTCGCGCATGTCGTCGTCACCTCGGTCGATCGCGACGATCTCGCCGACGGCGGCGCGGAGCACTTCGCCAAAACCATTCGCGCTATCCGCGCCCGCTGCCCGGCCACCACCATCGAAATCCTGACGCCGGATTTTCTGCGCAAGGATGGCGCGCTAGAAGTGGTGGTTGCTGCCAAGCCAGACGTCTTCAACCACAACCTTGAAACCGTGCCCTCGCACTATCTCTCGGTGCGGCCGGGCGCGCGCTATTTCCACTCGATCCGGCTGCTGCAGCGGGTGAAGGAACTGGATCCGACCATGTTCACCAAGTCCGGCATCATGGTCGGGCTCGGCGAGGAGCGTCATGAAGTGTTGCAGGTAATGGATGACCTGCGCTCCGCCGACGTCGATTTCCTCACCATCGGCCAGTATCTGCAACCGACGCGCAAGCATCACGCGGTGAAGCGTTACGTCACGCCCGACGAGTTCAAGGGCTATGAGAAGGTCGCCTACACCAAAGGCTTCCTGATGGTGTCGGCGAGTCCGTTGACGCGCTCGTCGCATCACGCCGGCGACGACTTCGCCAAATTGCAGGCCGCGCGCGCCGCCAAGTTCGGCTGAGATATTTCGATGCCGCAGTTCGCCAACAAGCGCCGCGTTCGCCACAGCGCTCCCGAGATGTTCGATCTCGTCGCCGACGTCGAGCGCTATCCGGAATTCGTGCCGCTCTGCAGCGCGCTCAAGGTGCGCCAGCGCACGCCGAAGCCCGACGGCAAGGAAGTCATCGTTGCCGACATGACCGTGTCGTTCAAGCTGGTGAAGGAGAGTTTCACCAGCCGCGTCACGCTCGATCGTCCGAATTTGAAAATTCTCGTCGAATATCTGCAGGGCCCGTTCCGCTCGCTGGAAAACCGCTGGACTTTTGAGCCGAAGGGCGAAGGCGCTTGCGATGTCGGCTTCTTCATCTCCTACGAGTTCAGGAGCCGGATGCTGGCGATGCTGATGGGCAGCATGTTCGATGCGGCCTTCCAGCGCTTCGCCGCGGCCTTCGAGGCCCGCGCCGACAAGATTTACGGCAAGCCCGGCGCGTTTGCCGGCTCGGCGAGCTGAGCGGGTTCAAATCAGCCGACAATGAGTTGATCGCCTTGTCAGTCGTCATGCTCGGGCTTGTCCCGGGCATCCACGTCTTTCATGTTTCATGCCGCAAACCGATCAAGACGTGGATGGCCGGAATAAATCCGGCCATGACGGCGTCAATTCAATCGCTCACTTCCCCTTGCGCTTTGCCACGCGGCGTTTCACCGCGACGCGGCGCGGCGCGCGGGCGACGCGCGGCACGGCACGCACGGCGGGCTCGCGCTTCTTCGCCGTCGGAGCCTTGGGCCCGCGGGCCATTTCCATCAGCATGCGCAGCGCCTCGATCACCGAGCGTTCGCGCACCACGCTGCGGCCGAGCGCGCCGAACCGGCATTCGCGATGCAGGATGCGGCCATCGCGCGCGGCGACCGCGAAATGCACAAGGCCCACGGGCTTGTTCGGCGTGGCGCCGCCGGGGCCGGCGATGCCGGTGATCGAGACCGCGAGATCGACGCCGGCGCGCTCCAGCGCGCCGATCGCCATCGCCTGCGCGGTCTCCTTGCTGACGGCGCCAAAATTCTCCAGCGTGCTCGCTTTCACGCCCAGCATGGCGCGCTTGGCATCGTTGGAATAGGTGACGAACCCGCGATCGATCACATCCGAGGAGCCGGGGATATCAGTGAGGGCGCCCGCCACCAGGCCGCCGGTGCAGGACTCGGCGGTGGCGATGGTCAGCTTGCGCATGCGACAGAGATCGAGCAGCGAACGGGCGAGAGCGCGTGCGTCGCTGCCGGGCATCTCATTGGCTCCGTTTGTCGCTGACGAGATCGTCCTCGCCCCATGGCAGGCGGATCGTCGCCGAGGCCGTCGCCGCGATGCCTTCCTCGCGGCCGGTGAAGCCGAGCCGTTCGCTGGTGGTCGCCTTCACCGCGACGCGCGACAGCGGCAGGCCGGTGATTTCGGCGATCCGCGCGCGCATGGTGTCGCGCAGCGGACCGATCTTCGGCCGTTCGCAGATCATCGTCACTTCGAGATGCGCGACGCGGCCGCCGCGTGCCTTGACGCGCTCCATCGCGTAAACGAGGAACTTGTCCGACGCCGCGCCCTTCCATTGCGGATCGCTCGGCGGGAAGTGCGAGCCGATGTCACCGTCCGCCAGCGCGCCGAGAATCGCATCGACCAGCGCATGCAGGCCGACGTCGCCGTCGGAATGCGCAAGGAAGCCGCGATTGTGCGGCACGCGGACGCCGCACAGCATCAGGTGATCGCCATCGCCGAAGGCGTGCACGTCATAGCCGGTGCCGGTGCGGATATCGCCTAGCATTGCGCCGAGCCGCGCTTCCTCGCGGGCGAAATCTTCGGGAGTCGTCAGCTTCATATTGGCAGCATCGCCTTCAAAGGTTGCAACCGTCAATCCCGCCCATTCGGCGAGCGCGGCATCGTCGGTGAAATCGTCACGGCCCTCGCGCGCGGCGCGGCGGTGCGCTTCGAGAATCACGTCGTAGCGAAAGGCCTGCGGCGTCTGCGCGATGCGCAGCTTGGCGCGCTCGGGCGTGGCATCGACATGGCCCTCGGCATCGACCTGCTTGATGGTGTCGCTGACCGCAATCACCGGCACCGCAGCGCCGGTAGTCGTCACGGCCGCGATGGCGCGGGAAATCAATGCGGCATCGGCAAACGGCCGCGCGGCGTCGTGGATCAGCACGATATCCGGCGCAGTGGCGACCAGGGCTTCAAGCCCGGCACGCACCGACGCCTGCCGCGTCGCGCCGCCGTTGACCGGCGCCAGCGCCCGGATGTTTCCAACCGCCTGGTTGAAAATCGCGATGTCGTCCGGATTCACCACCGGCTGCACCGCAGCGATCTGCGAATGATCGCAGAACGCCGCCATCGCCCGCGCGATGACGCTGCGGCTTCCCAGCGTTCGGTACTGCTTCGGGCCGCCAGGACCGGCACGGAGGCCCCGGCCTGCGGCGACAATAATAACGGCGGTTCGCGGAGATGTAGACATGAGGTACCGGGATCAGGCCGAGCGTCTGGAGGAGAGGGGATCGCCTCGCGGCGACGACAGCCCCATAGCACGGCCCGCATTGAAAACGGCAGCTTTTCCTTTGCCTTGGCCACCGCAGCGGTACGCCAAGGAAATTGTGCGCTGCACTTGCAAATTCGTCGCTCTTGGATAAAATGTAGGCAGATAATCCGACTGCTTATTTATTGAGCTAAGGGATTCTCGTCCGCAACGCGACGTTCTTAGCCAGCGAGGCGCCGATTTGATCGAGCAGATGCAGAAAGCGGCGCCCCCGCTCCGGATCGGCGATATCGAAATCGCCAACCGGGTGTTGCTGGCGCCTATGTCCGGCATCACCGACGTGCCGTTTCGGCGCCAGGTCGCGGCGCTGGGCGCGGGGCTGGTCGTCTCGGAGATGACCGCCAGCGACGATCTGGCGCGCGGCCGGCCGATGACGCTGTTGCGGGCGGAGGCGACCGGCATCGGTCCCCACGTGGTCCAACTGGCCGGCTGTCAGGCGCGCTGGATGACCGAGGGCGCGCGGATCGCCGAAGCCGCCGGCGCCGATATCATCGACATCAACATGGGTTGTCCGGCGCGGCACGTCACCGGCGGCCAGTCCGGTTCGGCTTTGATGCGTGACCTCGATCATGCGCTGACCCTGATCGAGGCGACCATCGCCGCAGTGAAGGTGCCGGTGACGCTGAAGATGCGGCTCGGCTGGGATCACGCTTCGCTCAACGCGCCGGAACTGGCACGGCGCGCGGAAGCCGCCGGCATACAGTTGATCGCCGTGCATGGCCGCACCCGCTGCCAGTTCTACAAGGGGACTGCCGATTGGGCGGCGGTACGCGCGGTGAAGGAGGCGATCACCGTGCCGCTGGTCGTCAATGGCGACATCACCTCCTATGACGACGCGGTGCGCGCGCTCGAGCTCTCGGGCGCCGACGCGGTGATGATCGGGCGCGGCGCGCAGGGCCAGCCGTGGCTGCCGGGTCAGATCGGCCGCCAGCTCGCCGGTGGCCCGGCCGAAGCGCCGCCGGATATGGCACAGCAACTCGATTACGCCTGCGCGCTCCACGAGGACGTGGTCCAGCATTACGGCGAACGGATCGGTGCCAAGCATGCGCGCAAGCATCTCGGCTGGTGCCTTGATTTCGCCGCAAGATATTCCGCCGCGCCACAGGATCGCCTCAAGAATTGGCGGCAGAAAATCCTCACGTCCGAGAGTGTCGCCGGCGTGCGCGGACTGCTGCGCGACGCCTTCGACGACTTCGCCTGGAGCGCCGCCGCATGATGCAGATCGTCGATACGCCGCGCGGCACGGCTCCCGACAGTCAGGCAATCGTCAATGCTTTGCCGCATCCGATTTTCCTGGTCGCGCCGGACGGCAAGATCGTCGATGCCAACATGGCCGCGGAATCGTTCTTCGATATTTCGACGCAGTTTCTCAAGCGGCAGTCATTGAAAGAGCTGGTGCCGTTCGGCAGTCCGCTGCTCACATTGATCGAGCAGGTGCGCGACAGCGGCTCGCCGGTCAATGAATACAAGGTCGATCTCGGCACGCCGCGCATCGGCGGCGATCGTCAGGTCGATCTGCATGTTGCACCGCTGGCGGAGCGTCCGGGCTACATCGTCGTGATGCTGCAGGAGCGCAGCATCGCCGACAAGATGGATCGCCAGCTCACGCATCGCAGCGCGGCCCGCTCGGTCATCGCACTGGCGGCGATGCTGGCGCATGAAATCAAGAACCCGCTGTCGGGTATTCGTGGCGCGGCACAACTGCTAGAGCAAAGCGCGTCATCCGACGATCGCGTGCTGACGCAGCTGATTTGTAACGAGGCCGATCGCATCGTCACGCTGGTCGACCGCATGGAAGTGTTCGGCGACGAGCGGCCGGTGGCGCGCGGCGCGGTCAACATTCACTCGGTGCTGGACCACGTCAAGCGGCTGGCGCAGTCCGGCTTCGCGCGCGATGTCAAATTCATCGAGGACTACGATCCCTCGCTGCCGCCGGTGCTCGCCAATCAAGATCAACTGATTCAGGTGTTCTTGAATTTGGTGAAGAACGCGGCCGAAGCCACGCGCGATCTCGGCGGCGAAGCGGAGATTCAACTGACGACGGCATTTCGTCCCGGCGTACGCCTGTCAGTGCCCGGCAAGAAGACGCGCGTATCGCTGCCGCTGGAATTCTGCGTCAAGGACAACGGCCCCGGCGTGCCGGACGATCTGTTGCCGAATCTGTTCGATCCGTTCGTCACCACCAAGCCGACCGGCAGCGGCCTTGGCCTCGCGCTGGTCGCGAAGATCGTCGGGGATCACGGCGGCATCGTCGAATGCGAGTCGCAGCCGCGCAAAACCACATTCCGCGTGCTGTTACCGATGTTCAACGTCTCCCAAATGCCTGACGGCGATCCGAAAGATGCGCCTGATGCATCGCGCGAGGGCGCACAAGCTACTACGTAAGGAGCGACAATGCCCGCAGGGAACATTCTGGTTGCCGATGACGACACCGCGATCCGCACCGTTCTCAATCAGGCTCTGTCGCGTGCCGGCTTCGAAGTGCGCCTGACCAGCAATGCCGCGACGCTGTGGCGCTGGGTCAGCCAGGGCGAGGGCGATCTGGTGATCACCGACGTCGTGATGCCTGATGAAAATGCCTTCGATCTTCTGCCGCGCATCAAGAAGATCCGGCCGAACCTACCCATCATCGTCATGAGTGCGCAGAACACCTTCATGACGGCCATCCGCGCCTCGGAATGCGGGGCCTACGAATATCTGCCGAAGCCGTTCGATCTGAAGGAATTGATCGCCATCGTCGGCCGCGCATTGGCGGAGCCGAAGCAGCGAGCCTCCAATGCAGGCAGCGACTCCGAATTCGATACGCTGCCGCTGATCGGCCGCTCCGCGGCGATGCAGGAAATCTATCGGGTGCTCGCCCGCCTGATGCAGACCGATCTCACCGTGATGATCTCCGGCGAATCCGGCACCGGCAAGGAGTTGGTGGCTCGCGCGTTGCACGACTACGGCAAGCGGCGCAGTGGTCCGTTTGTTGCGGTCAATATGGCCGCGATCCCGCGCGACCTCATCGAGTCCGAACTGTTCGGCCATGAGCGCGGCGCCTTCACCGGCGCCAATGCGCGCGCGACCGGCCGCTTCGAACAGGCCGAAGGCGGCACGCTGTTTCTCGACGAGATCGGCGATATGCCGATGGAAGCGCAGACGCGATTGCTGCGCGTATTGCAGCAGGGCGAATACACCACGGTCGGCGGCCGCACACCGATCAAGACCGACGTCCGCATCGTCGCCGCCAGCAACAAGGACCTGCGCATCCTGATCCAGCAGGGACTCTTTCGCGAAGACCTGTTCTTCCGCCTCAATGTCGTCCCGCTGCGCCTACCGCCGCTGCGCGAGCGTATCGAGGATCTGCCCGATCTGATCCGGCACTTCTTCGCGCTGGCCGAGAAGGATGGTCTGCCGGCGAAGAAGCTGGATGCGCTGGCGCTGGAGAAACTGAAGCAGTACCGCTGGCCGGGCAATGTCCGCGAACTCGAAAATCTGGCGCGACGCCTCGCAGCCCTGTATCCGCAGGATGTCATCACAGGCGCGGTGATCGAAGGCGAATTGGCGCCTCCCGCGGTCGTGATGACAAATGGCAGCATGCTGCAGAACGTCGAAAATCTCGGCGGCGCGGTGGAGGGCTATCTGGCGTCCTACTTCTCCGGCTTCCCCAACGGCGTGCCGCCGCCCGGCCTGTATCACCGCATCCTCAAGGAGATCGAACTGCCGCTGCTCACCGCGGCGCTCGCAGCGACTCGCGGTAACCAGATTCGCGCGGCCGACCTGTTGGGGCTCAATCGCAACACGCTGCGGAAGAAAATCCGCGACCTCGACATCCAGGTCTACCGCTCGGGCGGATAGCTCCTGTTTATGAAACCGTTGATTTTCCACAGGTTCGGCTGCAACCGCCGGTGAATCGCGCATGCGGCTGATCGCGTGCGCCGTGGAAATGTCGCAATCGGGCAACATTGTTGTATGATTGCATCACTCCGCGCGTCTATCCTTGACATGCGGACGCTCAGCTCAAGTCGTGATGACCAGCGCAGACACGCCGGCCCCAGTATTCGAACAGCTTTCGTCGGAGGCGCCCGCCAACGGGCGGCTGCGGCGACTGCTTGCGCCCTTTGCTGTGGGGCTGGCGCTGCTTTCGGCGTTTCTCACCTTTGTGGTGCTGGTGGGACTGACTCCGATCGTCCCGACCAGCCCGGTGGTCATCACATTCCTGCTGATCAACGCGGCGACCGTTCTTCTACTGGTTGCAATTATCGTTCGCGAGGTCTGGCAGGTTGTGCAGGCTCGCCGCCGCGGCCGCGCGGCCGCGCGGTTGCATGTCCAGATCGTCAGCCTGTTCTCTGTGATCGCCGTCATCCCGGCGCTGCTGGTGTCGATCGTCGCCAACGTGACGATCGATCGCGGCCTCGATCGGCTGTTCTCAGGGCCGACTCGTGCCGTCATCGAAAAGTCGGTGATCATTGCTAACGCTTATCTGCAGGAGCATGCCCAGCTCATCGGCGGCGATATCATCGGCATGGCGAGCGATCTGTCGCGAGCGCGACCGCTCTACGATCAGGATCGGCAATCCTTCCGGCAAATGCTGACGGAAAGCGCGGCGCGGCGCAATCTGCCCGGCGCGATGCTGATCGATAAAGATCGCAACATCCTGGAGTCGGCTCAGACCGGCATTCGTCAGGAGTTTGCAACGCCGGCACCGGACTTTCTGCAGAACGTCAACGCCAACGAGCCGCAGATCGCGGTGTTGTCGAACTATGTTGCAGCCGTTATTCGGCTTCGTGCATTCGACGATACGTTCCTCTATGTCGCGCGATTGCTCGATCCGCGCGTGGTGGATCAGGTTCGGCAAACCCAGGCAGGCGTTGCCGAATATGCCAATCTGGAATCGCGGCGGCTTGGCATTCAGGTGACCTTCGCACTGATGTTCACGGTCATTACACTGACCGTGCTAATGTCAGCGGTGCTGATCGGCCTGAACTTCGCGAACTGGCTGGTGGCGCCGATCCGGCGGCTGATGGGCGCAGCCAACATGGTCTCGACCGGCGATCTCAATGTGCAGGTGCCGGTGCTGCAATCCGAAGGCGATCTGGCCCGGCTCGGCGAAACCTTCAATACGATGACACAAGAGCTGCGGACGCAGCGCGATGAACTGGTCAATGCCAGCGAGTTGATCGACAGTCGCCGCCGTTTTATCGAGACCGTGCTGTCATCGGCCAGCGCCGGCATCATCGGCGTCGATGGCTCCGGCCGCATCGCCATTCTCAACCGGTCCGCGGAAAAGCTGATCGGGAGTTCGGAATCCGAAACCCTGGGACACCCCCAGTCGGAGGTGCTTCCCGAACTCGACGACATGATGAAAACGGCTCGCGAAGGAGCCCAGCGCCTGGTGCAAGGGCAGGTGACCATCAACCGACAGGGCACCGAGCGGACTTTGTCGGTACGGGTGAGCGCCGAACACACCAATCAGTCGCGCGACAACTACATCGTCACCCTTGACGACATCACCGAACTCGTCGCAGCCCAGCGGACCTCGGCGTGGGCCGATGTCGCCCGCCGCATCGCGCATGAGATCAAGAATCCGCTGACGCCGATCCAGCTCTCCGCCGAACGCATCCGCCGCAAGTTCGGCAAAGTGATCACTGACGACAAGGCGATCTTCGAGCAGTGCACCGACACGATCGTTCGGCAAGTCGACGATATTCGCCGCATGGTGGATGAATTCTCACGCTTTGCGCGCATGCCCAAGCCCGTCATCGAGGGCGAAGATGTGGCCGACACCGTGCGTCAAGTGGTGTTCCTGATGCGGGTGGGACATCCCGACATCGATATCGAGGTCGATATTCGTCAGGACCCGATGCACGCAAGATTCGATCGTCGCCTGATCTCGCAGGCGCTGACCAACATCATCAAGAACGCGACCGAAGCGATCGAAGCGGTTCCTGCCGAATACCTCACAAAAGGACGGATTGAAGTCACGGCTTTCCGCGAAGGTGACGACGTCATCATTGATGTGGTCGACAACGGCATCGGACTGCCAAACGTCAGTCGTTCGCGTCTGCTTGAACCTTACGTGACGACGCGCGCCAAAGGAACGGGACTTGGGCTCGCGATCGTCGGCCGCGTTCTCGAGGATCACGGGGGCCGGATCGAACTCAACGATGCGGCGGCGCTGCATCCCGGCGCGCGAGGCGCCTGGATGCGATTGCGCTTCTCCGTGACCGGGCAGCTGAAGAACAACGATGGTGCACCGGCAGCATCCGCAAGCCTCGCTGAAACCCTCAACGAAGCCACACCGGCAACAGGCAAAAACACGACAGGCGTCTCCCATGGCACATGATATTCTGATTGTCGATGACGAGGCCGATATCCGCGAGTTGGTCGCAGGCATCCTCGAAGACGAAGGATTCACCACCCGCACAGCACGCGATAGCGATCAGGCGCTGGCCGAAATCTCCAGCCGCCGGCCGCATATGGTGTTTCTGGACATCTGGCTGCAGGGCAGTCGCCTCGATGGATTGCAGCTTTTGGAGGAGATCAAGCGCGATCATCCCGAAGTGCCGATCGTGATGATTTCCGGCCACGGCAACATCGAGACAGCCGTCGCTGCGATCAAGCGCGGCGCCTATGATTTCATCGAGAAGCCGTTCAAGGCGGATCGGCTGATTCTGGTGGCGACGCGCGCGCTGGAAACCTCGCGCCTCAAGCGGGAGGTCCGCGAGCTGAAGCAGCTTGCGCCGACATCGAATACGCTCGCCGGCCGATCAGCCTGCATGAATCAGCTTCGGCAGACGATCGAGCGTGCCGCCAAGGCAAACAGCCGGATCTTGATCGTGGGCCCGTCCGGCGCAGGCAAAGAACTGACCGCGCGAACCCTGCACAGCGCCTCCATGCGCGCGGAGGGGCCTTTCGTGGTGATCAATGCGGCCGCAATCACCCCGGAGCGGATGGAAGAAGAACTGTTCGGGATCGAGCCCAGCAATGGCGAGCAGCCGCGCAAGGCCGGTGCGCTGGAGGAGGCGCATGGCGGCACGCTGTTCATCGACGAGATTGCCGATATGCCGCGCGAGACCCAGAACAAGATCCTGCGCGTGCTGGTCGACCAGACCTTTCAGCGCATCGGCGGCACCAACAAGATTCACGTCGACGTCCGCATCATTTCATCGACCGCGCGCAATCTCGAAGAGGAGATCGCCGCCGGACGCTTCCGCGAGGACCTGTATCACCGCCTGTCGGTTGTTCCGATCCGGGTGCCGCCGCTATCGGAGCGTCGCGACGATATTCCCGAACTGATCGAGTATTTTATGGAGCAGATTTCCGCGGCAACCGGACTGCCGAAGCGCAAGATCGGCGAGGATGCGATGGCGGTGCTGCAGTCCCACGTCTGGCCGGGCAACGTCCGGCAATTGCGCAATAACGTGGAGCGGCTGATGATCCTCGCAGGCGGCGGACCGGAGGCAGTCATCACCGCTGACATGTTGCCGCAGGATGTCGGGTCGATGGTACCGGCGATGCCGACCGGCAATAACGGCGAGCACATTATGGGGCTGCCGCTCCGTGAGGCGCGCGAGGTGTTCGAGCGCGACTATCTGATTGCGCAGATCGGCCGCTTCTCGGGCAATATCTCGCGTACCGCAGAGTTCATCGGAATGGAGCGATCCGCGTTGCATCGTAAGCTGAAGGCGCTCGGCGTCGGCTAGGCTATTCGAACAAACAGGACCGACGTCATGTCGCGCTTTGCCTATGTCAATGGCCGCTATCGTCCCTTGCCTCACGCCTGCGTCAATATCGAGGATCGTGGCTACCAGTTCTCCGATGGCGTCTATGAGGTCTGCGAAATCCGCGACGGCATGCTGGTCGACATGCCGCGGCACATGGCCCGCTTGCAGCGCTCATTGAGCGAGTTGCGGATACCACAGCCGATGCCGCTGTCCGCGCTCTCTGTCGTCATGCATGAGGTGGTGAGGCGCAATCGCGTGCACTATGGCATCGTCTATCTGCAGATCACGCGTGGGGTGGCGCGGCGCGATCATGCTTTTCCGGTCAAACCGATTACGCCGAGTGTTGTGGTCACAGCTCGTTCGCTCAATCGCGCAAAGAACGAGGCGACCGCCGCATCCGGCATCCGCGTCGTGACGATGACGGACAATCGCTGGCCGCGGGTCGATATCAAATCTGTCTCCTTGCTGCCGAATGTCCTGGCCAAACAAGCCGCCCGTGAGCAGGGCGCTTACGAGGCCTGGTACGTCGACGCCGGCGGCTTCGTCACCGAGGGCGCCTCGAGCAATGCCTGGATCGTCACCAAGGATGGTCGAGTGGTGACCCGCTCCACTGAGCACGGCATTCTTGCGGGCATTACGCGCAGCGTTCTGGTCGATGTCCTGGCCGAATTGCAGATCAAACTTGAAGAACGGCCGTTCACGCCGGGTGAGGCGAAAGAAGCCTCTGAGGCGTTCGTCACGTCCGCGTCCCAGATCGTGATGCCGGTAGTGACAATCGACGATACAATCGTCGGGAATGGAGTGCCCGGACCGGTTTCACGGCGGCTTCGGGAACAATTCCACCGGTTTTCGGTATTTTCCTGATATTTGGTTCGGTTTAGCCACTGAATAGGCGGGAACCGGCTTGCCTAATAACAGGACGTGCCGTCTAATTGGGATGCCGTCGGCTCAGAGGGGGACTCAGGGCAGGCGGTGCCCCGGTAAGCCTGCGTAGTCGGGCATCTGAGGTTTACGGTTCAATAACAAGAAGCAACCAACTTGCGAGATAAAAAAATGGCGGCAGACCGCGCACAAAACCTACAAGACACATTTCTCAATCACGTTCGTAAAACCAAGACGCCGCTGACGATCTTTCTGGTGAACGGCGTCAAATTACAGGGGATCGTCACCTGGTTCGACAATTTCTGTCTGCTGCTGCGCCGCGACGGGCACTCGCAGCTTGTCTACAAGCATGCGATATCGACGATTATGCCGGGCGCACCGATCCAGTTGTTCGAAGGCGGGGAGGATACCCCCGCGTGAGCGTGGCCTGATTGGAACGCCGCAAGTTTGATGGAAGCAGCGATCGGCCGGATCACTCGTCCCGTACCGTGACGGGACGGGCGATCGTCGTAGGACCTTATCTTCGGGCCCGTCGTGGCGAACAGGACGGCGCGGATGCCAGCTCAAGCATCCGTGATGTGGATGCACGCCTCGAAGAGATCACGGGATTGGCGCGGGCAATCGATCTTACCGTCGTCGAGGCGGTGCTGGCGCCGATCAGCCAGATCCGCCCGGCAACCTATCTCGGCAAGGGCAAGGTCGAAAATATCGTCGGGCTGGTCAACGCTCACCGCGCCGAGCCCGTCATCATGGATTGCGCCCTGTCGCCGATCCAGCAGCGGAATCTTGAAAAAGCCTGGAACGCGAAGGTGCTCGATCGGACCGGCTTGATCCTCGAAATTTTCGGTCGCCGCGCCACTACCAAAGAAGGTGCGCTGCAGGTGGAACTGGCGCATCTCAATTATCAGCGCGGCCGCCTGGTGCGGTCGTGGACCCATCTGGAGCGACAACGCGGGGGATTTGGCTTTCTTGGCGGTCCGGGCGAAACCCAGATCGAGGCGGACCGCCGCCTGATCGGCGAGCGGATCACGCGCATCGAAGTCGAGATCAAGAAGGTCGCGGCGACGCGGCGATTACATCGAGCCGGCCGCAAGCGGGTGCCATACCGCATTGTCGCATTGGTTGGTTACACCAATGCTGGAAAATCGACGCTGTTCAATCGTCTTACTCAGGCCGATGTTCAGGCTGCCGATATGCTGTTCGCAACGCTGGACCCGACGCTGCGGGCGATCCGGCTGCCGCATGGCGGCAAAGCGATGCTATCGGACACCGTCGGCTTCATTTCCAATCTGCCGACGCAGTTGGTCGCAGCATTCCGTGCAACTCTTGAGGAGGTGCTGGAAGCTGATGTCATCCTGCACGTGCGTGACATTTCGCACGAGGATGCCGAAGCCCAGCAGCGAGATGTCGACGTGGTGCTGCGCCAGCTTGGCATCAATCCGGAATCCGGTGCCCACGTCATCGAGGTGTGGAATAAGATCGATCGGTTCACGCCGGACCAACGAGAAAATCTGCGGAACGTTGCCGCGCGACGGCCTGCCGAGCACCGCGTTTGTCTGGTTTCGGCCGAAACAGGCGAGGGCATTCCCCAGTTGCTGACCGCAATCGAGGATACGCTCGCGGCCAGCCGTGAGACGTTCGAATTGACCGTCGATGCTTCTGACGGTGCCGGCATCAGTTGGCTGCATCGCAACACCGAAGTGCTGGCCAAGCATCTGTCAGACGGCAGATATGTTATGACAGTCCGGATCGATCCCGCCAAGCGCGATACGGTCACGAAACGCTTTGATGCGCACCCACAGCAGAGCCATAAATGATCGGCGGCGCGGCGGCACGTCGTCGTAGAGCTTGAGCAAGACATCGCACGGCAGCGTTTCCATAGACGCACTTGACGCTGGGCCGCAGGCGACTATGCCATATCGATAAGTTCCGTGAACGACCAGGGGATAATGATGGTGACCTATCCAGATACTTTGCTGCTGATCAATGGAAAGTGGCGGCCGGCCAAGTCCGCGAGAACGATCCCGGTCCTGAATCCGGCCACGGAAGAGACAATCGGCACCGTCGCGCATGCCGATCAATCTGATCTCGACGAGGCGCTGGCGGCGGCTGAGAAAGGCTTCAAGGTCTGGCGCGCGATGTCGGCGTTGGATCGCTCCAAGATCATGCGCAAGGCCGCCGCCCTGATGCGTGAGCGCGTCGACACGATTGCAGCCCTGATGACGATGGAGCAGGGCAAGATCATCGGCGAAGCGAAGATCGAAACGCTGGCCGCGGCCGATGTCATCGAATGGTTCGCGGAGGAAGCACGCCGAGCCTATGGCCGTTTGATCCCGGCGCGCGGACCGGGCATTTACCAGTTGGCGGTGAAGGAACCGGTCGGTCCGGTTGCCGCGTTCACCCCCTGGAATTTCCCGATCAATCAGGTCTGCCGCAAATTGTCGGCCGCGCTTGGCGCCGGCTGCTCCATCATCGTCAAGGCGCCGGAAGAAACGCCGGCGTCACCCGCCGAACTCATCCGCGCATTCGTCGATGCCGGCGTGCCGGACGGCGTGGTCAATCTGGTATTCGGCGTACCGGCGGAAATCTCGGAATATCTCATCCCGCATCCGGTAATTCGCAAAATTTCCTTCACCGGCTCGACCGCTGTCGGCAAACAGCTCGCGGCACTCGCAGGTCTGCATATGAAACGCGCAACGATGGAGTTGGGCGGTCATGCGCCGGCAATCGTCTTCAATGACGCCGACGTTGCCAATGCTGCCAAGACGATTCTGGGCGCCAAGTACCGCAATGCCGGTCAGGTTTGCATCGCGCCGACGCGGCTGTTGGTGCAGGATAAGGTCTACAACGAGTTCGTCGGTAAGTTCACCGAAGGAGCGAAAGCCATCAAGGTCGGCAACGGTCTCGATACGTCCTCGACGATGGGCTCGCTCGCCAACCCGCGTCGCATTACCGCGATCGAAGCCTTCGTGCAGGACGCCGTTGCCAAGGGCGGTAAGCTTGAGGCGGGCGGCCATCGCGTCGGCAACAAGGGCTACTTCTTCGAACCCACCGTGATCAGCGATACGCCGAAGGACTCCCGGGCCATGAACGAAGAGCCGTTCGGGCCGCTGGCCCTGATCTCGCGCTTCAACACCTTCGATGAAGTCGCGGAGGAGGCCAATCGGTTGCCATACGGACTTGCGGCTTACGCCTTCACCAGTTCGACCAAAACGGCAACGGCCATCGGCGCGGCGGTGGAAAGCGGCATGGTTGCTATCAACAATGTCGGCCTCGGTATGCCGGAGAACCCATTCGGCGGCGTCAAGGATTCGGGTTACGGGTCCGAAGGCGGCATCGAGGCGATGGAAGCCTATCTCAATACGAAGTTCATCTCGCAGACCGGGATGTGAAACTTCCCAATTCAGCAATACGCAGCGGTGTTGCCCTGGGTTCGAGGCCGCGAAATCATTTCGCGGCCTCCTTACTTTTCGCCTCATTCCACAACGCATCCATCTCCGCGAGGGAAGCGTCTTCAGGCGTGCGGCCCTTTTCCGCAAGAGCGGCTTCGATATAAGCGAAACGACGTTCGAATTTCGCATTGGTCCTGCGAAGCGTGACTTCCGGGTCAGTTTTGACATGCCGCGCCAGGTTCACCAGCGCAAACATCAGATCACCGGTTTCGGAGGCAATGTCGGCAGCATTGCCATCGTCAAGAGCAGCTTCGATCTCGTCAATCTCTTCGCGGATCTTCGCCAGCACGGCGCGCGCATCGTTCCAGTCAAAACCCACGGTGGAGGCGGTCTGTTGCAATGCCAGTGCTTGCGCGAGCGCCGGCTGCCCGGCTTTGACTTTGGCCAGTAGGCCGGACCTGACCGCCGCATCGGGGTTGCGGGCGGCACGCTCGGCCTTTTCTTCGGCTTTGATGCGGTCCCATGCGCCCTTCACGCCTGCCGGCGAAAGCTGGCCTGAACTATCGGCGAATACGTGCGGGTGCCTGCGGATCATCTTGCGTGTGATCGCCTCGACGACATCGCCGAACGCGAATGCGCCTTGCTCCTCCGCCATTCGGGCGTGAAATACCACCTGCAACAGCAGGTCGCCCAGCTCATCGCACAGGTCGTGCATGTCGTCGCGGGCGATGGCGTCCGCCACCTCGTAGGCTTCCTCGATGGTGTAGGGCGTGATGGTCGCGAACGTCTGTTCCAGGTCCCACGGGCAGCCCGTAACCGGCGTGCGTAGCCGCGCCATGATCTCGATGAGACGGGAAATGTCCCGGGAAGGGGTCATGCTGCACCGTAAACCGTGAAAGTTGCTCTGCTATGCCGCAAGATGGCGCCTGAGCCCAGCGAAAACACGGTGCGAATTGGCGCCGCCCATGAACGGTGCTATGGCGTGCGCATGGCCGAGACTCTGCATGGAAATGGCGGCGACACCGCCCTGGTGCTGTTTTCCGGCGGGCAGGATTCAGCAACCTGCCTCGCTTGGGCCCTAGCTCGCTTTTCCGGCGTTGAAACGCTGGGTTTCGACTATGGGCAGCGCCATGCCGTCGAACTCGATTGTCGCGATGCGCTGATCGAAGGCATCAAGGCCATCAACCCGGTTTGGGCCGGCAAGCTCGGCATGGAGCATACGCTGCCCATTCCGACGCTCAGCGCCATCTCGGATACCGCGCTGACTCGTGAAGTCGCGATCGAGATGGGCGAGGGCGGTCTGCCAAATACCTTCGTTCCGGGTCGCAACCTGCTCTTCCTCACCTTCGCGGCGGCCTTGGCCTATCGGCGTGGTATTCGGCACATTGTCGGGGGCATGTGCGAGACCGACTATTCGGGCTATCCGGATTGCCGGGACGATACCGTCAAGGCGCTGCAGGTCGCACTCAACCTCGGCATGGACCGGCGGTTCGTCTTGCATACGCCTTTGATGTGGCGGGACAAGGCGCAAACCTGGGCGCTGGCGGACGAGCTCGGGGGAGCAGCACTCGTCGATCTGATCCGGGAGCAGTCGCACACCTGCTATCTCGGCGAGCGCGGCGCGCGGCACGATTGGGGCTATGGCTGCGGCGAATGCCCGGCATGCCAGCTACGCGCCAAAGGCTGGGAGCAGTTCGCCGCCATGCGGACGAGCTAGCTGCGAAAATCTTCCGGCATCAATTCGATGGGCGAGCCGTGCGGTGTGCGATCGGCGGCGTGGTCCCACGCATCCCGATACTGGCGCAGCATTGCCGCCGGTGCGACGCCTTTGTCGGCCACCAGCGTTTCCAGTGTCGCAAGCCAATGCTGATAATAGGTGTCGCCACTGTCGGCATCGCCTGCGGCCTGGGCACGCTTGATCTGGTCAGCGAGTGCGGAGGCCCATTCCGTCCAGGTGAAGACACCACGTTCATGGAGCGCCAGGGCCACAGCGAAGGCACGCGCCTCCCACGGCTCACGAAACACCGGTCCCTCATTGTCTCGCGGCAAGTCAGGAAGCGCATCAGCGGCGCGGTTTGCGGCTTCGCGATCAAGCGGCATCGGCTGGTTCAAGATAAGGCTCCCAAGCGTCGACGGAGATACGGGACCGCTGGTCGGCCGCATCGGGCCACAGGTCCTTGCCGTCGAAGGTGACGGTATAGAGCCAATGCGGCTGCTCGCCGAGGCCCATTGCATTTGTATCGGGAAAGACGTGAGCGCCATGCAGCAGTTCGATCACGCCGATACGGCCGCGGACGTACTGAGGCAATCGCGTATGCGTGACCGGGTGAATATTCTTCATGCGCACCCGATCACCGATCTTAAACCGCGCCGGTGCCGTTGTTTCGCGCTCGGTCGGTCCGCCACGGCGGAGCATGGCGGCAACCTCAGACGCCAGCAGCGGCCCGGAAATCGGCGCCGGCGGCTCCAGTACCTTGCCGGCTTCGATTTCGCCGGGCCGGAGCAGATCGCGCTCCAGCATCAGCCGTTCCAGCGCCACCAGCCAGATCTGGTAATAACTGCGGCTGAGATAATCATCCGGAGGGCGATCCTCGCGGGCGAAGCGGGACATATCGATATTCCAGCCCCCGGGCTTGGCCATGGCCAGCGTGAGGGCGAATGCGCGCTTTTCCCACTCGGCATGGAAAACCGGCTCATTCGGTTCAGGCTTGACTGGCCCGAAGCCGGGCGCGCCGCCCATATCATGCGCGCCGTCCATCACGCAGCCTCGCTCGGATGCTTCGGCAAGCCAGTGCCGATCATGCTGTCGCGTGTGACCAGGTCGGCCAGCCGTTCTTCGCTCCAGCCTTCGGTGCCAGCGGGCCGCATCGGCAGCACCAGATAGCGAATCTCCGCCGTGGAATCCCAAACGCGAATCTCGGTCTCCGAACTCAGCTCAAAACCGAAATCGCGCAGCACGCCGCGCGGATCCTTCACCGCGCGCGAGCGATAAGGCGCCGACTTGTACCAGACCGGCGGCAGCCCGAGCACCGGCCACGGATAGCACGAGCACAAGGTGCAGACGACCATGTTGTGCTTCGTGGGAGTATTCTCGACCACCACGACATGTTCGCCTTGCCGGCCGACATAGCCGAGTTCAGCAATCGCTGCCGAACCGTTGGCCAGCAGCCGCTCGCGGTAGGCCGGATCGGTCCACGCTTTGGCGACGACCTGCGCGCCATTACGCGGTCCCACCTTGGTCTCATAGGTCTCGATCAGGACGTCCAGCGCGGCAGGATCGACATAGCCCTTCTCGGTCAAAATTGTTTCGAGCGCGCGGACCCGAAGTTCAGTTTCCGACAATTCGGAATGATCATGGTCATGATGATGACCATGATGGTCGTCGTGATGGTGTGCCATGCGGCAATAATAGCTCCGCCGCCGAGGCTCTGTCGAGCCGTTGCGCCGCCGGCCGCCTGCGTGCAAAGCGCGCGGTAGGTTGCATTAGGCGCGCGGATACGGTGAAGTCGTTACGACAAACAGGAGCGAGGCTTGGCGGATTTCGTAAATATCAAGAAGGGGCTCGGTCCGGAAGGGCGCATCGCGGTCGTCCGGTTTGATCGTGGCGACGGCATCAACGCATTGTCGCCGGAGGCCCTGCGGCAGTTGACTGACGCGGCGCGCAGTTTCGAGGACGACGCCGGAACGTCCGTGGTGGTGTTGAGCGGCAGCGCCAAGGCCTTCAGCGCCGGATTCGATCTGAAGGATCCGGAGGGGCGCTCACGGGCGACGATGGACATCGGGGCATTACGCCGTCACCTCAAGCTGGGGCCGCGCCTCAGCCATGCCTGGCAGGAGATGGAGCAGATCACGATCGGCGCCATCGAGGGCTTCTGCATCGGCGGTGGCGTGGCACTTGCCGTGGCGTTGGATTTTCGCGTGATGGCAACTGACGCCCATATTCGCGTCCCGGAAATCGGTCTTGGCATGAATATGAGTTGGCAGAGCGTTCCGCGCATGCTGCACCTTATGGGACCGGCCCGGACCAAGCAGGCCGTCATCCTTGCCGACCAGCGCATCAGTGCTGAGGAAGCCTACGATTGGGGGCTGGTCGAGCAATTGGCAAAGCCGGGGCACGCTTTTGCCGACGCCATGGCTCTGGCTGAGAAGATCGCGCGGCAGCCGCCGATCTCGGTGGCCATGACCAAGCTGACGGTGAATCGATTGGCGCATGCACTGGACGATCTCGCGAGCCACATGGATGTCGATCAGTTCGCTTTGGCGACCCTGACCGAGGATCACAAGGAGGGCGTGGCGGCTTTTCTGAACCGGCGCCCGCCGCGCTTTAAAGGCCGCTAGTCAGCTCAAAAACAACTTCCAAAATGGATGATATCGTGCTGAGATTAAAGCCAAATTGTGAATGTTGCGATCGCGATCTGCCACCGGAGAGCCAAGCCGCCCGGATTTGCACATTCGAATGCACCTTCTGCGCAGATTGCGCCGAGGGCGTGCTGGACGGGATTTGCCCCAACTGCAAAGGCAATCTTGTGAGCCGCCCGATCCGCCCGGCGGCCATGCTGGCCAAATATCCGGCCTCCACGGAGCGGCATCTGCGCAAGACTCCCTGTGTTGCGGCCTAGGGGTGGACAGTTCCGGCAGACACCAGCAGCGGCGGCGCCTGGAGGGGTATCGGCTCAAAGTCGATAAAGGGGTTCTAGCGAATTCGCCGGAAGCAACCCTTCACAGGGCGCGTTTCGTTGCTATCTTGAGCCCACAGTGATCGCTTCGCTGATTCCGCGGGGCGAGGAGATGATTGCGATGGAAGTGACGACCGGCCAGACCAGCAAACCCAAACCGCGCGCCCGCCCGCAGGTGATGCGCCTGACCGAGGCGGCAGCCGAACGGATTCGGCATCTCACTGCACGTGCGGATTCCGAGATCGTCGGTCTGCGGGTCGGGATCAAGAACGGCGGCTGCGCCGGACAGTCCTACACTGTGGAATATGCTCACGAGATTCGGCCCACCGACGAGGTGGTCGAGGACAAGGGCGTGAAAATCCTGGTCGATCCAAAGGCTGTACTGTTCCTTCTTGGAACCGAGATGGACTACAAAGCCGACAAGATGTCCGCCCAGTTCGTTTTCAATAATCCAAATCAGACGAGCGCCTGCGGCTGCGGCGAATCGGTTCAGCTGACCCCCGCGAAAATCGACGGCTAAGAGGCGGGTCCGGATGGACCGCGATTTCCTGCTTGATTTGTTCGCCGGATTTGGCCCCGTGGCGTTGCGTCGGATGTTCAGCGGCTATGGTATTTCCCGCGACGGCATCAATTTCGCATTGGCGCTGCGGGACGGGATATTCCTGAGAGCGGACCAACGAACCATCCCGTTGTTCGAGGCGGAGGGGGCGACACCGTTCGCGTACGTTGCCCGCGGCAAGGACGTGACGGTCCGCTCCTATTGGCGACTGCCGGAGCGGCTATATGACGACGCTGACGAACTGGCAGTTTGGGCCGCGCGTGCTTTCGATGCCGCATGCCTGGCCGCCACATCGAAAAAGCCGAAGAAAAGAGGCACGAAAACGGGATCAAAGGCTCCAACAGCGCCGGCAGTCAAATCGTCTCGCAAGAGGATCGTGACACGGCGTCAGGCCACCTGAGACTGCACTTCCGCGGTGTATTCCGGATCGGTTTCGCAGACAACACGGTTACGGCCGGTTCGCTTGGCCGCATAGAGGCATAGGTCGGCGCGCTCGATCAGGGCGTAGACATCATCGTCGGACTGCAGCGTCGACACGCCGACCGAGATAGTGACTCGACCGAGGATTTCGCCGGTCGATTTTTTCTTCAGCTCTCGCGACATCACCGCGCGGCGAATGTTGTCGGCAACGGAAATGGCCTGACGCAGCCCAGTGTTGGGCAACACCACGGCGAATTCCTCACCTCCGTAGCGGGCAATGATGTCTTGCCCCTTGATGGTCTGTTTCAGCGACATGGCAACGAGGCGCAGCACCTGATCGCCGGTGAGATGGCCGTAATTGTCGTTGAAGGATTTGAAATGGTCGATATCGAACATCAACATCGATAGCGGCCGCCTGTTGGTTTGTGCAGCAGTGACCGCATCGCGAACCGCGCGATCAAAAAATTTGCGGTTGCCAAGACCGGTCAATGGGTCCGTCAACGTCTCGGCGCGAATGGCCTCGAGATTTTGCTGCAGACTGTAGATGGCTTGTCGCGATGCCTTGAGACGTGTCTCGAGCGCGCGATTGGTGTTCTGCATCTCGTGCGTCGAGCGGATCAGCGTTTCGATCACCGCCTTGACGTGTTCGCGACTGGCAGCGAGCGCGAGCTTCTTATTGGCATCCGCCAGATTGTCGCCGAAAGCGGTTGTGATGCCGAGCGCGTCGTCGACGACATTCATGACATCGTCGATCTCGTGGATGACCCGCATCCCGACCTTGTCGATCTGATCGGCATTGCGCGTGTGCGCGAGATAGGTTTCGTAAATCTGTCCGAGCTGGCCCTCTGTTAGCTTGCCGTGACGTGCCAGCGTCTCGTCGATCACGTTGTTGAGGGCAGCGTTGGAGCCGGTCGCGTAGACGTACCAGATCTCATAGTTGCGGGGCAGCGCGAGTTGGCGCAACGACTTGATCTGGCCCAGCGCAATTTCTGCGAACGCCATCGTGCGCTCAAATTGGTCCAACGAGCTCGCCACTGAACACGTCCCTGACAACAGAAATACGCCGTCGATGCCTTTACTCAAGCGAGCAAAAGCCTGCCTAGCAGCTTAGATGAGTTCAGTGAACGACCCGTAAACATACGGGCCGTGCCGGTTACCTGCGGGCGCGAACAGGCCGCAAAAGAAAGGCGGGAAGGTGGGAATGATCTGCCGGTTCAGCCAATGCATCATGCTTCGGCGGTGCCATCGGGCGACCGATCGAAGGCACATCGGACGAGGCGATATGCGCAATCGTTTGCCGCGATTTAGCGGGCCGGGCCGCATCGCCATGAGGCTTGCCGCCGTTGCGCGATCGGGGAGAACCATCCTCAGACCTGCGCGACCCGCGACGCGAGCGACGACCACGCGGTTCGGCGGAGGACTGCAACGATGGTTCTGCTTCGTGGTCAGCCGCGGCGGCAATCGCGGGAAGGCCGGGGATTTCGGTCCGGGGAATCGGCTGACCGATCAGACGTTCGATTGCGGCGATGGATTTATGATCGGCTGAATTGACAATCGAGATGGCAGTGCCGGCACGGCCGGCGCGGCCGGTGCGGCCGATGCGATGAACGTAGTCATCGGGATGGTGGGGAACGTCGAAGTTGAAGACGTGGCTGACTTCGGGAATATCGAGGCCGCGCGCTGCGACGTCGGAAGCAACCAGCAAGGGAGTCTCGCCTTTGCGGAACTGATCGAGGGCAGCCATACGCGCCGTCTGATCCATATCGCCATGGAGGGCACAGACGCTAAAACCATGCTTCTGCAGTGAACGATGTAACAGCGCGACTTCGCGCTTCCGATTGCAGAAGATGATCGCGTTCTTGAGGTCTTTGGCGTCGCGGAGCAGCCTTCGCAAGGTTTCGCGTTTCTCGTAAGGCTCCCGGCCGGTGGTGACTTGGGATTGGGTGACGGTGACGGCAGTCGTTGCCGGTTTGGACACCTCGACCTTCACCGGATTGTGCAGGAAGGTTTCAGTGATACGCCGAATTTCGTTCGGCATCGTCGCAGTGAAGAACAGCGTTTGACGTGTAAAGGGGACCAGCTTGCAAATGCGCTCGATATCCGGAATGAATCCCATATCGAGCATGCGGTCCGCTTCGTCGATCACCAGCAGTTCGACACCGGTGAGCAGCAGGCCGCCGCGTTCGGTGTGGTCGAGCAGACGACCGGGAGTAGCGATCAGGACATCGACGCCCCGGGTCAATTTGAGATCCTGATCCCCGAAGGAAACGCCGCCGATCAGCAGGGCGACGTTCAGCTTCTGGCCGGCGCCATACTTGTCGAAATTCTCCTTCACCTGCGCCGCCAGTTCCCGGGTCGGCTCCAGAATGAGGGTACGGGGCATGCGGGCCCGGGCCCGGCCGCGCTCCAGCAAGGTCAGCATCGGGAGCACGAAAGCTGCGGTCTTGCCCGTGCCGGTCTGCGCGATGCCGAGGACGTCGCGGCGGGCCAGCACATGGGGAATGGATTGTTCTTGAATGGGTGTAGGAGCGGAGTAGCCGGCGGCCGCCACGGCGGCGAGCACCTTGTCGGACAGCCCGAGATTGGAAAAAGACATTGAGCCTCTGGTCGAAACCGCCGCTTGGGTTCTCGGATAAGGACTATCGCGCTCCACCCCGGAGCGGCACGCAAAACTGCACGGGGATCGGAAAATGGCGCGAAGGCGGCTCAAAATAGGTATCGCGCCTCGATACCGCGCCGCATCACGCCGGAAGATAGGGACGAAATGGCCAAAGTCAATGCAAATATAGCGCTTTTTGCCGGATTCGTTGATTTCTGCCTTCTGCGCCGCCTCGCGACAGGCCTTGGAGCTGCCGCCGATCCCGACGGATATGCTATAGGCCATGAACCGGCCTGCGAAACGGGACGACTATCGGCTGACGGGACGGCATTCCACGCTGAGAATGCCGCGGAACGCTGGGATTTCCGAGTGAGACAATCGCGATTCACTTGCACTCTGGCGCTGGTCGGCATTGCATTGGCCTTGATCGCGACCCTGACGACCCCAGCTTCGGCCGAAAAGCGCATCGCCCTGGTTATCGGCAACAATGACTATCGCAACGTTCCCAAGCTGCAAAAGGCCGTGAACGACGCCCGGGCGGTCGGCGATACCCTCAAAGCTCTTGGTTTCGAAGTCATGGTGGCGGAAAACCAGACTCGCCAAGGATTCACCGAGAGCCTGCTTGCATTTGATAACGCAGTCCAGCAGGGCGACACCGCATTCTTCTTCTTTGCCGGCCACGGTTTCGAAATTGCCGGCCAGAACTACCTTTTGCCGACGGATATTCCGGCCGCCACCGCGGGACAGCAGGAACTGGTGAGGGACTCTTCGATCCTCGCCGATCGCATCATTGAACGCCTGCAAAACCGTGGGGCCCGCACGGCCATTCTGGTGTTCGACGCCTGTCGCAATAATCCCTTTGAACGCAAGGGAACGCGGGCCTTGGAGGGACGCGGCGGCCTTGCCGCGATGAGCGCGCTTCCCGAGGGAGCTTTCTCGATCTTTTCCGCCGGCCCGCAGCAAACCGCATTGGATCGGCTATCCAACTCCGACAGCAATCCGAACTCGGTCTTCACTCGCGTCTTCATCAAGGAACTGGCAAAACCCGGCGCCACTTTGGTGCAGGTCGCCCAGCGCACGCGGCGCACGGTCAGCGAAATGGCCGAAACGGTGAAGCACAAGCAAATTCCGGCCTACTTTGATCAAATGGTCGACGACGTCTTCCTGAACGGCCGATCGCCCGACAGCAAACCCGCTACCCTGACAACATCGGGCGAGCCGCCCACCCAGCTAGCCGCTTTGCCGCCGGTCTCCAAACCGGAGTTGCCGGCCGAGGCGCTCAATGCACCGATCGCCAGTTTCTCGCGGCACAACGGCGGCTGGACGGTGGTGATTTCGATTGCCGACCCGACCCTCGGCATTTCCTGGCGGATGGGCGAACGTGGCGAATTTCGCGAGACCGGCTTTCTCGATACGCTCGATCCGCGCACCCGCAAGCGCATGCCTAACCCATCGATCCAGCTTCCGGCTGATGCGCCAGCCGCGACGCTCATGGTGCGCTATGTCGATACTGCCGGGGAAATGCAGGGACCATTCCCGATTCGCTTCGATCCCGAGAGTGCATTGATCCGGGATCAACGTAAAATTCTCGACATGACCGCCACCAGTTGGTTGTCGTTCCGACAATTCAATGGACTGATGGTCTACTATACGCACCTGATGTCGTATCGCTGCGCCATTCGCGAGGTAAAGATCGGAATTGATTCAGCGGTACCGGATAAAGTGTTGAAGATGCCGCCTTGTGACATGCGCGATCCGCACGCGATTCCGCATGAGGCGCAGCCTTACATGAAGCTGCCGGCAGGAACGCAATCAGTTTCCGTCGAACTGACCTATCGCGACGGCAGCGTTTCGGAGATCAAGACTTTTCGTCGCTGAAGTGTGCGCTTCAGGCCCGCCGGCCTCCGTCATCTACGAACGCCAGCTCATAACGGAGTGAGCATATGAAGTTGAACATGCCGCCGATATGCTTTCGTGACCTCAACAAAAGGCTCCGCTCAGATCTCTTTCTCCGCGTTGCCTTCTCGCGGCTCCATTGCAGTTGGCCATGTCAATGGTGACGTTCCTGATCTGAACCATTTGCGCGGAAGGCCGATAGTATAGCCGCGGCGACGAAGTTCGGGAGTTGATCGCCCGAGAACATCCGCGATGACACAAGCGTCCAGATGCAGCTCGGCCAGATATCTGAAGAGGTTATCCTCTTCATGAGTCCAACGTCTGGCAATTGCGGGCATTTTCCACCTCATGCAGTTCTGAATGCTGAGAAGGCTATTGCCGGTAATCCCCGAAGGGACGATTTCCTAGACTTCGGAGCCGTAAAGCCGTGATGTCATCGGCCATTCGAAATACGGCCTTCAGACATTCGGCAATCACGAATCGAAATGCATCCCTCGAATGAATGATGTGAAGGCGTGTGGCTATACGTAAACTTTAGAAAGCGCTGACTTCGCCCAGCAGAGCAGGTCCGCGAACATGAGCCCGATCAACGGGCGTTCTGCTTTCCGTCCGATCCTTCTGCGCAAGACATTGCGTTCGGAGGACGATCTCTGAACTAAGTTACGCAAGCGGTCGCCTTGGAACCCCGAAAAATATGCGACGATAGTTGCGTGCCTGAAATGTCCTAAAGAGATGGATCGGAGAATGCATATCCTGCAAAGAAGCACGGCCAGCATGACCCATCGCGATGAGGTCGAACGGATCAGAGCCGTCTACACGCGCTGGGAGCCCGACTACGACATCCACAGCTTGGGTTTCCTGACACTGCTCGACGAACGCGACGTCCATTTGAAGCGTCTTCTCGAAGGATTGCCTAAACCGCTTGCGCATTGCAAGGTGCTCGATGTCGGATGCGGTTACGGCGGTCTGCTCGATCTGCTTCATTCCAGCGGCGTGCCAGCTAATTCACTTTTTGGGATCGATCTGTTGCCTCACCGGATCACAGCTGCACGCCAGAGATATCCGGCCTACAACTTTCAAGAAGCGAACGCCGAACGGATCGATTTTCCGGATCAATGGTTCGACATCGTGATCGTATTCACGGTTTTCTCGTCAATTCTCGATCGGGCGATGGCGCGAAATGTCGCAAGTAGCATAGCCCGTGTCCTCACGCGTGATGGTGTCGTCATCTGGTACGACATGCGCTACCCGAACCCGTGGAACCCGAACGTCAAGCCGATGACGAAGTCTCGAATTCAGGAGTTGTTTCCGTCGTTCGAGCAGCAGTTGAAATCACTGACGGTTCTGCCGCCGGTCGCTCGCCATCTTGGGCCTGGGACCAATCTCCTCTATCCCTTGCTCGCCAAGGTGCCGGTCCTTCGTTCACATTATCTTGGCGTGCTCCGAGCTCCGGGACGTTGACAATCAAGATCCGATTCGTCGTTATGACCAAAATCTCCGGTAATTCCCATCCTGCCGCTGGCCGAGCGCGAAACGATAGCCCGTCCTACTTTCGCGCGACGATCAGAAACTGCTGCGCCATTGATGCTGGAAGTCTAACCGCGCGCGCGATCCGTTCGACAGGCTCCAGCCACACCTCGCAAAGACGAGGGAATAGCGATCCGGGGCGCGGGAGATAGCCGTAAGGAACTACCTGCTCAATGCTGAAGTCGCACGCCGTCAATAGAGCGCTCAATTCCGGGATGCTCATCGTGTTGCGCAGGTTGGTGTGAGGAAACAGATTTGCCGCGCGTGCCGCCAATCCGAACGGCGATGTCGCGTTCATCTGAACGTTGCAAATCAACCATCCTCGCTCGTTTAAGTGCTGACGTATGGCATGCAATGCATCTCTTCGCAGCAGATCGTCGGCATTCAGAAAAAACCGAAACGCAGTCACGACGTCAAATGACTCATGAAGGGGCTGCCGGGTCAGGTCGGTCTGATACAGCCGGACATTGGTAGGAACGCGCGCGCTTGCAAGCATGGACTGCGATACGTCGACGCCAACAACACCGCCGAAGTGCTCGGCTGCCACATTGGTGATGCGACCGGTTCCGCAGGCAAAATCGAGACATTTCTTGTGCGGCGAACCTAACGCCTGCAGAATTCCTGCAACCAGCGGCTTCTCAATCCTGGCCCAAAGTGCAGCGTAGTAGCCGAGCTCGTAGGTCCTGTTGTAGTAAGCGCCGGCGCCGGCTGCGTTGTGACTGCTGCGATAATCGCTGCCAGTGGCAAGCTCACTATTAATTTCCCGCATCATCCGCTCATCCCCTGGAAACAAAGGGTCTTCACGGGTAGATCAATCCAGCTCATTCAACCGCTTGCCGTTTGATCGCGCTATCGCTCGCCGGCAATGGCCAAAACCTCGTCAAAGCCAGAACAAGGCCAGGCTTCAATCCCAGACACAGCTGGATGTAGATCGCCATGACAACGTTCCACGCCACCAGCGTTCCGGATGTCACGATGGCTGCACCGATCGCCCCATACTCAAGGGCGGCGATGGCGCAGCTCGCCACCGTTATTGTCGTGAAAACCAACATGATCGCCGCCGCAGATCGTTCATGTCCTGTCATCGTCAACAGGTTCTGCTGCGGACCCGCCGCCGCTGCTATGAGTTGACCAATCACCAGGATCTGGGCGAGACGGGTATCGGATGCGTAGTCCGCGCCAAACAGGTGGAGGAGAGGGGCCGTAAACAGCAGAACCGGCAAGGCAAGCATCGCGCCGCCTGCCAGCGAGAGGACTGTCGCGCGCCCGAAAAGGACCTCGAGACCCGTAACGTCACCACGTGCGTGAAGTTCGGACGCTGTCGGCGAGAAATAGATGCTGACGGCCGCGCGGGACAGCTGAACGAGCATCGCCAGATTGAAGGCGAGGGCGAACCTGCCGACCTCCGGAATGCTGCCGACCCAGCCGAGCACCAGTACGCCTGTACGAGTCATGATGATCTCCAGCCCGATCATCGTCATTGCCGGAAAAGCGAATGCCCACCAATCATGCGGCAAATACGTAGCCCTGACATTTTTGATCTGCTGTGGCCAACGTGTGAACACCCCATAGGCGACAAAGGCTAATGTCGCGGCAGAACTGACGAAGGATCCGATCAGAACGACGACGGCATTCAAAGGCCAAAGGGTCCCGTAGACCGTGAAGGCGATGATCACAAGCAGGAAGCCGTCGCGGAAGACCCGCTCCGGGAGGATGGCGGCTATGAACCCGCCAAAGACCCGAACGATACCGGCCCCGACCAGGTGCAAGGTGATCAGAGGAATGGTCGCCATACCGATCGCCATGCAGATTGCGAACTGGGGGTCAAGTTGCTTCCAGCGCAGCGAAATGATCAGAAGGCCGACGCTTGCGGCAGCCAAAGCCGCCGCCAGCGATCGGCTGACGGCAAACAAAAGACTGCCATACATCAGGGACCATTGCTCAGCAGCCCGATAGGCCGGAGCAAATCGCAGCACAAAAGCGATGAATCCCAGCGTCGCGCCGTACGACAGCAGGGATACCCAGGCCCACACATATGAGCAGATCCCATAGCCCTGCGCATGGAGCATCCGGGCGATGACAAACTGAACAGCACAGGTAAGGCCGGCTCCGCCGATATACGTCGCCAATGCGCCGATGCTGGCCCAAGCGAAAGTGACACCACTCTTGCTCGCGATCTGATCTTCCGACGGGTGCGGGTTGTCGGGAGAAGCCGCCGCCAGAAGGGGAAAAGCGGCGGTCGGAATGCCGCTTTCACAAACGAGGCATTTCTCTCCGGCTTTCTCGAACTCGGCGATCTCCATTGCAGCGCGGCTGCCTGCGAGTTTTGCAACGATGCTCTGCTCGATTTCATCCAGAACGCGATCAATCGAAGAGAGACTATCCAGCTCGACTGCGACGACCGAGTGTCCCTGCTTCGCCAACACTGCGCTCGCTCGCTCAACCACCGGACTAAACCGCAAGTTTGTCGTCTGGCTGGCTTCCAGCAGGCGGGCGGCGACGGGCTCGCTTCCCACGCGGCCACGAATGCGAATCCGCTGAGTTTCGGCATCCACTTTGACGTAAATTGCAATGTCCGATTGAGGAATCAGTGTAAGGGCGCGTGCTAATGCCGCGTCGTTAACGGTTCGATTGAAGACAGCCAGCGAACAAACCGCCTGAATGAACGCCTGGTCGAAGATTACGATCGGCTCTGTATCGGAAACACGCTGCCAGCTTTTTGACAGCCGTAGAATATATTGGCTGACACGTACGAACCAGAGAACATTCTTCGGCGGCAGAGTCGTTATCAGCTTCGCAGCAATAAGGAATGTTACCTGATGACGAACCGGATGTAGCGCCATCGTGAAAATATCGATAATGGCCCTCAGCATTCGCCCTAATGCATGCATGATGCCGCCGGGATCATAGAACGGAATCTTATCCGGCTTATGAATGAGCGCGATCTCGGATATGTAGCCACGCTCACGCAGACGTTGTAACAGCGCACGAGCTATTGTCGTTTTTCCGGCTCCCGGCGGTCCAAAAAACTCGACTATCATGAACAATACTCCCGGTCAGGCGTGACCTTGAGCACTCCGGTCGGCGCTCTGCTAGATACTGCCTCTGCTCAACAGGTCCCCTTGATCGGCGAAGCGATAACTTTCGTGCTTCTTCAGATCCACATTCGTCAGTACCGCTGCGGTTTTGCCGGTGGTGCCATGGCGGTCCTGAAGAATGCGGATTGCGGTGTGAGCGATTTCTCTGGTCGTTCGTCCCCAATGCACGGCGAAGAGCACCTTGTCGGCCTTGTTTGCCAACAATCGCACCTCGCTGCATTCGAGCATCGACGGCGCGTCGACGATCACGAGATCGTACGTGTCGCGCATCTGATCAATCAGACCGACGAAATCCGGATTTGCGAGCTGCGCGAGCAGTTCCAGGCTGCTGCACGAAAATGGAATAAAGCTAATTCCGGACTCGGGAATCGATCCCGCAAGCGATGAAATTGCGACCTGCCTTGGCATGACCTCGGATAGAGAGGTCGCCGGCGTCGGAAACATGATTGAATCGAGGGCCTGCGATCGAAGGGGGGACGTCTGCCGCCCGATCTCGAGCACAAGAACGCTCCATTGAGCCTGCGCGGCAGAGATGGCCAAGCTCCAGGCGAGGTCCGTTTTTCCTTCGCGAGGCACACTGGAGGTGACAAGAACGATCTTGTGATCCGGATCGGCGCGACACAGGCGGACAATCGTACTGAATATCGAACGGATCGCCTTGGAATACGGTGCGTCCGGATGACTGCCGAGAAGCCGAGGGATCGATCGAGCCTCGTACGACGTCAGTTGAGGAACAAGACCTGCACATGGCACCTGCAGGGCCTCGGCCGTCTCGCGTTCGCCGTGGAGCGTGTGATCGAAACGATCAACAGCCAGCGCAATCATTGAGCCTAGAAGAGCGAACGCGATCAGTGCCGGCGGAATGAGGAATACGCGCCGCAAGGAGCTCGGATGCAGTGGCGCTTCGGCCGGCGCGAGAATTCGTATATCCGGCTCGGCAAGCTTGCTCCGCTCAACGAGATCCTGTCGTTGCCGAAGAAGCGTTTCATAAAGCTGGCCCAGGGCGGTGGCTTTGCGTTCGAGTTCGTGCAAGCCGATCGTATCGTCGGTGGTCTGGGTCGCGACACGTCGCAACAAAGCCAATCTGCTTTCCACCGATTGAATTTGCGCTTGATAGGTCCGTTGCTCGGCCTCCAAACGCGCAAGACGCGCGGCGATTTCGTCATCAATGTCCTGCAGGAGCTTGGGAAGCGGCACACTCTCCGCTTCCGGTCCGCCCCGAAGCTTCGCATCGGCGAGAGTGGCAAGGCTCGACAAACGCGCAGAATCCAGGATTTTCGCGAGCTCAGATAACGAGCCTCCGCGGCTCCGCCATTCCTTAAAGTCGTTAAGCCGTTGTTGCGTGGAGGCGGAACTGGACTTGAGCAGTACCAACTGACGAGCGCCTTGGGTGATTTGCCGTTCCGTTTGGCCGGGCGTTGCAGGATCGTCCGTTGCATGTTCCTGACGGTATACCTGCACCCGGTTTTCGGCCTGCGCCACTTGATCGCGCACATCGGCGAGGCGCTGAGTGAAACGGTCCACCGCGAGCTCGGCACCTTCGCGCTTCTCGTCCCGCAATGAATTCACATAGACCTGCGCGATTGTGTTGGCGACCTCCGCCGCTTGAGCAGGGTTTGAACTGTAATAGCCGACGCTAATGATGCGGGAACGGCGTTCCTGAACAATCTTGAGATTGCGATGCAGCCGGATCAATGCGGCACTGATCTCAGCGGTCGTTTCCTTGGGATCGTTGGCGCTCTGCTCGTCGATTACATGAAGCGACTGCAACGAGCGCCGGAGATTCGCGTCTGATCCCAGTGCGGTAATATGAGTATCGATCGCAGCTTCCTCAACGCCCGCGGGAATTATCATCGTGGCGCCAGGCGCGCCCGGATTCGCTGCGTCCGTTCGATGCGTATCGAGAATGAGCTGCACCGCCGCAAAGTAGGACGGTGGAAGGATGATCGAAATCAGCAAGACCAAGACTCCGCCGATCCCGATGGAGTAGAAGATCAGGCGTCGGCGTCGCCGCAGGGTGTTAAAGATCTTTCGCAGGGATTCCAAGCCATCTGTCGAGGAGGTCTGCGGCGAGATCCGGCTCGAGGGATCGATGCCACGGATATCGCTGCCGTCGAAAAGCGGGTCCTGCTGGCGCTGTTCGCTAAATGCATCCAAGGCTAAATTCCCTCTAGCATTGGTTCGGGGCTTTCCGTCGCTGCTGGAGCGCGAACCGAATCCAGCCACGCCTGGAGCATGAGAAGTGCCCAGAGGACGCGCGAATGATCTCGTTTTCCCGCGAGATGCTCGCGCCAGCACGACTGCACAAGAACGGCATCCAGTAATCCCTGGTGCCGAAGGCGCGATTCGCTCAGAAGGTCTGAAGCCCAGGTGCGAAGCGGTCCCTTCAGCCAGGTGCCGATCGGGACATCGAAACCTTGCTTGGGCCGCTCGAACAGGCGCCGCGGCACATAACCGGCAAGAACCTGACGGAGAATCCATTTGCCCCGCCCGTTACGGATTTTGACATGCGCTGGCAGCCGCCATGCGAAGTCGATCACGCGATGGTCAAGGATCGGACACCGCGCCTCGAGACTGGCAGCCATGCTGGCACGGTCCAGCTTCACCAGGATGTCGCTCGGAAGATAATCGGCCATGTCGCGCAGCAGCAGGGTCGACAGCGGATCATCGAGCTTCGGCCACTGCTTTTGTGCAACGGGCTCCGAACCAAGCGTGAGCTTGAACGGGGAAAGCCGGCTCAATTCCGCGCAGAGCGCGTCGTCGTCGATCGACGCGAGAAGACTGCCGAGACGTCGAGCCCTGTCATTCTGCAGCATTCTAAGCGCTGAATGTGGAAGTGCCGCGCTATCGGATAGCTTGGCATATGAACTCTCGGCGAATTGCACGAGGATCTTTGCAGCTATGCGCCGCAGAACGATATTGTAGTGAAGCACGTGGGCGAGGCGGGCGACGACACGATGGCGGCTATATCCGGCAAAGCATTCATCTCCGCCGTCACCGCTGAGCGCTACCGTGACCTGTCTTTTCGCAACCTGGGAGACCAGCAGGGTCGGAATTTGAGATTCATCGGCGAAAGGCTCATCCCAAATGGAGGGCAGTGAGGGGATGACATCCAATGCGTCAGCGGAGGTCAGGCGAACCTCGGTATGATCGGTTCCGAGGTGACGCGCGACCGTGGCCGCGCACGACGACTCGTCATACACCTGCTCGTCGAACGCGATCGTGAAGGTACGGATCGGTTGCGCCGATTGCGCCTGCATCAACGCGACGACCGTCGAGCTATCGATGCCTCCTGAAAGGAACGCGCCGATCGGGACATCGGCGACCATTCGTTCCCGAACAGCGATACGAAGGAGATCATCCAGCTTTTCGACGAGCTCCGAATCGCGCTCGGCCAGCGGATTCATTCGCGCGTTCTGCGCCAGGTCCGCCAGTGACCACCATGTCCGGACGTCCGAGCGCAGACTTTCGAAATCGAGCGTCCCTGCTGGACCGCCGAGCCGTATGGACAGCAGCCCGCCTGGCGGAATCTTGAAGACGTTAGACCAGATGCATTCGCCGTCTGGAATTCTTCCTTGCGCAAGCAGGGCGGCGATCGCGGGCTGACTCAAGGCCCCGTCGGTGCGGGCGCAGGCGCGTATGGCTTTCAGTTCGGAGGCGAATGCAATTCCGATGGGCGTCTTCGCCACATAAAGTGGCTTCTTTCCCATCCGGTCGCGCGCGAGATGGAGCGTCCGGTTCTTTCGATCCCAAAGTCCGAGGGCGAACATTCCGATGCTGCGCTTCAGCGCTGATTCCAGGCCCCAACGCTCGACGGCCGCCAGAAGGACTTCAGTGTCACTGTCGCCTCGGAACCGATAGCCGAAGCTCGACAGCTCCTGCCGTAACGTCCGAAAATTGTAGATCTCGCCATTGAACGTGATGACGTAGCGTCCGCTTGACGAAAGCATCGGCTGGTGGCCTGCGTTCGAGAGATCGATGATAGCCAGACGACGATGTCCCAACGTGATGCCTGCCTCGCGATCGCTCCAGAACCCTTCGCCATCCGGCCCACGATGACGCATGGCATCCGTCATACGCATGATCGCCTGCGGATCAGTGGTGCTCCACGAACTCCGATCTGACAAGATTCCGGCGATGCCGCACATATCAGACCCTCATGCTTTGAGCCGGCGCTAATCTGGCGTGCGCGCATCCCGTCGAGACGCAGAGGGTAAGCGCAAACCAGACGATAGGGTGCCGAATGATCAGATGAGCCGAACTGAAAATCGAGATGGCAATGATCAGCGTCAGCAGCGAATTCTGCTGTGTCTGGTACAACAAGAAAGCTGTCGTCAGGATGAAGCCGACGAGCGCGGTCAATCCGATAACGCCACTCTGCAGGAAGATATCGAGGGGTGTATTGTGGGCCTCGAACGGCTGCTTGGTGGGACGAGCATGCGGCGGCGGGCTGAGATGCGGACCCGGTCCGAGGCCAAACCCGCCGGAACTGACCCCGAGACTCGCGGCTTCCTCCCACAGACGGAGACGGAGATCGAGAGTGCGCTCCGATGCCTCTCCACCTTTATCTTTTGCAAGACTTAAGGCGAAGCTTTCTGCATCATTGGCGCCGGCTTTCGCAAACGGCAACAACGAGACCAAGATCGGAACGAGGAAAATCAATCCAACCACAAGGAAGGCGTAGCGCAGTTTGGAACGATAAGCGGCCGTGGTGAGCAAGTGTCGCAAATGCAACGCGAACAGCAGGACGCACGAGAAAATCGTCACGGAGATGAACGTATCGCTCTTGGAGAGGCGACCTGCAACGAGGGGGGCGATCACCGCAAGCAAACCGAGGATACGCCAATATCCGCTCGAGGTCGCCGCCAGATGCACGGCGATCAACGTGAGAATGCAACAGTTGATCGCCAGCTGATTGGGATTTTCCGACCAGCCGCGAAAACGATCCCAATACCACGGATCAATCAATGGAATCGTGATGATATTCCAACCTGCGGCGATCTGCACCGCGATTCCGGCTCCAGCAAACAACATGAGAAACCAGGCCATTCGACGCAACCGACCCGGAGCATCAATAGTGGCGACCGCGAGACAGCTCAACGTGGCCATCAGGAAATACGCAATGGTATCGTGCATGGTGAGCTCGAGCCATACCTGATGCTCTGTCATGAAGCCGATGAGCGCGCCGACGCTGAGGGCAAATGCAAACAGCAGCCAGAATGCGATCAACCGGAGCAGCGCGGCTACTTGCGGCATTGCGCGTCCGGCGAGAACGTCAAATAGGCAAATGATGATCCACAGCGCTATGCACAGATCGCCAAATCCAAGCGGCAGGCCGGGAATCCGCAACTGGGTTGCCGATGATAGAGCCACGCCGAGAGCGAGAAGCGCATCGCGCATCATGAGATTATCTCTTGCCCATAACTATCAATACGTGGCACCGCTATCCGGACACTGCCGTGACGCGTAGAGGCGTTTCGAACTCGGGGCCGTCGAGCACCCGCCTGTAAAGGTATTCGTAGCGGTCGAGGACGGTGTCCAAACTGAATTCGTGTCGGACCAGCGGAATGGAGCGTTGTCCCATTGCCTTCGCTGCAACGGGGTCATGCAGCAGATCCATGATGCGCCGGGCGAGCCGGTGCGGATCACGAGGCGGCACCAGATATCCGTTCCATCCATCCGTCACCACATCGCTGCACCCAGGCATTCGCGTCGTCACGATCGGAAGCCCTGCCAAGCCGGCCTCCAGCAGTACACGCGGTATGCCTTCACGGTATTCGGATGGAAATGCGAAGACGTCGGCGGCCTCAAGCAGAGCCCGGACATCGTTGCGCATTCCCAGCGCCACGACATAGGGCGCGCGCCGGGTGATTTCTTCCTGCGGGATTGCAAATGGGCCCTCGCTCTCGAGCGGCCCGACCAGGACAAAGCGCACGTCGGGATGCGTGGTATGAACGATATCCGCGGCTTGCAGCAGGCTTAGAATCCCCTTTTGCTTTGTTAGACGGCTGACGGTCATGACGACGCCCGAACCGCCGAAGAAGAGATTGTCTTTTTGCTTCTCGTCCTGGGGCTTGACGCGAGCGGATATCGCGACCTCTATGCCGGACCCACCAATGAGATAGGCAGACCGTTTGCCGAGCAGGTGATATTTCTCAAAGAACTTCTTGTCGTCGGCGTTCTGAAAAACCGTTGCGCAGCTCCAATGCGATGCCAGCCGCTGCAGTGCGCAGTAAGCCGGGCGCAGCGCAACGGCCCGCAAGCTCGCAGAGGAGAAGAGCCAGCCAAGGCCGTTGATCGTGCGGACGATCGGTACCTCGTTCCGCACTGCGAATGGCACCAACAGGTTGGGTTTGGTATCGAAGGTCTGAACGATATCGGGCTGCACCTCACGCACGATCCGGGCGATGCTTTGCATTTCTGTCCGATGCGTGGTGTGGATATCAAACCGATCGAATCGATAAGGCCGATAGGGGATGTCGGCACGGGAAAAAGGCGCTGGATCGCCAGTGCCTGCCGCAGCCACGGAGAAGCCGCGCTTCCTGAGGGCAGTCAGGAAGGGTATGCGGAGCATGTGGTCCTCGCCTCCGATGCAGAGCAGACGCAATGTCATGTGATTTATCCCAGTCGTGTGGCGTCACGTACCAGCTCAGACCATTCAGGCCTTGTTGCCTCTGAAAAAGAAGCCGCAAGACGTTGGCGGCGGTTGTGATGAGGAAGCCTATCGCTGGCTAGTATTGCTGTCCTCATTCGTTTGGATGACAGTTTGTCCGCGAAATATCGCAGCCATCGGACGCAGACCTTTCAAAGGCAGGATTGCCGCGAGAGCTTCAATCGTACTGCGCGCCCATTCAGGGGAGGACCGCGATCCGGCCCAGCAGGGCAACGAGCGCGGACTGTCGCTTGGTACTCGTTTTCGAGAAAACGGCAGCCAGTTGTGATCGGACCGTGGTGCGGCTGACGCGGAGAATCCTGGCAATCTCATTCGGCGTCTTTCCCTGGGCGAGATAAGAGGCGATGCGTGCCTCGGCGAAGGTGAGACCGAACAACAGTTTGAGAGTGGCTGGGTTCGGCGCCAAGAGCTTGTCGAGGTCCAGCAGGACAATGATGCTGGTGTGATCGTTGGTGAAACCCTGAATGTGATTAAGCGCGACGGTGACGCCCCGGGTGCTGGATGTGGCAATCCAGATCAGAGCACCCGACCTGATATGATTCTTCCCGACCTCGGAGATCGCGCTCATGATATCGGTGTGCTGAATATCATCGTGCTCTCGGCGATGATCGACATCGGTTCTATCCGAGGGATACAGCATATCGAGCGCCGCCCGATTGGCCTCGATAATTCGCTGATACTCATTGATGACGATATATCCACATTCGAGACGCTCAATGATTGGCTGGAGCGCAAAGTGACAATCAGCGTCGGCGGCACCATCAAAATCCTCAGATGCATGGATTGATGGTGAGGAAACCGACTGAAGACAGGAGGAGGGCTTGCGGTGGCGCGGAACGACCGGCGATTTCGGCTGCCGAAGCTCGTTTGCGGGCGGGCGTGCTACGGACGTTTCAATACGCTGCATTGAAGTGTTCTCCTCCAGGAAACAAGCCGGCCGCCACCGGCCGACTTCTGCCGGGTTGGCAATGTTTCTTCCTCCGTCCCCGCGGCAAGCCAAATCCATTTTTAATTGGACGTATATGAATCTGTGGGGCTAGCCCGAAAGGTCTACCCACGTTCTGTTCATATTCGCGCTGAAGCGATGCTTTTCAGCGCCACGCAGCCGATCTCGCTCGATCGTATTCCATCCCGCTCGGATGGCTGCATACATTATATCAGTGTCGTTCGAGATTGTTTCTGCATGTTCTCTTGCGAATGTCCGATTGCTGCCGCGTGTTGTCGCGCTGCGAGCGAAGCGGCCGTGGGGTAGGGAATCTCTTCCGCTCTCCATCTCGTGTTGACCGCGCACGGTCCGACAGCCTTCGCTGTGTTGACGCACTAGTACTTGATTGCCGCTTGACTACTTGATTGCCACTTGACGGAACCGGCCTGACTGACGTGGCCGGAGCCGCGTCGTATAAATGGATGAAGACGCCGCCGCATTCCGGGAGCTAGCCTGCATCAAGCGTGAACGACATCATCTTGGACCGACAAGAAACGCGAACTCGATCGCCGGGCGCAGCCCGATGCAGATTTCGGAGCTCTTGCACGGCCACGGAATGATGACTTCTCGAACGTGTCGGATCTCCAGCGTCCACCTGAGGAGTGCCAATATGAAAGCAGTTATTCAATGCGGCGGAAAAGGAATGCGGCTTCGACCCTACACCTCAATTCTTCCAAAGCCGCTCATGCCAATTGGATCGAGGCCTGTTTTGGAGCTTCTACTCAAATGGCTCCGCCGCAATGGGATTCAGGAGGTCTTCATCACAACCGGACACCTCGGCAATCTGCTGCGCAGTTTCTGCCGTGACGGCCAGCAATGGAATATCAAAATCCGGTACACGGAGGAACTGGAGCCGCTTGGCACAATCGGGCCGCTATCGTTGCTTCGAAAGCATCTCGACCAGCCATTTCTCGTGCTCAACGGTGACGTACTGACCGACCTTAGCCTTAGCCAGTTTGTAAAGTATCATCGCTCGCACGGAGGCGCGCTGACGATTGCCTCCACCGTTCGCAGCACGCGAATGGAGTTCGGCGTCCTCGAAGAGTCCCACGGCGCGGTCGTCGGTTTCAGGGAAAAGCCAACGCTGACAAACTATGTGAGCATGGGCATCTACTGCATGAATCCCCAGATCCTCGATTACGTGCCGTCAGGCGTGCCGTACGGCTTCGACGATCTAGTATTGGAGATGCTCGAGCAGGGCGCACCGGTTCATGCGTTCCGGCACGACGGGCTATGGCTGGACATCGGACGGACCGACGACTTCCTCAAAGCGCAGGATATCGCCTGGGACGAACAGTCCGCAGCGCAGCCGATCGAAGCCGCAGCTTGCTGAAGCCACATTTTTGATGACGTAACCCCGTCATGCTCAACCGCGCGAGGAACGAGCGATGTTGTTGGTATCGAAACCCTGCCTGGGCAACAAGGAGAGGGAAGCTCTCTCGAAGGTCATCGATAGCGGTTGGATAACGATGGGAGAACGCGTGCGCGAGTTCGAACTGGCTTTCGCACGGATTCATCACGCTGACGATTCCGTCGCCGTTGCCTCCTGCACGGCCGCCCTGCATCTCATCTTGCATGCGCTGGAGATCGGACCCGGCGACGAGATTCTTGTTCCCTCAATGACCTTCGTCGCCACCGCAAATTGCGCTCTGTATGCCGGCGCGACGCCTGTCTTTGTCGATATCGAATCGCTCGACGTGCCGCTGATGTCGATAGAAGATGCAGAGGCCAAATGCACGGCTAGGACCAAGGCCGTAATCCTGATGCACTATGCAGGATATCTTGCCGATCGCGATGCATGGCAGGCGTTCGCGCGCCGCAGGGGGCTGCTCTTGATCGAGGATGCGGCGCACGCTCCGGGGCAGGCGGAGGTGGGGACCTATGGTGTCGCCGCCGCGTTCAGCTTCTATGGCAACAAGAACATGACCACCGCGGAAGGTGGGGCCATTATCGCAAGCGACAGCGGCCTCCTTGAGCGCATCCGCCAGATGCGTGGACATGGCATGACGAGCGGAACTCATCAACGGCTTACCAGCCGGACGCCGAACTACGACGTGACCATGCTCGGGTTCAACTACCGGATGGACGAGCTTCGTGCCGCGATTGGCCTGGTACAACTGGAGAGACTCGCGGAGTGGAATAGGACCAGGAGCCATCTTGCAGGGATGTATCGTGCACTGATTAACGAATACTGCCCCTCGGTGCACGTCGCATTCTCAACGCCGAGAACATCGACGCATCACATCATGCCGGTCCTTCTTCCCGATGCTGACGTGCGAAGCACCGTCATCGGGCATTTGCGCGACTGCGGTATCCAGACCACCATTCATTATCCCCCGGTACACCAGCTAAGCTACTACCGAAATCGGTATCCCGGCGTTCGTCTGCCCCGCACCGAAGAGTTTGCGCGCCGCGAGCTCACCCTTCCTCTTCATCCCCAAATGACATTGCGGTCGGTGGAGGATGTTGTTGAAGCTCTGGCGTCCGCCGTTGGTTTCGATCGCAAACTGTCGGTGGCGGAATGAGTATGCTTCATCCTCGTCTGGTGAGCGACGAGCCTGCCGCTCGCGTCGCCGTGTCGCCGCAGCGCATCTTCGATGTTTGCGTTGCATCGATTGCACTGGTGCTGCTCTCGCCGGTGATGCTTCTGATCGCGGTCGCGGTCTGGCTTGAGACCGGGCGGCCGATCTTCTTTGCGCAGAACCGGATTGGGCAGCATGGGCGTCCCTTCCTGATGTACAAGTTCAGGAAGTTCGGTGCAGCCTGTGGCGTCAGTGGTTCTCCGTTGACCCGTCCGAATGACGACCGCCTCACATCGGTTGGCCGGATTCTGGCTCTTACCAAAGCTGATGAACTCCCGCAGTTCTACAATGTCCTGATAGGCGATATGTCTATCGTCGGTCCGCGTCCGGAGTCGCTTGCATTCGAGGATTGCTTTCAGCGTGGATTTGACCGGCTGCTGGAGTACAGGCCAGGGCTGTTCGGTCCCGCTCAGATCATGTTCCGCCATGAGCAGCGGTTCATCCCGCCTGGCGTCGATCTGATCGAGTTCTATCGAACGGTCCTTTTCCCGCTCAAGGCCACCATCGACCTGGACTATTTTACGCATCGCTCATTCGCCGGCGATCTTGTCTGGATCGTTCGCGGCGTGTTCGCCGTCATCGGCGTCGCGCCTGCCATGGAGCGGGACCTGCTGACGTCGGACCGCATGCGTGGGCTTTCACCCAGAGAGCTTGATGGAGTAGAGCCGTGACATATCGTGGAGCCCGTGTACTGGTGACCGGAGCTGATGGGTTCATCGGTTCACATCTGACCGAGGCGCTCGTGGAGGCAGGCGCCACCACGACCGCACTTGCTCTCTACAATTCGTTCGACAGCTTCGGCTGGCTCGATGATTTGCCCGATCAGGTGAGGGCGGACCTCGCGCTGGTCCGTGGGGACGTCCGTGATGCCGCTTTGGTCGATCGTCTCGTGCAGCATCAGGATATCGTCTTTCACTTGGCCGCGCTGATCGCCATTCCCTATTCCTACGCGGCGCCGCAGGCCTATGTCGAGACGAACGTCCTCGGGACGCTGAATGTTCTCGAGGCCGCACGACGGCATGGCACGGCGCGCGTCATTCAAACCTCCACCAGTGAAGTCTATGGGACCGCGTTGACGACGCCGATCGATGAAACGCATCGGCTCCAGGGGCAGTCGCCATATTCCGCCTCGAAGATCGGCGCCGACATGATGGCGGAAGCCTTCGCGAGATCGTTCGGGATTCCCGTGGTGATACTGAGGCCGTTCAACACGTACGGGCCGCGCCAAAGCGAACGGGCGATTATTCCGACACTGGTGCGTCAGATTCTCGACCCACGTTGTACGGCTATTCTTGTGGGAGATACGACGACGGTTCGTGACCTGACATTCGTCAAGGACACCGTCGCGGCATTCATGGCGGCGGGAGCAGCGACGGCCATCGAGTATGGCGCCGCATACAACGCGGGAAGCCAGAAATCGATCAGGGTATCGGAACTGATCGATATCGCGATGGAACTGACTTGCTGCAAGAAGCCGGTGAAAAAAGACGACGCACGGTTGCGGCCGCCCAATTCAGAGGTGAGAGAACTGCTCGCCAATGCAAGCCGGTTTCATGGCGCCACCGGGTGGAAGCCGCAGGTATCGCTGCGCGATGGCTTGGAACGAACGATAGCCTGGTGGCGAAACCGGCTGTCCGAAGGTGACGTGCGGCGCCACAAGGACCTGGTCACGTGAAGCCGGCAGCCTGCATCGTCGCCATTACCGTAGCCGTATTCACGGTTCTGTTCAGCATGCCGGGTGCATCGATCGAGACATCCACTCCTTCGCCGACAAATCCGGCTCCCGCCTTGCCCCTGCCGGAATATCTCAAGCCGGAGATCGACCCCACAACTCACTTGACCACCGTCCGCGTGACGAATCCCGGAGGACCGCCGCGCAGGGATGAGTTTTGCGGCACCCGCTATTGCACGCATCGCTATTCGAGCTCGCAGGCCTGGAATGCGGATCAGACTCTGCTGCTCATTTCCAATGGCTGTGGAGGGCTCTGCTTTCTGGATGGTCAAACCTATGTTCCGCTCTTCCGCCGCCAAAGGAGCGGGGAGTGCGAGTGGCATCCGAAAGATCCAGATCTCATGATCTGCGTCGCGGGACGATCGATCCTGTTCTGGACGCCGCGAACCAATGACGAGGATGTGATCTACACGGCGACGACCTATCGCGAACTACGCTTCGGCCCGTCAAAAGGTAATCCGTCGCTGGACGGCAGTCGCATCGTCGTCCGGGGTACCACCCCCGACGGAGCGCTGGACGCATTCGCCTTTGACATCGTGGCGCGTCGCCCTCTGCCAGTGATTCATCTGGCCGACCTTCCCGGTAACAATGATTTCTGCGGAATTTCGCCGCTCGGGACTTACGTCCTGTGCATCCAGAAATTGCCTGAGGATATCACCAACACCTATATCTTTTCGGCCAACGGCGTGTTGGTACAGAAATGGCTGGAACATCATCGACCTGGTCACGGCGACATGATCGTCGATGAGGACGGCGATGAGGTCTATGTCGGAATCAGCAAATCCGAGCCCGATCTCTATCAGGTCATCAAACGCCGCTTGAAGGATGGCGTTGTCAGCTCGCTTGCGCCTTACGGAGAAGGCCAGCATGTCTCGCTCCGCGCGACGACCCGGCCACCATGGGCCTATGTGAGCTATGGAGGCTACCCGGACGAGGTGGCGGACCATCCGGACTGGGCGCCGTTTGCCCAGGCCGTCGTGGCGTTCCGCCTGGACGGTGTCACCCCTGCACACCTCATTGTTCACACCCACAATGCGCCTCACGACTACTGGAGCGAAACCCATGCGTCGCCGTCACCCGACGGCTCTCAGGTCATCTGGTCGAGCAACTGGGGCAACCCGGGCGGCCCCGTCTTCGATTTCGTAACGCGTCTGACGCCGAGGGGCGCGTCTGGGAGATCAACCGTCGAGAGCATCTCCAATAAGAGGTGAGACTATGCGCTGCAGAGGGAAACTGTCGTTCGGTCGATCGCTTGCGGCGTGCGGCGCCGCCACACTGTTCGCCATGTCATTCAGTGAAGCGGCCCGGGCCGAGTATCGTCTCTCGCCCGGCGATACGATCGAGATCATAGCGGCGGGTGTTCCCGAGCATTATCGCGCGCCGATTCAGCCGGACGGCAACATCATTTTGCCGGGCGTCGGGCCGATTTCCGTCGGCGGACTGACGCAGGCCGATCTTCAGGCGCAGATGGAAACGCTGTTGCCGACGAAAATCTTCCAGTATCGCACGCCAGACGGTGTCGAACATCCCGTGCTTCTAAAGCCGACAGACATTACAGCAATCATCGCTGAATACAGGCCGGTTTATATTTCCGGTGACGTTCTCACGCCGGGCCAGCAGGCGTATCGGCCCTTCATGACGGTGAGGCAAGTCATCGCAGTCGCCGGCGGATACAGCATGCTGCGTTCCCATGCGATGCAAGGTCCGTCCGATCCGATCGAACTGCAGCGAGATTACGAAGCAGCATCGATCGAGTACGCAAAGGAATTCTTCCATGCCGCTCGCCTTCACGCCGAGCTTGACGGGAAGGAGACGTTCACGCAGCAGATTCCGCGCGATGTGCCAGTTGCGGCGTCCATGAGCGCGGTCATCATCAAGTCGGAAACGGAATCCTTACGGCTGGCTCTGAATGACGCGCAAGCGGAGGAAACGTTTCTCCACGATTCCATTGCGAAGGCCGATGCGCAGCTTCAGGTGCTGAAGACGCAAGAGCAGGACGAGGCCAAGGGCGTGCAATCGGATACCGAGGATCTCGATCGTGTGTCCAAGCTCTTCAGCGCGGGAACGCTCATCAGCCCCAGGGTAACGGAAGCTCGGCGCGCCTTGCTGCTGTCATCCACGCGGCATCTCCAAACCACCGTCGAAGTGATGCGACTGCAACGCCAGCAGGACGAGCAGCGGCGCCAACTCGAAAGATGGCGGGCCCAGGTCAAGATGAAGCTGTACGCGGACCTGAACGACACCAATATCCGGCTGGCGTCGATATCTGCCCGATTGCAGGCCACAAGGCAGAAATTGCAGCCCCTCGGCGCGGCAGGTCCGGGGCCGGGGCCAGCCGGATCCAAGAACTTCAAGCCGGAAGTCGCAATTGTCCGCAAGCTTACCGACAAGTGGACGCGGATGGAGGCGACGCCCGATGCCGAGGTCCAGCCGGGGGATGTGATCGAGGTCGCGCTTCGCGCCGAGGCATTGCCAACCCAATGACCGCAGCCGGGCGCTCGTCTGGGATCAGAGCAGCCGCAACCATTCCCCAGCTTCGCAGGGAATCAAATTCAGAACGCGATAGGTATCAGTAAATTATGCGGAAATGGCGGAAGGGGTGTCCGTCAAGGCGTATTGATTTTGAAAGCGAATTCCGCGTTTCTAAATCTATCCCACGCTTTTACCCACGGTGCACTTCACCTGACAGTCCTTCGACATCGCCTTGACGACGCAGGACACCTCTTTGAATGCGGCCTCCATCTCGCGCATGGCGTTGACCAGTACGAACGTCATCAGCGCGTAGTCGGCAGGCGGTGCGGGCTTTTTCTTCTTCGACATATCATGATCTCCGGGGCGGAATGCCCAAGGCGAGATAATGCACACTCGCGCGGGAATGTCGCGAATTGACAAAAAGTCTTTTCTCTATAAGATACTGAAACTAAAGGGGAAGTTGACAAACTACCGTGTGGTAGTAAAGCCGTCGCCACAAGAAAGGGCGATCCAAGCATCGCCCGAACCGCCCTTTCTCCCCGAGACACCCGACGCGAAGGAGTCACGCGCCGGGGATGCCTATTCGATAATTACGTTATGCGCGGCGACACCCCGCTTGTGCATGTGCCGAACTTCGAATTCGACGCGATCGCCTTTACTCGGCCAGCGGTTCGGATCGAGAAGGCCGGCGATATGCAGAAACACATCGGCTCCGCCATCGTCGGGAACGATAAAACCCCAACCATCTTGGTCCCGAAAAAATTTCACCGTTCCCGTCGCCATCACGCCGTCCCCTTCGACCAATCCAGCATGGCGAGCGCCGCCTTGGCGTCGACGCCGGCCTCTGCTGCCATCGCCAAACCCTGCACCAGTGTCGCGAACGCGCGCGCCGAGCCGCCGGCGTCAAATGCCTGTGTCGGACCCATCACATCGATCGTGACGGCGCCGCCAAGCTTTTCCGACGCTTCGGCTGCGATCAGTTCGGCGATAGGCTGAAGCTGCCATTGAGCGAGATGGCGTTGTGCTTCGCGCACAAGCGGGCCCGTCGTCGCGGAATTGAACAGTCCCGGCAGCACGCCGAACGCTGAACAGATTGCGTCCCGGCCGGCGTCCAGCGTTTCCTTGGCCAGTGACTTTTCGAGGTCCGGCGTCAAATCGGCGGGGCGCCAGTCCGTCTGTGGCGTCGGTCCGCCGGCTGCCGTCACGGCCACGGACTCGCGCAACAGCACGCGGCCGCGCTTGCCGACGAACGACGCTGCGATATCGTTATTGTTGTTCTCCGGATTTTCAGGCATCGGCACGACCTGCGAGCCGAGCGGCGCGTTCTGGAACACTTCGCTCAACGCCGTTTCGACCGCGTGCAGCATTCCCGCGGACAGGCTGGCGGTTCGCAGCGGGGACACGCCGAGCCATGGCGCGGCCGGATCGGCATTGATCCGAACGTGAACGACTTCGCCAGCGAGCGCCGTCATGCTGCGACCGCCGCCGGCTTCCGGCACAGAAAGGCGGTACGCGATCGGTTCAGAATTCCGCGTCCGTGTGTCCCAATCGCTGGCAGGGACCAACTTGTCGCCGTCGATAAGTGCGACAAACTCGCCACGCAGCGCCAGACTGCGCGCTATCATCGCCATTGTGCGACGGTCGATCATGTCGGTCCCGTCGACTTGCGCCAGCGCGAAACCGTTTTGCCAAAGCGACACGCACGACGACACAGTGCCCGTGAGTTCGGCGAGTCCGGTACGGCCGGAAATATACGCCTCGCGAAACCGCATCACCTCGGCGGTGAAGCCCGATCCGCCGGCGGAACGCTTTTCAACAGCCGGCGCCGAGCGGCGAAACAGATTTAGAATACTCATTATCGGAAGCTCCGCAGTAGATCAGCCGCGCCGGAATTCTGCATCGCGTTCGCCATCCATGCCGGATCGCGCGTGCGCTGGATGGAAATTGAGCCGGCGCTGATGCTTTCCGAGCGCGCACCGGCCGCGCCAGTCTTTGCGCTCATGTATGCGGACAGCCGTTTGACGGCTTCCCACACGATCGCCGGCACGACAGGCGCGGGCGAGCCGCCGCCAACAGTCGCGCGAATGCGCCACGGTCCCGTCGACGGAAGATAAAAACCACCGCGCGGCGAGGGGTCGAGAGTGGTTGTTTCCCAGACTTTCGCCCTGTTGCTCCACACCGCAACGTCGGTGACGTTGTACGGCTGCAAATTCGGCTCGAAATAACCGCAACCGTTGGCGAACCACTCGACAGTCCGCGGCGTGAAGCGCCAGCGGATATACGGTTCGATCCGCGCCCAGCACACGTCATTGAATTCCAGTGCCGGCGAAGTCGTCGGATAATTCGACGGCGGCATTTCGTCGACGTGATCGGCTCGAACCCAACTCATTTTCACCTCCAGCGCGCGCTAGGGTGCGCACGTTTGATTAGTTTGTCCGCGTCGGGCGGGACCAGGATTCCGTTTTTGTAGACCCAGCCGGCCGCGATCTTTTCCTCGTCGGTCATTTCTTCCGGATCGAGCGCGACGGTCGCCCACTTGTAAGCAGGACGAGTCACGATCGAGAGTTCGAACAAGATCGCTTGGAAAATCGTCCGAATGCGCGCGTTGTGGTTTCCACGCGCGGGGTCGTAGCCCTCATCCGTGTACACTTCCGCCTTTGCCACGGCGCGCGGCGGCGGAATGCGAAAGCCCGGCGAGATGCCGACTGACAAACCGGAATCAATCTGTTTGAGAATGTCGCTGCCGTAGGATGTTTCGGCGATCGCGTCGGAAATCTCAGCTTCAAACGTCAACGCTTCTTCTGTGTCGTCGAATGTCAGCGTGCCGGTGTTCTTCGACGCCAAGGGCGCATCGAAGCTGTGGCCGACAAGCAAATGAATGTCCTGCTCAGGCGAATTGATCGAGTGCGTGAATGCACCCGGCACAAATTCCTCCTTCTGCGGCCGACCATTCTTGCCGCCATCGCTAAGGATAGCGCGCTTGCGATACGGGAATCGGCCGCGGAGTTTGCGACGCCCCCGACGGGAGCGCCGCAGTTCCAGTTCGCCGATTGCTGTGGCGAACTCATCCATTACTGAATGCCGGTAAGCACGGCCAACTGTGCCGGACGCGCGACCGTTACGTCCGCGGTCAGGATGGCAGTCAACTTGAGCGAACCAGCCGCCGCACCCGCATAGGGGTCGCGCACTAGGTCAACGCCGCCCCACATGGCTGCGAAGATTGGAGCGACGCCACCGGCGGAAGTCGTCAACAGCGCCTTGCTGGCAAGTGGAGAACCCGCAGGAGCCGCAACCGCATTGCTGCTCATGATGATGTTGCCGGCGCCGACGTTCTTCACGAGGCGATCCCACTCCGTGATACCCGAACCGGAATCCGCGAAGGTGTCATCCAGGTCCGACCAAACTTCCGGACGGATCAACAACTTGACGTCGCCGGGACCGTTTGCAGCGTTCGCCGTCATGAACGCAACGACAGCGGCACGGAACGCGGACCACGATGCGGCGGCGTTGACGCCGGTGGTAGCGAAGCCGTAGGTCGCCTGACCCGGAAACATGCCGAGCGGCTGGCCGTTCGCACCAGTGCCGAGGAAGAACGCCTTGTCGAGACCGGCGCCGATCGCCGAATTCATGTCGCGCCGCACCGCATCCTCGATGCCAGCCGACTGCTTGAGCGTCTTGCGCGACAAAACCATTTGAACGCCGAAATTCTGCTCGGGCTTCAAGGGACGGTCAGTCGTTGCGAACGCGGTCGGACCGGCAACGTCCGCCAGTTCGCCATCGGCCCAGCCGGCGGCAACGGACGACGTGACCACAGGCCATTCGGCGGCGCCGGAGTCGATGTTGATGAGGTTGACGCCGACGCGGGCCGCGACACTCGACGGAAACAGACGATCGATGATCGGCTTGGTGACGATCGGATCAGGCACGCCCGACGCGACGGTTTCACCGGCGCGAATTTCCAGTGCGGCCATCGGCACCGGCACGCCGCGATAGCTGCCCTTGGAGCGCATTTCCTCGACGACTTCCGCCGTCTGACCGGTGATCTTGTCGCCGGTGTCGAGGAAGTTCGCGACCTGACGAAGCTCAAACTTCGACACAAGGTCGGAGTATTCGCGATCCGAACGCGTTTCCAGTTCGGCGCCGGCCTCGCGGCGTTCGGTATCCTCGACGATGAGCGCGGCGCGATACTTGGACTCGTTGCTGCGGTATTCGTTGTCGAGGGTTTCGATCTGGCGGGTTTCGTCCTCGGTCAGATCAGGCTTTCCAACTAGGCCGGCAAGAGATTCACGGATTTGCGACTGACGCCGCTGGATTTTCACGCTAGTCAACATGTGGACACCTCTGAGGTTTGTGGTTTCGCCATCGTGGCGAGTAAATCGCGCCACGCGGCGCGAGCTGGGGAGAGTTCGTTTCCGAACCCACATTCGAGTTTGGTTTTCGCGCTGTGACAGCGGATGCAGAGCGTCTGGAGGTTCGTCAGTTCGAACGACAATTCAGGATGCGTACGCACCGGCTTGATGTGATCGACTTCGAGCCGGCCGCGCGCGCTACACTTCACGCAACGGAAATCGTCGCGGCGCTTCGCAGCGAGACGCAACGCGGGCCATCGTCGATCCTGAATGACCTTCGCGGAATGGCTGGCGTATTGCTGCCGACGCTTCACGCCCATATTGGCGCCCTCGCTTTTCGTTGAGGGACCGCTATCATCCGCGCGCCTTGCGCAATGGCGATGACTGATGCCACCGCTGCATCGATGCGGCCGAGGGACCGGGCCTTGGCAGGCTTCGCCGCGCCGGTCGGATCGATCAACACCACCGCGTCGGCGAATGCGCTGCGAAGTAACAGCGACGGTTTCGCCTTAACCTTATGATCGAGAACGAACTGGCGAAAACGCTCGGTATCTTCGCCCGCATCTTTCCAGCCCTGACCGCGATAGATAGGCGTGGCGCGGATGCTTGTCTTTGCGACGGCTTCCTGAAACTCCGCCTGCCGGAATCGGTCGCAACAGATAGCCGCGATCGGATAGCCTTCCAGCTTCGCCAGCATCGCATTCATGAACTGGTCCACTGGGACCACGTTCGCGCCGAACGTCGACAACTCGCCGCGGTCGCGCATCTGCACGTAGCGGTCACTCACGCCGTCGTTCTGACCGCGTTCAAGGAGTCCGGGTGAGTTCGGAAAGCCGCCGTAGCATTCGAGCCGGCCGGTAGTCGGCCAGAAATTCGCCCATGCTGACATTGACGAACTGCCACCCATGTCGAGGCCGACAACGAGCGGGCCGTCGCGCAAGGGGAGTTCTTCGGTTTCACACGCAAGCCATTGATCGGTCGTCAACAGGACCGAACGGGACTCATCGCTCACGCGCTGGTTCAAATTGTACAAGCGGAACGTCGAAAGCGCGCTGCCACCGCGGGCGATGGCGCGGTCCGCTTGCGTCTTGAGCCAGGGCAACGACGCGCCGATGCCGTATGCCGCGCCGGGGTTCGCCTTCTTAATTTGTTCGATATCGTCCGGCGGGCAGCCGTCATCCGCCTTGTGTTCCTGCACGTAGCAGCCCGGCGGCGGTTCATCGAGCCAGCGCGAAAACTGTTGCGTGTCGTTCGGCGCACTGGTTGAGATCATAATATATCTACCGTGCCGCTTTCCGATGCCACTCAGCAGCGAATGCTCCAGGTCATCGCCGCGGGAATCTTGCCAATGGGCGCGCTCGTCGGCGATGCAGAGCGTGGGACTCGTGCCGAGTGTGGTGCGGCCATCGGCGGGCACGACACGCAGCACATGCGGCCCGTCGGGCGCGTCGAATTCAATTTCCAGTCGCGGCGCCTTGCGGAAGGTCAACCGTTTCTGAATGTCGTCGGGGAGGGAGCGCGCCAGTCCGGCGACGTAGTCGTAAACGATGCGCCCCTGGTCGCGTGTGCGTGCCGCTACCAAGCACTCTCTTGCCGGCTGCGGGTCAATTTCGCCAAGCAGGTGACCCAAGGCGATGCCGCCCGTCAGGGTCGACTTGCCGCCGCCACGGGCCACGGACAGCGCCGCAATGGTGACGCCTTTGGCGAGCGCGCCCTTGAGGAATTGCCGTTGAAACGGCGCCAGGCGCAGCGCCTTGCCGGCGCGGTCGCCGGTCGGGACGGCGAGGGACTGGATGAATTTGACGGCCTTGGCGGTCACCGGGGTCCCCCGGTTTTGCGAGCGAGAAAGAAAGAGCCCGCCCCTCCGTAGGTTCCCCCCCTAAGAAAGCCGGGTATTGGGACCATTTGCGCGGTTTTCATTAATGATTTCATGTACTTACACGCGCGCTTGGATGACCCAGCACGCGCCAGCGGGATCACGTTGCACGCTGACGATTGTGTAAGTCTTTGAATTGGCGAGCAGTTTATCCGTGGTCGCTGGGGTGATGGTGATGGACGAGCACAGGGCGAACGCCTTCACGTCGGTCGTCCTGATCAACGTGCCATCGATGTCCGTCGCGGCATACGTGTCCAGCCAGCCCTGAGCGGCGTAGTCGACGTCGTGACTGCCGGGATTAAATGGATCGCTCGTGTCCAGCTCGGTGCGCCGGATCGCCAGCGGGTAAGGAATGCGCTCGGCTTCCAATGCGTCGGTCAACAAAGAGGCGAGGTCGCCTTGCAGGATAGAATTCATCTGACACAGAATAATATCCTAGGCGTAAATTCCTCGTTAAAGCGGTTGACATTAATTCTGGAATGTTGCAGCCGCATCAGAGGGGCGTGTTGGTGCAGACACAAGGGGGGGGGGGGCTCTGACGCAGTGACGCACATGACGCATGTGACGCGTCTCCCTAATAGAGCGCTATAGGACCTCCAGACTCCTCTATTAGAGAACGCGTCATAGTGCGTCACTGCGTCACTAAAATTATGCTCCCGCCTGTGTTCGTACCCAAGGCCGTCTCGCGCCCGCCCGCGGCGCCCTCTGCCAACCTATGTTTTCGAGGATGGCAGCAATCCGCCGCTGCTCAACCGTGCCAAGGCTGCGCTTGTCCAAGATCAGCGCGCTGGCAGCGATCTCACCAACGGTTACGTTTATTTTCCCGTCTAGCCACTTCTGAATAGGTTCCTCCCATTCGTCATGCTCGTATCGCGTGGCCTGTTCGGGGGCGATGTATAGCGCCTCAAATTCTCTATTCGGCCACCACGTTGCGCCGTTCCGATAAAGATGCACCGCTTCGGCGAATAGCTGGTCACGATCAGCGGCCAGCCGGTCTATTGCGATCGTTCCGCATTTCACCGGCCAGAACCGGCGTCCGCCTGTCTCGTCTTTCAGATATACCGCCTTGTTTGTCGTCCCGATGAAGACGCACTGGCGAGGCTCGACGACTTCGAGCCGGCCATACGGCGGGCGGTAGCGTTCTTCTTGCCGCGTCACGAACGCCTTGAGCGCGGTCGTTTCGGCGCGGGACAGCGCGTGCATCTCCGCAGCCTCGATCAGCCATTTGCCGCGCAAGTGCTGTGCCGCGTCCTTCGTTCCGATGTCCGGTAGTTGATCGGAGAACCATTGTCCCGCCAGCGCACGGCAGGCGCTCGACTTCATGATGCCTTGCCGCCCCTCCAGCACGAGCATGTAGTCCGCCTTGCACCCTGGATGAAACGCGCGCGCTACCATGGCGATCAAGAACATTTGTCCGATGCCGTTTGAATAGGGCGTTCGCTCCGCGCCGAGATAATCGGCCAACCAGTTACCGACGCGCGGCACGCCGTCCCACGTCAGCGCGTTCAGATAGTCGCGCACCGGGTGGAAACTGTTCTTCACGGCAACGGCGCGCACCGCATCATGCACAACATCCTTGCCGACGCGCGGGATGCCATTGTGCTGCATCCACTTCTGTATCTCGATGACGTGTTCGTCCTTGACCGGCCCGCTGTATGGCGCGCGCCAGACTGGCGCGGACTCCATCTCATTGTAACCTAGATGCGATCCATAGGATGACGCCACCGCAACGATAGCGTTGGCGACGTTCGGAATGATCTTGCCTTTTTCGTCCGGAATGCACTCATGATGCCACTGCGGGCGGCCGACAATATCGCCGATCTTTGCACCCGGCGCAGCGCCAGCAAGTCGCTGGAGGACAGCATCCCGCGATCCAAACCCCTTACTGCGCTGGCGCGCGATATCGTTGCGCAGCCATTTGCCGCCGTCCTTCTTTTCACGCCCTTTTTCGCCGAGCGGATGCGTCCAAAGCAGATCGAATATTTCGCCATCGCTGCATCCGTGGCCGATCAGGGCCGTTACACAGGTGGAGATGTCGCTACTGCGATCGTCCGTCGCGTCCTCGCAATTGAGCTTGCGACGAATATGCGCGGGCAACGTCGGCAGTAGTTCTTCCGCGGCACGCATGGTCTCAGGCGATGGCGCGACGGTAACGACCGCGCGATGTGTGCAGTGCTCGATGAGGGCCTGCGGCGGCTCATGAACTTTGGCGTCGTCAAGCAGCTTGTATCCGTCGCTGGGCGGGCATACAACGTAGCCATTACCAGCCCGAACATTGATGCGGCCTTTGACCGCGTCCGGCTGGCGAAGCTCCTTGCCTTCCGGCGCGCGAAAAAGAACATGCCAGCCGCCAGACTGAGTCTGCCAAGCCGGCATTGCAACGGGCATCTGCCATTCGGCGCACTTAGCGCACCAAAGCTGCCATGCTTCGAGCGCGTCGCCCTTGGCGTCGATATCGACCACGATCAGTTTCGAAGCGCCGACGTTGAGCGCTACGTTGTGACCGGCCTTGCGCCACGCTGTTACTTGCGATTGATCGCGGGAAAAAGTCTCAGTCCATTTCCAACCGGGAAGCGGGGCTTTGCCGTTGGTCGGAAAGAAAGCAGCGTCCGGCACAACGCTTGAAATGTCGTTCGTCATATGATAGGATGCACCTGCATTTGTGAAGAGACAAACTAGCCCGGTGATGCCGGGCTTTTTCTTTGTCAGGATGCGTCGACGCGCCGGAATTGCCGCAACCAGACGTCGGCTGGCGCTTCACCGGCAACACGCTCGCCGTTGGCGATCTCGTGTAGGTACTTGACCGGCGCGAGCGAGCGCGCCCGACCTAGCGGCCATTGTTCGCCAGTCGGCAAGTGATAGAACGCGGCGTCGGTGAGCGAACCGACCGCGACCAGTTCCTCGACCGGATGCGTCGCGTCGATTAGGCTGCCGATTTGGCCGGTTGACGGCATTGCGGGGACGTTGCTGATGCTGCTCATGCTGCGACTCCCGCAGTCTCGGCTTCGCGCGCGGCGATCCATTCGCGAACGGCATCGCGACTGATGCGGGTCACGCGCCCGAGCTTGTACGAACGCGGCGCGTTGCCGGCTTTCTGCATCAAATAAAAATATGCGCGGCTGATTTTCTGCCCTTGGCAAAATTCGTCAATGGTCAATGATTCCATCGTTGCTCTCCATCATGGGCGTCGGTTGACGCCCCTAGATTCAAGCCTGCCGGTACAAAACTTAGCGAAAACCTAACCATCACCAGTGCGAACGCCGCGCCGCAGAATCGCATGTTGTAAGTAATTGAATCGTCGCGATGAAATTGGGGTCACTCGCACACTTAGTATTATGAGTTGACAAATTCCGACCACGAAATCATCAGCGTGCGACGCTTTTCCAGGGCGGTTGAGCGTCGATAGGCCGCTTCCGTTTCATCACCAATGACGTGCGCCAATGCGGCTTCCGCGACTTCGCGGGGGAATGATGTTTCATCACCGGCCCAATCGCGGAACGTGGAGCGGAAGCCATGCGTCGTCGCGGGCAAAGCGGTGTGCCGTCGAATCGCCTTTGCCACGCTCACATCGCTGACACCGCGCAATGGCAATTGAGCGAGGGCCAGATCGGTGAGCGGCACGACGTGCGGTCGATCGCCTTTCATGCGCGCCGCCGGCACGGTCCAGACTTTCCTTTTCGTGTCGAATTCAGACGATTCGGCGCGCGCCGCTTCATTGAACCGACACGCCGTCAGGATGATAAATCGCAGCAACCGCGCCGCATCGCTCGTGTCGGTCGATAACGAGCGCCAGAACTTCGGCATTTCCGCGTAGGGCAATGCGGCATGGTGCTTGACGTCAGACTTGCGGCGCTTCGCCAACAGCTGATCCAAATGCCCGCGCCACAGCGCCGGGTTCTCGCCGGTCCGTAGCCCCTCGGCCTTGGCGGCTGACAGGATCATTTCAATCCGACCACGTACGCGGCGCGCGGTTTCCGGAACCGTCGTCCAGATCGGTCGCAGGACCGTCAAAACGTCGTCAGTATTCACGTCCGCGACGGCGACGTGACCGATGGTCGGATAAGCATGATCGCGCAGCGAATTGCGCCATTGCTGACGATGCACCGCATTTTTCCAGCCGGACTCGCGTCCGCTAATCCAGGTTTCGGCATATGCCTTGAACGTCACGTCGCGGCGCGCTTCGACTTTGGCGGCTTCGCGCGCCTCGCGCTTCGCCTCGATTGGATCAATACCCTTTCGGACCAGTGATCGAGCGTCCGCGGCGGCAATACGCGCGTCAGCCAATGAGACTTCGCGGAGCGGACCAAGGCCGAATTCACGTTGTTTCCGCGTGACCGGCGACGCGAACCGCAGAATCCACGAGCCATTACCGTTCCGATCGACAAATAACCAAAGTCCGTCGCCGTCGCCCATCCGGTCGCCAGCCTGAGCATTCTTCACCTGAAGCGCAGTTAGTTTTCCCATAAGTGTCCTCCGAACCCACGGTTCTACCCACGACAATTTCGTGGATTTCCGTAAGCGGCCGTAGACAGGAAAACACACAAGAATGAAGAAAACCCTTGTTACACAAGGGTTTCTCTGTCACCTGTAGATAGCCATTTACGTTGAAAGACACTTTACTGGCGGAAGGGGTGGGATTCGAACCCACGGTACCCTTGCGGGCACGCCGGTTTTCAAGACCGGTTCCTTAAACCACTCGGACACCCTTCCATCCGTCGCGGTAGCCCTTAGCAAAGCCGGGCAGGGGCCGAAAGCCTGCAGAAGCCTCGCTGCACCCAATTTGTTGCGAACGAGGCCCGTGCGGCGACCATTGCGTCAGCTTCGGTCCACATCGACAGGCTCGATCCTGGCCCGGGCCCGCCGAACCTCAAAGCAACCAATAGTTTACCACGCCGCGCATACGATCTAATTTCCGCCTTGTTCGGTCTGCGGTATATTAACCTCGTCCTTCTAGAGAGGGGCGGATTGGGGATTTGGCCCGGCCGTCACGTAGGCCTGCGGCCATCAGCATGGTATTTTGGGGCACATGGGGATTCGCTGTTCTGCCACGATGATGGGGACGACGCGCGCCGTGGTCGTGGTGGGCACGTGCCTGTTGCTGGCAAACTGCGTATCGTCAGGCAAATTCAGCCGCGTCGATCCCAAATATGGTGTTTCCAGCAGTCCGCGCGTGGTTGCGTTTGGCGAACCGGTGCCGAAAGGCGGTGGGACCTACCGCGTCGGCAAACCCTACACGGTGGCCGGCCGGGTGTATGTCCCGCGGGAAAATCCGAATTATCGCGAGGAAGGCCTCGCTTCCTGGTATGGCGACGCATTCCACGGCCGCCTGACCGCCAACGGCGAAGTCTTCGATATGGAGTCGCTGACGGCCGCGCATCCCACCATGCCGATCCCAAGTTATGCGCGCGTCACCAATCTCAGCAATGGCAAGTCGCTCGTCGTCCGCGTCAATGACCGTGGACCTTATCATGGCAATCGCATCATCGACGTTTCCAACAAGGCGGCGCATCTGTTGGACTTCAAGGGGCGTGGTATCGCACGTGTCCGCGTCGAATATGTCGGCCGGGCCCCGCTGGAAGGATCGGACGACCGCCAACTCCTGGCCACGCTCAGGACCGGCGAGCCCGCACCGTCTCCATCCACCGTTCGCGTCGCCTCCGCTCGTCCATTCGTCCCCGAGATGCCGATGCGCTCGGCGCCGGCCGTGCATGGCAATGTTCCAATGCCCGAGGAGAGACCATACAGCCTCGGCAACACCGTCGCCGATGCGACCTCCGTCAACGCGACGTCGGAAATATCATCGTCACGGCGGATGCGTCGGGATACGCAACCGCTCGAGAACCCACGCGCGGTCGCTTATCACGAGCGCTCTTACGCCGCGGCCACTCCGCGACCGGTCGATGCCTATGCGCCGGTGGAACAGGAGAGCCCGCGGGAAATCCTCTCAGGACGCGGACTTTACTGAAAGACGGTTTCGGCAGCGCCGTGACCGAGCCGTCCGATCGTGCCGTGAAAGTCTCTACGGGCGCGCCTTTGCTCCTGTCACTCCGTTAAGGAACGAAATCAGCGCTGCGTTCACCTCGGCAGGGCGCTCCTGTTGAATCCAATGGCCGGCTCCTTCGATCAGCAATTTCCGTTTCAGGTTCGGCAGCACCCGTTCCATGTCATGGACCCGCTTGGCGCCGATCAATCCCTTGATCACGGAGTCTTCCGTTCCGGCGATGAACAGCGACGGCTGATGGATTTGCGCCCCTTGCCAGGGTGCCGTCAGATCCCAATTGCGGTCGATGTTCCGATACCAGTTCAATCCACCGCGAAAGCCAGACGCCTTGTACGCTGAAACGAATTCAGCCAGTTCGGCCTCCGTGATCCAGTCCGGCAACCGCCGTTCGATCGACGGATCGCCCAGAAAGCCGTGCTCCTGCTGAACGAAAAGTGACGCGGCGGGATCCGTGAAGCCGCGCGCGAACACTGCGCGCATGGTGAAATCGACGTCGCGTTCGAACTCCGATTCCGCGATGCCCGGCGTTTGAAAATACTGCCAGTAAAAATTGTCTATGCCATTGCTGCGCAATGTCTCCAGGGGGCGACCGCGCCCGCGCAGCGGGGGTGGGACGCTGAGCCCCGCCACGGCGGTGAAGATATCCGGCCGGAATAGCGCGGCATGCCAGGCAACGGGGGCACCCCAGTCGTGCCCGATAATCACGGCGGTCTTTTCACCCAGCGCCTCGACCAGCGCCACCATATCGCCCACCATGTCGAAGATGCTGTAGGCCTCAACGGCGGCAGGGGCGGTGGTTCGGCCGAAACCCCGCATGTCCGGCGCAACTACCCGATATCCGGCGGCGGCGATTGGCGTGAGCTGATGGCGCCAGGAATAGGATAGTTCGGGCCAGCCGTGGCACAGCAGCACCAGCGGTCCTCGGCCCTGCTCCCGGACGAACATCTCGATTCCGTTGACGGCGAGGGTGGTGTTGGACGACATCTGCGCCACCTCTGACACATGCGCTGGATGTCGCGACGATAGGGGTGATGATGCCGAGCCGCAACTGCGCGATTGGCGCGTTCCCGTCGCCCCGTGTTGTTCGGCGGGGGCCCGGCTGATAGACTGTCCGGCCAGGACATTCGTATGCGCACCGGCCGATTCACCCTTTCTTCAATGCTCAAAATACGCTGTCAGCGCGCCGTGCTGGCAGGCCTGATCGCATGCGGGCTTGCCTTTGCGCCGGCCAGCCATGCCGCCAACAATAGCGTGCAGGGCGCCAAGAAGGACGACGGCTTCTCCACCGAGGCGCCGACCGCCATTCTGATCGAAGGGTCGAGCGGCAGCGTGCTGTTCGAGAAGAATGCGGACGAGCTTCGGGCTCCCTCCAGCATGATGAAGCTGATGACCGTCGAAACGGTCTTTCATGCCCTCAAGGAGGGGCGGCTCAAGCTGACGGACGAGTTCAGGGTGAGCGAGAATGCCTGGCGCAAGGGCGGGGCGCCGGCCGGCGGCTCCACCATGTTCGCCGCAATCCACAGCATCATCTCGGTCAACGACCTGCTGCACGGCGCAATCATCCAGAGCGGAAACGACTCCTGCATGGTGCTGGCGGAAGGCATCGCCGGCGGCGAGAAGGCCTTCGCCGACATGCTGACGAAGCGGGCGCGCGAACTCGGAATGCCGCGCTCCACCTTCGGCAATTCCACCGGCCTGCCCGCCCCCGACAACAAGATGACCGTGCGCGAACTCGCTATCCTGGCGCGTCACATCATCCTCACCTATCCGGAATTCTATAAACTGTTCTCGGAACAGGAATTCACCTGGAACAAGATCCGGCAGCAGAACCGCAATCCGCTCCTGAAGTCCCTGGAAGGCGCCGACGGGTTGAAAACCGGCTACACCAAGGAAGGCGGATACGGCATGGTCGGCTCCGCCGTGCAGAACGGCACGCGGCTGATCGTTGCGATCAACGGCCTCGAAGACAAGGACGATCGCGCGGCGGAGGCGAAGAAACTCCTGGAGTGGGGCTTTCGCAATTTCGAGACGCGGACGCTGTTCGCCGCCAAATCGCCCGTCGGTTCGGTGAAGGTGTTCGGCGGCGATCGGCGGTGGGTACGGGTGGCCACGCGCGAGCCGGTACGGGTCATGGTTCAGAAAAACGGCAACGACAAACTGCTGGCGCGAATTGTCTATTCCGGGCCGGTCCGGGCGCCGATCGAAGCCGGGCAGCGGGTCGGCACCATCAAGGTCTGGCGCGGCGGCAACCTGGCCGTCGAAGAGCCGCTTTACACAACCGACGCGGTTCCGACCGGGACGACGATGCAGCGCGCGTTCGACGGCGCCAGCGAATTGATGATCGGTATGTTCCGCGCCGGTATCGAGAAGCTGTGATGGCCCGATCGAAGAAGACCAGGCGTCCCAGCGCGCGCGGTCGTTTCATCACCTTCGAAGGCGGTGAGGGGTCGGGCAAATCGACCCAGATCAGGATGCTCGCGGAAAGGCTCGATGCCGAAGGCGTGCGCGTCATCGTGACCCGCGAGCCCGGCGGCTCGCCTGGCGCCGAAATCATCCGTCATGTTCTGCTCGCCGGCGTCGGCAAGATGCTCGGAGCCGACGCGGAATCGCTGCTGTTCGCCGCGGCTCGGGACGATCACGTGCGCAGTGTGATCCAGCCGGCACTGGCGCAGAATGTCTGGGTCCTCTGCGACCGTTTTGCTGACTCGACGCGGGTCTATCAAGGCCATGCGGGAAAGGTCGATCTGGGTCTGCTGAACGCCATGGAGCGCGTCACAATCGGTGCGCTGAAGCCTGATCTGACCTTGATCCTGGATCTGCCGGTCGAGATCGGTATGCAGCGTGCGACCGAACGCCGGGGAGCCGATACGCCAGATCGCTTCGAAGCCGAGGATGTCGGCTTTCACCAGCAACTGCGCGACGGATATCTTGCGATTGCACGCCGCGAGCCTGAACGTTGCGCGCTCATCGACGCGGCAGATACGCCGGACCAGGTCGCGGGGCACATCTGGACGACGTTGCGCGAACGGGGGCTGCTGCCGCTTCACACCGAGGCGCAGGCCAAATGAGTGCCCGGGAGAGGGATGCTGCCATCGATATTCGCGAGCCCCGGCTGACGACAACGCTGGCCGGCCATCTGGAGGCTGAGCGGACGCTGCTGGACGCTTATCGCAGCGGCCGAATTCCGCATGCCTGGCTGATCGGCGGTCCGCAGGGCATCGGAAAGGCGACGCTGGCCTACCGTCTCGCTCGCTTCGTGCTCGCGCATCGCGACCCGATGGCTCCCGACGTGCAGCAGGCGCGATCGCTGCAGGTCGACGAAACCCATCCCGTGGCGCGGCAGATTGCCTCCGGTGCTCATGGCGGCCTTCTCGTGCTGCGGCGAAGCGTCAACGAGAAGGGCGTTTTGCGCAATTTCATCACGGTCGACGATACCCGTCAGACCATCGAGTTTTTTGGATCGACAGCGGCGATCGACGGCTGGCGGATCTGCATCGTCGATACCGTGGACGAATTCAACGCCAACGCCGCCAATGCACTCCTGAAGATTCTCGAGGAGCCGCCGCGTCAGTCGATCCTCCTGCTGCTGACGCATGCGCCCGGCAAGGTGCTGCCGACGATCCAGTCACGATGCCGGAAGCTGGCGCTGCGTCCGCTTTCGACGGAGGAGGTGGCGACGGCGGCCGCGGCGGCAATGGACCTACCTTCCGACGATCCGGCCCTGCGGGCAGCCGCGGACGTTTCGGAGGGCAGCGTCAGCCGCGCGATCAACCTGATGGACGGCGCGGCTTTGAAGTTGCATCAGCGTACGGCGAAGTTGCTGGAGGCCCTGCCTCACGTCGATCCGCGCGACCTGCATGCGCTAGGCGATCTCTTGGGCGGCAGCGATCGCACGACACTGGCAGCTTTCATCGACAGCATTGACCGATGGATCGTGGAAAAGCTGCATGCCGAGGTCTCGAACGCCGACCTGCCGCAACTTGCGCGACTGGGCGAGGTATGGGAAAAGATCACGCGAGCCGCGCGGGACGTCGAATCCTTCAATCTTGATCGGAAGCCACTGGTTTTTTCAGTGTTCGGACTTCTGTCGGAAGCGACGCGTTAGAGTGCCGACGGCGAACGATCCGGCCAGTTGTCAGTTTGAACGATAGGAACAACGTCGTGGCGACCGCGAAGAAAAAGACCGTCAAAAAAGCTCCTGCCAAAAAGCGCGGCGCGGCAAAGGCCGCCAAGGCAAAGAAGGCGACGGCCAGAGCAAAGTCTTCGACGCGGCTGAAGGATAAAACGCCGGGCCGAAAAAAAACGGCCGGCAAGAAAGCCGCTCCAGCACGGACAAAGCCCGCAGCGCGCAAGAAGACCAGTGCGAAAAAGACCGCGGCCCGCAAGTCACCGGCCCGGACGAGGCCCGCGCGCAAGGCCGCCACGAAGCCGCGCGGCAAGGTGTCGAAGGCAGCGGCGAAACGTCCCGAAGCTAAAACTCCGAAGGCTCGGGATGTGGCGGTGGTCGCGCCGAAGACCGTTGCGCCCAAAACCAATGCATCGAAGCGGTCCGCGTCGAAATCGAGGCCAGCTTCCGCATCTGTTGTGCAAACTCCCGCCGAGAAGACAGGGAAGCCTGCCACCAAAAACGGTGCGACTGGGGTGAAAGCAGCGCCGCGAAAGGCGCCGCACGTTGCCCCGCAACCAACCACATCGACCGAACAGGCTGCCAAGCGCAGCACGTTCTACATCACGACGGCCATCGCCTATCCGAACGGCGCGCCGCATATCGGTCATGCCTACGAGGCGATCGCGACCGACGCCATCGCGCGCTTCCACAAGCGCGACGGCAAGGACGTGTTCTTCCTCACCGGCACGGACGAGCACGGCCTCAAGATGATCCAGACCGCGCAAGGCGAGGGGATGACGCCGGCGGATCTGGCCACGCGCAACGCCGCCCGGTTTCGCGAGATGGACGAAGCGCTCAATGTCGATTTCAATCGCTTCATTCGCACCTCCGAGCCCGCGCACCATCGCTCCGTGCAACAGATCTGGCGCCGGATGCAGGAGAACGGCGACATCTACGTCGATACCTATTCGGGCTGGTATTCGGTCCGCGACGAAGCCTATTACGCCGAGGACGAAACCGTTGTCGGCGACGACGGCGTTCGCCGCGGTCCGCAGGGTACGCCCGTCGAATGGGTGGAAGAGAACAGCTATTTCTTCCGCCTGTCGGCGTATCAGGACAAGCTGCTCGCTCTCTACGAAAGCCAGCCGGATTTCATCGGCCCCGACTCGCGCCGCAACGAGGTCTTGAGCTTTGTAAAGAGCGGACTGAAAGATCTCTCGATCTCGCGCACGACCTTTGATTGGGGCATCAAGGTCCCGGATGATCCGGATCATGTGATGTATGTCTGGGTTGATGCATTGACCAACTACATCACCGGCATCGGTTATCCTGACGAAAACGACCCGAACTGGCGCTACTGGCCGGCTGATCTGCACGTCATCGGAAAGGATATCATCCGCTTCCATGCCGTGTACTGGCCGGCGTTCCTGATGTCGGCCGGTATTCCCGTGCCAAAGCGGATATTCGCGCACGGCTTTCTGTTCAACCGCGGCGAGAAGATGTCGAAATCGGTCGGCAATGTCGTCGATCCGTTCAATCTGGTAGCGCAATACGGCGTCGATCAGGTGCGCTATTTCTTCTTGCGCGAAGTCTCGTTCGGCCAGGACGGCAGCTATAATCACGAGGCTATCGTCGCGCGCATCAACGCGGACCTCGCCAACGATCTCGGCAATTTGGCGCAGCGCTCGCTGACCATGATCGCCAAGCAGCTTGCGGGCCGGCTGCCGGAGCCGGGAGAATTCAGCGAGACCGACAAGGCAATCCTTGCACAGGCCGATGGGATGATTGCACTGGCGCGCTCCGCGATGGAGACGCAGCAGATTCATCATTACTTGAACGCGGTATGGGCGGTGGTCGCCGAAGCAAACCGGTACTTCGCCAGCGAAGCGCCATGGGCCCTTGCCAAGACCGATCCGGCGCGTCAACGAACCGTTTTGTACGTGACCGCCGAGGTCCTGCGTCAAATTGCTATTCTGGCGTCGCCGGTGCTGCCGACAGCAGCCGCCAAGCTGCTCGACATTCTCGGCATTGCGGCTGACGCGCGCGATTTCGCACAGCTTGGCGGCGCCGTGCGGATCGCGCCGGGGACAGCTTTGCCCGCGCCGTCGCCGATCTTCCCGCGCTATATCGAGCCGAAGAGCGAATAGGCCAGCCGCCGCGATGCTTGTCGATAGCCATTGCCATCTCGATTTTCCGGACTTCGCCGACGAGCTTGACGCTGTCGTTGCGCGGGCGCAGGCCGCCGGCGTCGGCCGCATGGTGACGATTTCGACCCGGGTGCGTGAGCATGACAAGCTGCTTTCCATCGCCGAGCGTTTTCCCAGCGTCTATTGCTCGGTCGGCACTCATCCGCACCATGCCGATGAGGAAGATGGCATCACGCCGGACGAGCTCATTGCGTTGACGCAGCATCCGAAAGTTGTCGCGCTAGGAGAGGCGGGTCTCGACAATTTCTACGACAACGGCTCCCCCGAGGCACAGGAGCGCGGTTTCCGGGCGCACATCGCGGCGGCACGGGCGACCGGACTACCACTGGTGATTCACACCCGCGAGGCTGATGAAGACTGTGCCCGCATTCTCGAAGACGAGATGGCGACGGGATCGTTTCGCGCCGTGCTGCATTGCTATACCGGTGGACGCGAACTCGCAGCGAGGGCGATCGAACTCGGCCTTTCGATCTCGTTCACCGGCATTCTGACCTTCAAAAAATCACAGGCGCTGCGTGACCTCGCAGCCGAACTGCCGGCGGATCGCATCATGGTGGAAACCGACTCGCCCTATCTCGCGCCCGGAAAGTATCGCGGTAAGCGCAACGAACCATCTTATGTCGGCGAAGTCGCAAAAGTTTTGGCAGAAGCGCGGGGTGTCAGCCTGGAGCAGATCACGCGGCAGACAACCGAAAATTTTTTCCGGCTGTTCAGCAAGGTTCCCCCGGTGAACGCATGACGGCAACGCTCACCATCCTCGGCTGCGGATCGTCCGCCGGCGTGCCACGCCCTGCGCTGGGGTGGGGCGCATGTGATCCCGCCAATCCGAAAAACCGCCGGCGGCGATGCTCCATCATGGCCGAGCGCCGCGCGCCCAGCGGCGTCACGCGTGTGGTGATCGATACGTCTCCCGATCTGCGTGAACAGTTGATCGATGCCGCTGTCGACCATATCGATGCGGTATTTTTGACCCACGAACACGCCGACCAGACCCATGGCATCGACGACCTGCGCTCGGTCGTGCTGCATCAGCGCCGCCGCATTCCGGTCTATCTCAACCAATCGACCAGCAAGGACATTCTGTCACGGTTCTCATATTGTTTTATAGCTCCGCCGGGCAGCGACTATCCGCCGATCCTCGACAACCGCGCGATCGAGGCCGGCGAAAGCCGGACCATTGACGGGAAGGGCGGAGCACTGACGCTGTCGGCTTTTCTGGTTCAGCACGGCAACATTCCGGCGCTCGGCTATCGCATCGGGGATGCGGCCTATACGCCGGACTTGCACGATATTCCGGAGGAGAGTTGGGACGCGCTGAAAGATCTTGATCTGTGGGTCGTCGATGGTCTGCGCTACGCCCAGCATCCGAGCCATTTCAGCATCCGCGATGCGTTGACATGGATCGATCGATTCAAGCCGCGCCGCGCCGTCATCACCAACATGCACGCCGATCTCGACTACGAGGTGCTGCGCAAGGAGCTGCCGGCTGGCGTGGTGCCGGCCTACGATGGCATGCGGCTGGAGTTGAGTATCGAGTGATCGCGTGGGATCGGCATTGAAGGATTGCCTCTCGCCCTCACGACCAAGCGCGAACTTCCAGGAATGCCGCTACGCCTATGCCGAGATGGCGCTCGCCGACTTCACCTGATTGCGCAGCAGGAACTTCTGGATCTTGCCGGTCGAGGTTTTCGGGATTGCCCCGAATACCACCGCTTTCGGGGTCTTAAACCCGGGCAGTTGCTCACGGCAGAACGCGATGATGTCGGCTTCGGAGGCGGCGGCCCCCTGCTTCAGTTCGACAAAGGCGCAAGGCACTTCGCCCCATTTCGGATCGGGCCTCGCCACCACCGCGGCAAACAGCACCGCCGGATGCTTATAGAGCACGTCCTCGACCTCGACCGACGAGACGTTTTCGCCGCCGGAGATGATGATGTCCTTGGATCGGTCCTTGATGATGACGTAGCCATCCCGGTCGAGCACGCCGAGATCGCCGGTGTGAAACCAGCCGCCCTCGAAGGCCTCCTTGGTCGCCGCCTCGTTCTTGAGATAGCCCTTCATCACCACGTTGCCGCGGAACATGACCTCGCCGATGGTCTCGCCGTCGCGCGGCACTTCCCGCATGGTTTCCGGATCGAGCACCGTCACCGCTTCCTGGAGCGGATAGGCGACCCCTTGCCGCCGTTTGAGTTGCGCGCGCTGATCCGCCGGCAGTTCATCCCAGCCGGGCTGCTCGGCGCAGACCGATGCGGGCCCGTAGACCTCGGTCAGTCCGTAGACGTGAACCAGCTTGATCCCGATGCTTTCAGCTCCCGCCAGCACCGCGACCGGCGGAGCGGCGCCAGCGATCAGTCCGACCACGGTCCGCTCACCCGGTTTCGGCGCTCCGGGCGCATTGATCAGGGTGTTATAGACGATCGGCGCCCCGCACATGTGGGTTACGCCGTGCTTGGGGATCAGCTCGAAGATTTTCGCCGGATCGACCTTGCGCAGGCAGACATTGACGCCCGCCGCCGCCGCAATGGTCCAGGGGAAGCACCATCCATTGCAATGGAACATCGGCAGCGTCCAAAGATAGACAGGATGCTGCCCGAGGTTTGCCGCAAGAATATTGCTGACGGCATTCAGGTACGCGCCGCGATGATGGGTGACGACCCCTTTCGGATTGCCGGTGGTTCCTGACGTATAGCTGAGCGCGATGGCTTCCCACTCGTCCTGCGGTGTGACCGCGACGAAGTCAGGATTTCCGGCCACGACAACCGCCTCATACTCGATCTCGCCGATCCGGCGACCGCCGGCAAAAGACGCATCATCGACATCGATCACGAACGGCTTTGCGCCCGTCATCAGCGACAAGGCCTCGGCAATGACATCGGCAAATTCGGGATCGACAAAGATCACCTTGGCGCCGCCGTGGTCGAGTTGGAATGCAATCGCGGCCGCGTCGAGCCGGATGTTGAGGGCGTTGAGAACGCCGCCCGTCATCGGCACTGCAAAGTGCAGTTCGTTCATCGCGGGTATGTTCGGCAGCATTGCCGCGACAGTATCGCCGCGACCAATTCCACGCCCGTTCAGAAACGAAGCCACCCGTCGACAGCGTTCCAGCGTTTCGGACCACGTGAAGGACCGATTCTCATAGACCGCGCTCAGGTGGTGCGGGTAGACCGCGGCTGCACGAAACAGGAAGCTGATCGGCGACAGCGGGACGAAATTGGCAGCATTCTTGTCGAGGCCGACATCGAACGGATTGGCGCCTTTCAACATCTCGATACTCCCGCCAGATCAGGCACTTCTGAATTTTTTTTTGAATTTGATGGATCAGAATACAACATAGGTTCATCCATCAAATCACAAAACTGCCGTAACGCGCTGATTTAGCTATTTAATAAATCCAATGGATATCCATGGGATCGCTGCCACGACGATCAAGCCGATCAGCAGCGCCAACATGTAGCCGAAGATCGGTCTGACGCCTTCGGCCGGGTCAATCCGACCGACCGCGCAGGCCGCATAATAACCCACACCGAACGGGGGCGCGAATAATCCGATGCCCATCGCGAGAATCACGATCATGGCATAGTGCACCTCATGCACCCCGACGGCCTGCGCAATGGGAAACAGGAGCGGGCCGAACAACACAATGGCCGGGATGCCTTCCAGCACACTTCCGAGGATCATAAAGGCGATAATCGAGACACCGATGAAGGTGGCGGATCCACCCGGCAAGCCGGTCATGGCTGCCGCAAGCGAGCGTGAGAAGCCGGACTGCGTCAGCCCCCAGGCCATGCCTGTTGCCGTGCCAATGATGAAAAGGATCGCCCCAGAAAGACTCGCGGTCTCGATCAACATCGGGCGCAGCCGTCGCCAGTCGAATTGCCGGTACACAACAAGACCGACGACCGTCGCATAGACGATGCCGATGGTGGACACCTCGGTCGCCGTGGCAACGCCTTCGACAACGGCCGCCCGAATCACAAATGGCAGCGCCAGCGCGGGGAGGGCGATGACGAAACTGCGGAGAATTTCGGCCCATCCGACCTTTTTGATGTGGCTGAGATCCTCATGACGATAGCGCCACCACACCAGTGCCGACAGCGTGACCGCCAACACAGCGCCCGGCAACATGCCGCCGGTGAACAGGGCGGCGATCGATACACCGGTGACCGACCCGATGGTGATGAGCACAAGACTGGGCGGAATGGTTTCGGTCTGTGCGCCGGTCGCCGAGAGCAGGGCGACGAGATCACCCGGTTTGGCGCCACGCGCCTTCATCTCGGGAAACAGAACGGGCGCGACGGCCGCCATGTCTGCCGCCTTCGATCCTGAGATGCCTGACACCAGATACATGGCGCCAATCAGAACATAGTGCAAACCACCGCGGACGTGGCCAAGCAGATTGGCGAGAAAACCGACCATCGCCCGCGCCATGCCGGTCATCTCGATCAGCAGACCCAGGAAGACGAACAACGGCACCGCCAGCAGGATCAGATGGCTCATACCCTCGTCCATCCGGCCAACCAGCACCATCAGCGGGGTATGGGTCGTCAGCGCTAGATATCCGAGAACGGACAGCCCAAACGCGAATGCGATGGGGACGCCCGCCAACACGCAGGAGCCCGCCACCACAACGAAAAAGATGATGAGGTTGAGATTGCCGAGTTGCCTGAGCCAGGGCTGCAGCAGCCACAATGCGGCAATCACCACACTAACGGAGACAACCGCAGCAAGCAGCAATCGGACGGTTCGGATACGCGCCAGTTGGAGCAGCGCGAAAAGACTCATCAATCCGATGCCGACCGGGAGTGCCGCGGCGCGCCAGCTATTGGAGATCTCCAGCGCCGGCGTCGTGATAAAACTTTCCTCGTAGGCATATTCGAAGGAGGGTGCGGCAATCATCAGCAAGAATGCCAGACCGGCACAAATCGCGATGGTCTCAAGATAGTTTCTTGCACAAGGCCCCGCGCCGGTCACCAGCGCGGTCATCCGCATGTGCTCCGACCGACGAAATGCCACCACGGCACCGAGCATCGCCAGCCAGAGAAAGAGGATCGACGCCAGTTCGTCCGACCAGATCAGCGGGCTGTGAAAGACGTAGCGCGACACGACGCCGGCAAACAGGATGACAATCTCGACCACGACGAGCGCCGCGGTCGGTATCTCGACCAGCAAGCCGAGCCAGCGTTCGATGCTCCCCAGAACCGACCGGTGCGGAGGCTCAAAGGCTCCCGCACCGCCCGTCATTTCCATGTTTTCGATCTGCACGATCGGCTCCGCCGTGTGCTGGTGGCTAGGCCAGCTTGCCAACCGACTTTTCCAGCAACTCCCAGGCCTGGTCGCCGTACTTGCCCTTCCACTCGGCGTAGAACTTGGCGTCGCGCAGCTTTTGGCGGAAAGGGGTCACGTCAGGCTGGTTGAAAATCAGCCCCTTGCCCTTGAGTTCTTCCATTACGGTGGCGTTGAGCTTTTCGGTATCGGCGCGCTGGTTCACCGCAGCGGCGTTGATGTTCTTCGCAACGATGTCGCGCACGTCCGCCGGCAGCTTCTCCCACGCCCGGCGGTTGGCCAGGAACCAGAAGCCGTCCCACATATGGTTGGTGAGCGAGCAATACTTCTGCACCTCGTACAGCTTGGCCGTCGAGATCAGGGCGAGGGGGTTCTCCTGCCCTTCGACGATTTTTGTTTGCAGGGCCGAATAGACTTCGCTGAAATTGATCGACGCTGGCGACGCGTCAAAGGCCTTGAACATCGAGGTCCACAGCGGCGACACCGGCACCCGGATCTTGAACCCCTTGAAGTCGTCGGGACCGTTGATCGGCTTGGTGGATGAGGTCGTCTGGCGGAAGCCGTTGTCCCAGATCTTGTCCATGACGATCAGATTGGCCTTGTTGATCTGGCCGCGCACATAGGCGCCGAGATCGCCGTCCATGGCCTTCCAGACCGTCGCGTAATCCGGGAACGCGAAGCCGATGCCGTTGATTGAGGCAGCCGGCACCAATGTCGAGAGGATCAGGCCCGACAAGGTGAAAAACTCGACGCCACCAGAACGGATCTGGCTGAGCATATCGGTGTCAGAGCCGAGCTGATTGTTGGGGAAAATCTGCAAATCGAACCGGCCATTGGTCTGGGTCTTGATGGCCGCAGACATCTCCTTGGCGCGAACGTTCAGAGGATGGGAATCCGGCAGATTGTTCGCGAACTTGTAGGTGAACTCGGCTTGCTGAGCGCGCGCCACCAACGGCGCGCCGAAGCTGCCGACAATGCCGGCCGCCGCCGATGCCTTCAACAATGTCCGACGTGATAAACCCATGGTCGTCTCCCTGATCCTTTTCTTGGAACAAAAATTCTTGCGATACAGATGTGAGCGCCGGTCACCCGGACTGCGACTATTCGTCATCATCCCGCAGGGGTTCGGTCAAGGGTTTTTCAGACGACAATCTTCGAACAAGGCGATCTCACCGGCGCCGTAACGGCAAATTGCGTAGCAGCAAAAGCGAGCCAGTGCCGACGACGCTCGTCGTCGATGTGTTGCGCAACTCATACGGCATGGTCATGCGGCCCCGTGAGCATCGGAGGAATCCTGCTTAAATTGCTGGATATATTTGGATATTTATATTCCATAATATACCTTATGCGAATTATCGGAGCGTATCTGTGAGCCGGCCTCGCGGATTTCGGTCTTCCCGTTAGTTCGTGCACGTCCACATCGCTTTCGGCTATTCGAGCGATATGCTCGTTCGCAACGACATTGAATGATTTATTGCATCGTGGACAATGGCAGGATGCGTCGAACTGCATGGAGGCCGCATGACCAATGACGACGTCGCAGCGTCCAGTTTCGAAGCGCCATATCGCGGCATTCGGGTGCTGGACTGCGGACAAGGGATTGCATCACCCTATTGCGGCGCGCTGCTTGCGGCTTACGGCGCAGACGTCATCAAGCTCGAACCGCCGGACGGCGACTGGTCGCGGCGGCTGGGCACCACTTACGGGCGTCACACTGCGATCTCCTCGGTCTTCAATCGCGGCAAGCGCAGCCTTTGCCTCGATCTCAAATCCGCCGATGGCCTTGCGGTGGCGCAGCGTCTGGCAGCGCGCAGCGATATTTTCATTGAGGGATTTCGGCCTGGCGTGGCGGCGCGGCTCGGGCTTGGCTATGCAGAACTGAGCCAAGCCAATCCGCGACTGATCTATCTGTCGGTCAGCGGATTCGGGCAGGCGGGACCCTACTCCGATCGGCCCTGCTCCGACTCCGTGGCACAGGCGTTCTCGGGATTGGTTTCCGTCAATCCGGGCCTCGACGGACAGCCTCATCGTGTTGGCACTCCGATCTCCGATGTCGCCACGGGTGCTTATGCCTTTCAGGCCATCGCGACCGCGCTGTTCGCGCGCGCGAGTGTCGGCAAAGGCCGGTTGATCGATATTAGCCTCACCCAAACAACGGCGGCGCTCCTCGGCCACAAGTTTGCGGAATACATGCTGGAAGGCGGCACGCCACGCGCGCTGAATGTCCCGGCAGGATCGTATCGGACCAGCGACGGCTGGTTGATGGTCACGCTCGTCAACGAGCCTCAGTATCAGCGGCTCTGCGCAGTGCTGCAACGTGACGATCTTGCGCGCGACCCACGCTTCTCCGATTTCGCCAAACGCGCCGATGCGGCCGACGAACTGATTGCGGAAGTGCGGGCCACGTTAGCGACCCGATCAACCGACGCCTGGCTGGCTGATCTGCATGCGGCCGATATCATCGCCGAGCGTATTCTTGACCCTGGCGATTGGATCGCTGATCCTCATGTCCAGGCCACAGGCGGCGCAATTCAGTTGGAGACCCCCGGCGTCGGGACGGTCTACGCGGCGCGCACGCCCGGCTATCCGGGGTTCGGTGAGGACAGGCTGTCGCCCTCACCCGATATTGGCCAACATAGCCGCGAGGTTTTGCGCGACAACGATTTTGCCGATACTGAAATCGACGCTCTCTGCCGCTCCGGGGCGGTGATCGATCGGTAGATCCGCCCACGACCTACTATCACTTACGCCGAGAGCACGGTCCGCGACCGAGAATAGGTCTGGGCGCGCAGGTGCACATACTCCGGTCATCGGGTGAATTACGGACAATTTGATCGTCTTGCGCTGCGTTGCCATTTTCACGCAGCGATAACCATTGCTCGATTTAGTTGCAATTCTCTCGCTGCAACAACCAAAAGATTCAACCTCTCCCGATAGTCTCTACAATCGGCTTTCTGCCAGAGAGCCGATTGATGCACGGCTCGAAGTTTTGATGGCGCTTGGCACTGGGCAACTCGAAGCATTGGCAATGCCTATCCGAACGGAGGCGATGCGATCATGACCGCTGTGATTGGGTGCATTGTTTATCAGCATAGTCCTTGGCTTCTGATAGCGGCCATTGCGGTATGCGTTGCCAGCTCGTGGGGCGTTGTTCGGCTTTTCAATCGCGCGGCGAGCCGGAAAAATCTTCAGAAAATCGTCTGGCATTTTTTGACAGCAATTCTTGCCGGATCGGCGATCTGGTCGACGCATTTCATTGCGCTGATCGGATACGATTCCGGCGTCCCGTTTGAGTTCGACCCTGCCTTCACCGCCCTTTCCCTCGTCGTTGCCATGGCTGGCGCCGCTATTGGCTTCGTCGTTGCGGCGAGCGGCTGGTTTCGTCTCGCACCTTCGGTCGGCGGTGCCATCGTCGGCATTGCCGTCAGCGCAATGCATTATGTCGGGATGTTGGCTTATCGCGTGCAGGGCATTGTGGCGTGGAATGAGAACTACGCCGTAGCGTCGATCCTGCTCGCGGTCGTATTTTCGGCCGGCGCGTTTCATGTCGCGATCCGCCACCGGACGTCCAAATATTCCGAGATTCAGGCGGCCGCGCTCCTGGTCCTCGCCATCCTGTCATTGCACCTCACGGCCATGACGGCGTTTCAAGTCCAGCCTATGCTGATTGAAGGCCGCTATTCCAATCCGACGGCGCTGCAAGCATTGGCTTTCGCCGTAGCGGGCGTCGCCGTTCTCATCGGGTGCGCCGGGCTTGCCGGATACCTCATCGATGAAGATGTTCGAGCTGAATCCTACAAGGAACTGGAGCAGATGGCGCTGCACGACAGCCTCACGGGTCTTCCCAATCGCCGCAGTTTCAACGAACGTCTCGATCAGGAAATTCAATTCGCCAAAGAAGCTGGTGGAAAGGTGGCGCTTATCGAAATCGATCTCGACCGTTTCAAAGAGATCAACGATATGCGTGGTCACGCGATCGGCGATCAGGTCCTCAAACTGCTTGCCGAACGCATGCGGAACGTCCTGCAGGGAACCGATTTCGTCGCTCGCCTGGGCGGCGATGAGTTCGGCGCGCTTCATCGGCCGATCGACCCAGTCGACCTGATCGGCTTCCTCACCCGCCTCGAAACGGCACTGTCGACTCTCATCAAAATCGATGGCTACGAGTTCATGCCTGGCGCCAGTATCGGCGTCGCGATCTACCCCGACCATGCTGCCGACAAGGCCATGCTAATCAACAACGCCGATCTGGCGATGTACCGCGCGAAGGCCGACGTTTCGCGGGCGGTTTGCTTCTATGAACCGTCGATGGATGAGGCCGTTCGTGCGCGCCGCTGCCTGGCGAACGAACTGCGTGAGGCGATGCTGCACAATCAGCTCGACATTCACTATCAGGTGCAAACATCGGTCGCGACCGGCGATATCGTCGGTTACGAGGCCTTGCTGCGCTGGGAGCATCCGCAGCGCGGCTTTATTCCGCCGTCGGAGTTCATCTCCATCGCGGAAGAAAACGGATTGATCATCCAGCTCGGGGAATGGGTGCTGCGAACCGCTTGCCTGAAGGCGGCATCTTGGAATCCGCCGTATAAAGTCTCGGTCAATGTCTCGGCGGTACAGTTCGCTCACGTGGATCTGCGAAAGATCGTGGTCGAAGCTTTGTTGGCCAGCGGGCTGCCGGCCAATCGGCTCGAACTCGAACTGACCGAAACCACCATCTTTGCGAACAAGGAACGATCATTGCACATCCTTCGCCAGATCAAGGCGCTGGGCGTCAAGGTCGCCCTCGACGATTTCGGCACCGGATATTCATCACTGGATGCCCTGCGCTCGTTCCCATTCGATAAGATCAAGCTCGACCGCTCCTTCATCATCGAGGTGGAGTCGAGCTTACAAGCCAAGGCGATCATCCGAGCGGTCCTCACGCTCGGAAAAAGTCTCGCCATTCCGGTTCTAGCCGAAGGCATCGAGACGGAAGGACAACTCGCGCTGCTGCGGCGGGAAGGCTGTGACGAAGCCCAGGGCTATTTGCTGGGGCGACCGGCGCCCTTGCACCAGATCATCGCACGCGGACAGCTCACATTGAACGACGCTATCAGTCCTCCCGATGCATCCCTGAACGACAATGCCAGCGATGCGGAATTTTCTGAGAGGACCGCCCGCTTCGCCTGATGCCGCCAAGCCGCCAACAGCGATCAAAGTTGGCGTATATGCTCAGTGCGAGCGCCTGTGAGCTTCCGACAAGCCGCAGATCAGTAGATGGCCCAGACGCCGGGCGTGACCAGTTCGAGCAGGTGATTATCGGGATCCCGAAAATAGATACTGTGACCACCCCGCGGCCATGCCGTGCGGCCCTCGATGGCAACACCCTGCTCCGCGAGCCTCGCTTCCCACGCCTGCAATTCGTCGGACATGACTGAGAATGCGATGTGTAACGGACCGTGCCCGTCATGCGGCGGGATGATTCCACCCGGCAAATGAACTGTTTCCAGCGTCGCACCGCGCTTGAACAGCAGCAGAACGTTTCGGCCATTGACGTCGAACGCGGCGAAACGCGCATCCTGATTCAGAACGGGCAAGTTTAGAGTGTCTTTGTAGAAGGCAACCGCCCGTGCAAGATCATCGACGTAAAGTGCAGTTTCGATGACGCCGTTGAGTCTCGGCATCATTCAAACTCACCACATGTTCAGAACGAGGCGAGCCTCATCACTCATCCGCTCCGGAGTCCAGGCGGGCTCCCAGACGATGTTGACGTTGACCACGCCGATGCCGGCCACGCTTGCGACCGCATTCTCCACCATGGTCGGCAGTTCCGCCGCGGCCGGACAGTTCGGCGTCGTCAGCGTCATCTCGATATCAACGGAGCGGTCGTCCTTGATATCGACCTTATAGATCAATCCCAGCTCATAGATATCGGCTGGAATTTCCGGATCGAATACCGTCTTTAGCGCAGCGACGATCTCGATTCCCAGCCGTTCGGTTTCTTCCGGCGGCAGCGCTGATGTGGTCTGAACATTGGCCACGGCCGAGGTCTCGGTCTTGGTGTCAGCAGTCCCGGTCATGCGAACAAATCCCGCGCCTTGAGCAGCGCTTCTGCCAGATGGTCGACTTCCGCGCGTGTATTATACAGCCCAAATGACGCTCTGCACGTCGCCGTCACGTTGAACCGTTCCAAAAGCGGCATTACGCAATGGGTCCCGGCGCGAACCGCAACCCCTGCCCGATCGATGACGGTGGCAACATCGTGTGGATGAGCGCCCTTCAATTCAAATGAAATGATTGGACCCTTGTTCTTTGCGGTCCCGATGATCCGCAGCGAATTGATCTCACGCAATCGCTCCTGAGCATAGGTCAGAAGATCATGTTCGTGCGCCGCGATGCGTGCCTTGCCGATCGAATTGACGTAGTCAATGGCGGCACCGAGACCGATCGCCTCGACAATCGCCGGCGTGCCGGCTTCGAACTTGTGCGGTGGATCGCCGTATGTAACGAAATCGCGCCCGACCTCGCGGATCATTTCGCCGCCCCCGTTATAGGGACGCATGGCAATGAGATGATCGTATTTGGCGTAAAGCACGCCGATACCCGTCGGCCCGTAAACCTTGTGTCCGGTGAAAATGTAGAAATCGCAATCGATGTCCTGAACATCGACATCGAGATGGACGGCACCCTGGCTGCCATCGACCAGGACCGGAACGCCATGCGCATGCGCTATGCGCGTTACGTCCTTGACCGGAACGAGCGTCCCGAGCGCGTTGGACATATGCGTGATGGCAACCAGCTTCGTTCTGGGTGATAGCAGCTTCTCGAAATCATCGAGGAGGAAGTTGCCCTCATCATCGACCGGAGCCCACTTGATCACCGCGCCGTGCCGTTCGCGCAGAAAATGCCAGGGCACGATGTTGGAGTGATGCTCCATGATCGAGAGCACGATCTCGTCGCCGGCTTTGATGTTCGGTTCGCCCCATGACGATGCGACCAGATTGATCGCTTCGGTCGCGTTGCGGGTGAAGATGATTTCCTCGTTGCGCCGTGCATTAAGGAAGGACGCAGCCTTGGCGCGGCCGCCCTCGTAAGCTTCGGTCGCCGCGTTGGCGAGATAATGCAGGCCGCGATGCACGTTGGCGTATTCGGACCGGTAGGCCTGCGTCATACGATCCAGCACCGCGTCAGGCTTCTGCGCGGATGCAGCGTTGTCGAGATAGACGAGCGGCTTGCCATAAACCTGCATCGCGAGCGCCGGGAAATCTTCCCGCACTCGGGCGACGTCATATGCGCCGTTGGCGACGGCAGGATGTGTCATAGCGATATGTCCTCTTCGTCACGACGAGCGAGGCGAAAACAATCCGGCAGGGGCGAAAGGAGGCCAGCCGCCTCGTTGCGCTGTTCCCCGCGATAGCGAGATCGGATGGCCCATCGCCGACCTCACCCCCGCGCCGCCAGCCAACGCTCAGCGGCGGCGATGGCGACATCGCGCAAATTCTCATCAGCAATCGATTCCATCGCTTCGCCCACGAAGGCCTGGATCAGCAGCGCCTCCGCTTCCTTCTCCGGAAGGCCGCGCGCACGCAGATAGAACAGCAGGCTTTCATCCAGCGCGCCGGTGGTGGCACCATGACCGCATTGCACGTCGTCGGCAAAAATCTCCAACTCGGGTTTGTTGTCGGCTTCCGCTTCGTCTGAAAGCAACAGTGCGCGCGTCATCATCCGCGCATCGGTTTTCTGCGCGTCGGGATGGACGTTGATGCGGCCTTGGAAGACCGAATGCGCCTGGTCGTCGACGACCGCGCGGAATATCTCGTTGCTGGTGCAGTGAGGCACAGCATGGTCCAGTACCAGGGTATTATCGGCATGCTGCCGCCCGTTAAGCAGGCTGACACCATTGACGTCCGCGTGCGCATTCTCGCCGCCGAACCGTACGAAGGCCTGATACCGGCTTACGGCGCCGCCGGTGGTCAAATTGAATGTGCGATATTGCGTCCGCTCGCTCAGCGCGACGATCGCCGTCGAGATATTGGCGGCATCGCCAGCCTCCTCGACCAGCCGCACATGCTGCACCTCGGCGCCCGCTCCGGCCCACAGCACGACTGAATCGTACGCCTGATAGGTCGATGCTCCCTCGGCCGCGACAAAGCTTTCGACCAGCGTGATATGCGCCCCGTTCGCCACCTTGATCAGCGAGCGGGTGAAGGTCGCAGCATGAGATTGAGTGGAAACATGAACGATATGCAGCGGTTTGGTAAGCCGCGCGTCTTGCGCAACGTCGATCACGATGCCGTCAGTGGCCATCGCCGCGTTCAACGAGATCACCGCGTCGGAAGCGGCATTGGTCAGCAACAAGTCAGCGCGTGCGGCGATGTCGCTGTTCTCCAGCATGTCTCTCAGCGATCGCATCTCGACGCCAGTTTCGACAGCGACATCGGAAAACTGCGGCGCGAACACACCATCGACCAGCACCAGCCGGTGCGTCCCAGTCACATCCAGCGATGCCGGCGCTTTTTCTGCGCGGTCAAGCGCAGCCTGATCCGGCGCGGCGGCCAGCGGCGCGACCGCGCGCAGCAGCACGCGCAGATCAGTATATTTCCATTCCTCGATCCGGCGGTGCGGCAGGCCCCGTCGTACGAAATCATTGAATGCTGTCTGCCGGACCTCGGCAACCGCGCCCGTTCCCGGCAAACGACCGCTGGCGGCGGAGAACATCTCTCGCACTGCCTGCTCTGTGGTTGGCTTGACCAATGCAAGATTCATGATCGATCCCGTCAGGCCGCCTGCTCTTCGAACTGTGCGTAACCGGATTCCTCGAGCTCGATCGCCAATTCCTTGCCGCCGCTCTTCACCACCCGGCCCTTCGACATTACGTGAACAAAATCAGGAACGATATAGTTCAACAGCCGCTGATAGTGGGTGATGACCACCATCGCACGCTCGCTCGAGCGGAGCGCATTGACGCCGTCGGCCGCGATCCGGAGCGCGTCGATGTCGAGGCCCGAGTCCATTTCGTCGAGGATGCACAGGCTCGGTTCGAACAACGCCATCTGCAACACTTCGTTGCGCTTCTTCTCGCCGCCGGAGAAGCCGACGTTGACGCCACGCCGCAGCATCTCCTGTGGAATGTTCAGCGAGGCCGCGACCTCACGTACTTTCTTGAGGAAGTCCGGCGTCGAATACTCGCTCTCGCCGCGCGCCTTGCGCTGCGCGTTGAGCGCGGTGCGCAGGAACGTCATGGTGGCAACGCCGGGAATTTCGACCGGGTACTGGAAGGCCAGGAACACGCCCTTGGCGGCGCGCTCATCCGGCGACATCTCCAGCAAATCCCCGCCCTTGAACAGGATCTCGCCGCCGGTCACCTCATAGCCCGGCTTGCCGGCAATGACATGGCTCAGCGTCGATTTGCCGGAGCCGTTCGGTCCCATGATGGCGTGAACCTCGCCCTTATTCACCGTGAGCGACAATCCGTGAAGAATCTCCCGCTCTTCGACACGAACCTGCAAATTCCGAACTTCAAGCAATGCTGCCATTGTATTCCCTCTTTTCGTCACCCTGAGGTGCGAGCGGCACTTGGCCGCGAGCCTCGAAGGATGACCAATCGTTCTGCTGCCGTTTTTTCCAGCCTGCTGGTGCAAGCTTCGGAGGACAACGCTAGCCCACGCTGCCTTCCAGCGAGATCGAGATCAGTTTCTGCGCTTCGACCGCGAATTCCATCGGAAGTTGCTGCAGAACGTCGCGCACGAAACCATTGACCACGAGGCCGACCGCTTCCTCCTGCGACAGCCCGCGCTGCACGCAGTAGAACAGCACGTCCTCCGAAATCTTGGAGGTGGTCGCCTCATGCTCGAATAGTGCCGAGGAGTTCTTCGCCTCGACGTAAGGGACGGTATGCGCCCCGCACTTGTCGCCGATCAGGAGCGAGTCGCAGGCGGTAAAGTTGCGCGCGCCCGTCGCCTTGCGATGCGCGCTGACGAGGCCGCGATAGGTGTTCTGCGATTTGCCGGCGGCGATGCCCTTGGAGATGATCCGGCTCGTGGTGTTCTTGCCGAGGTGAATCATCTTGGTGCCGGAATCGACCTGCTGATAGCCGTTCGAAATCGCGATCGAATAGAACTCGCCGCGCGAATTATCGCCACGCAGGATGCAGCTCGGATATTTCCACGTGATGGCCGAGCCGGTCTCCACCTGCGTCCACGAGATCTTCGAATTCTTGCCGCGGCAATCACCACGCTTGGTGACAAAGTTGTAGACGCCGCCCTTGCCTTCCGAATTGCCTGGATACCAGTTCTGCACCGTCGAATATTTGATCTCGGCATCATCCAGCGCAATCAGTTCGACCACCGCCGCGTGCAACTGGTTCTCGTCGCGCTGGGGCGCGGTGCAGCCCTCGAGATAGCTCACGTAAGAGCCCTTGTCGGCAATGATCAGCGTGCGCTCGAACTGGCCGGTGTTGCGTTCGTTGATGCGGAAGTAGGTCGACAGCTCCATCGGGCAGCGCACACCCGGCGGCACGTAGACGAATGAGCCGTCGGAAAACACCGCCGAGTTCAGTGTTGCGAAGAAGTTGTCCGAGGTCGGCACGACCGTGCCGAGATACTTCTTCACCAGATCCGGATGCTCACGCAGCGCCTGCGAGATCGGCATAAAGATCACGCCCGCCTTTTTCAGTTCGGCCTGGAAGGTGGTTGCAACCGACACCGAGTCGAACACGGCGTCCACCGCTACCCTGCGCGGTGCCTCGCCATTCTCGCCCTCAGGCCGAACGACGCCGGCGAGAATTTCCTGCTCGCGCAGTGGAATGCCGAGCTTCTCGTAGGTTTTCAGAATTTCGGGATCGACCTCGTCGAGCGAAGCCAGCGCCTTCTTCTGCTTCGGAGCAGCGTAGTAGTAGAGGTCCTGATAGTCGATCCTGGGATAATCGACGCGCGCCCAGGTCGGCTCTTCCATCGTCAGCCAACGGCGGTAGGCCTCAAGGCGCCATTCCAGCATCCATTCCGGTTCATCTTTCTTCGCGGAAATGAAGCGGACGATATCTTCGGACAGACCCTTCGGGGCCTTCTCGGATTCGATGATCGTCTCGAATCCATAGCGATACTGATCGACGTCGATACGGCGAACCCGCTCGACCGTCTCCAATTCAGCCGGCATTCCAAACCTCCGCTCGCGGTTTCAAGGACCGCGGTGGAACCAAGTCAACGCAATACGCGCTTTTCTACTTGTTTTCGATGAAACCACGTCGCTTAGAATCGTTCAAGCACTGTTTCATCCTTCCTTCTAACTAAGGTCCCGGCGAGCTTTCGCCAAGCCTCGACCGCACGATCGACGTCATTTTCTGTGGTCTGGCAGCCGAGACTCATTCGCACACCTCCCCACGCCAGTTCGGGACCGGCCTGCATGGCCTCAAGCACATGGGAAGGCTGGACCTTTCCAGAGGAACACGCCGATCCCGAGGACACCGCAATTCCTTCCAGATCGAACCCGATCACCGCGGTCTCAGCCCGAAGACCCGGAGCTGCAAACAAAGTGGTATTAGGTAACCGGTCCACATCGCTTGCGAAGATAATCACACCGGGGCTCTCTCTCAGGCCACGCTCTAGACGCTGCTGCAATTCGCGGCAAAGCTTGGCAGTTTGCCCGCACTCGGCCGACGCGAGCCGGGCCGCGGCTCCAAATCCGACAATGCCGAGAAGGTTCTCGGTGCCGGCGCGGCGACCCTTCTCCTGGCCTCCGCCCCGCGGTTCGGCTTCAAGACCCCTGAGCTCACTCGCGACGATCAGCGCACCGACGCCCTTCGGGCCTCCGATCTTATGTGCAGAGATTGATAGAAGATCCGCCCCCAGACTTCTGATATTAACATCGATTTTCCCAAATGCGGGAACCGCGTCCACATGCAGCAATCCACCGGCGGCATGCACCTGCTCCGCAACCAGTGCAATTGGCTGAAGGGCCCCGGTCTCATTGTTCGCCAACATGACCGAGACCAACGCCGGCGGCCCGTCGCTCAGCATCATTTGCAGCTGTGCGAGATCGACGATTCCTGACCGGGTGACAGGCGCCAGCGCGATGTGTCTTTGCTCAAATCGACCGCCGGCCAAGACCGAGGCATGTTCAATTGCTGAAACGATGAGGCGCTCGACCGGCCGTGTTCCCTCGCGGTGAAGACCAGGCTGCAGGGCGAGGCTATTGGCCTCCGTCGCACCGGACGTGAACACTACCATTCCGGGACCGGCGCCCACCGCCGCGGCGACCGCGGAACGCGCATCTTCCAGCAGCTTCCGGGCCTGTCGCCCTTCGGCATGAACCGATGACGGATTGCCGAACACGTCCAAGGCTGCCGCCATTGCGTCGCGCACCTCCGCGCGCAACGGGGCGGTCGCATTCCAATCGAGGTAGACGCGCTGCTTCATTGTATCGTCAGGTCCTGAACGGCCGCTTGTGCCCCAAGTGCTCGGAATAAGTCTTTAGCTCCGACTATCCGTTTAGCGCATGGGAAAGTCGAAATTGCGTCAAATTACGCTGACTGCCGGCCATCCAGGCGCGTGACTCCGTTCAATATGCTTGCTTTTTGCCCCGTGCCCTATGGTAGAACGCGATCGCTTGGCGCCGCCGCTCCTGCATCCGCCGTCCGCCGAATTGGCGCCTGTCGCGCGCTTCACGGGGCTCGTGCAACCGGCCGCTCATTCCAAAAGGATCACGAAGGAACACGGATGCCCGAAGTCATTTTCACCGGTCCCGCAGGCCGTCTCGAAGGCCGCTACCATCCGGCGAAACAGAAGAATGCTCCTATCGCGATGGTGCTGCATCCGCACCCACAGTTTCATGGGACGATGAATCACCAGATCATCTATCAGTGCTACTATGCCTTCGTACATCGCGGATTTTCAGTGCTGCGCTTCAATTTCCGGGGTGTCGGCCGCAGCCAAGGATCTTTCGATCATGGCACCGGCGAATTGTCGGATGCCGCAGCTGCGCTGGACTGGGCGCAGACCATCAATCCGGAGGCACGGGCCTGCTGGGTGACTGGCTTCTCGTTTGGTGCTTGGATCGGCATGCAGTTGCTGATGCGCCGCCCCGAGGTCGAAGGCTTCATCTCGATCGCGCCGCCCGCCAATCTCTATGACTTTTCATTCCTCGCGCCCTGCCCCTCATCCGGGCTGATCGTACATGGCGAAAAGGATGCGGTGGTGCCGCCCAAGGACGTCAACGCGCTGGTCGACAAACTGAAGTCGCAGAAGGGCATCGTTATCGACCATCAGGTCATTCCCGGCGCCAACCACTTCTTCGACGGCAAGCTCGAACCGCTCATGGAGTCCGTCACCAGCTATCTCGACATGAGGTTGGCGAACATCCGCTGAGATTTCCCGGGTGCGCGGCGCTAGGGCCGCGCAATGACGCCGCCCGTCATTGGTATCGGAACGCCGGTGGTGGCGGGATAGCTCAGCGGCAATCCTTTCAGACCGCGCGCGGCGAGATAGCCGAAGGCTTGCGCCTCGATGGCGTCGGACGACCATCCGAGCCCGTCCCCTGTTTCCACAACGGCCGGCGCAAGGCGCTCCCGAAGCATTCGCAGCAGCGTCAGATTACGGGCGCCGCCGCCGACAACGATCCAGCTTCGCGGGGATTTCGGCAATTGCGGCGCGATGGCCGCGATGCTGGCCGCGGTGAATGCTGTCAGGGTTGCCGCACCGTCCGCCGCTGAAGCGGTTACCGGATCGAGCGTGGCGAAATCGTTGCGATCCAGGGATTTCGGCGGCGGCTTCAGGAAGAAGGGATGCTTGAGGCTTCCCTCGAGCCAGGTTTGATCCACAATTCCTTGCGCGGCCAGCCGACCCTCGCAGTCAAACGGCGTCCCCATTGTCCGCAACATGAAATCATCGAGCAAGGCATTGCCAGGCCCGGTATCGCAGGCGATCAAGGTATCGCCGTCGATGTAGGTGATGTTCGATACGCCGCCGATATTGACCAGCACCGTTGGACCATCCCGGTTCAACGACTGCGCCAAGGCGCGATGATAGACTGGCACCAGCGGGGCCCCTTGTCCGCCAGCCGCGACATCGGCCCCTCGAAAATCGTGCATCACGGGAATCCGGATCGCGCGGGCAAGTCCAGCCGCATCTCCAATCTGAACGGTCAGCCGCCGCTCCGGCCGGTGCAGCACCGTCTGCCCATGAAATCCGACAATATCAATATCCTCGCGGGCAATCCCGTGCTCCGCCGTGAACGCGGCTACGGCTTCGGCGTGGGCCATCGTCACCGTCCGCTCCGCCTCGGCGAGAATCCCCGGCCGGGCATCGCGATCGGACAGCATCGGCGCTTCCGCGAGTGCCTGGCGAAGAATGGCCCGCTCGGCCGGGCTGTACGGACGGTATCCAGATGGCCCAAACCCTGCGATCCGCTTGCCGTCGGTCCGGATCAGGGCGACATCGACCCCGTCAAGCGAGGTGCCGCTCATCATGCCGATTGCTTGCAACATCATCGCTACACCGGTTTTGGTGATGTTCGGCCAGGCGTCCAACTTGTGCCGGACTGCCGCATCTTATAATGCCACATCATCCTGGCTCCGGCAGCCCGCCGGTACCTGCCTTCCCGCCGATTTTGCGCGGGGAAGGTCAATAAAGACTGACCTGAGTTCCACAGACCATGACCGCTTTCAAATCGGATTTCCTTCAACTGCTCCAGCAGCGCGGCTTTATCCATCAGATTTCCGATCCGGAAAGTCTCGATGCCATCGCCGCCAAGGGCGAGGTCGTGGCTTATGTCGGTTACGACTGCACCGCGCCGTCCTTGCACGTCGGGCATCTGCTCTCGATCATGATGCTGCATTGGCTCCAGCATACCGGCAACAAACCGATCGCGCTGATGGGCGGCGGCACCACCCGGGTCGGCGATCCGTCCGGTCGCGACGAAACGCGCAAACTGCTGACCTACGACCAAATCAACGCAAATAAGGAATCGATCAAGGGAACATTCGCGAAATTCATCCGCTTTGGTGGCGGCAAAACCGACGCGGTGATGGCCGACAACGCCGAATGGCTGGCCCAGCTGAACTACATTGAAATGCTGCGCGAAGTCGGCCGCCATTTCTCGATCAACCGCATGCTAACAATGGACTCCGTGCGGCTGCGGCTGGAGCGCGAGCAGGAACTGTCATTTATCGAATTCAACTACATGATCCTGCAGTCCTACGACTATGTCGAACTGGCGAAACGCTATGGCTGCAACCTGCAGATGGGCGGCTCCGACCAGTGGGGCAACATCGTCAACGGTATCGACCTCGGCCGCCGCATGGGCACGCATCAACTGCACGCCCTCACCTGCCCGCTGCTGACGACCGCGTCAGGGGCCAAGATGGGCAAGACTGCCGCGGGTGCCGTGTGGCTCAACGCCGATATGCTGAGCCCCTATGACTACTGGCAGTACTGGCGGAATACCGAAGACGCCGATGTCGAACGTTTCCTCAGGCTGTTCACGCTGCTGCCGCTGGACGAAATCGCTCGCCTTGCCGCACTGCAAGGCCAGGAGATCAATGAGGCCAAAAAGGTGCTCGCGACCGAAGCGACCGCATTGATGCACGGCCGGGAACAGGCGGAAACAGCCGCGGAGACAGCGCGGAAGACCTTCGAAGAAGGCGCCATTGGCAGCGATCTTCCGACGCTCAGCATCCCTTCGGCCGAGTTGCATGAAGGGATCGGCATCCTGGCTGCCTTCGTCAGGGCTGGACTGGTGGCCTCGAACGGCGAAGCGCGGCGCCAAATCAAAAGCGGCGGTCTGCGCATCAATGATGCGGCTGTCGTCGACGAGAAGATGATCCTCGGTCCGGGAAATCTCACCGCCGACGGAGTCATCAAGTTGTCGATGGGTAAGAAACGTCACGTCCTGATGAAGATCGCATAGCCCTATTCGCAGAACGCCGTTGTCCTCCACGGGCGAAATGCGCTCCATGGAGGACCATGGCCGCTGAACAGTCATTTGCCCATTCTGACATCGCACCTTTTAAACCGGCGCGCGCCGCGTGGATGGTTCTCGCACTTTGTTTTCTGCTGGCGCTGCTCGGGCGCGGCATGGGCGAAACCTTCACGGTCTTCCTGCTGCCGATCTCGAACACCTTCGGCTGGGCACGCGCGGACGTCATTTCGATCTATGCGCTGGCGTCATTGTCGATGGGCCTGTCGTCCCCGTTCGTCGGTCGGCTATTCGACTTCTCCGGGCCCCGCGCCGTCTACGGCCTCGGCCTGCTGCTGCTTGGTGCGGGCGTATCGCTGGCTGCGTTCGCCAGCACGCTATGGCAGTTGCAGGCCTGCATGGGAATCGCCGTCGGCCTCGGCATGGCGTGCCTTGGCAATGTCCCAAGCTCCCTGTTGCTCGGGCGCTGGTTCGGCAATCGGCTGCCGGCCGCGATGGCGATCGTCTATTCCGCCAATGGCGCCGGCGTGCTGACATTGGTGCCGCTCTCGCAGGTCCTGATCGATCATTTCGAGTGGCGCCACAGTTATCATCTGCTGGGCGGCGCCTTGCTGTTCTTGCTGATTCCGCTTCTGCTGTTGCCATGGCGCCGCATCGCCAAGGAAAGCGCTCGCGCCTCGAGCGAAGTTCCGGCCAAGACTGTGACGGCGTCGGCGACAAATTTCAACGAGATCGAATGGACGCTGCTGAGCGCCATGCGCCATCACGCATTCTGGGCGCTGTTCAGCACGTTTTTCTTTACGGCGATCGGCGTCTACACGATCGGCGCGCAGGTCGTCGCCTATCTGATCGAAGCCGGATTCCCGCCGCTGCAAGCCGCCTCTGCATGGGGATTGAGCGGCGTCGTGCTGGTGATCGGCATGCTGACGGTGAGCTGGCTTGACACCCTGATCGGCCGTCGCCGTGCGATCCTGTTCAGTTACGGCCTGACCACGCTCGGCATCACCTGCTTGTGGCTGCTCAGCCGGTTTCCCAATCTCTGGCTGCTCGGCGGCTTTCTGCTCTGTTTCGGCAGTACGATCGGGTCGCGTGGTCCGCTCATCACCGCCGCAGCCATCAACATTTTCCACGGCAAGCGCGTCGGCACCATCTTCGGGACGATCTCGATCGGAAGCGGCCTGGGGTCTGCGCTCGGATCGCTGTTCGGCGGCTTAATTCACGATTGGAGCCGGAGCTACGATCTTGTGATCGCGTTCGCTCTGGTCAATGTGCTGCTGGGCATGATTCCGTTCCTCACGGTGCGCGCGCTGCGCGAATAGTCGCGATCCTGCCGATGATCAACGCCTTAGTTATTGGGCGACGGAATCTCGGTCGGATTGTAGTTCTGCTGCCGTCCGGTGTTGAACTCGAACACCTTGCGCAGCACGCCTGGCGCCATCACCGAAATGGGATTGATGCGGAGGTCGGGTTTGCCTGGCGAGCCGACGACTTCATATGTGACGCCGATCAGGCCTTCATTGCTCCCCCCGAGCAGCATCCCGAACAGCGGGATTTGCCCGAACATGTTATTGAGGCCGTAGAGCGGAACGAAGGTGCCGCTCATCTTCACCTGATTGGCTTGATAATCGATGGTGCCTTCCATGGTCGCGCCGATTGTGGGTCCTTTGACGACGCCTTCGCGAATGGTCAGCCGTCCGGCGTTTCGAGTGAATTCCGCGCGCAGCCGTGAGAACGCAACGCCCGAGCGGCTGCCGGCGGGCAGACCAGCCGCTTCATCGAGTTTCGCCTCGCCTTTGACGCTGAAGTTACGGACATTCACCAGGCCTTCCTTGGGCCGCTGCTCGACGGTGGGCGGCTCCATTGCCAACTGCAACTGGCCGCCAACCATCTTGGCATAGGTGTCAGTGAAGCGGAAAAACGCGCCAGCATCGTTTGTTTCGAGATAGATGACCTCGCGGCCCTGCGCGCGCCCGCGCAGGTCGCCAGTCAGCGGCGTATCGCGGCCGAGCTTGCCGGCCAGCGTGAATGTCCGGACCGTACCGTTCTTGCGGGACATCTTGAGATCGACGCTCCGCACCGCCTCGCCGTAAAAGCCTGCTACGGCGCCAAGCTTCAGATCGATATCGAAATCCATGCTTTTGGATTTGCTTTTGGCGTCCGAGTCCTTGCCCGAAATTGCGGACTTGATGAAGCTGCGGCCATCAAACACGTCACCACGCATCACCACCTTGACGACGCCGTCGTTGTTGCGCTCCGCTCTGAGCGACGCCTTGTCGCCCTCCGATGGCGAGTAGACTGGAAAATTGGCGTTGATGAGGTCCCCGTTCTGATCGACCTCCAATGCCCCCCGGATAGAGGCGCCGCCGCCCTCGATCACCAGATCCTCAAGCCGCGTCGATTGCGGCTTCTGCACGATATTGAAGGTCGCGTGGCCGGCCTTGCCGGGCAGTTTGCTCCAGCCCGGGAGGAGATTGTCGAGCCGCAGTGCCGTCAAATCCGCATCGATGGCAATGCGGCTGTCACGTTCCGAGCTGATCTTGCCGGCGAGCTTGACGCCGATGGGTCCCGTCGCCCCGCTGCCAAGGTCGAAACCGAGTTTGGCTCGACTGGCGTCATCGAGCGTTGCCTGCAGTTTGATGTCGGCGTCGCCACTGTTCGGCTTGCGATAATCCAGCGAGGCAGGTTGTCCGTTGATGCGAACATCGCCCTTCACCTGGTAGCCTTGATTATTGGCGATGATTTTCATCGCCGACGCTTCGAGCTTCTGATTCATCACAAGCCGATCCGCGGAAAAACCTGTGACATCGGCGGTGACGGAATACGTCGTGTCGGCTTCCGTCAGTTCACGCTTGATCGGAAGCCCGAGTGCGATCTGGGCGGAAACGTTGCCCTTGCTTGAATTCGGATCGATCGGCGTATTGTTGAAATTGCTGAGGCGGTCGGAAGCCAGGATTTCGGCCGCAGCGGCGACAGGACCATCGAGCTTGAACCGGACGCGCGCTGGCGATGGCTTGGGTGCCATGTCAGGCACTTCGAAAACGGCATCCGAAATCGTTAGCTTGCGCCCGCCGTCGGTCGTTACGTTGCCCTGACTAAAGGTCACGGTCGCCGTGCGGCCGGTGACACGCGCACGCAAGTCCGCGTCGTGAATCGACGGAAGCGAATCTACTGGATGCAGGCTGACGTTGTTCGCGACAATGTTGACTGAAAGACCATCATCGGGAATGGGAGGACCGGCCCGTGACAGGTTGAGCAGCGGCGAATTCACGCCGATATCGATCCGCTGCAGCGCTCCGGCACCGATCCGTTCGGTCACCCACTCCCGCACTTCGGGCACGATAATGATCGGCCAGATCCGCTTCAGCGCGGTGGCTGACATGGGCGTGCCGGCAAAGCCGAGCATCAGACGAGGTTCGCCGGAATAATCCAGCGTTCCCGTGCCGGCGACCCCGATCTCGCCATTGCTGATATTGGCTTGATTGAGCAGGATCTTCTTGTGAGTCGTGTCGAACCGCATGCCGATCGCAATGCGATTGAAGATCAATGGCGGCTCATTGTTGACGCCGGCGAGCACGATCGTGCCGCCGCTGAATCCCAACTGCCAATCCGGGACCACATCCCCCGGCGGCTCCAGGTGAGCAAGCAAGGTGATGCGGTTGGCGCCCGACACGATCTTGAATGGCGCCAGCAACACCCGGCGGCCGGCGTCCCACTCCACACTGGCCTCGATATGGTCAACCGCCATCGGATAATCCGGCGTGTCGTGGTCGATAATCGTCCCCTTACCGACCTCGAGCTTGCCGCGGAAATAGGTCGGTAGACCGTCGCGCCCCAACTCGCCGCGCAATTCACCGGTGAGGGGAAAATCCGCGCTGTAGTTCAAATCCTTGATCCGCAGCGCCAGCAGGATGTTCTGCATCGACACCTTGTTGGCGCGAATATCCACGGCGCGCACTCCGTTGGACGGCGGCCCCACCTGAACGCGAAGCGACCACGCATGCTCGCCTTCTTCGCCGAGGCTCAGCGCCACGCCGCCGCCGCTCGGCCGGCGCAGACTGAGGCTGATATTCTCGAAATTCCAGCGATTGCCGCGCTGCTCGTCATCCACGATCAAGCGGCCGTTCTTCAAACCGATCTCGTTGAGATTCTGGCCGTCGAGACCATTCACGCTCAGGCTATCGAGCCATTCCAGTCCGGCCAGCAATCCGTTGCCCGCCGGGTCCGGATCAGCAGTAGCCGATCCGGAAACGGGCCGATCGGTCGGCATCGGCGCCTGCTCAGGCGAGGTCGACGGCCGGAAAGACTTTTGCGCCGCGCTACCGGCAATCGGGCGTGCCGTGCCGCCGGTCGAGACGGTCACATCGCCATCAGGCGTAATTCGCACCGCGAGAACGGCATCAACAAGATTGAGGCTTTCGGCGCGCAACCGTCCCATCAGGAGCGCCATGCCTGAAAGTCTCACTTCCGCCTTTGGCGCACTGGCGATCACGGCATGATCGTGGTCGCGGACTACGATATCGCGGATACGAACGGCGATCCGAACACGGCCAGCGCGTTCGATCTGAGTGCCGCCGATCTCAACCGTATTGCCCGGACCGATATTGTCCTCAATGGCTGCCACCAGCCACGGCGTCGCCATGTCGAGATTGATGGGGCCGGCGCCGAGCCGCCACCAAAGTCCGCCAAATCCGAGGGCGCAAATCGCCAGCAGTGCAAGGCTTCCGACGAGGAGACGTCGAAGCCATTTCTCCTCGGCGAGACGGCGAACCGAGCGCACAAAGCGCCTGCCGGCGCCATCGAAACGCGATCCATCGCAGCCAAGCAGCTGATGTGCCCGATGCCGTCCGGCTTCGTCGTGGCGGTCGTCCCAAGCGCGGTCATCCCAGTCCGATAGTTCGTCGTCAGCGCGCGAGTTCAATGGCGGCCCGGACCGCTGACGAGCCGTTGCATCGCGATGTTGAAGTTGACGACGGCTTTGCTCGCCAAGGGGCGTTCGCGCGGCGTTGCGTGACGAACGCTGGTGCGGCGGCATCAATGCCAATCCTTATCGAACGTGTTAGAATCCGCGCGCGCCATGCGGACATGAAGCGCAGGCAGTGTAGTCGAATCCCAACAACCATATCGCGCGGCGGGCCGGTTTGCCCAGCAGCAAGCGCGGATTCGGATGATTTAACTACCCTGTCTGATGGCAATATGGACCGGGCGAAAGCGACGAAAGGAAGGCGTATGTCCAAGAAAACACAAAAGAAAGCATCTAAATCCAGCGCCAAATCCGCCGCGGGGGTCGATGCGACACGCTCCTCCCGGGCTCCTGCCAAATCCACGGCCAAGGCGAAAGCCCGCAGCAAGGCAACGAAAGAAGCCGCCGAAAAAGCCGCTCCTAAGATCGCAGCGCGAGAACTCGCGCGCAAAACACGCCGCTCTCCCGCAGCCCGGCCAACTCCCGCAGACGATACGCGCAAGGCCTCGGCGAGTTCATCGTCCGCCGCGGCCAAGATCTCCGGCAGCGCGAATCGGACAGGTCTTATGGTCGGGCAGAAGGCCCCCCATCTCCAGCTGCCACGGGACGGCGGCGGGACGGTTTCACTTGAAAGCTACGCCGGCCGGAACCTGGTGATCTTCTTCTATCCTCGCGCGAGCACTCCGGGCTGCACCAAGGAGGCGATGGATTTCTCACGACTCAAACCGGAATTCGACGCGGTCGGGACCAGCATCCTCGGCGTCTCGGCGGACCCCGTACGGACGCAGGACACCTTTCGCGACAAGCATGATCTGACCATTCCGCTCGCTTCCGACGAGACGCACAAGACCCTTGAAGCGTTTGGAGTATGGGGCGAAAAATCGTTATACGGCAAAACCTTCCTTGGAATTTTTCGCACAACGGTTCTGATAGGTCCGGATGGACGCATCCGTCACGTCTGGAACAACATCAAGGTCGATGGGCATGCGGAGGCTGTGCTGAACTACGTACAAAATCTGTAGCTTCATTTCCCCAAAATTAACCATGAGCAGCTCAAATCGACATCAGTTGTAAGGCCTCGCCGGCAGCGTTTCCGGCAGCCGGCGCGGGAGTACTGATGTCCAATCGTCCGAGTTCCTATTCCGAGTACTCACCGTCTCACTCCCATCGCCATGCGCATGCCCATGGCCATCCGCGACGCGCCGCCGCATCGGCGAACAAAGCGGGCGCCCAGCGCAGCACGCCATCTGGTGCTTATGTCCTCGCTCATGCCGGCAAACAGGTCCGCTTCGGACCGGTGGTTTTCTGGGTGGTGGTTGGCACGGTGACTCTGCTGGGGGCATGGTCGGCAGCCACCGCAACTTACTTCACCTTCCGGGACGATGTGCTGACTCGCCTGCTCGCCCGTCAGGCCGAGATGCAGTATTCCTATGAGGATCGCATCGCGGAGTTGCGGGCCCGCATCGATCGCACCACCAGTCGTCAATTGCTGGATCAGGAGCAATTCGAGCAGAAGCTCGAACAAATCCTGCAGCGTCAGGCCATACTGGACTCACGCACCGCGGCGTTGAGCACCCTGCCGGATGCCGCGGTGACCGGCTCGGTCAAACCGGCTTCGCGCAGTTTGACCGAAAGGCTGTTCGGAAGTTCGAAGCCGGCCCCCCTTCCCGAGAACGGCAGCGCTCCCGGCCGCCAATCCGGTCTGACGCCCCGTCTTGGCGGCAAGCCGCTCAAACTTGCCCGTGACATCAACGTCAACGAAACCATCAACCGGCTGCAGACCTCGCTGGATCGCATCGAGCAGCGGCAGATGGCTGCGCTCAATGCAGCGGAAGCCAGCGTCGATGCCCGCCTCCGAAAGATGAAAAGCCTCGTTTCGGACCTTGGATTGAAATTGGGTCATCTCGATGCGACGACGCCGCGCAACGGCATTGGTGGTCCTTACGTCCCCGTGAAAGCGGGCGCTCACGCCGGTCCGTTCGAACAGCAGCTCTATCGGATCAACGTCACCCGGGCCCAAGCTGACCGTCTCACTCGCACCCTCGCCCAGGTTCCGTATCGCACGCCTGTGCTTGGTGAAATCGAGCTATCGTCCGGATTTGGCGTTCGCACCGATCCATTCCTCGGGCGTCCAGCGATGCATACGGGCCTGGACTTCCGTGCGTCCACCGGCGATCCCGTACGAGCGACCGCCAATGGCCGCGTCGTGTCGGCTGGATGGGCCGGAGGCTATGGGCGGATGGTCGAAATCGATCACGGCAATGGCCTGAGCACGCGCTATGGCCACATGTCCCGTATCAGTGTGAAGGTCGGCGACACCATCCATATCGGGCAGGTTGTCGGCGAAGTCGGCTCAACCGGACGCTCCACGGGGCCGCATCTGCACTATGAAACCCGCATCGATGGCGAAGCGGTCGATCCGCAGCGCTTCCTGCGCGCCGGTGCGCGCTACGCTGCCGCAAGCTGATCTCTCATCCATCGTCCTCATCGCCCAAGGCCTCCCGAATCGGACCCTCGATCCAGTCTGGCGACGTGGCCATGGCTGTTGTAGACCGCAGCGGACCTGATGCCGTGATCCTGCGGTCTGCCTGGAGAAGTTCCGCTTGAGCGCCCCGCCCCGTCGTATTGGACCGCGATTTCCCCGACTCGCCAAAGCTGTCTCTCGCATGACGCAGTCGCTCAGCGCGCGGATCATGCAACGTGCGGGATTTCATCAGCTCGACAGCGATTTCGCGCAGACGACAATTGCCAACATCCGGCAACGGCTGCAGCAAGGCCAGACCGTCTACATCGCAGGTCTCGCATCTTCGGGGACCCACAACAGCGGCGTCGCACTCATCGAGGTGACGCAGGCTCATGGCCCGCGACTGCTCCTGAACAATGAGGAGGAGCGATTTTCCGGCAACAAGCACACTTCGGAATTTCCGCATCGATCGCTGGACGATATGGTCGCGACGCTGCGATCCATGGGACGCGACATCGGCGACATCGCCGCGTTCGTGACGACATGGGATTATCCGACTTTGTTCGGCACCATGATGCGGACCGCAGTCGAAGAGGCTCCGGGCAGTCTCAAACTTCTATCCTATTCCAACGCCATCGGCGTCGATCGCCGGCGCCTCGATCAGATGCGGCGGACGCCGCGCATCCTCGCCAAGCAGTTTGGATTGAGCCAGCGGCCGCAGCTGATCTGCGTACCACATCATCACAATCACGCATGGTTTCCCTATGCAGCGTCCCCATTTGCCGACGACGGCAAGCCGGTCGCGATCGCCGTCTTCGACGGGACCGGCGACCGCGGCTCGATCTCGTTATTCGTCGCGGAAGATGGCAGGCTCACCGAACTGTCCTGCAATGAGAGCGTCTTCGATTCGCTAGGTGCGTTCTACAGCGTGATTTCGTCGACGCAGGGGGGCTGGACCTGGCTGTCGAGCGAGGGCCGCTATATGGGTGCCGCGGCCTGGGGCGACATGAACCGGGCTACAAACCGCTATTATGACCGGTTGAAGAATGTGCTCGACCTCGGCCCGAATGGGACGATCCGATTGAACCGGGCGATGGCGAACTGGTATCGTGATCCGTTCAACAATCCTTACAAGCAGCCGCTGATCGATATTCTCGGCCCGCCGCTGCGGCCGGATCAACTCTGGAATCCCGACGCGGTATTGCGTGTCGAGGATATCCAGCACCGCCCGGACACGCAGGATCGTCTCGACAAGGCCGCCGCCACCCAGATGGTTCTGGAAGATGCGCTGATCCATGTCACAGACCACCTGCTGCGCAGCACCGGCGCTGATCGTTTGATCCTGTCGGGCGGCGTTGCACTCAATGCGCTGGCGAGCATGCGATTGCTCGATCATTTCGATGAGAGCTGGTTCGCGCGCGAACAGCAGCGCCAAACGCGACTGCATTTGTGGGTGCCTCCGACGCCAAGCGACCCCGGCGTTCCAATCGGCGCAGCATGGATGATGGCCCATCTCGCCGGTGCGCCACGCGGCGCCAGCGTCACGCATGCGTTCTATTGCGGGACCGCTCCGAAGGCGGCCGACATTGCCGATGCTCTCTCCGCTTCGGACATCGCCTCGGAATGCATCGGCACGGTTGGGACCACGGATGGTCTGAACGCAATTGCCGATCTGATAGCCTATTGCGTTTCGTCGGGCGGCATCGTCGCGCTCTATCAAGGCGCTGGGGAGACCGGCCCACGCGCCCTCGGCCATCGCTCTATTTTCGCCAACCCCTGCGATCCGCAGACACGCGAGCGGCTCAACGAGCGCGTCAAATATCGCGAGAAAATCCGCCCGCTCGCGCCGATGGCCACACTGGAGGCTGCGCAGCGCTTCTTCGAACTGAGCGAGGGCGCTTCCGACGGCAACTACAACGCCTATAACTACATGGTACTGACGGCGCAGTCGAAGCCGGAGGCCAGGGAGATCATTCCATCGGTCGTTCACGCTGACGGCACCGGACGCATCCAGATTGTTCGTCAGGCCGACGATCCCCTCACCTATGCCTATCTGAAAGCCCTTGGCCGCCGTATCGGTGTCGAAGTGTCGGTGAACACCTCATTCAATGTCGCCGGGCCGATCGCTCAGACCCCACTGCAAGCGACAGAAACCTTGCGTCGCTCGAAAGGGCTGGATGCCGTCTTCATGGTGGCCGACGACGGCACGGTTCATGCCGCCTGGCACGGCGGCGAACGCGACAGCGGCCGCTTTACCGGCTGGCTGGCACGCTGGCGAAACGGGACAGCAGACGGCCATCCATGATCAGCAAACCGCTGGCGATGATCAGCGCCCCGATGATCTCCCGCGTCGTAACCACTTCATCGAGCACGACATAGCCGAGCAGAATGGCCGTCACCGGCACCAGCAAGGTCACCAGCATGACGTTGCCCGGGCCGGAGCCGCGAATGATCTGAAAGAACAGGATGTAGGCCAGCGAGGTTGACAGCGCCGCGAGACCGACCAGCGCAAGCCAGGTCATCGGCTGCGGCATGGACAGCCGCCAAGGTTGATCGAACAGCATGCATAGCACGAACATCATCACGCCCGAGCAGATCAGTTGAAAGGTGGCAGCCGCCAGCGGCTCGACGCCGTGCAGACGGCGCTTGGCCCATAGCGCAGAGAAGCCGAAGACGAATGTTGCGCCGAGGCACAGCAGTGTGCCGAGGCTCTGCCGCGATTCGAAATGAAGATCGACGCCGCGAAGCACGATGACGCCGAGCAAACCCAACAACACGCCGACCACCCGGCGCGCAATCAGTCGCTCCTCGCCGAATGAGGCCAGCACCAAGACCGTGAACACCGGCGTCATGGCATTGATCACCGAGGCGAGTCCACTCGCGATCATGGTTTGCCCGCTCACCAGCAGGGTGAATGGTATGACATTGTTCAACAGCGCCATCATGATGAAGGGCCACCAGCCAGCGAAGGTTTTCGGCAGCGCCAGCCGATAGATCCTGATCAACGGCAGCAGCAGAACGGCAGCGAGCGCGACGCGAATGAAGACGATCGTGAGCGGCGGCAATTCCTTCACTGCCACGCCGGTGAAAAAGAACGATCCGCCCCACAACACTGACAGGCATAGCAGTCGCACCCAGTCGCCCGATGCAATGCGCAGGTCGGCGGTCGGCATGGACGTTCTGACCTCGATCGACATTGCGGCTGCTTCCGTTCGCACGTTTGACCTGATGAGGAGAGATTACGACGACTCGTCATCTCCTGCAGATCACGACGTAACGCGAATGGCTGCGGACGACCACCCGTTTTCAGAACAACACAGCGATGCTGCCGAATTACGCGGCCCGGCTCTGATCTTCTGGATACGTGCTGAGGCACCCGTCGTCAGGCGGCAGCGGTCACACCACCTGAAAGCTGCTGGCTGTTAGTCGACGTCCTCGACTGCGCCGGGCGCGGTGCCGAACGCACGTTGCGCCAAGGCTGCGGCCATGAACTCGTCGAGATCCCCATCGAGCACACCGGCCGTGTCGGAGGTCTGCACGCCGGTGCGCAGATCCTTGACCATCTGATACGGCTGCAGCACGTAAGATCGGATCTGGTGACCCCATCCGATATCGGTCTTGGCCGCCTGATCGGCCGCCGCCTGCTCTTCGCGCTTCTTCAGTTCGATCTCGTAAAGGCGTGCACGCAGCATATCCCATGCCTGCGCACGGTTCTTGTGCTGCGAGCGGCCGGCCTGGCAAACCACCGCGACTCCTGTCGGGATATGGGTGAGGCGCACCGCGGACTCGGTTTTGTTGACGTGCTGGCCGCCGGCGCCGCCCGACCGCATCGTATCAACTCGAACATCCGACTCCTTGATGTCGATTTTGATGGTTTCGTCCACCACCGGAAAGATCGCGATACTCGAAAACGAAGTGTGGCGCCGCGCATTGGAGTCGAACGGCGAGATACGCACTAGCCGATGCACGCCGGCTTCCGTTTTCAGCCAGCCATAAGCGTTATGTCCGCTGATTTGAATCGTCGCGGATTTGATTCCGGCCTCTTCGCCCTGCGTCTCCTCGAGATATTCGACCTTGAAGCCGTGGTTCTCGGCCCAGCGCGTATACATGCGCAGCAGCATCGAAGCCCAATCCTGGCTTTCGGTGCCGCCGGCGCCGGCGTGAACTTCGAGATAGGTATCGAACCGGTCGGCTTCGCCCGAGAGCAACGCCTCAAGTTCGCGCCGGGCGACTTCCTTCTTCAACTGCTTGAGCGCGGCTTCGGCCTCGAGCACGACGGTCTCGTCGCCTTCGGCTTCGCCGAGGGCGATCATCTCGATGTTATCGTCGAGCTCGCGTTCCACTTTGCCGATGCCGGTCAGCGCGTCCTCCAGCGAGGTGCGCTCCTGCATCAGTTTCTGTGCTTTTTGAGGATCGTCCCAGAGCTTTGGATCTTCTGCGAGCTGATTCAGCTCGGCCAGTCTTGCCGTCGATGCATCGACGTCAAAGATGCCTCCTCAGCAGTCCGACCGACTGCTTGATCTCTTCGACCAGTCTCTCGATTTCCGCGCGCATCGTCTTTCCGTGAGTCTTCTGTCGCGAATAGTGAGCCGCGGTGTAACGGCGAACGCCGACAAACGCAATCAGTAAAGCCCACCGGTTCCCGGCCGGATGATGGCACGGTCGGCATCGGGCGACACGCTCTGCGAGTGACCGTCGGCGTCGGCCACGCCGATCACCGAATAATTGTCCGGCGGTGCCGTGCCCGGCTTGAAGGCCTCGAGGATGGTGCGCCCGCCGTCACCCGGACCGGCGCGCATGCCGGTCTTCGCATCGACGCGGATCAACTTGATTCCGGCAGGAACCTTGAACGGAACAGCCGGCTTGTCGGCAAGCGCCAGTTTGAGGAAATCCTTGGCGATCGGCGCGGCAAGGTGACCGCCGGTGGCGCCGCGTCCCAGATTGCGCGGCTTGTCGTAGCCGATATAGATGCCCACTACGAGGTCGGGCGAGAAGCCGACGAACCAGGCGTCCTTCTCGTCGTTGGTGGTGCCGGTCTTGCCTGCGATCGGCTTGCCCACTTCGCGCACCACGGTGGCGGTGCCGTGCTGAACGACGCCTTCCATCATCGAAGTGATCTGATAAGCCGTCATCGGATCGAGCACCTGCTCGCGACGGTCGATCAACTGCGGCTCGGGCTGGTTCTTCCAGCCGTCCGGCGCCTCGCAACCGCGACATTCACGCTGGTCGTGCTTGAAGATGGTATGGCCATAGCGGTCCTGAATGCGGTCGATCAGCGTCGCCTTGATCCGCTTGCCGCCATTGGCGAACATCGAATAGGCGGTGACCATCCGCATCACCGTGGTCTCGCCGGCGCCCAGCGCGTAGGAAAGGTAGTTCGGCAACTCATCGTAGACGCCGAAACGCTTGGCATATTCGCCGATCAGCGGCATGCCGATATCCTGCGCCAGCCGCACGGTCACGGTGTTGAGCGAGCGCTGCAATGCGTTGCGCAGTGTGGTCGGCCCGTAATACTTGCCCGTCGAATAGTTCTCCGGCCGCCAGACGCCGACGCCCTGCCCCTGATCGATCTCGATCGGCGCATCGACCACGACGGTCGATGGCGTGTAGCCGTTATCCAGCGCGGACGAATACACCAGCGGCTTGAACGAGGAGCCCGGCTGCCGATAGGCCTGCGTGGCGCGATTGAATTGGCTCTGATCAAACGAGAAGCCACCGACCATCGCGAGCACGCGCCCGGTCCATGGATCCATGGCCACCATCGCTCCAGAGACTTCGGGCAGCTGCCGCAATCGGTATTGGCCCTCGATGACCTTGCCGTCCTTGCCGATCATCGGGTCGGCATAGATCACATCGCCCGGCGAGAGGACCTGAGATACCGTGGTCGGGGTTTTGTAACGGGTCGGCCCTGATGCCGCTTTGGCCCACTTCACGCCGTCAAGCGTGATGATGCCGGTCTGCCGCCCCTTGCTCACCGCGCCGCCAAGTTCGCGGCCGGGCTGAAAGCCGATCCGCGCCGACTGGTCGCTGGTTTCGAGCACCACGGCCATCCGCCACGGCGAGATGTCCGACAGCGATTTGACATCGGCGAGCTTCAGCCCCCAGTCACCCGAAATATCGAGCTTGGTGACCGGGCCCCGCCATCCTTGAGCCTCGTCGAAATTGACGAGCCCCTTGACCATCGTCTTGCGCGCTTCGACCTGCAGTTTGGGATCGAGGGACGTACGGACCGAGAGACCGCCTTCATAGAGTTTCTTTTCGCCATATCGTTCGAACAGGTCGCGACGCACCTCCTCAGCAAAATATTCGCCGGCAAAGGTGTGCGCGCCATTGGCCCGATTGGTCACCGCCAGCGGCGATTTGCGGGCGGCATCGGCATCCGCCTGCTTGATCCAGCCATTCTCCAGCAGTCGGTCGATCACGTAGTTGCGCCGCTCGATCGCGCGCTCGCGATTCTTCACCGGATGCAGCGTGGAAGGCGCCTTCGGCAAGGCCGCGAGATAAGCCGCCTCGGCCACGGTGAGTTCATTCACCGACTTGTCAAAATAAACCAGCGACGCTGCCGCGATGCCGTAAGCGCCGAGCCCCAGATAGATCTCGTTGAGATAGAGTTCGAGAATCTTGTCCTTGGAATAAGCGCGCTCGATGCGCATCGCCAGCAAGGCTTCCTTGATCTTGCGCGTGAAGGACACTTCGTTGGTCAGCAGGAAATTCTTCGCCACCTGCTGCGTGATGGTCGATGCGCCCTGCGGCCGACGGTTGGAGCCATAGTTCTGCACATAAAGCAGCGCCGCACGGGCCATGCCGGAATAGTCGATACCGCCATGTTCGTAGAAATTCTTATCTTCCGCCGCGAGGAAGGCGTTGATCACCAGCTTCGGCACCGCCTGGATCGGCAGGTAGAGCCGCCGCTCGCGTGAATATTCGGCGAGCAAGGAGCCATCCGATGCATGAACGCGGGTCATGACCGGCGGTTCGTAGTTCTGAAGCTGCGAGTAGTCAGGCAAATCCTTGGAGAAATGCCAGATCAGGCCCGCGGCCGCGGCAATGCCGACCAGGAATACGATCGTACCGGCCGCAAAGAGAAAGCCCATAAACCGGAACAGCAGACGCATTCTTGACGATCCGTTTTGACGATGCGCCAGCGGGCGCTTGGTCTGACGTTAGCTGACGCCCCGGCGGAGAGCGGTCAGCCCGCTTTCCGATTCGGACCAGAACCCGCTCTGGTCGATTCTGTCGCAGCCGTGCTCGCTTCTATAGGGCGGAGGCTGTGTCCAAACTAGGGCTTGTCACCGCTCGCGGGTTCTTTTTTCCAACGGTCACCCGTTTCCGGGCCGGCGAAGTTCCAGGGAAGGCACCGGACCGACGCCCATGTTCTCCCCGCTGTCCTTAGTTTTTGCTTCCGCCGGCCGACACCACCCGCTTGGCAAGGAAAGCATCAATGGCCTGCGCGACCGCGGCCACCGAGCGCGAGCGCCAACTGTCGGACGTCAGCAGTTTAAGATCGTCTCTATTCGAGACATAGCCGAGTTCGATCAGGACCGACGGCACGTCCGGCGCTTTCAGAACCTTGAAGCCAGCAGACTTGAGCGGATGCTTGTGCATCCGAACGGCAGTTTTCATCTCACCCATCAAGGTATGGGCGAAACGATTGGAAAAGGTTCGGGTCTCGCGTTGTGCGAGGTCGATCAGGATGTCGGCAACCTCGGTCGGCTCTTCGGTCAAATTGACTCCGCCGATGGCATCGGCCTTGTTTTCCAATTCGGCAAGGCGCTCGGCCTCGGCGTCCGACGCGCGGTCGGAAAGCGTGTAAATGGTCGCTCCCTGGGCGTCGCCCTCCCGGCGCGGCAACGCGTCGGCGTGAATGGATACGAACAGCGCCGCATTCTGGCTGCGCGCCACTTTGACCCGATCCCCCAGCGGAATAAACGTGTCGTCATCGCGGGTGAGCACCACCCGATACTTGCCGCTCTCGGCGATCCGGTCGCGCAACGCCAGTCCGAACGCGAGCACGATCGCCTTTTCAGTTTCACCGCTGGACGCTTGCGTTCCGTTGTCGATACCGCCGTGGCCGGGATCGATGACGACGACCGGGCGCGAATCTGACGCCTCAGATCCGCCAACGTCGTTGGCCGCGACAGTCGCGGGTGGACGACTGGAGCGCTGTTCCGGCTCTTTATCCGCGGACTTGAGGAAGGTCGCGCGATCGCTCGCCGCCAGTTCGACCACGAGACGGGCCGGCTGACCATTGGCGGCGTCAAGAACATAGGCTTTTTCGATTTTCGCGGGGCCGGACAGGTCGAATACCAACCGGGATCCGCCCGGCATCACCAGTCCGTACCGAAATGCCTTGATCAGCCCTCGCCCGGATTTGCCGGCGCTGTCCGGCAATTTGAACGTCACCTGCGGCAGGTCGACCACGACCCGATCGGGATTTCCCAAGGTGAATGCGCGAAGATCGATTTTTCGATCCAGGTCCAGGATAAAGCGGGTCTGCTTCGCATCTCCGGCCACCCGGACGTCCGACGCCACAGGGAAAGGTTCCACAGCTCCCGGCTGGGCCACGGCTGCATCGCCCGCAGCGAGCGCAACCGATAGTCCTGATGCAGGGATATACCCGCCCAGAAGCGCCAAGCCACATAGAAACAGCAATTTTGTGCGGCTCGCCAACAGTTCCCCTCGCCTCCGAGCTGCCCTGTCGTACCGCAATAGGACAGCAGGGTTAATCAAGCTTTAAGTCGAAGTTTCCGAATTTTAGCCTTTGTTGCCCTGGCGTGACGCTTCCCTTGCATGGCGCTGCTAATCGACGTATGTAACAAGAGTTGACGGTAAAACTTCCGGTTGTGCCGCGTTCAACCTCCCGGAGCAGCGCCGGTTCTCTCAGATGCGAGGAGCCTGCGTCATTTGCCGCCTCTTCCCGTAGTCAGCGCCGTGCGCGACCACTCAGGAATGGCGGTTCAGTCCGAGCGGAACCGGTCCCATGTGTTGTTTGAGGGACAGGTGGCACAGCATGATCGGTTATCGCGGTCGCAAACCTGCAATAAGCGATAGCTGGCAGACGTCTCGACGTTCGCCCGCCCGTCAACGCCGAAAGGCGGCGCCCTTTTGCGCCGCTAACCCTGTTTAGACGGGCCGACGCTTGATGCGCCAGACTGTAACCCCGGCCGAAACATACGCGACCATCTCGCCGACGCGACGCATGAGCGACGCGCTGCGCATGGCGCTCGTTTCGATCCCGGAACAGCGCAGCGATTTTCGTTTCGGCCTTCCCCTCACCCCCGAATCAGGTGGACCGTCGCGCTCCCCGGCTACGCCGTTTGCGCTTGCCGCCCTGTGCGCCCTCCGCCGCCAAGAGCTTTCCAATGCCAAACAAGATGTTGATCGATGCGACCCACCCGGAAGAGACCCGGGTGGTCGTGGTCCGTGGCAACCGAGTTGAAGAATTCGACTTCGAATCTGCGCAACGCAAACAACTTCGCGGAAACATCTATCTCGCCAAGGTCACCCGGGTTGAGCCGTCGCTCCAAGCTGCGTTCATCGAATATGGCGGCAACCGCCACGGCTTTCTCGCCTTCAGCGAAATTCATCCCGACTACTATCAGATCCCGGTCGCCGACCGGCAGGCCCTGATCGAGGCCGACGAACGCGCCCATCGCGAAGCCGAGGAGGAATCGGAGCACCGTTCCTCGCGCCGCCGCTCCCGGCATCGCAGTTCGCGCCGTCGTAACAATGGGGAGCGGGTGCAGAGCGAGGTGATCGAGATCACCGACGGCGAGCATCCTGCGGACGCCTCGCTGTCCAACGATCCCGCTCACGATGACTACCCCGCCGCATCCGCGGATGCGGAGCATCACCTGGTCGCCGATCCTAGTGACGAACATGCCGGCGTGACGCATGGCGATGCCGAGCAGCTTGCGCAGCCGCAGGCCGCCGCCGATGAATCGGCCGCTCAACCCGGGCGGCATGAGGAGCCTTCGGCGGCTCCGACCTGGCAGGACGCTGCTCCCCTCGCTTCGGACGCACCGGCCGAAGCCGCTGCCGTTCCCGCCTCCGAAGGGGATAGCAGCCATGACTATCCCGCGGAGATGGCCTCGGACCAGCCATCGGTTGGGGATGCCGCGTCGGCCGACGCCGCTCAGGCTACCTCGGCTGGGGACAGTGCCGCACACGACCACACGACTGACGAAGCCGACGCGCATCACGACGAAGCCGCCCATGACGAAGCCGCCCATGACGAAGCGGCTGACGACGAGAGCGACGATGACGAGGACGACGGCGAGGATGCCGAAGAGGACGTCGTTGAATCGGTCGGCGGCGACGACGCGCTCGAGGAAATGCCGGAGCGGACCTTCCGCCCGCGCCGCCAATACAAGATCCAGGAAGTCATCAAGCGCCGCCAGGTGATGCTGGTGCAGGTGGTGAAGGAAGAGCGCGGCAACAAAGGCGCGGCGCTGACCACCTATCTGTCACTGGCCGGCCGCTACGCCGTCCTGATGCCCAATACTGCGCGCGGCGGCGGGATCAGCCGGAAGATTACCTCGGCGCAGGATCGGTCGCGGTTGAAGGAAGTGGTGCAGGATCTCGACGTGCCGGAAGGCATGGGCGTCATCCTGCGCACCGCCGGCGCGTCCCGCACCAAACAGGAAATCAAGCGTGATTTCGAATATCTGCTGCGGATGTGGGAAACGGTGCGCGACACCACGCTGCGGTCACAGGCTCCGACGCTGGTCTATGAGGAGGGCTCGCTGATCAAGCGCTCGCTCCGCGACCTCTTCAACAAGGAAATCGACGAGATCCAGGTCGCAGGCGAGACCGGCTACCGCGAAGCGCGTGATTTCATGAAGATGCTGATGCCCTCCAGCGTCCGTCTCGTGAAGCCGTATCGCGATGGGCAGCCGCTGTTCTCCCGCATGGGCGTTGAAAGCCAGCTCGACGTGATGTTCACGCCGATCGTCCAGCTCAAATCGGGCGGCTATCTGGTCATCAACCAGACCGAGGCGCTGGTCTCGATCGACGTCAACTCCGGACGATCGACACGCGAACATCATATCGAGGACACCGCTCTCAAAACCAATCTCGAGGCTGCTGAAGAAGTGGCGCGTCAGCTTCGCCTGCGCGATCTCGCGGGCCTGATTGTCATCGACTTCATCGACATGGACGAGCGCCGCAACAATCGCGCCGTCGAACGCAAGCTCAGCGATTGCTTGCGGCAGGATCGCGCACGCATTCAAGTCGGACGCATATCGCATTTCGGCCTGCTGGAGATGTCGCGCCAGCGCATCCGCGCCAGCGTCCTGGAAAGCTCGACCGAGCCGTGCCCGCATTGCGGCGGCAGCGGACATATCCGCTCCGTGTCGTCGGTGGCCTTGCAGGTGCTGCGCAACCTCGAAGAAATCCTGATGAAGGGCGCGACGCACAATCTGACGGTGCGGACGCGCAGCGACGTCGCCCTCTACGTTCTCAATCACAAGCGCGCGCATCTGCGCGATCTCGAAACCAGCTTCAAGGTGACCCTGTCCGTACTCGCCGATGCCAATCTCGGCGGACAGCAGTCGTTCGTTATCGAACGCGGCGAGCAGGTCCATACCCTCGAAGCCGCGAAAGCACTGTTGGCGGCCCAGGCTGCGGCCGTCCCGCCGATGATCGAAGACGCATTCGACGACGACGATTCGTTCGAAACCGAAGTCGAGGTCGAGACCGAGGAGACCGAGGGTCTGACCGACGAGGCCGGTTCACGCCAGGCTTCGGAACCGGATGATGCGGAGGCCGGCGAAGGACAGCAGCGCCGCCGTCGCCGCCGCCGGCGGCGCGGTCGCGATGCCCGCGAACATGGCAGCCCCCATAGCGACGGTGACGTTTCGACAGACGCGGAAGAATCAGACGACGCCGCGTTGGTGCCCGAAATGGTCAGCGACGGCGACGAAGAATCTCCTGAGAATCGCGGCTCCGCGCCGCATGGTGAACACGGCGATGACAGCGAGCGACGGCCGCGCCGTCGGGGTCGCCGCGGCGGCCGACGACGTCGCGGACCATCCAGCGAAGGTCTCGCGGCCTCCGTTGGCGACGACCTGGCACCCGTTCACGTGTCCGAGGCGGCGGAGGCCGTTGCCGATTTCGACGGCACCGACGATCATGGCGCTCCGGCGGCGGCTGCCGATACGAGCCATCAGGAGGAGCGCGCAGCCGCCGAGGCAGTCAGCGAAGCACCCGCTGAACGGCACGACGTGACATCCGCAAATCAGGATGCAGCGCCGGCGCAGGACAACGCCGCTGCCACCGAGATGCCTGCCGATACCGACAAACCGGTCCGGCGCCGCTCGACCGTGCGCGAAAAGGTCAGCTTTGCTCGAAATGACGCGCCGGCCGTTCCGGCTGCAGCCGAGCCTCCCCAACCGGCTTCAACACCGGCCGAGCCGGAAGCTCCTTCCGCACCGAGCGTTGAAGCACCGAGCGTTGAAGCGCCCGCGGCAAGCGACCCTGCGGCACCCGCGACGCAGGAGCCAAGCCCGCCAGCGCCGCGTCGGGCCGGCTGGTGGTCACGACGCTTCGGTGGTGGCAACTAACATCTGACCAGACATCAAACCGCCCGGCGCATCGCCGGGCGGTTTTCGTTTGATCCTGGCCGAGTGTGCATCTCGGTCTTATGTCAGCCACCGCGTAATCCGCGCGACGGCTTCGTGCATATCCGAGGCTGATTGCGCGTAGCAGAGCCGCAGGAAATTGCGGCCATGAATCGGATCGAAGTCGATGCCGGGGGTTGCCGCGACATGAGCATGCTGCAGCATCCGCTTGGCGAAGTCCAAGCTGTCATCCGTAAACTTAGACACGTCGGCATAGAGATAGAATGCGCCGTCGGCCGGCAGGAAATCGCTAAGACCCGCTTTTGGCAATCCTTTGATCAGGATCCGTCGATTCTCTTCATAGCCGTGCTTGATCGCTTCCATCTCGCCGGCCCCGTCGAACGCGGCTTCAGCGGCAATCTGCGACAGCGTCGGCACCGAGATCGACAGATTCTGCTGCAATCGCTCGATCGGCCTGATCAATCCCTCCGGCACGACCATCCAACCCACACGCCAACCGGTCATGCAGAAGTATTTTGAGAACGAATTGATCACCAGCGCATGGGATGACAGCTCGGCCGCCGTCACCGCCGGAAATGCGTAATCGAGCCCATGATAGATTTCGTCGGAAATGAAACGGATGCCGGCGCTTTCAGCCGCGGTGATCAGGCCGGTCAAGGCCTCGCGCGACATCATTGTGCCGGTCGGATTTGCCGGGCTGCCCACCAGCACGCCCTTCAGGGGCGCCTTGCGATGAGCCGCCAACAGCATCTCGCCGGTCAAGGCGTGACGGGTGTCCTCGTGGGTTTCGATCAGGACCGGCTCGCAGCCGAGCGCGTTGAGGATATGCCGGTACGGCGGATAGCCCGGAACCGTCACCGCGACCCGATCGCCCAGCTCGAACATCGCGAGAAAAGCGAGGATGAAAGCGCCCGATGAGCCGGTGGTCACCACGATTCGTGCGGGATCAACGTCACAGCGATAGGTCTCGCGATAATGCCGGGCGATCCGTGCGCGCAGCGAAGGAATGCCCAGCGCCGAGGTATAATCGATCCGTCCAATCTCCAGCGCGCGCTGCGCCGCCTGCAGCGCCGTCCGGGGAGCGCTGGCGGAGGGCTGCCCGACTTCCATATGGATGACATGACCGCCATCAGCCTCGATGGCGGCAGCCGCGGCCATGACGTCCATTACCATGAATGGCGGCACGTTGCCGCGGCCGGATGCCGCCAGCGCAGCCCCGACCCTGTCGGTTATCATCGTATCTGACATCTGCTATCTGACCTACTTCCTGACGATCGGCCGCCGCGCCAGCCCCCGCGCCGCCGTCTCGCCGTATTCCAAGGTTTGGTAGGGCATACATGGAATCCATATCCCGGCCAATGATGAAACCCGCCATCTTGCCAAGCCGCGTCCCAGGACGACGCGGGTGGCTCTCGCGCGTCACCGCGGTCGTGATTGGTGGGGCCGTGGCACTTGCGCCGGTGGCCGCTCGCGCGCAGGAGGATCAGGGCAACAAGGGACCGCGCCTGCTCCGCGATACCGAGATCGAGCAATTGCTGCGCGACTACACCAAGCCGATCCTGCGCGCCGCCGGTCTCGAAAAGCAGAATATCCAGGTCGCGATCATCAACGATCCGAGCTTCAATGCGTTCGTGGCTGACGGCCGGCGTATCTTCGTCAACTATGGCGCGCTGATGCAATCGAAGACGCCGAACCAGCTCATCGGCGTTCTCGCGCATGAAACCGGACACCTTGCCGGTGGACACCTTTCGAAGCTGCGGACGCAACTCGCACATGCCCAGACCCAGATGATCGTCGCCATGCTGCTCGGCGTCGGTGCCATGGTTGCCGGTGGGGGAAACAACAACGGCGCCAGCAGCGCGGGGATGGCGGCGATGAGCGCGCCGCAGGAAATGATCCGGCGCAATCTGTTGTCGTATCAGCGCCAGCAGGAAGAAAATGCCGATCGTGCCGGTGTCCGTTTCCTCACGGCAACCGGCCAATCGGCAAGAGGCATGTACGAGACCTTCCAGCGCTTCACCGACGAAAGCCTGTTCTCGTCGCGTGGCGCGGACCCCTACCTGCAGTCGCATCCGATGCCGGCCGACCGCGTCGCAGCGCTGGCGGCGCTGGCAAAGAGCAGCCCCTATTGGGACAAGACGGATGATCCGGCGCTGCAGGCCCGTCACGATATGATGCGCGCCAAGACCTCGGGATTCATGGAACGTCCCGAAACGGTCTATCGACGCTATCCGCTGTCCGACACCAGCCTTCCGGCACGCTATGCCCGAGCAATCTCGACCTACCTGCACGGCGATCCGCGCTCCGCTCAGGCGCAAATCGATGCGCTGATCAAGGTTCAGCCTAACAATCCCTACTTTCACGAACTGCGGGGTCAGGCCCTGCTCGAAGGCGGCAAACCCAACGAGGCGATCGCGCCGCTGCGCAAGGCGGTCCAGCTCTCCAACCGCGCCCCGCTCATCGAGATGTTACTGGGCCAGGCGCTGGTTGCCTCCAACAATAAGGCCTATTCTGCGGAGGCGATCACCATTCTGCGGGCGGCTCTGGCGCGCGAGACGGAAGCTCCGCTGGGCTACGCTCAGCTTGCTATGGCGTATGCCCAGAAGGGCGAATATGCCGAGGCCGATCTCGCATCAGCACAGGCTGCTTACTTACGCGGCGACACCAAGACCGCGCGGGGACTAGCCGCCCGCGCCAAGACCCGATTTGCCGTCGGCTCACCCGGCTGGGTGAAAGCCGATGATATCGTCAGCGCGAAATCAACCGACAAGCGCTAACCTTCTCTGACGCCGATTGCCATAAAGGACCGACCGATGCTGTTCCGCCGCCCCTTCGCTTCCGCCCTGCTCGCGCTTGCCGTGTGCGGCGCCCCGCTCAGCGCATCCGCGCAATCCTTCTCACCCGAGCAGCGCGGCGAGATCGAGACCATCGTGAAGAACTATCTGCTGACGCATCCCGAAATTCTCGAGGATGTCTCGGCGGAACTCAGCAAGCGACAGGCTAAGGCGGAGGCCGAGAAGCACGCGGCCGCCGTCGCAACCAATGAAGAAACCATCTTCAATTCGCCGCGCGGCGTCGTGCTCGGCAATCGGAAGGGCGACGTGAACCTCGTCGAGTTCTTCGACTACAATTGCGGCTACTGCAAACACGCGATGAACGACATGCTCGCCCTGCTCAAGGCGGATCCGAAGCTCCGGATCGTGCTGAAGGAGTTTCCGGTGCTGGGTCAGGGCTCCGTCGAGGCCGCGCAGGTCGCGGTGGCGGTGCGGATGCAGGATCCCGATGGCAAGAAGTATCTCGAATTCCACCAGAAGCTGCTTGGCGGACGCGGACAGGCCGACAAGGCCCGGGCACTGGCCGCCGCCAAGGAGGCCGGGCTCGACATGGCTCGCATCGAGAAGGACATGGTCAGCCCGGAGGTTCGCGCCACACTCGAGGAAAACTTCAAACTGGCGGAGTCCATGGGCATGAATGGCACTCCCAGCTATGTCATCGGCAAGCAGGTGGTGGTCGGCGCGGTCGGCCTGGACGCTCTCAAGGAGAAGATCGCAATGGCCCGCTGCGGCAAGGCAACCTGCTAAGCGCGACAATGCGGCTGGCGGCGGACGGCTTCGATCCGCCGCCGGACCTCACATGGCGTCTCAGAACGTGTGGAACTGCCGCGCGAAGCCATCCATTAACCATCCCTCGCAGCCCGCAGGGACGTTTTTCCTCAAACGAATGAAGCATTTGAGTGGATGTCGGGCAGCTTCACCCTTTTCCTCTCGGCCCGGGTTACCTATAAACAGCCCGGAAAGACGGTGCATCGCCGCCTTCGGACTGGCATGGATCAGGGATGGCAAGAACAGTTTACGTGCTCAACGGCCCGAACCTCAATCTGCTCGGGACCCGTGAACCGGAGACCTACGGCCATGCCCGGCTTGCCGACGTCGAACGGCTGTGCAGCGAAACCGCTGCGCATTACGGCCTCCATGCCGACTGCCGGCAATCCAATTCCGAAGGTGAACTGATCAACTACATTCACGAGGCTCATGGCAAGCAGGCGGTCGGTCTGGTGCTGAACGCCGGAGGATATTCTCATACGTCGATTGCGCTTCACGACGCCCTGATGGCCGTCAAGATTCCCACCGTAGAGGTCCATATCAGCAATATTTACGCTCGCGAGGATTTCCGCCATCACTCGTTCATTGCCAAGGCCGCGTTCGCAACGCTGTGCGGCTTTGGTATCGACGGTTACCGGCTCGCCATCACTGGCCTCGCGGCCAAGATCGGCGCGACAGCCTCGACGTGACGGCATCCTCTTCCACCCAGCAAGAAAGTTTCGGAACCCAGCATGGCCCGTCAGCCTGAAGACTCATCCGCTTCGACCCCAACCGTCTCCAGCGACAGCACGCTGATCCGCGAGCTCGCGACGTTGCTTGACGAGACGAACCTCACCGAGATCGAGATCGAACGTGCCGGACTGCGGCTGCGCGTGGCGCGCGACGTCAGTATCGCCGCGGCCGTTCCCGCTGTTGCCGCTCCGGCGACAGCCGCTGCAGCCGCTACTCCCGCCGTCGCCGGTGGTGACGCCGCCAAGCATCCCGGCGTTGTCCCTTCGCCGATGGTCGGCACTGCTTACTGGGCGCCGGAGCCCGGCGCACGCCCCTTCGTCGAAGTCGGCTCGAAGGTGAAGGTCGGCGATACGCTGATGATCATCGAGGCCATGAAGACGATGAATCAGATTCCGTCGCCGCGCGCCGGCACGGTCACGCAAATCCTCGTCGAGGATGGTCAGCCGGTCGAGTTCGGCGAACCTCTCGTCGTGATCGAATAGTGATCGGCGCGATCCGCGCCACGATGCCTGACTTGGACTTCTGTTCACCCTTCTGCTTGGGTGCTCACTGATTAGGACGCCATGTTCGATAAGATCCTGATTGCCAATCGCGGTGAGATCGCCCTGCGCGTGCTGCGCGCCTGCAAGGAACTCGGCATTGCAACCGTGGCGGTGCATTCCACCGCCGACGCCGAAGCGATGCACGTTCGGCTGGCCGACGAAAGCGTCTGCATCGGCCCGCCGCCTTCGAAGGAAAGCTATCTCAACATTCCGAATCTCCTGGCGGCGTGCGAGATCACCGGCGCAGATGCGGTCCATCCCGGTTACGGCTTTCTCTCGGAAAACGCGCGCTTCGCCGAAATTCTGGCCGAACACAACCTCGGCTTTATCGGCCCCAAGGCCGAGCACATCCGCCTGATGGGCGACAAGATTGAAGCGAAGCGAACGGCCAAACGCCTGGGCATCCCGGTCGTGCCGGGGTCGGAGGGCGCCATCACCGCCAGCGACGATGCGATGGCCATCGCCAAGGAGATCGGTTTTCCGGTCCTGGTGAAAGCGGCGGCAGGCGGAGGCGGACGCGGCATGAAAGTCGCGCATACGGCCGGCGACCTGGCGCTTGCCATCTCCACTGCAGGCAACGAAGCCAAGTCGGCATTCGGCGACGCGTCGGTCTACCTCGAGAAGTATCTGCAGAAGCCTCGTCACATCGAGATTCAGGTGCTCGGCGACGGCCGCGGCGGCGCGATCCACCTCGGCGAGCGCGACTGCTCGCTGCAGCGGCGCCATCAAAAGATCTGGGAAGAAGGTCCCTCACCCGTTCTGACCGCGGCGGCTCGCGCCAAGATCGGCGAAACCGTCGCCAAAGCGATGCGGGAGATGCAGTATCTCGGTGTCGGCACCGTCGAGTTTCTATACGAAGATGGCGAGTTTTATTTCATTGAGATGAATACCCGCATTCAGGTCGAGCATCCGGTCACCGAGATGATCACCGGGATCGACCTCGTGCTGGAACAAATCCGCGTCGCTAACGGCGGCGACCTGCCGACGGTGCAGGACCAGGTGTCGATCAACGGCCATGCCATCGAATGCCGGATCAATGCCGAAAATCCGGAAACCTTCCGTCCCTCGCCCGGCACGATCCAGCGCTACCATCCTCCCGGCGGACTCGGCGTCCGTATCGATTCCGCCGTCTATCAGGGCTACACCATTCCGCCCTATTATGACTCTCTGGTTGGCAAGCTGATCGTCCACGGCAAGACCCGCGCCGAGTGCCTGATGCGGTTGCGTCGTGCATTGGACGAAATCGTCGTCGACGGAATTGAGACAACCCTGCCGTTATTCCGGGCGCTCGTCAGGGATCACGACATCATCGACGGCGACTACCACATCCACTGGCTGGAGCAGTATCTTTCCGGCGGCGACCGAACGCGCTGACGCAAACGCCTGGACAGAGCAATATTCGTTTGCATGAACCCAACGTCCTCGGAAGGTCTTTTAGGTAGCAGGTAAGGCGGCATGCGGTGGGCCTGGGCAATAATTTCCTCGAACGGCTTCGATTTCTCCAGCATAGCGAGACCTGAGTGACCGCGAACGCTCGGCGTCGACGCAGCTTGATGCAGGCGCTGCTGCTGGCGGCGGGCCTTCTCGTGCTGATCGCAATCAACGCCGCCTCGATCTATTTTGTGGACCGCGCGCGCGACGAGAGCGCGCTTGTTGTCCATACCGTGGAAGTCGAGAACCAGATCGCCGCGGTCCTCCTGGAAATCCGCAGAGCGGAAAGCGCGGCGCGCGGATATCTGTTGAGTCCGGAAGAGCGATTTCTGGCGCAGCACGAGAACGCGATGGCCAATGTTCAGGCAAGCCTCGAAAAGCTGCGCGGTCTGACTACGGATAATCCGGTTCAGGTCGGCAACAGCACGGCATTGAGCGAAGCCATTGATGTCCGCCTGACTCAGCTTCGCGACCTCATCGCGCACGCCAAGCAAAACGACACTGCTGGCGCCCTCGCCATAGTCCGCGCTTCGGAAACCGACGCCAGTACTCAACGTATTGCCGAGACCAGCGGCGCGATGCGACGCGAAGAGGAACGGTTGTTCGCCGCGCGGACCATTTCGGCCGACCATAGTCAGAAACTCGCATCGATCATCACGATCACCGGTTCCGGACTGGTCGTTGCACTGGCGGCGCTGTCGATCTTCCTCGTGCGGCGCTCCTCGCGCGCGCGGGACGATGCCGAGGCACAACTTCGCGACAGCAACCTGAATCTCGAAGAGACAATCGCGGAGCGCACAACCGACCTGCGGGAAGCCAACGAGGAAATTCAGCGCTTCGCCTATATCGTCAGTCACGATCTTCGATCGCCGCTTGTCAATATTATGGGCTTCACGAGCGAGCTTGAAGAACTGCGCGACGATATCTTCAGACGCATTGCATCACTGAGCCATTCGGGAGAGCCGGGTTCAAGCGATGCAGCGATGACCGAGCCGGAGCTCGATGGCCCGGATGCGAAACTGTCGGCGGATTTCAACGAAGCACTCGGTTTCATCAAGTCGTCGATCGGCAAGATGGATCGCCTGATCTCGGCCATTCTCCAACTGACCCGTGAAGGCCGGCGCGAATTTCAGCCCGTCACCATCGATCTGCGGGAACTCATCGAGACGATTGCGACCACCGTCGCGCATCAGGCCGCGGAAGCGGATGCGCAGATCCGCGTGCAGCCGCTGCCGACCATCGTCAGTGACCGGCTGGCACTGGAACAGATTTTTTCGAACCTGATCGACAACGCGCTCAAGTATCTTCGCGACGGCGTGTCCGGTGACATTCTCATCAGCGGACGCACCAAGCTCGGATTCGCCATCATCGAGGTCAGTGATAACGGCCGCGGCATCGACGCCAAGGACCATCAGCGCATTTTCGAACTGTTCCGGCGCGCCGGTCCACAGGACCGACCGGGTCAAGGCATCGGTCTGGCTCACGTTCGCGCGCTGGTGCGACGCCTCGGAGGCACGATGTCCGTCACCTCCGCACTAGGCGAAGGCAGCACATTCACCGTCATGCTACCCATCAAATGGACGCTCGGGAAAGAAGGTAAACAAGTATGAGTCAGCCCGTTACCATCATCATGATCGAGGACGACGAAGGTCATGCCCGTCTGATCGAACGGAACATCCGGCGCTCCGGCGTGAACAACGAAATCAAACCGTTCACCAACGGTACAGACGCCGTCAATTATCTGTTCGGACCCGACGGTTCCGGCGTGATCCATAAGGATGAAGCACTGCTGGTTTTGCTTGATCTCAATCTGCCGGATATGTCCGGCATCGATATTCTGCGCCGTGTGAAGGAGAATACGTATTTGAAGTGTGCGCCGGTCGTGGTCCTGACCACCACCGACGACGCGCACGAGATCAAGCGCTGCTATGAACTCGGCTGCAATGTTTACATCACCAAGCCGGTCAACTACGAGAATTTTGCAAACGCAATCCGGCAACTCGGATTGTTTTTCTCCGTGATCCAGGTTCCGCAAGCCGCAACATGAGTGCCGAGACGCCGTGCCTTCTCTACATCGATGACGACGCTGGTCTTGCCCGTCTGGTCGCGCGCGGTTTGACGCGCCAGGGGTTTACTGTCGTCCATGCCGAGAGCGGGCTTGCCGGGATCGAACGGATTCGGGAGGGCGATATCGACGTCGTCGCGCTCGACCAATACATGCCCGGCCTCGATGGCCTGGAAACGCTGGAGCGCATTCTCGCCCTCCCCAATCCTCCGCCGGTTGTTTTCGTCACCGCCTCGCAGGACAGCAAGATCGCTGTCACCGCACTCAAGGCCGGCGCCGACGATTATCTTGTCAAGGATTTGCAGGGCGAGTTCGTTCCACTGCTGCATGTGGCCGTGGAAAGCGCGCTCCGGCAAGCCCGCATCCGGAAGGCCCGCGACGATGCCGAAGCGGAAGTTCATGCCTCGCGCGATCGGTATGCCGCGCTTGCGGCCGAGCGCGAGGTGCTGCTGCGGGAGGTGAACCATCGCGTCGGCAACAGCTTGCAGATCATCGCCTCCCTGCTGCATCTGCAAGCCAATTCGAGCGATGATGACGATGTGAAAGCCGCGCTCAGCAACGCGATGGGGCGCGTTGCCGCCGTCGCGCAGGTTCATCGGCGGCTCTATACGTCGCACGACCTGAAGAGCGTGGTGCTCAACCAGTATCTCGAAGCTCTTTTGGAGGACTTGCGTCGTTCGGCGGAAGGCAACCGGATGTCGCGGCTCACCTTGAAGGCAGAGCCGATCGAGATCGATCCGGACCGCGCGGTGGCCATTGGCATCATCGTCAACGAACTGGTCATGAACGCGGTCAAATATGCTTATCCCGATGGCCCCGGACCCATCCATATCCAGTTGGCGAGCAAAGGCGACATGCTGGAGTTGTCCGTCACCGATGACGGTGTCGGACTGAATGCCAAGGCCGACCCACGCTCGACCGGCATGGGCCAGCGCATCGTCAATGCCATGGCCAGCAAACTCAATGCCGGCGTCGAACGCGATCCCGACCACGCCGGCACGCGCATCGTCCTCCAGTTCCTGCGCAGCGGAGCAGCCAGCAACACCGCGGCGCAGACGGCCGGTTAGGTTTTCGCTCTCGTTCTGCTAGTCTCTCCGGATGGCAACGCGCGACTCCACATCCTCCGAGATCACACCCGACGTTCTGTTGCGCGCCTATGCCTGCGGCATCTTTCCGATGGCCGAGAGCGCAGATGATCCGTCACTGTTCTGGGTCGAGCCGGAGATGCGCGGCATCATCCCGCTGGAGGGATTTCATGTCTCCTCGCGCCTCGCCCGCACTGTGCGCGGCGATACCTTCACGGTGACAGCAGATCGCGCGTTCAAGGCGGTGATCGCGGGTTGCGCCGAACCGCAGCCGCAGCGCGACAACACCTGGATCAATCGCCGCATTCGTGAGCTCTACACCGCGCTTCATGAACGTGGACATTGCCATAGTATCGAGGTCTGGGACGGCGACGATCTCGTCGGCGGCCTGTACGGCGTCAGCCTTGGGGGCGCATTTTTCGGTGAGAGCATGTTTCATCGCGCCCGTGACGCTTCGAAGGTGGCGCTGGTGCACCTTGTCGCCCGGCTGATCGCGGGTGGATTCACACTCCTCGATACGCAATTCGTGACATCGCACCTGCAGACGTTCGGCGCGATCGAAGTGCCCCGGGAGAGCTATCGCGCTCGGCTCGACGACGCCCTGATGCGCACCGCCGATTTCACCCGCCTCACGATGGCGCGACCGGTCAGCGGCGCGGAAGCGCTGGCCCTCATCGCCAAGAATAAGTCTGTCCGGCGCGGCTGACCGGCCCTGCCCTATTGCTGCTGGAACGGCGGAAGCGGCGCCGGCTGAGGCGGCGGACGCCGTCGCTGCTCGCGCGGTGGCGGCGCGCGCTTCTGCTGGGTCACCGGCTTCGGCGCGGCTTCGGGCTGCGAGGCGACAACCGTATTTTCCGGGCCTTTGCAGTCCGTCAGCCAGATATCGTAGATCGGGTGCTCGACACCGTGCAGGCCGGGACTGGCTGCAAACATCCAGCCGGAGAAAATCCGCTTCACCTCGCCCTGCAGCGTGATCTCGTCGACCTCGACAAACGCATCCGTATTGGCCGCTTCCGTCGCCGGCCGCGTATAGCAAGCGTCGGTTTTCACCCGCAGCGCGCCGAACTGAACGGTTTCGCCGATATCCGCGTCGAAACTGATGATCCGCCCGGTGATCTTGTCGAGGCCGGCAAACACCGCTTTCTTGTTGACGATCTTTTGCGCCGGAGGCTCGGTAACGACCTCGTCGCCGGGCTGCAAAGTGGCAGGCGCCGGGGGCGCAGCCCCGGTGCGCGCCGGCTTCTGGCCGGCAGCCGGTGCGTCCGGCGCATTCGGCGCGGCCGAGGGCGGCGCGACGGCAACACCCGGCTGCTGCTGCCCTGGCGGTGGAGCGGCACTGCTGCCCGGCGGCGGCTGCAACGGCTGCGACTGCACGCGGCCCGGGGGCGGCACGCCCTGGCCTGGCGGCAGCTGATTGGGTGTCGGCAGCAGCCGTCCCTGTGGCAAATCAGGAACCTCTTCGTCGTCATCGGACGGATAAGCGCCTTGCGGGACGTTGCCCGGCGGTCTCGGCGCCGGATCGGAAAAGATATTTCCAAGCTGCGCCCGAGCCGGCGGCGTTGGCGCGACCCATAGGGCGGCAGCAAAGACTGCCAGGCTTGCTATGCTCGTGGTGCGAAACATCTTTTGCGGCTTCAGTGGGCGAATCGGGCTCGCGACATTCTATCGATATTCCGCCGCTCGCAGGGCTTCCGGTTAACACGTTGAATAAGGCGGGGAAAGGGCGGACGGGCGGCGCCGCATATGCGGCATGGTGCTGGCACGGTGCGGATAAAGCTGAGATAGTTTGTCGAACCGGCCGGCGTTCAGGGCCGGTCCAAACACGACCGGATTGAGCCGGCGTCAAACGGGAGTGAACAGCACGGATGGCCGACGACACGCGTTTGGACGGAAAGATCGCATTGATCACCGGCGCGGCCGGTGAGATCGGAACTGCGACCATGCAGCTTCTGGCCAGCCGGGGCGCACGGATCGTCGCAGTCGACCAGAACGAGCCCCAGTTGAAGCGGGCGGTCGCAAGCCTGCCATCGCAGGCGCAGGCGATCGCGCTTGTCGCTGATGTCCGCCGCGAAGAGGACGTTGCCGCCTATGTCGCGCGCACTGCGGAGATCGCCGGTACGATCGATATCTTCTTCAACAACGCCGGCATCGAGGGTGACATCGCGCCCGTTCAGGACTACGCGCTCGAGAGCTTCCGGCGTGTGCTGGACGTCAACGTCGTCGGCGTCTTCCTCGGGCTCAAGCATGTGCTGCCGATCATGCTGAAGGCCAATGCCGGCAGCATCGTCAATACCGCCTCGATCGCCGGGCTGATGGGATCCCCTCATATCGCCGTCTACAGCGCCAGCAAGCATGCGGTGATCGGCCTCACCAAAAGCGTTGCGATGGAGTGCGCGACGACCCGCGTGCGGGTGAACTGTGTCTGCCCCGGGCTCATTCGCAGCCGGATGTTGTCGTCGATCATCGAGGGACGCAATCCCGCCGCCCGCGCCGATTCGGATCGGGTGGTCGAGCGCATCCCGGCGCGCCGGCTTGGCGATGCCGCCGAGGTTGCGCAGGTCGTGGCGTTTCTCGCCTCCGATGCCGCAAGCTATGTCAGCGGCTCGGCTTACACCGTCGACGGCGGCCGCACAGCCGGTTGAGCCGCCGTGCTGCTCGCTTTTTCGCTTTTCCCTGCTCGAACAAGGATCATCTCATTATGCCCGTGACGCTCGATCCGGATGCCGCCGCCGTCTTGAAGGCCTTTCGCGACGCCGGCCGCCCGCCCTATGAAACGCTGACGCCGCCGGAGGCGCGCGACCTGTATCTGAAGGGCTGCGAGGCCGCGCGTCCCGAGACACCTGAACTGGCATCGGTGCGGCCACTCGATGCCGCCGGACCTGCCGGCGCCATTCCCCTCCGGGTCTATCGGCCGATCACCTTGCGCGAAACCAACGGCCGCTCGCCGTGCCTTGTCTTCTTTCATGGCGGCGGTTGGGTGATCGGCGATCTCGAATCCCATGATGCGGTCTGCCGTATCCTGGCGCATGAAGGTCAGATTCTCGTAATCGCGGTCGATTATCGTCTCAGCCCGGAACACAAGTTTCCCGCCGCCGTGGAGGACGCCATTGCCGCGACAAACTGGATTGCGGCCAACGCGGACAGCCTCGGCATCGATCCCGCTCGCCTGATGGTGGGGGGTGACAGCGCGGGCGGTAATCTCGCCGCGGTGGTGTCACAGCACGCGCGGGAATCCGGCCCTAAAATCGCCGCTCAGGTCCTGATCTATCCCGCCACCGACTTCCGGATGTCGCATCCCTCACATAGCGAGCCGGAGACGAGTTGCCTGCTCACCCATTCGGTGATCCGCTGGTTTCGCGACCACTACCTCACCAGTCTCGCGGACGGCGAGACCTTGCACGCCTCGCCCGCGCGCGCAGAATCCCTCGCAGATCTGCCGCCGGCCTACGTTCTCACCGCAGGCGCCGATCCGCTCCGCGACGAAGGTGACGAGTACGCCGTTCGATTGCGCAAGGCCGGTGTCGCGGTCAAGCACGTCACCTTTCCAGGCCAGTTTCATGGCTTCATCACCATGGGAAAATTACTGCCGAAAGCCGGCATAGCTCTCGCGGATATCGGGGCATGGTTGCGTGACCTGAAATGAGATCACGCGGCGGCGCGGGCCGACCGCCGCAATGCCTGCGGCGGCTGTCCGAAAGCGCGGATGAAAGCGCGACGCATACGTTCAGGATCGCCGAATCCGGTTGATCGCGCCACCTGCTCGATCGCGTCGCTGCCCGACTGCACGGCCTGCCGCGCAACCTCGATCCGCAGCCGCTCGATCGCCTTCGACGGCGTCATGCCGGTCTCGGCCACGAAAGCTCGTGCGAAATGCCGCGCACTCATCCCGGCCTTGCCGGCCAATTGCTCGACGGTCAGCGGCTGATCGAGATGTCCGCGTGCCCAACCGAGCAATTCGGCGAAGCGGCCCGTCGGCGCCTTCAGTTCGAGCAGCGATGAAAACTGCGACTGCCCGCCGGCGCGACGATGATAGACCACCAGTTGCCGGGCCGTTGCCCGCGCGATCTCGTCACCGAAATCCTCCGCTACCAGCGCCAAGGCCAGATCGATACCGGCGGAAATGCCCGCCGAGCTCCAGATCCGCTCGTCCTGAACGAAGATGCGGTCCGGCTCCAGTTTCACATTGGGGTAGCAAGAACGAAAGTGAGCGGTGCGACGCCAATGCGTCGTGGCCCTGCGGCCCTCAAGCAATCCCGCCTCGGCGAGGACATAGGCGCCCGAGCAGACGCTGGCGATCCGGCAGCCGCGGCGGGCGGCCGCGCGCACGAACGATAGCGTCGGTTTATCCTTGATCGCACGATCGACGCCGATGCCTCCGGCGATCAGCAGGGTTTGCGCATCCGAAGCAGCCTTGAGACCTCGCGCCAGCAGCGCCACTCCGGATGAGCTTTTCACTTCTCCCGGCGTCGCGCTCACGACCTTGATCGGCATGCGCACGCGCGCGATCCGCGCGGCATTCTCGAATACCGAGATTGGACCCGCCGCATCGAGCAACTGAAAATCCGCAAAGACCAGGATGCCGATCATTCCGACCTCATGTCCGCAAACGAGGGAAATATGCCATTTTGGACTTGGGCTGCCTATGACAATCTGTCCCCACCGGCATCAGGAGGACACCATGACAAAACCGATCAACATCGGATTTCTGCTATTCCCAAAAGTCACTCAGCTCGACTTCACGGGCCCGCTGCAGGTGCTGTCGCGGTTGCCCCATGCGAAGATCCATCTGGCTTGGAAGCGGCTGGAGCCGCTTCCAAGCGACACGGTGCTGACACTCCAACCGACCACGACATTTGCCGATTGCCCGCAGCTCGACGTCATCTGCGTGCCCGGCGGGTTCGGCACCGACGAACTCGTCCATGATCAGGAAACGCTCGACTTCCTGCGTCGGCAAGCTGAAGGCGCGCGGTATGTCACGTCGGTTTGCACCGGCGCGCTGGTGCTGGGCGCCGCTGGGCTGCTGCAAGGCTATCGCGCGACCACCTACTGGGCCGCGATCGACCACCTGGCTGCCTTCGGCGCGATCCCGACCAAAACGCGCGTCTGCATCGACCGTAATCGCATCACCGGCGGCGGCGTCACGGCCGGGATCGATTTCGGCCTGACGGTCGCTTCGGTCCTGACCGACCAGAAAACCGCCGAATCGATTCAGCTTGTGCTGGAATACAATCCGAAGCCGCCGTTCAACGCCGGTTCGCCCGATACGGCGCCCGCCGAGGTTCTCGCGATGCTGAAGGAAAGAATGGCCCCATCGGTCCAGCGCCGCTGGGAATCCTCGCAGCGGGCCGCCGCGCGTCTTGGCGCGAAATCCGAAACAATGTCAGCGGAATAACCCGCGACGATGACAAACTGGATGACTTATTGCCCGGGCGTCCAGGCCTGATAGTCGCCGGTGGCCTTGGGCCGGCGACCGCTCGCCAGCGTTGATCCCGACGGCCGGTACGCAAACGGGGTACCGGTCAGATTGGGCTGATGAGGCTTCTGCCACTCGCGCGGCGTATAACTCTCCTGCGTGGGCGGAACGTCGATCGTATGATGCAGCCAGCCGTGCCACTCCGGCGGCACGCGCGAGGCCTCGGCATAGCCGTTGTAGATCACCCAGCGCCGCTCGAAGCCAAGCGTCGGATCGATTTTGCCGCCGCGCGTGCGGTAATAGCGATTCCCGCCGGCGTCCTCGCCGACCAGTTCGCCGAACCGCCAGGTCCAGAGCTGGGTCCCGAAGGTCTGCCCGTTCCACCAGGTAAAGAGCTTCAGAAAAAACTGCTTCATTGCCGGCATCATCCGTCTCGATTGCACCGCTTGATGCCATCTGGCCGTCGGAATGTCCAGTTCGCCAACGGCGCAGTCACCTTTCGGAGAGCGATCGCGATATCGCGAATTCGGCATAATTCGTTCATCCCACGTACATGACCCTCCGCGCAGTCTCGGCGGATGGGAAGTTGGAACTTGTCCAGACGCTTCCGGTTATTTGATCAAGCAAACATGGAGAGCGTTATGAAGTGGAAGATCTTTGGCGCGGTCGCAGCCCTTGCAGTGGCGATGCCGCTTGCGACGGCGACGCCGAGCGCCGCACAACGCTATGGCGGTGGCGGCGGTGGCGGTGGCGTTCACATGGGCGGTGGAGGCGGAGGCGGTGTGGCCCGCGGCTTCCATGGTCCTGGCTTTAGTGGCGGCGGCGCTGCACGCGGCTTCCATGGTGCCGGCTTCGGCGGAGCCCGCCACTTTGGCGGCATGGGCACCGGTGGCTTCCGGCCCGTCGCCAGCGCCGGCTGGCGCGGACATGGCGGATGGCATGGTCACCGTGGATGGCATGGTCATCGCGGATGGCGTGGCCGCGGCTTCTATCCGGGCTTCGCGGCGGGTGCGCTGATTGGCAGCGCGTTTGCTGCGCCTTATGCCTTCGGATACGGCTACGGCGCGCCCTACTACTACGATGACGACTATTATCTCGATGCGCCCGTTGCAGTCGCCCCGTCGGTCGGCGGTTCGGTGGCTTACTGCCAGCAGCGCTTCAAGTCGTATGACGTGCGGACCGGCACCTATCTCGGCTATGACGGCCGGCGTCATCCCTGTCCGTAGCAGCTGAGCCGGGCATAACGATAGCGAAGCGCCAAGGGCGACCCGGCTAACGGGTCGCCCTTCTGCTGCCTGCAGCATGGCAGCCGCCGCGATCACGCCAGTGTCGCGACGTCCGGCCGTCCAAGGATGAGACCCACGATCACCACCTGGAACGAGCCCAGCCATAACTGCCATGCGACCAGCGACATCGGCCGATGTCGGTCATCGAGGCGGCATTCCCCAGCTGGAGAGCGAACCAAAGCAACGCGAGCTTGACGTCTCCCGCGATCAGGACCGCGTCGCGAGCGCAACGCCCGCCAGCGTCAGAAGCAACGCCATGATCTGGATCGGCCCGATCGGCTCGTGCAGCGCCAGCGCCGAGGCCACGACGCCGAACACCGGCACGGCCATGGTCCCGATCGCCGCCACCGATGCCGGCAAGCGTTCGAGCGCAGCAAACCAGGCCACATAGGCGACGCAGAACTGGATGACCGTGCTGTAGCCGAGTGCCCACCAGCCTACCGGCGTGACGGCGGTGAAGTCCGCGGTTTCGATGAAGAGACCGACGATGCCGACGGGCAGGCAGCCCAATCCGATCTGCCAGGCGGCGGACGCCATCGGAGGCAGCGACAGCGGCCACTTCTTCGACAAGACGGCGCCCAGCGCGAACGCGATCGATCCGCCCAGCACCATGGCGAAGCCCCCGAGCTTTGCGGGCGTCACGTGCACGCCGTCACCGCCGAGCAGCATCGTCAGCCCGCCGAAGGCGAGAATGATGGCGAGCACGCGCAGCACATTGGGCCGCTCGCCCAGGATCGGCCACGCCAGCAGCGACGCCCAGACCGGCATCATATAGGCGACCATCGAGGCTTCCCCGGCTGGCAGCCACAGCAGCGCAATTCCCATCAGCGCCATCCAGCAGGTGACGTTGAGGAAGGCGTAGAGGCACAGCCGCGGCCACATTGCCGGCGGCACGTAAAGGCTCTGCCGCCGCGCCAGGACGATCGGCAGCAGAAACAGCGCGCCTGCAATGCCGGTGACGCCGCGCAGCAGCAAGGGCGGCAATTCGCTCAGCAGGAATTTGGTGACGGGCCAGTTCAATCCCCAGCCGATCGACGTCGTCGCCAGGAAGAGGAGGCCTGCTGGCGTGATTCGTGACGCCGGTGGCGGGGTCGATGGAGCTGTCATGAGGAATCAACCGGGGTGAGTCGGCGCAGCATGCCCGCTCCTGACGCGTCAGACCATCGCCAAACCCGCATGCTGGGTAGATGCCCCATGCCATCCGCCCGAGTCGGCCGAACGCAACCCCGCCGCGACAAAAAATAGTCGTCCTGTGAACAGTGGGATCAGCGGTGCGAAGGAGCCGTCCGGCAACATTTTTTGGTTTCCGATTCCGTGAGGACTCACCGATACTTGGGCCCGATCAACGGTGCTTGAGGCCCCTTGGTTATCCCCTCTTTCCACCATATTTAGTGTTTCGTTGAGGAATGAATACTAATCCTTGACGGACCCAAGGGAGTTGCCTTAGCTTTCCATTCGCTCGGCGCGAATGTGTTTGTGTCACGCCGGGCCTCCCTCAGGGTACCAGATCGGACACTCCGTTCACCGGCCACGGTGGCGGGAAACGAAGGTGTTTGCCTTCGCGGGAAGCCGGTCGGCGACGGCAAAAACGAGCCGAAAGCGGCTCAAATCGCAGTGTGGGGCGTTGGAGTATGATGCGTGCGGAGTTGCCTCCGCGCTGCCCATGCTCCCGGGACAATGGGCCGGATCACCGGCCAGGCTGCGGACCACAAGGTCCGCGAGGTTTCATCACCGGCTTCGCCTCGACGCGATTCCGGTTTCAAGACGGGGCACGAAGATGCAGATCGAGCGACGCTATACCAAGGATGGTCAATCTCCCTACGGAGAGATCGAATTCCGTTTGACCACCAGCGAGATCCGCAACCCGGACGGGTCGATCGTCTTTCGTCTGGACAACGTCGAAGTCCCGGAATTCTGGTCGCAGGTCGCCTCCGACGTGCTGGCGCAGAAGTATTTCCGTAAAGCCGGCGTCGCCGCGCGTTTGAAGAAGGTCGAAGAGGAAACCGTGCCGTCATGGCTGTGGCGGTCCGTGCCCGACACCGATGCGCTCGCGGCGCTTCCGGAGGCCGAGCGCTTCGGCGGCGAGACCTCGTCGAAGCAGGTGTTCGACCGCCTCGCCGGCTGCTGGACCTATTGGGGCTGGAAAGGCGGCTACTTCTCCGGCGAAGGCGACGCCCGCGCCTTCTACGATGAACTGCGCTACATGCTGGCGCAGCAGATGGTCGCGCCGAACTCGCCGCAGTGGTTCAACACCGGGCTGCACTGGGCCTATGGCATAGACGGCCCCGGCCAGGGCCACTACTACGTCGACTTCAAGACCGGCAAGATGACTAAGTCGAAGTCGGCCTATGAGCATCCGCAGCCGCACGCCTGCTTCATCCAGGGCATCGAGGACGACCTCGTCAACGAGGGCGGCATCATGGACCTGTGGGTGCGCGAGGCGCGCCTGTTCAAATACGGCTCCGGCACCGGCTCCAATTTCTCGCGCCTGCGCGGCGAAGGCGAGCGCCTGTCCGGCGGCGGCCGCTCGAGCGGCCTGATGAGCTTCCTCAAGATCGGCGACCGCGCCGCGGGCGCCATCAAGAGCGGCGGCACCACGCGCCGCGCCGCCAAGATGGTGGTGGTCGACGCCGATCATCCGGACATCGAGCAGTACATCGACTGGAAGGTGAAGGAGGAGCAGAAGGTCGCAGCCCTCGTCACCGGCTCCAAGATCAACCAGAAGCACCTCAAGGCCGTGATGAAGGCCTGCGTCAATTGCGAGGGCTCGGGCGACGACTGCTTCCTGCCGGAGAAGAACCCGGCGCTGCGCCGCGAGATCAAGCTCGCCCGCCGCGCGCTGGTGCCCGACAACTACATCAAGCGCGTCATCCAGTTCGCCAGGCAGGGCTACAAGGATATCGACTTCCCGGTCTACGATACCGATTGGGACTCTGAAGCCTATCTCACCGTCTCCGGCCAGAACTCCAACAACTCGGTATCGCTGAAGGACGACTTCCTGCGCGCGGTGGAAACCGACGGCGACTGGAATCTGATCGGCCGCACCACCGGCAAGGTGACCAAGACGCTGAAGGCGCGCGAGCTGTGGGAGAAGATCGGCTACGCCGCCTGGGCCTCCGCCGATCCCGGCCTGCATTTCAACACCACGATGAACGACTGGCACACCTGCAAGGCGTCCGGGGACATCCGCGCCTCCAATCCGTGCTCGGAATACATGTTCCTCGACGACACGGCGTGCAATCTGGCCTCCGCCAACCTCTTGACCTTCTACAACACCACGACGCGCCGCTTCGATGTCGACGCTTACGAGCACCTGTGCCGGCTGTGGACCTTGGTGCTCGAAATCTCCGTCATGATGGCGCAATTCCCGTCGAAGCAGATCGCGGAGCTCTCCTACGAATTCCGCACCCTCGGCCTCGGCTTCGCCAACATCGGCGGCCTCTTGATGACCATGGGCCTGCCCTATGACTCGAAGGAAGGCCGCGCGCTGTGCGGCGCGCTCACCGCGGTGATGACCGGCATCGCCTATGCGACCTCCGCCGAGATCGCCAAGGAGCTCGGCCCCTTCCCCGGCTATAAGAAGAACGCCAGCCACATGCTGCGCGTGATCCGCAACCATCGCCGCGCCGCGCACGGCCATGCCGACGGTTATGAATCGCTCGCGGTCAATCCGGTGCCGCTCGATCACGCAAGCTGCCCGCAGGCCGACCTCGTCGATCACGCCAAGGCGGCGTGGGACAGCGCGCTCAGCCTCGGCGAGCAGCACGGCTATCGCAACGCGCAGACCACGGTGGTGGCGCCGACCGGCACCATCGGTCTGGTCATGGACTGCGACACCACCGGCATCGAGCCGGACTTCGCGCTGGTGAAATTCAAGAAGCTCGCCGGCGGCGGCTACTGGAAGATCATCAACCGCGCGGTGCCGGAAGCGCTGCGCGCGCTGGGCTATCGCGAAAGCGAGATCGCCGAGATCGAGGCTTACGCAGTCGGTCACGGCTCGCTGTCCAATGCGCCGGGCGTCAACGCCTCGACGCTCAAGGCCAAGGGCTTCACCGACGAAGCGCTGGCCAAGATCGAGAAGGCGCTGCCGACCGCGTTCGACATCAAGTTCGCCTTCAACAAGTGGACGCTGGGCGAGGACTTCATCCTTGCCAACCTCAACGTCGACGCTGAACAGCTCGCTGCTCCCGGCTTCGACCTGCTCTCGGCCATCGGTTTCAGCAAGGCGGAGATCGAAGCGGCAAACGTCCACATCTGCGGCGCGATGACGGTGGAAGGCGCGCCGCATCTCAAGCCCGAGCACTACGCCGTGTTCGACTGCGCCAATCCGTGCGGCAAGGTCGGCAAGCGTTATCTGTCGGTCGAGAGCCACATCCGCATGATGGCGGCGTCGCAGCCGTTCATCTCGGGCGCGATCTCCAAGACCATCAACATGCCGAACGACGCCACGGTGGAGGACTGCAAGTCCGCTTACCTGTTGTCGTGGAAGCTGGCGCTGAAGGCCAACGCGCTCTATCGCGACGGCTCGAAACTGTCGCAGCCGCTCAACTCGCAACTCATCGCCGATGACGACGACGAGGACGATGCGATCGACGCGCTGCTCGACAAGCCGATGGCCGCGCGCACCACGCAGGTCGCGGAGAAGGTGGTCGAGAAGCTGGTGGAGCGCATCGTCGTGCTGCGCGAGCGCGAGAAGATGCCGGATCGCCGCAAGGGCTATACGCAGAAGGCCGTGGTCGGCGGCCACAAGGTCTATGTCCGCACCGGCGAATACGACGACGGCCGGCTCGGCGAGATCTTCATCGACATGCACAAGGAAGGCGCGGCGCTGCGCTCCTTCATCAACAACTTCGCCATCGCGGTGTCGCTCGGCCTGCAATACGGCGTGCCGCTTGAGGAGTATGTCGACGCCTTCACCTTCACCCGCTTCGAGCCGGCGGGTCCGGTGCAGGGCAACGACTCGATCAAGTACGCGACCTCGATCCTCGACTACGTGTTCCGCGAACTCGCGGTGAGCTACATGGGCCGCTACGACCTCGCCCATGTCGATCCGAGCGAGACCGGCTTCGACGCGCTCGGCAAGGGCGTCGCCGAAGGCAAGACGCCGGAAGGCTCAACCCCGCCGGCGATGAAGTATCTGTCGAAGGGCCTCACCCGCTCGCGTACCGACAACCTGGTGATGATGCGCGCGGCGCCCGCCTCTCACGACAGCGGCGCGCACGAGGGTCAGGGAGCGGGCGCCAAGGTCACCGCCCTCGCCTCGCATGGCGCAACCGCCACCGCGCTGAAAGCCGAACTGGTCGAGCCGCAACTCTCGCCCACCGAAAAGCTCGAAGCGCAAGCCTGGAGCAAAGCCGGCACCGCCGCCGCAACCGCCGCGCCGACCAAAGCCGAACGCCGCGCCGAAGCCAAAGCCAAAGGCTACGAGGGCGAAATGTGCTCGGAGTGCGGCAACTTCACACTGGTCCGCAACGGGACTTGCATGAAGTGCGATACGTGCGGGTCGACGACGGGGTGCAGCTAAGAACGAATTGTTTTAGCAGCCAACTTCACAAACAAATAAAGGGGCCGCTCGCAAGAGCGGCCCCTTTTAGTATCGACGGACTATATCTATTGTAGAACGAGCTGAGACTCTATTAATTCATACAAAATGTCCCTCACCGAAAATTTGAAAACGCTTGGATTGGTAATTTCCGATCCAGATTTACGCGTCAAACTTCGCAGTTTGCGCAAGGACAATCATCCCGATACATCTGGCGGAGAGTTTCTCTCCCCCGATCAAAGGATCACATACCACGCCGCAGACGATGCACTTAAACACATGGGCGAAAGCCCAAAGACCGGCACCGAGATTCAAGTCGCGCCCGAAACATCCTTGACCAATTCCGAAGTCACTCTAGATATTGTCGTTCGCGAGCGAGACGCCTTACTTGCAGAAGCGAATAGAGCGAGAGCAACAATTATAGCCGAGGAAAAAGCGAGATCCGAAATTTCGGATGCGATGAAAGATCAATACTCACTCAGCTTATTCGGCGGCTGGACCGCCGCAGGAATTTCAACTGTAATTTTGCTATTGGACAAGCCCTTGGGTGGCCTGATCGAGGATATTTTTAAAGGGAACACTCAATACTCTCAGATCGCAAAAATTGCACTAGGCGCAGTAGTAGTTTTCGGCACGGCACTATCTCTGTGGTCTAAGTATCGGGAGATACAACGCGCACGGCGCTTCGCATCGATACTAACTGATGTGGGGACACAACATTTGCTTCATTCGTATAACTACGCGATATTTGAAAACGGATCGATCGAGAACACTCAAGAATTCACTCTGGCTTCATTGACAGCAGCAATTAGCGAGTACGCTCATATTTCTGACAGAAGCTCATGCGAAACAACAGCGGAAGCAATTATAAAAAAGCTTGAAGCGCGCAGTTTAATATCCAAAACAACTACGGTTAGCTTTTCTCCGCGCTACTCGATCTCGAATGAGACGTTAAGCAGTAGTAATTTTCGCGATTTCTATCGCTTCGAACCCCAAGACAGCATCCTAGTTAAACTGAAGAACAATCTACGACGCAGTATTCGTAAATGGCGCTCGCGAATACGCAGGATGGATTAACGCGCACAGGCCGAGCGCGCTTGCTGCACCTCCGCCCGCCCCTCACCCCCCGCCTTCCTGCTCCGCCATCGAACGCTGTCCGCCCTCCGCATTACCCCACCGCATCGCCTGCGCGCCGCTCTCGAAAATATCCTGCACCAGTCCGAGCTTCCCAAGTCCCCGAATGATCAGGCCGGTGATGTCGATTTCGTACCAGGCGTGCGAGATGTAGGCGTCGCGGGGGAAGCGGTGATGGTTGTTGTGCAGGCCTTCCCCGAGCGTGAGGATCGACACCAGAAACTGGTCGGTGGTGCCGTCGTTGATCTCGAAGCGGCGATAGCCGTAGCGCCCTTCGCTGTGGCAGACCGAGCGCTACCGCAGACCGAATTGACCGGCAAGGCCATCGTGATGGGCGGGCCGATCGGGAGTCATCACGTGCCGCCTCACCCGCACGTCCACACCGGCCCGATCGGCGTTTGCGTCCAGCACGGGCCGATGCTGCCGCCGTTGTAACGGCCGCGATAGAAGCCGGGGCGGCCGGGATAGCGCAGCTCGCCGTCCCAGAAATTGTAGTAGCGCGGCGTCGGGCCGATGTACCAATGGCGCTGCCTGCGGCGCGCGTTGCGCAGCACGGAGGCCTCCTGCTTGAACAGCGGCGCGGCGTTGTTCAGCGGCTGCTCGTAGCCCGGCAGAAAGCCGTAATTGTGCGGACGCAGCGCATGCTTCTTGTGGCGCGGCCCCGCCAGCGCGGCGGTGGTCAGCAGCGACAGCACGATGACGATCGACAGGCGTATGAATCGCGACATAGGCCGAATGCTAGAGGGTTTTGCCCGAAGGGGAAACCGGATGACATCCCGCACGCTGTCCGTTGGTGAACCCAAGCCGTGATCCCTGCCCGAGGCCGACCGCGTTTCAGGGGCGCCCGGTCTTCGTCCGCGCGCGCCGCGGCCGATCGAGACGAACCGTCATCAACTGGCGCTGAAGAAGCTGGAGGTCATGAGCCAGCACGGCCCGGTCCTCGACCGTAAGCCCGCGGGCGGCCTGATCGTAGAACTGGAAAATGCGCGCGCGCAGATCGTCCCAGAACACGAATCCCTGCCGCGTGAGCCTGACGAGACGGGCCCGCTTGTCGTCCGCCTCAGCGACCCGCTCGACGAGACCGTCGCGTTCGAGCCGCTTGAGGACGCCATCCAGATTCTGCCGGCTGACGATCAGGAAATCCGCCAGCGTGCCGACGGCGATACCGCTGCCGGGCCTCGGATCCGACAGCGCGCCGAGGACAGCCCACTGCACCGTGGTGATGCCGAGTTCCTTCACCGCCTGCTTCTGCAGCGTGTTGGCCACCTGAAACAGGCGAAAGAAAATCCGGTTGTTGAGATGATCGGCGCGGCGATCGGATCGTCCCAGAAAGCGGTCGCCATCGCTCTCCGAAACCGGAGCCGGTGCGCGTGGGTGTCGTCGAAACTGTTTCGGGGACGCCATCCGCGTTCCTGTCGGTGATCGGCGCCCTGATGCTCGTTCAGGAAGCCGATGAGTCACACTATCTTAGCCGCTCATCGTCAGGCCGCCGGACACGCTGATCACCTGCCCGGTCATGAAATCGGCGTCGTCGCTCGACAGGAATGCGACCAGTCCCGGAATATCGTCGGGCTGACCGAGACGCTTCAGCGGAATCGCGCGCTTCAGGCCGTCATAGATTTTCTGGCCGAACTCGCCGTCGCCTGCGAACGAGCGCAGCAGGGGCGTATCCGTCGGGCCCGGGCAGACCACATTGACCTTGACGTTGGCGCGCGCGCACTCGCGGGCGATGGTCTTGGAAAATGAAATCAGCCCGCCCTTGCACGCGGAATAGACCGCCTCTCCGGACGACCCTACCCGGCCCGCGTCCGATGCGATGTTGACGACCTTGCCGCCGCCCGCGGCGATCAGATGCGGAAGCGCCGCCTTGTGAAGGTTCAGCGGGCCGCGAAGATTGATCGCGATGATCTGATCCCAGAGATCCGGCTCGCTCTCCAGGAACGGCTTGGCGATGTCCCAGCCCGCATTGTTGACAAGAACGTCGAGCTTGCCAAACTTGGCGACACCCTGTTTCACCGCCGCGTCGACCTTCTGATAGTCGGTGATATCCACCGCCACCGGAAGCAGGCGCGCCCCGGTGTCGTCGAGATCCGACGCCAAGGCCTTCAAGGCATCCGCATTGACGTCCATCGCGATGACGTTGACGCCCTCGTCGAGAAACCGGCGACAGATCGCGCGGCCTATGCCGCCGGCAGCGCCGGTAACGACGGCACTGCGATTTTTCAAACCTCTCATGTGAATCCTCCAGATTGATTGATTGATTTCAGCGCGCCGCGCATGGTCGCGAAGCTGGAATTGCGGGCCTCTCCCTCGACGATCTGCTCCCATCGCAGCGAACGATGTCGCGAAGAGCTGGAATTCACCGGCCGCTGTCCGCCACCGTTCAGGTCTGGCGCGTCGTGACGTGACGGTCCAAGTGCCTTGAGCGCACGCCGGTCAGAATAGACGGGGGGCGAGATACGTCAATATGTTTATATAATCAGGACGCTCGCCTCGGCGCGGCAGCGCATCGCCGAAGGTCGACGCCGCTAATCGTGCCGGGCCGTATCCGGCGCAGCGTCGCGGCGGAATAGAACGTAAAGCGCCGGAAGCACCAACAATGTCAGGATCGTTGACGAAACAATGCCGCCGATCACCACGGTCGCCAGCGGGCGCTGCACCTCCGCCCCCGCGCCGGCGGCGATGGCCATCGGCACGAAACCGAGCGAGGCCACCAGCGCCGTCATCAGCACCGGCCGCAACCGGGTCAAGGCTCCTTGGCGGACCGCGTCGATGATCGCCATGCCGTCGCGGCGCAGGCGCTCGATGAAGGTGATGATCACCAGGCCATTGAGCACCGCGACGCCCGACAGCGCGATGAAGCCGATGCCGGCGCTGATCGACAACGGAATGCCGCGCAGGATCAGGGCCGCGATGCCGCCGGTGAGTGCCAGCGGGACGCCGCTGAAAACCAGGATGGCATCCGCCGCCGAACCGAGACTGATGAACAGCAGCAGAAAAATCAGCAGCAGCGCGATCGGAACGACGATGGTCAGCCGCTGCGTCGCCGAGACCAGCTGCTCGAACTGCCCGCCCCACCCGATCCAGTAGCCGGCGGGAAGCTTGACCTGCTGCGCGATCCGGTCCTGCGCCTCGCTCACGAACGATCCAAGATCACGGCCGCGAACATTGGCCGACACGACGATGCGCCGCTTGCCGTCCTCACGGCTGATCTGGTTCGGCCCGGGCGCCACCGACAACTCCGCGAGTTCCGATAGCGGCACATAGCGCATCTGCGCGAGCGGTGAGCTGCCGAAAGCCGCTGGCGTCGCCTTCGCCGGGGCTTCGACCGGCGGCAGCGGAATCGGCAGCGCCCGGATCGCCTCGATATCGGACCGGATATGATCTGGAAGCCGCACGACCAGATCGAACCGGCGATCGCCCTCGAAAACCAGTCCGGCGCTTTTGCCGCCGACGGCAATCTCCACGAGGTTCTGCACATCGGCAACGCTGATGCCGAGGCGCGACAGCGCGCGGCGATTGAGCTTCACCGTCAGCACCGGCAGGCCGGCGACCTGCTCGGCCTTGACGTCCGCGGCGCCCGGTACGCCTTGCAGCACCGTCTGAACCTGGGCGGCGACCTGCGCCAGCACATCCAGATCGTCGCCGAAGATCTTGACGCCGACGTCGCTGCGCACGCCGGAAATCAGTTCGTTGAAGCGAAGCTGAATCGGCTGCGAGATTTCATATCCGCTGCCGGCAATCTCCTCGGCGGCCATTTCGATCTCCTTGACCAGATCGGATTTTGGTCGTTTCGGGTTCGGCCATTCGCTCCGCGGCTTGAGCATGACGTATCCATCGGAAATCGATGGCGGCATCGGATCGGTCGCCACCTCGGCGGTGCCGGTGCGCGCGAAAACCTCTCGCACCTCCGCAATCCGGAGAAGCCGCTTTTCCAGCGCCTGCTGCATCTCCAGCGATTGCGTCAGACTGGTTCCGGGAATGCGCAGCGCCTGGATCGCGATATCGCCCTCATCGAGGCTCGGGATGAACTCGCCGCCCATCCGCGATGCCGCATAACCGCTGACCACAATCAGGGCCGCAGCCAGCACCGCCACCGGCGCACGAAAGTGGATCGCGAGATCGAGCACCGGGACATAGGACCGATGGGCGATCCGCATGAACCAGTTCTCCTTCTCCGAGACTTTTCCGGTCACGAACAGCGCGACCGCGGCAGGCACGAAGGTCATCGACAGCAGGCTGGCGCCGAGCAGCGCCATCAGGACCGTCAGCGCCATCGGCGTGAACATCTTGCCTTCGACGCCCGTCAGGGTCAGCACCGGCAGATAGACCACGGCAATGATCAGCGTGCCGAACAGGCTCGGCTTGATGACCTCGCGCGAGGCGCCGATGATGGTTTCGAAACGCTCCGCGCGCGTCAGCAGCCGCCCTCGCCGTGCCTGTTCGCGCGCCAGCAGCCGCAGACAGTTTTCGACGATGATGACCGCGCCGTCGATGATGATGCCGAAATCGATCGCGCCAAGGCTCATCAGATTGGCGCTGACCCTGTTCTCGAACATGCCGGTGATGGTGAACAGCATCGCCAGCGGGATCACCAAAGCCGTCGCGAACGCCGCTTTCAGGTTTCCAAGAATGAGAAACAGGATGGCGATGACGAGCAGCGCGCCCTCCACCAGATTCTTCTGGACCGTCGCGATGGTGGCATCGATCAGATCGGTCCGGTCGTAAACCATGCGAAGCGTGACCCCCTCCGGCAGCGATCGTTCAATCTGCCCGAGCCGGCTCGCCACCCGCTGCGCAACGCTGCGGCCGTTTTCGCCGATCAGCAGCATGGCGGTGCCGAGCACGACCTCCTTGCCGTCGAGCGTCGCGGCGCCAGTCCGCAGGTCCCTGCCTTCGCGCACGTCGGCCACGTCGGCGATGCGAACCGGAACGCCGCTCCGCGATCCGATGACGATCTGCCGGATCTCCTCGACATCCCTGACCTGTCCGGGGGTGCGGACGAGATACTGCTCGCCGTTCTTCTCGATGTAGCCGGCGCCGACATTGGCGTTGTTGGCGGCGAGCGAGGTCATCACGTCGCGGAAGCTGAGGCGATAGGCCATCAGCTTGCCCGGATCCGGCAGAACGTGAAATTGCTTCTCGTAGCCGCCGATGGTGTTGACCTCGTTGACGCCGGCGACGTTGCGCAATTGCGGCTTGATGATCCAGTCCTGAATCGTCCGCAGATCATCGAGCCCGTAGGGCATGCCGTTCGCATTCGGGGCGTCGGCTTTTGCCTCGACGGCGAACATGTAGATTTCGCCGAGGCCGGTCGAAACCGGTCCCATCGCCGTCCCGATTCCGGACGGAAGCGAATCCTTCACCTGCTGCAGCCGCTCGTTGACAAGCTGCCGCGCGAAATAGATGTCGGTGCCGTCCTTGAACACCACCGTCACCTGACTGAGGCCGTAGCGGGACAGCGAACGCGTGTTCAGGAGGTGCGGAAGCCCGCCCATCGCGGTCTCGATGGGAAAGGTGATGCGTTGCTCCACCTCGAGCGGCGAATAGCCCGGCGCGCTGGTGTTGATCTGAACCTGCACATTGGTGATGTCCGGAACGGCATCGATCGGCAGCCGCATGAAATTCCAGGCGCCGAGTGCGGCCATCAGCAGCACGCCGATCATCACCAGCCAGCGCTGGCGGACGGAGAAGGACAGAACGGCATCGATCATGGGTGCATTCCCGGCCTGATCCGCTCCGATCCCACCCGGATCGCAGTCCGCAATGCGCGCGCGCCTTCAGGCGACGGATAAAGTTCAATGCTCATGGCTCGCCGAGCCTTTCGCAAGTTCAGCCTTCACGATGAAACTGTTGTGCGCGGCATATCTGTCGCCCGCGCGCAGGCCGGAGACGATCTCGACGTTCTCGGAATCGCGATCGCCCAATTCGACGTCGTGAACTTCAAACGTCTCTCCGCTCCGCACGAAGACCACGGTGCGGTTCTCGATGGACTGGATCGCGGTGGCGCGCACCGCGACGGCAACCGGTTTCGCCGACAGAATGAGGCGCGCGGAGACAAACAGCCCCGGCCGCAACCGCATGTCTTCGTTACGCACGACCGCGCGCGCCAGCGCGGTCTGGGTGTCGCTGCTGCCGACCGGCGAAATGTAGGACAGGCTTGCCTCGATCGGATTTCCGCCGTCGCCGGCGTCGATCAAGATCCTGTCGCCCATCCGCACGCGCGGCAGGTCGCGGCGATAGACCGACAGATCGACCCAGACCGTTGAAATATCGGCGACGATGAAGGCCGGCTTCTGCTCGGTGGCGTATTCGCCGAGCGAAATCTGGCGATCGATGACGGTGCCCGACATCGGAGCCCGCAATTCATAGACCGTCAGGCTCTGATTGCTCTCGACCTTCGCGAGCAGATCGCCCTTCTCGACGGTGTCGCCGATCCGCTTCCTGATCTCGCGCACCACGCCGGGAAATCGCGGCGTCACCTGGACCAGCATTTCCTGGTTCGGCTGCAGAATGCCGTTGAGCACGATGGAATCGTGCAGCGTCGCCGGCCTGGCGGCGCGTATTTCGATGCCGGAGGACGCGACCTTGGCGTCGCTCATGGTGACGGTGCCCTCATCCGCATGTTTGCCTTCGCGGTGCCGAGACTGCTCCGCCGTGCTGGCGGCAGATGCCGTTGCGCGGTCTGGCACGCGGGCATAAAGAGCCGCGCCGGCGGCGATCAGGGCGAACGAAATGATGATGAGAAAGGGCGTTTTCATCGTGCACTTCCACGCGCGAGCGCAAACGGATTGCCGACCAGGCCCTCGATGGTGGCGACGGCAACATGGAAATTCTGCTGGGCTTCCTGCTCGCGCAGCCGCGCCTGCGCGAGACTGGCCTGCGCATCGAGCATTTCGAGCAGCGAATAGCGGCCCTGCCCGTACCCTTCCGAGATCGCGTTGGCAGCGTCGCGGGCCTTGGGAATGCCGGAGGTGCGCAGGATCGAAAGTTCGCGCAGCGCGCCCTGCAGCGAGTCATAGGCGCGTCCTGCGACCACGATCAGCGTATTACGGTTCGCCGCCCGTTCCGCCCGCGTCTTGGCCAGCCGCTCCTGCGCGGACAGGATGTTGCCCTGGTTCTGATCGAAGACTGGAATCGGAACCGAGATACCGAGCCGCACCGCGTTGTCGCCGGTGTCGTTATAGTGCCGCCAGCCGACCGAAACGTTGACATCCGGATAAGGCTTCAGCCGCGCCAGCAGCAGTTCGGCATTGCGCTGCGCATACACGGCTTTCCAGCGCATCAGTTGCGGGTTGGCATCGATGGCGGTGACGACGCTTTGAAAGGATGGCGGGCGACCGCTTGCATCGAGCCGCCCGGAAACGGCGCTGAATGCCGGAGCGGTGTCGCCCATCATGACCGCCAGTTCGCGCCGCGCGCTCGCCAGCGACGATTTGACCCGTTCGCGATCCGCCTTGACAAGCGCCGAGGCCACCTCGGCGCGGCCCGTTTCCGCCACCGATGACGCGCCGGCTTCCACCCGCCGCTGCAGCAGCGGCGTGATCTTGTCGATCGCCTCGATCTGCTCGTCGAGGATCTGGATCCGGCGCTGCAGCCCGAGGACATTGACGAAGGCAATCGCCGTCTCGGACAGCACTTCAAGGCGCACCGCCTGGCGTTCGATGGCGGCCGCATCCAGCCCCGCCTGCCCGACGGCCATTCGCGCGTCGCGCTTGCCCCACAGCTCGAACAACTGGCTGATCTGCAGCGTCGACTCCGCCGAACGCGTTCCGCGATACGGACCGGACCCGAACGAATTGTCCTGCTCATAGGACACCGTCGGATTGATCAGGGCGCCGGACTGGATGCGCTGGCCGCGCGCGATGCCGACGTCACGCTCCGCGGCGCCGAGACGGGGACTTGCGACGAGCGCGCGCCGAAGCGCGGTCTCCATGGTGAGAGCTTGCGAATGCGCGGCGTTCACCAGCGGAGAACTGGTGAGCAGCACAATCGCGCACGCGAAACGCGTGGCGATCCTGGATGACATGACAAGAACCTGACGAACAACGAGACGTGGGCGCTATGCGCCCGGCGGTAGCGGTCAGGTCAGGAATTTTGGCGGCGGCAGATCGATGCCGGCGGACAGTCCGCGATGCTCCGCGTCATGCGGAATAGGTGCGCGCGTCCACACGTCGATGAGCGCGGCGGTGGTGATCGGCGCCGACACCGACACCGAGAAGCAGCCATGACAATGATGATCGCCGACAATGCCATGATCCGCATGGCCTATTCCCTTATCGGCAAGGGACACCACCGCCGATCCGGCGGGATTGGCGACATTGATATCGTGCGATCCATGCAGGATGCCGACGCCGAGATACGTCATCAGCACGAACACGGCCACAGCCCTGCGCAACAGGCGCAGCGAACGATGGCGGATCATGCGGAATGACGACGTCACGTTACCCTCGACTATTCAATGCGGACCGGATGTAGCACGAACCGGCGATTCCTGTCGATCCGCAATAATATAACGCTGTTCGATGGGTCGAACGCACCGCATCACACGCGATCATCATGCGGCGATGCGTCGGCAATATGGCGGGTTCGGCGGCTCTCGCGCGACGGCGCGGAGCCGCCGCGCACCGATATGACGCTATTTGCCTTTCTCGATCCGGGTGATGGCGAGGCCTGACGCGGTTCGCTCGGCTTCGAACCTGACCTTGTCGCCCGCCCTGAGGCCCTTGAGCTGGGCCGGGTCCTTGGCGCGAAAGACCATGGTCATGCCTTCGTCCATGTCGAGCGCCTTGATCGGCCCATGCTTGATGGTGACCTTGGCGGCCGCCTCATCGACTTTCCTGACTTCGCCATTCACCATCGTCGCCTGCGCGCCATGGTCGGCACCGAAGACGAGCGAGAGTGTCAGGGCCGCTGTTGCGAGTCTGCTGGCTTTCATATCCGTTCCTTTCAAGTGAGTTGCGGTTCGCGTGAGGTTCTGAAGCTGCCGTGCCGCTTCGCATCGTTCGCAAGGCGGCACTGAATGAGCGCTCATGATGTTTGCTAATGATGCTTCATGTGCATGCCTTTCGCCGGCTTGACGGCCTTCATGCCCGCCGCCCCGCGTTCCGGCTGCATCTCTCGGGCGCGCGGCGCCTCCTGCGAGGGCGTCTCGATCTCGTAGGCGACCGTGCCCTGCGGATGGCTGTAAGGCCCCGGATCGCTGTAATCGTCGCGGCCGATCCCCTCGCGGATCTTCATCACCGTGAACATGCCGCCCATCTCGACGGAGCCGAACTGACCCGAGCCCGTCATCATCGGAAGCGTGTTGTCGGGTCCTGGCATCTCCATGTCGCCCATGGCCATGCCGGTGTGCCCCATCACCATCGCATCGGGCGCGAGCTTTCCGACAGCCTTCGCCAGGTCTTTCCGCGACACGCCGATCATGTTGCGCATGTCGTGCCCCATAGCATTCATGGTGTGGTGCGACTTGTGGCAGTGAAAGGCCCAGTCGCCGGGATTGTCGGCCAACACCTCGAACGCGCGGATCGCGCCGACCGGAACGTCGGTCGTCACCTCCGGCCACTGCGCGCCGTCCGGAATCCATCCGCCATCGGTCCCGCTCACCACGAAGCGATGACCGTGCAGATGGATCGGGTGGTTGGTCATGGTGAGATTGCCGACCCGCACGCGAACCTTGTCGCCGAGGCGAACCGGCAGCGGATCGATGCCGGGGAACACGCGGCTGTTCCAGGTCCACATGTTGAAGTCCGTCATCTCGTTGACCTGCGGCAGGTAGGTGCCGGGATCGATCAGGTAGGTGCTCATCACGAAGACGAAATCGCGATCGACCGGCCGGAATGATGGATCGCGCGGATGAACGATGAACATCCCCATCATGCCCATCGCCATCTGCACCATCTCGTCGGAATGCGGGTGGTACATGAAGGTGCCGCTGTGCTTCAGCTCGAACTCATAGACAAACGTCTTGCCGGGCCTGATATGCGGCTGAGTCAATCCGCCGACGCCATCCATGCCGTTCGGCAGGATCATGCCGTGCCAATGCACGGTGGTGTGCTCGGGCAGCTTGTTGGTGACGAAGATGCGCACCTTGTCGCCCTCGACCGCCTCGATGGTCGGTCCCGGCGACTGGCCGTTGTAGCCCCACAGGTTGGCCTTCATGCCTTCGGCGAACTCGCGCACCACTGGCTCGGCGACGAGATGAAACTCCTTCCAGTCGCCGTTCATCCGCCACGGCAGCGACCAGCCGTTGAGCGTCACCACCGGCCGATAGTCCGGTCCGCTGGCCGGATGCAGCGGCGGCTGCATCGTCGCCTTGTCCATGATCGGCGCTTCCGGAATGCCAGCCGCCTGCACGCGGCCGCTGACCGCACTGGCGCTGACGAGCGCCGCAGTCCCGAGGAAACCTCTTCGCGATAACATCTCCGTCTCCTTCAATGCGCGGCGCCGCTGGCGAGCGACGTCGCGGCCGGACCGGCTTCATTCGGGGCGTCGGGGGTGCCGCCGCCGTTCACCACCGCCTGCAGATTGGATTGCGCGATCCAGAAGCTGCGCTTTGCCTCGATCGCCGCACGCAATGCGGCGATCCGCTGCCGTGCCTCGACCAGGAGGGCAAACACATCCACCTGCATGCTGGAGAACCGCAGCTGCATCTCTTCGGTGATGATCTTCCGCAGCGGCAGAATTTCGCGCTGATATTGCCGCGCGATGTCGTAGGCCGAGCGGTAGCTGCGGTAAGCGTCGCGCGCTTCCGAACGAATGTTGACGGCCTTCTCGGTCAGGCGGTTGAACGCCTGATTGTAGATTTCGGTCGCCTGCCGCACCCGAACCTCGCCGCCGTCGAAGATCGGGATCTGCACCTGAACGTCGAAGCCGCGCTCGCGAATCCGCGGGCCGTCCGCCTCGCGCGTCGTCTTCGCCATGCCGGCGATGTCGAGCAGCGTGACGAACCGGCTTGCCTGCGTGAGATCGAGCGTCCTGGCCAGCGCGTCCAGTTCGAGGCGCGCGATCTGAAGATCGAGCCGATGCGTCACCGCATCCACTTCGATCGACGGCAGCACCGCCGGATGCTGCGGAAGCACGGGCAGCACGTTCGGCAGGCGAAACGCCAGATTGCGATCCCACAACCCGAGCAGCCGTGCGACACGTTCACGGGCGCTGGTTGCATTCTGGCGCGCGCTGGCCAGTTCGGCGGTGGTTTCGGCGTAAAACACCTGCTCGCGCGCCTGATCGAGCTTGTTGAGCGCGCCGGTCTCGCCGAGCCGGGTCGCCAGCTTCGCCGTCGCTTCCGCCGTCGATTTGGCGTCGGTCAGAAGGCCGACCATCTCGTTGCCACCGACCGCGCGGTAGTAAGCCTGGCGAACGTCGGATGCGAGCCGCAGTGTTTCCAGCGCCGCGCGCAGTTGCGCCTGGTGGAAACGCTTGCGCGCGATCTCCGAACGGAACGGCAGGGTGGCCAGCGCCAGGATATCGCCGACCACCTGGCGCTCGACTTCCACCACACCGCCGCCGGAGATGCGCGAAATCGAAAAGCTGGGATTGGGCGGCAGGCTGTCCTGAACCATGTCGGCTTCCGCCAAGGCCAGTTCGTTATAGGCCGCCTGCAGGCCGCGATTGTTGAGCAGCGCGATCTGCACCGCCGTATCGGCCGTCAATGTCCGGCTCAGGAGTTTGCGGACCGCCTCCTCCGCGCGCTGCGCCTCATCGGCCGAGCGGATCGCAACGACATCCTTTCGGATCGCGGTGCCGGCCACACCAGCGACGGTGGTCATGCCGCCGTCCGGCGAGAACGTCGCGCAGCCTGACAATAACAGCGCCGCCGCCAGCACCGAGAGCGTCCGGGGGCAGCGCATGGCATCACTGATGCTTGTCATGACGCCCTCCCGAATGCCCGGACTGCGGTGACGGCGTAACGCGCCGGTTCTGCTCCTTCCAGCCGGCCGGCGTGGTCGGACGAAGGCTGGCATACGGCGCGACGGTCGAACGGTAGCCGACAGGCGCGACCCGCACGCCGGGATCTGCCGGATCGGCGCCGAGCATCGGGACTGTCGCCGCCCTGCAGCCGCCAAGGCTGACGGCCACGGCGACGACGCCGGTGAAAAGTCCAAGTCGTTCCGCGAATGCTGTGTACGCCGCCGAACAAGCAGCGGCGACAGTCGCCATGATCTGCGCTGACATATCGAATTCCTGAACCGAGGATGGGTCACAGGTGCGCATGCCCGGAAAGGGCACGGCACCGCATCACGCTGGTGTCAGGTCAGGAAATGGGAGGACGATAAAGCCGCGCGGGCGCGTTGTCGGCCAGTTCGCGATAGGTCTCGAACAGCCGAACCGCTTTCGGCGCGGAAGGCTTGGCCATCGCGGTCAATTCCGCGGGAACGGCGGAAACGCACATGAAGCCGCAGCACGCCCCGTCCATCGCGCGCGGGGCCTTCACCGGATCGACATCGTCGTGAGACGCGACGTACGTGCCGGCGTGATCGTGCGATGCAACGTGAGCGACATCGCCGGAATGGATGTGGCCGGAATGATGAGGGGCGTGACCGGCCTGATGATCATGCATCATGCCGTCGGCATGATGATGAACCGCGGTGTGGACGCGATCGGCGCCGGTCAGGCAGTGCGGACCGAATTGCCCCACGGACATGGCGAAGGACAGCGTCGGCGCCAGAATGCAAAACAGATAGGCCAGGGCGGCAACCCACCCTGCCCGCAACCGCTTCGCTCTGGTCAGACGAACCAACACGCCCGGATTCATCCCTTCCGTTTGTCCTTTCGCGGGACTCGCGGACCATATACGGGAGCCACCGGCATGCCAAGCCGATCGATCCGCACGGCTGCCTTCATCGCATCCGTCTTGCACCCGCGCCAGCCCGCCCCTAACTGTTTCCGATATCTGAAATTCAATCCATATTGCGCGGAGCCTGCCGATGTCTGATGCCTCTTACACGCCGCCAAGGGTCTGGACCTGGAACAAGGAGAATGGCGGCCGGTTCGCGTCGATCAATCGGCCGATCGCCGGCCCCACGCACGAGAAGGAACTGCCGGTCGGCAAGCATCCGCTGCAGCTTTATTCGCTGGCGACACCGAACGGCCAAAAGGTCACTATCATGCTGGAGGAGTTGCTCGCGCGCGGCCACAAGGGCGCCGAGTATGATGCCTGGCTGATCAAGATCGGCGACGGCGAGCAGTTCTCCTCCGGCTTTGTAGCGGTCAATCCCAACTCGAAGATTCCGGCACTGATGGATCGCAGCGGCGACAAGCCGATCCGGGTGTTCGAGTCCGGCTCGATCCTGCTCTATCTCGCGGAAAAATTCGGCGAGTTCATTCCGAAAGATGCGGCGGGGCGCGCCGAGTGTCTGTCCTGGCTGTTCTGGCAGATGGGCAGCGGCCCTTATCTCGGCGGCGGCTTCGGACACTTCTATGCCTATGCGCCGACCAAGATCGAATACGCCATCGACCGTTTCGCGATGGAAGTGAAGCGGCAGCTCGACGTTCTCGACCGCCGTCTCGCCGATAACGAATATATCGCCGGCAGCGATTATACCATCGCCGACATGGCGATCTGGCCCTGGTACGGCGGCCTGGCGAAGGGCGTCATCTACGGTGACTCCGCCACCTTCCTCGATACCGCGAGCTACAAGAACGTGCAGCGCTGGACCGCGCAGATCGCCGCGCGTCCGGCGGTGAAGCGCGGACGCATCGTCAACCGCGTCACCGGCGAACCGTCACAGCAACTGCACGAACGCCACGACGCCGGCGATTTCGAGACGAAAACACAGGACAAGCTGGAGGCGGCCAAGTAATCGCGCGGCGAGCGCTTGAGGTTCGTAGCTGCGCGATGACCGCCTCATCTGTCATGGACCGGTTATGAGGCCAAACAAAAGCCCCGCGCGCGGGGCTTTTGCGTCCTTAACGGGTGCGCACCGGAGTGCTCAGCCCTTCATGCACTTCTTGACGTAGCTGTTCTTGGCGGCGCCGGCGAGTGGCTTGCCTTCGGCGCTCTTGGCGCTGTCCTCGCAGCACTTCTTCATATAGCTGGTCTTGGCGGCGCCGGCGAGCGGCTTGCCGTCGGCGCTGACGGCTTTGCAGGATTGCGCCATGGCGGGGCCGGCACCGGCGGCGAACAGGGTCAACACGGCAAGAAGAGACAGGCTTTTCATGGTGGTCTCCCAAAAAGTTGGAAGCTCAGCCTACCTGAACCCCGCGAACTGACAACGTCCCCGACGCGAAATTCTTGGCTTGTACCCGCCGGCCGAAAGACCAATCGTCTCCGAAAGCCGGCTGGCGCAACCCAGCTGTGCCATCGGGCGGTTTTACTTCGCCCCGGCTTGCCCCTAAACGACACCCATGTCGAACCCGCCGCCCGAATCCCGTCTTATCGGTTTCCTTCTCCTCGCCACCACCATCCTGACCTGGGGGCTGAACTGGCCGGCGGTGAAGGTCTTGCTGCTGGAATGGCCGCCCTTTTTCTCCCGCGGCGTGGCCGGGATCGCGGCCGCCGCCCTGCTCGCCGGCATCGCGCTGTGGCGCGGCGAGGAACTCGCGGTGGCGCCCCGCTTCTGGCCGCGGCTCGGCTTCGCTGCTTTCACCAACGTATTCGCATGGATGGGGTTCGGTACGCTGGCGATGAAGTACCTGCCGATCAGCGAGGCGGCGCTGCTCGCCTACACCATGCCGATCTGGACCATGCTGTTCGCCTGGCCGGTGCTGGGCGAGCGGCCGACATTGCGGGGCGTCGCGGCGCTGGTGCTGGCCTTCGCCGGCCTCGCGGTGCTGTTCAGCGGCCAGAGCCTTGCCTTCGATCAAACCAAGCTCATCGGCGTCATTACGGCGCTCAGCTGCGCCATCCTGTTCGCCTTCGGCAGCGTCACCGCGCGCACGCCGATTCCGCTGAAGCCCTTCGCGCTGGTGGCGTGGCAGCTCGCGCTCGGCTGCGTGCCGATGGTCCTCATCGGCCTCGCTTTCGAGCATCCCGATCCCGGTGCGCTGTCGCCGCGCGGCTGGCTGTTGATGCTGTACATGACGCTGGGACCGATGGCGATCGCCTATGTCACATGGTTCGGCGCGCTGCGTCGCCTGAAGCCGGCGGCGGCCACCACCGGCTCGCTCGGCGTGCCCGTGGTCGGCGTCTGTTCGGGCGCGTTGTTTCTCGGCGATCCCTTCGGCCTGCGCGAGATTGCGGCGCTGGTGCTGACGCTCGCGGGCGTGATGCTGGCGCTGCGCCGCGATCCGCCGCTGGTGGAATGATCGTCGCGCGGCAGCGCGCGACGCGTTCCCGATCCGACTCCCTTTCGTTCCGAAAGAACGAATCGAGTCCTGCGGATTCGCCCCGGCTCGCCCCTTAACGAAACGTTGTACTTGCGAGGGAAGCGCGCCGCGCCGCGCGCATTTACGCCGGCCGCATCAGCTTGAGCACCGCGGACAGTTGCAGGCTGCGCTTGCCGGCAAGCGCCGTTGCGTCGAGTTCGGCGCCCTGCGCGTCATAGCTGCCGGAAAAACCGATGCCGACTTCATGGCCGCCGAACACCGGAATCTGTCCGCGCGCGGGCGTGTGCTCCTGATTGACGATCTCGCCTTTCCAGCGGCCGTCGGCACAACTGTACGAGCCGAGATAATAGAAGAACGCGTCGCCGCCGAGGATGCGGCCGTCATGCAGCAGCATGACACCGGACAGACTGCCGCCGATCCCGTCGAGCGTACGCAGGCTGATGGAATACAGACCGTTGACGATACCGCCCTCGCGCCGCGCGATCGGCGGCGGCACGATGCGATCGTCGATCGGCGTCAGCACCGCCCAGAACAGCGCCCCGGGAAACGGCGTCGCGCTTCCTTCGAGACGAATGCTGCCGTCCGGCCCTTCCCGGCCGCGGCCGGTGATGGTGGCGACATCCTCGCCCATCAACGGCTTGTAATTCGGGTCGGGATTATGACGCTCGGTGACGATCTCGGCAGCGATCTCGCCATCGATTTCCTGGTAGGTGCCCATATGGGCGAAGCCCGAGTTGCCGCCCAGCAGCTTCCCGGCATCGGCGTGCATCACGCTCCGACCCGAGACGTCGTTGATCCCATACTCGCAGCTGTAGAGCCCCCGCAGCACCGAGCCATCCCCAGTAATTCAGTACGTCAGTATAGCAGCCGATGTCGCGGCTGTGTTTCGGCAATGCGGCTTCCCTGTCACAATTTGCCGCAGCCGGGCAAGACAAATTCGTCGATCGTCCCCGTGCGCGCTGTCGCACCCCGGCGAGCGATCGCATCGATGCAGGCGTCGCGATCGCGACATGTTCATGAAACGACTCCATTCCGTTCCAAAAGAACGAATCGCGCCGTAGTGAATCGGCGCGGAGAAGGATTTAACGAAATCTTTCAGGGCGTCGTTTGCTGCAGCCACGCCAGCAGCGCCGCATTGATCTCGCGCGGGTAGCAGTGGCTCAAATCGGCGATCTCGCGATACGCGACATTGGCGCCGGCGGCCGAGAGCGCCTGCGCCGCGCGGCGCGCCACCTCCACCGGAAACATCCAGTCGCGCGCGCCATGGGTGATCCGGATCGGCAGGCCGCGCACGCGATCGCCGTCCGCCATCGACGCCATCAGCGGATGATAAGTCGCGGCGACCGGCGCCAGATGCGTGAAGCGCGACCCGGCGTCGAGGCCGCTGACATAGCAGAACGTCCCGCCATCGCTCATGCCGGTGAGCAGCAGCCGCGCGGGATCGACGCGCCAGCGCGCGCTGACGTCATCAAGAATGCGATGCAGGTTCGGCGTGTCGGCGTCGTCGCCCATCAGCGCCCAGGTGCGCCCGATAGCCGTCGGCGTCACCACGATGGCGCCGAAACTGCGTGCCTCGCGCAGCCAGCTCCAGAGGAAGGCGCGGCCGTGTCCGGCGCCGCCATGCAGCGCCATCACTAGCGGCATTGCGCGCTGCGCGTCATAGCTTTCGGGGACATAGAGGGAGAAGCCGCCGCGGCTGCCGCGCTCGTTATCGACATGCATGACGCCGGTCTCGCCCGGGCGCGGCGCTTGAGCCCTTAGGCGCAGAACCGCCGCATCCTCGCGTCGCGCCGCATCGAGAAAGAAGCCGTTCACGGCCGGCAGGCGCGGCGCCAGCGGATACAATTCCTCGAGCGCGCGCGGCAGATAGCGCAGCGCGCGATAGATCGCATAGAGGTCATCGCCGCTCGCGAGTGCCGTGCGGATGCCGTCGAAGGCGGCCAGCGCCAGCGCGGCCGAGGCCGCGAGCAGCGCGCAATCGCTCTCGGGCGCGGCGTCCGCAACGCCGCCCGCCTCCATCGCGTCGCGCAAGGCATCGTCCGGCGTGCCGATCGCATCCATCATCTGGTCGAAGGTGAGCGGATCGAGATGGCGCGCGATGAATTCCAGCAGCGTCAGGGCGCGCAAGAGCGGCGGCAGGATCGTGGCGGTGTCTGTAACCATCGCGGCGTTCCAAGGCTTGAGCATCGACTGACGCTGTAAGCCGTCAGACTAGCCGCATCCCAGGACCTCGTCATGGCTGGTTTGTCGCGGCCATCGAGGTTTTTCAGACACACCGCTACCTCGTGGATGCCCGGGCGAGCCCGGCCATGACGACCTCACGACGGGCGTTTCAGCCTCTCTCAAACGCCCAGGCTCAGGCCCGTGTAATTTTCCGCGAGGCTGGTCTGCGCCGCCACCGAGCTGCGCAGATAATCGAAGTCGGCCCGCTGGATGCGGCGGCCGAACGCGCCGGTCTCCGGGAAGGTGTGCAGCAGCGAGGTCATCCACCACGAGAACCGCTCCGCCTTCCAGATCCGGCCGAGCGCCCGCTGCGAATAGCCGTCGAGGCCGGCGCGCGATTTCTCGGCATAGAACTCGGCCAGCGCCTCGCCCAGCATCGCGACGTCGCTGACCGCGAGGTTGAGCCCCTTGGCGCCGGTCGGCGGCACGATATGGGCGGCGTCGCCGGCGAGAAACAGCGCGCCGAAGCGCAGCGGCTCGGCGACGAAACTGCGCAGCGGCGCGATGGATTTTTCGATCGAAGGCCCGGTCTGCAGCCGCTCCGCCGCCTCCGGATTGATGCGCCGGCGCAGTTCGTCCCAGAAGCGATCGTCGGACCAGTCCTCGACCTTCTCGCCTTCCGGCACCTGCACATAGTAGCGGCTGCGTGTCGGCGAGCGCATCGAGCACAGCGCGAAGCCGCGCGCGTGATGGGCATAGATCAGTTCGTCGGACACCGGCGGACGGTCCACCATGATGCCGAGCCATCCGAACGGATAATGGCGGTCGAACAGCGTGAGGGCGCGTTCGGGAATGCTGGCGCGCGAGACGCCATGAAAGCCGTCGCAGCCCGCGATGAAGTCGCAGTCGAGGCTGTAGGTCGCGCCGTCCTTGCGCCACGTCACGCGCGGCTTCGCGCTGTCGATGTCATGCAGCGCGACGTCGTCCGCCTCGTAGATCGTGGTCAAGCCCGATGCCTTGCGCGCATCCATCAGATCATGGGTGACTTCGGTTTGGCCGTAGACGGTGACGTGGCGGCCGACCAGGCCGGTGAAATCGATATGCTGGATGTCGCCGTCGAAGCACAGATCGACGCCGTGGTGGATCAGGCCCTCGGCATGCATGCGCTGCCCCAGTCCGAGCCGGTCGAGCAGGTCGGCGGTGCCCTGCTCCAGCACGCCGGCGCGAATGCGCGACAGCACGTAGTCGCCGCTCTTGCGCTCCAGAATGATGTTGTCGATCCCGGCTTTCTCCAGCAGCCGCCCGAGCATCAGGCCGGCCGGGCCTGCCCCGATAATCGCAACCTGGGTGCGCATCACCTTCCTCCGTGCCGGCAACCGATGTGATCCTCGCGGCGATGTTTATCGGCCCGAGCCGGGCTGCCAATGGACAGAACGGGCAATCGAGGGGATAATCCGAACATCGAGGAGACGATGACGGCCATCCCCACCTACGCCCTTTATGGCGAGCAGGGCTATGACAGCAGCCCGGACTGGCTGCATTGGGAAACCCTGCTGTCGCGGTCGCGTCTCTATGGGTTTCGCATCGCGCCGCACCGCCATGAACAGTTCTTCCAGATCCTGCACCTGACCGGCGGAAAGGCGCAGGTGACGATGGACAATACGCTCACCGCTGTCGTGCCGCCGGCGGTGATCGCGATCCCGGCCCTGCCGGTGCACGGCTACATCTTCTCGGAGGACGTGGAAGGCGTGGTGGTGACGCTGTTCGAGCGCGACGTCCGCGAGGCGCTGGTCCCCGCTCCCGAGGTCGACGTCTGCCTGCGCCGTCCGCACATCCTGCAAGGCCCGAGCGACGAGATCGCCCAGGTCGGGCGCGAGATCGGTGCGCTGATCGCCGAGGCGGATGCGCGCGCCCCGGGTCGCGCCATTGCGATGCGCGCGCGGATCGGCTCGACATTGGCGGCGATCTATCGCGCCGTGCTGGCGACATCGGAGCCGGCGCCGGATAATGGTGGCCGCGCGCAGCGTCACGTCCAGGCGTTTCAGCAACTGGTGGAGCGCGAATACCGGCAGCACCGGCCGATCAGCTTTTACGCCAGCGCCCTCGGCATTACGCCGCCGCACCTCAATCGCATCTGCCAGTCGGTGCTCGGCGCATCGGCGCTCAAGGTGATCGAGCGGCGCCTGCTGTTGGAAGCCAAGCGCTACCTGACGTTCTCATCGCTCAGCATCAAGGAGATCGCCGCCCTGCTCGGCTATACCGACGCCGGCTATTTCAACCGCGTGTTCCGGCGCGAGACCGGCGTCGCGCCGGGACAATTCCGCGAGCGTCGCTAAGCCGCACGCGGCGGCCCGCGCCGCATTCGCCTCACCTCGACGATTCCGAACTGGCGCGACCGAGCTGAATACATCTAGAACCGTTTCGGAATTTTCAGCGGTGTAAGGAGACCGGCATGCAGGGAAAAGTCATCGTCGTCACCGGCGCGTCGGGCGCGCTCGGCGCCGCAGTCGTGGCGGCCCTGCAGCAGCAGGGCGCGCGTATCGGCGCCATCGACCATGCGCCGGCCGATGCCGCGCCGAGCGCCGAGCTGTTTCGGGCCGGCGGCGTCGATCTGTCCGATGCCGCGCAGGCCGGCGCCGCGATCGACGCCATCGCACGGCACTTCGGCCGGATCGACGGCCTGATCAATGTCGCCGGCGCCTTCGCCTATGAGACGGTCGTGGACGGCGATCCGAAGACCTGGTCGCGGCTCTACGCCGTCAATCTGCTCACCGCCCTCAACGCCTCGCACGCCGCGATCCCGCATCTGGTGCAATCGGCCGCCGGCCGCATCGTCAATATCGGCGCGATGGGCGCGATCGGCGGCACTTCCGGGATGGGCCCCTACGCCGCGTCGAAAGCCGCCGTGCACCGGCTGACCGAAACGCTGGCCGCCGAGTTGAAGGGCAAGGTCACCGTCAATGCGGTGCTGCCCTCCACCATCGATACGCCCGCCAATCGCCGCGACATGCCCGGCGCCGACGTCAGCGCCTGGGTCCGGCTCGACGAATTGACGGCCGTCATCCTGTTTCTCGCCAGCGATGCGGCGAGCGCGGTGACCGGCGCGCTGATCCCGGTGAGTGGACGCGTGTGACGCGGCAAATGCGCATGCATGGCTGCTCTGCGGGGTCGCTCTTATTGCATCGCAGCAAATGGTCCGGTATTCTTGTCCTCACGATTCAAGGACAGACGGACGATGAGCGAAAAGTGGATGACGAAGTATGGATCGCGACGCGTACGGCGTGACCCGCCGACGCTGGACGAAGCCATTTTCGCGGCCATGGGCATTACCGACAACGCCGACGAGCAGGCCGAGATCGCCGCCTCGCTGATGGGCATGCCGCTCGCTGCCGTGCAGTCCGAAGTTCGCAAGGCGACCCGCGCGGCAGCGCGTTCCCAGCGCGTGATCGCGGGCGAGCCCGGCGCGCAGCGCACCGTGGTGGTGGAGCGTCGCACCGTGCGCCGCTTCGGCAACGATCGCCGCCCCGGCATGTAGGTGGGCCGCGAGCCCCCTCAGCGAACAACTTCACCCAAACAACGAAGGCCTCGTCTGGCACGCGGACGAGGCCTTTTCTGATTTGCGGTCGAGCCGCGCTAGCGCCCGGCGCCCGGCGCGATTGTGTCCCATCCGTAGAGACGCATCAGCATCTTCCAGTAATCGCGGTTGAGGCGCACCGCCGCATGAACAAGCGTGAGCGGCCCGGTGAACCAATCGGCCGGATTCAGATGCGATTTTGCCGCCGGTACGGACTGCTTGCTCAGATCGATCTCGCCGGTGGATTCGCCATGGCGGAAGGTGAGATGCGCGCCGAACTTGTTGGCGAGCGACCGCATCGCCTCATTCTGCGCGCCGGTCGTGATGCGCAGACTGTGATAGCGCTTGCGCTTCGCCTCGGCGATCAGGCGGCGGAACAGGATGCTGCCAAGCCCCTTGCGGCGCAGCCGACGCTCGACGCTGAAGGCGACCTCCGGCAGCGGGCTGTACTGGCCTTCCGGCGGATGCAGTTCAGCCGCCGCCAGCACCTCGCCGTCCTCCAGATAGGCGATGACGAGGGTGCCGTCGTTCTGGCACTTGGCCGCATAGCGCTCAATGAAACTCTCGTCGGCAAAGCCGTTGAAACGGTCGTGCCGGCTCTCGGGATCGAGCCGTAAAAGATGCTCGCGCAGCAACGGCATCTCCTGACGGGTCAATGTCCTGACAACGCCAGGCAAGCCGGTCGTGGTGACATCGTTACGCATATTCAGTCTCCTCTTGATCAAAACCCTCAAGGAGGCGTCGTTCCCTAGACCTCTGATATTGTGCGCCGCACCATGGGTTTCAAGCGGCGATTTTCGCTTCAATTGCGACAGGACGTCGCGGGCGAATCGTTAACCCCAACAAATCGTTAGTCAATGACATGATTCACGATTTCGTCATGTCCGCATCATCCTGACATGCCGGCGACGGGCGGCGGACCCTCGACGAATCAGGGCCCTCGCCCTGCGAGGCTCGGACCCTGTCCGAGCGCCTTTTGGATGACGGCGACTACCAATTTCTGCCTCCGTCCAGCCCCTCAGAGCACCATCTGCGTCTGCGTCACGATCGCGACCAGCTTGCCGTCCTCGCCCTCGATCCGGGTCTGCCAGACCTGGGTGCGGCGGCCGCGGTGCACCGGGATGGCGATGGCGGTGACCGTGGTCCCCTCCTTCGCCCCGCCGACGAAATTGGTCTTGCTCTCGATGGTGGTGGTGCCCTTGGCATCCGGCGGCAGGTTGATGACGGTCGCCGCCGCGCCGACCGAGTCCGCGAACGCCATCACCGCGCCGCCATGGATGGTATGGCCGAGCGTGCACAGGTTCGGCCGCACCAGCATGCGCGCCACCACGCGATCCGGCTCCGCTTCGATGAAGGTCACGCCTTTCAACTCCGCAAATGGCATCTTCATCGCATTGATCTTGTCGAGCAGGGTCACGTCCGATCTCCCCTTGTCGTCGCGGCTGCGCCGCCGTCCTTGCATTCAATCGCCGTCACCCTGAGGCGCTCGGGCAAGGCCCGAGCCTGGAAGGGGACGGCCCATCCTTCGAGGCTCCGCGGCTGCCGCGCCTCGCACCTCAGGATGACGCCAACACCCTCATCTGCATCGGCGCCTCCTACGTCGGCTCGACGCCGCACCACTCGGCGATGAATAGCGCCGTCGCCTTGGTGGATTTGCGCAGCGAGTCGAGGTCGACATATTCGTTGAAGCCGTGCATCGCCGCCCCGCTCGCGCCGAAGCACAGGCTGGGGATGCCGGCGTTGAGGCCGTAGAAGCGCGTATCGGTCAGCGCCGTGAAGGCGCGGTCCGGCACCGCGCCGCCATAGACCGCGTCGAACGCCTTGGCGAACGCCGCTTCCGGCGCCGCCGAATTGGTCAGCTCGTAGCCTTCCGACAGAAAGCCGGACCACTCCACCTGCGGCGGATTGTTGGACAGGAAGCGATGATCGCGCGCGGCATCGGCGATGCAGGCGAGGATCTCGTTCTGGCACTCGGCGATCGACCAGCCCGGCAGCACCGCAATCCGGCAGTCGACATCGCACCACGCCGGCACGCTGGATGCCCAGTCGCCGCCCTTGATGATGCCCGGGTTGAAGTTGATGGGATGATTGACGTCCTTGAAATGCTTGTCGTTCAACGCGCGCTTGTTCCACTCGATCTCAAGCTTCTCCACCGCCTTGATCAGATGATAGGCGGCCATGATGGCGTTGGAGCCCGCTCCGGCCTCGAACACATGCACCGGGAAACCGCGCACGCGGATGCGGAACCAGATCACGCCGACCTGCGAGCGGATCATCGCGCCGTCGGTCGGCTCCGGAATGAAGCAGGCGTCGGCGCGATAGCCGCGCTGAATGGTCGAGAGCGCGCCGACACCGGTCGACTCCTCCTCGATCACCGATTGGAAATGAATCCGCGCGGTCGGCCTCAGGCCCGCGGCCTTGATGGCGTCGAGCGCATACAGGGCCGCGATGGTGCCGGACTTCATGTCACAGGCGCCGCGGCCATACATCCTGCCGTCCCGGATCGCCGGCTGAAATGGCGGCGTCTCCCACATGTCGAGCGGCCCGGCCGGCACCACGTCGCAGTGGCCCGGCAGGATCAGCGATTTGCCTGCGGCGGTCACCGGCTGATAGGTGCCGACCACCGTGCGCGCGCGGGAAAAATCGTGTTCGATGGGACCGTAGCCGCGCAGCTCCTTCAGGTCGTCGAGGTTGATGTACCAGTCATCGACCGCATAGCCGCGCGCGCGCAGCAGATCGCCGATCATGTCCTGGCACGGCCCTTCCGCGCCGCGCGTGCTGGGGATGGCAACAAAGGCCTTGGTGGTTTCCAGCTGAGCGTCGAAGCCGGCATCGACGGCATCGAGAATACGTTTCTTGTTGTCGCTGGCGCTCATGGTTCCCCCCTGTCGATTGGCACTGGCGGAATGTCCGATCCGCCTTACGAGCTGCATCAAACCATATTCCGCTGGGGATTGTCGCGGGATATCAGGCCTACCAGAATCGCATACGGGTCCGTAAACTCCGCCGACCGGCGCTCAACGAGGAGACCAGATGTCGATCAACCGCAATGTACTGCTTTTCATCATCGGCGCGCTGATCGCGATCGTCGCCGTGCTCGGCTACAAGCAGTATCAGGACAGCAAGCGGCCTGAGGGTGTGCAGATCAACATCGGCCCTGACGGTCTCAAGATTCAGAACAAGTGACGATGGCCCCTTCGCGATTGCCGATCATGCCGTTTACGGCCGCCCCGCTGCTGCTGTCGGCCGCGGCGCTGCTGGGCGCGGTGAGCATCGCCCATGCGGAGCAGGTTGCCAGCGAGCGGGACATCGTCGATCTGCGGCTCGGCCAGCGCATCCAGGTCGATGACGGGACCTGTCCGACCGGGCAGATCAAGGAAGTGATCGGCGCGCAGCTGTCCAGCGCCGGCGTGGTCCGCCGCGTCACCTGCGTCCCGCGCCGGGGCGCGCGGCGCTGACGTCCTTCACCGCGCGGCCATCACCATCGCAGATGCTGGGCCCGCGATCGGCGTGCCGCTGTAGCTGAAGGTGCCGATGTGGGCCGCGTGTTCGGCCGACGACCCTGCCATGCAGGGCCCGACCAGAAACACTGCGAAGGCGATCAAAAAGCTGAAGGTGCGCATCTGCGACTCCCGTGTGTTCGACGCCGGCAGCCTTGTTCGCCGCTCGTTGCGGCGATCAATACGCGCCCCGCGTTTCGGACGTTTTGCGTGGGTCGCGGAAAACGGTGTCGTGGTTCGAGGGAATTGTTTCGCCGCGCGCGTCGTGACGAAACATTCCTAGCTTCACTCGATGGCTTGAACCGACATCTCCTTCGTCATGGCCGGATTTATTCCGGCCATGACGCCTCACAATCGCTATCCGTTGATTGCAGCCTCTGGCCGAGGACTTTTGAACAAGTGCCGCGGCTACACTGACGCCTACTTGAAGAAATCGCCGCACTTCTGCACGGCGGTGTCCGCTGCACCCCATGGCATGATCGGCACCGACGAGGTGGAATTCTTCGGCGATCCCTCGATCAGCTTGTCGGAATAGACCATGTAGACGAGCGTGTTGCGCTTGGCGTCGCAGCCGCGCACGATCTGCATCTTCTTGAAGAACAGCGAGCGGCGCTGGCTGAACATGTCCTCGCCCTGCTCCAGCTTCGCGCCGGCCTTGAAGCGGATCGGGCCGATCTGCCGGCACGACAGCGAGATGTCCGACACCTGCTCGGCGAGGCCGAGCCAGCCCTTGAAGCCGCCCTTCTCCGGCACGGTGAAGTGGCAAGCGACGCCCTCGACTTCGGGATCGTCGAGCCCGTAGGTGGCGAGCTTGTCGTTGGGGCTGACCCACTTGAACACCGTCGAGCGCCGGAAGATCAAATCCGGTTCATCGGCCGCGAAAGCCGACCACGCCGTCAACAAGGCAAACACCACAACGGCCAGGCCGATCATCTTGGGACGAATGTCACCACGTTGTCGCTTGCCGGCCGCCATCAATCTCTCCGTTTTCAGAACGCTGCCCATATAGGATCGCCCCCCGCCATCCGGTAGGGGCCGAAGCTGTTAAGGCAATGTGAGGACATTTGCCAGATATTTCGGGCGGCCTTGATCGGACGGCACCGCATAACTCGGGAGGACTCTTGCGGCACTCACGATCGAAACCGGAATGAAGGAAGTGTTGTGTTGCGTATCGAACAGGTTCCTGCCGGAGCGCGTGCCGAGTCCGCCTGCGTCCGTCCTTTGCGCGTCTGGGCCACCGCCCTGTTGACATGCGCTGTCGTTCTCGGCGGTATTGGCCCTGCATCGGCTTTGCCGCAGGATTTCTGGTCCGACGAAATCATCGTCGAGCCGGCGCCGCCGCCGCTGATTCACCGCCGCCACAAGGCCCCGCGCCCGAAGCTCAAGGAGGCGGTGCCGGCACGCAAGCCGCAGCGTCCGCTGATCGTCACGATCTCGATCAACAATCAATCGCTGAAAGTTTACGACGCCAACGGCCTGTTCGCCGAGACGCCGGTATCCACCGGCATGCGCGGCCATTCCACGCCGCTCGGCGTCTTTAGTGTGATTCAAAAGAACAAGTGGCACCGCTCCAACATCTATAGCGGCGCGCCGATGCCTTACATGCAGCGGCTGACATGGTCCGGCATCGCGATGCATGCCGGCGTGCTGCCCGGCTATCCGGCGTCGCACGGCTGCATCCGGATGCCGACGCATTTCGCCTCGCAGATCTGGCATTGGACGCGGATGGGCGCGCGCGTCGTCGTCACAGCCGGCGAGATCAGTCCCGTCCCTGTTGCGCATCCGCTGTTGATGACCAAGAAACGCGATCCCGCAACGCCGGTCGCCGATGCGGCGCGTCCGGCGCAGCAGACCGCGCCGGCCGACACGGCGTCCGTCACAAGCACCGGCGACGGCAAGACGAGCGACGGCAAGATCGCCGATGGCAAGGCCAACAACGCCCGCGCCGAAGCCGCCGTCGCCGACCTCGCCGAACTGCGGCCGTCAATGCTGCCCGGCAGCGGAATGACGACCGGCCTCGCCCCGTCCGCCAAACCGACCAAGGTGGCCGATGCCGCGACGGCGGCGCAGCCGAATGCATCGGCAACACTGATCGACGGCGCGCCCGCTGGCGATGCCGCGCCGGCCGCCGCCTCGCCGCCGACACCCAAGCGCACCGGTCCGGTCTCCGTCTTCATCAGCCGCAAGGACGGCAAGCTCTACGCGCGGCAGAATTTCGAGCCCATCTTCGACGTGCCGGTGACCATCGCGGCGGCCGACCAGCCGCTCGGCACCCACGTCTTCACCGCGCAGGCCGATGGCGATGCGGCGACCTTCCGCTGGACCGCGCTGTCGCTGCCCGCGCTGGCGCGGCCGAAGAGCGTCAGCCAAAAGACCGCCAAGCGGCGGCACGACGTCGGCGCGGTCGAAACCGAACCGGCGACGCCCTCGGCCACGACCGCCAGCGAAGCGCTCGATCGCATCACCTTGCCGCCGCAGATCGCGACGCGTCTGGCCGAGGCGCTCACCACCGGGGCCTCGATCATCGTCTCCGACGAGGGGCTGAGCAGCGAGACCGGCCAGGGCACCGAGTTCGTCGTGCCGCTGCGCTAGCGGCCGGTTCACGCATCCGCATGCCGCTGCGACGCGACCCGACTCCTGTGCGCGCGGCCCATCATGCCATTGCCGCGACCGCTCGAATCTGCCCCACTGACGCTGTTTGCGCGCGTGGTGCCCGCCACACGGCCGCAGGCAAGACCGGTTCGAGGGGGGATCCCATGCGCATCGCGGCAGCTCTCATCACAGCAAGCGCGCTCTGGTTCGGCGGCACCGCCGCCGCGTGGTCGCAGACGGCGGCCGCGCCTGCGGCCGCCGCGACGCCGGCCCCTGCCGCGCCCGCGAAAGCCGCCTGTGCCAATCCGGACGCGCTCGGCATCGGCCGTATCGTGGAGATCGATACCACCGGCGGCCCCGGCTTCGGCTTCGAGCATTTCAAGCAGCTCGACTTCCTGCGCGAGAAGGAAGTGGTGCTGACCTTCGACGACGGCCCCTGGCCGAACAACACGCCCGCGGTGCTGAAGGCGCTGACCGACCAGTGCACCACCGGCATCTTCTTCGCCATCGGCAAGCACGCCACCTATCATCCCGAGATTCTCAGGCAGGTCGCGGCGGCCGGCCATACCATCGGCGCGCATACCTGGTCGCACGCCAACCTCAACGGCAAGAAGATGACCGAGGCGATGGCGAAGGAGGAGATCGAGAAAGGTTTCAGCGCCGTCAAGTGGGCGCTGGGCGCCGCGCCCGCTCCGTTCTTCCGCTTCCCGGCGCTGCAGCATCCGCCGGCGATGGTGACCTATCTCGGCACCCGCAACATCGCGATGTTCTCCTGCGACATCGACTCCTTCGACTTCAAGTCGCGCAATCCACAGCAGGTGATCGACACCGTGATGACGAAGCTGGATCGGCTCGGCAAGGGCATCATCCTGATGCACGACTTCCAGAAGCACACGGCCGAAGCTTTGCCCGAATTGCTGCGCAGGCTGAAGGCCGGCGGCTACAAGGTGGTGAAGATGCGGCCCAAGGCGCCGGTGGAGACGGTCGCGCAATATGACGAGGAACTGCTCAAGAGCGTCAAGCTGCCCACCGTCAGCACGCGGCCGATCTCCAGCGTGGTCAAGACGGTGACAGAATAATCGGATAATGTGAATCCGGCGGCTCGGAGTGCGAACCGCTAAAGCCGTGAGGAGGTATCAGTATCGTGACGTCGTTGCGTATCGAGGGTTATGTCATCCTGTCCGCTGATGGCATGCTCGCCGACGCCACCGGGGTGATGCCGCCGCAACTGAAATTCAAGGGTGACCAGCAGTTCTTCACCGACGCGCTGGACCACGCCGATCTCGTCGTGCATGGCCGCAATTCCGGCGAGGAGCAGCCGAATTCGCCCAAGCGCAAACGGATCATCCTGACGCGCACCATCGAAGCACTGGCCGAGCACGCGTCCAATCCGAATGCGATCTTCTGGAATCCGGCCGGCGCGTCGTTCGCGGACGCCTGCCGCCGCATCGGCGTCGAGACCGGCACTGCGGCGATCATCGGCGGCCCCAACGTCTTCGCCCTGTTTCTCGACCGCTTCGACACGTTCTGGCTGTCGCGCGCGCCGCATGTAATGCTGCCGGATGGCGAGCCCGGCCTGCCCGGCATTCCGACCCGCACGCCGGAAGCGGTGCTGACGGCGCACGGCCTCACCCCGGGCGAAACCCGCGTGCTCGATGCTGCCCACGATGTCACCGTGACGCCATGGCGGCGCTGAGCCGCCACGCTGCCGGCGATGGCGTTTTCGCGCGGCGCTGACAGCGAAAGACTTCTAATAGGTGCTCGCCGCCGGCTCGGGATAGGCCACCTCGGCGTGCGGCGCTCGGCCGGCCCCGACGATCATCAGCAATCCGCCGATCAGCGACAGGTTCTTGAGCGCCTGGATCAGGTTGGCCTTGGCGTCGGGCCAGGTCTGATTCCAGAAATCGTGGAAGTAGAAGGTGGCCGCGATCACGAACAGGATCAGCAGCACCGCGAAGAAGCGCGCGCCAAAATTCAGGGCGATCATGAGCCCGCCCAGCAGTTCCAGCACGCCGGCGCCGATCGCCAGCATCTTCGCCATGGGCATGCCGCTCATGCCCTGGAGCTGCGTGATGTAGTCGGCGAATTCCACCGGCATCGTCACCTTGCCGGCGATCGCCTCGGTGGTGCCGGCGAGATCGAACAGGTGCATCGCACCGGAAACAATGAAAAGGATGGCAAACAGAAAACGACCGACGGAGATGAAAGCTGGCATCGTCGCCTCACACGCATCTGCCGGTGCCCTGCGCATCGGCCGGCCGAGTATGAGCCGCGATTTCGGTTTTTCATATCTTTTTGGATGCGAGGATGGGCCTCATAGCCCGCGATGCCGTATCCCGGGCGCGGTGCACCGTGCAACGGTGCGCCGCAGAACCGGGACCGTATCGGCGGCATCGTTCGTGACGGTCCCGGAGCAGCGAAGCGGCACGGCGCTTTCGCTTGCGCCGCATCGCATCCGGAACACGGGCGCTGTAAATCTCACCCAAACAGCGTCGGCTGCTGCCGCCCGGCCCGGTCCTGCGCCTCCACCGCCGCCACCGCCGTCATGTTGAGAATGCCGCGGGCGGTCACCGAGGGGGTCAGGATGTGCGCCGGCCGCGCCGGGCCGATCAGGATCGGGCCGACCGGCAGGCCGTCCGCCAGTTCCTTGACCATCTGATAGGCGACATGGGCCGCGTCGAGATTCGGCAGCACCAGCACATTGGCGACGCCTTCCAGCGTTGACTGCGGCAGCACGTAATCGCGCTTGATCTGCGACAGCGCGGTGCCGCCCTGCATCTCGCCATCGGCCTCGATCTCGGGATGCCGCTCCTTCAGGAGCGCGGTGGCGCGACGCATCTTGCGCGCGGATTCGGTATCGTAGCTGCCGAAATCCGAATGCGAGACGAAGGCGATCTTCGGCTTGATGCCGAAACGGAGCACATGCGCGGCCGCGGACGAGGCGATCTCCGCCAGTTCCTCGGCGGTCGGATTGGCGCGCACCTGGGTGTCGGCGAGGAAGAACGATCCCTTCGAGGTAATCATCAGCGACAGGGCCGCGAAATCGCTGACGCCGGGCCGCGCGCCGATGATCTCGCGTACGTGCCGCAGGTGGCTCATGAAGCGGCCCTCGACGCCGCACAGCATGGCGTCGGCTTCGCCGCGCACCACCGCCAGCGCCGCGATCACCGTGGCATTGGTGCGCACCATGGTGCGGGCCGCATCCGGCGTCACGCCGTGGCGGCCGGCGGCGTCCATGTAGCTCTGCACGTAGGAGCGATAACGCGGATCGTCTTCCGGATTGATCAGATCGAAATCATGCCCCGGCCGGATCACGAGGCCGAGCCGCGCGATGCGCGCATTGATCACCGAGGGACGGCCGACGAGGATCGGCCGCGCCAGCTTTTCCTCCAGCACCGCTTGCGTCGCGCGCAGCACGCGCTGATCCTCGCCTTCGGCGTAGATCACGCGCACCGGCTGCGTGCGCGCCTTGCTGAACACCGGCTTCATGATCAGGCCGGAGCGGAAGGTGAAACGTTCGAGCCGCTCGCGATACTGCTCGAAGTCGACGATCGGCCGCGTCGCGACGCCGGAGTCCATCGCCGCCTTGGCCACCGCCGGCGCGATGCGCAGGATCAGGCGCGGATCGAAGGGCGACGGGATCAGCGAGCCCGGACCGAAGCCGTGCACCTCCGCGCCGTCCACGCCGGAGACGGCCGCGTCGGACGGCGCCTCGCGCGCTAGCTGCGCGATGGCGTCGACCGCCGCGCGCTTCATCGCCTCGTTGATCGCGGTGGCGCCGACATCGAGCGCGCCGCGGAAGATGAAGGGGAAGCAGAGAACGTTGTTCACCTGATTGGGAAAGTCCGAGCGGCCGGTGCAGATCATCGCGTCCGGCCGCGCCTTGCGCGCCTCGTCCGGCATGATCTCCGGCGTCGGATTGGCGAGCGCCAACACCAGCGGCTTGTCCGCCATACGCTTGACCATCTCGGGTTTCAGCACGTTGGGGCCGGAGACGCCGAGGAAGATGTCGGCGTCGTCGATCACGTCATCCAGCGTGCGCTTGTCGGTCTTCTGCGCGTAGACCGCCTTCCAGCGGTCCATCTGCTCGTTGCGGCCGTCATAGACGAGGCCGTCGAGATCGCAGACCCAGATGTTCTTGCGTTGCGCGCCGAGCGCCACCAGCAGGTTGAGGCAGGCGATCGCCGCCGCGCCGGCGCCGGTGCCGACGATTTTGCAGTCGGCGAGCTTCTTGCCGTTGAGCAGCAGCGCGTTGGTGACCGCGGCGCCGACGATGATCGCGGTGCCGTGCTGGTCGTCATGAAACACCGGAATGTTCATGCGCGCCTTGAGCTGCGCCTCGATCTCGAAGCAGTCCGGGCCGCGGATATCTTCCAGGTTGATGCCGCCGAAGGTCGGCTCCAGCGCCGCCACCGTCTCCACCACGCGTTCGATGGTGTTGGCCGCGATCTCGATGTCGAAGACGTCGATGCCGGCGAACTTCTTGAACAGCACCGCCTTGCCTTCCATCACCGGCTTCGACGCCAGCGGGCCGATATTGCCGAGGCCGAGCACCGCGGTGCCGTTGGAGACGACGGCGACCAAATTGGCGCGGGTGGTGAGGTTGGCGGCTTCCAGCGGATCGGCGGCAATGGCTTCGCACGCCGCCGCGACGCCGGGGCTATAGGCCAGCGCCAGATCGCGCTGGTTGGCGAGCGGCTTGGTGGCCTGGATTTCCAGCTTTCCCGGCCGCGGCAATTGATGGAATGCGAGGGCCGCCGATTTCAGATCGTCAGAACTCTGTGTCGTCACCATGACCCCCCTCGCCTCCGCTTGCCCGTCCGTCTCAACCATCTCCGGCGTCGTCCCCGCGAAGGCGGGGACCCAGAACCCCTGGCCGCAGTTATCAAGAAATAACCTCGCCTTGAGTGATAAAGCCGAACTGCTGCGGCGTATGGGTCCCCGCCTTCGCGGGGACGACGATCTTCGTATTGCAAACCTGTCCGAAAAATCCCGGTCAGGAAATCAGGATGACGAACGCCCTCCCCAAAATCACGCCCTCACTTCTCCGGCAGATTGAGCCGGATATGCAATTCGCGAAGCTGCTTCGGCGTGACGTCGGACGGCGCGCCCATCAGCAGGTCTTCCGCGCGCTGGTTCATCGGGAACAGCGAAATCTCGCGCAGGTTGGTGGTGCCGCACAACAGCATGACGATGCGGTCGACGCCGGCCGCCATGCCGCCATGCGGCGGCGCGCCGTACTGGAACGCGCGATACATGCCGCCGAAGCGCTCGATCACGGTTTCCTCGCCGTAGCCGGCGATCTCGAACGCCTTCACCATGGCTTCCGGCTTGTGGTTGCGGATACCGCCCGACGCGATCTCGTAACCGTTGCAGGCGATGTCGTACTGGAACGCCTTGATGGTCAGTGGGTCCTGCGTGGTCAGCGCCTCGAGGCCGCCCTGCGGCATCGAGAACGGGTTGTGCGAGAAGTCGACCTTCTTGTCTTCCTCGTTGTATTCGTACATCGGGAAATCGACGATCCACGCCAGCGCGAACTGATCCTTGTCGATCAGGTTCAATTCCTCGCCGACCTTGGTGCGCGCGAGTCCCGCGAACTTCCAGAATTTTGCCGGATCGCCGGCGACGAAGAACGCGGCATCGCCGGCCTTGAGGCCAAGCTGCGCGCGAATGGCTTCGGTGCGCTCCGCGCCGATGTTGTTGGCGAGCGGGCCTGCACCCTCACCTCCCTCGCGCCACATGATGTAGCCGAGGCCGGGCTGGCCCTCGCCTTGCGCCCACGAGTTCATGCGATCGCAGAACGCGCGCGAGCCGCCGCCCGGACCGGGGATCGCCCAGACCTGGTTCTTGCCGTCCTCCAGCATCCGCGCGAACACCTTGAAGCCAGAGCCGCGGAAGTGCTCGGAGACGTCCTGCATCTCCAGCGGATTGCGCAGGTCCGGCTTGTCGGTGCCGTATTTGCGGATGGCATCCGCGAACGGAATGCGCGGCCAGTTCTTGGTGACCTTCTTGCCCTTGGCGAAATCCTCGAACACGCCGGTGATCACCGGCTCCATCGCCGCGAACACATCGTCCTGGGTGACGAAGCTCATCTCGACGTCGAGCTGATAGAACTCGCCCGGCAGGCGGTCGGCGCGCGGGTCCTCGTCGCGGAAGCACGGCGCGATCTGGAAGTAACGGTCGAAGCCGGACATCATCAGCAGTTGCTTGTACTGCTGCGGCGCCTGCGGCAGCGCGTAGAACTTGCCGGGATGAATGCGCGACGGCACCAGAAAGTCGCGCGCGCCTTCCGGCGACGAGGCGGTGAGGATCGGGGTCTGGAATTCGAAGAAGCCTTGCTCCTTCATGCGCCGGCGCATCGAATCGACGATGGCGCCGCGGGTCATGATGTTCTGGTGCAGCTTCTCGCGGCGCAGGTCGAGGAAGCGGTACTTCAGCCGGGTATCTTCCGGATATTCCAGTTCGCCGAACACCGGCAGCGGCAGCTCGGCGGCCTCGCCCAGCACCTCGATCTCGTTGATGAAGACCTCGACCGCGCCGGTCGGCAGGTCCGGATTGTCGGTGCCCTCGGGGCGCCGGCGCACCTTGCCGTCGATCCGCACCACCCATTCCGCGCGCAGCCGCTCGGCGTCCTTGAACGCCGGCGAATCCGGATCCGCGACGCACTGGGTCAGGCCGTAATGGTCGCGCAGATCGATGAAGAGCAAGCCACCATGGTCGCGGATGCGGTGACACCAGCCCGACAGCCGAACGGTCTGGTCGATATTGGCGTCGCGCAACGCGCCGCAGGTATGGGAGCGATAACGGTGCATGGAATTCCCAAAAATACGTCAGAGGATGCGGAATCGCGAGGCTTAAGCAACCCGGCAGGAGGCCACGGTTTACCCGAGCGCGGGAGGCCCGGCAACCGTAGTGGACGGCTCGGCGGAACCTGTCGCGGCCGGTATAGAACCGGTCTAGAACAAGCCTGTTCCGCGCCGAAAGCGGGGCGACAACCGCACCAAGACGCGTTATTCACCGCCGATGGACCTGATCACCACCACCACTGAGCTCGCCGCCCTCTGCGACCGCCTCGCCCGCCACCCCTTCATCACCGTCGACACCGAATTTCTGCGGGAAACCACCTATTTCCCCCAGCTCTGCGTGCTGCAGATGGCCAGCGCCGAGGAATCGGCCGTGGTCGATGCGCTGGCCGAGGGCATCGACCTCGCGCCGTTCTTCGCGCTGATGGCCAACGAGACGGTGCTGAAAGTCTTCCACGCCGCCCGTCAGGATATCGAAATCGTCTGGCATCTCGCCGGCATCGTTCCGCATCCGGTGTTCGATACCCAGGTCGCGGCCATGGTGCTGGGCTATGGCGACAGCATCGCCTACGACCAGTTGGTCGAGCGGATCACAGGCCACCGGCCCGACAAGACCCACCGCTTCACCGACTGGTCGCTGCGTCCGTTATCTGAAGCGCAGATCCGCTACGCCGAAGGCGACGTCACCCATCTGCGCGAAGTCTTCATCGCGCTCGATGCCGATCTCAAGAAGCGCGGCCGCAGCGACTGGGTCAGCGAGGAGATGGAGATCCTGACCTCGCCGAAAACCTACGACTGCGATCCGGCCCGCGCCTGGGAGCGGCTGAAAAGCCGGGTCCGCAAGCCGAAGGAACTGGCCGTGCTGATGGAAGTCGCCGCCTGGCGCGAGAGCGAGGCGCAGAGCCGCAACGTGCCGCGCTCCCGCATTCTGAAGGACGACGCCATCGGCGACATCGCCACCCATGCTCCCACCAGCCTTGAGCGGCTGGCCAACCTGCGCTCGCTGCCGAAAGGGTTCGAGCGCTCGAAATGGGGCGCCGACATCCTCGCGGCGGTGCAGCGCGGCCTCGGCCGCGATCCGCACCACCTGCCCAAGCTCGACAAGCCCCGTCACCACGGCAATGGCTCCGCCACCGTCGAACTGCTCAAGGTGCTGCTGCGGATGACCTCCGAGCGCTACGCGGTCGCCAGCAAGGTGATCGCCACGGTCGATGACCTCGAGCAGATCGCCGCCGATGACCACGCCGACGTCGGCGCGCTCAAGGGCTGGCGACGCGAACTGTTCGGGGACGCCGCCCTCGCCCTCAAGCATGGCCGGCTGGCGCTGGCAATGGAAAAAGGCCGGGTCATCCGGGTCGACCGCCCCTGAATTCCGTCTTTCAGGGCGCCCTAATCTAGCCCAGAAACGGTCACTGTATCGCCGCAGGAATCCCGGGCGATTTTGAGCTGCGCGGCGGGGCTATTTCCGCACGATGCCGCCGGACCGTCCGACCAGCTTGGCGAGCTGCTTGAAGCGGCCGCCGGCGCGGTCCGCCACCAGATCCACCATGCGGTGCTCGAAGATCAGGAACAGCTTGCGTCCCTTGCTGCGGAAATGCGTCGCCGGCAACACGCCGGGCCGCGCCGCCGAAATCAGATGCGCAACACGGAATGCGGCGCCGAGAATGCGCGCGCGTTCCAGCATCGCCGGCGTGACCAGCGCGCGCACCAGTGGCGGCGACTCGTTTTCCTCGCGCAGCCCGGCGTAACGATAGAATACTGCAAGCGCGACAAATGCCCGGCCTTGATGGGTGATCGCGCCGAAGTTGCCGTGACAGACGAGATTGAACGTCTGTTCGCCGCGATAGTCCGGATGGACGCGCCAGCCGATATCGGAGAGAAGGCAGGCGACGTGACGCAGCCTCCGCTCCTCCGGCGTCTCCGACAGCTTGGCGATTTTCACGAAGCGATCGGTCCACGCAATCAATTCCTGCGCATGGCGCGCCGAACGCGACAGCAGCTCGTTCAAGGTCTGCGCCGCGCATTCGAGACCGTCGCGCGCGCGCTCGGCCGGCGGCAGCATCTCGTAGAGCAGACCTTCGCGGACTCCATATGTCGAGAACACGATGGTCTTGGGCTTGGCGATGCGGATGATGTGCTCGAGCACAAGCGCCGCATATGCCAACAGCGGCTGGCGTGCGTCGGCAACAACCTCGATATCGGCCAGCACGTTCGCCGCTGCGAAGCGGCGCAGACGGCGCACGAATGATAAGGCTTCGTCCGCCGGAATCGAATAGCCGTGCATCACCTTCAGCGGATAGCCGCTTTGAATGATGTGGATGCGCGCCAGCGCACGCCAGGTGCCGCCTACGGCATAGAACGTGCGATCCTTGCCGGCGACGAGTTGCGGCGCGCGCGCCAGCTCATCGCGCACGATACGGTCGGCACGCTTGAGCGACTTCTGCGATGCGTCCTGCAGAGCCAGGCTGCCAAGCGGCAGCGTCATGCCCGTGCGCAGACGATTGCCGCGGATGTCGGTGAGCTCCAACGATCCGCCGCCAAGATCGCCGACAATGCCGTTGGGCTTGTAGACGCCCGACACAACACCAAGCGCCGAAAGCTGCGCTTCGCGTTTGCCGGAAAGAATGGTGATCGGAACGCCGCAGATGCGCTCGGCATGCGCGATGAACTCGGGGCCGTTGCGCGCGTCGCGACAGGCCGCGGTGGCAACCGCATGAACGCGTCCGACCTTCATCAACTTGCACAGCGCGCGAAAACGCCGCAGCGCGTTCAGAGCTTTGGTGACTGCGTCGGCTGCAAGAAGGCCCGTGGTCTGCACCTCGCGGCCAAGTCCGCACAGTGCCTTCTCGTTGAAGATCGAAACGAGATTGCGCGCCAGCGATTCATAGACCACGAGACGAACGGAGTTCGAGCCGATGTCGATGACCGCCACGCTGGATGCGCGCTTACCATTTCGCACCTTCACGCGGCGGGTCCTCTAAGAGGATGCTTGCCGTTCCGATTTGCGCGTAAGCCGGCGCGGCGACGATTCCTTGAGTGACTTTCCACGGCCAGACAAACTCGGATTGGTCATGAAGTAATTGTGCAGGTTAAAGGGCTCCTCACCCTTGGCCGCTTTCATACGCGTTGACGATCCATCCGGCAATAACTGCCAGCTCTGCTCGTTGTCCTTCAGATTCGCGACCATGATCTGCTCGAGAACCTGCTGATGCACCGTGGGATTTTGCAGCGGGCACAGCACTTCGACACGCCGGTCGAGGTTCCGCGGCATCATGTCGGCCGATGAAATATACACAGCGGCTTTCGGTCCCGGCATCGCATAGCCCATGCCGAAACAATAGATTCGGCCATGCTCGAGGAATCGGCCGATGATCGATTTCACGCGGATGTTGTCGGACAGGCCGGCGACGCCGGGCCGCAGGCAGCAGATGCCGCGCACTACGAGTTCGATCGGGACGCCGGCCTGCGAGGCCGCATAGAGCGCATCGATGATCTCAGGATCGACCAGCGCATTCATCTTCATCCAGATAGCCGACGGCTTGCCTTGCCGCGCGAATGCGATCTCGCCCTGGATATGATCGAGAATGCGCTTGCGCAGCGTCAGCGGCGATACCGCCATTTTCTCGATGTCACTCGGTTCGGCATAGCCGGTGATATAATTGAATACGCGCGCCACATCGCGGCCGATAATCGGGTCCGATGTGAAATAGGAAAGGTCGGTGTAGATGCGCGCGGTCACCGGATGATAGTTGCCGGTGCCGGTGTGCACATAAGTCGTGAGGCTACCGGCCTCGCGCCTCACCACCAGCGACAGTTTCGCGTGCGTCTTCAGTTCGAGGAAGCCATAAACGACCTGCACGCCGGCACGCTCGAGATCGCGCGCCCAGCGGATGTTGGCTTCTTCGTCGAACCGCGCCTTCAGTTCGACCAGCGCGGTTACCGATTTACCCGCTTCGGCCGCTTCGACCAGCGCGCGCACGATCGGCGAGTCGCGCGAGGTGCGGTACAATGTCTGCTTGATCGCAACCACGTCGGGATCCCGCGCCGCCTGCTGTAAGAACTGCACGACGACGTCGAACGATTCATAAGGATGGTGGACGATCAGATCCTTCTGCCGGATCGCCGCGAAGATGTCGCCGCCGTGATCGCGCACGCGCTCCGGATGGCGGGGCACATATGGCACGAATTCCAGATCGGGGCGATCGAGACGGGTCAGTTGCGACAGCTCATTCATCGCCAGCACGCCGTCGACCAGCAATACTTCGTCGTCGGCGGTCGCGAGCGCGCGCTGCACGAAAGCGCGCAGCTCTTCCGGCATGGTTGCTTCGACTTCCAACCGGATCACCGACCCGCGCCGACGTCGCTTCAGGGCGGTTTCGAACAACCGCACCAGGTCTTCGGCCTCTTCCTCGATTTCCAGTTCGCTGTCGCGCAGAACGCGAAATGCGCCCTGCCCCTTCACGACATAACCCGGGAAAAGCCGCGCGACGAAGAGGCCGGTGGCCTGCTCCAGGGTCATGAGCCGAACGGATGCATCCTTGCCGTTCTGCGGCAGGCGGATGAAGCGATCGATCTTGCTCGGCATGCGGATCAACGCGTTCATCGGCTTGCCGTCGGCGACACGCACGAGGTGCAGCGCGACAGTGAAGCCAAGGCTCGGAATGAACGGGAACGGATGCGCCGGATCGATCGCGAGCGGCGTCAATAATGGAAAGATGTTGTGCAGGAAATGATCCTCGACCCAGGCGCGCTCGGTCTTCGTTGCATCCTTGCCGTCAACCAGGACGATACCGACCTCGGTGAGGCTAGCGCGCAAATCGCGCCAGATCGCCTGCTGATCGATCGCCAGGCGCGATACGGTCTCGTTGATGACCCCGAGTTGTTCGGCCGGCGTCAGTCCGTCGGGGCTGCGTTCGAGAATGCCTTCGCGCACCTGCGCCTTGATGCCGGCCACGCGGACCATAAAGAATTCATCAAGGTTGTTGGCGGAAATCGAGAGAAAACGAACGCGCTCAAGGAGCGGATGGCCGGTATTGACCGACTCTTCCAATACCCGACGATTGAAATGCAGCCAGGACAGCTCCCGATTGATGTAGCGTTCGGGACTGGAGGCGATCGAGGGCAGCGCTTCAGAATGTGAGCTTTCTTCTTTTATTACAACGGCTTGTGTGGCATCCATCGACCGATATCCAAATCCAACGGGGCAATCCGCCGCCCGCGCCGACCATGTTCCATCGACATGACAATTCAATGACATGGATCGACCGGGATCAAGCCGCCGTCACATAAGCCGTTCCCTGATCAAGCGAGACATCTCGTCTCAGTCGTCCGCTCGACTGCGGGCTACTCGTCTGACGGCCCCTCGCTCTGCCGCAGCACATCGGCTGCGAGCGCCCGCGTGATTGGCCGTCCCAGCCGCAACGACTCCGTATCGAGCCGCTCGACGGCGCGCCTGGCCGCGACAAAGGATCGCTCGATACGGCTCGCCACATAACTGACCGTCGCCTCGTCAAGCTGGATCTGCCGGTCCATGCCGAATTTGACGATCAGCGCACGAAACATCCCATCGTCGGGTTGGGTCAGCGTAACGACCGGCAGCGCACGAAGTCTCGAGCGCAGATCGCGCAGTCCGATATCGAACGCCGCCGGCGGCTGACGCCCCGTCAGCAGCACGAAAGCTTCTTGCTCGCGGGCAAGATTGAGCAGGTGAAAGAGCGCCCGCTCGTCGATTGTTGTCGGATCGAGATCCTCGACCACCAGCGCGCCCGTCGCCAGTTCGGCCGGCACCGTTGCGGCCGTCAAGGCGTGAGCAGCGGTCGCCCGCGCGCCCGCCTCGCTTGCCCAGATCGCCGCAAGATGGCTTTTGCCCGAACCTTCCGCGCCGACCAGCATCATGACGCGGCTCGGCCAATCGGGCCAACTGTCGATCAGCGCCAACCCCGCGGCATTGCAGGGACCGTCCAGAAAATCATCGCGCGACAGACTCTCGGCATGCGGCAAGGCAAACGCAAGCTGACGCGGTGGAGCACTGACTGACACGCACTAACTCCGTTCCGGCGGCGCCGGCATAAACGCCGTTAGCCGCTCGGTTCGATGGTGCTCATATGACGCACCCATTCCACCATATAAAAGGCCACTGATAGCAACGTAAGGACGGTGACGCACGTCATCAGGATCAATTCATAGGGCGCAGAGCCGAAATTGAATCCGAGCGCCGCCAGCACCAGCGCGGCCAGGGCCACCTGGGCAAAGGTGTTCAGCTTCGAGATCATCAACGGCTTCATTGGCATCGGCTTGCCGAACAACCATGAAATAATCACGGCGCCAACGATCATGATGTCCCGTGAGACCACGAGAATGACGATCCAGCGCGGAAACGCGCCCCAGATGCCGAGCGCCACATAGATCGAGACAAGAAGTGCCTTGTCCGCCAGCGGATCGAGCAACGCGCCGAGTTCGCTGGCCATGTTGAAGCGCTTGGCCAAGAACCCATCGACGGCATCGCTCACACCCGCCACAATGAAAATCCCGAATGCGATCTTCATTTGCCCGGAGGCGATGGCCCAGACAATCACCGGAACCAACAGAATGCGGATGAGCGTGATGATGTTGGGGATGCTCACGGGGCGTTCCGGGCTTTTGCCAGTCTCGACAAGGAGTTGGAGCCGCCACGGCGGCAATCGGTTACGGTCATTGCACGTCTGTGCACAGTATATGCAGCCGTAGCTTGCCGAACCATTGCGCACGGCAAGAATTCGACGTAACCACCGTTGAAATCCTCGTTTTCCCCGCCGCACCGTACCGGTGCACCGCGGAACCGCCAGGACAGATTGACACATGACCGATCAAAGGAAGGGGCTGACCTACGCTGACGCCGGCGTCGATATCGACGCCGGCAACCGGCTGGTCGACCTGATCAAGCCAATGGTCCGAGCCACCGCGCGCGCCGGCGCCGATGCCGAGATCGGCGGTTTTGGAGGCTTGTTCGACCTCAAGGCCGCCGGGTTCAAAGACCCGGTCCTGGTTGCCGCGACCGATGGCGTCGGCACCAAGGTCAAGATCGCCATCGAGACCGGCATCCATGGCGGCATCGGCATCGATCTGGTGGCGATGTCGGTGAACGATCTCGTTGTGCAGGGCGCCGAGCCGCTGTTCTTCCTCGACTACTTCGCCTGCGGCAAGCTTGATCCCGACGTCGCGGCGGCGATCGTCGCCGGCATCGCCGAGGGCTGCCGGGAGTCTGGCTGTGCGCTGATCGGGGGCGAGACCGCGGAAATGCCGGGCCTGTACAAGGACGGCGACTATGACCTCGCCGGCTTTGCCGTTGGAGCTGCGGAACGCGGTACGCTGCTGCCGGGGCGCGACATTGCCGCCGGAGACGTGGTGATCGGGTTGGCGTCCTCCGGCGTTCACTCCAACGGCTTCTCGCTGGTGCGCAAAATCGTTGAGAAATCGGGCCTCGGCTTTGAGGCTCCGGCCCCGTTCGCACCGGTATTGACGCTCGGCGCCGCGCTGCTGACCCCGACGCGGCTTTACGTCAAATCCTGCCTTCGCGCGATCCGCGACGTCGGCGGCGTCAAGGGATTGGCTCATATCACCGGGGGCGGCTTTACCGACAACATTCCGCGTGTCTTGCCAAAACAGCTCGGCGTGCGCATCGATCTCGCCGAATTGCCGGTGCTGCCCGTCTTCAGGTGGCTGGCGCAGGTCGGCGACATCGCCGAACTGGAATTGCTGCGGACGTTCAACTGCGGCATCGGCATGATCGTCATTGCCGCACCTGACGCTGCGGGTGCCGTCATGGACAGCTTCCGGGCCAGCGGCGAAACCGTCGTCCAGCTCGGCAATGTTGTCGAGAGCGGCGACGGTGAGCGCGTCATCTATGACGGGCACCTCAATCTCTCATGGTAGCCGCTGTGAAACGACGCGTTGCCATTCTGATTTCAGGCCGCGGCTCCAACATGGCTGCGCTGATCAAGGCGGCATCAGAACCGGACTTTCCCGCCGAAATCGCCGTTGTCCTGTCCAATAAGCCGGAGGCCGCCGGCCTGGCGAAGGCGAAAGCCGCCGGAGTTGCGACGCTGGTGATCGACAGCGCGCCCTTCGGCAAGGACCGCGCCGCCTTTGAAGCCGCGCTGCAGACCGCACTCGACGAGCACCGGATCGACCTGGTCTGCCTCGGCGGCTTCATGCGCATCCTGACGACGGAATTCGTCAACCGATGGTCCGGCCGGATGATCAACATTCATCCATCTCTGCTGCCTTCGTTCCGCGGTCTCGATCCGCACGGCCAGGCGCTGCGCGCCGGCGTCAAGATTTCCGGAGCCACCGTGCATTTCGTAACGCCGGAAACCGACGCTGGCCCGATCATCATGCAAGGCGCCGTCGCCGTGCGCGACGACGACACGCCTGAGACGCTCGCTGCGCGAGTGCTGGAGGTCGAGCATCGGATCTATCCGGATGCTTTGCGTCTGGTCGCCGGGGGCAGCACACGGATCGACGGGGATGTTTGCAGAACCACGGCGGATGGCAGTCCCGACGATACGCTGATCTCGCCAGCGGTCATCTGAACCGCAGGCGATTCCCTTCGAACCAGCAAGGACAATAGAATGGCGAAGGTTGCGATTGTCGGATGTGGCGCGATGGGATCGGTCTACGCCGCGCTGATGGCCGATGCAGGCCACGAGGTTTATGCCGTCACGCTATGGCCCGACCACGCCACGGCGATGGCGGCCAACGGCTTGCGCTGCGAAGGCGCCAGCGGCGACCGCACCGTTCGCCTGCACGCCTCCACCACGACCGATGGCATCGGCGTCTGCGATCTCGTGATCATCGCCACCAAAGCTTTCGATGTCGAAGCCGCGGCGCGCGCAAGCCGGCCCCTGCTCGGCCATGACACCGTGGTGCAATCAATTCAGAATGGACTCGGCTCACCCGAAATCGCTGCACCGATCGTTGGTCCCGATCGCCTCGCGGTCGGCGTGGTCGGCGGCTTCGGCGCCTCGATCCGCGCTCCCGGCCATGTCCATCACAATGGCATGGAGATGATCCGCTTCGGCGCATTCGCCGGTCTGCCGCAATCGCGCCTGCGGGCTTCGGCGACGGTCTGGGAATCGTCCGGCTTCAAGGTCACGCTGTTCGACGATATCCACCGCATGGTCTGGGAAAAGTTGATCATGAACGTCACCTTTTCGGCAACCTGCTGTACGACCGGGCTGACGATTGGCGAAGTCATGGCGGACGCCGATGCGTGGCCGGTGGCGCGGGGCTGCGCGGAAGAAGCAGTGGCCGTTGCCAAAGCTTCCGGCATCCGGCTCGACGTCGGAGATCCGATCGAACACATCCGCAAGCTCGGTGGCAAGATCCCCCATGCCAAGCCGTCAATGCTGCTGGACTATGAGGCGGGCCGCCGCTGCGAGATCGATGCGATTAACGGCTCCATTCCGCGGCTTGGCGCACCGCTCGGCGTGCCGACGCCCGTCAACACGACGCTGGTCCGCGTGGTCAAAGCCCGCGAGCGACGCTTTTTCTGAAGCCCTACGCGCTGTCGAACGCCGCAGCAGCCAGCTACTCGGCGCTGGACGGCAGGTCCTTCCGTTCGCCGACCGCGAGCCGTTCGAGCTTGCGGCGCCGCCAGATCGAGCCGAGGACCAGAACGATCACGATTCCGATCAGGCCGCATGCGATCTCCGCGAGTTCACTCTTGAACTCGAAATGGGAGCCAGCCTGGCCGCGGAACGCCATATCGATCTTCAGCGACACCGCGCCTGCGAGAATCTGCGTCAGTGTCGAATGCAGTCCCGGATCGGTGGCGATAACATTGCCCGCGATCCAGCCGAGCAACGCCGCGCCGGCCCAGACCAGCGCCGGAAACCGCGTCAGCAAAGCCATGATTATGGCGGCGCCGGCGATAATCAGCGGAATGCTGACGGCGAGCCCGAAGATCAGTAGCGCGGCGTTGCCTTTCGCCGCCGCTGCGATGGCGATCACATTGTCCAGGCTCATGACAACGTCGGCGACCACAATGATCTGAATCGCGCCAATCAGGCTCGCGGCAGCCTTGATGCCTTCGCCCTCGTCTTCATCATCCGGGACCAGCAGTTTGGCCGCGATCACCAGCAGTGCCAATCCGCCGATCAATTTCAGATAGGGCAACACCATCAGCGTCGCCACGATGCCGGTGAAGATGACCCGCATCAGAACCGCGGCGCCTGCGCCGAGGATCATGCCCCAAAATCGCTGCCGCTCCTGCAGCCCGCGGCAGGCCAGCGCGATCACCAGAGCGTTGTCGCCTGACAGTAGAATATCGATCCAGATGATCTGGCCGACGGCGATCCAGAACGCCGGATCGTGCGCTTCCTTCTCAAAATCGGTGACGATCGCGCCGAGTGTCGAAGGATCAAAGATTTGCAGGATCCAATCCACCGCCAACCCTTTCGCCGATCACCAGATGCAGATCTGCATCGTCATCATCGCGCCATCGGACGCAACGTTCGTGCCCCAAGGCTCAACCCGCCGGGATCATCCCCCACCTGGCTTTTGTTGAGGTCAAGCCGCAAGGCACGGCTTGAGTTGCAAATTCACCAGCAGTGATTGGCTGAAACAGACCGCAAGCGGACTGTCGGATCATAGAAGATAGCAGCCTTCGGCAGAAAATGCCGAAGGCTGCTTCACCTGTCAAAACTCGCTGGCTCAGAGATGCGCGAGTGCGCTCAGCCGACGATCTCATTTCCCGAGAAGAACTGCGCGATTTCAATCGCGGCGGTCTCCGCGGCATCGGAACCATGCACCGAGTTCTCGCCGATCGACTTGGCGTGAAGCTTGCGGATGGTGCCTTCGGCGGCCTTGGACGGATCGGTCGCGCCCATCACTTCGCGATACTTGGCGATGGCGCCCTCACCTTCCAGCACCTGGACCACCACGGGTCCGGAGGTCATGAAGTCGACCAACTCCCCGAAAAACGGGCGCTCTTTATGCACGGCGTAGAACGTCTGGGCCTGCTCGCGGGTCATGCGAATACGCTTTTGGCCGACGATCCGAAGCCCTGCCTTCTCGATCAGCGCATTGATCGCGCCGGTCAGATTACGCTCGGTGGCGTCGGGCTTGATGATCGAAAAGGTCCGTTCAATCGCCATATGTCTTCGTCCTTGCAACAACATGGAGGGAAGTTGCGGGGCTTATATCGACGTCACTCTTTCCGGGCAAGGTGACATTTCCGGCCAGCATTCCATCCATCCCGGCGATCTCGGCAGCGAACCCTTGCGTGCGCTAGATCACACTGCTGCCGTCCCTCCCTGAACGGAGCTCGCCGGGGACGCGACCCATCTGCAGGCACGACGCCTTCGAGAATGTCTCGATATCCACGACGACGCATTCCGCGTCCCCTGCAACAGGAGAAGACAATGTTGAAGAAGTTCGCCCTGGCCTTCGTCGCCGCTGCATCGCTGAGCGCCGCAGCGCTCGTCCCTGGCACCGCTTCCGCCGGTGGTTTCGGCCATCATCACCATGGCTTTCATCATCATCACGGCTTTCACGGCCACATCCATCGCTTCCACGGACCTCGAATTTACGTCGGCAGTCCGGTCTACTATGCGGGCGATGGCTGCATGGTGCGTCGGCTGGTCCCGACCTCCCATGGTCCGCGGTGGCGCTGGGTGAACCGCTGCTACTGACGACACTTGAGACAAGCGGCCCGGCGGCCCAGCCGCCGGGTTTCCTTGCGCAGAGTTGCAGGACGGATTGCTATTCAGTCAATTTTTACTAAAAGAGCAACCGGCCGGCGAGAGATGAAACTATTGTGACATATTTCGCTTATCCCATCGTCTCTTATCTGAATAAGGCGAATGGAACCGGAGATGGCGGATCAATCGACCAACGACCGCGGCGACTCCCTCGACCGCGCGACGAGCGCGTCAATTCGCCGTGCCATCGGCGAAAAGCTGCTGGGGACCATTTCCACGGAACTATCGGATATTCCTCCTCGCCTCCAGTCCCTGCTCGCGGCCATGCAGCGACAGGAAGATCAGCAGCGGATCGAGGTCGGCTCATCCGGCTGATCCGGCATTCTCAAGACCCCCAGCGGTCGACGCTTGCGTTTAACACCGTCTCCGGTGAAAAGCCGGAATGCTCTCACTGAACAACATTTCGGTCCGGATCGCCGGACGGCTCCTGATCGATCAGAGCACGGTGCAGATCGTGCCGGGCGCGCGCGTCGGCTTCGTCGGCCGCAACGGCGTCGGCAAATCGACCCTCTTTCACGCCATCCGCGGCGACCTGCCGCTCGAAGCCGGCAGTATCTCAGTGCCGCCGCGATGGCGCATCGGCAGCCTTGCCCAGGAGGCGCCGAACGGCCCCGAAAGCCTTCTCAATGTGGTGTTGAAGGCAGACATCGAACGCGACTCCTTGTTCCGCGAGGCCGAAACCGCGCAGGATCCGCTTCGCATCGCGGAGATTCAAACGCGGCTCGCCGATATCGATGCGCATTCGGCGCCGGCCCGTGCGGCCGCCATCCTGAGCGGCCTCGGCTTTTCGACGGCGGACCAGGGGCGCGCCTGTCAGGAGTTCTCGGGCGGCTGGCGCATGCGCGTGGCATTGGCGGCGACATTGTTTGCCGCTCCCGATCTGCTGCTGCTCGATGAACCGACCAACTATCTCGATCTTGAGGGAACACTGTGGCTCGAGGATCACCTCGCCAATTATCCGCGCACCGTGATCGTCATCAGCCACGACCGCGACCTGCTCGACAGTTCGGTCGATCAGATCCTGCATCTCGATCACGGCAAGCTGACGCTCTACAAGGGCGGCTATTCGTCTTTCGAGGCGCAGCGCGCGGAGCGCGAGATGCTGGATGCCAAGCAGGCCAAGCGACAACAGGAGCAGCGCCAGCGGCTGCAGGACTTTGTCGATCGCTTCAAGGCCAAAGCGTCGAAAGCGCGTCAAGCCCAATCGCGCATCAAGATGCTGGAACGCATGAAACCGGTCACCGCACTGGTGAGGCAGGACGTTCACGAGATCACGTTCCCCACTCCTGAGAAAACGCTGTCGCCGCCGATCATTGCCCTTGATGGCGTGGCCGTCGGCTATGATCCCGACAAACCGGTGCTGAATCGCGTGACGTTGCGCATCGACAACGACGATCGCATTGCACTGCTCGGCGCCAACGGCAACGGCAAGTCCACGCTGGTGAAGCTTTTGGCTGGCAAGCTGTCGCCATTTTCCGGCAAGGTGGTCCGCGCCGACAAACTGTCGATCGGCTACTTCGCCCAGCATCAGACCGATGAACTCGATCTGATGGGATCGCCCTATGATCATGTTCGCCGGCTGATGCCGGATGCGCCCGAATCCAAGGTTCGCACACGCGTCGGCGCCATCGGATTTTCAGGAAAGGCTGGCGATACGCTGGTTAAAAATCTGTCGGGTGGCGAAAAGGCGCGTTTGCTGCTGGGCCTCGCGACGTTCTTCGCCCCGAACATGATCATTCTCGACGAACCGACGAACCATCTGGATATCGACAGCCGCGCGGCTCTTGCCGAAGCCATCAACGCATTTCCAGGCGCGGTCATCATGGTTTCACACGATCGCTATCTGATCGAGGCTTGCGCCGAACGGCTCTGGGTGGTCGCGGACCGCACTGTTTCGAACTACGACGATGACCTCGACAGCTATCGCCGCATCGTCCTCTCGGCGCGCGGAGGCCATGATGCGTCCTCGCGCGAACGCCCGCGCGACGTTCGCGGACGGGACAAGATTACTCGCATACGACAGGAGAAGCGAAGCTCTCCGAGGCAACGGGTTCTGGAGGCGGAGACTGAGATCGCACGCATCACGGACATTCTTGCCAAAGTGGATGCGGCACTCGCGCTGCCCGACTTGTATCAGCGCGATCCCAAACAGGCGGCCCAGCTCGGCAAGGCGCGCAGCGCTGCTGCGATTGCACTGGAGCGGGCAGAAGATGAATGGCTCGCGGCCACCGCCGAGTTGGAAGAGTCGATCACTTAGCTAGGAGCAGCCGTCTGGCTGCACGCGTGCGATCTCGCTCGATCGAACGATGTGAACCGGGTCAGGTGGCGTGTCGCTTCTTGGCCGGACGCGACCGCGTCGGTTTTGGCGATGCCGCCGGCTCCGGCACACGTTCGATAGAGCTCAGACGGCCGGACCGGAACGTATAGATTCCGGCGCGCGGACCTTTCGCATAAGTCAGGACTGCAATGCGCTCGCCACCAGGGCCGGTCGACAGACTAACATTGTCCGGAGCGCCGGCGCCCCGTGCCACATCGCATTCCGTGTGGCCCAGCGCCACATGTCCGGTTGATGCCGGCAGCGCCGCGCCAGGTCCGTCAGCCATCGCGTTCGCCTCGGTTGGCGCCGTCATGCCCGGACACTGCCCCTCGGCCGAGATCAGATCTTCCGGCGTCACCGGCTTGTTGGGTGTCAGCGGTGGCGTCTCGATCGAGACGTTCTTGTTGAAGACCCGGCCCGCCCGGGAGAACCATTCAGCGTCCTTGGAAACCAGGTCGCTGGAGAAAACGTCGGACATGCTTGCCCCGGCGCAGCCGGCCAGGAGCGGACCGATCACGGCCACGGCGAGCAAAACATTACGCTGTGAGGACGAACAACTTCGCACGATAAATCCGAAGAACCCCAATCCGAAACAGTGTCGACCACTGATTTACGGCACCACCATGACAAGCACGAAGCTTGCAGCCACTTTGGATCACACCGGCTGCCGATATCGTTAAATATTTAACAATATTATTCCCGACGCTGCCACCGTCCCCGCTCGTCGGCTTGCCAATATGTGACGTCGAACCCCCGCGCCTTGCCGTCCTTCCAGGCAGTTCGCGCACCGGCGACGGCCTCGTCGTCTTCGCCGTTGAACATCAGCACCACCCGCTCGTAGCGCTCGGCGTCGGCTGGAAGCCCCGCACAATCAACGAGGAAGCGGATTTGAGCCTCGTTGGGATTGGTCTCCGCAGCCGCGATGACGATCGGCTGATCGTGAGCGTCAGCGGTCCGCCAGGTCACGTGCGGAAGGAATGAATCTTCACGATAGGTCCACAGATGTGCATCCAGGGCCTCAGCACGCTCTTCCGACGCCGTCTGCACCACGGCCCGCCAACCTCGCTGAAGCGACTTCTCAAGTAATGACGGCAAGACACTCTCTACGCTCATATTTATGAGGTGATAGAATAGAACTTCCGTCATCGCTTTGCTTCGTAATGCTCAGCTACGAGCCGTTCCAGCAACCGGACGCCGAAACCGGAGCCCCAACTCTGGTTGATGTCCGTCTTCGGAGCGCCCATTGCTGTTCCGGCGATATCGAGGTGAGCCCATGGTGTCCCATCCACGAAACGCTGCAGGAACTGAGCGGCCGTGATCGATCCTCCGTGCCGACCGCCGGTGTTCTTCATATCGGCAAACTGGGAATCGATCAGCTTGTCGTATTCGGGGCCGAGCGGCATACGCCAAACGCGCTCGCCCGTTGCCTGCCCCGCCTCGCTCAAACGCTGCGCGAGTTGATCATTGTTCGAGAACAATCCGGCATATTCGGTGCCGAGCGCCACCATGATGGCACCGGTCAGTGTTGCGAGGTCGACCATGCACTTGGGCTTGAACTTCGTGGCGACGTACCAAAGGACATCCGCCAGCACCAAACGCCCCTCCGCGTCGGTGTTGATGATCTCGATCGTCTGTCCCGACATCGAGGTGACGATATCGCCGGGGCGCTGGGCGTTGCCGTCCGGCATGTTCTCAACGAGCCCGATGGCGCCGACCGCATTGACCTTGGCCTTCCTGGCGGCCAGCGCGTGCATCAACCCGACAACACAGGCCGCCCCACCCATATCGCCCTTCATCTCTTCCATGTTGCCGGCCGGCTTGATCGAAATGCCGCCCGTATCAAAGCAGACGCCCTTGCCGACGAACGCAATCGGCGCATCGCCGCGTTTGCCGCCATTCCATCGCATGACAACCATTCGGCTCGGCTGACTCGATCCCTGCCCGACCCCGAGCAGCGCGCCCATCTTGAGCTTCGTCATCGCCTTGACGTCGAGCACCTCGACAGTCACACCAAGCTTCCGCAGCAAGCTGGCCCGGCGGGCGAACTCGACCGGAAACAGGACATTCGGCGGCTCATTGACCAACTCGCGTGCCAGAAGCACGCCGTCAGCGACGTGGCTTTGGGGCGCAAAAGCTTTCCGGGCGGACGCAACGTCAGCAACCGCCATCGCGACCTCGGTCCGGCCCGCATCGTTCTCGCTGTCCTTCTTCTTGGTCTTGTAGCGATCGAACTTGTAGGCGCGCAGTTGCATCCCAATCGCGACCGAGGCGGCTTGAACAGACGTCATCGCCCCAGAAGGCAATTCGCACATCACCGTCGCCGCACGATCGGATGCGCCGACCTTGCCGCCCGCGACGCCTCCCAGTTTCAGCAAATCTTTCTCTGCAAGGCCGTCGCCTTTGCCGATTCCGATCACAACGAGGCGCTCGGCCCGCAGTCCCTCCGGCGCGAGAATATCGAGTACGGCGCCGAGCTTGGCCTTGAAGCGATTTGCGGCGGCCGCGCGCTTGACGATTCCGGCCGCATTTCCCAGGGCCTTCCGCGTCGCTGGTCCGAGCTTCAACGTATCGTCGCAAAACACGACGAGAGGGCCGCGCGCGACGGTTGAAAACGGGACGAAGCCGAACTTCGGGGCCACAGGCATTATACATTCCTCCACTGCCGCTTGCATGAACCGCCACGTCGGCGTGCCTTACACGCGCGGCTACCGTTCTTGGTTGCAACAACCGATCCGTCAAGGTCAATTCGAAGACCTATCATCTTCCGCGGCCTCTTGCGGATCACCGCCGCCTGAGACCCTTGATTGTCGACACGTTGTTAACGATACCCAGGGCGCGCCACTGCACAGCCATTTTGTTGCCCGAACAAGGCGGTGGTATGGGACGATAATCTGGTAGTGTCTTTATCCCGACACGGCCCGTTGGGGGATTCGTCTGCGAATCCGGGTCATGTCGTGGTCCTGAGACACAGGATGGGGATAGCTCTGCCCGATGGGATCCATCGACAAGTACATTGTCCGGACGACGCTCGCGTCGTTTGCGGTCGTCTTGGTCAGCCTCACGGGCGTGATCTGGATTACGCAGGCGCTGCGCGGCATCGACCTGATGACCAGTCAGGGCCAGACAATCATGACGTTTCTGGGTATCACCAGTCTGGTGATACCTGCGCTCGTCCTCATCATTGCGCCGATCGCCCTGATGATCGCGGTGTCGCATACGCTCAACAAGCTCGCGACCGACTCTGAAATCATCGTCATGAATGCCGCCGGCCTTTCGCCCATTCGGCTGTTCCGGCCGTTTCTGATCGCGACGGCGATCGTGGCGCTCGGCGTAGCTTTCATCGCCGCCTATCTTGCTCCTGACGGGATGCGGCGGATCAAGCAATGGGACGCGGAAATCACCGCCGACGTCCTCGCCAATATTCTGCAGCCGGGTCGCTTCTCGCAACTCGAGCAGAACCTGACGATTCGAATTCGGGAGCGGCTACCTGGCGGCGTGCTCGCCGGTGTCTTCGTCGATGACAGCCGCGATCCGAAGGAGCGCGTCAGCATCATGGCCGACCGCGGCACGGTGCTGAAAAACGAACGAGGCTCGTTCTTGGTCTTGCAGGACGGTCATCTCGAGCGTTTCGAGGCCACCAAGCGTGACCCGATTCTCGTGTCGTTCGAACGCTACGCCTTCGACATGTCGAAGTTCTCGAATCGCAGCAGCGGCATCACCTATGGCATTCGTGAACGCTATCTTTGGGAGCTGATGTCACCGGATCCTGAAGATCCGATGTACAAGCAATTGCCCGGACAATTCTTCGCCGACCTTCACGACCGTCTGATGTCGCCGCTGTATCCGTTCGCATTCGCGGCGATTACCTTTGCGTTCCTGGGGACCCCGCGCACGACCCGTCAAAGCCGGAGTTTTTCGATCGGCGCGTCGGTTCTTGCCGTGTTCGGCATTCGCATGATCGGATTTGCATGCTCAGTCATGGCCGTGAAGTCACCCATAGCTGCCCTATTCCAGTATCTCATGCTTTTCGCCGCCATCGGCGGAAGCATCTGGATCATTCTGCGTGGCGTGGTCATCGAACCGCCGGCAGCAGTGGTTGAAGCCATCAATCGATCGAACGCCCGCTTGCTTCGTCTTATAGGACGTCCGGCCACGACATGAGCATGCTGATCAACACCCTCGGCCGATATTTTGCCGGACGCTTCCTGGTGTCCGCGGTCGGCGTGTTTGCCAGCATCTTCATTCTGCTGGTCCTCGTCGATTACATCGAGATGGTGCGCCGAACTTCGAACCTGGTCTCAGCATCCGCGATCATGGTCGCGCAGACCTCGCTGTTCCGTGTTCCACAGCTCCTCGAAAAGCTGACGCCCTTCTGCGTCCTCATCGGAGCCATGACCTGCTATCTCGCGCTTTCGCGCCGGCTTGAACTGGTGGTCGCACGCGCCGCGGGAGTTTCCGCCTGGCAATTCATCGCGCCCGCGCTGGCAAGCGCGCTTGCGCTCGGAGTTGTGGCAACGACGATCTACAACCCCGTTTCCGCTGATTTGCGCGAGCGCTCGAAGCAAATGGAGGCGGAGCTCTTCGGCAGTGCTCCCGGAGGCGGCCTGCAAGAGGCCACCGGCTTCTGGATCAATCAGATCAATGCCGACGGACAAGCCATCATCAATGCAGCCCGAAGCGAACAGCAGGGATTGCGCCTGACCGGCCTCACCGTGTTCCGGTTCGACACGGCCAATCGGTTCGTCGAACGAATCGAGGCCAAGGAAGCGCGGCTGGAACAAGGATACTGGGTGTTTCGAGAGGTAAGAAGGTACTCTCTTGATTCTGCTCCCGTGCTTCAGGACACGTTCAATTTGCCCACCAGCCTGACCCCTGCGCAGGTCCGCAACAGCTTTTCGACGCCTGAAACCGTGTCATTTTGGCAACTACCGTCCTACATCAAATCATCGGAAAATTCGGGGCTGGCCAGCGCCGGATATCGCTTGCAGTATCAAAAGCTTGTAGCTCAGCCCTTTTTGCTGGTAGCCATGGTGCTTCTGGCCGCTTCCGTCAGCTTGCGGTTCTTTCGATTTGGTGGCGTCCAGAAGATGGTTTTGAGTGGCGTCGGCTCAGGCTTTCTGCTCTATGTGCTTTCCAAGGTAACTGAAGATTTGAGCAAGGCCGAATTGATGCATCCGATCGCTGCCGCATGGCTGCCCGTCTGCGTGGGTGGTCTGACCGGCTTTTTGGCCTTGTTATATCAGGAGGACGGGTAGTGGCAGACGTCGCCACCCGCCAGGGGCATTTGACTGCTGTGACGCCGCGCACCCCGTTGCGCAGCAATCGGTCGCGCGTGCCCGCATGGATCATCGCCGTCAGCCTGATTTCGGGCATTGCAGGCCTTCATCTGACCTGCACGCCTGCGGCTGCGCAGGGTTTCACCTATAACACTCCGCACACGCGTCCGACGCCGCCGCCCCCACCGGCGAGCAGCAATGGCCAGATGCTCGTGCAGGCGACCGAAGTCGATTACGACTATAACAACTCGCAGGTGTCCGCCGTCGGCAACGTCCAGATCTTCTACAATGGCACGTCGCTGGAGGCCGACAAGGTCACCTATGACCAGAAGACCAAGCGGCTTCATGCTCAGGGCAATGTTCGTCTCACCGACGCTGACGGCAAGATCACCTATGCCAACATGCTCGATCTGAGCGACGACTATCGCGACGGCTTTGTCGACTCCCTCCGTGTCGATACCCCTGATCAGACCCGGATGGCCGCGACCCGAGCCGATCGCACCAAGGGCAACTACACCGTCTTCCAGAATGGCGTTTACACCGCCTGCGCCGCATGTCGCGACAATCCAAAAAAGCCGCCGCTCTGGCAGGTGAAGGGTGCCCGCATCATTCACGACCAGAACGATAAGATGCTGTATTTCGAGGATGCCAAGCTGGAATTCTTCGGCGTCCCGTTGGCGTATCTGCCGTATTTCTCGACGCCTGACCCGACCGTCAAGCGTAAGAGCGGCTTCCTGATGCCGGGCTTCTCCAATACGACGGAGCTTGGCTATGGCGTCAGCATCCCGTTCTATTGGGCCATCGCACCCGACATGGATGCGACCTTCGCACCGCGCTTCACCACGCGCCAGGGCGTTCTGATGCAGGCTGAATTCCAGCAACGGCTGATCGACGGCGCCTATCGCATCCGGGCCTATGGCATCAGCCAGGAAGACCCCAAGGCGTTTGCGGGGCTGCCCGGCGACCGTGACTTGCGCGGCGGCATCGAGACCAAGGGTCAGTTCGCCATCAATGACCGCTGGTCCTGGGGCTGGGATGGTGTCGCGCTGTCGGACTACGCGTTCCTGACCGACTACCGGCTCTCGCAGTATCGCGATCCGATGGCCGCGTTCCTAAGCCTGCCGACCGAAGCAATCTCGCAGCTCTACCTGACCGGCGTCGGCAATCGCAGCTATTTTGATGCGCGCGCGATCTATTACCTGAGCCTGTCGGGTAACCAGTCGCAGGTGCCGATCGTCGCACCCGTGATCGACTATTCGAATGTCTTCAACCGTCCGATTCTCGGCGGCGAGGTGAGCTATAAGACCAATTTCACCAGCCTGACGCGCGACGTGGCGGCGTTTGATTCCCTGACAAATCCTGTCGGACCTCGCATGACGGACATTGCCTCGTGCATGTCTGCGACCACGGTCCTGCAATCGGCCGATCCAGCCGCGAAGTTGCGCGATGCCTGCCTGTTGCGCGGCATCCCTGGCACCTACTCTCGCCTAACGGCCGAAGCGCAGTGGCGGCGCTCTTTCACGGACTCGATCGGCCAGATCTGGACGCCGTTCGCTTCGATCCGCGCCGATGCGATCAACGCTTCGATCAGCAATCAGCCCGGCGTGTCCAATTTTCTGCCGACCGGCGACACCAACGACATCCGCTGGATGCCTACTGTCGGCCTCGAATATCGTTACCCGTTCATCAACGTTCAGCCGTGGGGAACGACCACCATCGAGCCGATCGCGCAGATTATCGCCCGCCCCAACGAGCAGTATGCGGGACGGTTGCCGAACGAAGATGCGCAGAGCATGATCTTCGACACCAGCAACCTGTTCAGCGTCGACAAGTTCTCCGGCTATGACCGCGTGGAAGGCGGCGGACGGGCCAATGTAGGCGTGCAAGCTACGATGCAGTTCGACCAGGGTGGCACGGTCAAGGCGATGTTCGGCCAATCCTATCACCTGTTCGGCCTGAACTCGTTCGCGGTGGCCGACGCTACCAACACAGCGGTTGATTCCGGCCTGCAGAAAACCGCATCGGATTATGTCGCGAGCATCGCATATGCGCCGAACCGGACCTATACGTTCAGTTCGCGGGCCCGCTTCGATGAAGCAACCGGCAGCGTTCAGCGGCTGGAAATCGAGGGGCGCGCCAACTTCGATCGCTGGTCGGTCAGCATGATGTACGGCGACTACGCGCCGCAGCCCGAGCTTGGCTATCTCAATCGTCGCTCCGGTATTCTGGGGACCGGTTCGATCAAGGTGGCATCCAACTGGGTCGCCACCGGCGCCGCCCGCTTCAATCTCGAGAATAACGCGATCGACACCTACGCCGTCGGCTTCGGCTATGTCGACGACTGCTTCGTCCTCGGCGTGAACTACATCACCAACTACTCGTATTCATCGATCACCAGCGGCCTTCCGCCACAGCTTAGCCATGCTGTCATGCTGCAACTGGGTCTGCGGACTTTGGGACAGACTTCGGCCGGCGCTGGCGGAAACGGCGTTTATTAAACTCGCGCTGTTCGTTCGGTCGCGATGTTCCAAGTTCGACAGACGACCATTTAGCCGGAAAGCACATCAGATCCGATATGGTGACTTTTTCGCTTCGCCTGCCATTCCTGATTTTCAGTTTTGCGGTTGCCATTTCCGCCGCCACTGGCGTTACACCGGTGCAGGCCCAATCAGTGGCAGCGATGGTCAATGGCGAACCCATCACCAATTTCGATGTCGACCAGCGCATGCGGCTGATGGCGCTGTCCAACCAGAAAGCCAACCGTAAGCAGGTCCTCGAAGAACTGATCGACGAGAAGGTCAAGATCAAGGAAGCCAAGAAGTATGGCGTCGATCCCACCAGCGCCGACCTTGACGGGTCCTACGCGACGATGGCCCAGCGTATGCGGATGTCGGCCGACCAGCTCACCCATATGCTGAACAGCCGGGGCATTCGTCCTGCGACCCTGCGAAACCGGATCAAGGCCGAGATGGTCTGGGGCAGTCTCGTCCGAGGTCGCTTTAAAGACAGTCTGATGGTGTCGGATAGAGCGGTGCGAGCAGCATCGGGTGACCTCTCCGACGGCAAGGTCGAGGGCAATAACTTCGAATATCAGATGCGGCCCGTCGTCCTGGTGGTCCCACGTGGCTCGCCGGCATCGGCTATCGACATGAGGAAGAAAGAGGCCGAAGCGCTGCGTGGTCGGGTGCAGAGTTGCGATGAGGCAAATACGCTATTCCGGTCGATGCGTAATGCCACTATTCGCGATACCGTCGTGAAGACATCTGCCGATCTGCCGCAGGCGCTCCGCGACCTGCTCGACAAGACCCCCGTGGGGCACCTGACCGCTCCTGAGGTCACGCGGCAGGGTATCGAAATGGTGGCGCTTTGCTCGCGCAAACCGACCAGTGGCGACACGCCGCAGCAGCGGCAAATTCGTGAGAAGCTCTACACGCAGAAATACGAGGCGCGATCGAAAGCCTATCTGGAGGACCTGCGCAAAGCTGCCATGATCGAGTATCGCTGATTTGATCCTCGCGCATCTCGCGACACAGGGTCGGCCAGTCGGGAGCATCGGCCGCTTCGTCCAGCCGAACTTAGGCAACTTTGTTGATTGAGGCCGGTTCTCTCACGGCGAAAACGCTGTAAATTCCGGACCACCAGCGTCGACCCTTAGCGTTGACTATGACGTGCGGCCCGACCGCGGTAGAACGAGACCTCCCTTGATCGAAACGCGGCGCGCCCACAGATGCTGAAGCCTCTCGCATTGACGATCGGTGAAGCCGCCGGCATCGGGCCGGACATCACCATCGCCGCCTGGCAACGGCGTGTCGAATCCAGAATTCCGCCATTCTACGTGATCGCAGACGCGGAGTTCATCGTCAGACGCGCGCAACTGCTCGACGCCGAAATTCCCATCGCGATGGTTCGTCCCGAAGAAGCGATTTCGGCATTTGAGCGCGCCCTCCCCGTCGTCGATGTCGGTCTGTCGATCACAGCGCCCCCCGCGCACCCGGATTCTACGAGCGCGCCGGCCGCCATTGGCTCCATTCACCAGGCGGTCAATGACGTCAAGGCCGGTCGAGCGGCGGCCGTTGTGACCAATCCGATCGCCAAGAACGTCCTCTATGACGCGGGCTTCGAACACCCCGGTCATACTGAGTTTCTCGCCGAACTTGCCGCCGAAGGCGGCGTCGTGCCGCATCCGGTGATGCTGTTGTGGTCGCCGACCCTCGCGGTCGTGCCCGTCACCATTCATGTCGCGTTACGCGAGGCCATCAATCAGCTTTCGACCGATCTGATTGTCATGACGTCGCGCATTCTGACCGCCGATCTGATCCGGCGCTTCGGGATTGCGCGGCCGCGGCTGGCGATCGCCGGCCTCAATCCACATGCCGGCGAAGGCGGCGCAATCGGCCATGAGGATCAGACCATCGTCACGCCGGCGGTGGACATTCTGCGTGCTGAAGGAATTGACGCCCGCGGCCCTCTCCCCGCCGACACCATGTTTCATGCGGCCGCCCGCCGCACCTATGATTGCGCTGTCTGCATGTATCACGACCAAGCTCTGATACCGATCAAGACCCTCGCCTTCGACGACGGTGTCAACGTTACCCTCGGCCTGCCCTTTGTCCGTACGTCTCCGGACCACGGCACGGCATTCGACATTGCCGGCAGCGGACAGGCCAATCCCTCTAGTTTAATCGCGGCGCTCAAGCTGGCTGCGCGCATGGCGACATTCCACGAATGAGCGCCATCGACGATCTTCCGCCGCTCCGGGAAGTGATCAAACGCCACCAATTGTCGGCCCGAAAATCTCTTGGCCAGAATTTTCTGCTCGATCTCAATTTGACAGCGCGCATTGCGCGAGCCGTCGGTCCACTGGAAGAAGCCACCGTCATCGAGATTGGTCCGGGTCCCGGCGGGCTCACCCGTGCCTTGCTCGCCCTCGGCGCCAAACGTGTCATCGCCATCGAGCGGGACGAGCGCGCGCTAGCGCCGCTGCAAGAGATTGCGGCTCACTATCCGGGGCGCCTCGACATCATCTGCGCGGACGCCATGACTTTTGATCCGCGACCGCTGCTGGGTCAGCGGCGCGCCAAGATCGTTGCCAATCTGCCCTACAACATCGCCACTGCTTTGCTGATCGGATGGCTCTCTGTTGAGCCTTGGCCGCCCTGGTACGACATCATGGTGCTGATGTTCCAGCGCGAGGTCGCGGAACGGATCGTGGCTCAGGAGGGCACGGAGGCCTATGGACGGCTAGCGGTCCTCGCCAACTGGCGCACCGAAACCAAGATTCTCTTCGACATCTCGCGCGCCGCTTTCGTACCGCCGCCGAAGGTGACCTCATCGGTCGTCCGCCTGATACCACGTGCGGAGCCGCTGCCATGCGATCGCAAAGCCTTGGAGCAGGTTGCCGCGGCCGCCTTCGGGCAGCGCCGCAAAATGCTGCGGCAAAGCCTCAAGTCTCTCGGCGCCGATCCGGCACGCTTGGCGGCAGCCGCCGCTATCGACCCGACCCGCCGCGCCGAAACTATTCCGCTCGCCGGCTTTGTTGCCATGGCGCGCGAATTGGCCAATATACGCGCGGAAAATATGCAAGCGACCTAAGGAGGATATGCCATGGTGCAAATGCGCCGACAATCGTTGGTTAAGTTCGATGCGCCGTTGTGCGAAACCATCGTCGAGACACCGAAGCCTCAAGGTCGCGAGGTTCTGGTCCGGATCGAGCGCTGCGGGTTATGCCATTCGGATTTGCACATTCAGGACGGCTACGCGGACCTCGGCAACGGCAAGCGCCTTGACACCACCCGTGGCATGACCCTCCCCTTCACGCTGGGACATGAGATCGCGGGCGTCGTGGACGAGGTCGGCCCCGATGCTCCGCGCGACCTAATCGGGAAGAAATTTGCGGTGTTTCCCTGGATCGGCTGCGGAAACTGCAACGACTGCCTCAATGGCGATGAGAATCTTTGCATCAAGAACCGCTTTCTCGGCGTCTCGATCGACGGCGGCTTTGCCAGCCACGTTTTGGTGCCGGACGCAAAATATCTGCTCGCCTATGACCCGCTCCCGATCAATCTCGCCGCAACACTGATGTGCTCCGGCGTAACCGCTTACGGTGCGCTGAAGCGCCTGGTCGATCGTCCGCGCCAGCGCAACCTGCTGCTGATTGGCTTGGGCGGGGTCGGCATGATGGGCCTGTCCTTTGCAAAAGCCATGTTCAAACAGGACATCACGGTCGCTGATCTGAGCCCCGCGGCCCGCGAAACCGCACTGAAGAATGGCGCCGCGGTTGCATATGATCCGGCCGAACCGGATGTCGCCAAGCGCATGGTGAAGGAGACCGGCGGCGGTTTCGACGCCATCGTCGATTTCGCCGGCAACGAAAAATCCATGAACTTTGCGGTCTCCACCCTCGCACGCGGCGGCAAGATCGTGGTGTCCGGCCTAATGGGCGGCAACTTCAGCCTGCCGATGGTACAGTGGATCTACAAGCGCATGACGGTCGAAGGCTTTATGGTCGGGACCTTGGCCGAAGCGCGCGAGCTGATGGATCTGGCACGCGCCGGAAAAATCCAGCCGCCTCCGATCAAGGAGGAACCGATGAGCGATGTGCAAAAGTGGATCGATCAATTGCGGGCGGGCAAGGTTGTCGGCCGCATCATGCTCTGCAACTAGGACACGCGTATGCGTCGTTTATTGAGGGCGACGCAGGTATCGCACGTGATTGATGCCCACCTCGCCGGCTGCATCTCGCGCAGCCGGCATCACAACGTTCCAGGTGCGCGTCGCGCCTCAATTAAGCCTCATCCGATCCGGATTTGCGGCGCATTGAGACCCAACTTGTCGTCGAAAACGCTGCCACGACATCGTGAGCGTTCGAGTGACATTGGAGGGCATCAATGCGACATCAGACCATCACAAGAGCGGGGATTGTGATTCTCAGTCTCGTCGCAACCAGCGTGGCTTTCGCGGCGCCCGAGGCAGAGACATCGAATGCAGCCGTTGACGAATGCCTGTCTTCGCCGAAGATGGGCGAAACCCCTCCCGGTGGGCATTGGTACTACCGCACGGACCGCGTGAAAAAGCGCAAATGCTGGTATCTTGGCGAGGTGTCGTCGAAAACACGCAAGCATGCTGATGCGGCTCCGGCTCATTCCGAAGCATTGGCCGAACCAACTGCGAAGGAGACGAAATCCTCAACCAAAGAGGCCCGCGCCGAAATGAACGGGGCAGCCGCACCTGCCGATGGCAGGCTGTCAAACTCGGTCTGGCCGACACCCTCGTCGGACAGCCCTGCAGAAAGCCGGCAAACGGATACGCACAACGGCGCCACGCCGCCTTCCGCAACTCCGCCGAATCCACAGTCACAGCCACAGGTGGCCGACGCAAGCGTCTTCGCTCCGCCGACAGCACTTGCTCCTCAAGACACTTCAACTGCCACGCCATATGGCACGGCTGCAGCAACGATATCGACGCCGACGCCGACGCCGCAATCCGCGGAAGGAACAACCGAAGCTCCCGCAGCCACAGTCGCACCGGCTGCATCCGAATCCGCCTCCGACGGAAGTTCGGTCCCAATGCTCTTGGCAGCGCTGACCTGCGCACTGGGCTTTGCCGCCATCCTGGCCGGCATCGTCATGAAGATCTTTGCGCGGACGCGCGAGGTGAAAATATCTGAAGGGAGCGATCGCACCACGCGCCGCGATATTTGGAGCGAGGTCGTGCCGGATGCGATGCCGCAACCCTATCCGTCCATGTCAACGCCGGTGGACCTCGATGCGGTCAGCGGCACGCCAGTGTCCCGCCACGAGGCCGAGGTCGAACAATTGCTCGGCAGATCCTCGCGCCGAAAGGTTGCCTGATCCGATGCGTCTTTACTTCGCACCAAAGCGATAGAGAAATCTTTATCGCTCGAGTTGCTTCTGCAGTTCACGGACAAAGGCCGTCAAGCCCGTGCGGCGCTCGCGTTTGAGGCGCTCCGCCTTGAGGATCGACTGCACTTCGGCGAAAGCCTGCTCTACTGTCTGATTAATCACGATATAGTCATACTCCGCCCAATGGCTCATCTCATGGGCGGCGCGGCTCATCCGGCCGCGAATGACGTCGTCGGAATCCTGCGCGCGGGTATGCAAGCGCTTCTCAAGATCTTGTGCCGTCGGCGGCAGGATGAAAACGCTGACGACATCCTTGCCCGCTTTCTCGCGAAGTTGCTGCGTTCCCTGCCAATCGATATCAAAAAGGACGTCCTGTCCTTGCGAGAGCGCGGCCTCGACCGGCGCGCGCGGCGTACCATAACCGTTGTCGAACACGGTCGCCCATTCGAGCAATTCGCCGCTATGGGCCATCTCCTGGAAGCGCGCCTGATCAACGAAAAAATAGTCGTGACCATCGCGTTCGCCAGGCCGCATCGACCGTGTCGTCACCGAGATCGACATTCGAAGACCTGCCACACGCTCGATCAGCAGGCGCGAGAGCGTGGTCTTTCCAGCTCCTGACGGCGAGGACAGCACGAACATCAGTCCGCGCCGCTCCACTCCATCCGTCCCGTGTTCGCCCACCCCCGTCATACATCACTCCAGATTCTGCACCTGCTCGCGAAACTGCTCGACGACGTTCTTCATTTCCAAACCGGTGTTGGTCAATTCCAGATCATTGGACTTCGAGCAGCAGGTATTGACCTCCCGGTTGAATTCCTGCGCGAGGAAATCCAGTCGTCGTCCGACCGGACCGCCTTTGCGCAAGAGATCGCGCGCCTGCGAGATGTGAGAGGCGATACGGTCCAGCTCCTCACGTATGTCCGCCTTGGTCGCCATCAACAGCGCTTCCTGATTGAGGCGGTCGGAATCGAAACGATCCGATGCCTCCAGCAGCGCCGCGATCTGTTCGGCAAGTCGTGCCCGGATCGCGTCCGGTTGGCGGCCTGGTGCCTTTTCAGCCTGCGCGGCCAGTTGTTCGATCTGGTCCAGTCGCTGATTCAGAATCTCACCCAGGGTCGTGCCTTCGCGCTTACGCATCTCGACCAGATTGACGAGGGCATTCTCGAAGGCGGCGGAGACAGCGATGCGAGCCGCCTGCTCTTCGGCCTCGTCGGCCTCGGGCTCGGCAACTTCAATGACACCCTTAATGGAGAGCAGTCCATCGATGCTCGGCGCAACCGCATCGATCCTGCCGGCAAGCTGGCCGGCAATTTTGACCACTGCCGCAAGCACATCCTCATTCACGCGAATGCTGGAGGTCGTGCTGCTGCGCTTGATGTTCAGATTGGCATAAACTGTCCCGCGCGACAGCAACTCGGTAGCGCGTTTGCGCGCCGTCAGTTCGACGTCATCCCACCCGGCGGGCAAACGCATCCGGAAGTCGAGCCCCTTGGCATTGACCGATTTCAACTCCCATTCGAAGGTATAAGGTCCGCTCGTGCCGTGGCTTCGGGCAAAACCGGTCATGCTCGACAGCGCCATCGCGTGACAAACTCCAGTTTCGAAAAATCAGGATACGTCGATCAGAGGTTGCCAATATAGCGTGCTTTCACGCGACGATGATACTGGATTGCGCCGACAAACGGATCGCGAAAGGGGCGAATGTCATGCGGCACGAGACGCCGGACGGGCGTGCCACGGACGAGGCGACCGACACATTGCGCAGCAAAGAGCCGCGTGCCGACATGCGTAAAACTAACGCCGCTCCGACCGTGACGACCGATGGTTTGACTTCTGCGATCCCTTCGCCTTCGGAGCGGCGCTGGCCGCGGCCGGAGCCTGCGGCTCGGAGGTAGCAGATTTTTCAGCACCGGCATCCGAAGCAGCTGATCCCGTCGGCCCTTCCTCAGGAGGTTCTACCGTGTCGTTCTGAATCTGTTTCTCGAGCGTACGCAGCCGCGCAACGTTCTTCTGGTGTTGCTCGTAGGTTTCCGTGAAGGTGTGCCCGCCCGTTCCATCAGCGACGAAGAACAGATCGCGTGTTCTCGCCGGGTTCGCGGTGGCTTCGAGGGACGCTCGTCCCGGATTGGCAATCGGCCCCGGCGGCAGGCCCTCAATTACATAGGTGTTGTAGGGCGACGGCTGTTGAATCTCGCTGCGTTTGATGGGGCGTCCAAGCGTCCCCTTGCCGCCAACGAGTCCATAAATAATGGTCGGGTCCGACTGCAGCTTCATCTTCTTCTGCAGCCGATTGATGAAAACCGCGGCGACGCGGCTCCGCTCGTCAGGCTTGCTGGTTTCCTTCTCGACGATCGAAGCCAGCGTCACCAGTTGCTCCGGTGACTTCAGCGGAAGATCACGATTGCGCCGCTCCCACACGTCGGCAAGAACGCGGCGCTGCGCCTGCTGCATGCGCGCGATCACCTGCTCACGCTGAGCCCCGCGCGGAAACTTGTAGGTTTCCGGCAACAGCGAACCCTCACTCGGAATGGCGTGAATCGCGCCGGAGAAAATCTCGTTCTCGGTGATCCGGGCGACGATCTGCTCCGAAGTCAGCCCTTCCGGAATCGTGATGGAGTGCTGCACCACCTTGCCTTCGACGATGGTGCCGATCACGTCGCGCAGGCTGGCATTCTTGGTGAAGAGATATTCGCCTGGCTTGAGATCCGAGCGGGCCTTCAAAGCGAAGACGCTGCCAATGAACGCCCATCGATTATTGTCGATCACGCCCTCGCGCTGCAGAATATCGGCAATATCCGACATGCCGGAGCGTTGCGGAATGTTGACGACCTTGTCCTGCTCGAGCGGTCCCGGCGCTTCGATCTTCTGCTTGCCGTAGACGTACAGTCCGCCACCGCCAATCATCACCAGCAGCAGAAGGGTGAAGATGGCGTTTCCGACAATAACAAACGGATTGCGGGCACGGTCGGACCGCTTGGGCGGCGGCGGAACCTGCTCCGGCTCGAGGGCAGCGCGCGGGCTACGTGGGGAAATGGGTGATCTCTCACTCATGCAAGCTGGATCCCGTCGGCTCGATCACGACCTCATGCCGTCATCAGCATTAAAGCATATCGCTGTCAGGTACGAAGCGGATCTCAAATCCTGTCATGCTTCGCGCGAAGAATAAATCACGATCATCCGGATCATTCGACCCTAAATATCGCGATATCCCGGTTCGCGCACTGCATCACATCAGTCGACTATGCCACACGTGAACGCTGGCTGTTTCGCTGAGATCGGTACAGCCGCGAATGGCGCTGCCAGGATTCGAGGCTGAATACGGCGAAACGGAGGACGCGACGGCGCGCCGGATCAATTCGTCACGCGCCGCACGATGACAGATGCGTTGGTGCCCCCGAAGCCGAACGAATTCGACAGCGCGACATTGATCTCCCGTGCGCGAGGCTTCCACGGGACCAGATCGATCGACGTCTCCACCGATGGCGCATCGAGATTGATCGTCGGCGGGGCGACGTTGTCGCGAATCGCCAGAATGGAAAAGATCGCTTCAATCGCCCCGGCCGCTCCCAACAGGTGACCGGTCGATGATTTGGTCGAGGACATCGATGCCTTGGAGGCCGCGTTGCCCAACAGGCGCTGCGCCGCCCCCAGCTCGATCTCGTCGCCGAGCGGCGTCGAGGTGCCGTGCGCATTGATATAATCGATGTCGGCAGCACTGATGCCGGCACGCTTCAGCGCCGCGGTCATGCAACGAAATGCCCCGTCGCCGTCGGGCGTCGGCGCGGTGATGTGATAAGCATCGCCGGACAGCCCGTATCCGATCACCTCGGCATAGATCTTCGCGCCGCGGCGCTTCGCATGCTCGTACTCCTCAAGCACGACCACACCGGCGCCCTCGCCCATGACGAATCCGTCACGGTCCTTGTCGTAAGGACGCGATGCCTTCTGCGGCGTGTCGTTGAAGCCTGTCGAGAGGGCGCGCAATGCGCAGAAACCCGCCATTCCGAGACGGCAGATCGGCGATTCGCTTCCGCCCGCCACCATCACCTCGGCATCGCCCAATGCGATCAGACGGCTGGCATCGCCGATGGCATGTGCCCCCGTTGAGCAAGCCGTGACCACCGAATGGTTCGGCCCCTTGAGGCCGTGCTCGATTGAAACATAGCCCGATGCCAGATTGATCAGGCGGCCCGGAATGAAGAATGGCGACAGTTTGCGCGGCCCCCGCTCCTTTACCAGCACCGCAGCATCGGCAATGCCGGATAGTCCGCCGATACCCGAACCGATCAGGGTGCCGGTGGCGCAGCGGTCGTCTTCGGTCGAGGGATGCCAGTCGGCATCGTCGAGGGCCTGGCGGGCCGCGGCCAACGCGAAGACGATGAAGTCGTCCACCTTGCGCTGGTCCTTCGGCTCCATCCATTGATCGGCATTGAAGGTGCCGTTGCTGCCATCGCCGCGTGGCACCATACAGGCGATCTGGCTGGGAAGATCGGACACCTCGAAGGTATCGATCTTCCTGGCACCACTCTCGCCGTTGAGAATGCGTTTCCAGGTCGGTTCAACGCCACAGCCAAGCGGCGTAACCATGCCCAGGCCGGTGACGACGACACGCCTCATAGTCCAGCACTCCAACTCACATGAGCTATCCACAGCAAGAAGCCGGTGGACCGCGCGCTCACGACCCGTCCGGCTTCATCAATCCCAAGCTGCGGAGTTAATTTTTCGCGTTCTTCTCGAGGAACTTGGTGGCGTCGCCGACGGTCAGAATGGTTTCCGCCGCGTCATCAGGAATTTCGCAGCCGAACTCTTCTTCGAAAGCCATCACAAGCTCGACGGTGTCCAGACTGTCAGCGCCGAGATCATCGATGAAGCTCGCATTGTCGACCACCTTCTCGGGTTCGACACCAAGGTGCTCCACCACGATCTTCTTAACCCGCTCGCCAATCTCGCTCATCGTTCAACCTCGTGCTTGTTCAATTGACTCGACCGCATGGCGATACGAGCCGTCGTGGTGCTTTAACTCGTTAAGATCCCGTCGTAGCTGCGCTCTGTTCCAATCGCTCCGTCGCAACCCACGGAGACCGGCGAACGACGTCAGGTCCGGCAACGCCAATATACATGGTTTCGGAATCCTGCAATGGCTTCTTTGCCCACCCTGTCGAGGTCCGGTTACCATACTTCCCAAGCCTTGACTATACGGTGCAAGGCCAGCCGATCCATCCGCGCGATAGCCTAAATCATCGCCATTCCGCCATTCACGTGAATGGTCTGTCCGGTGACATAGGCGGCTTCGTTGGAGCTCAGATAAACAGCCGCGGCGGCAATGTCATCGGGCGAGCCGAGTCGTCCAGCGGGAACCTTGGTCAGGATGGCTTCGCGCTGCTTCTCATTCAGCACATCGGTCATCGGCGTGGCGATAAAGCCGGGGGCAATGCAGTTCGCGGTGACATTGCGCCGGGCATATTCCGCCCCGAGTGTCTTGATCATCCCGATCAGGCCGGCTTTCGATGCGGTATAATTGCCCTGGCCCGGGTTACCGGTGACGCCGACCACGGACGTGATGGCAATGATGCGCCCGAAGCGCTTGCGCATCATCAGCTTGGTCGCGGCACGCGTGAGACGGAACGTCGCCGTCAGATTGATCTTGATGACGTCGTCCCAATCTTCGTCGCGCAATTGCACGAACAGATTGTCGCGCGTGATTCCGGCATTGCAGACTAGAATATCGACTTGGCCCATCGCCTTCTCGGCGGCCGGCACCAAGGCCTCGACATCGGCGGTGTCAGCCAGATTGCAGGGCAACACATGGCTCCTGTCGCCGAGTTCGCCGGCGAGTTTTTCGAGCTGCTCACGCCGCGTGCCGGACACAGCCACCGTGGCACCCTGCGCGTGAAGCGCCTTGGCGATCGCTCCGCCAATGCCGCCGCTCGCGCCGGTGACGAGCGCGGTTCTGCCAGTCAAATCGAACATGGAATTCTCCTTGTATCGCTGTGCCACCAATTACGCCTGGCGCGCGGCGGCCAGCGCGTCCTTTGCAGCCGCAATATCATTGGGTCCGCCGATCGCCACACCGACAGCTCCGTCGGCAATCCGCTTGACCAGGCCGCTGAGCACCTTGCCGGCGCCGATTTCGAGAAAGTGGGTCACGCCCTGTCCGGCCATATAGGCGACCGACTCCCGCCAACGCACGGTGCCGGTGACCTGCTCGACGAGACGCTTGCGAATCTCCTCCGGATCGGAGATCGGCGCAGCCAATACGTTGGAGACGAGAGGAACGACCGGCCGATTCACCGTCACATCCGACAGCGCCTTGGCCATGACCTCCGCCGCCGGCTGCATGAGCCGGCAGTGGAACGGCGCGGAGACGGGCAACAGCATCGCACGTTTCGCGCCCTTGCTCTTGGCGATTTCGATCGCCCGCTCGACGGCAGCCTTGTCGCCTGAGACCACCACTTGCCCGCCGCCGTTGTCGTTGGCCGCCTGACAGACATCGTTCTGGGACGCTTCCTGGGCCACCGCGACAGCTGCCTCATAATCGAGCCCCAGCAGCGCCGCCATGGCGCCGACACCGACCGGCACCGCCTTTTGCATGGCGAGACCGCGGGTCCGCAGCAGACGGGCAGTATCGGAAATCGACAGACTGCCGGCCGCCGCCAGCGCCGAGTATTCACCGAGGGAATGTCCGGCCACGAACGCTGCATCTTGCGCCACGGATACTCCCGCCTCGCCTTCGAGCACCCGTAATGTCGCCAGCGACACCGCCATCAAAGCAGGCTGGGCATTCTCGGTGAGCTGGAGGGTTTCCGCAGGGCCTTCCCAGACGGTGGAGCTGAGTTTTTCCCCAAGCGCGGCATCCACCTCGTCAAAGACGGCACGAGCTGGCGGAAAAGCATCGGCCAACGCCTTGCCCATGCCGACCGATTGGGAACCCTGCCCCGGGAAGGTAAATGCTACGGTCATTTGCGCCCCTGAAATCATGAAGTGAGGCCGAAAGACACCGCGGTCGGGCTTTATGTCAAGCAGGCGCCCCTTGCGACCACCCCAATCGTGGCCAGAAACCGCCGATTTACACGGCTTTCCCTTGCAATGGCGGTCAAAATCCGTATAACCCGCGCCATCCGTGGTCCCGGCCGGGAGCTGAACGGACGGTCTCAGCATCTTTTTTATCCAAGATCGTGATGAGATAGGGCCAATCGGTCCGTCGTCCCGTGCTTCCGCCTTCTGAGCGTTCGAGTCCTTTCCGAAGGGGTCGAAGGGCTTGCCGCCGGGAACCGCGCTAACCTTGGAAAGGACATCCATGCCTCTCTATGAGCATGTTTTTCTGGCGCGTCAGGACGCCAGCGCCCAACAGGTCGAGGAGTTGACCACGCAGATCACAGGCGTGATCGAAAGCCTCGGCGGCAAGGTCACGAAGACCGAGAACTGGGGCGTACGTTCGCTCACCTACCGCATCAACAAGAACCGCAAGGCGCATTTCGTGCTGCTGAACATCGACGGCCCCGCTGCGGTGGTCGCCGAGATCGAGCGTCAGGAGCGCATCAACGAAGACATCATCCGTTATCTGACGGTGCGGGTCGAAGAACACGAGGAAGGTCCCTCGGCCATGATGCGCAAAGCCGACCGCGATCGCGACCGTGACGATCGGCCCGGCGGCGGCTTCCGCGGCGATCGCGATGGCGGTTTCCGGGGTGACCGCGGTCCGCGCCGCGGACGCGACGACGATGCTTCCGCTGCTGCGGCTCAGGAGTAAGAATCATGGCTGATGCAGGTGCCCGCCGTCCGTTTTTCCGTCGCCGCAAGACGTGCCCGTTCACGGGGCCGAATGCGCCGAAGATCGACTACAAGGACTCCAAGCTGCTGATGCGTTACGTCTCGGAGCGCGGCAAGATCGTGCCGAGCCGTATCACGGCCGTGTCTGCCAAGAAGCAGCGTGAGCTGGCCCGCGCCATCAAGCGCGCCCGGTTCCTTGGTCTGCTTCCCTACGTGATTCGCTAACGCGATCAATATCGGCCGTGGCGCTTGCGCCACGGCTGCCACTTCAAAACGCTCATAAGGCTTCCGCGACCACCGGTTGCCGACAGTTGGGGCCTCACGGCCCCTAACCGCTCAAAGGGGGCGGGACAGCTCATGACGATTGGCCTTCTCATCGCAATTGCGGCCGGCTGCGCCTCGGCGCTGATGTTCGCCTCGATCAGTTCGGGCGCGATCATCTCGCTGCTGCTGTTCTATCTCGCTCCACTGCCGCTGATGCTGGCCGCGATCGGCTGGGGTCCGACCACCGCCGCAATCGGTGGGGTGGTCGCGAGCATTGGCCTGGGCCTGATCTTCAGCCTGCCCTATGTGATCGCATTTCTTCTGGCGGTGGCGTTGCCCGCGTGGTGGCTGGGCCGCCTGATCCTGCTCGGTCGTCCCACGACGGTGGCAGCGAACTCGAACGATACGGCACCGGCCGATTTGGTCGAATGGTATCCGGTGGGACGCATTCTGGTGTGGATGGCAGGCTTTGCGACGCTCACGACGCTGAGTGCCCTGCTATCCCTCGGCACCGACAGCGAAACCATCACCTCTGGCCTGCGCCGCGGTCTGGGGCGGATCATGCAACTGCCGTCCTCGAATCCGGCGTCGGCCCAGGTCCTCGATGCCCTGGTCACGATCGCGCCCGCCGCGGCCGCGACCATTGCCATGATGACGCTGACATTGAATGTCTGGCTGGCCGGCTACGTCGCACGCGTGTCGGGACGTCTGCGTCGCCCGTGGCCATTGCTGCGCGAGACGGCGATGCCGCCCATGACGTTGGTGGCGCTGTTTGTGGCTCTGGCGCTGTGCTTTGTCGGCGGCCTCTTGGCCATGGTGGCACAAATCGCCGCCGCCGCGATGCTGCTCGGCTACGCTCTCACCGGCTTCGCCGTGCTGCATACCCTCACCTTGGGGTTTAAAAGCCGCGGCATCCTGCTCAGCCTGGCTTATGCCCTCGTTCTCGTCTTCGGCTGGCCGGTCATCGGGATGATCGCCCTCGGTCTTGCCGATGCCTTCTTCGGTATCCGCCAGCGTCATCAACGAGGGCAGCCGCCGACGGCCACTGCTTAGTTCCACATCCAGATCAACTCGAAACAGGAGATATACCATGGAAGTCATTCTTCTCGAACGCGTCGCCAAGCTCGGTCAAATGGGCGAAGTCGTTCGCGTCAAGGACGGATTTGCCCGCAACTTTCTGCTGCCACGCGGCAAGGCTCTGCGCGCCACCGCCGACAACCGCGCCAAGTTCGACGGCATGAAGGCCGAGCTGGAGGCCCGCAATCTCGAGGCCAAAGCTGAAGCGACCAAGGTCGCGGAGAAGATTGACGGCCGCAACGTCATCATCCTGCGTCAGGCGTCGGAGACCGGCCAGCTGTTCGGGTCGGTTTCGGTGCGCGACATCATGGCGTCGTTCGAAAGCGAGGGCGTGATGCTGAGCCGCAGCCAGGTGCTGCTCGACCATCCAATCAAGACCATCGGTCAGCATGGCGTTTCGATTGCCGTCCATCCGGAAGTGGAGGTTTCGGTGAGCGTCACTGTGGCCCGCAGCGCTGATGAGGCGGAGCGCATCAACCGTGGCGAAGATGTCAGCACCCGTCAGGAAGACCTCGACGCCGCAGCTGAAGCGCTGGCTGCCGCCGGTGAGTTCTTCGATCCGGAAGCGCAACACGACGACAACGCTCCGGCGGAATCGCAATAAATCAGCCGCCGCCTGACAACTCGGGGGCCAGATTCGATCCTGACGCTTCAGGTTTGAATCTGGCCCTATCCATCTGTGAAGTTATCGTTTTTCGACAGTATCGGCTGAAGCAGCAATCTCTCCGGAAAGGCGACGCCCTTCCCAAATTCCTGCCGTCAGTCGGCCTTCGGTTCGGCCGCTTTAGGTTCGGACGATTTGGGCTCAGAGCCTTTGGACTCGCCCGAGCTCGCCTCGGATGACTTCGGTGCGGGCGTAACGGCTGGTACCGGGTCAGGACGGAGGCCGCCTTCTTTCCCGCCGCTCGTCTCGGCCTTCGGAGCAGCCGCATCCGACGTCGGTTTGGCCCCGCTTTCGGCGGCCGGCTTTTCTCCAGACCCCGCGTCCTCGCCTGCTGGTTTGCTCTTGCTCTTCGCCCGGCGCTTGGATGGCTTATGCGCGCTACGCCCGTCAGCCTGAGACGCTCCACCCTCGGAGGCAGTTTGCCCCGGCTGCGCATCGTGACGCGGCCGGCGGCGATGCCGGGGCGCGGCGGTCTCCTGAGGCGCCTCGGCTGCCGTCGGACCTGCGGCCCTGCCCCGGCCCGGCCTCTCATTGCCATAGCGCCGGTCGGTCGCACCATTGGCGAGCAGATAGCCGCTCAGCATCGCAGCCATATCGCTGCTGGTGGTGTAATGCTGCCGGAGAAATCCAGGTAGCGCGTTGGGCGGCACGGACTTCACCAGCCCTCGCGGACTCTTGTGACAAACGCTGCAGGCGCCGCGGAAAATCTGTGTCGGGCTTTTCCCTGCCTCGAGATTTTGCGCCCTCGCCGTCGTCGCAACGGACAAACAGAACGCAACTGCCAATGCGGCAGAACCAAGCGTTCGGCCAAACATGCCATCCTCCAGATGTCGCTACTTTCAGAACCGCGAAGCGCATTCTTGCATTGTTGCAACGCAGCAAGTCCAACGTCAACGCGTCAGGGCAGATACGGTCTGCATCCAGATCCGCCGCGGTTAAGGGCTGTGGGACGCTACCAACCGCCGCGGCGTGCTCTTATTATCTGATCGCGTTGCGAATGGAAGCGCTTATCTGATCGCGTTGCGAATGGAAGCGCGCAGATGCAGCAAATCCTCAAGCGCACCAATTTGGGATATCGCGTCTGCACGCAAGGCACTGGAACTTGCCTGCCGCCAGCACTAGTATCTCTCAATGCGCCAGTTTCGCGCACAAGGTTCGCAATCGAAAGACGAATCTGCATCGCTGGCGCTTGTCTGTTCAGCCGTTGGGTGGTGGCGATGGACCGTTTGTTGCAGTTCTTTCTCGATCGATACATTCGTCGCGGTACGATAACCGTGACGACGGCGAGTGGTTATCGCTTCACAAGCGGCGACGGCACCGGACAACCGGTCGCCCTCAGGTTCACGACCCGCGCAGCGCAAAGACATGTCCTTCTCGATCCGGAATTGGCGTTCGGCGAAGTCTACACCAACGGAACCCTGGTCGTAGAGCAAGGCTCCATCGCCGATGTGTTGGCGATCGTACTGGACCAGCCGGACATGATCCCGCGCTGGGCCAAAATTCAATGGTGGATGCGCTATCTGGTCCGCAATATCCAGCAGTTCAATCCCCGCGGCCGGTCCAAGGAGAACGTGGAGCGACACTACGATCTGGACGGCAGGCTGTATTCGCTCTTTCTCGACAGCGACAAACAATACAGTTGCGCTTATTTCGAAACGCCGGAGTCATCGCTGGATGATGCGCAACTGGCAAAGAAACGGCACCTCGCAGCCAAGCTGTTGGTCGCGGACGGCCAGCGGATTCTCGATATCGGCTCTGGCTGGGGCGGGCTTGCGCTTTACCTGAGTGAGATCGCAGCGACCCATGTCACCGGCATCACGCTGTCGCGCGAACAATTCGAAGTCTCGCAAGCCCGCGCCAGCGACCGGCCGAGAGGGACAGCTCCCACCTTCCTGATGCAGGATTACCGCGACGTCCCCGGCCCATTCGATCGCATCATCTCGGTCGGCATGTTCGAGCACGTTGGGGTCGATCACTACGATACGTTCTTCAGGCGATGCTCCGAACTGCTGACCGACGACGGCGTGATGATGCTGCATTCGATCGGTCGGTCCGAAGGACCCGGCATCACCAATCCGTGGATTGCGAAGTATATTTTCCCGGGGGGCTATATTCCTGCCCTGTCGGAAGTCCTCCCCGCCATTGAACGCGCCGGCCTGCTGGTCTGCGACATTGAAATTCTGCGCTTGCACTATGCCGAGACGCTCAAGGCTTGGAGGGAGCGTTTCCTGGCCCGACGCGAGGAAGCCGCGGCGCTTTATGACGAGCGATTTGTCCGTCTCTGGGAATTCTATCTGGCGGCGTCGGAAATGTCGTTCCGCAAACAGAACCTGATGAATTTCCAGATTCAGATTACCAAGCGCCAGGGCATCGTCCCGATGACGCGCGATTACATCATGCGCGAGGAAGCCAGATTGCGCGGCATCGAGCGCGGAAATCGGCCCAAACTGCAGATCGCCGGCGAATAAGAGCCGGCGGCAGGTTCAGTATTCGCGAAGACGTTGTTCTGAGGCGCCTCAGCCGGCCGCGCGAGATGAGCCAAAACGGCACTACGCGCTGCTGAACAGGAAAGCGGCATGCACCGCGACCTGCCATCGTGGACAGCTGCCGTCGATGTCATCGTCGCGACAAGCGACCCCAACCACTCATCCCAGCGTCCCGACAGCGATGTCTGCCCGTTGTGGCTCACGGTCTGCTCCATCCGACTTCAGGTGTCCGAAGTCCGCCACTCAACGCACGACACGTGGCGCCGGTTCCCTGAGTTTAGTCGGATCAGAGCCACAAAGGTTCAGCCAAGCTTGGTCCAGCTGCGCCGGCTATAACAACGGCAGCGTCAACTGGTATAAAGGCAGACGGATTCGTTCCGCACCGTTTTTTGCCTAACGTGTGAATAAGGCAGAAGCCTGCTTCTCCACACCGGCCGCTGGTGCTTGTATCCGGCCAGTTTCCACACACCGAGAGAAACGCCCAGAGACCATGTCGTCCCTTGATTCCAATGTTCTCAAGCTCACCCCTGATGTGGCCAGTCCGACCTATCGGACTGCACCCCATAACATCGAGGCCGAGCAGAGCGTTCTGGGCGCCATCCTGGTCAATAACGACGCCTTCTATCGGGTCTCGGATTTTCTCGAGCCAAAACATTTCTTCGAGCCGATCCACCAGACCATCTACGAGACCGCCGGCAGCCTGATCCGGGCCGGCAAGGTCGCAACGCCAGTCACCTTGAAAACATTCCTTCCCACCGAGATCGATCTGGGTGGCGGCGTGACGGTCGGACAATATCTGGCGCGCTTGGCGGCCGAGGCGACCACGATCATCAACGCCAAGGATTACGGTCAGACGATCTACGAATTATCGCTGCGGCGCGATCTGATCCGCATCGGCGAAGACATGGTCAATGTCGCGTTCGATGCGCCGGTGGATTTCTCCCCGCGCACCCAGATCGAGGATGCCGAGCGGCGCCTGTATGAACTCGCGGAATCCGGACGTTACGACGGCGGCTTCCAAAAGTTCTCGCAAGCCATGAAGGTTGCGCTCGACATGGCAGCCAATGCCTATCAGCGCGACGGCAAGCTGTCGGGCATCGCCACCGGTCTGCGTGACCTCGATGCCCGCATGGGCGGCCTGCAACGCTCCGATCTCGTGGTGCTCGCCGGACGCCCTGGCATGGGCAAGACGGCGCTGGCCACCAACATCGCCTATAATATCGCCCGCGCCTATCGCGGCGAGTTGCAGGCCGACGGCACGATGAAGACCGTCAATGGCGGCATCGTCGGCTTCTTCTCGTGCGAAATGTCGGCAGAACAGCTCGCGACTCGTATCCTGGCCGAGCAGACCGGCATCGCGTCCAGTACGATCCGTCGCGGCGGCATCACTCAAGCCGAGTTCGACAAGATCCGCGATTACACCATCGAGCTCGAGCACCTGCCGCTCTATGTCGACGAAACCGGCGGCCTGTCCATCGCTCAACTCACCGCGCGCGCCCGTCGCCTCAAGCGTCAGCGCGGGCTCGACGTGCTGATGGTGGACTATATCCAGCTTCTTCAGGGCTCTGGCCGCCGTTCCGACAATCGCGTGCAGGAAGTCACCGAGATCACCACGAATCTGAAAGCGCTCGCCAAGGAACTGAACGTTCCCATCATCGCGCTATCGCAGCTCTCGCGTCAGGTCGAGAGCCGCGACGACAAGCGTCCGCAGCTTGCCGACCTGCGTGAATCCGGATCGATCGAACAAGACGCCGACGTGGTGATGTTCGTGTTTCGCGAGGAATACTACCTTCAAAACAAGGAGCCGCGGCCCGGCACACCGGAGCACGAGAAGTGGCAGACCGACATGGACCTCGCCCACGGCAAGGCTGAAGTGATCGTCGCCAAACAGCGGCACGGTCCGACCGGGACCGTCGATCTCCAGTTCGAGGGCCAGTTCACGCGCTTTAGCGATCTTGCTCCCGATAGCAGCCTACCCGACCGCATGTGATCATCCGCCGGATTGAACCGGGACGAGCCGGCGCGTAAGTTCAAAAGGAAGACGCGGCTGGGCCGCCGTTCTCGTGAAGAAAGAGCATCGGCGTCATGAATTCGATTTCGGACACCCTGACGGCGGAGATACCCTCGGCGGCGATGCCGGCTGCACCGTCGGCCGGCGCCGTCCACAAACCTTCCGCCACCGGCGCCGATCCCAATGCCGCCGCGACCGGTATCCTCGCGATTGATCTGGATGCCATCGTTGCGAACTGGCGCACCCTGGAAAGCGTGACTGTACCGGCGGAGTGCGCGGCTGTCGTGAAGGCGAACGCCTATGGTTGCGACACCGACCCAGTGGTTCGGGCGCTGGCGGCTGCCGGCTGCAAGACCTTTTTCGTCGCAACCATCGAGGAAGCGCGCGCCGCCCGTGCGGCCACCAGATCCGCGACCATCTATGTGCTCGGCGGCTGTTTCCAAAACTGCGGCGATATTTTCGCCGAACTGAACTGCCAACCCGTAATCGGCAGCCTGAATGAACTGGCCGAGTGGGATGTGTTCTGCCGCCGGACCGGCTGGAGGGGACATGCAGCCGTCCACATCGATACCGGGATGAACCGGCTCGGGCTGACGATCCAGGAAGCGCAAGGTCTCATTCCGCGTATTCACGCCGGCGACCACGGCATTTCGCTGGTGATGAGTCACCTCGTATCCGCGGAAAATCCGCAGCATCCGCTCAATGGCCGACAACTCGCGGCCTTTCGCGAGATTGCGCAGCAGTTCACCGGCGTGCCCGCGTCGCTCGCCAATTCCTCCGGATGTTTTCTCGGTCCGCAGTTCCATTTCGACCTCGTGCGCCCTGGTGCGGCGCTTTACGGAGTCAATCCGACGCCGGACGCTCACAATCCGATGCGCTCGGTGGTCGAACTCAAAGCGCGCATCGTCCAGACCCGCAATGTCGAGCGTGGCGAGAGCGTCGGCTATGGTGCTACATGGACGGCACGGCGCCCGACCCGGCTTGCGATCATCTCCGCCGGCTATGCCGATGGCTACTTCCGCACCGCAGGCGGCGTGGATGGCACCCGCAGCGCCGAAGTGATCGTCGCGGGAAAGCGATGTCCGATTGCCGGGCGCATCTCCATGGATCTGATGGCAATCGACATCACTGACCTTCCCGACAGGGCGGCACGCCGCGGCCATATGGTGACGCTGCTGGGAGACGGAATCACCGTCGACGAGCTCGGACACCATTTCGGCACTATCGGCTACGAAGTCCTCACCAGTTTGGGAAGGCGTTATACGCGTATCCACAAAGGCTTGCCGACATCGTCTCAATCAGAATCCAAATAGAGGCGGCCTGACGACCGGACCTACCACGGGAGGTCTGGCCCGCCTTCCGGATCACGGCGGAGGCTCCATTGCTGGCCTACGTTTTTGTCCTCGCCGTCGGTCTTGTCGCCGGCACCATCAGCGGTATCGTCGGCACGGGCTCGTCGATCATGCTGATCCCTGTCCTGGCTTACGAGTTCGGTCCGAAAGAGGCTGTGCCGATCATGGCCGTGGCCGCGGTGATGGCCAATCTCTCGCGGATCCTGGCTTGGTGGCGCGAAGTGGACTGGCGGGCTTGCGCGGCGTATTCCATCACTGGCGTTCCAGCGGCTGCACTCGGTGCCCGGACGCTCCTGGTGCTACCATCGCGCGCCGTCGACATCGCGATCGGGCTGTTCCTGATGGCCATGGTCCCTCTGCGCCACTGGCTCGCGAAGCGCGAGATCACCATTACGTTGTGGCACCTCGCGCTTGGCGGCGCCCTGATCGGCTATCTGACCGGCATTGTGGTGTCGACCGGACCGCTCAGCGTCCCGCTATTTCTGTTTTACGGCCTGACCAAAGGCGCCTTCCTCGCCACGGAAGCCGCCAGTTCACTGGGACTCTACTTGAGCAAGTCGGTGACGTTCGAGCGCTTCGGTGCCCTCGACATGGCAGTCTTCCTGAAGGGCCTGATCGCCGGGTCGTCACTGATGTTCGGTGCCTTCATCGCCAAGCGGTTCGTTCTGAAACTCAAGCCCGAGGTGTTCCGGCTGGTGATGGATGGCATCATGCTGCTGGCCGGCCTATCAATGCTCTGGAACGCGATTCACGCGAGCTGAGCGGGATACGGCCATATGGCGAAGGCGACTCTTTCTTTTGTCTGCCAGAATTGCGGGGCGGCCTATGGCCGCTGGCAGGGCAAGTGCGAGTCTTGCGGCGAGTGGAACACGCTGGTCGAGGAAGATGTCGGGGGCACCAGTTCCGTGCCGGCCAGCATTCGCTCCAAGCGCAAGGGCCGGCTGTTCACTCTCGAAAGCCTGAGCGGCGAAAGCCATGATGCCCCGCGCCTGCCAACCGGTATGGCCGAGCTCGACCGCGTCACCGGCGGCGGCTTTGTCCGGGGATCGGTGCTGCTGGTCGGCGGTGATCCCGGCATCGGCAAATCCACGCTGCTGACGCAGGCCACCAGCGTGCTCGCCCGCGCCGGCCATCGGGCCGTCTACATCTCCGGCGAAGAAGCGATCGCGCAGGTGCGTCTACGAGCCGCGCGACTCGGCCTTGCCAATGCGCCGGTCGAACTCGCTTCAGAGACATCGGTTGAGGACATCATTGCAACCCTTTCGGAAGGCAAGACTCCTCGCCTCATCGTCATCGACTCGATCCAGACCATGTGGACCGACACAGTGGAATCCGCGCCGGGTACGGTCACCCAGGTTCGGGCTTCGGCGCAGGCACTGATCCGCTTCGCCAAAAAGTCGGGAGCGACCGTGATCCTGGTGGGCCACGTCACCAAGGACGGCCAGATCGCCGGACCGCGAGTCGTCGAGCACATGGTGGATGCGGTGCTGTCCTTCGAGGGCGAAGGCTCGCAGCAATTCCGCATCCTGCGTTCGGTCAAAAACCGTTTCGGCCCCACCGACGAGATTGGCGTGTTCGAGATGACGGGACTAGGGCTGCGGGAGGTCACCAACCCTTCCGAGCTCTTCCTCTCGGAACGCGACCTCGGCTCACCCGGCACGGCGGTGTTCGCTGGCATGGAAGGCACTCGCCCGGTGCTGGTGGAACTCCAGGCTCTGGTGGCGCCTACCTCCCTCGGCACCCCTCGCCGTGCCGTGGTCGGCTGGGATTCCAGCCGTCTCTCCATGGTCCTGGCGGTGTTGGAAGCGCATTGCGGCGTCAAGCTGTCGGGCTACGACGTCTACTTCAATGTCGCAGGCGGCCTGCGCATCCAGGAACCAGCCGCCGACCTTGCCGCCGCGGCCGCGCTGGTCTCGTCGCTCGCAAATGCGCCTCTGCCTACCGACGCGGTCTATTTCGGCGAAGTTTCGCTATCCGGCGCGGTCCGCCCAGTCGCTCAGGCTTCGATGCGGTTAAAGGAAGCCGCCAAGCTCGGCTTTGGCCGGGCCATTCTGCCGGACTCGGCCCGCGGCGACGCCGGTGAGGCCAATCTCTTACTTAATCCGGTCGGCGGATTGAGCAGCCTCGTTGCCGATATCGCAGCACGCGGCACTCCCCGCGCCGGTCCTCGAGAGCGCGACGAGGAGCAAGGCGGCGTACGCGCCACAGCATCGGGGAAAAATGCCGCACCGCCTCGATTCCGCCGTCAAGACTCCTAAACCGGGCGTGACGTCAGGCGCCGCCATCGCTATACAACCCGCGCGGTCGGAACTCTGGCTTCGCGCGACGAGCCATAGGCCATCACGTAGACTGTCATGCGCCGCGCGATTCGCGGTTACCAGATCTGAGAGCGGACCAGACCAGCCGATGCCGATAACGATCCTCGATCTCGTGTTGCTCGCGGTAATGCTGATCTCGGGCCTGCTCGCCATGGTCCGCGGTTTCATGCGCGAAATCCTGTCGATCGCTGCCTGGGGCACTGCCGCGCTCGTCACGCTGTATTCCTACCAGAAGCTGCTGCCGACCGCGAAAACCTACATTGCCAGCGATACCCTCGCGAGTATCGCGGTCATTGCAGGCGTCTTCATCGCCACTCTGATCGTGGTGTCGATCATCACGGTCCGTATCTCCGACATGATCCTGGATTCGCGGATCGGCGCGCTTGACCGGACGCTGGGTTTCCTGTTCGGGCTGGCCCGTGGCCTGCTTATCGTGGTGGTGGCATTTCTGTTCTTTGCATGGCTGGTCCCCGCAAAGCAGCGGCCCGACTGGGTTTCGAACGCGAAATCGCTAACCATGTTGCAATCGACCGGCGATTGGCTGATGTCACTCTTGCCGGACGATCCCGAGAACACCATCTTGAAGAGATTCAAGAAGACCAAGCCCGAGGACGAACAAACCGACGCCGAGCCGGCCACGCCCGGTTCCAACGGTGGTTATTCCAAACCCGCGCGGGACAGCCTGAAGCAATTGATCGACGGCAAACCGGCGACACGGTAGTTTCTTTCTTGAACGAGGGAACGTTCCCTCGAAAGTGAGGCGCGATGGACGAGATGCAGACCCCTCCGCAACCTGCCGCCGCCCTTCCTCCGTCCGATCTTCATCAGCACGACGATACGCTGCGGGAAAAATGCGGCGTGTTCGGCATTTTCGGACATCCCGATGCGGCCGCCATCACCGCGCTGGGTCTGCACGCCTTGCAGCATCGCGGTCAGGAAGCCGCCGGCATTGTGTCATTCGATGGCGAAAGGTTTCATTCGGAGCGCCGGCTTGGTCTGGTTGGCGATACCTTCTCCCGCCGCGACGTGATCGATCGCCTCCCCGGCACCGCCGCCGTCGGCCATACCCGCTATTCGACCACCGGCGAAACTATTCTCCGCAACGTGCAGCCGCTGTTTGCCGAACTCAATGCCGGCGGTTTCGCCGTCGCTCATAACGGCAATCTCACCAACGGCCTCACGCTGCGACGCCAGCTTGTGCGCGGCGGCGCGATGATGCAATCGACCACCGACACCGAGGTGATCCTGCACCTCGTCGCGCACTCCCAGCGCAACCGTTTCATCGACCGCTACATCGAGGCGCTGCGGGCGATCGAAGGCGCCTATGCGCTGGTATCGCTGACCAACAAGAAGCTGATCGGGGCGCGCGATCCGCTCGGCATCCGTCCGCTCGTGCTGGGCGAACTCGACGGCAGCCCGATCCTTGCGTCGGAAACCTGCGCGCTCGACATCATCGGCGCGAAATACGTCCGCGACATCGAGCCCGGCGAAGTGATCGTCTTCGACGATCACGGCGCGCAGAGTCATAAGCCGTTTCCGCCGATGTCGCCCCGCCCCTGCATCTTCGAATATATCTATTTCGCGCGTCCCGATTCCGTGGTCGGCGGCCGCCCGGTCTACGAAGTGCGCAAGGCTATGGGCGCGCAGCTCGCGCGCGAAAGCCACGTTCCCGCCGACGTCGTGGTGCCGGTGCCGGATTCAGGCGTTCCGGCTGCGCTCGGTTACAGCCAGACCTCCGGCATCCCGTACGAGCTTGGCATCATCCGCAACCACTATGTGGGCCGCACCTTCATCCAGCCGACCCAGAGCGTGCGCGAGCTCGGCGTCCGCATGAAGCATTCCGCCAATCGCGCCGCCATCGAAGGCAAGCGGATCGTCCTGATCGACGACAGTCTGGTTCGTGGCACGACCTCGAAGAAGATCGTCAAGATGATGCGCGACGGCGGCGCCCGCGAGGTGCACTTCCGCATAGCGTCGCCGCCGATCACCCATCCCGATTACTACGGCATCGATACGCCGGACCGGACGGGTCTGCTGGCGGCAACCCATAGTCTTGAGGAAATGCGCGCGATCATCGGTGCGGACTCGCTGGCCTTCCTCTCAGTGGACGGCATCTATCGCGCGATGGGCGAGCCCGGCCGCGATCCGGCGCATCCCAAGTTTACGGACCACTGCTTCACCGGCGAATATCCGACGCCGCTCACCGACCTCAACCAGACCGAAGCGCAGCCACGGCAGTTGTCGCTGCTGGCCGAAGCGAGCTAACGAAATCAGCAGTTCTCAGCCAGCCCGGCGAGCTGCATCGACGTATCATGCGCTGGTGGCGCTTTGCTCAGAGTTGTCTGACCATGAAGGCTGCCGCTTCATCATAGCCTCGCAGTTTTCGTGCGAGCGTCGCATCAACAATCTTCTGCGATGCGACGTTGCGAAAGCCATGCCGCTCCCAAAACCCGGCCGAGCCGTTGACCGCAACCAGCGAAGCCGTCGTGAACGCATTCTTGCGCGCGCGGGCTATCAGGAGCGCAATCACCAGCGCAGCAGCTCCACTTCCGCGCAATTCCGGACGAAGCGCAACGTCGTGGATGTAGAAGGTTTCAGGCTGACGCGGCAGTTCGCCAAGACGGGAGTTCAGCGCCGGCGGATCATAGGCCCGCCAGGGATGGCTGACAGCATAGCCGAGGATGTCGTCTCCCGAACTGAAAGCGAGACAGCCCGCCGGATAGAGCCGCAGCCGTTCCTCAAAGACGGCACCGTCTTCCGGAAAGGTCGGATGTACCTCATCGGCAACCGCGAGGACGCGCGGCACATCGGCGACGGTCATCGGCCGCCATTGCCCTTTGGCTTCGAGAGATAATTCAGGCATAACGCGCCGAACTCCTTATTCCTCTGGTCCTAGCACAAAGCGTCCTTTCCATGACAAAGTCCCTCGCCTCCCGCCTCGCTCTCGTCACCGGCGCCTCGCGCGGAATTGGCTATGCGACAGCGCTGGCGCTGGCCAGGGCCGGCGCGCATATCGTGGCCGTCGCCCGCACCCAGGGCGGCCTCGAGGAGCTTGACGACGCAATCCGGTCCGTCGGCGGCAGCGCGACCCTGGTGCCGCTCAACATGACGGATTCCGAAGGAATCGCCCGGCTTGGCGCGGCATTGAACGAGCGTCACGGCAAGCTCGATATCCTGATCGGCAACGCCGGGATCGCCGGTCCCTCGTCGCCGCTGGGCCATATCGACCTGAAGGCCTGGAACGATGTTATTAGCGTGAATGTCACGGCGAACTTTCAATTGATCCGCTGCATGGAGCCGCTGCTGCGACAGTCCGATGCCGGGCGCGCTGTGTTCATCACCTCCGGCATTGCCAGCAAGGCGACCGCCTATCTCGGCCCCTATGCTGCATCAAAGGCGGCGCTGGACACCCTGGTGCGGGTCTGGGCCGCTGAGACCGCGATCACACCGATCCGCGTCAACCTCTTCAGTCCCGGGCCAATCCGCACCCGCATGCGTGCTCAGGTGTTTCCCGGCGAAGATCCGATGACGCTGGACACGCCCGAACAGGCGGCCGAATTCATCCTGCCGATGTGCGAACCGGCCTGGACGGAGAGTGGCAAGCTCTATCACTACCCGTCCCGCGCGCTGCTGGATTTCCGCGAACCGACGGTCGCCGCGTCGGCAAATTGAGGCGCGGGATTCTTGCGGCCATTTTGTGGCGGGGACAGAATGAAAGCGCCGACCAATCCCTCGATCCCCGGAAGGAAATCCCGCAATGCGCCGCCTCCTCGCTCTCCCCGCAGCTCTCGTCCTTGCCGCCCTGGCCGGTTCCGCTTTCGCCGCCGACGTCTCGGGCACATGGCTTCGGGATACCGGCGCCTCCAAGGTGAGGTTCAGCAAATGCGGGGCGGCGCTCTGCGGCCACATCGCCTGGCTGAAGCCGGGCGCCGAGACCAAGGCCAAGGTGGGCCAGCGCATCTTCTTCGATATGAAGCCGAGCGGCGACAATGCCTGGAGCGGCAGCGCCTTCAATCCGGATGACGGCAAGACCTATACCGGCAAGATGACCCTGAGCGGCGACACCCTCACCACCGCGGGCTGCGTCATGGGCGTGATCTGCAAGTCGACCACCTGGACCCGCTCCAATTGAGCTGACGGCTCCGGCCGGCTGTCCCCGGCCCTCCCAAGGTTTTTTACTGCGAACCGGCCATACGCCCATTTCCCGAATGGACGCCAGTTCCCGGTTGTGGTGTGATGTTGCCCGACCTGCCGCGCGTCATCGGTCCGCAAGGACGGAAATCGTGATGGGAGGCGACCAATCATCAAAAATTCGGAAGCAGCCGCGGAAGACGGCGTATCCGGAGGAAAATCCAAGGAGATATCATGCGGACAATCGTCACGCGTTGCGGAGCTGTGGCCCTTTTTCTGGCCGGTCTCGGTGCCGCGACATCGGCCCTCGCTCAGGACAAGACCGTCAAGATCGGTGTGCTCAACGACATGTCGAGCCTCTATGCCGACATCGGAGGACCGAATTCGGTCGTCGCCGCGAAAATGGCGGTGGAGGACTCGGGCCTGCTTGCGAAGGGTTGGAAGATCGACGTCCTCGCGGGCGATCACCAGAACAAGCCCGACGTCGGCGTGAACGTGGCGCGGCAATGGATCGACGTCGACAAGGTCGATATGATCACCGACACGCCGAACTCAGGCGTTGCGCTCGCGGTCAGCAATCTGGTACGCGAGAAGAACATCGTCATGCTGAACTCCGGCGCGGCGACCGCGGACCTGACCGGCAAGGCCTGTTCGCCGAATACGCTGTCGTTCACCTACGACACCTACATGCTGGCGAACGGCACCGGCAAGGCGCTGACCAAAGCCGGTGGCGATACGTGGTTCTTTCTGACCTCTGACTATGCCTTCGGCCATGCGCTGGAGCGCGACACGTCCGCGGTGATCGTCGCCAACGGCGGCAAGGTGCTGGGCGGCGTCAAGCATCCGATCAACACCGCTGACTTCTCGTCGTTCCTGCTGCAGGCGCAGGCCTCGAAAGCCAAGGTCATCGGTCTTGCCAACGCGGGCGGCGACACCACCAACGCCATCAAGCAGGCAGCCGAATTCGGCATCGTCAAGGGCGGCCAGAAGCTCGCGGCGCTGCTGCTGTTCATCAACGACGTGCACTCGCTCGGCCTGAAAACGGCGCATGGTCTGAACTTCACCGAATCCTTCTACTGGGATCTGAACGACAAGACCCGCGCATGGTCGAAGCGCTTTTCCGAACGCGCTTCGAAGAATGCGATGCCGTCGATGAACCAGGCTGGCGTCTACGCGGCGGTGAGACACTATCTCAAGGTGCTGGAAGCCATGGGCGGCAATCCGCACGACGGCGCGAAGGTCGTCGCCAAGATGAAGGACACCGTGGCCGAGGACGATCTGTTCGGCAAGAGTGAAATCCGCGCCGATGGCCGCCGCATGGTCCCTGCCTATCTCTTCGAGGTGAAGACGCCGGAAGAGTCGAAGGCACCCTGGGATTACTACAAGCTGGTGTCCAAGCTCGAGCCCAACGATGTCGCGGTGCCGCTCGACAAGAATCCCTGCCCGCTGTTGAAGAAGTAATCGAGCAGACAGCCATCCATAGTCATCGCGGGCGGGCTCTCCTGAGCAGGTCTCGCCCGCATCGAACCGCCAAGTCGTCATGGCCGGGAATAGCGTTCGAAGGCAGCTTCGCCTCGTTCGCGATGTCCCGGCCATTTTCGTCTTCTCGTCGCCGGAATCAGCACGCGGATCGCCGGTACAAGCCAAGCATGGCGGATCGCGCCTTCAAAACGCAGTCGGTCAGTTCCTCGTTTTTCTGAAGGACACTTGTTTATGAAGGACGCTTGCGCTTGTGCGCGAACGGATTGGCTTTCTCGCGCAGCGTGATGCGCAGCGGCGTGCCCGGAAGATCGAAATTCTCCCGAATGCTGTTGCCGAGATAACGCAGATACGAATCCGGCACCGCGTCCGCGCGCGAACAGAACAGCACGAAACTGGGCGGGCGCGCCTTGGTCTGCGTGATGTAGTTCAACTTCAGGCGCCGCCCGGACACCGCCGGCGGCGGATTGGCGGCGATCGCCTGTTCGAACCAGCGATTGAGCGCGCTGGTGGAGATGCGGCGATTCCAGACCGCGTAAGCATCCTCGATCGCCTTCATCAGGCGATCGATCCCCTCGCCCATCAGTCCCGAGACCGCGACGATCGGCACGCCTTTCACCTGCGGCAGCCAATGATCCGCCTCGCCGCGCAGCGCCGCCACCTGATTGGCGCGGGCGCCCATCAGGTCCCATTTGTTGACGGCGATCACCAGCGCGCGGCCCTCGCGCTCGATCAGATCGGCGATGCGCAGATCCTGTTCCTCGAACTTGGTTTGCGCATCCAGCATCAGCACCACGACTTCGGCGAAGCGCACCGCGCGCAAGGCATCGGCGACCGAGAGTTTTTCCAGCTTCTCCTCAATGCGGGAGCGGCGACGCAGGCCGGCGGTATCGAACACGCGGAATCGCCGGCCCTTGAAGTCGATTTCGACCGCGATGGAATCGCGCGTGGTCCCCGCCTCCGGACTGGTCAGCAGCCGCTCTTCGCCGAGCAGCTGATTGATCATGGTCGACTTGCCGGCGTTCGGCCGGCCGACGATCGCAACTCGGATGGGTCGCGTGCCATCATCGTCCTCGCCGTCATCCGGCCCGTCATCGTCGAGCGATTCCGGCATCACGCCCTGCAGCGCGTCGTAGAGCTCCGACATGCCCTCGCCATGCTCGGCGGAAATCTGCACCGGGTCGCCGAGGCCGAGGGCATAGGATTCCATGGCGCCGATCTCGCCATGCTTGCCCTCGCTCTTGTTTGCCAGCAGCACCACCGGCTTGTTGGCGCGGCGGGCGAAATCCGCGAAGGCGCGATCGGTCGGGGTGAGCCCCATCCGTGCATCGATCACGAACAGCAGCGCATCCGCCGCCGCGATCGCCGCCTCGGTCTGCTCCTGCATGCGCGCCGTGAGCGAGCCGCGCGGGCCCTCATCGAGCCCGGCCGTGTCGATAATGGTGAATGACAGATCGCCGAGGCGCCCCTGTCCCTCGCGGCGGTCACGCGTGACGCCGGGCTGATCGTCGACCAGCGCCAGCTTCTGCCCGACCAGACGGTTGAACAGCGTCGACTTGCCGACATTCGGCCGGCCGATGATCGCAAAGGTGAAAGACATCGTCGATCCGTTCGCCCACCGGCGATGTTATGTCAATGCGCGGATACGGACCGAGCGTCCCGAATCCGAAGATCCTCACGGATGGCGCTCCGCAGCGGCGCGAACGTCCACCAACCGCGAGCGACTATTGACGCTGGAAGCTGCCGCTCGGCAACGGCGCCGGGAACGAGTTGGAGGTCGCTGGCGGCGGCGCGCTGGGCTGCTGCGCCTGCGGAGCGGGCTCCGGATCCGGCGGCGGCACCGTGGTGCTGCGATGACGGACCGTGCGGCGGGCCGGCTTCGGTGGCGCCGCGGCTTCCTCGCCCTGCGAAGCGGCATCGGCGGCGGGGGCCGGCGTGGCGGCGTGAGGACGGCTGGCCCGAGAGCGTGACGACCGCCGAGATTTCTCCGGCTCGGCCGCCGGCGGCGTGGCTTCGGCGGCGGCCGGCGCGGCGCCCTGCGGCTCCAGCTGCTGCCGATCGACGTTGCCTTTGTAGAGATCCTTCGGCACGCCCTGCTCGAGGCCGGGAACGCCTTCAGGAAAAACCGGCTCGCGGTTTCCCGGAAGTTTTTTCTTGGTATCGAACATATCGAACATATCGGTCGGATCGAAGCTGCCGGTGTTGGCGCAGCCCGCCAGCGCGCCGGACAGCGCGATCAGGACGGCCGAAGCGATCAATCGATGTGTGCGACGCGTAACCATCGGCGTGTCTTCAGCCCTCGTTCGTCAGTTCACTCTACGATCCAATGCCTAGCGCCCGGTTACGACCCTGCGGCCTGATGCAGGCGGTCATAGCGGCGCGGGAGGCGAACAAAGTCCTGCTCAGACGGTCCTTCAGCTCTTGGCCGCGGGCGGCAGCACCGCCTGCAATGCTTCGGCGCGGCTGCGCAAGGTGGCCGGAGACTCGCCATCCTCGGCGATCTGGTCCAGCCATTTGCGCGCCTCCGCGATATTGTTGTTGCGCCAGGCGGAGAGCGCCAGCAGCTCGCGGGCGGTGTGGCGATAGATACCGCCGGGCTGGGCCACGGCCTGCAGGCGCTTCTGCATATCGTCATAGCTGTCGGTGTCGAGCAGCAGCGTCGCGGCGCGGACCGAGGCAAGCGCGCGTTCGTTGGCGCCGACACCCGCATCGGCGGAAATCTCGTCGTACAGCTTCACGCCGGCCTTCGGATCGCGCGACGACGCGTCGGCTGCCGCGCGCAGCCGCGCCAAAGCGCGATAGCCGGCCGGCGCATCGGCCGCGAGCGCGGTAAACGCGGCTTCGGCCTCGGCATGCTTGTTTTCGTCGGACAGAGCCGCGGCGGCATCGTAAGCCGCGCTGGCCTTATAGGCCTTCTGCGTCATGTAGTATTCGTAGCCGCGCCAGCCGCCGACGCCGAGCACGATGAGAACGGCCAGGGCCACGATATAGACGGAATACTTGTCCCACAGCTTCTTGAGCTGCTCGCGGCGCAGCTCGTCGTCTATTTCGTTAAATATCTCAGACACTTAAAGAACCCCAAATCCGGCCGTGGCGCATCAGGGCGACGCAACGGCCGCTGCCCGCCTGCAACGCGATACCCTAGCGATATGGCGGCCGCAAGGCAAAGTTGGACCGCGCGGGCCGCCGCAATCGCGCCGCTCCGCGCGTCCCCTTCCGGCGATCGGCCGAGGACCGATGACGCCTTACTTCACCGCTAGCAGTTCGACGTCGAAGATCAGGGTCGCGTTCGGCGGGATGACGCCGCCCGCCCCGCGCGCGCCATAGCCGAGCTCCGGCGGGATGATCAGCGTGCGCTTGCCGCCGACCTTCATGGTGGCGACGCCCTCGTCCCAGCCGGCGATCACCCGGCCCATCCCGATCGGGAACTCGAACGGCTCGTTACGATCGACCGATGAGTCGAACTTCTTGCCCTTCTTGCCGTCGACATAGAGCCAGCCGGTGTAGTGCATCACGCAGGTCTGGCCACGCTTGGGGGCGGGGCCGCTGCCGACCTGGGTGTCGACGATCTGCAAACCGGAAGCTGTGGTCATGGTCTTTCCTTTGGCCTGTGCCAGTGTGGACGTGGACGAGCCGCCGGCGACCAGCGCCGCGGTGGCGACAGCGGCGAAGGCCCGGAAGGCGATCGCGGCGAGCGAAAAGCGCATGTCGTATCCTTTCTCGATGACGGACGAAACCAGCGGGCGCGCCGCCGCGCGCATCAGCTTTTCGGCTTGATGCCGTAGACGTTCTCCGGGCCGGGAAAGGCACGGGAGCGCACATCCTTGGCGTAGCCCTGGATCGCCTCTTCGATCATCGGGCCGAGCTGGCCGTAGCGGCGCACGAACTTCGGCACCCACTCCGACAACCCGAGCATATCCTCCAGCACCAGCACCTGACCGTCACAGGCCGCGCTGGCGCCGATGCCGATGGTGGGAATATCGATGATCTGGGTGATGCGGCGGGCGAGCGGTTCGGCCACCGCCTCGACCACCACGGAGAACGCGCCGGCCTGCGCCACCGCGCGGGCATCGTTCTGAATCGGGCCCTCATGATTTTCGCCGCGCGCGATGGCCTCGGCCTCCTCGCGGCCTTGCGAGCGGAACGAGCCGAGCGCGTTGATCGATTGCGGCGTCAGGCCGATATGCGCCATCACCGGAATGCCCCGCTCGGTGAGGAAGGCGATGGTTTCCGCCATCCGCGCGCCGCCTTCGAGCTTGACGGCGCCGCAATGGGTTTCCTTCAGAATCCGCGCGGCGGAGTGAAACGCCTGCTCCTTCGAAGCCTCGTAGCTGCCGAACGGCAGATCGACCACGACCAGCGACTGCTTCGAGCCGCGCATCACCGCGTGGCCCTGCAGGATCATCATCTCCAGCGTCACCGGCAGCGTGGTCTCGAAGCCGTGCATGACATTGCCGAGCGAGTCCCCGACCAGGATGACGTCGCAATAGCGATCGACCAGCGCGGCGGTATGAGCGTGATACGACGTCAGCATCACGATCGGTTCGCCATTCTTGCGCGCGCGGATATCGGCCGACGTCTTGCGCCGGATGGTCGATTGTATGGACATCCTAAACTCCGAAAACGGAACTACCGATGATGACAGAACGAGACGCCGGCGCAGCGCCGGCCGATGCGCGACCAAGAATGATGATGGTGAGATCGACGCCCATCTTCCGCCCGCTTGCCTCCCTCGAAACGTGACGCCGATGCGGCCGCCTGCCCGCTCCGCGCCGGTCCGCTGCTTCGCACCCACCGCACCGCAATATTGGGGCGAAGGGCTATCATTTTTTGCCCGGCCTGAGCAAGGGACCCGCCGGCATGGCGCGAATGAGATACGCCTGCCGCAAGTGCCGCGGCCGCTCGCGCTTCCGCCTGGCCCGACAACGCTCTATTTTCGCAGCCTTGCGCATCAGCGCGTGAGGCATGACGGAGAGATCGACATGACCGCAAAGGCAATACGGACTACCCATGGCCGCGGCCGGCTATTCGACAGCGTGCTCGAGACCATCGGCGACACGCCCGCCATCCGCATCAACCATATCGGCGTCGACAAGGTGACGATGTACGTCAAGGCCGAGTTCTTCAATCCGGCCTCGTCGGTGAAGGACCGGCTGGCGATCGGCATCATCGAGGAAGCCGAGCGCAGCGGCGCGCTGAAGCCCGGCCAGACCGTGGTGGAAGCCACCAGCGGCAACACCGGCATCGGCCTTGCGATGGTCTGCGCGCAGAAAGGCTATCCGCTGGTGGTGACCATGGCCGACAGTTTCTCCATCGAGCGGCGGCGGCTGATGCGGATGCTGGGCGCCAGGGTGGTGCTGACCCCGCGCGCCGAAAAAGGTTTCGGCATGTATCGCAAGGCGGTCGAACTCGCGGAGAAGCACGGCTGGTTTCTCGCGCACCAGTTCGAGGCGGCCGCCAACGCCGCGATCCATGAAGCGACCACCGCCCGTGAGATCATCAACGACTTCGCTGGAGGACGGCTCGATTACTTCGTCACCGGCTACGGCACCGGCGGCACCATGGTCGGCGTCTCGCGCGTGCTGCGCAAGGAACGGCCCGAGACGAAGATCATTCTCAGCGAGCCTGCGAACGCGCAACTGATCGGCAGCGGCACACCGCAACAGCGCACGGCGGACGGCGAGCCCGCCGCAGGCCATCCCGCGTTCGAGCCGCATCCGATCCAGGGCTGGACGCCGGACTTCATTCCGAAGGTGCTGCAGGAAGCGATCGACAAGCACTATTACGACGAACTGATCCCGATCGCCGGGCCGAAAGCCATCGAATGGGCCAAGGCCTTGGCGCAGCGCGAAGGCATCTTCACCGGCATTTCCGGCGGCGCGACCTTTGGTGTCGCGCGTCAAGTGGCGGAAAAAGCTCCCGCCGGCTCAGTCATCCTCTGCATGCTGCCGGACACCGGCGAACGCTATCTCTCGACGCCGCTGTTCGAGAGCATTCCGGCCGACATGGACGAAGCGGAGCTTGAGCTGTCGCGCTCGACGCCGGGCTATCAGATGCCGGCCTAGGTCAGGGCTCTGCCGTCATCCTGAGGTGCGAGCCGCGCTTGCGGCGAGCCTCGAAGGGTGGCGGCCGTCGCCCTTCGAGGCCATTGCTCCGCAATGGCACCTCAGGGTGACGACGCAAACTATCTCAACATAGCGGGTCGCGCCTCAAGCCCCGATCACCGGCACGCCGATGACGAAGGGGTGAAACACCAGCGCCAGCGCCAGATAGATCACGATGCCGAGCACCACGGCGATGACATCGTTGCCGACACCGGCGACCGGGATCGGCGGCGCGCCGGCATCGCTGCGATGCTTCAGCGAGATGCGGTCATAGACCGCCCAGGCGAGAAACGAGCCGAACAGGATGATGGAGCCGAGATCGCCATTGGCGAGCAGGTGCACGAGCGCCCACAGCTTGATGCCCGCCAGCATCGGATGCTTGAGCTTGGCATAGCTGCGGCCCCGCACATACGACGCCACCACGAGGATGACGGCGAACGGCATCAGTGCCAGCGCGATGTGCCGCATCGCGACCGGCGGATACCAGACATCGATCCAGCCCGTCGCGCGATAATGCGCAAATCCCCAGACGATCAGCACGAGGCCGATGGCCGACAGGATCGAATAGCCGATCTTGTACGCCGCCTCGCCGTGCCTGGCGATGAGCCCCGCGCGGAATTCGCGCCGCGTCGTCACCAGATGCGTGCCGAAAAACAGCACGAGGCCGACGATCATGATCCCGAGCCCCATCACGCCTTCCCCGCCACGTTGCGATGGCAATCGCCTAGCATTTTTCCGAGGCTGCACGCAACGCCGCGGCTTCGCCTCCCGCCCGCGGCGCTTGACCGCGCGGTCCGATCTGTCGACGATCATGCCGCCGCCGGAGAGCGGCGGGGAAACACATCAGGGCAGCGCATGACGCATCCGTTCGAACGCCACCACTCCATCGTCATCGCGGCAAAACCGGCCGCCGTGTTCGATTACGTCACCAATCCGAAATCCTGGCCCGAATGGCTGCCCTCCTCGCACCATCTCGATTGCGACGATCGGCCGATGCGGTTCGGTGACACGTTTCACGAACATTGGAGCACCCGGACCGGCAAGGTCGAACTCGACTGGCTGGTGATCGCCTGCACCGCGCCGCGCGTCTGGATCGGTCTGACGCAGACCTCGTTCATGGGCCCGGTAGTGGTGCAGTATGATTGCGAAAGCGTCGAGGGCGGCACGCAGTTCACCCGCACGCTGCGCAATCCGGCACGGCCGAAACCGCCGACCGACGAGATGATCGCGCGTATCGACCACGAAGCGCGGCTCGGCCTCGAGGCCATCAAGCGCAATGTCGAGGCGCGCAGCAGCCGCACGACATTTTGAAGGCTTCTCCGTCATTGCGAGGCGCGCAAGCGACGAAGCAATCCAGAAAGCCGAACGGCAAAGACTGGATTACTTCGCGGAGCCTGTGCTCGGACAGCGCGGAGCGCTGATCCGAGTGCTCGCAATGACGAAAACCAGAGTTTTTGGTTTCGATAGAACCGCTCGCCACGAAACGATGCGCGCTCCCTCTCCCATAGGGAGAGGGTTGGGATGAGGGGTTGCAGCCTCAATGGCGAAGGATCCCCCCTCACCCTAACGCTCTCCCTGCCGGGGAGAGGGAATCTTTCCGCATCCGTGACGATTCAATTCAATCCAAAATAGCTCTAAGGTAATAATGGTCTCACACATTCTCTCCGCCGTCGCGGATGAAGGAATAGCGCACGATGTCGGTGCGGCGGCGCCAGCCGGTCTTGTCCCAAAACGCCATCGCCGATTCATTGACCGCCAGCACGTCGATGTGCGACTTCAAAATGCCTTCGGCTTGCAGCCTGTCGAGCGCGGCATTCACCAGGCGCGTTGCAAGACCGGCGTTGCGATGAGCCGGCGAGACAATGAGATGTTGCAGATATCCGCGGCGACCGTCGTGCCCCGCCATCACGCATCCGATCAATTCGTCGGCATGCTCGGCGACAAGGCTGAGCCCCGGATTCCTGTTCAGGTAGCGCGCCATCATCTCGCTTGAATCGGCATCGCGCACGGTGACACCGGGCGTGCGCCGCATCAACGCGATCACGCGCTCGAAATCATCGAGGGTCATTTCGCGAATCGTTGCCACGCTGTTTTTCTCCGTGCGCGAGGTTTGCTTATCATCGCATCGGTATAGCATACGGCGGATATGCACGTTGCGAGCGTTCACGATGCCGCCGCAACATCATCACGCAATCACCTTGGAAATTTCGCGGAATGACCGCGTCGTCCGTCAAGCATCGATGCTCCATCAACACTATGGAGCTGAATGGATGAACTTGAAACATCTCGCCACTGCCGCCGCGATCGCGGCCCTCGCCGCCACCGCTGCCCAGGCGCAGACGCAGCCATCGCCACAGCGCAGCCAGACGATGCAACCAGGAGGCTCCATGAATTCACCGCACGGCAAGGCGGGCTCCGCCTCCGGGACGGTAGGATCATCGACCCATGCGGGGAGCCGGAGCGGCAAGAGCGTGAAGCCGGCTCCGGAAGGATCGATGGAACGGAGCGGCTCGGGCACCAGTAGCGATACGGCGCCGGGCAGCATGTCACGCTAATTCGCATCTCTCTCCAAACGAGCGTCTCTCCAAGGCGAAAACTCGACGGCCGGCGCCCCACGCCGGCCGTTTTTTCCTGAGTCGATGCGGGTTTAGTTAAAGCTATCCATCGTCATGCCCGCGCTTGTCGCGGGCATCCACGTCTTTCTTACGATCGATCGGCGTAGAGCAGACGTGGATGGCCGGGACGTAGGCGAGCGAAGCGACGCCGTTCTTCGAACGGCTATGCCCGGCCATGACGAAGGTTCGCGAATTGCGCCGCGTCACCAACACGGCCAGGTCTATCCCGCCTTGCCGGTCTTCTTCACGTCCTTGACGTTGGAGAACACGATGCCTTCGGCGCGCTCGCGCGTATAGCCGAGATAGAATTCGTTCTTGGCGAGGAATACCGGATCACCGTCGACGTCGTCGGCGACGCCCGAATTGTTCGCAGCGACGAAGGCGTCGAGCTTTTTCGGATCGTCGGATGAAATCCAGCGCGCGAGCTGGAATTCGCTCACTTCGAACTCCACCGGCAGTGCGTATTCGGCGGCGAGCCGCGCTTTCAGCACGTCGAGCTGCAGCATGCCGACGACGCCGACCAGAGCCGGCGCGCCGTCGCGCGGACGAAACACCTGCACGACGCCCTCTTCCGACATCTGCTGCAGGGCTTCCTTGAGTTTCTTCGCCTTCATCGCATCGGTCAGCCGGACGCGGCGGACGATTTCCGGCGCGAAGCTCGGCACGCCGACGAAGGTGATGTCCTCGCCCTCGGTCAGCGTGTCGCCGATCCGCAGGGTGCCGTGATTGGGAATGCCGACGACGTCACCGGCATAGGCTTCGTCGGCGATGGCACGGTCCTGCGCGAAGAAGAACTGCGGCGACGACAGCGGCATCGGCTTGCCGGTGCGCACCAGCTTGGCCTTCATGCCGCGCGTCAGCTTGCCCGAGCACAGCCGCGCGAAGGCGATGCGATCGCGGTGGTTCGGGTCCATGTTGGCCTGGATCTTGAATACGAAGGCCGTCATCTTCGGCTCGTCGGCCTGCACGAGACGCTGGCTGCTTTCCTGCGCGCGCGGCGGCGGCGCGAACTGGCCGAGCCCCTCGAGGAGGTCGCCGACGCCGAAATTGCGCAGCGCCGAGCCGAAATAGACCGGCGTCAGATGGCCTTCGCGGAACGCGGCGAGATCGAACGGCTTGCAGGCCTCGGTCGCCAGCGCCAGCTCTTCCTTCACCTCGTCGACATTGAGGTTCGGATTGCGTTTGGCGAGATCGTCGATGGCGATCTGCTCCGCCGCGCCGGTCTTGGCGCCGCCGCCTTCCAGCAGCCGGATGCCGCCGGTGGCGATGTCATAGGTGCCGAGGAAGTCGCGGCCGCGCCCGACCGGCCAGGTCATCGGCGTGGTGTCGAGCGCCAGGGTCTTCTCGATCTCGTCGAGCAGATCGAAGGTGTCGCGGCTCTCGCGGTCCATCTTGTTGACGAAGGTGATGATGGGAATGTCGCGCAGCCGGCAGACCTCGAACAGCTTGCGCGTGCGGTCCTCGATGCCCTTGGCGGCGTCGATCACCATCACCGCGGAATCGACCGCGGTCAGCGTGCGATAGGTGTCTTCGGAAAAGTCCTCGTGGCCAGGTGTGTCGAGCAGGTTGAAGACCAGGTTGTCGAACTCGAAGGTCATGACCGAGGTGACGACCGAGATGCCGCGCTCGCGCTCGATCTTCATCCAGTCGGAGCGGGTGTTACGGCGCTCGCCCTTGGCCTTGACCTGGCCGGCGAGATTGATGGCGCCGCCGAACAGCAGCAGCTTTTCAGTCAGCGTGGTCTTGCCGGCGTCGGGGTGCGAAATGATCGCGAAGGTGCGGCGGCGCGCCACCTCGGCGGCGAGCGTCGGCGCGAAGGCGGTCTCGGCGATGGTATCGGGATTGGACATGGCCGTCGCTGTGGCAGGGAAAGCCGGCGGGATCAAGGGGATTTCGCAGCCGCCGCAGCGGCCGGTCCCCGGTTGCGGAACACTGGGATTGTTCCCATATTCCATCGCGGAAGGACGACCTTCCGTCATCACACAGCCATCGCGGGGACGGCCCTGCCTAACGATTTGGGAGGGCCTCATGGCCTGGTTTATCCTGTTCATCGCCGGACTGATGGAGATCGGGTGGGCGATCGGTCTGAAATACACCGAAGGCTTCAGCCGCCTGGTGCCGTCGGTGCTGACGCTGGGTGCGATGCTGCTCAGTGTCGTCCTGCTCGGCCTCGCATTGAAGACGCTGCCGGTCGGCACCGCCTATGCGGTGTGGACCGGGATCGGCGCGGTCGGCACTGCGATCCTCGGCATCGTGCTGTTCGGCGATCCGGCGACCGGCGCCCGCCTCGCCTCGATCGGGCTCATCGTCGCCGGCATCGTCGGGCTGAAGCTGGTGACGTGATATCAAAGTCGGTTACGTGTCCCGGATGCGATGCGGCGCAAGCGTCAGCGCCGTGCCGCTTCGCTGATCCGGGATCATCACAGACGATGCCGTTGATACGGTCCCGGTTCTGCGGCGCATCGTTGCACGCTGCGCCGCGCCCGGGACACGCAGGTTCTTAGCGCTGCACCATCATCACGGCCCAGTAGGCCAGCGCCGCCACCAGCGCTGCGGCCGGCACCGTGATCACCCAGGCATAGACGATGGAGCTGGCGACGTTCCAGCGCACCGCCGAGACGCGCCGCGCCGCGCCGACGCCGACGATGGCGCCGGTGATGGTATGCGTGGTCGAGACCGGGACGCCGAGGAAGGTGGCCATGAACAGCGTCGCGGCGCCGCCGGTCTCGGCGCAGAAGCCCTGCATCGGCGTCAGGCGGGTAATGCGCAGGCCCATGGTGCGGACGATGCGCCAGCCGCCCATCAGGGTGCCGAGCGCCATCGCCGACTGACAGGCCAGCACGACCCAGAACGGGACGCTGAATTCGGTGCCGAGATAGCCCTGCGAGTAGAGCAGCACCGCGATGATGCCCATGGTCTTTTGCGCGTCGTTGCCGCCGTGGCCGAGCGAATACAGCGACGCGGAAAAGAACTGGAAAATGCGGAACGCCCGATCGACCGCAAAGGGCGTCGACCGGGCCGAAGCCCAGGTGACAATGGCCACCAGCGCCAGCGCGAGCAGGAATCCGACGACGGGCGACAGCACGATGGCCAGCAGCGTCATCGACAGCCCGCTCCAGACCACCGCGACGATGCCGGCCTTGGCAACGCCGGCGCCCAACAGGCCGCCGATCAGCGCGTGCGAACTGCTGGAGGGAATGCCGAGCGCCCAGGTCACCAGATTCCAGACGATGGCGCCGACCAGCGCCGCGAAGATCACCTCCGGCGTGATGATGTCGGGGGTGATGATGCCGGTGCCGATGGTGTTGGCGACATGCAGTCCGAACACCAGGAACGCCACGAAGTTGAAGAACGCCGCCCAGAACACCGCGTATTGCGGCCGCAGCACCCGCGTCGACACGATGGTCGCGATCGAATTGGCCGCGTCGTGCAGTCCGTTGAGGAAATCGAACAGCAGCGCGACGGCGATCAGGCCGACCAGCACAGGAAAAGCAATCGTGGCGTCCACCCGGCGGCCCTGCCCTAAACCTGCTCGATCACGATGCTGTTGATCTCGTTGGCGACGTCGTCGAAGCGGTCGGCCACTTTCTCGAGATGGTCATAGATCTCGGCACCGACGATGAAATCCATCGCGTTGGCGTTGCGGTGCTTGAGGAACAGTTCCTTGAGGCCGATGTCGTGCAGATCGTCGACGCGGCCTTCCAGCTTGCCGAGCTCTTCGGTGATCGCCGTCAGCATCGTGACGTTGTCGCCGATGGATTGCAGCAACGGCACCGCGCGGCCGACCAGATTGGCGCATTCGACGATCAATGTACCGATCTCGCGCATCGGCGGCTCGAAGGCGCGGACCTCGAACAGCACTACGGCTTTCGCGGTCTGCTGCATCTGGTCCACCGCGTCGTCCATCGCGGTGATCAGGTTCTTGATATCGACGCGGTCGAACGGGGTGATGAATGTGCGGCGCACCGCGGTGAGGACTTCGCGGGTGATGCCGTCGGCATCGCTCTCGAACTGATTGACCCGCTGGCAATAGACCGGCGTCTCCTCGCCGCCGCGCAGCATGCCTTCCAGCGCCTGCGCGCCCTGAACGGCCACCTGCGCGTGCCGGGCGAACAGGGGAAAGAATTTCTCTTCCCTGGGAAGCAGAGCTCTGAACCAGCGTAGCATTGTTGTTCCCCAGCCATGGTTGGCGGTCTTCGGTTGGCGGCACCGGGAGGACGCATGAACCGACAAGCGGCCGGCGTGCCCCGCCAAGACAACACTGTCATCCACGCTGGCGCGCGGGCCAGACCTGAAGAGACCACGCCGCGGCAACGGCCCGATCAGCCGTCGGCATGCCGACAGCGCGTCATGGTTTGTCATAAATCACTTCCTCGGACAAAGGCAATTGTCCGGGCCGCAGGCGGGCTCCCCGACCACAACATATGCACGCTATGCACCAGGGTGAAACGCGCGTTGAGGCAAGGCCTTGGACGTGAAACGCCCCCGAAGGGGCGCATTCGACCATGATGTACGCCGCGTTCCGCGACGACCGTCCGCCCGGCAGCACGCCCGCCGGGCCGGACACCGGCCGCCGGCTACAGCGAGCGCTTGAAGTAGGCCGCGATCTCACCGACGATGCCGCGGCGGAAGGTCAGCACGCAGACCACGAAGATCACGCCCTGGATCACCGTGACCCACTGGCCGAAGCCTGCCAGATACTGCTGCATCGCGACGATCACAAAAGCGCCAACCACGGGACCGAAGACCGTTCCGAGGCCGCCGACGAGGGTCATCAGCACGATTTCGCCGGACATCGTCCAGTGCACGTCGGTGAGCGAGGCGTTCTGCGCCACGAACACTTTCAGCGCACCGGCAAAGCCCGACAGCGTGCCCGACAGGATGAAGGCCAGCAGCTTGTACTGGTCGGCCTTGTAACCCAGCGAGGTGGCGCGCGGCTCATTCTCGCGGATCGCCTTCAGCACCTCGCCGAACGGCGAATTGATGGTGCGGAAGATCAGCAGGAACGCCGCGAGGAACGCGACCAGGATCACGTAGTAGAGCGTGGTCGGCTTGGAGAGATCGAACAGGCCGAACAGCATGCCTTGCGGAATGCCCTGGATGCCGTCCTCACCGTGGGTGAACGGCGTCTGCAGGTAGACGAAGAACACGAGTTGCGAGAGCGCCAGCGTGATCATCGCAAAGTAGATGCCCTGGCGCCGGATCGCGATCCAGCCGGTGACGATCGCGAGCGCGCAGGCGCCGGCGGTGCCGATCACGATGCCGATCTCCGGCGTCACGCCCCAGACCTTGAGCGCGTGCGCGGTGAAGTAACCGGCGGTGCCGAGGAACATGGCGTGACCGAACGACAGCAGGCCGCCATAACCGATCAGCAGGTTGAAGGCGCAGGCGAACAAGGCAAAGCACAGCGCCTGCATGACGAAGAACGGATAGATGCCGGTGAACGGGACGATCGCCAGCGCCACCGTCATCAGGACGAAGGCGATGCCCTCATCGCGAAACGCGCGTCCGGAAGCCGGAGAGGAATTGTCGGTGATCACTGACATGTTAAGTCGCCCGTCCTGTCAATCCCGTCGGCTTCACCAGCAACACCAGCACCATCAAGACGAAGACGACAGTGTTGGAAGCCTCGGGGTAGAAATACTTGGTCAGTCCTTCGACCACACCCAGCGCGAAGCCGGTGATGATCGAGCCCATGATCGAACCCATGCCGCCGATCACCACCACCGCGAACACGACGATGATGAGGTCGGCGCCCATCAGCGGCCGCACCTGGTTGATCGGCGCCGACAGAACGCCGGCGAGCGCGGCAAGACCGATGCCGAGACCGTAGGTCAGTGTGATCATGCGCGGCACGTTGATGCCGAACGCGCGCACCAGCGCCGGGTTCTCGGTCGCCGCACGCAGATAGGCGCCGAGCCGGGTCCGTTCGATCAGGTACCAGGTGGCCAGGCAGACCACGAGCGAGAAGATGACGACCCAGCCACGGTAGATCGGCAGGAACATAAAGCCGAGATTGACGCCGCCCTGGAGCTGCGAGGGAATGGCATACGGCAGACCGGACGACCCGAAGTAGTTCTGGAACACGCCCTGGATGATCAGCGCGATGCCGAAGGTCAGCAGCAGGCCATAGAGGTGATCGAGGTTGGCGATCCACTTCAGCAGCGTGCGCTCGAGCAGCATGCCGAAGATGCCGACCGCGATCGGCGCAAGAACCAGTGCGTACCAGTAGTTCAGGCCGAGGCCGTTGAGCAGAAAGTACGCGCAGAAGGCTCCCATCATATAAAGCGCGCCATGCGCGAAGTTGATGATGTTGAGCATTCCGAAAATCACGGCCAGGCCGAGACTGAGCAGCGCGTAAAACGAGCCGTTGATCAGTCCGACCAGGAGTTGGGCGTATAGAGCCTGCATAATCTTCTCGCCGACGTCTCTGATAACTTTCTGAACGATATCGCCCGGCCGCCATGGCCGGACAGCGGAGGCTTACCTGTGCGATCGCGGAGACGAACCGCTCACGCCGCGCGCCAGCCTGCGCCTTTTTCCAGGTACAGAATGTCTCATTCTGATCGGCCTCCCCTCTTGTCCTTGCCTGGTTTGCCGTCTGCGGCGATGCCCCCTCGCATGCCGTCAGACGCCCAGGTAGGTGTGCAGCTTGTCCATGTTGGCCTGCAGCTCGGAATTGGCGAAACCGTCAATGACCTTGCCGTGCTCGACGATGTAGAATCGATCCGCCACCGTGGATGCGAAACGGAAATTCTGCTCGACCAGAAGAATGGTGAAGCCTTCCGACTTCAGCCGCTGAATGGTGCGGCCGATCTGCTGGATGATAACGGGCGCGAGACCTTCGGTCGGCTCATCGAGCATCAGGAAACGCGCGCCGGTGCGCAGGATGCGGGCGATCGCCAGCATCTGCTGCTCGCCGCCAGACAGCTTGGTGCCCTGGCTCGACGACAGCCGTTCCTTCAAGTTGGGAAACAGCTCGAAGATCTGCTCGGTCGAGAGTCCGCCGCTGCGCACCGTCGGCGGCAGCATCAGATTCTCGTGCACGTTGAGGCTGGCGAAGATGCCGCGCTCCTCCGGGCAGAACGCGACGCCAAGGCGCGCGATCTTGTCCGAGGACATCTTGATCGTCTCATGTCCGTCGAAACGAACCGAGCCGGTGCGCTTCGGAATCATGCCCATGATCGACTTCAGCGTCGACGTCTTGCCCGCACCGTTGCGGCCGAGCAGCGTGACGACTTCGCCGGTGCGGACCTCGACGTTCATGCCGTGCAGAACGTGCGATTCACCGTACCAGGCCTGAAGATCGCGAATTTCCAGGAGCGGCGCCCCCGCAGCGGACTGCTTCGCCGGGGCACCAGGCGCCGTACTCACATCAACCATGACCTGCCCCCAGATAAGCTTCCTTGACCCGCTCGTCCTTGGTCAGATCGGCATACACGCCTTCCGCCAAGACCTTGCCGCGCGTCAAAACCGTGATGATGTCCGACAGGTTGGCCACCACGTTCAGATTGTGTTCGACCATTAGGATCGTATACTTCGCCGAAATGCGCTTGATCAGCGCGGCGATCTTGTCGATGTCCTCGTGGCCCATGCCGGCCATCGGCTCGTCGAGCAGCATCATCTCGGGATCGAGCGCCAGCGTCGTCGCAATCTCCAGCGCGCGCTTGCGGCCATACGGCATTTCCACCGCCTGCGTATTGGCGAACTCGCTGAGGCCGACGTCCTCCAGCAGTTCCTGCGCCCGCACATTGAAGCTGTCGAGCACGCTCTTCGAACGCCAGAAGTCGAATGACCCTCCGCGCTGACGCTGCAGCGCGACGCGGACATTCTCCAGCGCCGTCAGATGCGGGAACACCGCGGAGATCTGGAACGATCTCACAAGGCCCAGCCGCGCCACATCGGCCGGCGCCATCGCCGTGATGTCCTTCCCCTTGTAGACGATGCGGCCCGCGGAGGGCTGCAGGAACTTGGTCAGAAGGTTGAAACACGTGGTCTTGCCGGCCCCGTTGGGACCGATCAAAGCATGAATGCTGCCGCGACGTATCTTCAGATTGACGTCACGAACCGCTACAAACCCGGCGAACTCTTTAGTCAGTCCGTGGGTTTCGAGAATGAACTCATCGGCCAATTAAATTCCCCCTCAGCCTTCGCGCGTTGTGTCCCACGCGTGACCGAATTATGTCAACAGCCCTATCCCCAGCGACGTCTTGGAACCGCCGCGGGTGGCCCTGTTGGGCCGGGACTATGCCGCTTCCGGTGACAAGGACGCAAGGCACAAAACGCCAAGACGATGTGCACATGATCAATTTTTGACGGACACAAGCTCTTAGTCGCACTTCCCTAAAGCGTCCAGCGGCAATTCCCGGGCGTACCGCCAGGCAGAACCCCGTCCGCCACATTTCATCCCCAGCGGTTTCGATCAGGGAAGGCTGATCCGAGTATTCAGGCGACCTCCTTGAGGTAGATGTCGGGCTTGAACCCGACCAGCAGGCGCTTCGAGGTTTCAAGGACGGGACGCTTGATCATCGACGGCTGCGCAAGCATCAGCGCGATGGCGCGCCGCTCGTCGAGATTGACCTTGTCGGCATCGGGCAGCTTGCGGAATGTAGTACCGGCACGATTGAGTAACAGCTCCCAGCCGACCTCATCGCACCAGCGCTTCAGGCGCGCCTTGTCGATGCCGTCCTGCTTGTAGTCATGGAAGTGATAAGTAACGCCGTGCGCATCGAGCCAGGCGCGCGCCTTCTTCATCGTATCGCAGTTCTTGATGCCGTAGATGGTCACCGTCATGTATCGGCCATATCCCTGATGGAACGAGGCCGAGGCGGCCCGCCGGGTTTGTAAGATCTCGCGCGATCACTCGCAAATCGACAACGTCTCGTGCCCGAGACCCAGCCGCGCCTTGAGGCGCCGCATGTTGCGAACGAACACGTCGCTGTCATCGGTCGCGCGCGCCAGGACCAGTGCACCCTGAATGCCGAGTACGATGTCTTCCGCTTCGTCCGCGGCACGCGTCGCATCGCGGCCGGCGCGGATCAAAGCATCGCGCAAGGCGTCGATCCAGCGCTGGAAATAACTTTGAATCGCGGCTGCGAACCTGTCGCGCGTGACATCGAGCGCGAACGCCCCGATCAGGCAGATGCGGCGGCCGGAACGGAAGTAATCGTCCACCGCGCGCCACATCACGGCGATCCCCTCGTCCGGCGGATGGTGCCGCAATGGGACGAAAACGAGACGCTCGAACCAGTCGTCGATTTCCGCCATCGCCGCGCCTGCCATCTCATCCTTGCCGCCCGGAAAGAAGTGATAGAGGCTGCCCTTGCCGAGACCGGTGCGTTCGGTGATGCGGCTAAGGGTCGCTCCCTCGAAGCCGAGATCGCGAAACACCTCGGCGATCAATGGAATCACATCCTCTTTCTCATGCAGCATGCGCACGGCGGTGCTCCATCGCAGATGTCACAATCGAGGTCGGACAGGCCCGGATGATCGTCGGGCCGCGGGCCAAGTGGCCAATGGAATTTGCGCTCCTCAGCGGCGATCGGCAAATCGGATGGGGAAACGCTGTCGCATCGGCCCGCTCGCATCGAACGCCCGGTTCTCATTGCGGGGGAATGCGAGCAAGGTCGGCTCACGGCATCTGCCCTGATCGACTATGGTTAAACCAATCGGTACAGATATACAACTCACAGTTGAAGTTGCCCGGACCTTATCCGCCTCAGCCAAGGACTCCTCTCGCGCCGCAGGGCTTCCGTCGGCGCCAGACAGCGGCCTGCGTGATGGCGCTGATCATCGACGAGAGCTGCCGGATGCCGGCGCGGCGGATGCACATCCCGATGCCGCAATCGCCACGCCTGCGCGCGATCTGCGAGACGTTTCTCGCGGACCCGGCGAGCCGCGACAACATCGACGAATGGCGGCGCGCGCAGGCCTGAGCCGCCGCACCTTCACCCGGCTGTCCCGTCTCGAAACCCATATGAGCGTCGGAAACTGGAAAATGCAGGTACGCCTGATCGAGGCGGTGACGCGTATCGCATCGAGCGCGTCCATCACCTCGGTCGCGTTCGATATCGGCTACGAGAGTTCGAGCGCGTTCAGCGCCATGTTCCGGCAAAGCCTCGGCACCTCGCCCTCTGTCGTCGCGGGACGCCGGGACGAGCGCCTGCCGTAAAACCGGAGCCGATCACTCCACCGCGATCACCCGCAACGGGGTCACGTAAGGCTCGATGCGCAGGCTGTCATGCGCCAGCACGCTAATCTTTGCCGAGGGCGCTTGCTCCAGCTCGCCGTCCTTGCCCTTGCGCACCGCATAGCGCCAAAAGCTCATCGCGCCACGCTGACGCAACGCCTTGCCGATCTCGCCGACATCGCCGGCCATGGCAACATCGTCGCGCGTCAGGCCGACGACGATCTGGTCCCTGACGGTGACAATGCTGAAAAGTTTTGGCGATTGTTCGGCAGCCGATGCCGGCGTGGTACCGGCGGCGGATGCCATAGCGGCGGAGGCTATGGCGGCTAGCATCCGCGACACGGCGCGGCGATCGATCGAGAGCGGCATCGTGATCCTTTCGTGCGGCGTCGGCCGATATCTGGCGGCGACCTCATGCTTTCTGTCGGGTCATTCGCCCATCCGGTTCAAGCGGACGGGCAAAACGCGAAGCCCTCCGCCCTGCCGACTCCGCTCACGCGGCTCGGCGCGAAATTCTTTGTGCAAGAACTTGCAACCAAAGGCAGTCGGGCGCGTTGCGGCTTTGCTGGGTGGCGATCATTAGGAGCGCATCCATGTGCGATTACAGCTTACATGCGGTCGCATCGCGTGCAGCCGTCGCAGGCGAGACCCTCGTAACCTCCAGATTCGATATGACCTCGACCCGAGGTTTTGCAGGGCTGGATAATCCGCGCGTCGCCGTCTGCCTGCGGCCGGGAACCGAGCTTGCATTCGAAAAGGACGTGCAGCGCGAGCGTATGATGTTTCACCAGAGCATCGGCGCCAGACTGGCGCGTTTCCGCCAGGTGGACCTCGACAGCCCGACACATCACCACGACGCCCTCGAATTCTCGAATGGAACAATCGTGTTGCTGACCGATCTGGTTCCGGGGCAGCGCGCGGCGATCGTTCAATTGCCCGCCAACCCGAACGAGAGCCCGAGCGAACCGGAGCGCGCCGTTCCGACCACGACGACGACGCGTCGGGTCATCGCCTAGTCGGGTCATCGCCTAGACGTTTCCCGCTCTGACGGACGGCGTCAGAACCAAACACAGGAGGCGGTCCCCGCTTGCCACAGCAAGGCGGAGACCGTCATCAGGGGCGGTCACGGCGACAGGATGCGTGACCCGCGGGCATCTCCAACCGGATGAGACGCGCCAGCACATCACGCTTTCCTGACAGCAGCGGGGTTGGGGGTGGAAGCGACGGCCTCTCACTGCAGGTCGACCGGTTCGTAAAGGCGGCCGGATTTCGATTTCGCTGGGTCCGGCCATCGGGTTTGGGCAGCGCTTCACCTAGGCCACCGCCTCCTCCATATCCTTGACATTCCACAGCCAGAACCTGGCCATGAGTTCATGGGGGCGGCGAAAGGCCCGCCGATCACGGTTCGGGCGGCACCGTCGAATGCGACACGCTTGCCGCATGGGGATGGCTGGAGGTCATCGGCGGTGGCCAAAACGCCCGCAGGTCATCGTTGAACCGGCCCATCCACCTTCTTCCGCCGGACATTCACGCAAATGCATTCGCCGTATAATCCGTCCTCTAAAAGTGGAATCTTGAAGCATCCGCGCTATATGATTGTATAGATGGTCAGGAACCGAAACATGACTACCATCAACCTGGCGGATGCTAAGACCCATTTGAGCGAGCTCGTTGATCGGGTCGAAGCCGGCGATTCGATCGATATCACCCGGCGGGGCAAGCCAGTCGCACGACTTACCGCCGTCGCCAACCCGCGCAAGCGGATCGACGCCACGCTGCTCCAAGGGTTGACATCAAGCATTCCGCCACAGGCTGAAAGCGCTGTCGATCTGGTGCGATCAATGCGCGATGGCGACCGCTATTGATGATTTATCGCGGCGAGATTTGCCGATCAACACACGCTCGGGCTTCGCGCCGGTGATGCGTTGCATCTTGCAACAGCATCGGAGCACGGCGCTGCGGTGCATACGCTTGACCGGCGGCTTGCCGAAAGCGGTCCTGCCCTCGGCGTACCGACACAGTTATTGACATGATCAACCCGCTGCAGCGTAGCGCCAATCACTCCAGGCAGCACCGGGGCGGAATATCATCGCAACACAACGGCAATATCCAGGTATGTCCGTATCATAGGAGGTCTAACGCTTGCGCTTGGGCTTGTCCGGACGCGCTTGCTTAGGGACTTAAAGTCACGAAGACTTACAAGACGCTTCGTGCTGATTAAGCCGATCTGCGTCACTCCCACTCGAACATCAACCCACAAAAAATATCTTTGTTTTTCAACGACTTGCGTATATAGAATATTCCAGATGCCATGAAAAATACCATGCTCCGTTCGCGAACCATCTCATAAAACAGGCACTAGGGTTCAAACTCAATCAGCGACTTGAACTGGGGCAGCTTTCGTGATTCACCGGCAGTGGATCAGGGGAGTCGGCGGATGGCATTGTTCTGGTTGTCGGACGAAGCGTGGGCGGCGATCGAGCCGCACCTGCCGAAGAACCAACCCGGGGCGCGGCGGGTCGACGACCGGCGGGTCATCTCGGGCATCCTGCACGTGCTGAAGGTGGGCTGCCGCTGGTGCGACTGTCCGGCCGACTATGGCCCATCGACAACGATCTACAACCGATTCAACCGCTGGTCGCGCCGGGGCTTCTGGCTCAAGCTGCTCGACGCGCTGGTCGATGCCGGCGCGGTCACCCGCAGCACCGCCATCGACAGCACCTACATCAAGGCACAGCGCGCGGCCTTCGGTGGAAAAGGGGGCGCACGACGCAGGCGATCGGCCGCTCGCGCGGCGGCTGGACGACCAAGGTCCACGCGCTCACCGACGTCATCGGCCGTCCCTACGCGCTGATGCTGACTGCCGGGAATGTCAGCGACGTGAAGGCCGCGCCCGTGCTCCTCGAACGTGCCGGCTGCATGCGCTATCTGCTGGCCGACAAAGGCTACGACGCTGATGGGCTGCGCCGTTCGTTGCGCAAGAGCGGCGCCACACCCGTCATTCCAGGCCGCCGCAACCGCAAGCGGGCCATCTGCTACGACCGCCACCGATACCGTGGCCGTCACCTCATCGAGAACGCCTTCTGCCGCCTCAAGGATTTTCGCCGTATCGCCACCCGCTACGACAAGCTCGCCACCAACTTCCTCTCAGGCGTGGCGCTCGCCACCGCTCTCGCATTCTGGCTGTGAATGAGTCTGAACCCTAGCAATCAGGACTGTGGGAGTCGCACGGAATCTAATTATTTCCTATCAAGCCGTCGGTAGTACTTGCGCTGGCCGTCACTTGGATCATTCCAGCGGAAGCAGTTGGCAAGCTGGTCCACGCTTTGCAGGACGCCAAGCAGCGCATAGGCATTAAACGGATTACCTGCGCCAGTTTCGTAATGACTGACGTAGTTCGCCATGATCGACGGCACATGATGGTTCGTGAGATCGGCGATCTGTTGAGGCGTCAGGACGCAGCGTCCCGCTGCGTGATAGAGATCAACCGCCGCCGTTATCGCGTCTATGTAGGTAGACAGGGTGCGTCTGTCGCCCCTCGTCGCGTAGTCGGGCGGCACCGGAATCTCTAAACGGGTGATGATCTGGCCCAGCTTATATTCAAGGTATTGGCGGACAAACGGCTCCCCAATGTCTATCTGGCCCGCATTCAGATACTGCTCAGCCTGCGCTTTCAGACGGTCGGCCTGCTGCGCGGCGATCATCAGTCGCCCACGGGGCGGCATGCCTTGCAGCTTCTGGTGATGCCATTCAGTCGTGCCGTTGAGCCTGTCAAAGTATTTTTCCAGGCTCGTGTCATGGCTGAGAATGATGAATTGAAGCCCTCCCGGAAGGCCATTCGGCGCGCCGTGGCGCAGTTTGGTCCGGATCGTGTCCATCAGACTGAACTGATGTCCAGCGTCAAAGCTTGATGTCACATCATCCAGCACCATGAAGCGCGGTACGCCTTGGTGCCGCGTGGCCGCTGCCATAAAAATGGAAGCGGCCACGGCATTTCGGTAGCTTTCCGACAAAAGCGCTCGCGCACTTTGATTTGTAAGGCCGAAGAAATCGGCAAGCTTCAAATCTACCTGCTCGGTATTCTGCGCGCGATTCAGCGTGGGTTGCACGTTGGGGCCGCCACGCACCAGCTCGCCGAAAAGCTGCTGGCAAGTGGCTTGAATGTCCGCGATCCGCGCGTTGGCCAGAGCACTTTCGGCCGTCGCAAACTGTTGAGCGACATTCGTGATGAAAGCCTTCCAGCGATTGAGTTTAGCAAGGCGAGCACGTTTCGCGGCGAGCGCAGGAAGAGCGCGCTCGTATTCGTTCATGGCGTCGCGGAATTGCTTGGCCTGTCCAAGAGTACGGGTGACGGCGACCAGCGATGGCGGCAAGCTGGCTTGCAGCGTCGCGATCTCAGCGTTGACGGCTGTCAGCACTTCAGCGCGCTTCGCTTCGAGCGCGGCAAGCGCGTCCTTCGCGCGCTCCAGGTCCGCCGTTGAAATCGACGACTGGCGCGCAGCCAACGTCAGGACCGGCGCGATGCGAACAGCATCCGCCACGCCAAGACGCGCCTGCTCTTCGAGCTGCCTGAGTTTGCCGACGCATGCCGCGCTCTGGACCTGCCGTTTCAGCTCTGCGTCGAGCTGATCGGCCTCATCGTAGAGCGCGATCTTTGCATTCAGTTGATCCCGTAATGGCGCGTCACCGGCCTTCTCGCACACAGGGCAGACCTTCGGATCATGCCAATCCGCACTGTCCACGACGGCGAGCGCGTCTTTCAGCAAGGCGTGCAGGCTGGCCGCACCGACTTTGCGCATCGCCTCGTCGCGCGCTTTGGCTGCCGCCACCAGCGCGTCAATCTCTGAAAGCTCCGCAGCCGACACGGCCAAGCCGTTCAGAATCGCAGCGGCGGTATTCAGCCCGTCGAGGGTTTTACGGGCGGTTCCTCCTTCCTCCTGATCGACGATCTTTTCAGCGGCGTCGAAATCGAGGTCCATCACTGTGGTGTTGGTGAGCAACGGCGCGAAGAGCGCAATGCCCGCCAGCCCCGCCGTCACCTGCGCTTTCAAGGCGGCGGTATCCGTCATCTGGCCGCCTGCCGAGCCGGTCACTTCCTGATGTGCGGTAAGGATACGTCGCTCCACCGCCGCCAACGCCCGGTTTTCGGCGGTGACTTCGGTATCAAGCGCCGACAGCCCAAAATCGCTGTTGATGTTACGGGTGTTCTTGGCTCCGTCGAGCGCTTGCCGGAGCTGGGAATACCGGCTCATGCCGACCAGCGTGGCAAAAGAGCGCCCGCGCTCTAGTGCCGAGCAGTCCACGAGGGACGCAAAGCGCGGGTAATCGACCAACACGAAATCTTCGCAAAGATCGGTAAGGAAGCCCTCCGGATCGGCGTGGCCGGAAGGAGATGTGACGACTCTCTCGCCTGCCGCTGTCCGCGTGACGGTGATCGACACATCGGGCGTGCCGTCGTCGCTCTTGAAGACGAGAGCGACCGTCGCTTGTTGCGCGGGGTGGAACTTGTTGACGATGTAGCTGCCACCCTGCTCGGCGTCCTGCATGTTTTCAAGGCGCGGAACTGTGCCATGCAAGGCGAAATGCAGGGCTTCAAAGATCGAGCTCTTGCCGACGCCGTTGGGGGCGTGCACGGAATTGACGGCATCGTGCTTGAACTTCAGCACGAGCGGGTCACCGTCATTGTTGATGCCGCGAAAGCCTTCAATGGCGGCGGAGGCGAGAAAGTACCGGCTCATGTCGCAGGCCCTTCCGGCAGGCCGTCGAGGGCGGCAAGTACGGCCTGATTGAACTCTTGAACGGCTTGACGCGTGCGTGTCGCATCGCCGTCGCGCATGAGCACGGCCAGATTGTCGAAAAGAATGCGCGCGCACTCAGGGTCAATGCCCTCAGCTTCGGCCCGAAAACGCGCCAAGTTGTCCGAGAATGACAATGCCGGATCGAATTCCATACGCCCCCCTCAAGCATCCCCCTTAAAGATACGCTGGAAGCTTCGCCTTCCATTCGCTCATGAGGATCAAAGTGCCTTCCACGGTTTCACCGTTGTTGACCAGCTCCAGCTCGCCGACTGGCGTTGCCTCGTCCCACTGGAAATGTTCCGAGAGGAACGTCAGCGCTTCGCGCTTGTAGGCCGTGTCGAGATTGTCGAGCTGATCGCCCTTTGTTTCGAGCACGGTGATCCGCTTGGCCTCGCCTTGGCGCTGCACGGCAAAGATGAAGTCCGGATAGATTTTGGCCTTCTTCCATCCCTGAATACCGTACTGCGTCCTCGCGACGTTGCGGTGCCACCAGGCGAGCGTCTTTTCGCCGTCGAGATAGACGGCCACATCCCGCTCATCGCTGTTCAGCTCGTTCTCATAGACCGGAGCAAACAGGCTCTTTTCGAGCGGGCCGCCCGCGCGGTTGAGAAGCTGGCGCGCGTTCTCCGGTTCCGTCGTTTCGATGCTGAAGGGCATCCGCCAGTTGCGGCCATCGAGCCGCAGGCGGAACTGGATACGCCCCGCCGCGACCTCCGCCTTGAACAGGGCTTCGGCGCGGGCATTCCGTGCCGCATCGAGGCCCTTGCGCAACTCCTCCACGATGAGGCTGGCGAGCTGTCCGAGCTTCGCATCATCGAAGCCCCGCGCCCGCAGGGCGGCGAGCGTTGCGCCGACAATCTCGCGCCCCACAAAGGGGTTGGGCACGATGTCGGAAATCATCCGCACCGCATGCGCGGGATCGAAGGCAAGAATCTCGGTATTGGCGGCAACCGTTTCGCCGACAAAGAGTTCGTCGCCGTCCTCGGCAAGCCTGATCCGCTGAAGCTGGCTTTCCGCCGCTTGTGCGTTCTCGGGAATGCGCTCGGCAATTTCCTTGGGGGCAAAGCCGCGCCAGTCTATCGCCGCGAGCACATCGGTTTCGTAATCCAGCTCGCGCGCTTCACCGTCCTCCACCACCATCACCTTGGGCAGGTAGATTTCCGTGGTGGCGAAGGCGGGACGGCGTTTGATCGTCCGCGTCGCCTTGCCCGACGCGCTCCTGTCATCCTGCGTGACGCGCAGGACAAGATCGCCAAGGCCGTCCTGTTCGAGGCCATCCTTGATCGCGCCGACGACCGTGGCGGTGTCGGCGTGATGCGTGATGACGTGGCATTCGTCGAGCGCTTCAACGCCCGTCTTGAGCGCGCCGGGTTGCCGCAGAATGCGGCCAACAAGCTGCGTCATCGCCTTGAGGTTGGCGCTGGCTGCGAGGCTGCACAGCACATAGGCGAAGGGGCAATCCCAACCTTCTTGCAGCGCCTGCTTCGTGATGATCGCCCGTACCCGATTGGTCGGAGATAGCAGGTCCTGATTTTCCGGATCGTTCAGATCGTTCTGCTGCGCGGTTTTGATCGCGATTTCCGCCTGATCGAAGCCCGCCGTCAGGAGCCAATCTTTCACATCCTCGGCGTGGATGTGGCCGCTTTCGCGCTGGTCCGCACCCGTGCGCTCGACCTGGATCAGCATGATCGGTCGAATATAGCGCCCGGTATCGGCGCGGAGCTTTCGGGCCTCCGCATCGAGGGCGTTGAGCTTGGCAAGCGCCGCGTTGAGGGTCGCTTTCCAGTCGTTGCCTTGCCGGGGATCGAGGTTGAGCGGCATCTTAATCATGCCTTCGCGGTCCAGCTCGCGCCCGGTCACTTCAACGAGCACATTGGCGTAGCGGCCTTCGCGCGGATTGCGACCGCCGCGCGGCTGAACGTCCTGCGGCGTTGCCGTCAGCTCCAGCACGAAACACGGGTTGAAGCCGTAGAGCGTGCTGAAGGCGAGATCGGAGATCGCCCTGTGGCCTTCGTCCATCACGACCACGGGCCGGATGACACGAAGGGCGTTCCCGAGGGAGTCCTTCACCATCGGGAACATGCCCGTATAGGCCGCAAGGTTCGGGGTCAGCTCTATCGCTGCCTTGTGGGCCTGTTGCTCCCCTTCAGGCGGGAAGAACCCGTGCACGTCGCCGCGATCCTGAAACATTTTCAGGGAATCCTGCGTCTCGCGGTTCGCGGATTGCAGCATCAGCAGCATGACGCAAAGGTTCGTTTCCACGTCCCGCGCGTCGAGCCTGTCGGTCTTCTCCATGATCTTCACGCGGCCTGCCGCCGCGCGGTCGAGCGCCTGACGGTAGGGATGCTGGCGGTCCTTCAGGTGCTTCAGCGTCTGCGTGTAGATCGCTTCGTTCGGCACGATCCACAGCACAAATCCGGTATTGCGGTCGAGATAGCGGCCCATCACCCGCGACACGGCAGAGACGGCAAGCCAGGTCTTGCCCCCGCCGGTTGGCACCTTCAGCACCGCGTTGGGCACGGGGCGTCCGCAACCGTCCACGCGGGGCGAAAACGGAATGGCCGCGCGGGATGCGGGCAGCTTGCCCGCCGCCTTCATGGCTTCCCAAGCCTCTTTCGAGAAATCCGGAATGGCGATGCCAAGGTCCGGGTCCTGCGCGGCGAGCGCCGCCACCTTGTCGGCACGCGCCTTCTTTTCCTTCAGGAGGTCCAGATAGGCGTCGAGGGTGGACAGTACGCGGTCCTGATAATCGAGCTGGCGAAACACGGCGTCAGCTCCGATCTATCCGGTAGAGCGCGAAGGGCAGCGGCACGAACTCCACGGGGATGCTCTGATCCGCCAGCATCTTCTGGCTCACAAACCGCGCCGGGGCGAAGACAAGGTGCTTCTTGTCCGGATCGGTCGCGGCGAACGCTTTGGCGCGCGCCAGCGTCAGCGCAGCCTCCGGCGACTTCAGCCAGTCGAGATCGGGCTTGTAGATCAGCCAAACGTGCTGGCCTTCCGTCGCGCCGAGATAGAAATCATCCTCACGCATGGTGGCGGGGTCGAGCGCATGGTTGGTTGCCATGTGGAACAACGCCGCGCCGAGACCGGCATAGGGCGGCAGGGTTTCGCCGCTGAGCACCTTGTCCAGCTCCACGGGATCACCGAGCGTGCAATAGGTAAAGGTGCCGCCAAGCCCCTCGGCGCGCTCCGCCACCGTCTTTTCGCCGGTGACGATCAATTCTCCGTCTTTCACTTCCTTCTTGATGCGGTCGTATTCATGGCCGTGCAGGTTCTCGATAGCCTCGACCTTATGCACCAAGTCTGCCGCGTTGTTGATTGAACGCCAGTTCAACCGCTCGCGCAGAAGTTCGGTCTTCTGCGTGCCCTTGAAGTCATAGCCGTTGATGACGCGACGAACGCGCTCCGCCGTTAGTCGGTCGGCATAGTCTTCCATTTCGACAAGGATGAAGCGTCGGTTACCGCCGTCGCGCTTGTTAGCTTCGAGCACGGCGTGTGCCGTTGTGCCAGAACCAGCGAATGAGTCCAGAATAAGGGCGTCGCGATCCGCTCCGATTGCTAAAATGCGCTCGATTAGCGCAACAGGCTTCGGATAATCGAATTTCATGCCCGTGCCGGACATAATTGCTTTCAAAAGTTTGTTTGCACCGTCTGTTGAAAGTTCCGGACCAATCCAAAAGCTTTTGCTTTTGGATGTGCGCTCAATAGCTTCATCATCTCCTTCATCATCTTCAATGGCATCATCAATGCCATCTTCGTCTTCAGACGACAGGGCTCCCAACTGCGCATCGGGATTGAGGTAAACCCTATAGCTTGCGCCAGGCACAGTACTGCCATTCCGAAGCTCAATAATGCCAAGGTTCGCTTCGACTTTCTTTTTGCCCCAGCGCCAGCAGCCTTCGGTTCCGTCTTTCTTGAACGGTAGCACTTCGACGTCTGTGGCATTCTTCCGTTCCAAGGACGCCGTTCCATCCTCTACATTGAAGTAGATTGGATAAAAAAGCTTCGGACGCAGCTCTCTGGTGTCCGCACCACCACGCTTCCTAAGATCGCGCAAGGCATATTTCTCGCCCCGATCATCTACGTGCTTGTATTCTTTCAGTTGTTCCTCGTTAAGAGGAAGCCCTCTAGCTACAAAATTGCCTTTGTCGAAAACGACAACATATTCGTGTGCGCGAGCAAAATTTTTCTTATCGTTGCGTCCCTTTAGGTTATTGACAACTGGAATTACGGCTGTCGGCTCGCGCGAAAATATATCCGATAATATTCTGATGAGAGCGCTGAGCTCATTATCATCAATGCTGACAAACAGGGCTCCGTTATCAGAAAGAAGTTCGTGTAGAAGGCGCAAGCGAGGCCACATCATGGCGCACCATTTGTCATGGCGCAGGCCGTCTTCGATGCCGATAGGGTTGGATTCCAGCCACTCCTTAATCATCGGAGCGTTGACGTTGTCGTTGTAGCACCAGCCCTCGTTGCCGGTGTTGTAGGGCGGGTCGATAAAGATGCAGTCCACCTTGCCCGCGTAGAGCGGGAGCAGCGCCTTCAGCGCATGCAGATTATCGCCGTGGATGATGAGGTTGCCGTCCAGCGCGACAGGGCCGATGCCCTTGGTTTCGTCAGGCACAAGCGGACGGAAGGGCACCGCCAAATGGTGGTTATAGACAAACTCCTTGCCCTTGAAACTCAGCTCCGTCATGCCTTCCCCTTCGTCGTCATTCCCGTGTATCGCTCGACCTTGATCTCCGCTTCCCGCCTGCGGGCCTGCGCAATGTCGTAGGCGTTCTGCATGCGCATCAGCGTCTCCATCGACACGCCGAATGCTTTTTCAATCCGGATCGCCATTTCGGGCGACAGGTGCGCGCGCTCGTTCAGGAGCGCCGACAATGCTGGCCGCGTGACGCCAAGCGCGTCCGCCGCTTCCGTCACGGACAAGCCAAGCGGTTGCAGCACCTCATGCTTTACGAAGCCGCCAGGATGGACGGGCCTCTTCAGCCGAAGGTCATCATCGTCAGTCATCTAGCGGCATCCGATTGAAGCATCCCGAGTCGATGCCATTCTATCGCCTGCAGCGTAGTCCGTAAAGCGACGCTTTACGCCATCCAGTGTGCCGACGCTACGTGCCGCGCCAGGCTAAGGCTGTGCTAGCTCGGCCCGATTTCAGATTACACGCGCCGGCCGCCGTTTTTGGATTTTGCAATCCAAATGGCCGTGCGCGTATGCACGCTAGGCGCATTTTGGAACTGGCAAAGTGGGGTTGCGGGACTATACAAAATTCTGTATAGTCCCGCCATGAAAGTGCTGAAATTCCGGGGCGGCGCCCTCAACGATCTGCGCGCTTTCCCGGAAGCGGCACGGCGTGAAGCAGGTTACCAACTCGACAAGGTGCAGACGGGCAGGCCCCTTCCGACTGGAAGCCAATGGCTACTGTTGGGAAGGGCGTACAGGAAATCAGGGTCCGAGATGAAACCGGCGCGTTCCGGGTGATGTACGTCGCCAAGTTTGCCGATGCGGTCTACGTGCTTCACTGCTTTCAGAAGAAATCGCAAAAGACCAACCAGCAAGGCGGATTTGGATATGGCCGCGAAACGCTACGCCGATCTAGCAAAGGAGCTAGGCCAATGAGCAACGAGACTTTCGCCAGCGTGTGGGATGCCATCGAGGACACGGCGGCCGAAGCGGAGAACATGAAGCTCCGCTCGGCTCTGATGATGGCGCTTGAACAGCATATCCGCGCCAAGGGTTGGACCCAAACTGAAGCGGCTCGCCGGCTCGGCGTGACACAGCCCCGCGTGTCCGATCTACTGCGCGGGAAAATCAACCTGTTCGCGCTCGACACGCTCGTTAACATGGTGGCCGCTGCGGGCCTGCACGTCGAAATGCGCGTGCTGGAAGCCGCTTAAGGGGCTGCGCATGGCCTATACATTCAACCGCGCGACACGCGAAGCGATGGCCGATCTGGAAGCAGGCAAGGGCAAGCGCTTCGATAGCGCCGATGATCTGTTCAAGGGTCTAGGCTGGGAAGAGAAATTCCGGCGTTACGACACGGCGGACTATCTCAAGACCGAGGACGACATTGCGGCATATCTCGATGCAGTGAGGGATGACGGCGACCCGGCTCTAATCGAAGCTGCGCGCGATGATGTTACCCGGGCGCGTGCTCGGATCGTCGATGCTGCCGGCACCAAAAGGGAAGGGTGATATTGCCGTGAGCATGGAGAATTTCAAACCCTACGATTCCGCTAACTACCTCGAAACCGAGGAAGCCCTAGGGGCATTCATGGATGCAGTTATGGAGGAAGGCGGCGACGATCCGGCCTATGTCGCCCGTGCGCTTGGGGTGGTCGCTCGCGCCCGGATGCTAACTCAGCTTGCAAACGATGCCGGCATGTCTCGTCGAGAACTCATAGGGGCGCTCACGGCCGATCCTCCCGCCGACGCAGCGACGGCGGCTAAGATCGCGCGGGCACTCGGCATGAGTTTCAGCATTACCCCCGAGGTCAAACAGGCTCGCGCTCGTTAAGCAGCTGTGGCGCAATATCCTTCATCTCGCCTTTGATGCGGTTCAAGCTCCGCATAAGTGACGGCACGTCTACATTGGCTTGCCCTGGCTTTTCGTCTAGCCACGCTTTCAGTAGCCCGCCCACCTCGTTGAGTTCGCGGCTTAGCCGCACGAACTCGTCCAGCGTGTCTCCATTAATCATCTTAGGCACTGGATACGTAAGGCCCACGGTCCGCAGATAGGCGGATGCGGAAAGATTGGCCTGCGCCGCTCTTTCGCCGATCCCCTCGCGTTCCTCCTGCGTCACCCAAACATCAATCCGGGTGCTACGCGGCCGGGTGCCTCTACCCTTTCTGGTGCTTTCCGCCATTTCTGTTTATTCCTCCTTTTGCCGAATGCAGTGCGGCTCATGGTTGCCGTTATCGTTGCCTGCAATTCTCGGCAGTCGGCCATTGCCATCTCAACGTCGGTAGGTCGCGCGCCCTGACCTCGCCGTTGGGCCAGCCATAGCTTTAGCAACCCTGCCACGCGGCCTACATCGCCGCCGACTTTCGCAAGCTCCTTTAGAGCATCAAGGTCGCTTTTGGATTGCACTGGCTCACCGAAAACGGCTGCCCGAAGGAAGCTCGATTGTGAATGATGACTTTCCACAGCCCGAGACGTGATCTCCGCGCGCTCCCCGGGGGTCAACCAGACCTCAATGCTCGAACCTCGCGGCCGCGTTCCCCTCCCGTTTTTGGTGCTATGCCTCATACTGCCATGCTTCCCATTCTAGCGACGTCGCGGCAGTGACCGTAAGCCTCGCAGAGCAAGATTCCGTCGAGCCGTGGGTGAGTAAGGAGGCGGTGTTGTGGGGAGACGGGCTGTGCCCGTACCCGTACAACACATATCTTGCCGTCCTCCTAAATGATATTTTAGGCGATTAAACGCAATACAAGACAATCAAAATATATCGCCGCGCATAATCGCGTTTAATCGCATTGAATTGCCTTAAGTTGCGTTGTTTCGCGTTAAATTGCGCAAAATTGCGTTTAATCGCATATTCAATCGCACAGATAACCTTCCTCTCCCCGGACATATCTCTCGGCGGCGTCCTGATCGGACACGATCAAGCCACCCTTTTTGAAATCCGGCCCGTAGCGCCGCGCTCGCCATGTTCCATCGGGAAGCGGGTCGGCTTCGCCGAGAAAATGGCCAGCATCATCCTCAAACAGCATGGTCTGAATGGGATTCTCCCGCACCGTGCGCGCTTGCGCGATGAACTTGACCAAGTTTCTGGCCTGCCGCTCAGTAATTTCGCCAGTCTTCCAGGCAGTTGCAACCGCGTCGGTGTCTAGGCCTAGCTTTAGCTCCAACATTCGTTTGTCGTTCGCCCTAACCATCTCGACCGATCTCCTCCCCCCTTGGCGTGTCACCAAAACGATTTTAACGGTCGCACCGTGTTCTCGCGCAAGCATTACGCCTCATGGGACCCCTTTTTCTTTTGGTGCTGTATCCTTTGTCCGTCAAACGACCATTGGCGGACACCTGCAATATGTCCGTTTTTAGCAGTCTGGAATGAGTTTTCGGACAGAATTGAATACCGGACAGAAAACGGACACATGCTACGACTGAAGATCACCAGACCGCCCCGTCGGCTTCGACCGACTCCATAAGCTGGGGCAGCCTCTATACATCCATTGATGGAGTGGTAACCTGCGCAGGCGGTGGAGAAACACCGCAGACTACCCTCCTCGCTTGGGTAGTGAAATCAAAAGTGGCGACGCTAGTTATGCACAGACCAAGCGGGTTTTAAGAGCTTTATACGGATTTAAAGAGATTTAGATCGAGAAATCTGAAAACTATCCTTTCCGATCAACACCTTACTAAAGTACCCAGCGGGTAATAGACGGTTTTGGGTGGGCGAAAGACGGCTATCGGTGGGTCAACGACGGTGCCGGGTGGGTGATAGACGGTCAATCCACAGGCCGAGGGACGATTTCGATTTTCCCAAAGAACTATCAGTTTCCGGAAAACCAAAAGGGAATTTTTGGAAGGTTTTTGGACAATATGCCACCGTCTATCACACACCGCCGTCGTCGCCGCCTGACAACTCGTTGGGCGCTGCGTTCCGGTGCCGCATGAGCAGTTGTGGACCACTCTGCCCGGCTTCTTCCTGCAAAATGTATTCTGGCAGGTCGTTGACCATGATGAGCTTACGCAAGATGCGGCAAAACTCCTTGAACGTGCCGGCGCTACCGCTGCGCTGATAGATGGTCTGGAAGGCCCATTTCGCATCGCTTTTTCCGGCAGCCCGGCGTGCGAGGCGATAGACAAAGCGGCCTATGCCCGGTTTGATCAGGAAATAGTCGGGATGTAATGTCAGCACATCCGGCCGCTTGCCCTCGGTGACTTCACGGTAAATCCAGCTTGGCGCCTCTATCTCGACGCTGGCCACCTTGCCGGTGTCAGTGCGCGAAACCACCCGATAGCGGCTAATCAACCCTTCGGCTTCGACCTCACGTAGCGCACGCCTGCCGGCGCGCGCCACTTCCCGCACGCTTTTGATAATTGTTCCTTGTAGCCGGGCTAGCGCGGCTTCGACTTCCTCGAACTGTCGGGTGCCATCCCCCTTGCGGCAGAATTTGAGGATGTCGCTGATGTGCGGGCGAAATACCCGACCGGGCTTTTCGCCCCGCCCCTCCCTGTATCGGTTCATGGCTTCGGTCAAATGAGAAACCATCATCAGAACAATGTCGTAATCCCAGACGGAGGCCATGCCATCTGGCCCAGCTTTGATCTCTACGTAACCGTCGCGTAGCTCGTAGCGGATGGCCACGCCGGCTTGCTTCTCCTTCTTTGCTAGGCGGAAGATGGCCACGTCCATCATGCTGCGGTTGTCTCGGGTGCCGACATCGCAGAGTGCCGGCACAAAGAAATCGGACTGCACATCATCGGCCGGCGGCTTTCGCAGGCTCGACCTTGGCTCGGCCTGCGCCAATTCTTCCGCCCAGCTCCTATCGAGAAATTTTTCCCGCAACCTAGCTTCGGCCTGCGCCTCTGTGCCGGCCCGGCCGTTGTTACGCCTGATGCTTTCTCCCAGCCGGTTAAGCGAAGCGAGCAATTCGTCCGAGCCCCGCTCCTCTCGCCTCGCCTGCTCTTGCTGATTGTCCTCAATGCGAAGCCGCGCCGCTACCTGCTCCCAAGACTCGCCGGGCCGCGCGGCCGCCTCGATGCGCGTACGGCAGGCATCACCACTCCGATCTAGGAAATCGACCATATGAAATCCGACGCAAGCCGTTCCAGATCGAACGCCTCCACATCAATCGCCACGACTCAGGCCCCCGTTCCGGGACGCGTAGCTTGGATGCCCGATGACTTACGCGCCTGAATCCACTCCTCGATCTCGGCCAGGTCCCACGCGACGTTTCTGCTGGTGAGCGCGATGCGGCGGGGAAACTCCCCCCGCAGCTCCATGTTGAAGATTGTGCGCTCGGCCAGCGGGATCATGGCCAGCAGCTTCTTACGGTTGATGAGAGTCCTATTCGTTGCAGCCAGCATATCTTGGCCTCCGTCAGTCACTTAGGAACGTGCCTGATGGTGCCCCGCGATGCCGATTGCGTCGGCAGATTAATTGGCTAAAATGGTTGACATGCCGAATCCATCGATCCCTATCTGGGAGGGTTGCCACCCAATCGTCGCGGAAGCCATAGAACGGTTTCAAAATCGTTGGCGGCCATCCTCGGCGGAAAAGCACAGTGTTCGGCTTATAGAGGAACTGATTGACCCCGCCGTTGCCGCATATGCAGCAACCCTTCCGCAGCGCTACTTGGGGCATCTCCCGGGAGCGGGGTCGGGCGTGAAACCACCCAGCGAGATCGTTCGACTGGTAGGATTTGGCGCAATGGCTCGACTGCAACGGCAGTTATTGCGAGCCTTCGTCCTCACGAATAACGGACAGTCTGCAAGCGACAAGCAGCTCGTCGCAACACTCGAAACGTTGATCGAGTTGATCTGCGCTTGTGCCCGCAAGCGACCAACAAAGTCCAAGGTCCGCGACACGAACTTGAACAGCAGGCGCATACAGGGATTTTGCCGGTTTTGTGGGGCTCAGGCCGAGCTAACCTCCTTCAAAGATGGAAGCGATGCACCAAAGGCAGATGACCTAGAAGACACCCTACGACTAAGTTGTTTGTATTGCTCTGAGCATCGGCCAAAATTGCCAACTGGCGAATGGAATCCTGCCTATCGAAAGGCGAAACGGTCATTGGCGCAATTCGATCTGGAACTAACCAGACTAGGCTTTCAATCCGCCAGGATGCAAGTGGGCCAAGCTCAGTCAGGCGATACGCTTGTTGACAGTTACATCTATCACTACGTCCGCAAGTACGGTTTTCAGCCTGCGGACGAGGCCGAATTACGCCATCATGCACGGTGGATGGCGGACAACAAACTGTCGGATAGGAAAAAGCAAATGGTGATGCTTCAGCGGTACGGTGTGAGTCAGTCAGACATTGCACGAAGGCTTGGCATTAAGCGCCAAGCTGTATTCAAGGCCCTAGCGTCGATCCCAGAAGATGCCCGCCAACTGCCTGTGCTTCCCGGCTTTCCATCCTATTTTTTGGCGTCAACCAAAACGACCAAATAAGGTTCACCGACATCATTCCGACAATCGCGGCTTCTTGAACGTCCATTCGTCAATCATGTCCGCCCAGTCCTGAAGCATCGCCGCTCGTTGCTCGCGGTACTCAGCCTTGTTGTAGACGGCCCTCACACCCCTCTGTTCGTGCGCAAGGCACTTCTCGATCCAATCGGTGTTGTAGCCAGCTTCATGCAACAGCGTGCTGGCCGTCCGCCGCAAGTCATGCGGCCCGAACTTGGCGAGGGGCTTCCCCTCCTTCTGTGCTAGCCGATACGTCAACGTCAGCACTTGGTTCAGCGTGGCGCTGCTCATGGGCAGATCCGAGTCATACCGCGAGGGCAGCACGTAGTCCGATCCTCCTGCGAAGGTTTTCAAGGCGATGAAGATGTCCAGCGCCTGCCTAGACAGGAACACCAGATGCGGATTGCGCCGCTTCATCCGCTCCTTTGGAATCGTCCAAAGCGCTTCGCTGAAATTGATCTCGCTCCACGTCGCCTTGGTCAGTTCGCTCTTGCGCACCATCGTGAGCAACAGCAGCTTGGCCGCCGCCCGGATAGAGGGCGTTGTGCCGATGCGCTCGATGTACTGGTACATCAAGGCGATTTCATCGGGCGTCAGCGCACGGTCGCGCGGCTCGAACTTGGCGATGGTCGTCGGGCGTACCAACTCGGCCGGATTCTCGACTTTCTGGCCGCGCTCGATGGCCCAACGATAGACCTGCAACACCACCTCGCGGGCATGGACCGCCGTTGCTGGTGCGCCCCGTTCCACGATGGCATCAGTCAGCGCCCGCAAGTCCTCGTGGGTAATTTCGACCAGCTTCTGATTGCCGAATTTCGGCTTCAATTCGCGCTCGAACACAGAACGGCGCATGTCACGGGTGGAATCGGCCATCTGGTAGCCACGCAGCCATTTTTCCGCCCAAGCCCCGAACGTCTCCGCATCCTTGATCCGGGCCTTGTCCCGCGCCTTCTCCTTCGCGGGCGACTTCCCGGCCGCGATCATCTTCTTGGCCTCGCTCAGCCGTTCGCGGGCTTCCGCAAGGGTGATGCCGCCAACGCCATACCGGCCGAAGGTGATGGTCTCCTGCCTACCGTGGATCGCGTAGTTGTAGCGGAACGAGATTGACCCGGCAGGCGTGACGGCCACGTAGAGTCCGTCACGGTCGTTCACCTTGTAGAGCTTGTCCTGTGGCTTGAGGTTTCGCAGCTTGGTATCGGTCAGCATGGCCTTGGCAATTCTTCGCTTGAAATACCATGCTCAGAAAGCTTGCGTTGATCTCAAAAAAATCATTTGTTATCAACGAACTGCATAATTCCGATACCATGCTCCGCCGTTTTTCTGGGCATGGTATCGGACACCAAACATGGCATCCGGGTCAGTCAGTGCCATGGACTATGCCATAAAAAATTGGTGCTTGGCGATGCAAAAAATTGCCGGACCATGCTAGACTAAAAAACAAAAAAGCCCACATTTACGCGGGCTTAGATGTGTTTTGGTGCCTTTAGATGCCAGCCAGTGCCGGACGCAGAATCATTCCCACTCGATCGTGCCGGGCGGCTTGCTGGTCACGTCATAGACGACGCGGTTGACGCCCTTCACCTCGTTGATGATACGCGTTGCGGTTTCGCCGAGGAATTTCATGTCGAACGGGTAGAAGTCCGCGGTCATGCCGTCGGTCGACGTCACCGCGCGCAGACCGACGACGTATTCGTAGGTGCGGCCGTCGCCCATCACGCCCACCGTCTTCACCGGCAGCAGCACCGCGAAGGCCTGCCAGATGGTGTCGTAAAGTCCCGCCTTGCGGATCTGATCGATGTAGATCGCATCGGCGTCGCGCAGGATGTCGAGTTTTTCGCGGGTGATCTCGCCGGGGCAGCGGATCGCGAGGCCTGGCCCCGGGAACGGATGGCGGCCGACGAAAATGTCCGGCAGCCCGAGTTCGCGGCCGAGCGCGCGCACCTCGTCCTTGAACAGTTCGCGCAGCGGCTCGACCAGCTTCATGTTCATGCGCGCCGGGAGGCCGCCGACGTTGTGATGCGACTTGATCGTTACCGACGGGCCGCCGGTGAACGACACGCTCTCAATCACGTCGGGATAGAGCGTGCCTTGCGCCAGGAAATCGGCGCCGCCGATCCGCTTTGCTTCGGTCTCGAACACGTCGATGAACAGCCGGCCGATGGTCTTGCGCTTCACCTCCGGATCGGTGACGCCGTCCAGCTCGCCGAGGAACTGTTGCGAGGCGTCCACGTGCACCAACGGGATATTGTAGTGATGACGGAACAGGTCGACGACGCTCTTCGCCTCGTCCTTGCGCAGCATGCCGTGATCGACGAATACGCAAGTCAACTGATCGCCAATAGCCTCGTGAATCAGGATCGCCGCGACGGATGAATCGACGCCGCCGGACAGGCCGCAGATCACCTTGCCTTTGCCAACCTGAGCGCGGATCTTCTCGATGGCTTCCTCGCGGAAGGCGCGCATGGTCCAGTCGCCCTTGAGGCCGACCACTTTTCGCACGAAGTTGCGCAACAGTTTCGCGCCGTCCGGCGTATGCACCACTTCGGGGTGAAACTGCATCGCGTAGAATTTACGCGTGTCGTCGGCGATCACCGAAATCGGCGAGCCCGGCGCCTTCGCCACCGCGCGAAACCCGTCCGGCAATTTGGTGACGCGGTCACCGTGGCTCATCCAGACGTCGTATTTGCCGCCCTTCTGCCAGACGCCCTCGAACAGCGCGCAATCGTCGGTCACCTCGATGGCGGCGCGGCCGAATTCGCGATGGTGGCCGCCTTCAACGGTGCCGCCGAGTTGCCGGGCCATGGTCTGCTCGCCGTAGCAGATGCCGAGCACCGGCACGCCGGCGGTGAGCACCGAGAGCGGCACTGAGGGCGCATTCTTGTCCAGCACGGAGGCCGGGCCGCCGGAGAGGATCACCCCCTTCGGCTTCATCTCGCGGAAGGCGGCTTCGGCCTTCTGGAACGGCACGATCTCGGAATAGACGCCCTCCTCGCGCACCCGCCGCGCGATCAATTGCGTCACCTGCGATCCGAAATCGATGATGAGAATTTTTTCATGCGCGGCCGCGATGTTCGTGGCCGTCGGGCTCGTCTGGCTGTGTGCTGTCATGGGCAGGAGATACGCGACCGGCGGCGGCCCTGCAATGCCGCCGATGCGATTATCAGCGGCAATTTCAACCAGCGGCGCGCGTCAGCACCGAGACGAAGAAGCCGTCGGTGCCGGTGCGGCGCGGGGTCATCAAAATCCCCTCCGCGCTTGGCAGGGTCGCGGCAAGGAAATCCTCGGCCTTGTCCCAGAGCGGGCCGGCGACCTGCGCCGGCGGCACCACGGCAAATCCGGGCTGGCGGGACAGAAAGGCGCGGATCTGCGCGTTGTTCTCGGCCGGCAGCACCGAGCAGGTGATGTAGACGATCCGCCCCCCGGGCTTCACCAGCGGCGCAGCGCGGTCCAGCACCTCGGCCTGCGCCTTGAGCCGGACGTCCAGCGCGCCGGGGCGGATGCGCCACTTGGCGTCCGGGTTGCGCCGCCAGGTCCCGGTGCCGGTGCAAGGTGAATCGATCAGCACCAGATCGGCGGAGGCGCGGATATCAGCCAGCGGGTCCACGTCGCCTTTGGGCGCGCGCACCTCGGCATTGTGGACGCCGGCGCGCGACAGCCGCTCATAGATCGGCGCGAGCTGGCGCTTATCGCCGTCGGTGGCGATCAGCCGGCCCTTGCCCTGCATCATCGCCGCCAGCGCCAAGGTCTTGCCGCCCGCCCCGGCGCACAGGTCGATCACCTGCTCGCCCGGCTTCGCGGCCGAGAACAGCGCCGCAAGCTGCGAGCCTTCATCCTGCACCTCGACGCCACCCTTGAGGAAGTCCTCCTCGGCATGAATGCCGGGATTGCGCGCATCGGCGCCGAGCGCGATCCGCAGGCCCCACGGCGACCATGGCGTCGGCTTGGCCCGGAGATGGCCGAGCGAGGCCGCCACCTTCTCAAGCTTGGCCTTCAAAGTATTCACGCGTAGATCGAGCGGCGCGCGGCGCGCCATCGCCGCCGTCTCGGCGACCCGCTCGTCGCCGAACACCGCCGCGAAGTGATCGTCCATCCACTCCGGATAGTCGCCGGCCACCGGCGCCGGCGCGCCGTTCAGCGTGCGCACCGTCAGCGCGTGACGCTCGGCCGGCGACAGCGTATCCGGCGCGAAGCGCGAGCCGTCGCACAGCGCGGCCAGCGCCTCGGCGGTGAAGCCGCGCTCCAGCCTCATCATGCCCAGCACCCGCGCGCGCGGCGTCTCCTCGTCCATGATCCAGGCACTGGAGGCGCGCCGGCGCAGAACGTCGAATACCAGCCCGGAGATCGCGGCGCGATCGCCGGAGCCGGCGAAGCGATGCGCCGTGCCCCATTCCTTCAGCGCCTTGGCCGCCGGGATCCGCTGTGCGTCGATGGCGGTGATCACTTCGATGGCTGCGGCGAGCCTTGCGCCCGGTGTCATGACAATCCTCGGCAAGCGCCGCTAAATCAGCAGCAGAAGGCGCAGCGCGAAATACAGCCACATCGCCATCAGCACGAGGACGCCGGCGAACCAGGCCAGCGACCGCTGCCGCACATCGTTGCTGGTGACGAAGATGCCGGCATGGGCGAATCGCGTGACGACAAACACCCACGACAGCAACACGAACACCAGATCGGCGCGGCGCAGCGGTAGCGCAATGGCGACGAGAACGTAGAACAACAGCGGCAACTGGAACTGGTTGTTGAAACAATTGCCGATCTGCGTGGCGCGATCCGGCCAGTTGCGGCCGAGCGCGACGTCCTTGAATTTCACCTCGCCCGAGGTCAGCGCCCGCGTCCGCACCGTGGCCATCGTGATCAGAAGGAGGAAGGTCAGGCCCACCAGCACGAACACCGGCAGCAGCACCATCTGGACCGACATTGCAGACCTCCGTTCAAGAACCGGCGCGGCGCGCCCCGCTCACACCTTGTCGGGACCGACGCGGACGAGTTGCTTGCCGAAATTGGCGCCCTTCAGCAACCCCATGAAAGCAGCCGGCGCGTTTTCGAGCCCCTCGGTCACGAATTCCTTGTGCTTGATCTTGCCTTCGCGCAGCCACTGCGACATGTCGCGGATGAAGTCCGGATACATCGCGGCAAAGTCGCGGACGATGAAGCCACGGAAGTTGAGCCGCTTGACCAGGATTTGCCGCATGATCGTATTGGCCCACGGCGGCGTCGGCGTATCCTTGCCGAAGATCGTGTTGTAGTCGGCGATCAGGCCGCAGACCGGGATGCGCGCGAAATCGTTGAAGCGCGGCAGCACCGCATCGAACACCTTGCCGCCGACGTTCTCGAAATAAACGTCGATCCCCTTCGGACAGGCTTCCTTCACCTTGGCCCGGAGATCGGGATCGCGATGGTCGAGGCATTCGTCGAAGCCGAGTTCGTTCTTCACGTAATCGCATTTCTCCTTGCCGCCGGCGATGCCCACGGCCCGCGCGCCCTTGATCTTGGCGATCTGCCCCACCGCCGAGCCGACCGCGCCGGAAGCCGCTGCGACCACCACCGTCTCGCCCGGCTGCGGATTGCCGATCGCCAGAAGCCCGGTATAAGCGGTCATGCCCGGCATCCCGAGAACGCCCACCGCCGTCGAGATCGGCGCGATCGTCGGGTCGATCTTGCGCAGTCCCTTGCCGTTCGACAGCGCGTATTGCTGCCAGCCGCTGTGGGCCAGCACGATGTCACCCTTGGCGAAGCCGGGATTGTTGGAGGCCGCCACCTCGCAGACGGTGCCGCCTTCCATGACGCCGCCGACCGGCACCGGTGCGGAATAGGACGGGCCGTCATCCATGCGACCGCGCATATAAGGATCGAGCGACAGCCAGATCGTCCGCAGCAGCACCTCGCCGTCGCCCGGCGTGGGCACGGCGTAGTCCTCAAGGCGGAAATTGGCCGGTGTCGGCTCGCCGACGGGACGGGACGCAAGAACGATGCGCTTGGCGGATTGGGTCATCTCGGTTTCCTCAGCCTGACGTCTGTATGGTTGGGAATATAGGGCCGCCGATCAACCGTCGCGATCAGCCGATCATTTTCGCCAGCGCCGCGTCGAATGCGGCGGCCGCGGCGGAAAGATCCTTGAACGCGAGGCCGGCGGCGGCCGGCTGTTTCTGCTTCTCGGTGGCTGTCGGCCGAATTTCGGCGATCGGCTTGGCGTCGGGCAACAGCGTGGCCGGTGCGATGACATGGAATTCATGGGCTTCGACCGCGGCGTCCTTCGGCAGAAAGACGCCGAGATAGACGGTGTCGTTGCCGAGGCGATAGGAGATGTAGCGTTCGATCGCCACAGAGCCGTCACGCTGCATGCCGCCGAGTTTGGCGGAGCCCTTGGAGTCGAGCAGCTTGTGGGCGCGGAAGCCCTTGACGTCGGCCGACTTCGCCTTCGCCGTCTCCTCGGAGAGATCGTATTTCGCCGCCAGCTCCTTGCCGACGGCGGCAATCTGGTCGGCGACGGTGTGCTCGAATTCTTTCAGTTCGGTGCGCGGCTTGGCGGTGCGGCTCGGCTTCAGCGCGTTGCGCGTCTCAAGCACCGCCTTGCATTTGGCGGCCAGATCGTCGGCGGATTTGCGCTCCGCATTACCGAGCAGGTTCTTCAACTCGGGCGTGGAGAGAGCTTCGAGCCGTTCGTCCGTCCATTCGTACATGACAACCGCGATTCCATGTTCTGACACGGAACGACGGTGTCCCGCCCGATGATCCTACCGCGTTTTACCGCCCAGGGGAAACCGGAATATCCATGCGGAAAATTTCACCAAAACAGAGTGTTATGGCATCATTTTCATGTGTAACGGCAACCCGCCATTACACGCCGCCCGGATAATTCGGGCTTTCGCGGGTGATGGTGACGTCGTGGACGTGGCTTTCGCGCAGGCCGGCGCTGGTGATGCGGACGAACTGGGCCTTGTCATGGAATTCGGGAATGGTCTTCGCGCCGACGTACCCCATCGCCGCGCGCAGACCGCCAGCGAGCTGATGCATGACGTTGCCGACCGGCCCTTTGTAGGGCACCTGCCCCTCGATGCCCTCGGGCACGAGCTTCAGCGTATCCTTGATGTCCTGCTGGAAGTAGCGGTCGGCCGAGCCGCGCGCCATCGCGCCGACCGATCCCATGCCGCGATAGGCCTTGTAGGAGCGGCCCTGCCACAGGAACACTTCGCCAGGCGTTTCGTCGGTGCCGGCCAACAGCGAGCCGACCATGACCACGTCGGCGCCGGCCGCGATTGCCTTGGCGAGGTCGCCGGAGAACTTGATGCCGCCGTCGGCGATCACCGGAATGTCGGCCTTCTTCGCCGCCTCTACCGCGTCCATGATCGCGGTGAGTTGCGGCACGCCGACGCCGGCGACAATGCGGGTGGTGCAGATCGATCCGGGACCAATGCCGACCTTGATGCAGTCCGCGCCGGCATCGATCAGCGCCTGCGTGCCTTCGGTGGTGGCGACGTTGCCGGCGATCACCTGCACCTCGTTGGAGCGCTTCTTGATACGGTTGACCGCCTCAAGCACGCGCGAGGAATGGCCGTGCGCGGTATCGACCACCACGAGATCGACACCAGCATCGATCAGCCGTTCGGTCCGCTCATAGCCGCCGTCACCTACGGTGGTCGCGGCCGCCACGCGCAGGCGCCCCTGCGCGTCCTTGCAGGCCAGCGGATGGGTCACCGCCTTCTCCATGTCCTTGACGGTGATGAGGCCGACGCAGCGATACTGATCGTCCACGACGAGCAGCTTCTCGATGCGATGCTTGTGCAGCATTCGCTTGGCTTCCTCCTGGCTGACGTTCTCGCGGACCGTCACCAGGTTCTCGTGGGTCATCAGCTCCGACACCTTCTGATGCGGATCGGTGGCGAAACGGACGTCGCGGTTGGTGAGAATGCCAACCAGCTTGCCGGGGATGCCATGGCCGCCGCCGGTGACCACCGGGATACCGGAGAAGCCGTGATCCTTCATCAGCAGCAGTGCGTCGGCGAGTTGAGCATCGGGACCGATGGTGAGCGGATTCACCACCATGCCGGACTCGTATTTCTTCACCTGCCGCACCTGTGCGGCCTGCCCTTCCGGATCGAAATTACGATGGATGACGCCGATGCCGCCGGCCTGCGCCATGGCAATGGCCATCTTGGCTTCGGTGACGGTGTCCATCGCGGAAGCGAGGATCGGGATGTTGACGGAGATCGATTTGGTGATGCGGGAGCGGATATCGGCTTCAGATGGCAGGATGTCGGATAGGCCGGGCTTCAGCAGCACGTCGTCGAAGGTGTAGCCCTCTTGAAACCGATCAGATCCTTGAAAACGCGTCATCGCCAACTCCATTCACGGCCTCGTGCCGCCGGCTTACCCGGAATGAGCGTCCGTTCGGTGACGCAAAGGCGGCGCGTCGCCGTGGAATCGGGAACCCATTACGAGGGATTGGCGGTGGTCGATAGCACGGTGTCCCGGCGTTTCAAAGGCTTTTGCCGCAATGCAGGGTCGCTTATCCCGTGCCTTCGCACTCAGGCCATCGGCGGCCGCGGACCGGCTGTCAACGCGGATAGCCCGGCGGCGGACCATGTCGGCGGATCGCATCCACGACTTCCCGGTGGCGGCGATCCTCACGCTTCATGTAGACCGCGAGGATGGCGTGCGCCGACGGCACGAGGAAGAGAATATGGAAGATCAGCCCGAAGATCGCGCAGAACACGAGCAGCAGCACGTTGAAGATGGCCGAGAACGGCTGCCCGTTGAACAGCAGGCCGAGCGGCGGAAGAAGAGCGGCGAGGACATAGATCATCGTCGGAACTCCGTCAGACAGGCCCGCCCCGCACCACGCGGCGTACCTTCGCAGCCAGCATCTAGGACGTATTCCGCTTTCTGCAATGGTCGCCGGCGAGGTTGGGTGCTAAAGGCCCAGCTTTCGTCCGGCTCCTCCTCTCATCCCTGCAAGGCGCAATGACCAAGGAACGCGTGATCCCGCTGATCGTGGCGACCGCCCTGTTCATGGAAAACATGGACTCGACGGTGATCGCCACCTCGCTCCCGGCGATCGCGTCCGACATCGGTACCAGCCCGCTGACGCTGAAGCTGGCGATTACCTCCTACCTGCTGTCGCTCGCGGTGTTCATTCCGGCCTCGGGCTGGACCGCGGACCGCTTCGGCGCACGCAAGGTGTTCAGCGCCGCGATTGCCGTGTTCATGATCGGCTCGATCGGCTGCGCGATCGCCTCCTCGATCAACGATTTCGTGATCGCGCGGGTGGTGCAGGGCCTCGGCGGCGCGATGATGACGCCGGTGGGGCGGCTGGTGCTGCTGCGCTCCATCGACAAGAGCGCGCTGGTCAACGCCATGGCCTGGGTCACGGTGCCGGCGCTGATCGGCCCTGTGATCGGCCCGCCGCTCGGTGGTTTCATTACCACCTACTTCTCGTGGCACTGGATCTTCCTGATCAACATTCCGATCGGCGTCATCGGCATCATTATGGCGCAGCGCTACATCGATCCGATCCGCAGCGAAAACCCGGACCGCTTCGACCTTGTCGGCATGGTGCTGTCCGGACTCGGCCTTGGTGGACTCGCCTTCGGCCTCTCGGTCGCGGGGCTCGGGCTGATGCCGTGGCCGGCGCTGGCGGCGCTGATCGGCGGCGGCGCACTGTTCACCGTGCTCTATGTCCGCCACGCCAAGCGCACTGACAGCCCGGTGCTGGATTTCAGCCTGATGCGGCACCCGACGATGTATGCCAGCGTGATGGGCGGGTTCCTGTTCCGGCTCGGCATCGGCGCGCTGCCGTTCCTGCTGCCGCTCTTGATGCAACTCGGCTTCGGGCTGTCGCCGTTCAAATCGGGCCTCGTGACGTTCACCTCGGCGCTCGGCTCGATGGGCATGAAAGCGCTGGCCGCACGCATCATCCGCGCCTTCGGTTTCCGCAACATCATGTCGTTGAACGCGCTGGTGAGCGCCGTCTTCCTCGCGGCCTGCGCGCTGTTCACCAGCTCGACGCCGCTGCTGCTGATTGTCATCATCCTGATCGTCGGCGGCTTCTTCCGTTCGTTGCAATTCACCGCGCTCAATACGCTGGCCTATGCCGATATCGAACCTGCGAAGATGAGCCGCGCCACCACGCTGGTCAGCGTCGCGCAACAGTTGTCGGTGTCGGCTGGAGTCGCGATCGGTGCGTTCTCGGTGGAAGCGACCATGGTGTTGAGCCATGCCAGCGAACTCACCGCCAGGGAGTTCGGCCCGGCCTTCGTGGTCGTCGGCATCTTCGCCGCGCTGTCGGGCTGGTTCTTCTTCCGCATGCCGGTCGATGCCGGCCACCAGATTTCCGGCCGTCAGGTCGTCGTGGTCACCCCGCCCCGTGAGGCCGAGGCGGAGGAAGAAGCCGCGCGGGAAACCGCCACCGCCCGCGATCAGAAGCTGGGCTGATCCGGAGGAAACGCCGGATGGCGATTGCAGCGCTGCGCGGCGCGTGATTTGCTGTGCCCTGCGTTGGCTCAATCGGGACCGCACCATGCGCCGACTGTGGTGGATCGCAACCCTGCTGACAATCGTGATCGCGCTGGCGAATGCCGCCGAGCGCCCGCCGGCGAGCCAGTGCCTCGCGATGGCGCAGATGCTCCCCAACGTCGTCTATGCCAGTATCCGCACCGCCGCGCGTGCGGATGAAGTCACCATCCGCTATGCCGGACATTCCACTTACGTGATCGAGACACCGGACGGCGTGCGTATCGCCACCGACTACACCGGCACTTACGACACCGGCGGATTGCCGGATGTCGTCACCATGAACCGGGCGCACTCGACGCATTACACGCTCAATCCCGACCCGCGCATCAAATATGTGCTGCACGGCTGGGGCGAGAACGGCGAAGCGGCGAAACACGCGCTCAGGGTGGGCGACGTCTTCATCCGCAACGTGCCGACCGATATCCGCCGCTCGCTCTACGAGGACGGCGCCCACGTCGCGATGATCCCCAACGGCAACTCGATCTTCATCTTCGAGGTGTCGGGCCTGTGCATCGGCCATCTCGGCCACCTGCATCATCCGCTCGACGACAGCCATATCGCGGCGATCGGCCGGCTCGACATCGTCATGGTGCCGATCGACGGCACCTACACCATGTCGCTCGACGGCATGTCGGAGATCGTGCGGCGCTTGCGCGCATCTATCGTGTTGCCGATGCATCGTTTCGGTACGCCGCTGGCCGATCTGCTCGACCGGCTGCGCGGCCAGTTCGCCATTGACCAGCGCAGCGAACCATCGTTCCGGATTTCCGCCGGCGCCTTGCCGAAAACACCGACGGTGATCGTGCTGAGCGGGGTATGAGGCGCGGCTTCGGGGCGCTTGACTTGCGATCAAGTCCACGGCGACAACGAAACCATGAATGCTCAGGGGGCCAGATGCTGACTTGCACACCTGTCACCGACGATGCGGAAGCGCGCTATTCCTGCGCTTGCCATAGCCCCGCTTTCGCGCGGCTGAACGCGACCATCACGCCACGGTTTTCACGACGCTCATTCCTGACCGGCGCGGGTGCGATCGGCGTGCTGGCGCTCTCCCCGAACGCTGCAAAAGCCGTCGTGCCGCGAGCACCGGCAGGCCCGGTCGTCTTCACCAATGTTCGGATTTTCGACGGCAAGTCCGCAAGCCTGATCGCGGGACGCAACCTGATCGTCGAGGGCAACCGCATCAAGGCCATCGCGGACGCAGGCGCGCGTTGGCCCGATGGCGCACAGGTCATCGATGGCGGGGGCCGCACGCTGATGCCCGGCATGATCGACGCGCACTGGCACGCGCTGATGTGCGCCATCCCGGAGATCGTCGCCCTCACCGCGGACGTTCCCTATGTCCATCTGGTCGCGGCGCAAGAGGCCGAACGAACCCTGATGCGCGGCTTCACCACGATCCGCGATGTCGGCGGCCCGTCCTTTGCTCTGAAGCGCGCGATCGATGAAGGCATGGTCGCCGGGCCCCGCATCTTCCCGTCGGGAGCCATGATCTCGCAAACCTCCGGGCACGGCGATTTCCGGCTGCGTTATGAGGTGCCGCGTGGCTCCGCCAACGACATTAGCCACGCGGAAGCGGCGGGCATTTCCGCCATCGCCGACGGCGTGCCGGAAGTGCTGCGCCGCGTCCGCGAGCAGCTTCTGCTCGGCGCGAGCCAGATCAAGATCATGACCGGTGGCGGCGTCTCGTCCGCCTACGACCCGATCCACGTCAACCAGTTCACCGCCGAGGAAATCCGCGCCGCGGTCAATGCTGCATCGGACTGGGGCACCTACGTCTGCTCTCACGTCTATACGCCCGACGGCATCAAGCGCGCGTTGCAGAACGGTGTGCGATGCATCGAGCATGGACAACTCGCCGACGAGGACGCGGTGAAGATGATGGCCGACAAGGACGTCTGGTGGAGCCTGCAGCCGTTCCTCGCCGATGAAGATTCAAATCCGAAATCGAACCCGGTGCAACGCCAGCAGCAGGAGGAGGTCGCCAAAGGGACGATCCGCGCCTACGAACTGGCCAAAAAATACAAGATAAAGGCCGCGTGGGGCACCGATATTCTGTTCAACCCCAAGGGGGTCGCCACCCAGGGCAAGCAACTGGTCAAGCTGTCGCGATGGTTCGACAACGCCGACGTGCTGCGCATGGCGACCGCCGCGAACGGCGAGCTTCTCGCGATGTCCGGCGAGCGCAACCCTTATCGCGCCAAGGTCGGCGTCATCGAGCCGGACGCGCTCGCCGACATGCTGCTGATTGACGGCAATCCGCTGGAAAACCTCGCGCTGATCGCCGATCCCGAGCCAAACCTGAAAGTCATCATGAAAGACGGCCGTATCTTCAAGAACACGCTGGCTTGAGCGCGACAAACGACACCACGTTACGCTCCGCCGCGAAAGCCGGTCGCCAGCAGATAGCGCTCCGATGAATCCTGACGGCTGGCCGCCGGCTTGACGTGGCGCACGGTGGCGAAGTCGCGTTTCACCTGCGCCAACAGATCCGCGTCCGCGCCGCTCTGGAATACTTTTGCAACAAAGGTCCCGCCCGGCTTCAGAACTTCGGCCGCGAATGCGGCAGCGGCTTCCACGAGGCCAACAATGCGCAACTGATCGGTCTTGCGGTGGCCAGTGGTGTTCGCCGCCATGTCCGACATCACCACGTCGGCACCGCCGCCGATCATCTCGCGCAAAATCTCCGGCGCCTTGTCGTCCATGAAATCGAGCTGCGTGAAGGTGACGCCGGGAATTTCCGGCATCTCCAGCAGATCGATAGCCACCACCTTGCCTTTGCCTTGCAGCACGCCGACCTTGCGCGCCGCGACCTGGCTCCAGCCGCCGGGGGCCGCGCCGAGATCGACCACCACCTGCCCCGGCTTCAGCAGCCGGTACTTGTCGTCCATCTCGATCAGCTTGTAGGCCGCGCGCGAGCGCCAGCCGTCGCGCTTCGCCTGCGCGACATACGGATCGTTGAGCTGCCGCTCCAGCCACAGCTTCGACGACAGCTTGCGTTTGCCGGCGCTCTTGACGGTGACGTGCAGGCGCCCGGTGGTGTCCTTTGCCATGGCGATTGCTTATCGCGAAAACGCGACAAGCGATAGGTCATCAACAATCGGAGCGCTTCAATTGCTTTTGCGAAAGCGTCATTGCCGGGCCCGCCCCGGCAATCCATCCTTTTGAAAAGAGATGGATGCGCGGATCAAGTTCGCGCATGACAGCAACTGATCCCGTTACGCCGCGCCGATGGCGCCGTCCTCGCGCATCATTTCCACCAGCATGCCCTCCCGCAGGCCGCGATCGGCGACGCGCAGACGCGGCAGCGGGAACGCGTTGCGGATGGCGTCGAGAATGGCGCAGCCCGCCAGCACCAGATCTGCCCGCTCGAAGCCGATGCAGTTGTTGTTCGCACGCTCCTGATAGCTCATGCCGAGCAGCGTGGTGATAGCCGACGTGATCTCGCTGTCCTCCATCCAAAGTCCGTCGACTTTGCGGCGATCATAGCGCGGCAGCTTGAGATGGACGCCCGCGAGCGTGGTCACCGTGCCCGATGTGCCGAGCAGATGCATCGTCTCGAGATTGCCGCCGTGCTTCGCGGCAAATGGCGCGACGTGCTTTGACACCTCCTGCACCATCCGCGCGTAGACCTCGGCGGTGACATCCTTGCCACCGAAACGTTCCGCGAGCGTGACGACGCCCAGCGGAATGGACATCCAGGCGTCGACGCGCGGCGCGGCGTGCCGCCCCGGCCCGTCGCGCGCAATCCGCACCAGCTCGCTGGAACCGCCCCCGATATCGAACAGAATCGCGCCGCGCCCCATGGGATCGACCAACGGAGAACAGCCGATCACCGCCAGCGATGCCTCGGTCTCGCGGTTGATCACCTCGAGCGCGATGCCGGTCTGGCTTTCGACCCGGTCGCGGAAGGCATCGGCGTTGGAAGCCGCGCGACAAGCCTCCGTCGCGATCAGGCGCAGGCGCTGGGCGTTGCGGTGACGCATCTTGTCCCGGCACACGCTCAGGGCGGAAATAGCGCGCCCGATCGCCGCCTCGCTGATGCGGCCGGTGGTGGAAATCCCCTCGCCCAGCCGAATGATCCGCGAAAAGGAATCGATGACGCGAAAGCTCTCGCCTTCGGGGCAGGCAATCAGCAACCGGCAATTATTGGTGCCGAGATCGAGCGCCGCGTAGACTCCAGAACCGGCCAGCAACGGACCGGCACTCGCCGCGCCGTTGGTTTTCGGGCCGTTGTCACACGGTTGGAGCGGCTCCGGACCATCCAAGCGCCGGACGTCGTTGTTCATGCAATCCTGTCTCTCCACGGCCCCGGTGGCGGCCGGTAAGATATATCATTCACTTAAAGTTTAGCAGCCTCCGGCGGCAGCGCAACCGCAGCGCGCAGCGCATATGCCCAATCAGCCGTTGTTGCTATACCATTCGTGCATTATCTCCGCTCCAGACGATCGCACTGACGGCGCCAAACCTCCAGGAATCGCAGGCCTTATGGATACCAAAACGCCCCGGCACGCCTCCGACCTCGCCCTCGACAATGCCATCGCACTGCAAAAATATGCAGTCGGGCAGCCCGTACTCCGCAAGGAGGATGATAACCTCGTGCGCGGCAAGGGTCGCTATACCGATGACTTCAACCTGCCCGGGCAAGCCCATGCCTGGATCGTTCGCAGCAGTCATCCGCATGGCGTGATCCGCGCCATCGACATCAAGGCCGCGCGCGCCATGCCGGGCGTCCTGGGAATCTGGACCGGCAAGGACCTTCAGGCAGCCGGCTATGCGCCGATCCGTTGCAGCCTGCCGATGAAAAACGCTGACGGGTCGCCGCTGTTGCAGACCGATCGCATGGCGCTTGCCATCGACAAGGTGCGTTTCGTCGGCGATCCGGTGGCCTGCGTCGTCGCGGAAACAGCGGCGCAAGCACGCGACGCCGCCGAGGCGGTGGTCGTCGAGATCGATGAGTTGCCGTCGGTGACGAAGTCCGAGGACGCCATCAAGCCCGGTGCGCCGCAGCTCTACGATCACATCCCTAACAATATCGCGCTCGACTATCACTTCGGCGATCATGCCGCGACCGAAGCCGCTTTCGCCAAGGCCGCGCATGTGACCTCGCTCAATATCGTCAACACCCGCGTCGCCGTGGTGCCGATGGAGCCGCGCGCGGGCCTCGCGTCCTACGACGAGACGAGTGACCGCTTCACGGTGTATCTGCCTACGCAGGGCGTTTCCGGAAACGTGACATCGCTTGCGAAGCTCATGAACCTGCCGCGCGAGAAAATCCGGCTGCTGACCTACAATGTAGGCGGCTCGTTCGGCATGAAGAATGCCAGCTATCCTGAATATGTCTGCCTGTTGCACGCGTCGCGGCTGTTGCGACGGCCGGTGAAATGGCTGGAGGAACGCTCGTCGAGCTTTCTCAGCGACAGTCACGGCCGAGCACAGGAGGTGCGCGGCGAACTGGCGCTCGATGCCAAGGGCAACATTCTCGCCCTGCGCATCAGCGGCTTCGGCAATCTCGGCAGCTATGTCGCCGGCGTCGGGCCGCTGCCGTTGTCGCTCAATATCGGCAAGAACATCGCTAGCGTCTATCGCACACCGCTGATCGAAGTGGACATCAAGTGCGTGGTCACCAACACGACTTTCATGGGCGCTTATCGCGGCGCGGGGCGGCCCGAAGCCAACTACTTCATGGAGCGGCTCATGGACCGCGCCGCCGCCGAGATGGGCATCGATCGCCTGACGTTGCGCCGGCGCAACATGATCAAGCCGGCGCAGCTTCCGTTCAATGCCGCGAGCGGCATGTCCTATGACTCGGGTAATTTCCCCGCAGTGCTCGATAAGGCGCTGGAGCTGGCCGACTATGTCGGCTTCGCCAAACGCAAACGCGAGGCGCGCAGGCGCGGCAAGCTGCGCGGCATCGCGATCGGCTGCTACCTCGAGGTGACGGCCGGCATGACTGAACTTGGCAAGATCAACTTCGAACCCGATGGCACTGTGCGGCTCACCACTGGCACGCTGGATTTCGGCCAGGGCCATGCCACGCCGTTTGCGCAGGTGCTGGCGTCCCGGCTTGGCATCCCCTTCGAGAGCATTCGCCTCGAACAGAACGACAGCGACGTCGTTCATAGCGGCGGCGGGACCGGCGGGTCGCGCTCAATCATGACCAGCGGTACCGCCATCGTCGAGGCCAGCGAGCTGGTCATCGCCAAGGGCAAAACCGCAGCCGCCAACAGGCTGGAAGCATCCGAAGACGATATCGAGTTTTCCGGCGGCCGCTTCACCATCGCCGGCACCGACCGCAGCATCGGTCTGATCGAACTCGCCGAGGCCCTGCGCACGCGGCCGCCGCAGGACGGCCAGCCCAGCTCGCTGGATGTCGATCACACCTCCTCGAGTGTGGCGTCGACCTTCCCCAACGGCTGCCACGTCAGCGAGGTGGAGATCGATCCCGACACCGGCGTCACCCGGATCGTGAAATACACCGCCGTCAACGATTTCGGCGTGGTCATCAATCCGATGATCGTCGCCGGCCAATTGCATGGCGGCATCGTGCAGGGCATCGGCCAGGCGCTGATGGAAGCGGTCAGCTACGACGAGAGCGGGCAGCCGATCACCGGCTCCCTGATGGATTACGCGCTGCCACGCGCCGCCGATGTGCCGTCCATGACGCTCAGCGACATGCCTTCGCCCGCCACCACCAATCCGCTCGGCGCCAAGGGTTGCGGCGAAGCCGGCTGCGCCGGCAGCCTGGCGACGCTGGTCAATGCGGTGATCGACGCGATGGCGGACGAAGGCGTGACGCAAATCGAAATGCCGCTGACACCGGAACGCGTCTGGCGCGCCCTGCGCGACGCGCGGCAGGCCGCACGGGCCTAAATCGGACGCAGTTCACATCTTCAAACCTCAGCGTCGAGCCCGCGCAGGCGGGACCCCAGAACCACCGGATTCCCCATTCCATCGTCATGCCCGCGCTTGTCGCGGGCATCCACGTCTTCTTTAGACTTGGATGAATTGAGAACGTGGATGGCCGGGACAAGCCCGGCCATGACGGAAATTACGCCGCCGCCTGTTCGCGCGGGCGGAAAATCGCAACGTGATGACAATGCGCGACCGGCGTCCGGCCATTCGCGACGATGATGGCATCGAACTCGGCGAAGCGGTGGCCCTTTCTGTCGTAGTTCTCCGTGACCCGCGCCCGGGCTGCAAGATCATCATGCGGATGTGCCGCGGCCAGAAGCTGCATCGTGCTGCCGACATGAATCCACGGGCCAAGCACGACATTCTGCACCAGCACCTGATTCATGATGCGCTGGAAAATCCCCGGATGCAGCACACCGCTATCGCGATAGATCTGATCGGTCTCGCGCACCTCCTCGAGATATTCTGTGAACTCCTTGTTGTTCCAGCTTCGCGGAGCTGTGCCCAGCCATTCCCCTGGAACGAAGGCTTTGTCATTCACCGGCCGACGCGTGGCGCGCGGCGCAGTGTCCGGATAATCGCCGAGCACGACGGGGTCCGTCTTATCCGGCAGCGATGCCTGCCCGGTGGCGCACAATGCACCGCGGCTTTCGACGCGGAGTGCCAGCGCATGGTCGTGCTCCTCACCGATCACATCCGCCATCTCGCCGTCATAGACCGGCTTGACGAAGCGCGCCTCGATCCGGCCCCGTTCAAGGAACGTGCGTCCCCAACGAGCAATCGGCACATGCATCATGTAAGCCATCACCTCAACGCCGGGAACCAGACCGCCGCTGAAGCCGTATCGCTGCGCGACCACGTCATCATGCATCTTGTTCTCGGAATTCTTTGCGGTGTTATAGGCCGAAACCCGATAAGGCTGCATGCTGGACATTGATCTTCCACTCTCCGATTTGCCGCTGGCGCCGATGCTACGCGTCTAGCGCGCAATGGCAAGCCGGCGCGATGCCATACTCGCATTTTACGCGCCGATGGCGTAGGAGAGCGGTTTCCTCATTCCGCCACCGGGAAATTCGCCTTTGACGATGCCGCGCATCTATATCGACGCCGACGCCTGTCCGGTGAAGGACGAGGTCTATCGCGTGGCTGCGCGCCACAGGCTTCCGGTCAGCGTGGTAGCGGGCAAGTTCATCCGCGTTCCGCAGGACCCGCTGATCGAGCGCATCGCCGCCGGCAACGGCATGGATGCCGCCGACGACTGGATCGCGGAGCGCGCCGGACCATGCGATATCGTCGTGACATCCGACATTCCGCTCGCCAGCCGCTGTATCAAGGCCGGCGCAACCGTGATCGCGCCGACCGGCAAGCCGTTCACTGAAGAGTCCATCGGGATGACTTTGGCGGTGCGGAACCTGATGACCGACCTGCGCTCCAGCGGCGAGATGACCGGCGGACCTTCGGCCTTCTCGCCGCGTCATCGCTCCGCCTTCCTCTCGGCGCTCGACCAGGCTATTCGGCGTATTCAGCGATCGCAGGCTGGCTCCGTCTGACGATCGTTCAGCCTTCAATCGAGTTGTAAGAGATATGGCACCGCCCCTGATCCAACTAAAAGACATTGCCTTGACGTTCGGGGGCACACCCCTGCTCTCCGGCGTGGAGCTTTCAGTCTCGGCCGAGGAGCGGGTCTGCCTGATCGGCCGCAACGGCTCCGGCAAATCGACGCTGTTGAAGATCGCGGCCGGTCTGGTCGAGCCCGACAGCGGCTCGCGCTTCGTGCAGCCCGGCGCGACGGTGCGCTACCTGCCGCAAGAGCCGGATTTCGACGGCTTCGCCACCACGCTCGCTTATGTCGAAGCCGGGCTCGGCCCCGGCGACGATCCCTATCCGGCGCAATATCTGCTCGAACAGCTCGGGCTGCATGGCGACGAGAACCCGACGCAACTCTCCGGCGGCGAAGCGCGCCGCGCGGCGCTCGCCCGCGTGCTGGCGCCCTCGCCCGACATCCTGCTGCTGGACGAGCCGACTAACCATCTCGACCTCACCACTATCGAATGGCTCGAAGGCGAACTCGGGTCGCGCCGCAGCGCGCTGGTGCTGATCAGCCATGACCGGCGCTTCCTCTCCAACCTCTCGCGCAGCACAGCCTGGCTCGATCGCGGACAAATCCGCCGCATCGAGCGCGGCTTCAGTGCGTTCGAGGAATGGCGCGACGAGGTGCTGGCGGAAGAGGAACGCGACCAGCACAAGCTCGATCGCAAAATCGTCGCGGAAGAACATTGGTTGCGCTACGGCGTCTCCGGACGGCGCAAGCGCAACGTCAAGCGCCTTGGAAATCTTCACGCGTTGCGCGCGGAACGTCGCAACTATCGCGGCACGACCGGCAGCGCCAGCCTCGCCGCCGCCGAGGCCGACAAATCCGGCAAGCTGGTGATCGAGGCCAAGGGCATCGGCAAGGCGTATGACGGCCGTGCTATCGTCGACAAGTTCTCGATCCGCATTCAGCGCGGCGACCGCATCGGCATCGTCGGCCCCAACGGCGCCGGCAAGACCACGCTGATCAACATGCTGACCGGCGCCAGCGAGCCGGACAGCGGCAGCATCCGCTTCGGCGTCAACATCGAGATGGCGACGCTGGATCAACACCGCGAAAGCCTCGATCCGAAATCGACCTTGGCGGATGCGCTCACCGGCGGCCGCAGCGACCACGTCATGGTCGGCGGCAAGCCCAAGCACGTCGTCAGCTACATGAAGGACTTTTTGTTCACGCAAGAGCAGGCGCGCACGCCGCTGGAAGTGCTGTCCGGTGGCGAGCGCGGCCGCCTGATGCTGGCGCGCGCGTTGGCGAAGCCTTCGAACCTGCTGGTGCTGGACGAGCCGACCAATGACCTCGACCTTGAAACTCTCGATGTGCTCGAGGAAATGCTTGGCGACTATCAGGGAACCGTGATCCTGATCAGCCATGACCGCGACTTTCTCGACCGCGTTGTGACCTCGGTGATCGCGCCTGAAGGCAAAGGCCGCTGGATCGAATATGCCGGCGGCTATTCCGACATGCTGGCGCAGCGCGGCGCGGATCTACAACGTGCGGCGATCAAGCAGCCGGCGGGCGCCGCACAACCTGTTGCGCCGAAGGAGGCGAAGGCCGCGCCGCAGACCAAACGCCGCCTCAGTTTCAACGAGAAGCATGCGCTGGAGACCTTGCCGAAGACCATCGAGACCTTGCAGGCCGAGATCGCGAAACATCAGAAATTGCTCGACGACCCCGAATTCTACAACAAGGATCGCAAAAAATTCGATCAGGTCTCGCAGGCGATCGCTACCGCGCACGACAAGCTGTCGGAAGCCGAAACCCGATGGCTCGAACTGGAAATGCTCCGCGAGGAAATCGAGCAGAGCTGAAAACGGCTCAGGTTCGAGATAGCTGATGCGTCATTGCCGGGCTTGACCCGGCAAACCATCCTTTCAAGAATGACGGATGTGCGGATCAAGTACGCGCATGACAAATCCTCTTTCGACCAAATCGCCGAACGGCTTTGAGGAGTTCTCATGACCACCGCCCTCGCCGCCAAGATCGCCCGCGAATTCGGCACGCCCGTTGCGGTGATCGACATGGACCGCGTCGAGCGTAACATCGCGCGGGTGCAGGCGGCGTGCGATGCCGCCGGCGTCGCCAACCGGCCGCATATCAAGACGCACAAGTCACCGGAGCTGGCGAAACTTCAGATCAAGGCCGGCGCGCGCGGCATCACCTGCCAGAAGCTGGGCGAAGCCGAAGTGATGGCGGACGCCGGCATCGACGACATTCTCATCAGCTACAACCTGCTGGGCGACGAGAAGATGGCACGGCTCGGCGCGCTGCGCTCGCGCATGAACGTCACCGTCGCCGCCGACAATCCCGTCGTGGTTGCCGACCTCACCAAGGCGGCAACCGCCGCCGGACGCTCGCTGCCGGTGGTGGTGGAATGTGATACTGGCCGCAAGCGCGCCGGCGTCGAGACGTCCGCCGAGGCCGTTGCCCTGGCTAAAACCATTTCCACGTCGCCCGGCCTGAGCTTCGCGGGATTCATGCTGTATCCGACCGAGACTGGATGGCCCGAGGCTCAGAAATTCTATGACGAAGCGCTAGCCGGCATCCGCGCGCTGGGGCTCAAGGAGCCTGCCATCGTCTCCACGGGCGGCACGCCGAACCTGAGGAACCTCGGACAACTGCGTGGCGCAACCGAGCACCGGCCCGGCACCTACATCTACAACGATCGCATGCAGGTGGCTGCCGGCGTCGCCACGCTCGATGACTGCGCGTTGCATATCTATTCGACAGTGGTGAGTCGCGCGGCGCCCGAGCGCGGCATTCTCGATGCCGGTTCAAAGACACTGACCGCCGACAGCGGCGGGCTCGATGGTCACGGTCTGATCCTCGAACATCCGGAAGCGAAGATCGCGCGCTTCGCCGAGGAACACGGATTCCTTGATCTCGCGCGCAGCAACACCCGGCCGAATATCGGCGACGTGGTGCGGATCGTGCCGAACCACGTCTGCGTCGTCGTCAACATGCTGGACGACGTGGTGATGGTGCGCGGCGAGGAGATCGTCGGCGTGCTCCCTGTCGCCGCGCGCGGGAAGTTGCGATAACGCGTATTCTGTGGCGGCGAGTCATGGCCGGGCTTGTCCCGGCCATCCACGTCTTTCTCTATGTGACACCGGTAAGGGCGTGGATGCCCGGGACAAGCCCGGGCATGACAATACTGAGACGGCAATCATCGGCTAATGAAAGCGAGTGCTCCGCGCCCCGCCGCTGCTCCGGTCGCGAATGCCGCCTGCAGCAGGTAGCCGCCGGTCGGCGCCTCCCAGTCCAGCATTTCCCCGGCAGCGAAGACACCGGGCAGACGGCGCAGCATGAAGGCGTCGTCGAGTTCGTCGAACGCGATGCCGCCCGCTGTCGAGATGGCACGATCGAGCCCGGCCGTACCGGTTAGATTGATTTGCACGTCGTTGATACGCGCGGCGAGATCATCTGGCGACAGGCGTGGCAGATCGAGCTTTCCGGTGAGCGCGGATTCGTACAACAACCCGACCGCCACCGGCGCAAGCCCGGCAGCCTTGCGCAGATAGGTCGTGAAGGACTGCTTGCCGCGCGGCTTTGATAATCGTTCGATCAATCGCTGTTGATCCAGATCAGGCCGCAATGCGAGATGCAATGTTGCCTTTCCTGCACGGGCGATGTTCTCACGCAACATGGAAGCCAGCGCGTAGATCGCGCCGCCCTCGATGCCGTTGCGGCTGATCATTGCTTCGCCGCGCACAGTCCGCGCACCGAACCGAAATTCGATGTTTTTCAGTGGCTGGCCAGCGAAACGTTCGCTGAATGGTTCGGACCACGTGACCGCGAATCCGCAATTGGCGGGGAGCAGCGGCGCGATGTTCACGCCGCGCGATCTCAGCAGATCGACCCAATGCCCGTCGGAGCCAAGACGCGGCCAGCTTGCACCGCCGAGCGCCAGAACCGTCGCGGCGGGATTGACCGTCACTCGGCCTTGCGGTGTCTCGAATAGCAGGCGGCCGTCGTCCCATCCAGTCCAGCGATGGCGCAAGGCAAGCCGCACGCCATTTGCATCCAGCCGTCGCAGCCATGCGCGCAACAGCGGCGACGCCTTGAAGGTGCGCGGAAACACCCGCCCGCTGGAGCCGACAAAGGTCGGTTGTCCCAGCGCCTCGCTCCATGCGCGCAATGCATCGGGCGGGAACGCGCCAATGGCGGGCGACAAGCGCGCCGCGGCATCGCCGTAACGCGCCATGAAGTGCGGCAGCGGCTCGCTGTGCGTCAGGTTGAGGCCGCCGCGCCCGGCCAGCAAGAACTTGCGGCCGGCCGACGGCATCGCATCGTAGACGGTGACCGACGCGCCGCCACTCGCCAACACCTCGGCCGCCATCAGGCCGGCCGGCCCCGCCCCGATCACCGCGACGTCTGGTTTCGGAGCGGCAGCCATGGCGGAGCCGCCTACTTCTCCAGCTTGATGCCGGCAGCCGCGGCAGCCTGCTCGACATACTTCTGCGTCTGCTGGAATGCGCCTTCGAGTGCACGCGCCTTGGACATATCGGCGATCTCGTTGAAGTGCGCCGCCACCGCGTCAGGCGTCCACTCGCTTTGCGGCAGGTTGATGCCTTCGGATTCCAGAATCCTGATCACCGCGAAGGATCCTGCACCGGCGCCCATGATGGTGCGCGTCGGCGCGTTCTCACCCAGCAGGAACAGCACCGCCGGCGTGATCGCATCCGGCCGCATCAGGTCAAGGGCCTGCTTCGGCAGCAATTCCTCGGTCATGCGGGTGGCCGCGGTCGGCGAGATGATGTTGACGCGGATGTCGGATTTGCGACCTTCTTCCGCCAAGACGTTCATCAGCCCGACCATGCCGGACTTTGCTGCGCCGTAATTGGCCTGGCCGAAATTGCCGTAGAGACCCGACGACGAGGTGGTGAGCACGATGCGGCCGTAGTTACGTGCACGCATGCCTTCCCACACGGCCTTGCAGCAGTAAAACGTGCCCATGAGATGCACATTGAGCACCTTGGCGAAGTCCGCGACTTCCATCTTGCCGAACGACTTGTCACGCAGGATGCCGGCATTGGCGCACATGATGTCGACCGCGCCCCACTTCTCGGTCGCCTTCGCGACCATCGCGGTGACCTGCTCGAAATCGGAGACGTCGGCGCCGTCGGCGATGGCTTCGCCGCCCGCCTGGCGGATTTCCTCCACCACGGCTTCGGCTGCGGTCATCGAGCCACCGGTGCCGTCGCGCGCGCCGCCGAAGTCATTCACCACCACCTTGGCACCGTAACGCGCCAATCCCAGCGCGTGCGCGCGTCCGAGGCCATTTCCCGCGCCAGTGACGATGGCAACGCGTCCGTCAAATCTGATTGTCATGTCAGTTTCCCACTTCAGGCAAAGTACATCAGGCCCAGCCAGTCCGCGACCAGCGCCGGTTTGGTTTCACCCTCGATCTCCACGGTGACGCTGGTGCGCGACTGCAGTTCATTCGCAGAGCGCATTTTTGCTTCGGTCAGCGTAAAGCGTCCGCGCACCCGCGCGCCGGCGCGCACCGGAGAGATGAAGCGAAGTTTGTCAAAGCCGTAATTGACGCCCATGGTTACGCCGTCGATTTTCGGCAGCGCCTCGTAGGAGAATACGCTGAGCAGCGAAACGGTGAGAAAGCCGTGGGCGATCGTTGAGCCGAACGGCGTCTCGCGCGCCGCCCGCTCGGGGTCGATGTGAATGAATTGATGGTCTTCGGTCACGTCGGCGAAAGTGTCGATGCGTTTCTGATCGACGGTATGCCAGGCGGAGAGCCCGATTTCCTTGCCAACCAATTCGAAATAGGCGTCGCGCGTGATCGTCAAGTTTATTCTGCTCCTGCTATCGAAATCTTCGCCAGCAGTTTTCACAGAATGCTTCAAGGGCCAAGCGATTTATGCGGAAAATTCCGCTTGATCTTAACGCCAAGCCCTGCCAGCGGCCTCAACCGCCGGCGCCACCGGCCGAGCGCATGGCCTGCAATTCGGGGAAATCCTCTTCCCGGAATTCCGTGCCGCGAAGCTTGTCGCTGCGGTCGCCGTCGTATTCGAGACGGCGCAGCTGCACGCGACGGATCTTGCCGGAGATGGTCTTCGGCAGCTCGGTGACCAGTTCGATGCGGCGAATACGCTTGAACGGCGCCAGCCGACCCTGCAGAAAGCGGAAAATCGAGAGCGCGGTTTCGGCGGACCGCTCGGTGTCGCCGACCAGCAGAATGTAAGCCTTGGGCACGGCGAGCCGGATCGGATCGGGGCTCGGGATCACCGCCGCCTCGGCGACCAGATCGTGCTCCAGAAGCACGCTCTCCAGCTCGAACGGGCTGATGCGATAGTCGGATGATTTGAACACATCATCGGCGCGGCCGACGAAGGTGAGATAGCCGTCGTCATCGACGAACACGACATCGCCGCTGCGATAAACCTCGCCGTCGGCGCCCGCGAGCTTGCCGTCGTCGGTCTGGTAGCCCTGCATCAGGCCGGCCGGACGCTGATCCCCGAGCACCAGCGCCACCTCGCCTTCCGAGGCCGTGTTGCCGTCGGCATCGACGACGCGGATGTGATAACCTGGCATCGGCCGCCCCATCGAGCCGACCTTGAGCGGCTGCCCGGGGGAATTGCCGACCATCGCCGTGGTTTCAGTCTGGCCATAACCGTCGCGAATGGTGAGACCCCACGCGTCCTTCACCTGATCGATGATCTCGGGATTGAGCGGCTCGCCGGCGCCGCAGACCTCGCGCAGCGACACCTTGAACTCGGACAGCTTCTCCTGAATGAACATGCGCCACACTGTCGGCGGCGCGCATAGCGTGGTGACGCCGCAGCGGCCGATGGTGGCGAGCAAGTTCTTGGCGTCGAAGCGCGGCTGATTGACCACGAACACCGCAGCGCCCGCGTTCCACGGCGCGAAGAAGCAGCTCCACGCGTGCTTGGCCCAACCGGGCGACGAAATGTTCAGATGAATGTCGCCGGGCTTGAGGCCGATCCAGTACATGGTCGAGAGATGCCCGACCGGATAGCTGCGCTGGCTGTGGCGCACCAGCTTCGGCTTCGCCGTGGTGCCGGACGTGAAATACAGCAGCATCGGATCGTCGGCGCGTGTGACGCCATCGGGCGTGAAAGCATCGGAAAACCCGGAGGCTTTGTCGAACGAAAGCCAGCCGTCGCCGCCCTGTCCGACAACGATACGCTTGAGATCGCCGCCCTTGAGCGAGGCGAATTTCGCCACCTGATCCTGCGCGGCAACCACCGCCTTGGCGCGGCCGCGATCGAGCCGGTCCTGCAATTCGTCCGGCGTCAGCAGCGTCGTGGCGGGAATGATGACGACGCCGAGTTTGATGCAAGCGAGCATCGTCTCCCACAGCGGCACCACATTGCCGAGCAGCAGCAACAGGTGATCGCCGCGCTTCAAGCCCTGCGCGCGCAAAAAATTCGCCACGCGATTGGAGCGATGCGAGAGTTCGGCGAAGGTGAGTTTGGTTTCGGTGTTGGTCGCGGCCTCGACGATCCACAGCGCCGGACGGTCCTTGCTCTGCGGATCGCGCGCGAGCTCCGCATCGAACCAGTCCAGCGCCCAATTGAACTCGGTCTGGTCGGGCCATTTGAAGCCGGCCACCGCGCCGGCATAGTCGGTGCGGCGGTCGAGAAGGAAACGGCGGGCCTCTTGAAATGTCGTCATCGTCGCAACCTCGATCGTGGCTGTATTCGGGGACAGGATGTCACCGCGCAACGTGGCAGGGCAATCCGCCTTTTGCGTTAGATCGAGACGGCCCGCCGGCGCTCCGCGCGGCTATTTTCCGGCGATCTCACGCAGATGATGGATGATGCCGGAGAAATCCACGCCGCCGTGGCCGGCCTTCTCGAACGCCGCGTAAATCTCCTCGGCGTGAGCGCCGAGCGGCGTGGCGGCCCCGGCAGCCCTGGACGCCGCCTGCGACAGCCGCAGGTCCTTCAGCATCAGCGCCGCGGCGAAGCCGGGCTTGTAGTCATTGTTGGCCGGCGAGGTCGGTACCGGACCCGGCACCGGGCAATACGTCGTCAGCGACCAGCACTGCCCCGACGAGGTCGAGGCGACATCGAACAGCGCCTGATGCGACAGACCGAGCTTCTCCGCAAGCGTGAACGCCTCGCAGACGCCGATCATCGAAATGCCGAGGATCATGTTGTTGCAGATCTTCGCCGCCTGCCCCGCGCCGGCTTTGCCGCAATGGACGATCTTCTTGCCCATCTTCTCGAGGATCGGCTTCGCCGCCGCAAACGCCTTGTCGTCGCCGCCGCACATGAAAGTGAGCGTCGCGCCCTGCGCGCCGCCGACGCCGCCGGAGACCGGCGCATCGATCGAAGCCACGCCCGCCTTCTCAGCAAGGCCGTGAGCTGCAACCGCGCTTTCGACATCGATGGTCGAGCAATCGATCAGCAGCGCGCCCTTGGCGACCGACGGAAGAATTTCAGTCCACACGGACAGCACGTGCTTGCCGGCCGGCAGCATGGTGACGACCACGTCAGCCTGCTTCACGGCATCCACCGCAGTCGCGGCGATCGACACGCCGGCGGTCTTTGCGGCCTCGCGCGACGCTTCCACCAGATCGAAGCCGGCAACCTTGTGACCCGCCTTCACCAGGTTCGCGGCCATCGGACCGCCCATATTGCCGAGGCCAATGAATGCGATGTTCGCCATGACGTTTCCTCTTTTGCTTCTCGTCGCGTAGCTCGATTTAGTTCGGAAAAACCAGTTGATCGCCGGGGCGCGGCGCGAAATAGCGATCGACGATCTCCGGCGTCACATCCTCGATCCGCGCAGGCTGCCATTTCGGCTGCCGGTCCTTGTCGATGATCGCGGCGCGCACGCCCTCAATGAATTCGGCGCTGTCGAACACCTGCAACGCGGCACGATACTCGCGCGCGAGGCATTCCTGTAACGATTTGGAGGCACGAGCCGCGCGCAACAACTTCAGCGTCACCTTCATGCTGGTCGGCGATTTTTCGCCGAGCGCCTTCAAGGTCGCCTGCGCGAAGTCGGAACCATCGGCGCGGAGCGCCGCGACGATCGCCTCGACGCTGTCATGGCCAAAGAGCTTATCGATCTGCGCGCGATGTTGCTCGGCGATGCCCGGCTGCGGCGTCTCGGTGAAGCTCCGGATGGTATTGGTAACCTGCGCGGCGTCGGCGCCGTTCGGCAGAGCCGTCAGCGCGGCGCGAAGGTCCGGCCACTTCGCAGACGGCACGTAGAAATCGGCGAAGCCGGCGTAGATCGCGTCGGCGCCGTTCATGGTCTGCCCGGTGAGGCCGAAATACGTACCGACGTCGCCCGACGCGCGCGACAGCAGCCAGGTGCCCCCGACATCGGGGAAGAAGCCGATGCCGACTTCCGGCATGCCGACCTTGGTCTTGTCGTTGACAATGCGATGGCTGCCGTGCGCGGCAAGCCCGGTGCCGCCACCCATCACCAGCCCGTCCATGTAGGCGATATAGGGCTTCGGGAAGCGCGCGATGCGGTCGTTGAGGATGTATTCCTCGCGCCAGAACACCGGGCCGAGATCGCCCTTCTCGCGTGCGCTGTCGTAAAGCCCGCGAATGTCGCCGCCGGCGCAGAGCCCGCGCTCGCCCGCGCCTTCCAGTACGATCAGCGCGATAGCGGGATCGGCCTGGAACGCATCAAGCGCGCGGTCCATGTCGCGGGTCATGTCCAGCGTCAGCGCGTTGATGGCTTTCGGGCGGTTGAGCCGGATCACGCCGGCCGCGCCTTCGCGGCGCGCGATCAGATCGCCCTCGCTCAATTCGAAATTCATCGCGCGCCCTCGATCAGCTTGCGCGATACGATCAGCCGCATGATCTCGTTTGTGCCTTCGAGGATCTGGTGCACCCGCAAATCGCGCACGATCTTCTCGATGCCGTACTCGGCGAGGTAACCGTAGCCGCCGTGCAATTGCAGCGCCTGATTGGCGACGGCGAAGCCGACATCGGTGCCGAAACGTTTCGCCATCGCGCACAGCATCGACGCGTCGGAATCCTTGTTGTCGAGCGCCACCGCGGCGCGCCACAGGAAGGTGCGCGCCGCTTCCAGTTCGGTCGCCATGTCGGCAACGCGGAATTGCAGCGCCTGAAACTCGTCGAGCCGCTTGTTGAACGCCTTTCGTTCCTTCATGTAGCTCAGCGTCTTGTCGAGCGCGCTTTGCGCGCCGCCGAGCGAACAGGCCGCGATGTTCAGCCGTCCGCCGTCGAGCCCGGCCATCGCGATCTTGAAGCCGATGCCTTCATCTCCGAGGCGATTGGCGACAGGCACGCGCGCATTCTCGAAGATCACCGCGCGGGTCGGCTGGGCGTTCCAGCCCATCTTGCGCTCGTTGGCACCGAACGACACGCCCGGCGTCTTGCTGTCGATCACCAGAGTGGAAATGCCGCCGGGGCCGGCATCGCCGGTGCGCACCATCGCGACAAGCAGATCGGTGCTGCCCGCACCGGAAATGAATTGCTTCTGGCCGTTGAGGACATAGTCGTCGCCGTCGCGCACCGCGCGGGTCCGCAGCGCAGCGGCATCTGAGCCCGCGCCCGGTTCTGTCAGGCAATAGCTCGCCAGCAGATCCATCGTGCAGAGCCTGGGCAGCCAATTATGGCGCTGCTCGTTCGAGCCATAGGCATCGATCATCCACGACGCCATGTTGTGGATCGAGATGAACGACGACACCGTTGGGCAGCCTTGCGCCAGCGCCTCGAAGATCAGCGCGGCGTCAAAGCGCGTCAGCGCGGAGCCGCCGACGTCGTCCCTGATGTAGATGCCGCCGATGCCAAGGCTTGCCGCCTCCCGCATCACCTCGACGGGGAAATGCTTTTCCTCGTCCCACTTCAGCGCGAACGGCGCGATCTTCTCCGCGGCGAAATCCCGCGCCATGTCGCGAACCGCAATCTGATCTTCATTGAGCGCGAATTGCATGTCACCCCGCTGTGTTCGATGACCTTGCCCTGTGCCAACGGGGTTGAGACAGGGATTCAGCCCACCACTGTCCGCCATATTCGCGCGGCGGCGTGCGGCGTCCGCACCCGGATATCTCCGGGAGCGGGATTTGCCAAGCAGGCGCTTAGCTGGTCGGCATGGCGAAGTTCGCGCCTTCCTTCACGCCCGACGGCCAGCGGGCGGTCACCGTCTTGGTCTTGGTGTAGAAGCGGATCGAGTCCGCGCCATACTGGTTGAGGTCGCCGAAACCGGAGCGCTTCCAGCCGCCGAACGAGAAGTACGCCACCGGCACCGGGATTGGCACGTTGATACCCACCATGCCGACATTCACCCTGGAGGCGAATTCGCGAGCGGCATCGCCGTCGCGGGTGAATATGGCAACGCCGTTGCCGTATTCGTGCTCGGACGGCAGCCGCAGCGCTTCGTCGAAATCGTGCGCGCGGACCACCGATAGCACCGGGCCGAAGATCTCCTCCTTGTAGATCCGCATATCCTTGGTGACGTTGTCGAACAGACAGCCGCCCAGATAGAAGCCGTTCTCGTATCCCTGCATCTTGAAGCCGCGACCATCGACCGCCAGCGTCGCGCCTTCCTTGACGCCGATATCGACGTAATTGCGCACGCGCTGCAACGCCTCCTTGGTGACCAGCGGACCGAAGTCGGCATTGACGTCGATGGAGGGCCCGATCTTGAGGCTTTCAACGCGCGGAACTAGCTTTTCCATCAGACGGTCGCCAGTGGTCTTGCCTACGGGCACCGCCACTGACACCGCCATGCAGCGCTCGCCGGCGGCGCCGTAGCCTGCACCGACCAGGGCATCGACGGCCTGATCCATGTCAGCATCGGGCATCACGATCATATGGTTCTTCGCACCGCCGAAGCACTGGGCCCGCTTGCCGGTCGCGGCGGACCGCTCATAGATGTACTGCGCGATCGAAGACGAGCCGACGAAACCGACCGCCGAGATATCGGGATCGTCGAGGATGGCGTCGACGACTTCCTTGTCGCCGTTGACGACGTTGAGAATGCCTGGCGGCAGGCCGGCCTCGAGCATCAGTTCAGCAAGCCACATCGGCACGCCCGGATCGCGCTCCGACGGCTTGAGAATGAAGGCATTGCCGCAAGCGATTGCCGGAGCAAACTGCCACATCGGGATCATCGCGGGGAAATTGAACGGCGTGATGCCGGCGACGACGCCGAGAGGCTGGCGCATCGAGAAGATGTCGATACCGGGGCCTGCGCCTTCGGTATACTCACCCTTCATCAGGTGCGGCGCACCGAGCACGAACTCCACCACCTCGACCCCGCGCAGAATATCGCCCTTGGCGTCGGGAATGGTCTTGCCGTGCTCGCGCGCCAGCATCTCGGCCATGGCGTCGTTGTCGCGAGCGACCAGTTCGAGAAATTTCATGAACACGCGGGCGCGGCGCTGCGGGTTGGTCGCGGCCCAGGCCGGCTGCGCAGCTTTGGCGTTTTCGACGGCAGCGCGAAGCTCGGCCTTTGTGGCCAGGGCCACTTGTGCCTGCACCTCGCCCGTCATCGGCTCGTAGACGTCCGCGACGCGGCCGGAGTTGCCCTTGACGGCCTTGCCGCCGATGAAATGTCCAATCGAGCGCATATTTTCCTCCAGAGAAGCCATAGAGAGCGATCCTGAGGGCCAGTTTGGCCCCTCTCGCCCTCGTTTGAAAATGGATTTCTCCGCGCAACCCGTTTGCGAAAATGCAGACAAGCCTTGTGCAGCTTGCGGAGCGAGTTGCGGCTGATCCGAACCGGTGCGGTTCAGGAGGCAGAGGCCGCGGGTTTTGCCTTGCGGCTGCGGCGTTTCGCCGGCGCGACGTCGGCAAGCACAGCTTCCCGGCCGGCGGCAAGGATCTCATCGGACAATTCGCCGGCAGCGCGCGCCAGGACCATTGTTCCCACCATCGTGGAAAGCGCGGCCATCGCCTGCCGGCGCGCTGCCTTGCCGGAATGGTTCGGAAGCTGCTCGACCAGCATATCGATCATTTGCTCGAGCTTGGCTGCGAATGCTTTCCGGGTCCTCGCGCCTTCGCGGCCAATGTCGGCAGCCAGCGCCGGCAGCGCACAACCGCGACCGGGATCGTCGCGATGCGCCGCCGAAAGATAGGATTCGACGATGGCAGCGAAACGTTCCGGCTCGGGCACCGCCGCAATCTTCTCGCGCCAACCGGCTGTTGAACGCTCCATCGCGTAGAGGAAAGCTTCGATGACCAGCGCCTCGCGGGAAGCGAAATGGGCGTAGAAGCCGCCGTGGGTCAGGCCCGCCTCCTTCATCAAGTCGGCGACACCGATCCCATGCGCGCCACGCTCGCGCAGCTTGACCGACGCCCGCTTCACAATGCGTGCATGAGTCTCCTGCTTGTGTTCTTTCGAGTAGCGCATCGCCGCTCCCATGACATGTTGTGGATCATATAACGCGAACGCTCTAAGGATAAGGCTGAATTGTCGCCTTTCCGCGCGGCCATTTCAACTTTTGGTTGCAGAAAGTTTGTCCTCGCACCTTAGGAACCACAAGACCGATGCAAATGATCAACTCTCACAGCGGCGTCACCCGTGATCCCCGAGGCGTCGTGCGATTCACCATCTGCGATGCCGGCCCGTTGACCATTCTCAACACGCCGGTGATCAAGGCCGTCACCGAGGGCCTGCAGATGATGGCCGAAGATCCAGAGGTTCGCGCGCTGGTGCTCACGGGACAGACCGACAAGAGCATGATCGGAGGCGCTGACATCAAGGAAATGGCCAGACTGGATCAGGCCAGCGCGGAGCGGTTCATCTCCGGTCTGCGCGATCTCTGTGAGGCGGTGCGCGCGTTCCCCGCCCCGACCATCGCTCGGATGCCTGGCTGGTGCCTCGGCGGCGGCCTCGAAGTCGCGGCCGCCTGCGATTTCCGCGTCGCGGCTGCCGATGGCAAGTTCTCGATGCCCGAGGTGCGGGTCGGCATTCCCTCGGTGATCCACGCCGCGCTTTTGCCGCGATTGATCGGATGGGGCCGTGCTCGCTGGCTGCTCATGACCGCGGCGACCATCGACGCATCAACGGCACTGGATTGGGGGTTGATCGACATCATGGCCGCGGAGGGCGAAGCGCTCGACACGGCAGTCGAGCGCGTCATCGGCATGCTGCTGGAATGCGGACCGCAGGCCCTTCGCAATCAGAAGGCCCTGCTCCGGGAATGGGAAGACCTTCCGCTCAAGGAGTCCATCGACGTCTCGATCCGGGCATTCGGACGCTCGTTCCTCACCGACGAACCGCATCGACTGATGCAGGCGTTCATCGATCGCAAGCGCAGCGGCGAATAAAACGCGCCGCTAAAGGCTTGCCGGGCCATACGGCGCCGCTCGTCGAACGGCCAGTCCGGCCATGACATCCTCATGGTCGGATCGCCATATTACGGACGATCCCCGGCGTGCGCAGCGGCTCAGCGAGACGCGCGAATTCGCACAGCAGCGAGCGCGTCTTGCGCGGATCGATGATTTCCTCGATCCAGAACTTCTCAGCCGATCGAAATGGGGAGCGAAGCTTGTTCAGGCGATCCTCGATCTCCCGCATCTTGGCCTGCGGATCGGCTGCGGCATCGAGATCGGCGCGATAGGCCGCTTCAATACCGCCTTCCAGCGGCAGCGATCCCCACGAGGCCGACGGCCATGCATAACGCATCGAGAAGCGATCGGCCGGCTGATGCACGACGCCGGCAACCCCGTAACAGTTGCGCACCACGATTGTGCACCACGGCACGGTGCTCTGGTTGACAGCCGCCATCGCGCGCACGCCATGACGGATCGTCGCCGAGCGCTCCGCATCAAGCCCGATCATGAAGCCCGGACAGTCCATCAGATAGACCACCGGCAGATGGAAGGTTTCGGCGATATCGACGAAACGAACCACCTTCTGGCAGGCTTCCGCGGTCCAGGACCCGCCGTAGTGATACGGATCGCTCGCAAGCAGCATCACCGCGCGACCCTCAAGCCGTGCGAGGCCTGCGATGATCGGCCGGCCGAAGTTCTGGCCGATCTCGAAAAACGAGCCCCGGTCAACCACGGACTCGATGATCGGCCGCATCTTGTAGACTTGCCGCTTATTGCGCGGCACCGCCGTCATCAGCGATTCGTCGGCGCGTTCCGGATCGTCGTCGCACGGCACGGTCGGCGGCAATTCGTAGACCGATGACGGCAGATAGGACAGGAAGCGGCGTGCGCAGGCAAAGGCCTCCTCTTCCGTATCGACCGCGTGATCAACACCGCCGGCCTTGGTCTGAATCTGCCAGCCGCCCAGCTCCTGCTTCTCCAGTTTCTGCCCGAGCCGTGCCACCACCGGAGGGCCGGCAACGAACATCGCCGACGATTTCGTCATCACCGAATAATGGCTGGCGGCGAGGCGCGCAGCGCCCAACCCCGCTACTGACCCAAGCCCGAGTCCGACCACCGGCACCTGTGCCATATTTCCTGTCGTGACCGCATACCACCGTGTGCCGCCGACGCCGCCGGGAACATTGGCCGCGCCCTTCGTCTCGATGGTCTTGACCGATCCGCCACCGCCGGAGCCCTCGATCACGCGGATGATGGGCAGCCGAAAATCGCGCGCCATCTCCTCCGCCATCAACGGCTTAGTCCAGATCGCTGCATCGGCGGAGCCGCCGCGCACGGTGAAATCATCGCCGACAACCACAACGGTTCGTCCGTCGATCCTGCCACGGCCGAACACGCAATTGGCAGGGGTCAGATTCTTGAGTTCACCATTGGCATCGTATTCGCCGATGCCGGACGTCGCGCCCACTTCATGAAAGCTGTTGCGATCGAGCAGTTTGTCGATCCGCTCGCGAACATTCAGCCGACCCTGGTCCCGCTGTCGCTTGACCTTGTCAACGCCGCCCATCTGCCGCGCGAAGGCTTCGCGGCGGGCGAGATCGTCGAGTTCCGGCTGCCAGTTCATTCGTATTACCCCCAGAGTTTACAATCGTCTTGTTTTGTGTGGCTGTTGGTGGCTCAGGTGCGCGATGAAACACATTGGAATCGGAGCGCGACAATGTATCGCCGACCCCGCGCACGAGCTCGCGCAACGGACCGGCAACCTCGCTGTGCAGACGCCGCTCGTCATACATCGCCGCAAGCACGCCGATGGTGAGAACGGCATAGGTCTGATATTGCGGCGACCAGATCGGCGCCGCGATGCCGTTGATATGCGGACTCCACAGGCCACACGCGACGACATAGCCGTGCTCCTCGAGGTGGCGGCGATTGGCTTCCATGCGCGGCCGCAGGATGGCGGCATCGGCGGGAATTTCGCGCTCCATCTCGGAGACGAGCGCATCCGCACAGTCCGGATCAAGCGCCGCCACATAGGCGTGGCCAGCCGCCGTGCTCCCCATGCCGATACGCGTTCCGACGGCAGAATGCAGACCGAGCGCGGTCGGCGAGCGAGCATATTCGAGATAGACGAGCTGGAAACGATCGGGGATGACGAAACCGACGGTGCCTGGAATGTCTTTCGCGACATCGCGCAACTGAGCGCGAATGAAATCCCTGATCTGGAGCCCGCGCATCATCGACGTACTCATCGCCACGGCACTGGGCCCGATGCGGTATTTCTGATCCTGCGGAAGATAGATCAACTGCCCCATGCGGGTGAGCGTGTGGGTCAGGCGAGAGACGGTCGATCGCGGCAGGCCGCAGCGGTTGGATATCTCCAGATTGCCGAGGCGCGTTTCATGTCCCTCGAAGCAGCGCAGCACATCGAAGGCGCGCGACACCACCTGAATGACATCGTTTCCTCCGGATGCATCGGTGAGGAAACCTGCCCTGCTGAGCCGCTCTGATCGTCTCCCCATCAATCCTCCCGCTCTGTGCTGACCGCATAACAGCCACAGGGCTTGATCGACCTGCAGCCAATTCCGCAGAATGAAATTAAATTCCACTTGCAGAATAAACTACCTGAGGCAATCTGCAACAACAACAGCACGTCGCTCCCATCCGCGGAGCGGTCTGCCCAACAGAACACGCCGCACGTCCGGCATCGCGCCGGACGACGGTACGTCGCGATCAATCCAAGGGGGAAAGAATGGCCGAAACCAAGGTTGTCACCGAGATCGCCGGCCGCGTGTGCTCCTTGTCCGCAAAGGCTGGCGATCGCATCAATGAAGGCGAGGACATCATTCTGGTCGAGGCCATGAAAATGGAATTGCCGGTCCCCGCCCCTGCTTCTGGAACCGTGAAATCGATGCTGATCAACATCGATGATGTCATCGCCGAAGGTCAGGTGATCGCCACGATCGAAACGTGACATCGCATCGACGTACCAGGCTGGGCTGAGCGCAATTGTCGCAATCCAATCCATCTGGCGATGCGCAACGATGTGCCTTTGGTGATCCTGTCGCCTCAACTTCAGATCGACGCTTCGTTGCAGCGGCAGGTTGCCAACATCCATTCACGATGACATGATCCGCGCACGAAAATGTGATCCGCAAAGCGGACGCCTGTAAGGGAGGGGGACTCTATGCTTCGTTCAATCGTCGCACGCACGACCGTTGCTGTCGCCGGCGCAACGCTGCTGTTGTCATCCGCGGTACGCGCCGACGACGTGAAACTGCCTTCGTCGCTGACATTCACGGCCTACGACACCGGATCGTCGGGCTTCAATATTGCCGTCGCGGTCGGCAAGATGATGAAAGAGAAATACAATTCGAACGTCCGCGTCCTGCCCGCGGGTAATGACGTGGCGCGCCTCGCACCCCTGCGCGCCGGCCGCGCCGTCGCCTCCGCGATGGGCACCGGCAGCTATTTCGCGCAGGAAGGTGTGTTCGAATTCGGCGTCAAGGAATGGGGGCCGCAGCCAATCCAGTTGCTGCTTTCCACTGTAGACTGCAATGGTCTGTCGGTCGGCATAGCGAACGATATCGGCGTCAAGGATCTCAAGGATTTCAAGGGCAAGCGTCTGGGTTTCGTAGTCGGTTCGCCGGCGCTCAATCAGAACGCGCTTGCGATCATCGCATTTGCCGGCCTTACCAAGAACGATGTCAAAATCGTCGAGTTCGCAAGCTACGGAGCGATGTGGAAGGGCATCATCAACAATGATGCCGACGGCGCATTTGCCTCAACGATCTCCGGACAAGCCAAGGAAGCGGAGACGTCGCCGCGCGGCCTGATGTGGCCGACAATGGCGAAGGACGACAAGGCGGGCTGGGAGCGCGTTCAGAAGGTCGGCCCCTTCTTCACCCCGCATACCGTGTCGTGCGGCGCCGGAATTTCCAAGGACAAGCCGATCGAAATGGGGACCTACCCCTATCCGCTGTTTGTCGCCTATGGCACCGAACCCGTCGACAGCATCTATCCCATCGTCAAGGCGATGATCGACGGCTATGACGGCTACAAGGATGGCGCTCCTGGCGCGGTCGGCCTTGAGCTCAAGCGGCAGACGATGAAGTGGGTCGTGCCGTTCCATCCCGGCACCGTGAAGGCCATGAAGGAAGCCGGACACTGGACGGCGGAAGATCAGGCGCACAATGACGCCCTGATCAAACGTCAAGGTATCCTTGCCGCCGCCTGGACTGCCTTCGTGAAGACCAATCCTCCGGATGACAAGTTCTCCGAGGGCTGGGCAACCGCGCGCAAGGAAGCTCTTGCAAAAGCCAATCTGCCCGACGCTTTCAATTGAGGCCCTCACCGCACTGCACGTGAGATTCCGGCTCGCCGCCGATCGGCCTAACGTCCGGCGGCGAGCCTTGCCTTCAAGGAGAGCCGATGTCTCGCCCGGATTCCGCCGCCGACAAAGCCGCTGCCGCCCCCTCTTTCAAGATCCCGGAGGATGAAGCGACGCGGGTCGTATTCGAAGATCCGCATGCGACGATGCAGGAGGCCGAAACCACACGCGTTCGCAGCCTGCGCGGCTTCTGGCGCATCACCCTGATCGTCGCCACCGCAGCGACGATCTTCCTTTGCATCAATCAGCAATTCGCGCTGCGCTTCTTCATCGGCTACACGCAACTCAATACTGAATACTTCTATCTGCTGATCGCGTTGATGCTGCCGTTCACGTTCTTGATCTTTCCAGGATCGCAGAGCGCCAGTCTCGACAGGATTCCGTGGTACGATATCGCCCTAGCGGCGATTACCTTCATCGCGTCGCTGGTGCTGATGGCTCATATCCGCAAGGCTGCGGAGGCCGGGTGGGAATTCGGCGGCGCGCCACCGACAGCCTATATCGCGGGCCTTGTGATGTGGATGATGCTGATGGAGGCGCTGCGACGCACCGGCGGATGGAGCCTGCTGCTCTGCATCCTCCCCTTCACGCTTTATCCCTTATTTGCAGATTCTGCCTGGCTCGGACCGCTGCGCGGTACGCAATCGACCCTCGAACAGGCGACTGCCTACCACGTCCTGTCCGGAGAGAGTCTGCTCGGGATTCCGATCCAGGCTTTTGCCGATACGGTGATCGGATTTCTGGTTTTCGGCGTCGCGCTGATGATGACCGGCGCCGGCAAATTCTTCATCAACATCGCGTTCGCGCTGTGCGGGACCTTCCGGGGCGGCGCCGCAAAGGTCTGCATCTTCGCCAGCGGCCTGCTCGGGATGATGTCGGGCTCGATCATTTCCAACGTGCTCACCGCCGGCACCATGACCATTCCGGTGATGAAGAAGAGCGGTTTTCGCGCTTCATACGCTGCGGCAATCGAGGCTTGCGCTTCCACCGGCGCGGTGCTGGCACCGCCGGTGATGGGCGCCACCGCTTTCGTGATCGCCCAGTTCCTCAATGTCAGCTACGCGGAAGTCGCAGTCGCGGCCATCATCCCGGCGGCATTGTACTACACCGGCCTGTTCCTGCAGGTGGATGCCTATGCCGCCCGTCACGGCCTTGCCGGCATCCCCCGCTCGGAGCTGCCGAGCGCATGGCAAGCGATGAAGGAAGGCTGGTACTACATCTTCGTCATCGCTCTCCTGATCATCATGCTGCTGTATTTCAAGCGGGAAAGCCATGCGCCGTTCTATGCGACGGCGCTGCTGCTGATCCTGAACCAGTTGTTCTCCAAGGATACACGGTGGACCCTGGCGTCTGTCGCAAAATTCTTCGAGGTGAATGGCCGCACCTTCGTCGAACTGGCTGCCATTCTTGCCGGTTGTGGCCTTCTGATCGGCGCATTCTCGATGACCGGCGTGATTTCGAGCCTTGCCAATGATCTGCTGCGCATCGCTGGCGATAATGCGTTCCTGCTGCTGGTGATGTGCGCCATCACCAGCCTGATCCTCGGGCTGGGACTGACCACCACGGCCTGCTATATCTTTCTTGCCATTCTGATCGCGCCGGCACTGGAGAAGGCCGGGCTGAACCGAATGGCGGTGCACATGTTCATTTTCTACTGGGGCATGTTGTCGTCGATCACACCACCGGTCGCGATCGCCTCGTTCGCCGCAGCCGGCATCGCGGGTTCTCCCGCGATGAAAACGGGATGGGAATCGATGTGGGTCGGCTCCATCATCTATTTCATCCCCTTCTTCTTCGTCCTGAATCCCGCTCTGGTCATGCAAGGACAGTATTTTGCCGGCTTCGGGCTCATGGCGCTCATCGCTATTGGCACCATATTCATTTGCGGCGGCATTCAGGGGTATCAGATCGGAGTCGGCGATCTGCGTCGCACAGGCCCCCTGGAATGGCCCGTCAGAATCTTATTGATTCTCGGGGGCATCGTGATCGCAACACCCGGCGGCGGCATCATGCCGTTGTCGCAGATGCAGGTGACTTCCCTCGGCGCGGCGATCCTGCTCCCGACGATTCTCGTGGCGCGGCTCATTTCCAGCCGAAGCAGCGTCATCGTGCCCGCACGCACTCGTTAGCTCGTCGCCACGTCTTGGTCCTGTCCTGAATTGACCCGCGTCAGCCTGTCGTCTTTTCAAAGTAAGGAACCAGGCGATCGACAAATCGCGTGAATGTCGCGGTGACGCGATCTCCGATGGCGAGATCATCGGCGCCGTGTGCCATCAGGCGAAAACCTTCATCGGCATCGATTAGAACGATCGTGTAAGGCCCATGCGCCCTTGCTTGGGGCGTTGGCGCGCGCGTCACATGCGAGCGCGCATAGACGGTGCCGCGCCCGTCGGCACGCAGCGTCTGCAGTTCGGTGCCGCCGCAACTCTGGCAGAAGTCGCGGCGAAAATACTGCGCCTTTCCGCATGCCTTGCAACGCTGATAGCTGATCGCGGCCGTCCCTGTGGTCCAGTCTGCGACATCGGCGTCGTTCATCGTACCCGCTCCAGAAACATGCTGACATGCGACGACAACACGCCGCCATCACCATGCAGCAGCGCAATCGACGCATCCCTGACCTGCCGATCGCCGGCTCGTCCGGTCATCTGCAAGTATGTTTCCACCAGATGCGCCATGGCACCGCCGACGCCGCAATGGCCATAGCTGAGCAGGCCGCCATGAGTGTTGAGCGGCACCGCACCATTGCGTCCGAAATAGCCGGCACGCACCCGTGCGGCGGCCTCGCCGCGTCCAGCGAGACCGAGATCTTCGAGAAGCATCGCCAGCGTGATGGTGAAGCTGTCATAAACGGCGGCATAGCGCACGTCAGCGATCGCAATTCCGCTGTCGGCTTTGGCGCGCGCGATGGCAATCTCAGCACCGAATTCGCTCAACGGCGGCGCCGCCGTGACGTGCTGATGGGTATGCGCCTGTGCGCATCCCCTCACCTTCACACCGACGCCGCCAGTTGGCTCCCGACTGATGACGAATGCGGCGCCGCCGTCGGACACCGGGCAGCAATCAAGCAGCTTGAGCGGCGACGCCACCATTTTAGAGGCCATCACGTCGGAGACGCTGATCCGATCGCGAAACTGCGCGCCAGGGTGAAGCGATGCATGATCGCGCATCAGCACTGCGAAGGCGGCGAGATCCTCCTCGGTGAGGCCATATTCGTACATGTACCGCGAGGCGACCAGCCCATAGTAAGCCGGAATGGTCGGCCCAAGCGGCACTTCGTAGATCGGATGCCCGACCTGGGCGAGCGTCTGCACCGACGCATCGCGACTTTGCCCCGTCAATCGGTTCTCGCCGCCGACCACCAGCACGTGCCGTGCTCGACCGGCATCGACAATGCAATGAGCCAGCATCGTCATTGCCATGCCGGTCGCTCCGCCGACCTGCACAGCATGACAGTAAGCGGGACGAATGCCGAAATGCTCGGCGAACAGCGTCGCCAGCATGATGTGCGGCATCGTGGTGGAATAGCCGCAAATGACGCCGTCGATGTCATCGCGCTTCAGGCCGGCATCGGCGAGCGCCAGGCCAGCCGCAGCACTCATCAGATCGAGCGTCGACGATCCGTCGTGCCTTCCGAAAGCCGTTAATCCGACGCCCGTGACGAAGCTCATGGACTCGCGCCTCAATAAGATTTCGGCAAGCCAAGCACCTTCTCGGCGATGAAACTAAGAATGAGTTGCGGGCTGATCGGCGCAATGCGCGGAATCATGACTTCGCGCATATAGCGCTCGACGTGAAACTCCTTGGCGTAACCGAAGCCGCCATGAGTCATGATGGCTTGCTCGCAGGCGTGGAACCCGGCTTCCGCGGCGAGATACTTCGCGGCATTGGCGGCTGGACCGCAGGACATGCCCTTGTCGTATTGCCAGCCTGCCGACATCACCATCAGCCACGCGGCTTCCAGCTCCATCCAGTTCTTCGCAAGCGGATGCTGGATCGCCTGGTTTTGCCCGATCGGCCGATTGAACACGATCCGGCTCTTGGCGTAGGCGGCTGCACGCGACAGCGCCAGTTTGCCAAGCCCCACCGCCTCGGCTGCGATCAGGATGCGCTCGGGATTCATGCCGTGCAGGATGTATTCGAAGCCGCGCCCCTCCTCGCCAATCCGATCGTCGACGGGAATTTCGAAATTCTCGAAGAACAGCTCGTTGGAGTCGACGGCCTTGCGGCCCATCTTCTCGATCTCGTGCACCGCGATGCGCGAGCGATCGAAATCGGTATAAAACAGGCTCAAGCCGTGGGTCGGCGACTTCACCTCCTCCAGCGGCGTGGTGCGCGCCAGCAGCAGAATCTTCTCGGCCACCTGCGCGGTCGATATCCAGACCTTCTGTCCATTGACGACGTACCTGTCGCCGCTGCGTACAGCCCTCGTCTTGAGTTGCGTGGTATTGAGGCCCGTGTTCGGCTCCGTCACCGCGAAGCAGGCGCGCTCCTTGCCGGAAACGATCGGCGGCAACATCCGCTGGCACTGCGCGTCGGTGCCGAACACCACCACCGGATTAAGCCCGAACACATTCATGTGTACGGCGGACGCGCCCGACATGCCCGCGCCGGATTCCGAAATCGTCCGCATCATGATCGCTGCATCGGTAATGCCAAGGCCAGCGCCGCCATAGGCTTCCGGAATGCAGATGCCAAGCCAGCCGGCGTCCGCCATCGCTTTATGAAATTCAACCGGAAAGCCGCCTTCGCGATCCTTCGCCAGCCAATAGGCGTCATCGAAGCCGGTGCAGATCTTCGCGATGGCATCGCGAATGGATTCCTGCTCGGCGGTGAGTGCAAAATCCATCCTTCGCGATCTCCTGTTGATGGTCAGTCGACGATCTGATTGATGACCTGGTCGCGCGCGAGTTGCGCGATTTCATCCCGGGAATAGCCTGCCTCGCGAAGGATCTCTTCGCTTTGCTCCCCAAGCCGCGGCGCCAAGCGTGACGGCTGAGCCGGCGTTTCGGACCAGGTGGCCGGAACACGCATGCTGCGAATGCGCCCCTCGCTGGGGTGATCGACAGTCGGAAAGAAGTCGACCTCGCTGAGGTGCGGATCATGGAGAATGCTGACGAGATCATGCATCGGCAACGCCGGCACGTCGGCCTCGTCCAGCAGCTTGATCCATTCGGCGGTCGAGCGCTGCGCGATGATGCGCGCCAGCTCGGCGTAGACATGATCGATGTTGGTGGCGCGCCCGGCGAAGGTCGCGAAGCGCGGATCGCTACGCAGATCATCGCGGCCGGTGGCGGTGAGGAATTTGTCCCACTGCTTGTCGTTGTAGACGATCACGCAGATATAACCGTCCGACGTCTTGTACGGCCTGCGGTCGGGCGACAGGTGGCGCGCGTAACCGCCCTGATCCAGCGGCGGCTCGTAAGTAAGGCCGCCAAGGTGATCGCCCATCACGAATCCGGCCATGGTTTCGAACATCGGAATGTCGACGCGCTGGCCGACGCCGGTGCGGTCGCGATGCACCAGGCTGGCGAGGATCGCGCCCACGGCGTTGAGCCCGACGATACGATCGACCAGCGCGTTCGGCACGTAGCGCGGCGTGCCGTCGCCGCCACGCGCCATCAGGTACGCCAGCGCCGAGCCGCCTTGAATGAGATCGTCATAGGCCGCCTTCGCCGCATAAGGGCCATCCTGCCCGAAGCCGAACACGCCGGCATAAATCAGGCGCGGATTGACCGCGGCGGCATCCTCATAACCGAGCCGCAACCGCTGCATCGCCTGCGGGCGCACGTTGTAGACAAGAACGTCCGCATCCGCGACGAGTTTCAAGACTACAGCGCGGCCGGAGTCCTTCTTCAGGTCGAGGCAGATGCTGCGCTTGCTGCGGTTGGCATTGAGAAATACCGGCCCCATGCCGGGATGCCGGGTCGGGCCGATCTGGCGCGTCACGTCGCCGTCCAGCGATTCAATCTTGATGACATCGGCGCCGTAGTCGCCGAGCGTTTGGGTCGCGAAGGGACCCATCAGCACCGTTGTCATGTCGACGACTTTGATGCCCTGCAACGGCCCCATGTTCCACCCGCTCCAACTTGCTTCGCGGTTCTCTCACCGCCAGAGCCGTAGTAACGGCAGGGAAACGGCGAGATCAAGGGCGTTTGCCGGGGGTGCCCATGCCGAGCGGGAAAGGCTCGATGCAGGGCACACCCGGCGCGCGTCGACATTCTATTGCGCGGAATACCGTCCCCGCTACGTCTTCGCCATCATCTCGCGCAGCGCGGTTTTCAGCACCTTGCCGTAGTTGTTCTTCGGCAGCGACGGCAGATAGACATAACGCTTCGGCCGCTTGAAACGCGCGATCGACGCGAGGCAATGCGCGTCGAACTTTCGATCGTCCGGCTCAGCACCGTCTTCCAGCACCATGCAGGCGACGACGATCTCGCCCCATTCGGGATCGGGGACGCCAATGGCCGACACCTCGCGCACCTCGGCATGGGTGAGCAGCGCCTCCTCGACTTCGCGCGGATAGATGTTGGTGCCGCCGGAGATGATGACATCCTTGGACCGATCCGAGAGCGTCAGGAAGCCGTCAGCATCGAGCCGGCCGACATCGCCGGTGCGGAGCCAGCCGTCCTTGAGCGCGGCGGCGGTCGCTTCGGGATTATTCCAATAGCCCAGCATCACCGCCGTGCCTTTGGCTTCGATCTCGCCGGTCTCGCCTGTGGGCAGCGGATTGCCCTCGCTGTCGGTGATGCGGACAGACATCACGCTCTGCGCCGTCCCTACCGAAGCCAATCGTTCGAGATAACGCGGATCGTTGATGCGGCCATGCCATTCGCGGTTGAGCGCCGTGATCGTCATCGGCGATTCACCTTGGCCGTAGATCTGCACGAAGCGTTGGCCCATGGTCGCCATTGCGTCGCGGATATCGGCGAGATACATCGGGCCGCCACCGTAGACGATGGTCTTGATGCCGTCGCCGTTCTCGCCGCGCTTCTTCGCGGCATCGACCAGACGGCGCACCATGGTCGGGGCCGCGAACATCGAGACGTTGCGGAGTTCTTTGCCGAGCGCCAGCACCTCGTCGGCCTCGAAGCCACCGGACTCCGGCACGACGTGGCGCGCGCCCACGCGCACATTCGGGAAATTGTAGAGGCCCGCGCCGTGCGAGATCGGCGCGGCGTAGAGCGCCGCATCCTGCGGAGAAGGCTGGTCAACATCGGCGAAGTAGCACATGGACATCGCCAGCAGATTGCCATGGCTGAGCATCACGCCCTTGGGCCGCCCGGTGGTGCCAGAAGTGTAGAACAGCCAGGCGAGATCGTGCGTATCGCGCGCCCGCGGCGCGGCGGCGCCCTCACCATCACGCGCGCGCCGGTAGTCGTCGCTATCGACGGAAAAGGTCGCGAGCGACGGCGTTTCGGCTTCCGCCCAGTGATCCGCCGTATCATCGCAAATGAACAACAGCTTCGCGCCGGAGTTCTCGCAAATCCACGCGGCCTCGCGGCCGTGCAGCTTGGCATTGATCGGCACCGCCGCGGCGCCGATCCACCAGATGCCGTAAAGGCATTCGAAATAGGCGGTGCAGTTGGTCATGAACAGCGCGACGCGGTCGCCGGGCGCCACGCCATATTGCCTGGTGAGATGCGCGCCAACCGCCGCAGCGCGTTTGGCGAAGGTGAGATAATCCGCGTCGAGACGCGTGCCCGTCAGCAGCGCGGGCGCATCCGGACGCAGATGCGCGCTCGCCGCCAGCCACTCTGCCATATTCATGATCGACCTCCCGCCGCGTGAACCGGCTTACTTCGCCGGCTCCAGCAACGAGACGTAATTGGCGACCGCGGCGCCGCCCATGTTGAAGACGCCGCCAAGGCTCGCGTCCTTGATCTGCATGCCTTCCGGTGCCTGCCCGAGCAGTTGCATCGCGGTCAGCACATGCATCGAGACACCGGTGGCGCCGATCGGATGGCCCTTGGCCTTGAGGCCGCCGGACGGATTGATCGGCAGCTTGCCATCCTTCTGGGTCCAGCCTTCCTTGATGGCGCGCGCGCCCTGCCCCCGCGGGGTCAGGCCCATCGCTTCGTATTCGATCAGTTCGGCGATGGTGAAGCAGTCGTGGGTTTCGACGAACGACAGGTCCGATAGCATGACACCAGCGGATTGCAGCGCGCGCTGCCAGGCAACCGAGCAACCCTCGAAATCGAGGATGTCGCGCTTCGACATCGGCAGGAAGTCCTGCGCATGCGCGGTTGCGCGGATGTTGACCGCCTTGCCCATCGTCTTCGCGGTTTCAGCGTCCGTCAGCACCAGCGCGGCGGCACCGTCAGAGACCAGCGAGCAGTCGGTGCGCTTCAAGGGGCCGGCCACGAATGGATTCTTATCGCTCTCGGCGCGGCAGAATTCGAAGCCGAAATCCTTGCGCATCTGCGCGTAAGGATTGGCGACGCCGTTCTTGTGGTTCTTGGCTGCGATCATCGCCAGCGCGTCGGACTGGTCGCCGTATTTCTGGAAATAGGCCTGCGCGATCTTGCCGAACACGCCGGCGAAACCGGCCGGCGTATCGCCGTCTTCCGGCAGGTAGGAGGCGCGCAGCAGGTTCTTGCCAATCTCGGGCCCCGGGGTGCGGGTCATCTGCTCGACGCCCACCACCAGCACGATGCGCGCCGCGCCGGAACGGATGGCGCGGATGCCCTGATGCACCGCCGCCGACCCGGTGGCGCAGGCGTTCTCCACGCGGGTGGCCGGCTTGAAGCGCAGCTTCGGATCGGCCTGCAACACCAGCGAGGCGGTGAAGTCCTGCGGCGAGAAGCCGGCGTTGAAGTGGCCGAGCACGATTTCATCGACATCGCTGGCGGAAATGCCGGCATCGGCTAGCGCCTCGTTCGCAGCGCGGACGACCAGACTTTCCACAGTCTCGGCGTCGAATTTCCCGAACGGCGTATGCGCCCATCCCACGATACTGGCTGTCATGATGATCTTCCTGTTTCTGGCAAAATTGACCCGCCGGCCGCACGTTGGGACGACCGCCATGGGGTCCGGATTGCGCCGACTATAGCGCATCGGTTCCGCGAGAACACACCACTTTGGGAAATTCTGCCATCCCACCTGGCAAAGCGATGCCCCGGCGGACCGGGTGGCGTGCGCTGGTCGGCGGCCTCAGGCGACGAACTTGCCGCCCAGTTCATCCTCGATATGGATGCGGATGATATCGTCGAACGTCTTCTCCGCCGTGGTGAAACCCAGCTTCAGCGCACGCGCGGTGTCGAACTGGCGCGGCCAGCCGTCGACGATGCTGATGATCGCGGGATCCGGTTCGCGGCGGATGCGTGCCGTGACATTCTTGCCCGCGACCCGCTCCAGGGCCGCGATCTGCTCGCCGACGGTCGCCGCCAAGCCCGGCATGCTCAGGCTGCGGCGCGGCCCCATCCCGGCAGTGTCCATGGTTCCGGCATGGAGCAGAAAGCCGACCGCCGAGCGCGGCGAGGCGTGCCAGTGGCGCACCTCCTCGGAGACCGGCAGCACCGCGCCCTCACCCGCGAGCGGCTCGCGGATGATATTGGAGAAAAAGCCCGACGCCGCCTTGTTCGGCTTGCCGGGCCGCACGCAAATGGTCGGCAGCCGGATGCCGATGCCGTCGAGGAACCCCTTGCGGGTGTAGTCGGCGATCAGCAACTCGCAGATCGCCTTCTGCGTGCCGTAACTGGTCAGCGGCGTGAGAAAGAACTCGTCGCCGATCTTGTCCGGGAACGGCGCGCCGAACACCGCGACCGACGAGGTGAACACCAGCCGCGGCTTGTAGCTGCCGCCGACCGCGCGGATGGCGTCGATCAGATAGCGGGTGCCGTCGAGATTGATGCGATAGCCCTTGTCGAATTCCACTTCCGCTTCGCCGGACACGATGGCGGCGAGATGGAAGATGACATCCGGCCGCTCGGCAACGAGCGGTGCAGCGGTGCCGGGATCGGCGAAATCGCTGGTGACGAGTTTGGTCGGGATGGTGTTTCCCGCAGGGTTCTGCGGCGCGACGACATCCTGCAACGTCAGGCGCGTAATCTCGCGGTTGCCGAGCCGGCCATCGCGAGCCAGCCGTTCGGTCAATTTGCGGCCGACCATGCCAGCGGCGCCGAGAACGAGAATGTGCAAGACCCAAACTCCCCAGTGTTCTTGATCTTATCGATATCGCGGTGTGCGGGTCTGCAATATCACTCCTTCACCGCGCCTGTCATCGCCGAGACGTAGTGTTCGACGAAGAAGGCGTAGAGGATGACGAGCGGCAGCGAGCCGACCAGCGCGCCCGCCATCAGCGAGCCCCATTTGTAGATATCGCCATCGACGAATTCGTTGACGATCGCCACCGGCACCGTCTTGTTCGGCGTCGATTGCAGGAACGTCAACGCGTAGATGAACTCGTTCCAGCACAGCGTGAAGGAGAAGATGAAGGCGGAAATTAAGCCCGGCACCGCCAGCGGAATGACAATCTTGACCAGGATCTGCCAGCGCGATGCACCGTCGATCAATGCGCATTCCTCCAGCTCGAACGGGATCGTCTTAAAGTAACCCATCAGCAGCCAGGTCGAGAACGGGATCAGCAAGGTCGGATAGACCAGGATGAGCGACAACGGCGAGTCGAACAGGCCATAGGCCTGGATCACCGACGCCAGCGGAATGAACAGGATCGACGGCGGCACCAGATAGGCGAAAAAGATCAGCACACCAACCGCATCGCCGCCCTTGAAGCGCAGCCGCACGATGGCATAGGCCGCCAGCACGCTGGCGATGATCGACAGTGTCGTCGCGCACGCTGCGACATACATCGTGTTCCACAGCCAGCGCGGATATTCGGTTTCAAAGAGGAGTTTAGTAATGTGCTTGAGCGTCGGATGAATCACCCAGAACGGGTTGTAATTCTCCATGTCGATCAGCTGCTCGTCGGGCTTGATCGCAGTAAGGCCCATCCAGTAGAACGGGAACAGCAGCACGACGAGGATGATGAACAGCGGCAGATAGAGCGTCACCAGCCGGCGAGGCAGACTTTCGAGATAGCTCATGCCCTCGCTGTCGTCGCTCTTCGTGAGCGCGGCAGCGGCCTGAACCGCGGTTTTGGCCTGATTCTGCGCGTGGGTGGCTGCGGTCTCAGTCATTGTCCGATCCTTGCTGCCACTTGCGGCGCTGCATGCCGAACCAGGAGATTGCGATCGCCGCGAGCAGGAACGGGATCATCGCCGTTGCGATCGCCGCGCCCTCGCCCAAGCGCCCGCTGAGAATGCCGCGCTGGTAGCTCAATGTCGCCATCAGATGGGTGGCGTTCACTGGTCCGCCGCGCGTCAACGCCCACACCAGTTGGAAATCGGTAAAGGTGAATAGCACCGAGAACGTCATCACCACCGCGATGATCGGCGTCAGCAGCGGATAAGTGATGTAGCGGAAACGCTGCCAGTCGGTCGCGCCGTCCAATGTGGCTGCCTCGTAGAGCGAGGGCGATACCGTCTGCAATCCCGCCAGCAGCGTGATCGCGACAAACGGAACGCCGCGCCAGATATTGGCGAAGATGACGCTGGCGCGCGCCCAGTCGGTATCGCCGAGAAAATTGATGTTCTGGCTGATGAGTCCGAGCTTCATGAGCGACCACGATATGATCGAGAACTGCGGATCGTAAATCCACCAGAACGCGATCGCCGACAGCACCGTCGGGACGATAAAGGGAATCAGCACGATCGCGCGAATGATCGCCTTGAACGGCATATGCCGGTTGAGCAGCAGCGCGAGATAAAGTCCGACCGCGAATTTGATGGCGCTGGCGATGATCGTATAGAGCAGCGTGTTGAACACCGACAGCCAGAAGATGCTGTCGCTCCACAGCCACTCGTAGTTCTCCAATCCGATGAAGATGCCGGTGCGGCCAATGCGCTCGTCGGTAAAGCTCATCCAGACGCCAAGCCCGAGCGGATAAGCGAGAAACAGAATAAGAAACGCCGCCGCCGGCAACATGAACCACAGCGCCAGCCAATTCCGGTTGGTGCGCAGCCGCTCCCACAGCGGTCTGGTGTCCTTGTAGATCGCCTGCGCCGGCATCGATGTCTGCATCGTGGTCATTCAGTTCCAGCTCCAGCCGAACGAAGGATCAAACCAGCGCCTCGCGCTGATGCAGCTTGGCCCCATGCCCATTAACAAAATGCCGGCGCGGACGATCCCGCGCCGGCATGGGTCTCGTTTAACCGCGGAAGATGCGCTTGGCGTTGCGTTCTGCCGAGGTCATCGCCGTTTTGACGTCTTCCCGGCCGGTCGCGTAGTTCGCGAACATGTCGACCACCACGAAATCCGCGATCGCCGCAGCCGCAGCCTCACCCATCTGGCCGACGCCGGCCGGCGTGTTTGCGGTCTGCGCCACGTCGCGATACGGCGTATTCTTCGGATCCGCCGTCCAGATCGGATTCTTCTCGTAATCCAGCAGGAACGGTGACAGATAGCCCTGCGCCGCCTCAACCCACGGATTGAATTGCGACGGCTCGAGCATGAAGGCGGTGAACGCCTTGCAAGTCTGCGGGAACTTGGTGAAGTTGTAGACCAGGATCGGGAAGCCGAGATGCAGTTCGCGCGTCTTGCCGTCGACGCCCGGCGGCAGATGGGCGTGATTCATGTCCTCGGCGATCTGCGGATTTTCCTTCTTCGCCGCGACGTAGATGGAAATGCCGTTGACGGTGAGATGGAGCTGTCCGGCCAGGAACGCCTTGTTGTTGTTGCTGTCGTTCCACGACGCCGTGCCGGGCACGAAATTCTCGTAGAGCTGCTTGACGTATTCGAGCGCCTTGGCGGTTTCCGGCGAATTGATGACGACCTTGTTGTCCTTGTCGATCAGCTTGCCGCCATGCGCCCACAGCGCCCAGTGCAGCCAGCCATTGGCATCGCCCGAGGCATGGCCGAGCGCCATGCCGGCCGGCGTGTTGTTCTTCTTCATGCCTTTGACGAGATCGAGGAAGCCGCCGAGATCGTTCGGGAAGGTCTTGTGGCCGGCCGCTTCGGCCGCCTTCACCCGGTAGTTCACAAGTCCGCCGGTCGCCGCCACCGGAATTCCGATCCACTTGCCGTTCAGCATGCCGTAGGCCTTGCCGGACTCAGCCCATCCGCCGCATTTCTTGGCGAGATAGTCGGCAACGTCGGTCATGTCCGTACACTTGGTCGGGAACAGGAATGGCAGCGAATACAGCCCCCATACCAGATCAAGACCCTGCCCGGTGTTCGCCGCGACCGACGCCTTCGGCTGGATGTCGTCATACGCTTCATTGGAAACGTTGATGGTGACGTTGTTGGCCTTCTGGAAGGCATCGACGATCTTCATGAAAGCGACGTCTTCGGCTTCGACGAAACGCTTCCAGCGCAGCAGGTTGATCTTGGCGCCGGCCTCCGGCTTCCATGGCGCGGTCTGCGCCCAGGCCTTGGCGTAGCCCAGCAGTTGTTCGCTCGACATCGTGGCCGCGGCGGCCAGCATTGTCGCGCCACCTTTAAGCAGCGAACGCCGGTCGGTGACAAAATTGCTCATCGTCTTCTCCCTGCCTTTGTTTGTAATTGTATTTATGGACGTTCCTCGAAATCCCGATCGTTGTCGTGTTGTTATTATCGGTTGTGCCGGATCACAGGCGCCGGCCGGTATCCCTGTCGAACAGATGCGCAACGGCCGCGCGCGGGCGCAGGTGAATCTTGTCACCGGGCGCAACCTGGTGCCGATCGCGAAACACCGCAATCAATTCCTGCGAACCGATCCGCGCGACGATCTGCGTTTCCGATCCGGTCGGCTCCACCACCGCGACCTCGGCTTCGATGCCGTCGCTGGCGAGATCAAGATGCTCCGGGCGCACGCCGTAAACCACCGGGCGGCCATCGGAAGCGGCAGGCGCCGAATGGATCGGCAGACGGCTGCCATTTTCTGTCTCAACGTAGGGCTGGCCGCCATTCACTTTGAGGTGTCCGTTGAGAAAATTCATCGCGGGCGAGCCGATGAATCCCGCGACGAACTGGTTCTCCGGATGATCGTATAATTCGAGGGGCGAACCCATCTGCTCGACGATGCCGTCATGCATCACCACGATTTTGTCCGCCATGGTCATGGCCTCGATCTGGTCGTGGGTGACATAGACTGTGGTGGTCTTCAGCCGCTGATGCAGTTCCTTGATCTCGGTGCGCATCGCCACGCGCAACTTGGCGTCGAGATTCGATAGCGGCTCGTCAAACAGAAACACCTGCGGATCGCGCACGATGGCGCGGCCCATTGCGACGCGTTGCCGCTGGCCGCCGGACAACTGCCGCGGATAGCGATCCAGCAGCGGCGTCAGGTCGAGAATCTCAGCGGCCTTTTTCACCCGCGTGGAAATGTCGCCCGCTTCTGCGTTCCGCAGCTTCAGCGAGAAACCCATGTTCTGGGCGACGGTCATGTGCGGATAGAGCGCGTAATTCTGGAACACCATCGCGATGTCGCGCTCCTTCGGCTGCACGTTGTTCACAACGCGGTCGCCGATCGCGATCGTTCCGGAGGTGATGTTCTCGAGGCCGGCCAGCATCCGCAGCAATGTCGATTTGCCGCACCCCGAAGGACCAACCAACACAACGAAGGCGCCATCTTCGATCGGAATGCTGACGCCGTGCAGAACTTCAAATCCGCCGAAGGATTTACGCACGTCGCTAATCTGCACCGACGCCATCGTTTCCATTCCCTCACGTTTCGGCGTTGTACGGCGCAAACCGTCGCGGCTCTGTTCTCAACTTTCTTTGCGAAAGTTGAATGGGGGCATTGTCCCTAGTTGGGCCGCCATTATCAATGCAGTGGTAGCGCTGTCAATAATCATTTAATCATTCGAATGGCTATGCTATCAGCGCGTCATGGCGCGCGCGCGGACCAGTTCCGGGAAAGTCAGATTAACTGAAGTCGCGAAACTCGCGGGCGTCAGTCCGATCACCGCGTCACGTTTCTTTCGCAATCCCGAAGCGCTCTCTCCCGGCAAGCGCGAACGTGTGGAGAACGCCGCGCGACAACTCGGCTACGTCCCCGATCTCGCCGCGCGCGCGCTGGCCTCGCGGCGCACTGAAGTGATCGGCGTATTGATCCCGTCTTTCACCAACAACGTTTTCTCCGACGTGCTGCGCGGCATCTACGATGGCTCGGGTGAAAGCCGCTACTCGATCCAGCTCGTCAACACGCATTACAGCATTCTTCAGGAAGAGAAGCTGTTGCGACTGTTCAAGGCGCAGCGCCCCGCCGGGCTTGTGGTGACCGGCATCAACCAGACCGATGAATCGCGCGCGATCCTCGAATCGATGAACTGTCCCATCGTCCAGATCATGGAGCTGGGCCCCGATCCCGTCGACATGATGGTGGGATTTTCACACAATGCGGCTGCATTTGAGGTGATTTCCCACTTGATCGGGTTGAACTTCAAGCGGATCGGATTTCTCGGGGCGCGCATGGATCCGCGTGTACAGCGCCGCCTCGAAGGTTATACCGACGCCATGAAACGCGCTTCGCTGTACGATCCGCGCCTGATCATCACGACGCCGGTGCCGACATCGGTGACAATGGGCGGGACGTTGTTCGCAGATCTATTGATGAAAGCGCCGGATATCGACGCGGTGTTCTGCGTCAATGACGACCTCGCATTGGGAACGCTGTTCGAATGCCAGCGCCGGCAGATTCAAGTTCCTGAAGATATCGCCATCGTCGGCTTCAACGATCTCGATTACATGGCATCGGCCGTGCCTCCGCTCAGCAGCGTGCGCACCAATCGCTACGACATGGGCAAAACCGCCATTGCCATGGTAATGGATGCGATCGAAGGCAAGCGGCCGGCAACGCCCGTCGTCGATCTCGGCTATGAATTGATGATCCGCCGCAGTTCCGCACCACGTCGCGCGTAAATCGCCGCCGGAGCGAGGATTTTCCGCTGCTCACGACAAATTTGGTAGCGCTGTCTTTTTGACGTGACTTGCACGCGCGTCTCTGGAACAATGCCGCCTCGGCGGCCGCACGCGCGGTCCGCTCCAGCATCACCTGCAACCATCGCGACACGGCCAAGACGAGCCCTGCGAGCAGCCAACGCGGGAGGAAACATTGAACAAGAAAACCGATCAGACCACATCCGCGACCACCTCTCGCCGTAAGCTCCGCTCAACCGAGTGGTTCGACAATCCGCATAATCCCGCGATGACCGCGCTCTATCTCGAGCGCTATCTCAACTATGGCCTGACGCGTGAAGAGTTGCAGTCAGGCAAGCCGATCATCGGCATCGCGCAGACCGGCAACGACCTCTCCCCGTGCAACCGGCATCATCTCGAACTCGCCAAGCGTGTCCGCGAAGGCATCCGCGCCGCAGGGGGCATCGCGATGGAATTCCCGGTGCATCCGATTCAGGAGACCGGCAAGCGGCCGACCGCGGCGCTGGATCGCAATCTCGCTTACATGGGCCTCGTCGAAGTGCTGTTCAGTTATCCGCTCGACGGCGTGGTGCTGACCACCGGTTGCGACAAGACCACGCCCGCGTGCCTGATGGCCGCGGCGACCGTGAACATGCCGGCGATCGTGCTGTCCGGCGGGCCGATGCTCAACGGCTGGTTCAACGGCGAGCGCTCAGGCTCCGGCACCGTGGTCTGGAAATCGCGCGAGCGGCTTGCCGCCGGCGAGATCGACTACGAGGAATTCATGCGCATCGTCGCGTCGTCGGCGCCCTCGGTCGGCCACTGCAACACCATGGGTACCGCCTCGACGATGAACTCGCTGGCGGAAGCGCTCGGCATGTCGCTGCCGGGTTGCGCGGCGATTCCGGCCCCCTATCGCGAGCGCGGGCAAATTGCCTATGAGACCGGCACGCGGATCGTCGAGATGGTGTGGGAAGATCTCAAGCCGTCGGACATCCTGACGCGCGAGGCGTTCGAGAATTGCATCGTCGTCAACTCGGCGATCGGCGGCTCCACCAACGCGCCGATCCACATCAACGCCCTCGCCCGCCACATCGGCGTCGAGCTCTCCATCGACGATTGGCAGAAATACGGCCATGACGTCCCGCTGCTGGTGAACATGCAACCCGCAGGTTTTTATCTCGGCGAGGAATATCACCGCGCCGGCGGCGTGCCCGCCGTGATTGGCGAATTGATGCGGCACAAGCGCATCCATGAAGGCGTGATGACCGTCAACGGCCGCACCATGGGCGACAACTGCCGCAATGCGCCGAAACCCGATGGCGACGTGATCTGGAATTACGACAAGCCGCTGGTACAGGACGCCGGATTCATCGTGTTGCGCGGCAACCTGTTCGATTCCGCGATCATGAAAACCAGCGTGATCTCGAAAGAGTTTCGCGATCGCTATCTCTCCAATCCGAAGGACCCGAACGCGTTCGAAGGCCGCGCCATCGTGTTCGAAGGGCCGGAAGATTATCACCACCGCATCGACGATCCGTCGCTCGACATCGACGAGCACTGCATTCTGTTCGTGCGTGGCGTGGGTCCGATCGGCTATCCGGGTGGCGCCGAAGTGGTCAACATGCAACCGCCGGCTGCATTGATCAAACGCGGCATTCTTTCGCTGCCATGCATCGGCGACGGCCGCCAGTCCGGCACCTCGGGATCGCCGTCGATCCTCAACGCGACGCCGGAAGCCGCAGCGGATGGTGGCCTCGCCATTTTGAAAACCGGCGACATGGTGCGCATCGACCTCAACAAGGGGAGCGCCAATATCATGATCGACGACGCCGAGGTGAAGCGGCGCCGCGTTGAACTCAAAGCCAAGGGCGGCTTCTCCTATCCGGCGCACCAGACGCCGTGGCAGGAGATGTATCGCAACACAGTCGGCCAGCACGCCACCGGCGCCTGCATGGAGTTCGCGACACGCTATCAGGACATCGCTGGCCGCGTCGGCGTCGCCCGCGACAATCACTGAACATAAGGAGAGCCACCATGTCCGGCCGACTGAAAGGCAAACGCGCATTCGTGACCGCGGGGGCGGCCGGCATCGGCCGCGCCAGCGCGATCGCCTTCGCGCGCGAAGGCGCAACCGTGATCGCAACCGACATCGACGACAAGCAACTCGCGACGCTGAGCAAGGAAGGCGTGGCGGAAGTCGCCCGCCTCGACGTGCGCGACAGCGCCGCCGTCGCGGCCATGGCCAGGCAGGTCGGCACCGTCGATGTGCTGCTCAATGCCGCGGGCTTCGTGCATCACGGCACGGTGCTCGAGTGCAGCGACGACGATTGGGACTTTTCGTTCGATCTCAATGTGAAATCGATGCATCGCACGCTGCACGCCTTCCTGCCGGGAATGCTGGCGGCTGGCCGCGGTTCGATCATCAACATCGCGTCCGCCGCCGGCGTCTTCAAGGCGGCGCCGAACCGTTACGTCTATGGCGCGACGAAAGCCGCCGTCGCGGGCCTGACCCGCGCGGTCGCGGCCGACTTCATCACGAAGGGCATTCGCTGCAACTGCATCTGCCCCGGCACGATCGAAACGCCGTCGATGCTCGGCCGCGCCGCGGCGCTTGGCCCCGGCGGCCGTGAAATGTTCGTCAGCCGCCAGCCGATGGGACGGCTCGGCACCGCGGAGGAAATCGCCTCGCTCGCCGTCTATCTCGCCAGCGACGAAAGCGCTTTCACCACCGGCGTCGCGCACATCATCGACGGCGGCTGGACGCTATAGCGGACCGTTGAAAAACGTTCCGTGCCCCGGACGCGGTGCGGCATGAAATGCCGCTCCGCAGAGCCGGGGCCGTTTCAACCTCAGTGTCTGAGACGGTCCCGGGTCTGCGAAGCAGCGTTGCACGCTGCGTCGCGCCCGGGACACGACAGAGAAGAAAACCGGACATCGCGCCTGACATTTTTATAGCCTGTTAGAGGAAGCAAGCCATGAACAAGATCGATCTCAATGGCCGCTGCGCCGTGGTCACCGGCGGTGCGCAGGGTTTTGGTCGCGCGATCACAGAGCGTTTCGTTGCTTCCGGCGCCAAGGTCGCGATCTGGGATCACGACATCGCGCTGGCCGAGCAGACCGCCAAACAGATCGGCGCGGCGGTGACGGCCATTCAAGTCGACGTCTCGGATCTGAAAGCGGTCGAGAAAGGGCGCGACGCGACGTTGGTCCAACTCGGCAAGATCGACATTCTCGTCAACAATGCCGGCATCGCCGGCGTCAACAAGACGGTGTGGGACACCGACCTCGACGAATGGCGCAAGGTGTTGCGCATCAACCTCGAGGGCCCCTTTATCTGCTGCAAGGCCGTGGTGCCGACAATGGTGAAGCAGAACTACGGCCGTATCGTCAACATCGCCTCGATCGCCGGCAAGGAAGGCAATCCCAATGCCGCGCACTACTCCGCCTCAAAAGCGGGCCTGATCGCGCTGACGAAGTCGTTGGGCAAGGAATTGGCCGGCTATGAGATCGCCGTCAACGCGGTCACGCCGGCGGCGGCGAAAACCGCCATTTTCGATCAGATGACCCAACAACATATCGACTTCATGCTGTCGAAAATTCCGAAGGGCCGCTTCGTGCTGGTGGAGGAACTCGCGGCGATGGTGGCCTGGCTAGCGTCGGAAGATTGCGCCTTCTCGACCGGCGCCGTGTTCGACATCTCCGGCGGTCGCGCCACCTATTGATTCAGGCGGAGACAATGAAGGCCTATTCCAGGTTCGGAAGGCAACATTCTCTCTATATATAAGAATATTTTCCCAAGGACCCGCATAGACATTCGATGTCTGTCTCACGGGACATGAGAGGCCGTGCTGCGAGTCGCCAGCTGCTCGGGTCGGAATTCATGATTTTCAGGAATGGCTGGGGGACTAGGATTCGAACCTAGACAGGCAGAGTCAGAGTCTGCAGTCCTACCATTAGACGATCCCCCAAGAATTCAACTGCTTAGGACCGCTGCCGACGTTTCGGCGAGAACCAGCAATCGCATTCCCAGTGCCGTCCTTTTAAGAGAGCGCCCCGTATTGTCAACAGCGGCCTCGCGCCTTCCGCAGTTTCGGTCCGGCCGGCCGAGCAGTTAAGCCTTTATGAAACAACCGGTCGCATAGTCGGAAAACTACGGAACCCGCGCAGATTGCAAGATGTCGATTTTGCCAACCGAAACCTCGTTCGGACGGATCATATCGGTTCGCGGCTCGCAGGCGCGGGCGGGCCTCCACGCGGATCCGCATATGACGTCTGTGGAAGCGCGGGCGACGGTGGGGCGCTTCGTCAGCATCCGTAGCACCTCCTCCACCATCGTGGCCATCATCACCGAAGTCAGCAGCGAGCAGCTTCAGGATTCGGGCCGCTACTTCGCTTATGCCTCGGTGGACCTGCTCGGCGAGATCCTCGGCGACAGCGAGCGCCAGCGCTTCCAGCGGGGCGTCACCAGCTATCCCGCGATCGACGACCCGGTCAGCCTGATTTCCAATCAGGAACTGCGCACGATCTATGCGCCCAAAGGCCTCGATCAGATCAACATCGGCACGCTGCAGCAAGACCCGTCCGTGACCGCCTATGTCGATGTCGAGGAAATGCTGAGCAAGCACTTCGCCGTGCTGGGTTCGACCGGCGTCGGCAAATCCAGCGGCGTCTCGCTGCTGTTGAATGAAATCCTCAAAGTACGGCCTCAGCTGCGTCTCTTCCTGCTCGACGTGCATAACGAATATGGACGCTGCTTCGGGGAGCGCGCGCTGGTGGTCAATCCACGGAATCTGAAGCTGCCGTTCTGGCTCTTCAATTTCGAAGAGATCGTCGACGTGCTGTTCGGCGGCCGGCCGGGCGTTCCGGAAGAGCTGGAAATTCTCACGGAAGTCATTCCGCTCGCCAAAACCGTCTATACCCAATACAGCAACACGGATCGGCTTGGCCTGAAGCGCCTAGATACCAAGAGCAGCAACTACACCGCCGACACGCCTGTCCCCTATCGGCTGGTGGATCTCATCAATCTGATCGACGAGCGCATGGGCAAGCTGGAGAACCGCTCGTCGCGCATCACCTATCACAAGCTGATCTCGCGCATCGAGACAGTACGTAACGATCCACGCTACGCCTTCATGTTCGACAACGCGAATGTCGGCGGCGATACCATGGCTGAAGTGGTCAGCCACCTCTTTCGGCTGCCGGCGCACGGCCGGCCCATGACGGTGATGCAGCTTGCGGGATTTCCCGCCGAGGTGGTCGATTCCGTCGTTTCCGTCCTGTGCCGCATGGCTTTCGATTTCGGCCTATGGAGCGACGGCATTTCGCCGTTGCTGTTCGTCTGCGAGGAGGCGCATCGTTACGCCTCCGCCGATCGCTCGATCGGCTTCGGCCCGACACGCAAGGCCGTTTCGCGGATCGCCAAGGAGGGCCGCAAATATGGCGTCTATCTGGGACTGGTGACCCAGCGTCCCGCGGAGCTCGACGCCACCATCATCTCGCAATGCAGCACGCTGTTCACGATGCGCCTCGCCAATGATCGCGACCAGTCGCTGCTCCGCTCGGCCGTATCAGACGCCGCCGCCAATCTGCTCTCGTTCGTTCCCTCGCTGGGCACGCGGGAAGTGCTTGCTTTCGGTGAAGGCGTCGCACTGCCGACCAGGCTCCGGTTCAGGGATGTGCCGGCCCATCAATTGCCGCGGAGCGAGGCCACGATCTCCAGTACCCCGACGGTGGACAGCGGCAACGACGCCCACTTTGTCAGTTCAGTCATTGAGCGCTGGCGCGGGGCAACCTCGCAGCGCGACGTTCCAAACGACGGATACGCGCCGCGGCAAACGCCGCGCACGTTGGAATCGCCTTTATTGCAGCCGTCGCTCGGCCTCGATCCGGATCGCTTCTCGCTGCTGAAGAAGCCGCTACGCTGATCTTTTGCCCTCGCCCCGCTTGCCTCGGACGGCATCGGGCAGCTTTTGGTTTGCACCCGGCTCGCATATGATCGGTTGACCTTTCACAGCGTTCATGCGGGACCCAGCGATGACACCGTCCACCAACAGCCGCTTTCCGATTCCCTCTCTCAAGCAATTGCCGGACGACATTCGCGAGCGCATCGAAGGCGTGCAGGAGAAATCCGGCTTCGTGCCCAACGTTTTCCTTGTTCTGGCCTATCGGCCCGACGAATTCCGCGCCTTCTTCGCGTTTCATGACGCCTTGATGGAGAAAGACAGCGGATTGTCGAAGGCCGAGCGCGAGATGATTGTGGTCGCCACCAGCAGCGCCAATCAATGCCAGTATTGCGTGGTCGCGCACGGCGCGATCCTCCGCATCCGGGCCAAGAACCCGCTGATCGCGGACCAGATCGCCGCCAACTATCGCAAGGCCGACATCACGCCTCGCCAGAAAGCCATGCTGGATTTCGCCATGAAGGTGAGCGCGGAAGCCCACAAGGTTTCCGAGCACGACTTCACCGAGCTCGCGCGGCACGGCTTCAGCAACGACGATATCTGGGACATCGCCGCCATATCGGCCTTCTTCGGATTATCGAACCGGATGGCGAACGTCACCAATATGCGGCCCAACGATGAATTCTATCTGATGGGTCGCTTGCCGAAGACGTGAGGCGACCGTGGATATCACGTTGAGCGAGATCATCTTGCGCCTCGGGGTCGCGACCGTCGCCGCCGGCGCGGTCGGTCTCAACCGCGATCTGCACGGCAAATCCATCGGAGTCCGCACGCTGGGACTGGTCGGTTTGTCGACCGCGGCCGCGGTCCTGTTGTCCGACGGCGGGCTGGTCCGTGCGGATATTTCGGATGCCACCAGCCGCGTCATCCAGGGCATCCTCACCGGGATCGGCTTTCTCGGCGCCGGCGTCATCCTCCGCCCCCGTCACGGCCGGCAGATCCGCGGCCTCACCAGCGCAGCCTGCGTCTGGTTCACCGCCTGCATCGGCATCGTCTGCGGGGCCGGCGCATGGCATATCGTGGTGGTCGCGGGCGTTCTTGCCGCCCTGCTACTGACGTTGGGCCGCCCGGTCGAACATCTGTTTCACCGCCTGCTCGGCGCGGACGAGACAGATGCGAAGAGCAGTGCTCAGTCGGACAACGGCCCGCACCAGCCGGGCAAGTAAATCGCCTCGTTGCTGCGAGCGAGACTGAGCGCCTTTTCCAGAGCCTTGTCGAAATCGCTTTCAACTGCCTTGCGCGACAGCCGCCGGCGCAGGTAATCGGCCCATAGAAACTCGCTGAACGGCGTGGTGTCCTTGGAGAATCCTCCGGCGCGGCGAAGTTCACCGGCAAGACTTCGAAACGGATCGTTCTTCAGATCGGCGACCGAAGTTGGAATATCCTTGTAACGATGGCGGGTGCCTTTGGCATCGTACGGGTACACCCAACGGCGGCTGTCCAGCACCAGCCAGAACGCATCGCGATCGACCATGGTCAAATCAGCAACGATCGTGACCAGCACATCCTCGACACCCTCGTCATGGAGCGCCCGTGCCAGATGATGATGATCGATGATGTAGCGATGACCATCGGGACCGTGCACGACGGGAATCATATGGCGGCCCAGAAGCTCGGCCTGCTTCTTCTTCGATCCGTGCTCGCGCCATCGTCGGCGCTTTTCCTTCACCTCGCGCATTCCCACCGTCATCTGGGTCGGCCGCAACGACAGGATGGGAATCGGATGCAGGACGGGTTCTCGGGTATTGGTCATGTCCTGGACTCCGTCACCCGGGGTGGTTGGAATCATCGGGTGTAAAACGACGCAAGCTAGACCGGGCCGAACGGCACAATTGCGACGAACTGGTCGTAGGATCGCCGCATTGCTGGCACGCAGTGGTGGTCTGGGTCGCGAGCCTCCAATCATGCTAGGCTTACGTCAAGATCCCTCGGATGACAGGGTGGGACGGGATGAGAGTTCAGGCGCCAGACCAATCCGATCGCGGTAACCGGGTCATCAAGTTCACGCCGCGGACGCGCTCGACGGCTCCCCCTCCGCCAGGCCCGGCCCTGCCACAGAACCTCGAGATGGCCAGACAGCATGTCAGGGTAGCCCGTGACGCCGGATTGACGGATCAGGACGAATTCCGTCATCGCATGCTGATCAATCTCGCGGCCTTCGTGTTCACGGCAGCGCTGACGGCAGCCGGCATATGGCTCGCCATCAGCATTGCCGACTTGCGCCAGACCCAGGATTGCGTGCTCAGCGGACGGCGCATCTGCGCGCCGGTGGTCCCGTCCAGCGGTAGCCCGGCGTGACCACAAAGTCGCCTTTTGCCCATGCCACCAGCGGGAACCCGGCACGTTTGGCCGCCATTGAACTCCCGGCATGGGTCCGATATACGGGCAATCAACTCTGCAAGGCGGCGGAGCATGTCGGGGCGGGCCGCCTCCGCTCCGCCTTTTCCGCATTTACCTTCAATCTATCAAAGGCTTAATGATGTCTTCCACATTCGATCAGGTTGCCACCATCATTGCGGAAACCTGCGACATCCCGCGCGATACCATCACGCCTGAAAGCCACGCCATCGATGATCTGGGCATCGACAGCCTCGACTTCCTCGACATCGCGTTCGCAATCGACAAAGCCTTCGGCATCAAGTTGCCGCTGGAAAAGTGGACGCAGGAGGTCAATGACGGCAAGGCGACCACCGAGCAGTATTTCGTGCTGAAGAATCTGAGCGCGCGAATCGACGAACTCGTCGCCGCCAAGGGCGCATAAATCTTCGCCCATGGATCTGGCTTACTTTCATCTGATCGATCGCATCCTCGAACTCGACACCGATGCCAAGACCATCGTGGTCGAGGCCCAGGTGCCGCAGCAAAGCACAATTTTCGAGGGGCACTTCCCCGGCTATCCCCTGATGCCGGGCGTGCTCCTGATCGAGGCGATGGCCCAGACCTCGGGCTGGCTGCTGATCGCCCTGATGAAATTCGAGCGGATGCCGTTTCTGGGCGCCGTCAAGGAAGCGAAGATGCGCGTCTTCGTTACGCCGGGCGAACTGTTGAGAATCGAAGCCAACGTGCTGCACGAAGGCTCGGGCTTTGCTATCACGCAGGCGAAGGTCAGCGTTGACGGCAAGCAGCGCTGCAACGCCACCATCACGTTCGGGCATGTGCCCTTCCCCAATCCCGAATTGCGCGGCCACATGGAAACGATGGCCAAACGGATCGGTTATCCGCAGCAGGCCATGCCGCATGAGTGACTCAAACGCATCCAACACGGCGGCTCATGAAGCCTGGATCACCGGTATCGGCCTTGCCACATCGCTGGGAGAAGGCCTCGAGGCGAACTGGGATGCCCTGACGCAGCGGAAGATCAATGTCGACGACAAGGGGTTCGCGCCCTATCTCGTCCACCCACTCGCGCCGGTCAGCTTCGACGCACAGATCCCCAAGAAGGGCGATCAGCGCCAGATGGAGGCCTGGCAGCGGATCGGAACCTATGCCGCCGGGCTGGCGCTGGATTCGGCCGGCGTCAAAGGCAACAAGGACATTTTGGCGCGAATGGACATGATCGTCGCGGCCGGCGGCGGCGAACGCGATCTTGCGGTCGATTCGGCGATCCTGAATGCAGAAGCCCAGGGCAACTCGGCGCCGGGTTTTCTCAACGAACGGCTGATGAGCGACCTGCGGCCGACGCTGTTTTTGGCGCAGTTGTCCAACCTGCTCGCCGGCAACATCGCCATCGTCCATGGCGTCACCGGCTCATCGCGCACCTTCATGGGCGAAGAGGCCGCTGGCGTCGATGCGGCGCGGATCGCATTGGCACGCATCGCTGCAGGACAGAGCGACATCGCACTGGTCGGCGCCGCCCACAACGGCGAACGCAAGGACCTGCTGGTGCTCTACGAGTTCGGCGAATTCAATCTCAAGGACAAGTTCGCGCCGGTCTGGGCGCGCGGCAAGGAAGGTGGCTTCGCGCTCGGCTCCGGCGGCGCGTTTCTCGTCATCGAGTCCCGCAAGCATGCCGAAGCCCGCGGCGCCAGACCCTATGCCCGGCTGACGCAGGTCGTCGCCGATCACAGCCGCCGCAAGGCTGCGGGCGACGTGACTGCCAGCCTCGGCAAGCTGTGGTCCGAACTCGGCCCGCTTGGCGAGCAGACCGCGATCATCACCGGCGCGACCGGCGCCGAGCCAGCGACGTCGGAAGAACGGGCGTTTCTGACCGCGCATGCGGGCATTCCCGCGCGCGCAACCGGCACCGGATTTGGCCACACCATGGAAGCGCAGTTTCCGCTGGGCCTCGCTCTCGCGGCCTTATCGATTTCCAACGGAAAGCTATTCCCGCCGAACGATTCCGCCGGCGTCGAGATTGAAATGACCAAGCCGCCGTCCCAGATTGTGGTGATCGGGACCGGCCATTGGCGCGGCGAAGGCATGGCGCTGGTGGAAGCCGTACGCTAAACCGCGAGCGCGCGTCCGCCGCTTCGACACCACCCATCGACGTGGGCTATTCACGTCGCAACCATCAAGGCGGAAAGCGATCCGCCGCAGAGATCAGGCGAGCCGCGCAAGCGACCGACGGAGAACACATGTCAGCACCGCGCGATAAATTCGGCAGGCCGATCGTTGTCGTCACCGGGATGGGCGTCGTGACCTCGCTGGGCGCCGGCAAGACCGACAACTGGGCAAAGCTCACCGCGGGCGAATCCGGCATCCGCACCATCACCCGTTTTCCCACAGATGGGCTGAAGACGACGATGGCCGGCTCGATTGATTTCGTCCCGGTCGAGCCTTTCTCCTCCACCGATCTATCGGAGCGTCTCGCCGATCTCGTTACCGAGGAAGCCGTGGCGCAAGCCGGCATCGGCAGCAAGGGCGATTTTCCGGGACCCTTGTTCCTGGCAGTTGCTCCGGTCGAGGTGGAATGGCCACAACGCCAGGCGCTCGGTCGCGCCATCGGCAACAGCACGCCGATTGACTACGATCAGATGCTGCGCGTTTCCGGGGGCGGCAGGTTCACCAACTTCCATCGCCGTTTCCTGTTCGGCTCGGTAGCCGATCATCTGGCCGAAACCTTCGGCACCAAGGGCTCCCCGATCTCCCTGTCGACGGCCTGCGCGTCGGGCGCGACGGCGATCCAGTTGGGCGTCGAGGCGATCCGGCGCGGCGAAGCCGACGCCGCGCTGTGCGTGGCCACCGACGGATCGGTCAATCCTGAGGCGCTGATCCGCTTCTCGTTACTCTCGGCATTGTCGACCCAGAACGATCCGCCGCAAGCTGCCGCCAAGCCGTTTTCCAAGAACCGCGATGGTTTTGTCATGGCGGAAGGCGCCGGCGCGCTGGTGCTGGAGAGCCTGGAAGCCGCGACCGCCCGTGGTGCCCGTATTCTCGGCGTGCTGGCGGGCTGCGGCGAACTTGCGGACTCGTTCCATCGCACACGCTCCAGTCCCGACGGCAAGCCCATCATCGGCTGCGTGCGTAACGCGCTGGCCGATGCCGGGCTGGAGTCCGACCAGATCGACTACATCAATGCGCACGGCACCGGCACGCCGGAAAACGACAAGATGGAGTATCTCGGCATTTCCACCGTCTTCGGCGAGCGTGCCAGCCAGGTGCCGGTATCGTCGAACAAGTCAATGGTGGGCCACACCCTCTCGGCCGCCGGCGCGGTGGAAGCGGTGTTCTCCTTGCTCACCCTCGAGCATCAGCGGATTCCGCCGACCATCAATTACGACGTTCCCGATCCCTCGATTCCGTTCGACGTCGTGCCGAACAAGGCGCGCGATGCGCGCGTCACCACGGTGATGTCGAATTCGTTCGGCTTCGGCGGACAGAACGCCTCGCTGATCATCACCGGCGAGCCGGCCTGAAGTTTCGCGCCGGAGCGCCGCGTCATGTCCCCTACCGGCTCGTCGTTTCGCTTCCGGCTCGTCGCTGCCGCTTGCGCCGCGATTGCCGCGATCATCGTGCGGACCTGATGCAACGCGCCCTGCTCCGCACCAAGGCCCGCATGCGCGACGCGCTAAAACCCGTCGGTGAAGCCGTCGTCGGCGGCCTGACCATCGCCCTTCTTCGCACCACGCGCTACTTCGATCCGATCAAGACCGCTAACCTGTTCGGCCGCGTGACGCGCGCGATCGGACCGCTGTTCCGCGAACACAAAATCGCACGCGCCAATCTCACCGCGGCATTTCCGGAAAAGTCGCCGCAGGAGATCGAAACCATTCTCACCGGCGTCTGGGATAATCTCGGTCGGATTGCCGCCGAGTTCGCTCACATCGATCATATCTGGGAGCACGATCCGGCCCACCCTGAAAACAGCCGTATCGAAATCCAGCAGCGCACCCACGAGCTGTTCGCGCAGCTTCGGCTCGACAACAAACCGGCCCTGATCTTCGCCAGTCACATCGGCAACTGGGAGCTTCCGGCGCTCGCCGCCGTCGCGCACGGCCTCGATGCCGCAGTGCTGTTTCGACGTCCGAACATCGCATCCGCTGACCGTGCCATCGAGCGGCTGCGCTCGGTCAATATGGGAACGCTGATTCCGGCGGGTCGCGATGCGCCCTTCAAACTGGCGCAGGCGCTCGAGAACGGCCAGCACGCCGCAATGCTGGTGGATCAATATTTCACTAACGGCGTCGACGTCACATTCTTCGGCCGCAAGACCAAGGCCAATCCGTTATTGGCGCGGCTGCGACGCCAGATCGATTGCCCGATTCACGGCGTCCGCATCATCCGCCTGCCGGGTCATCGTTTCCGCGCTGAACTCACCGAGGAAATCCCGCCAGTGCGTGACGCCAACGGCGATATCGACATTCAGGGGACGATGCAGGCGATCACCTCCGTGATCGAGGGATGGATTCGCGAGTATCCGGATCAGTGGCTCTGGCTGCATCGCCGCTGGCGATAGGCCGCGTTGGACCGACATCTAGGCTGTCGGTGCCTGGTGCCGCACAAAAACGAGTTGCAGCCCTCACCGTCCCGTCTTCACCCGCGTCCATAACCGGTTGATGATGCGCTGGGTCGCCTGATTGCGCGCGGTGATCACATAGAGACGCTTCATCGTCGCCTCGTCCGGATAGATCGCCTTGTCGTTCAAGACTTTCGGGTCGATCAGTTTCTGGCTGGCGAGATTGCCGTTCGCATAGGACAAGTAGCTGGAGTTCTTGGCCGCCACGTCCGGCCGCAGCAGATAATTGATCAGCGCATGCGCCTCTTCGACGTTCCTGGTATCGGCGGGGATCGCCAGATTGTCGAAGAACATCTGCGCGCCTTCCTTCGGAATGACATAGCCGATCTCAATGCCATTGCTTGCTTCCGCCGCGCGCTTGCGGGATTGCATGATGTCTCCGGACCAGCCGACCACCAGACAAATCTCGCCCGTCGCCAGCGCCGTCAGATATTCGGAAGAGTGAAACTTGCGGACCGAGGGGCGCACTTTGCTGACCAACGCTGCCGCGGCATCGAGGTCGGCCTGCTTGGTCGAATTCGGATCGAGTCCGAGATAATTCAACGCGGCCGGCAAGATATCATCCGCCGAATCCAGCATGTGGACGCCGCAATCCTTGAACTTTGCCAGTTGCTCGGGTTCGAACACCGTTGCCCACGACGTAATCTGCGCGCTGGGACCGAGCACCTTCTCAACGGCCTTGACGTTATAGCCGATGCCGGTCGTGCCCCACATGTAGTTCACGGCGTAGGCATTCTCGGCATCGTAGATAGCAAGCCGTTTCGTCACCTCCGGCCAAAGATTGACCAGATTGGGCAGTTTCGACTTGTCGAGCTTCTGGAAGACATTGGCGCCGATCTGACGCTGCAGGAAATAGGCGCTCGGCACCACGAGATCGTAGCCGGATTTGCCGGCCAGCAGCCGCGTTTCCAGCGTCTCGTTGGCGTCAAACGTATCGTAGACGACCTTGATTCCGGTTTCCTTGGTGAAATCGTCGAGCACACCCGGGGCGACGTAGTTCGACCAATTGTAGAAGTGGACCGTTCGCTGCTGTGCCTGTGCAGCCGTGACTGCCGTCGCGAAGATCGTCAAACCGGCCAACCACCGCATCAGGTTTCGTGCCGCCAATCGCACCTCCTTATCGACGTATCGCGTCCGACAATCGCTCCAGCGCTGCATCCAGCGTCGCATCGTTCTTCGAGAAACAGAAACGCACCACCGACGTCACCGGTTCAGCCTCATAGAAGGCCGAGACTGGAATCGCCGCAACTTTGTGCTCGGTCACAATACGGCGACAGAACGCCTCATCGGTCTCGTTGAGACCGAGCACCGACAGATCGACCGTGAGAAAGTAGGTTCCTTGCGACGGCAGCACCGGAAACCCGAGACTCGTCAGGCCGGCGGTGAGGCGGTCGCGACTGCGCGCCAGATCGTCACGCATCTGATGGAAGAACGCATCCGGCTTGCCGAGACCGTAGGCCACCGCAACCTGAAGGTTTGGCGCCGTCGTGAACGTGAGGAATTGGTGTACTTTTGCGGCCACCCGCAACAGAGGCGGCGCCGCGCAGACGAACCCGATCTTCCAACCGGTCAATCCGAAAATCTTGCCCGCCGAACCAACTTTGATGGTGCGGTCGCGCATGTCGGGAATCGTGATCAGCGGGATGTGCCGGCGGCCGTCGAACACAACATGTTCCCAGACCTCATCGCAAATGGCGATGGTATCGAACTCCTGGCAGAAGCGGGCCAGCAGTTCGAGATCTTCGCGCGGATAGACCACCGCCGCCGGGTTCAGCGGATTGTTGAACACCACGGCCTTGGTCTTGTGGTTGAAGACCTCGCGCAGCATCTCCTCGTTCAGCCGCCAGCCCGGCGGCTGCAGTCGGACCAGACGCGGAATGCCCCCTGCCTGCCGGATGATCGGCAGGTAGGAATCGTACATCGGCTGAAACAGCACGACCTCGTCGCCGGGCTCGATCACCGCGAGCAACGAGCTGGTCAGCGCCTCGGTGCCTCCGGATGTCACCATCACTTCGGTCATCGGATCGAGGCTGAGACCGTGCCAATGCGCATAGTGGCTGGCGATGGCCTGGCGCAGTTCCGGGATACCCATCATCGATGGATACTGATTGTAACCGTCGACGACGGCCTCGGCCGCAGCGCGGCGGATATCGTCGGGCCCCGGCGCGTCCGGAAATCCCTGACCCAAATTGATGGCGTTGTTGGCACGCGCCAGTTGTGACATAGCCTCGAACACGGTGACCGGCAGCCCGGCGAAAACCTCGTTCATGACGATGTCAGCCGCCGATCCGGATCGGCAGGCCAGCGGCTTTCCAGGCGATGATTCCGCCAGCAAGATGCTTGTCGTAAGGGAAACCGGCTGCCTGCAGCGCCAGCGATATTTTCGCGGAGCGATTGCCCGACCGGCAGGCGAACACCAGCTCGCGTCCATTCAGGTCCGGTATCTCCGCCGGATCGAAACTCGACAAAGGCATCACCACCGCGTCAGGATAGGCCTCTGCCGCCACCTCGTTTGGTTCGCGGATATCGAGCAGCAGGTATCGCCCCTCTGCGACACCTTCCGCCACCTGCTGGGGCGTCAAATCCTCCACCCTGAAATTCCGATCAGACACCCATGCTCTCCTTGCCCGCCGCCGAACCAATCCCGCGGCGGCGGCCAAACTCGCCCCTTCCGCATCGAAAATCAAGCGCCACCAAGGCCGGATTTCCGGGCTGGCAATGTGCAATTGAGATCTCAGGAATGCGGCCTTTCTCGCTTCCTGGAGCCGGGGTCTTCCCAGGCCCCTCCGTGTACTGGCGAGATCACAGCCGACTGCGGACCAGAGAGACGGTCATCAGATGGTGACCTGTGTTCCCACTTCCACCACGCGCCCAGTCGGAATCTGAAAGTAATCAGTCGCGTCGTTCGCCGAACGGCTGAGGAAGATAAACAACCGGTCCTGCCAGCGCGGCATTTCCGATTTAGCGGCCGGTTTCAGCGACCGGCGCGACACGAAGAACGACGTCGACATGATATCGAATTGCCAGCCGAGCTTGCGGGCGATGCCGAGCGCACGCGGAACGTTTGGAGATTCCATGAAGCCGAAGCGGAGCCGCACCGTCGCGAATCTTTCGCTGATGCTTTCCATATGCACGCGTTCCAGCGGGTCGACCCGCGGTGTCTGCGAGGTCTCGATCGTCAGGATGACGTTATGTTCGTGCAGCACCTTGTTGTGCTTGAGATTGTGCAACAGCGCCGTCGGCACGAAATTGGGATCGCTGGTCAAGAACACCGCAGTGCCCTTGACGACGTGCGGCGGCCGCTTCTCCAGGCTCTTGATCAGATCGAGCAACGGCACTTCCGTCCGCCGCGTCTTCTCGATCAGAAGCGCGGCGCCGCGGCGCCAGGTCCAGATCATGATCACCATCAGAATGCCGAACAGCATCGGCACCCATGCGCCATCCAAAAGCTTGAGCAGGTTGGCGCTGAAGAATGCGAAGTCGACCACCACCAGTGGAAAGACCAGCGCGGCCGCCACCGCGGCCCGGAAATTCCAGAGCTTCCACACGACGACGAAACCCATGATGCCGTCCGCTACCATGGTGGTGGAGACGGCGATGCCGTAAGCCGATGCCAAACCGCTGGAGGTGCGGAACAATCCGACCAGGAGCAACACGCCGATCAGAAGCAGCAGGTTAACGCGCGGCAGATAGATCTGCCCGGCATGCGTCTCGGAGGTGTAGCGCACTTCGAAACGCGGAAGCAGCCCGAGCTGAACGGCCTGGCGGATCAACGAATAGGCGCCGGTGATCACCGCCTGGCTGGCGATAACGGTGGCGGCGGTGGCCAGGATCACCAGCGGCAGGATCATCGGCTCCGGCGCCAGGCGATAGAACGTATTCTCGATCGCCTCGGGATGCGCAAGGATCAGCGCCCCCTGTCCGAAATAATTCAGCAGCAGCGCAGGTAGCACCAGATAGAACCACGCGGTCTGAATCGGTTTGCGGCCGAAGTGACCGAGATCGGCATAGAGTGCCTCGCCGCCGGTGACGGACAGGAAGACGAGACCCATGATAACGAGGCCGATCAAGCCGTGGTTGAGCAGGAAGTGAACGGCGTACCACGGATTGACGGCCAGCAGAACGGTTGGATCTTCGTGGATATGCAGGACGCCGAGAGCCGCAATGGTGATGAACCACAGCGTCATAACCGGGCCGAATGCCGTCGCGACCCGTGCCGTGCCGCGGCTCTGTACCGAGAACAGCAGGACGAGAATGAGCAGGGTCAGCGGCACGACGTAATGATCAAGCGCCGGCGCAGCCAATTTAAGACCTTCGACCGCCGATAACACCGAGATCGCGGGCGTGATCATCGAATCGCCGATGAACATCGACGCGCCGACAATGCCCAACGCCATCAAGAACCAGCTTCGCCGCCCGAGCGCGCGCTGTCCAAGAGCCATCAGCGACAGGGTTCCGCCCTCGCCGTTATTGTCGGCGCGCAGCAGCAAGAGCACGTACTTGGCGGTGACGACGATGAACAGCGACCAGAGGATCAAGGACAGCACACCCAGCACGATGGCTGGGGTGACCACGCCCTTTTGCGCCGCGTGACTGACCGCTTCACGGAATGCGTAGAGCGGGGAAGTTCCGATGTCGCCGAAAACGACCCCAATACTGCCAAACGTGAGAGCCCAAAATCCCGCGGTGACCGGTGGCTCACCAGCGGCCTCGGGCGATGTTTCGCTCGCAGTCATGGCCAAGAAAACGCTCTATCAGGTTGGGCAGGTTCGGGTCCGGGCTAATGGAGCACACGGCGAGCGGCGTCAAGTCGCCGACAGTCGATGAACAGCAGCGACCATAGCGGCAGACTACCCCAAAGCCTGTCGCTAAAAAAGGAGTTGACACTTGAGGTGAAGTGAACGTGGGGCGGCTTTCGCTCCGTGACGCCGACCTCCAATCCAGGCATGCGAATCGTGGGCGCGCATTCTCGAAAAAGTTTCTACGGTTTGAGATTGGGCGGCAGCGGCGGATCCTCGCGCATCAGGGTGATCGTCACGCGCCGGTTGGCGGCGAGCGAGGGATCATCGGGAAACAGCGGCGCGGTATCGGCCTTGCCGGACACCGCGAAGATGTGGCTGGCCGGCAATCCTTCGCGCTCGAGGATCTGCCGCACGGCATTGGCGCGATCCGCGGACAGGTCGAAAGCATCGTAATCGGATCGCGTGGCGACAAAACCCGATGCGGTGTGACCCACGATCGAGATGCGCAGCGGCGTCGCTTTCAGCGGCGCGGCAAGGCGCTGGAGGAGCAGCCGGGTGCGCTCATAGGGCACCTTCGAGTTCTCCGCGAACATCGAGCGCCCGTCCTGATCGACGATCTCCATGTTCAATCCCTGCTTGGTTTCCTCGAACATCACATGCTTGGAGATTTCGGTCAGCTCCGGCATGTCCTGCAAGGCCTGCCGCAGCGACGCCGATGCGAGCGCGAATTCGCGGTCGGTTTTCAGCCGCGCGCCCTGCGTCTGGCTGCGCTCATGCTCGTCAGGCGTCGGCACATTGGACGATTCCTCCGGCGAGATGTGCTCGACGTTTTTCAGCTTCGGCCGCGTCGGCAGACCGTCGGACTCGATCATGCCCGAAAAGCGCGACTCCGTCTGCACGCCGAACGCATCGCGCATCGACCCTGCAACGATCTTGAGCTTCTGCTGATCCTGATTGGAGAACGCGACGAGCATGACGAAGAAGCTCATCATCAGGCCCATCAGGTCGGCGAAAGTCACGAACCAGCCGTGGCCTCCGCCGTGCGCATCGCCGCGTTTCTTCTTGGCCATGACGTTCGCTCAGCTTTCTGGTTCGCGTCTCAGGCCGGTACCGTCTCGCCGTCTTCCTGGCGATGCTTCTCCGGCAAATAGGCCAGCAGCATTTCGCGCACCAGGGTCGGACTCTTGGAATCCCTGATCATCAGAATGCCGTCGATGATGAGGGTGCGGTTGGTTTCTTCGTCCAGCAGCTTGCCATGCAGTTTGTCGGCAATCGGCAGACAGAACAGGTTGGCGACCAGTGCACCGTAAAGCGTCGCCAGCAGTGCGGTCGCCATGAAAGGACCGAGCTTGGACGGATCGGTCATGTTGGCAAACATCTGCACCATCCCGATCAGCGTGCCGATCATACCGAAGGCCGGCGCGCAATCGCCGATGGCACGATAGATCTTGCCGCCTTCATCGAGATGCATCAGGAAATTGTCGCGGTCGCGCTCGAGATTGTCGCGGATGAATTCGAGATCGTAGCCGTCGGCGACGAAGCGAATGCCCTTGGCGAGAAACGGATCGTCGACTTCCACCTTTTCAAGACCGACCGGCCCCTGTTTGCGGGCCACTTCGGCGATGCGGGCGAGTTCATCGACCAGGTCACGCGCGGACAGCCGGCTCATGGTGAAGGCGAACTTGGCGCCGAGCGGCAGGCCGTGAAGAATGGCGCTGAGCGGAAAGCGGATCAGGGTTGCCGCGATCGAACCACCGAAAATGATGATCATCGCATGTTCGCTGATGAACATGTGCAGGTCGCCGCCCATGAAAATCATCATCATGATGACGATGGTTCCGAAAATCAGGCCAACGCCAGTCGTGATATCCATGGAGAACTCCGCACGCGCGCAACACGCCGCCAAGCGGCGGCGTGACTCCTTCTGAGCCGCAACGACCCTAGCGGGTGTGCGATTAAAGACGCGTAAAGGTTAAGCGCCTTTGGAACCGGGTGAGACCAGCGGATCCGTCGTGCGCCGCCGCCAAGCCGGCGGCCACCTGAAAAACCACGAGCAAACAAGCCGCTGCGCCGTTAACGCAACGCTAACCAAACCTGCGCGGCCGGTGCGGTGGCGCTAATGAATTTCGGAGGAGCGCTTGAGTGCCTCCCGCAGCTTGTCCAGCGAGAATGCATCGCTGCGTGCGATCGCAAGGAGCGGCTCCTCGCGCCGGCCGCAAAGTTCGGCCGCTTCCGGCACGCGCGCCGCGACATCATACGGAATCACCACAGCGCCGTGACGATCGGCATGAATGAGATCTCCTGAGCGCACCGTCATGCCGGCCACCCGGACTTCGGCGCCGAAGCCGGTGACGTGAACATGCGCGTGAGAGGGACCGATGCTGCCGGCCAGCGCCTGAAAACCCGGCGCCCATTGCGGGATATCCCGGATGGAGCCGTCGGTAACCACGCCGAGACACCCGAGCGCCAGATGAATGGCGCTGTTCACCTCGCCCCAGAACGCACCGAAACCCGCCTCGGGGCCATCAATATCTTGAATGACGCTGATGCGCGGTCCATCGCCCTGCCCGACATATTCGTAATATGCGAGCCGCTGCGCCTGCTGCTCGGCCGCCGACAGGCTCGATGCAGCGGTGGCGCGAATGGTGGCGGTGCGGGCATAGCCGACGATAGGCGGCAACTCGGGAAACGGACACACCAGGGGGCGGGTCGTGAAACCAGTCAACCGCCGTGCCGGCGCCACGATCTCCAATGCATTGCAGATGGTGGGAGTATCGTACAGCGCCAGCGCATCGAGAACCGCCGGTGCCAGCGTCTCAGCCGGATGATCCGCCACGTATTACCCCTCCCCTGTGAGTTTTTGACCGCCGCTCAATTCAAATGCGTTGGCCGCTCGTCGGAGCCCGGATGCGTTCCAGCGGCCGGGAATCGCCCGGCGCCCTGGTCGGCTTTTAGCTCCTCTCCCGCCTCGGTACGACTGACAAAGCTGCGCTCCTGATCGCGGTAAGACTTCCAGCCGATCGGCAGGCTCAAGAGATAGACCACCGACCCGACCGACAGAATCTGCCAAGGATAGGCGATCAGAAGAGCCACGAACAGCACCGCTGCGACGAACGCCGGCAGCACCATTTCCGAGGGCACGCGCCAGCGCACCGTCTTGCCGGAGAAGACCGGCAGCCGCGACACCATCAGGAACGCGATCAGCACCGTATAGAACGCCGTCAGCGTGGCCGGCGGCATCGGCACGCCAAGGAAGCCGAGATAGACCGGCATCAGCACGGTCAGCGCACCCGCCGGCGCCGGCACGCCGGTGAAGAAGTTCCCCGCGAACGGATATTTGTTCGGCTCGTCGATGGCGGCATTAAAGCGCGCGAGCCGCAGGCCACCGCTGATGGCGAAGATGATCGCGGCGATCCAGCCGACATTGTTGAGATCGTGGAGCTGCCAGAAATACAGGATCAATCCCGGAGCCACGCCGAAGTTGACGAAATCAGCAAGGCTGTCGAGTTCGGCACCGAACCGCGACTGTCCCTTCATCAGGCGGGCCACGCGCCCGTCGACGCCGTCCAGCACGGCGGCGAATACAATGGCGCCGACCGCCAGTTCCATGCGCCCTTCGGTCGCGAGGCGAATGGCGGTCAGGCCGGCACAGATCGCTAGCAGAGTAATGACATTGGGGACCAGCATGCGCACCGGAATCGGCCGAAACCGCCGGCGGCGCAGCTCTGGATAATTCGGGTCACTCGGTGTTCGCATGGGACTATATATAGCAATCGCGCGCGAACTCCGCCACGCGTGCCTGTTCCGCTATCTCATGCTTTCGGCGTATCTGCGGCGGTTCTGCTCCCGCCACCACCTTCTTAATGCGTCCGGAAGGTGGCTTCGCCGCCGCCCGGCAGCAGGTCCGCCAGGATGGTTTCGCCGGCCACGGCGGTCTGCCCCACCGAAACCAGGGCCTGGCTGCCTTCGGGGAGATAGACATCGAGCCGCGAGCCGAACCGGATCAGGCCGAAGCGTTCTCCCGCACCCACCAGCTGTCCTTCGCGAACGAACGAGACGATCCGGCGGGCCACGAGGCCGGCGATCTGCACCACGCCGATCCGGCCCGAAGGCGTCGAGATCACCAGCCCGTTGCGCTCGTTGTCCTCGCTCGCCTTGTCGAGTGCGGCATTGATGAACTTGCCGGGCCGGTAGGCGATGCGGTCGATCCGTCCCGCAACGGGACTGCGGTTCACATGGCAGTTGAACACGCTCATGAAGATCGAGACCCGCAGCAGAGGGCGATCCCCGAGCCCGAGTTCAGCCGGCGGCAGCACCGGCGCGACCATCGAGACGCGGCCGTCGGCCGGCGAAATCACCAGCCCTTCTCGCACCGGCGTGACGCGGACCGGATCGCGGAAGAACAGCGCGCACCAGATCGTCAGCACCGTTCCGATCCAGCCCAGCGGCGTCCAGATCCAGAACAGGATCAGGCTGGCAAGTGCAAAGCCGCCGATGAAAGGGTAGCCTTCCGGATGGATCGGAGGGATCTGCGCACGAATGGAATTGGCAATCGACATAAGCTCGAATCCGGTTTCGTTCGGGGATCATACCATGCGGCGCGGCTATTCCGCAGCCGCCGAGACCACATCGTCGGCATCGTCATCGCCCGCGGGGGGCGGACGACGGTTCGGTGCGCCATTGTCGTCAGTGACTTCGGCCAGCCTCTCGCGCGCCTGCTCGGCCTCACGCTGCCGGTTCCACATACTGGCGTAAAGACCATTGCTGGCGAGAAGATCGGCGTGGGTGCCGCGCTCGACGATCTGGCCGCGATCCAGCACGATAATGTCATCCGCGCCGACAATGGTGGAGAGACGGTGCGCGATCACCAGCGTCGTGCGGTCGCGCGACACGCCCTCCAGCGCGTCCTGGATTTCGCGCTCGGTGTGACTGTCGAGCGCCGAGGTGGCTTCATCCAGCACCAGGATCGGCGGTGCCTTGAGAATGGTACGTGCGATCGCGACGCGCTGTTTCTCGCCGCCCGACAATTTCAGTCCGCGCTCGCCGACCTCGGTCTCATAGCCTTGCGGCGAGCGCCGAATGAACGCATCGATCTGCGCCAGTTTCGCGGCTTCCTCCACCTCGGCATCGGTGGCCTCCCAGCGTCCGTAACGGATGTTGTAGCGGATGGTGTCGTTGAACAGCACCGTGTCCTGCGGGACCATGCCGATGGCGGCACGCAGCGAGCGCTGCGTCACGTCGCGAATATCCTGCCCGTCGATCAGGATGCGGCCGCCCGACACTTCATAGAGCCGAAACAGCAGCCGCGAGATGGTCGACTTGCCGGCACCGGACGGGCCAACGATCGCAATCGTCTTGCCGGCGGGCACCTCGAAGCTCAGCCCCTGCAGGATCTTGCGCTCCGGATCATAGGCGAAATGCACGTTGTCGAACTGCACCCGCCCCGCGGTGACCTGCAGCGCCTTGGCGCCCGGCTCATCCTTCACCTCGGGGCTGCGCGCCAGCATCGCGAACATCTTCTCGATATCGATCACCGCCTGCTTGATCTCGCGATACACCATGCCCATGAAATTCAGCGGCTGATAAAGCTGGATCATCATCGCATTGATCATCACGAAATCGCCGACGGTGTTGGTGCCGTTGCGCACGCCGATGGCGCACATCAGCATGGTCGCCGTCAGCCCGATGGTGAAGATCACATTCTGCCCGATGTTGAGAACCGCCAGGGAGGTGTAGGTCTTCACGCTGGCGCGCTCATAGCGCTCCATCGAACGATCGTAACGCGCAGCCTCGCGTTCCTCGGCGCCGAAATACTTCACCGTCTCGTAGTTAAGCAGAGAGTCGATCGCCTTGGTGTTCGCCTCGGTATCGGATTCGTTCATCCGCCGCCGGATGTCGATGCGCCACTCCGTCGCGAGATAGGTGAACCACATGTAGATGACGACGGTGATCAGCGTCGCCAGCACGTAACGCCAATCGAACTGCCACAGCAGCACCGCGGTCAGCAGCGTCACCTCGACGATGGTCGGCACCAGTTGCAGGATCACCATGCGGACGATGACCTCGATGCCGAGCCGCCCGCGCTCCAGCACCCGCGTCAGTCCGCCGGTCCGGCGCTCGAGATGGAAGCGCAGCGACAGTTCGTGCATGTGCACGAAGGTCCGATAGGCCAGCCGGCGAACCGCGTACATCGCCACCTTGGCGAAGATGCCGTCGCGCCATTGGGTCAACAGCGCCATCAGGATTCGGCCGAGGCCGTAGGTCGCCGTCATCAGCAATGGCGAGGCCACCAGCCACAGCAGCCAGTTCGACGGCTGCACCGGCGCGGTATCCGCGCCGGTCAACGCATCGGTGGCCCATTTGAAGGTGAAGGGCACGGACAGCGTGGCCAGCTTGGCCAACAGCAGCAGCACCAGCGACCACACCACGCGCCACTTGAGATCGACGCGATCGCCTGGCCAGATGTGCGGCCATAGATTCACCAGCGTCCGGGTTAACGAGGCCCGAGCACCCGGCTCCCCGACCGCCGCTGGCAGTTCGGCATGAGGCTGGACATCGGTTCGGGCCATTCAATCTACCTGGATGAAAGACAAGCTGTTGGGGTGGCGGCCGGCGGCCGATCCGCGAATGGGATGTCATATAGAGGGTTTGACCATCGACCGCACCCTCGGCGGCGAAATCTTTTCCTCCTGACGCGGTTTTGAAGGGCGGCCCGCTGTGCAGCCCCGCCTGAGGCGCGACCTCGTCTTGACGCTGTCACCTGCCGATGCCACATGACTCGTATGACTGATATCAAAACCGTCTGCGTCTATTGCGGCTCAGGCCCCGGCACCAATCCCCACTTCGTCGAAGCAGCCCAGGCGTTCGGAAAGGCGCTTGCCGAGAACGGCGTCGGGCTGGTCTATGGCGGCGGCTCCATCGGATTGATGGGCGCAGTCGCCAATTCGACCCTCGATCACGGCGGCCGGGTCACCGGCATCATTCCAGACTTCCTCACCGCGCGCGAAAACGCCATGACCCGCGCGCAGGAAATGATCATTACCCACGACATGCACGAGCGCAAACGGCTGATGTTCGAGCGCTCCGACGCCTTCGTGGCGCTGCCCGGCGGTATCGGAACGCTGGAAGAGCTGGTTGAGCAATTGACCTGGCAACAGCTCGGCCGCCACAGCAAACCGATCCTGCTCGCCAATATCGACGGCTTCTGGGAGCCGCTGCTCTCGCTTCTTTCGCATATGCGCTCCACGGCCTTCATCCGTCCGACGCTGTCGGTCGACATCCTCAAGGCCGAACGGGTCGAGGATATCCTGCCGAGACTGCGCGCCGCGGCGGCCAGGGTGCCGGAAGCGGACAAGCACCTAGCGCCGAGCGTCGCGCAGCGGCTTTAGACGCCGCCGCTATTCCTGCGGAAACGTCACTGCCTCGATCCGGTTGCCGTCGGCGTCGATGACAAACGCTGCGTAATAACGCACGCGGTCGTGCGGACGCAGCGACGGCGCGCTTTCCGATACGGCTCCAGCCGCGATCGCTTCCGCGTGGAAAGCATCGACCTCTGCCGCGGTTTTGGCACGCAGTGCGATATGCGCGCCGCTGTCGGCCGCTAGCCGTGCCATGCCGTCGCGCAGATTGATCCAGACTTCAGGATAGGTCTTGCCGAAGCCGACCATTCGTTCGCGCGTCACGAGTTTCGTCAAACCGAGCGGCGCAAAGGCGCGCTCGTAGAATGCGACGGCACGCGCAAGGTCGCTGACCGCGAGCGAGACATGATCGATCATTGCCGATTACCTCTTCGGGCCTCCGCTCCTGCACGATGCCACTGAGCCTGATCCGTCATGCCTCTCGCTAAACCGGAGCGCCCGACTTCACCAGCTTGTAGACGACGGAATCCATCAGCGCCTGAAAGGAAGCATCGATAATATTGGACGAGACACCGATGGTAGTCCAGCGGTCGCCGTTTTCGTCCTCGCTTTCGATCAGCACCCGCGTGATCGCTTCGGTGCCGCCGTTGAGGATACGCACGCGATAGTCGGCGAGTTTCAGGCCTTCGATATACTTCTGATACTTGCCGATGTCCTTGCGCAGCGCGACATCGAGTGCGTTGACCGGTCCGTTGCCTTCAGCGGCCGAGATCGTGGTCTCGCCGCCGACATCGACCTTCACCACGGCCATCGCCACGGTGACGCGACGGCCCATGGCGTTGTAGCGCTGCTCGACATTGACGTCGAACTGCTCGACACGAAAATATTCCGGCACCTTGCCCAGCGTGCGCCGCGCCAACAGATCGAACGACGCGTTGGCGGATTCGTAAGCGTAGCCCGCGGCCTCGCGTGATTTCATCTCGTCGATCAGGCGGCTCAGCTTCGGATCGTTCTTGTCGAACGGAATTCCCGCCTTCTCGAGTTCTGCGAGAACGTTGGAACGGCCGGCCTGATCCGACACCAGCACCTGACGATGATTGCCCACCATCTCTGGCGCAATGTGTTCATAGGTGGCCGGATCCTTCAGAATCGCGGACGCATGAATTCCGGTCTTGGTGACGAAAGCGCTGGCGCCGACATAGGGGGCGTGGCGGTTCGGCGCGCGATTGAGGATTTCGTCCAGCGCGCGCGACACGCGCGTCAGCGTCGCCAGCTTCTCATCGGTGACGCCGATCTCGAATGCGTCGGAAAACGCCGGCTTCAGCTTCAAAGTCGGGATGATCGAACAGAGATTGGCGTTGCCGCAGCGCTCGCCGAGACCATTGAGCGTGCCCTGAATCTGCCGCACACCGGCACGCACCGCCGCCAGCGAATTCGCCACCGCCTGCTCGGTGTCGTTGTGCGCATGGATGCCGAGGTGATCGCCGGGAATGTGCTTGACCACCGCGCGCACCACCTCCGTGATGCGATCCGGCATGGTACCGCCGTTGGTGTCGCACAAGACCACCCAGCGTGCGCCGGACTCATAAGCCGTCCTCGCACAGGCCAGCGCGAATTCGGGATCCTCGGTGTAGCCGTCGAAGAAGTGCTCGCAATCCAGCATCACTTCGCGACCGGCGTTCTTCGCCGCGGTGACGCTGTCGCGGATCGAGGCGAGGTTCTCCTCCTTCGTCGTCTCCAGCGCGACCCGCACCTGATAGGCCGACGATTTCGCCACGAAGCAGATCGCATCCGCGCGCGCCTCAAGCAGTGCCGCAACTCCGGGATCGTTGGAAACGGAACGCCCCGCCCGCCGCGTCATGCCGAACGCGGTGAAGCGCGCGTGTTGAAACTTCGGCTTCGCGGAAAAGAATTCGGTGTCGGAGGGATTTGCGCCGGGATAGCCGCCTTCGACATAGTCGATGCCGAGTTCGTCGAGCAGCCCCGCGATCAGTTGCTTGTCATGGATCGAAAAATCGACGCCGTTGGTCTGCGCGCCATCGCGCAGCGTGGTGTCGAACAGATAGAGGCGTTCGCGGCTCATGGATTGGATTCCGAATTCGGCGCGGTATTCGCGGCCAGGGTTTTCTGCATCGTCGTGTTCGCCAACCATTCGCCCTCGATCGAAATGCTGTTGCGCTGCTGGGCGACATAGCCGCGCTTGGCGAACAACGGCTCTGCGGTGTCGCTGGCATCCACGGTCAGCACCTTGGCGCCGCGCGCGCCCGCGAGTTTCTCCAATGCATCGCACAGCATGGCGGCGACGCCCTGCCGCGCCGCGCTCGGATGCACGAACAGCATATCGACGTGGTTCGCTCCCTTGAGCGATGCGAAGCCCACGGGAGAACCGTTCACGGTCGCGACCAGCGTGAGTTGGCCCGCAAGTCGCTTACCAAACGCATCCTCGTCGTCGGCACGGCTCGCCCATGCGGCACGCTGCGCCTCGCTGTAATCGTCCTCGGCCAGTTCTTCGATGCTGGCGGCAAAGATCGCCGCCAGCACCGGCGTGTCGGCGGGAAGAAACGGCCGCAGCGCGGGCTTCGCCATTGCCTGTCCCATCACCACACTCCGAACAGTTTGAGCGCGATCGCAACCGCGGCAGCGATCACCACCCATTTGAGAATGATGTAATAGGTGCGATGCTTGGCGAACGGCGTGTCGGACTTGCTCATCGCGCCACCTCCCACGTCGTCACCGGCTTGCCGTCGGCACCCTTGCCATCCTTGAGAACGATGCCTTTCGCAGCGAGTTCGTCACGAATGCGATCGGACTCCGCCCAGTTCTTCGCAGCGCGTGCGGCGGCGCGCGCTGCAATATAACCGTCGATCTCCTCGCGGCTCGGAAGATCGCTGGCGTCGAGTCCGTAGTTCGCGATCTCGTCCGCGCTCTCGCCGTTCCAGATACCGAGAAAGCGGAGCGTATTGTGCAGGTGCGCGGCCGCCTCGCGACTTCCGCTCCGGGCTTCGCGATGGAACGCATGCAGCATCGCCACCACGCCGGGCGTGTTCAGATCGTCGGCCAAAACGTCCAGGGATTCTTGCGGCAAAACCGTGGCGGAGGGTTTGACGCCCGCCGCAACGCCGATCCACTCGGCCAGCGCCTTGCGCACCTCGACCAGCCGCTCGGCGGTCCAGTCGATCGGCTGGCGGTAGTGCGTCATCAGCATCGCCAGACGCAACACCGCGCCGTGCCACTTGCTGGCGCCGAATGTCGGCGTCGCCAGCAACTCGCGGATGGTGACGAAATTGCCGAGCGACTTCGACATCTTCTCGCCTTCGACCTGCAGGAAGCCGTTGTGCATCCAGACATTGGCCATGCGATCGTGATGGAAGGCGCAGCACGACTGCGCCAGTTCGTTCTCGTGATGCGGAAACACCAGATCGATGCCGCCGCCGTGAATGTCGAACTGTTCGCCGAGATGCTTCCACGCCATCGCGGAGCATTCGAGGTGCCAGCCCGGCCGCCCCTCGGCGGCGATGCCGGCCGGCGACGGCCATGACGGCTCGCCCGGCTTCGACGGCTTCCACAGCACGAAATCCATCGCGTCGCGCTTGTAGGGCGCGACATCGATGCGGGCGCCGGCCAGCATCTCGTCGAGCGAGCGCCGCGCCAGCCGCCCGTAATTCTTCATCGAGGCGACGGCGAACAGCACGTGGTCCTGCTCGACATAGGCGTGGCCGCCCGCGATCAGCTTCTCGATGATCGCACGCATCTCCGGGATATGTTCGGTCGCGCGCGGCTCGACGGTCGGACGCAGGCAGCCCAGCGCGTCGACGTCGGCGTGAAACTGCTTCTCGGTTTCCTCGGTGACCTTGCGGATCGCCTCGTTGAGCGGCAGGTCGGGGAAGTCCCGTGCCGCCCGCGCATTGATCTTGTCATCGACGTCGGTGATGTTGCGGACGTAGGTGACGTGGTCCGCGCCATAGACGTGCTGCAGCAGCCGGAACAGCACGTCGAACACGATCACCGGGCGGGCATTGCCGATGTGGGCGAAGTCGTAGACCGTGGGCCCGCAGACATACATCCGCACACGGGCCGGATCGAGCGGCCGGAACGGCTGCTTGTCCTTCGTCAGGGTGTTGTAGAGGCGAAGTTCCATCGGTCATCAATCCAGAAACGAGAAGCCAAGGCTTGAAGCCACAGGCATACGGTCTCCCGGGCCGGGCGTCCGCTCATGAATCGATGAGAATAGACAGCCTCAGCCAGCGAAAACGCTAGCTAATAATCGAGCGGCGAATGCCACAATCGGTGAGGAGGCTGTCCATGGCCGCACCATGTGCCAGACCGGGGGATCGCGTCAAGTCCCCTGCCCGTTCAGCCGCGATCCACATTCAAGCGACGATCCGGCCGTGCGGGGCCTCGCGCCCCGATCCCTGCCGCGAGCCCGTGCAGGCATTTTGCGGCGAAAGCCCTCAAGGTTAATCATTTTTAACCTTTCAGGCGTACCGATGGCGTGACGTTGTCATTCCGGTGCCCCATGAAACCCCTTTTCGCTCTGGTTGCCCTGGCCGTTGTCACGGCCCTCTTCACCGCCGCGCCGGCGCGGGCGGATAACCGGGTCTTCATCGTCGTCAACCAGTCGGACGGCTACGGCATCGACCAATGCCTCGCCAGCGGCGACAAATGCGGCGTCCCCGCGGCCCGCTCCTACTGCCAGTCCCGCGAATTCACCGAGGCGACCGCGTTCCGCCGGGTCGACCCCGACGAGATCACCGGCGCGCTGCCGAGCGCCACCGGCAAAACGTGCCGCGGCGCGGGCTGCGCGGAATTCGTCGCCATCACCTGCCAACGCTAACGCCGCACCCGCACACACGAATTCGTCATGGGACCGCGACGGCGGTCGCCACACTCGCGCCTTGGAACGAGGTGACAGTCGCGTCGGCAGCCGCTATGCCGGTCCGGCGATGGCGCGCATGCCCTGCAAACCACTTACTATCCCCAACGGGACGCGGTGATTCGCGCGTCCTCCAAATCCGTCAGGCCGGGCCGGCGAGACAGCCTCTCCCGTGCGGCCGAAGCTCACCTCGACCGCAACGGCTCGACAGAAATGGCTCAATTGACCGGATCATGCTCGAAATTCTGATCGTTTCCCCGCCGCGCTGGGCACTGGCCGGTGCCATTCTCGCGGGCGCCGTCGCATTCGGCAACGCCGCCCATGCGCAGGGCTATCCGCCTCCCCCCGGCGGCGCCGCCAATCCGATGTGCGCCCGCCTCGAAGCGCAACTCGCCGGCATCGATCGCGGCGGCGGCGATCCGGCGCGCGCCGAGCAGGTCCGGCGCTATGAGGAGGCGGCGAACCGGCAGCAGCACGAGCTCGATCGCGTCACCCTGCAGGCCAAGCGGATGGGCTGCGACAGCTCCGGCTTCTTTTCGCTGTTCAACGGCCAGTCGGCGCAATGCGGCCCCGTGAACAACCAGATCCAGCAGATGCGCAGCAATCTCGACCAGATCGTCAGCAGCCTCGAACGGCTGCGCGGCGGCGGTCCCGAACGCGACAGCCAGCGCCGCTCGGTGCTGCTGGCGCTGGCGCAGAACAATTGCGGCCCGCAATATGCCAATGCGGCGCGCGGCCCCGGCAATTTCTTCGAGAACCTGTTCGGCGGCGGCAACAACAATCCCAATCCGGGCGAAGCCGATCCGAACATCGCACCGCCGCCCGGCGCGCCGTCAGGCACCTATCGCACCGTCTGTGTGCGCAGCTGCGACGGCTATTACTTCCCGATCTCGTTCGCGACGGTGCAGAGCCGCTTCGGCGATGACGAGCGGACCTGCAAGAACCAGTGTCCGGCGGCGGAAGCCAACCTCTACGTCTATCGCAATCCCGGTGAGGACATGAACCAGGCCGTCTCGATTTCCGGCCAGCCCTATACCTCGCTGCCCCATGCGTTCCAGTATCGCAAGACGTTCGATCCGAACTGCACCTGCAAGGCCAACGGCGAAACCTGGTCGCAGGCGTTGAAGCATCTCGACGACAAGGCCTCGCTGCAACAGGGCGACATCATCGTCACCGAAGACCGCGCCAAGAAGATGTCGCAACCGAAAGCGGTCCCGCCGAAGAAGGGCGCGGCCACGGCGCAGGATGCACCGCCGGCGAACGGCGCGGCTGCACCCACCGCAATGCCGGGCACTGCGCCGGCCGCGAACACCGATAAGAACGGCATCCGCACCGTGGGACCAACGTTCCTGCCGACGCGGTGATGCGGCGAGATGCGCGTGACGGCGTCATCTCCGCAGGGGGAGCCAATAACCTCACAGTTTTCGTCATGGCCGGGCTTGTCCCGGCCATCCACGCTTAGAGCTATTTTGGATTGAACTGAATCGTCACGGATGCGGAAGGGATTCCCTCTCCCTATGGGAGAGGGAGCGCGCATCGTTTCGTGGCAAGCGGTTCTATCGAAACCAAAAATGCTCTAACTCGTCGAAACTCGGTAAAGGACGTGGATGCCCGCGACAAGCGCGGGTATGACGATAAAGTGGAGAAGCCAGGGGTTATGGGTCCTCGCCTCGCGGGGACGACCAGCATCAGCCCTCGAACACGTCGGTCGATGCCTTGCCGCTGCGCGGAGCCAGCGTTGCGTCGGCGGGCGGCAGCGGTGCGCCGGAGTCGCGGAAGCGGTTGGTGATCGGATAGCGGCGGTCGCGGCCGAAATTCTTGCGCGTCACCTTCACGCCCGGCGCGGCCTGCCGCCGTTTGTATTCCGCGATGTTCAACAGACGATCGATGCGCGCCACGGTATCGCGCTCGAATCCGCTCGCGACGATCTCCGCCAGCGGCTCCTCGCGCTCCACCAGCCGCTCAAGGATGGCGTCGAGCACGTCGTAAGGCGGTAGCGAGTCCTGATCCAACTGATTGTCGCGCAACTCGGCGGTCGGCGGCCGCACGATGATGTTGTTCGGAATTACTTCGCCGGACGGGCCGAGCGCATCGTCCGGCTTCCAGGTGTTGCGCAGGCGCGAGAGCCGGAACACCTCGGTCTTGTAGATATCCTTGATCGGATTGAAGCCGCCATTCATGTCGCCATAGAGCGTGGCATAGCCGACCGACATTTCCGACTTGTTGCCGGTGGTCACCACCATCGCGCCGGTCTTGTTGGAGAGCGCCATCAGCAATGTGCCGCGGGTGCGCGCTTGTAAGTTCTCTTCGGTAATGTCGCGCGGCAGGCCCTTGAACGGTTCAGCGAGGATCGCCTCGAAACCGTTGACGGCGTCGGCGATCGGCAGCACCTCGTAGCGAATGCCGAGCGCCTTCGCGAGTTTCGCCGCGTCGTCGAGCGAGACTTGCGCGGTGTATTTGAACGGCAGCATGACGCCGCGCACGCGGTCGGCGCCAAGCGCATCGACCGCGATCGCCGCGCACAGCGCCGAGTCGATACCGCCCGAAACGCCCATCAGCACGCCGGGAAAGCCGTTCTTGCCGACATAGTCGCGCAGGCCCAGCACGCAGGCGGCGTAATCCGCCTTGTCGTCGTCAAGCAGCGGCGCGACTGAACCCTTGCAGCGCCATCCTTCCGCGCCCTTCGTGAAGGTCAGCGTGGTGATGTTTTCGACGAAGGCCGGCAGTTGCGCCGCGAGCGAACGGTCGGCATTGAGCACGAACGACGCGCCGTCGAACACCAGTTCGTCCTGCCCGCCGACCTGATTGAGATAGACCAGCGGCAGTTCGCTTTCGGTGACGCGCGCCACCGAGATCGACAGCCGCATGTCGGTCTTGCCCTTGGCGTAGGGCGAGCCGTTCGGCACCACCAGAATTTCCGCGCCGGTCTCCGCGAGACATTCGACGACGTTCTCGTAATCCGCCGACTCTTCGAGCCAGGTGTCTTCGCAGATCGGCACGCCGATACGCACACCGCCGACCGTCACCGGCCCGGCGACAGGTCCGCGCGCGAACACGCGCTTCTCGTCGAATACGCCGTAGTTCGGCAGGTTGACCTTGTAGCGCAGCGCCGCTATGCGGCCATCCGCCAAGAGCGCGCATGCATTGTAGAGCTTGCCGCCATCGACCCACGGCGAGCCGATCAGCATCGGCGGGCCGTCCGCGCTTTCACGCGCGAGGTCTTCGATGGCGGCGCGGCACGCCGCTTGAAATGCGGGCTTCAGCACCAGGTCTTCCGGCGGATAACCGGCGATGAAGAGCTCCGGCAGCACGACGAGATCGGCGCCATCGGCCTTCGCGCGCTCACGCGCCGCGCGCGCCTTGGCGGCATTGCCGGCGATATCGCCGACCGTGGGATTGAGTTGCGCCAGCGTGATCTTGAATTCAGTCGTCATCAATTCACCTGTCTCGCGCAGTTCATCGCAAACCGTATCCCCAACCACCGGGTCGTCCCCGCGCAGGCGGGGACCCATAACCCCTGGCGCTGCCTGTTATAAACGAAAATTGCCTTGGGTGATGGAGCCGAACCGCTGCGGAGTATGGGTCCCTGCCTGCGCAGGGACGACTCTTTTCGTGTTGCAAATCTGCCTGCAAAACGAATTTGCGGCCAGATGCCTAAACCCACCCCAGACATTCAGCCAGCGCCAACAGCCAGACCGCGCCCGCGATGATCAGCGCGACGCCGACTGCTGCCGAGCCCATGTCCTTGACGCGGCCGATCTGCGGATCGTGATCGGTGGTCAGCCGGTCGGCCAGTTTCTCGATGGCCGTGTTGAGCAGTTCGACGACCAGCAGCAGCAGAATCACCGCCACCATCTCGATCCGCCGCGCCGGCGTGGTGCCGATCAGCCACGCCAGCGGCACCGAGAGAATCAGTGCCGCCAGTTCCTCGCGGATCGCCTGTTCGGAGCGGATGGCGAAGGCCAATCCGTTCCACGAATTGACCGTCGCCCGCCACGCCCTCAGCACATCACATTCCCGCAGCCGCCGGCAGCGGTTGCGCCTTGCCGGCGCGCTCCTGCTTGAGCAGCTCGGCGATCAGGAATGCCATGTCGATCGACTGCTCGGCATTGAGCCGCGGATCGCAGACGGTGTGATAGCGGTCGTTGAGGTGCTCGTCGGTGATCGCGCGCGCGCCGCCGAGACATTCGGTGACGTCCTGCCCGGTCATCTCCAGATGCACGCCGCCGGCATAAGTGCCTTCCGCCGCGTGCACGTTGAAGAAGCCCTTCACCTCGGAGAGGATGCGGTCGAACGGCCGCGTCTTGTAGCCGGTGGTCGAGGTGATGGTGTTGCCGTGCATCGGATCGCACGACCACACCACGACGCGCCCTTCCCGCTGCACCGCGCGCACCAGCGGCGGCAGGCCGTCGGCGACCTTGTCGGCGCCGAAGCGCGAGATCAGCGTCAGGCGGCCCGGCTCGTTGTCCGGGTTGAGCACGTCGATCAGCTTCAACAGTTCGTCCGGCTTCAGGGACGGACCGCACTTGAGGCCGATCGGGTTCTTGATGCCGCGGAAGTATTCGACATGGGCGTGATCGAGCTGGCGGGTGCGATCGCCGATCCAGATCATGTGGCCGGAGGTCGCGTACCAGTCGCCGGTGGTGGAATCGACCCGCGTGAAGGCCTGCTCGTAGCCGAGCAGCAGCGCCTCGTGGCTGGTGTAGATCTCGGTCGCCCGCAGTTCCGGATGGCTCTCCAGATTGAGGCCGCAGGCGCGCATGAAGTTGAGCGCATCCGAGATGCGGTCCGCCAGCTCCTGATAGCGCCGCGACTGCTGCGAGCCCTTGACGAAGCCGAGCATCCATTCGTGCACGCTGGCGAGATTGGCATAGCCGCCGGTCGCGAAGGCGCGCAGGAGGTTCAGCGTCGCCGCCGACTGCCGGTACGCCATCACCTGCCGGCGCGGGTCCGGCGTGCGGGCCTCGGCGGTGAAGGCGATGTCGTTGATGATGTCGCCGCGATAGCTCGGTAGCTCGACACCGTCGACCTTCTCCACCGGCGACGAGCGCGGTTTGGCGAACTGGCCGGCGATGCGGCCGACCTTCACCACCGGCAGCGCGCCGGCATAGGTCAGCACCACCGCCATTTGCAGCAACACGCGGAAGAAGTCGCGGATGTTGTTGGCGCCGTGCTCGGCGAAGCTCTCGGCGCAATCGCCGCCCTGCAACAGGAAAGCCTCGCCCTTTGCGACTCGGGCCAGAGACTTCTTCAGGTTGCGCGCCTCACCGGCAAAAACCAGCGGCGGAAACGTCGCGAGTTGCGCCTCGACGTCGGCCAAAGCCTTCGCATCGGGATAGACCGGCATCTGTACCACCGGCTTGTTGCGCCAACTATCGGGTGTCCACCGCTCGGACATGCTGCACTCCTAAAAGAAAAAGCCGCCCTCTTCCACGGATGGCGGATTGGCGGGTTATACACAGCCGGACGGCTCCCCGCCAGTTTGAATTCGTCGTGGCAATACAAGGGTTTGCTATAAGATACGCGGCGCGGGCCGATTTCCCGCGCGCCGAACCCGTTGAAGAGCCGAGATGCGACCGTGACCGAGGCTGTGCAGGACGACGTCTATTCCGACAACATCTTCATTCCCGCCACCGACGGATATCAGCTCGCCGCGACACTGTATCTGCCGCGTGCCGCGAAGCGCCATGCCGTCCTCATCAACTCGGCGACCGCGGTCCCGCGCACGTATTACGACGGCTTCGCCCGCTATCTCGCGCGCCAGGGCTGCGCCGTACTCACTTACGACTATCGCGGCATCGGCGGCTCGCGGCCAAAGCCGCCCGCGGGAAGCAGTCGCGCGGCATCGCTGCGCGGCTTCCACACGACGATGGCGGAATGGGCCGCCAAGGACGTCACCGGCGCGGTGACATGGATGCGCGAGCGCTATGCCGGCCTGCCGCTGCGCTATGTCGGCCATTCGTTCGGCGGCCAGGCGCTGGGGCTGCTGCCGAACAATACCGAAGTGACGCGCGCGCTGTTCGTCTCGGCGCAGGCGGCCTACTGGAAACTGATGCCGTCGCCGGAGCGCTATCGCGTCTATCTGTTCATGAACTATCTCGGCGTACCGGTGGCGCACGTCGCCGGCTATCTGCCCGGCCGCCTGATGCTGGGCCAGGACTTGCCGAAGGGCGTCTTCCTGGAATGGCGGCGCTGGGTAATGAGCCAGCGCTACCTGCTCGACGATGTCAGCCTCGCGGCGCTCGCCAATTTCGCCAACTACAAGGCGCCGCTGCGCGCGCTCGCCTTCACCGACGACACCTGGGCGCCGCGGCCGGCGGTGGAGTTGCTGTGCTCCGGCTTTACGGCGACAACGCCCGAGGTGGTGTCGATCGCACCCGCCGACGCCGGCGTCAGGAAGATCGGCCACATGGGCTTCTTCCGCCGCGAGCATCGCGGCACGCTGTGGCGCAGCGCCGCCGATTGGCTGGGCGTGATCGAGTAAGAGAAGGTAGTGTGCATTGGTATCGCCGTCATGGCCGGGCTTGTCTCGGCCATGACGAGTCAAACCGGATGCCGACGATGTTACTCCGCCGCTTCGCGCACGTAGCGCGCGGTTGGCGTGCGCATCGTCACCAGTTCCTCGGCGGAGGTCGGATGCAGCGCCATGGTGGCGTCGAAGTCGGCCTTGGTAGCCTTCATTTTCACGGCGATGGCGACCACCTGAATGAGTTCGGCGGCCTCCGGCCCAACGATATGGCAACCGAGCACGCGATCGCTCGAGCCGTTGACCACGAGCTTCATCAGCACGCGGGAATGGCTTCCCGACAGCGTCGCCTTCAGCGGCCGGAACGAGGCCTTGTAGATATCGACGCGCGGATATTGCTCGCGCGCCTCCTGCTCGGTCAGGCCGACGGTGCCGACCTGCGGCTGCGAGAATACCGCCGTCGGAATATCGGCATGATCGACCTTCACCTCGCGCTTGCCGAATACGGTGTCGGCGAAGGCATGGCCCTCGCGGATCGCCACCGGCGTCAGGTTGAAGCGATGGGTGACGTCGCCGACCGCATAGATGTGCGGCACCGAGGTCTGCGAAAATTCGTTGACGGCAATGCCGCCATTCTTCGGGTTGATGGCGACGCCCGCCTTCTCGAGCCCGAGATTGGCGACGTTGGGATGACGTCCGATGGCGAACATCACCTTGTCGGAGGCGACGCTGGAGCCGTTCGACAGATGCGAGGTGAACTCGTCGCCGTGCTTCTCGACCTTGTCCACGGTGCAGCCGGTGAGAACGGTGATGCCATCCTTCTCCATCTCGGCGCGGACATGGGCGCGCACGTCGTCGTCGAACCCGCGCAGGATGTTGTCGCCGCGATAGACCACCGTGACGTCGCAGCCGAAGCCGGCGAAGATGCAGGCGAATTCCAGCGCGATATAGCCGCCGCCCTGGATCAGGATGCGCTTCGGCAACTCACGCAGGTGAAACACCTCGTTCGAGGAAATGACATGCTCGATGCCCGGGATGGGCTTGCCGTGGTTCGGCGCGCCGCCGGTGGCGATCAGGATGTATTTCGCGCGAATCTTCCTGCCGTCGTCGAGCACCAGCGTATGCGGGTCCTCGAATGCCGCGCGCGACTTGATGACCTGCGCGCCGGACTTCTCGACATTGGACGTGTAGGCCGCTTCCAGCCGCGCGATCTCTTTGTCCTTATTGGCGATCAGGGTCGGCCAGTCGAAGGTCGCCGACGGAATGCTCCAGCCGAAGCCGGCGGCATCCGCGATCTCGTGGCTGATATGCGAGGCATAGGCGAACAGCTTCTTCGGCACGCATCCGCGAATGACGCAGGTGCCGCCCATCCGATACTCTTCGGCGATCATGACGCGGGCGCCATGACTGGCGGCGATCCGCGCGGCGCGCACGCCGCCCGACCCGCCGCCTATGACAAACAGATCGACATCGAAGTTGTCCGCCATGGTCGTGGCCCGCCCGGTTCAAGCGCTTCCGCGCGAGCCGCGCCCCGCGAGAGCAGTCTCGGGAGGTTGCAGCGCGCATCGCGGAACGGCGCGTCAAAGCAAAAACAACGCCGCCGCCTTCACGGCGGCGAACGTGGCTCAGATGATCGGCTTGTTGCGCTTCTTCATTTCGGCGCGGAACTGCTCGGAAACCTTCTCGGTCATCTGCAGCGCCCACTGGTTCATATAGCCCATGCTGGCGGCGATGGCGCGCGGCTCCTCGGCAAGCAGCTTCTTCCCGAGCGGCGTCTTGTAGAAGGTCACGAGATCCTTCAGCTCCTGTTCGGTGAAATCATTGGCATAGATCTTCGCCATCTGCTCGCTGACCTCGGCTTCACGGCCGGCGAATTCCTTGGCGATGACCTGCGCGACCTCGTCGAGGTCCTTCTGGTAGTTGAGGTTGTTCTGCAGCAGCGCGGCCTTGGTCCGCTGCACGATGTTCGGAATGGCGCTGGCATACATCGCCTGCGCGTTCTTCAAGGTGAGCAATTCCTTGGCCGCAGCCAGCGCCGCCGGCGAAGCCGGCTTGAGCTGCTGCTGCGCCGGCGCCTGAGCGGGGGCCTGGGCCCGCGCGGCGGCACCCGAAAACGCGAGTCCCACGGCAAGACTGCCGGCGAACATCATCTGGCTGAGATATTTCATGCGGACTCCTTCATGCATGCCATTGATCGCGGCCCTCAAGGCCGCTCGATAACCCGAATTCCGTCGGTGCCGGCCAGCACCAGCGTGCCGGCAAGACCGATGAACAAACCGTGCTCGACGACGCCCGGGATCGCGGCCAGCAATCCGGCGAGGCGGGGCGCATCCGGGATCGTTCCGAGATGCGCATCGACAATCCAGTGGCCGCCATCGGTGACGAAAGCATGGCCGCCAGCACCCTGCCGCACGCGCAACTCGCCGGCGACGCCGGCGGCGGCAAACACCGCCTCGATGGCACGGCGGGTGGCAGCCAGGCCGAATGGAACGACTTCGATCGGCAGCGGGAAACGGCCCAAGGTCGTCACCCATTTGCTGTCGTCGGCGATGACGATCATGCGATCGGAGGCTACGGCGACGATCTTCTCGCGCAGCAGCGCGCCGCCTCCGCCCTTGATCAGGTTCAGCGCCGGATCGGCCTCGTCCGCGCCGTCAACGGTAAGATCGAGATGATCGAGATCGTCCAGCGTGGTGAGCGGAACGCCGCATTGCTCGGCCTGCATGCGGGTCGCTTCCGAGGTCGGCACGCCGATCACCTCGAGGCCGCTACGCACCCGCTCGCCGAGCAGGTCGACGAAATGTTTCGCGGTGGACCCGGTGCCGAGGCCGAGTTTCATGCCGTCGCGCACCTCTTCCAGCGCGCGCGCCGCGGCCTGTCGTTTCCGGTCGTCCAGATTCATGCTTATGCCACCCGAGCGGTGCAGCGGCGGTCGGGCCGCCACAAATCGGGCTCCTATCTAGCGTCCGTCGCGGTTCCTGAACAGGCCAAATGCCGGTTCCCGATCGACGGCACGGCGTCGGCCTACCTGCACCTTGCCGCGCCAGCGGCCTTGCAACGAGTGGCGGGGGCGGCTAGCCATCGAGAATGAACAATTCGCCCCTCATCACCTTCGATCTCGACGGCACCCTGGTCGATACCGCACCGGATCTGATCGGCGCCCTCAATTACATTCTGGTGCGCGAGAAGCTTCCGCCGTTACCCCTTGAATCGGCACGCAATCTGATCGGGTCCGGGGCCCGCCGCCTGCTCGAGCGGGGGTTCGAAGCGGAGGGGCGGCAGGTCAGCACCGACGAGATGAGCCGCCTCACCGCGGATTTCATCGCCTACTATGCCGAACACATTGCCGATGAATCCCGGCCCTTCGACGGCCTGGAGGCCGCACTCGACGACCTCGCCGCCAAAGGCTGCCGTTTCGCGGTCTGCACCAACAAGCTGGAATGGCTCTCGCTGCGCCTGCTCGACCGGCTCGGCCTGACCGACCGCTTCGCCGCGGTCTGCGGCGCGGATACCTTCGGCGTCTCCAAGCCCGATCCGGTCATCCTGCGTCAGACCGTGGCCAAAGCCGGGGGGTCGATCGGCAAGACCCTCATGGTGGGCGATGCCGGAACCGATGTCGGCGTGGCGCGACGGACCGGCGTTCCGGTGGTCGGCGTGACCTTCGGCTACACCGAGATACCGATCGCCGATTTGAAGCCCGACCGGCTGATCGCGCATATGCGCGAGCTGCCGGCGGCTGTCGAGGACCTGCTTTCAGTGCAGGTTTAACATAACAAAATATCGATAATTCACTGAATTACAATCGATATTCAGTTGAATTGAGTTGCCGTCGGTCAGCCCGCGTCAAGGCGTTGCGTCGCGGCGGCGCGCCACTTATTCTCCCGCGCGGGGACTGTGGCGGCAAGCCGCAACAAACGGGTGGATCATGCGCAGTGTTATCGCTATCGCAGCCGCGGGCTTTGTCCTGGCCGGTTGTTCGTCCATGTCCATGGATGCCTTCAAGCCGACGCCGAAGACCGTGTCTGTTCAGGTGGACTCGATTCCGCCCGGCGCCGACGCCACCAGTTCGCTCGGGCCGTCCTGCAAGACGCCGTGCTCGCTGGCGGTACCCGACAACGCCGAAAGCTTTTCGGTGGCGTTCGCGCTGCCGAATTATCAGCCGCTGACCGTGCCGGTGCAGGTGACGCGCCATTCCGGCGACTACATCACCTCGCAGCCCAGCATCACATTCGATCCCAATCCGGTGGTCGGTGAACTGCAGGCCGAGGCGCCGAAGCGGCCGGCACGACGCAAGCCGCGCAAGCGCGCCGCCGCAAAACCGGCGGCTGCCGCACCCGTGGCCGCCGCTGCGGCCGGCAACAGCCAGGTCTTCCCAGCGCCGACCACGGCACAGCCGGCGCGCTGAGCGCATTTCGCGCCCGCAACGATGGGATAGATTGCGCCGCCCTCGGTTCGCTCCTAGATTTAGAACAGGAAAAGGGCCGAGGGGACGCATGCCTGAGCCGGATGGAGCGCGATGTCAGGGCCTTTGAACAGCCCGCAAGGCGTGATGACCGACCCCTTCGGCCGGACCATCACCTATCTGCGCGTGTCGGTGACCGACCGCTGTGACCTGCGCTGCTTCTACTGCATGTCGGAGGACATGACCTTCCTGCCGAAGGCCGACCTCCTCACCCTCGAAGAACTCGACCGCCTTTGCTCGGTCTTCATCGACAAGGGCGTGCGCAAGCTGCGCCTCACCGGCGGCGAACCGCTGGTCCGGCGCAATGTGATGTCGCTGGTGCGCTCGCTGTCGCGGCATCTGGGTCGCGGCGCGCTCGACGAACTGACGCTGACCACCAACGGCTCGCAACTGGCCCGTTTCGCCGATGAACTGCGCGACTGCGGCGTGCGCCGGATCAACGTCTCCCTCGATACCCTCGATACGGCCAAGTTCAAGGCGATCACCCGCTGGGGCGACATCGAGAAAGTTCTGGCCGGCATCGAAGCGGCGCAGGCGGCGGGCCTCGCTGTCAAGATCAACGCGGTGGCATTGAAGAACCTCAATGAGGATGAGCTTCCGGCCTTGATGGAATGGGCCCATGGCAAGGGCATGACGCTGACGCTGATCGAGGTGATGCCGATGGGCGATATCGGCACCGGCCGCCTCGACCAGTACCTGCCGCTCTCGCTGCTGCGCAGCCGCCTCGCCGCTCGCTACACCCTCACCGATCTGCCGGACTCGACCGGCGGCCCGGCCCGCTACGTCCAGGTCAGCGAGACCGGCGGCAAGCTCGGCTTCATCACGCCGATGACCCACAACTTCTGCGAATCCTGCAACCGCGTCCGCATCACCTGCACCGGCACCATCCACACCTGCCTCGGTCATGAGGATGCGTCCGACCTGCGGCGGCCGCTGCGGGCCTCGCCGGACAACGCCCTGCTGAGCCAGGCGATCGACCGCGCCATCGGCCTCAAACCGAAGGGCCATGATTTCGTGATCGACCGCCGCCACAACCGCCCGAGCGTCAGCCGGCATATGAGCGTCACCGGCGGCTAGGACGGATATCGCGGCCCGTTGCGGCGGTCCGATGAGCCGATGTTGCGGGCGCCGCGTCGCGCCTGCATCGAACAGGCCGCTCCACTACGAAAGTCGTAATCGACAGCGCCCGCGCGCTGCCTTAGCTCTCGCGCCGAGACCGGTTGACCTCGTCAACCGTCTCTCACCCTCGCCCCTTCAATCGTCCCTTCCAACGCGAAACTTCCAATTGACTGCGACGCGGGCCGCTGAAATTGTGCCGCGCATCCGCTGTCCGCAGGAAAGAGCCTCGCGTCAAGAGGCCGAGGGCAGACGCGCTAAACCGAGGAGAGCCTTCCGTGCAATCGCTCCTGAAACTCAGTCAGGGGATCGACGCGCTCAATTCGTGGATCGGCAAACGCCTGGCGTGGCTGATTCTCGTCGCCGTCCTGATCTCGAGCGCCAACGCAACCGTCCGCAAGGTGTTCGATGAATCGTCGAACGCCTGGCTCGAATTGCAGTGGGTGCTGTTCGGAATCGTTTTCCTGCTGTGTGCGCCGTGGACGCTGCTGGCGAACGAACACATCCGCATCGATATCGTCAACAGCTTGTGGCCGAAGAAGGTCCGCGACTCGATCGACGTCATCGGCCATGCCTTCTTCCTCATCCCGCTGTGCATCGTGATGATCATCACCAGCGTGCCGTTCTTCCTGCGCTCGTGGGAGATCAACGAGCAGTCGGGGAACGCGGGCGGGCTGCCGCAATGGCCGGCCAAGGCGCTGCTGATGATCGGCTTCACGCTGCTGCTCATTCAGGGCATCTCTGAACTGATCAAGCGCATTGCGGTGATGCGGGGCCTGATCCCCGACCCTTACGAGGCGCAGCCAACAAGCCTCGAAGCGGAAGTCGAGCACCTGGTCGAAGCCATCAAGAAAGATTGAGGAGCCGCGCGCGGCTCGGGGGACTGCATGATTGCTTTTCTGATCGAGAACATGGCGCCGATCATGTTCGTGGCGCTGGTGGTGTTTCTGCTGCTGGGCTACCCGGTCGCGTTTTCGCTTGGCGCCGTCGGCCTTCTGTTCGCCTTCGTCGGCATCGAACTCGGCCAATTCCATCCCAATTTCCTGCAGGCGCTGCCGGAACGCGTCTACGGCGTGATGAACAATGACACGCTGCTGGCGATTCCGTTCTTCACCTTCATGGGCCTCATCCTCGAACGATCGGGAATGGCCGAGGACCTGCTGGACACCGTCGGCCAACTGTTCGGCACGCTGCGCGGCGGCCTCGCCTATGCGGTGATCTTCGTCGGCGCGCTGCTCGCCGCCACCACCGGCGTCGTGGCCGCATCGGTGATCTCGATGGGCCTGATCTCGCTGCCGATCATGCTGCGTTACGGCTATGACCGCCGCGTCGCGACCGGCGTCATCGCAGCCTCCGGTACGCTGGCGCAGATCATTCCGCCCTCGCTGGTGCTGATCGTGATGGCCGACCAGCTCGGCCGCTCCGTCGGCGACATGTATGAAGGCGCATTCATTCCGGGCCTCGTCCTGACCGGGCTCTATGCGGTCTACATTCTCGGTGTCTCGCTGCTGTTTCCTAAGGCCGCGCCGGGCCTGCCGGCGGAGGCGATCGGTTTCCGCGAGGACAGCGGCAAGCGCGGCCTGACCTCGCTCGGCGTCCTGGCTCTGATCAGCATCGGCTTCGCCTGGCTCATGATGCGGCACTCCGACACCAAGGGCGCCGATTTCGTCGTCATCAGCATGATGTACGGCATCCTGTTTGCGTTCGCCGTTGCGGTGATCAACTGGACCACCGATCGGCTATTCGGTTTCCGCTTCCTGTCGCGGATCGCGCAGCAGACCACGTTCGTGATGGTGCCGCCGCTGTTCCTGATCTTCCTCGTGCTCGGCACGATCTTCATCGGCGTCGCGACGCCGACCGAGGGCGGCGCCATGGGCGCGACCGGCGCGCTGCTGCTTGGCGCGGCCAAGAAGCGGCTCTCGTGGGATCTGATCCGTCAGGCCACCCAGGCCACCGCCAAGCTGTCGGCCTTCGTCATCTTCATCCTGGTCGGCGCCCGCGTGTTCTCGCTGACCTTCTACGGCGTCAACGGCCACGTCTGGGTCGAGCACCTGCTGACCTCCCTGCCCGGCGGCCAGTTCGGCTTCCTGATTTTCGTCAATATCTTCGTCTTCATCCTGGCCTTCTTCCTCGACTTCTTCGAGCTGGCCTTCATCATCATCCCGCTGCTCGGACCGGCCGCCGAAAAACTCGGCATCGACCTGATCTGGTTTGGCGTGATCCTCGGCGTCAACATGCAGACCTCGTTCATGCATCCGCCGTTCGGCTTCGCATTGTTCTATCTGCGCTCCGTCGCCCCGAAGGAAAGCTACATCGATCGCGTCACCGGAAAACGGATGGCGCCGGTGACGACCGGCCAGATCTACTGGGGCGCGGTGCCCTTCGTGACGATCCAGGTGATCATGGTGCTGCTGGTGATCCTCTTCCCCTCGATGGTGATGCACTACAAGGGCGCGGCCGCCGACATCGACCTCAACAAGGTGAAGATCGAGGTGCCGCAGATCGATATGCCGCAGCCGGATTTCGGGCCGCCGAAGTTCTGAGGCGAGATCAGTCGCAGCCCAATTCGCAACGCGGAAGCGTCGTCTCCGCCAAGCGGAGCGACGTTAGCCGGCGCTTCTGCAAGGCGCCTTTCAAAGTCGACTCTGACGTGCAACGACCTGATGCCAACAAAAAACCCGGCCTCGAAAGGCCGGGCTGATTGGCTGATGTGATCGGCCGCGACGCTCAGTTGCGCGTGCGCGAGCGGATCATGAAGCTGTCATTGGTGTATTCGGCCACCTGCCACCACAGATACTCGTCGCCGCGATAGGCCTGCATCGCGTCGATGACCTTCTTGAAGTTCGGGTTCTTCGCCGAAATTTCCGCCCACAGCTCGTTGGTGGCCTTGAGACAGGCTTCCATGATTTCCGTGGAGAACGGCCGCAGCTGCGTGCCGCTGGCGACCAGTTGCTTCAGCGCCTTCGGGTTCTGCATGTCGTAGCGAGCCGGCATCCACAGCGTGGTGTTGGCGGCGGCGTTGCGCAGCACCGCCTGATAGTGCTTCGGCAACGCGTTGAACTTCTCTTCGTTGAAGAACGCATGAACCGCGGGGCCGCCTTCCCACCAGCCGGGGTAGTAATAGAACTTGGCGACCTTCTGGAAGCCGAGCTTTTCGTCGTCGTAGGGGCCGACCCATTCGGCCGCGTCGATGGTGCCCTTTTCCAGCGACGGATAGATGTCGCCGCCGGCGAGCTGCTGCGGCACGACGCCGACCTTCTGCAACACCTGACCGGCGATGCCGCCGATGCGCATCTTCAGACCCGACAGGTCCGCGACCGTCTTGATCTCCTTACGGAACCAGCCGCCCATCTGGGTGCCGGTGTTGCCGCAGGGCATCGCCACGACCTTGTATTGCTTGAAGAACTCGTCGGCCAGTTCGTTGCCGCCGCCCTGAAGCAGCCAGGAGTTCTGCATGCGGGTGTTGAGGCCGAACGGCACCGAGGCGAAGATCGCGAAGGTCGGATCCTTGCCGACATAGTAGTAAGACACCGTATGGCACGCTTCGACGGTGCCGCTGGACGTCGCGTCGAATGCCTGCAGGCCCGGGACGATTTCGCCGGCCTGAAAAACCTGGATCTGGAATTTGTTGTCGGTCATCTCGGCGACCTGCTTGGCGAAGTACTCGCCGCCGCCATAGATCGTGTCGAGGGACTTCGGGAAGCTCGAGGTCATACGCCACTTGATTTCGGGCGACGACTGCGCGATGGCCGGCGAGGCCACTGCGCTCACCGCGGCGCCGGCGGCGGACACTTTGAGAAAATCACGACGCTTCATTCAGCTTCTCCTTGCTAGCGTTTCCTGTAACCGCCGGACTGCTTCCAGCGGCAATTCGAGGGCGAGCGACGGCGCTCCCGTGATCGAGCCCAACATCTGCATCCCGTCCCGGCAGGCGCCTTGCAAAAGTTGGAATCAAAGAACCGTCGACAGATAGACGTTGCCAGTAGAGCCTTGGATTTGAGATTCGCTTAACGAGCCTGCGGCGCGACGGGCGCAACTCAAATCCGCTCCACGACGATCTCTAACACGGAACCTGCACGGCAGAAACGCATCCCGCACCGTTGTCGGGAAAATTCAACCAAAGTCGCATGCGCCTTGTCGCGATGCAGAACACCGATGCAGAACACCTTCGGCTCAATCGGCCGCCATGGCGAGGGTATCCTTGAGCTGAGCGCGCACCTGCGTCGCGATGGCGCGGTAAATCGCCGCGTGCGGGCCGTTCGGCTCGCTCACCACCACCGGCGTGCCGGCATCCGAGGTCGCGCGGATGTCCATGTGCAAGGGCACCTCGCCGAGGAATGGCACGCCGAGCCGTTCGGCCTCGTGCCGCGCGCCGCCGTGGCCGAAAATGTCCGAGCGCGTGCCGCATTGCGGGCACTGGAAATAACTCATGTTCTCGACGATCCCGAGCACCGGGACGTTGACCTTCCTGAACATCGCAAGCCCGCGCCGCGCGTCGATCAGCGCCAGGTCCTGCGGCGTCGAGACGATCACGGCGCCCTTCAGCGGGACGTTCTGCGCCAGCGTCAATTGCGCGTCACCGGTCCCCGGCGGCATGTCGACGATCAGGATATCCAGCTTGCCCCAGGCGACTTCGCGCAGCATCTGGGTGATCGCCGACATCACCATCGGGCCGCGCCAGATCATCGCGGTCTCTTCCTCGACCAGGAATCCGATCGACATGATCGAGAGGCCGAAGCGCTCGATCGGGACCATCTTCTTCTGCTCGTTCACCACGGGCTTGTCGTGAATGGCGGTGAGCCGCGGCATCGAGGGGCCGTAGATATCGGCGTCCATCAGGCCGACCCGCAGGCCGAGATCGCGCAAGCCGAGGGCGAGGTTGAGCGAAGTGGTCGACTTGCCGACGCCGCCCTTGCCCGATGCCACTGCGACAATCGCGGCGATACCCGGAATCGGCGCCTGCTTGGCCATCGGCGAGTTCGACGCCGCGTGCGGCGGCGGCCGGTGCGCGGAAGCCGGCGGCACGCCCCCACCCGCGCCCGAGACCCGGCGATACGGCGCGGGCGCAGCCGTCCCGCCCGTCGCCTTGCGTTCGGCGGTCAAAACCACCATCGCGGTCGAGACACCCGGCATGCCGCGCACCGCGGCTTCCGCCTTGGCCCGCACGCCGCTCCAGGCCGCGGCCTGTGCGGCATCGACATTGATGGAAAAATACACCTTGCCATCAGTGACGGCGATTTCCGACAGAACCTTCGCCTGCGTCAGCGGAACGCCGTCCGGCGACAGGACGCGCGACAGGACGTCTCGAACTTGCTGTTCGGTCACACTCAATTTTGTTCTCCTCGCGCCCGCCATAAGCCGGAACGGCGCGCTCGTCCTTGCGCCGCGTCAAACGGATCGGCTGCGAATTTTCCCGGCCCCTATAGAGCAATAGCCATAACCCGGCGCAATGGTTCCTTTGTCGCGAGGCGCCGCACTTGGCCGATCGCACCCTTCGGCACACAGCGCCTGACGCCCATCGCTGCCGCATCGCGAAAAGCCATTTTTCGGGCCAGACGTTGCCCTGCGGGCCCGACGGACTATGCTGCAGCATCCACTCGTGGTTCTTTGATTCCAAAAAAGTTGGCCTCAAAGGACGACCAAGGCTTCAGTGGAGTTTTGAATTTGACATATGCCCGCTGGATTCGCTGCAATCAGCCGGCGAATGTCGCATCCACTCCACTGGTCCGGGCCATGTCCGCGCCCGCTCTATCGTCAAACAACACGGCACGTCGCAAGCAACTGCCGGCAAACACCCAAGGTTATCATCATGGCTAAAGTCGCTTTCATCGGTCTCGGCGTCATGGGCTTCCCCATGGCAGGACATCTCGTGACGAAAGGTCAGCACGAGGTGACGGTCTACAACCGCACGGCCGCGACCGCGAAGGCGTGGACCGACAAGTTCGGCGGACGTGCCGCACCGACGCCGCGGGCCGCCGCCGAAGGTCAGGACTTCGTGATGGCCTGCGTGGGCAACGACAACGACCTGCGCTCGGTCACCATCGGCGACACCGGCGCATTCGCCGGCATGAAGGCCGGCGCGGTGTTCGTCGACCACACCACAGCCTCGGCCGAGGTCGCCCGCGAACTCGACAAGGCAGCGTCCGCCGCCGGCTTCCATTTCGTCGACGCGCCGGTCTCCGGCGGCCAGGCCGGCGCCGAGAACGGCGTCCTCACCGTGATGTGCGGTGGCAGCGAGGCAGCGTATGGGCGCGCCGAGCCGGTGATCGCCGCCTATGCGCGGATGTGCAAGCGGCTCGGCCCCGCCGGCTCCGGCCAGCTCACCAAGATGGTCAACCAGATCTGCATCGCGGGGCTGGTGCAGGGATTGTCCGAAGGCATCCACTTCGCCAAGAAAGCCGGGCTCGACATCGAGGCCGTCATCGCCACCATCTCCAAGGGAGCGGCGCAGTCCTGGCAGATGGAGAACCGCTACAAGACCATGAACGAGGGCAAATACGATCACGGCTTCGCCGTCGAATGGATGCGCAAGGATCTTTCGATCTGCCTCGGCGAAGCCCGCCGCAACGGCGCCAGCCTGCCGGTGACGGGTCTGGTCGACCAATTCTATTCCCAGGTGGAAAGGATGGGCGGACGGCGCTGGGACACCTCCAGCCTGCTCGCCCTCCTGGAGCGCTGAGCCATCGCGCGAAAAGTTCGTGTCGCCAACGATTTAAAGCCGCCGGTTATCTCGCGACGTGATCTGGCATCGCCCCTTTCGGGAAGCGAATGCCAGATTCAAACCCGAAAAACCAAATCCGCGCGCGGTCTTTAATTCCAGCAAAGGGGCCGGCTGCGAGGGGGCGCGAACGCGGGAATCGCCCCTCGCGCCGGCCTTCCTTTTAAGAAATCGTTAATCAGATTATCGCGGCGTTTAAGGCTGGTCTTAATGATTTGGCGTCAGAGATTAAGAAGAAGAAAAGGCACCGCGCTGTCGCGCGCAGGATCAGTGTTGCGTAATGAGTATGTCCGTCGAACAGCCCGAGGTTGTTCAGCTTCCGGCCGAGGAACCGGTCGTGCCATCCGCACGCAATCGCCGCGCCGCTGCGCAGCGCGTGCGTGAGGCACGCGATCGCCTGACCTCGACCAGCGGCACACGCCCGGCTTTCGACCGCGAGCTGCTCCGGCAATATGCCCAGACGCGGCAGTCGGCGTCCTACGTCATCATGCTGCTGATCGTGGCGACCGGCGCGCTGTTCGGCTTCCTGATGCAGCCCATTCCGGCGGCGGCTTGGACAGTCGGCACGCTGCTGATCCATGGCTTCATCATTCACAACTGCACCAAGTTTCTCAACGACGCGCCCTCGCCCGGCTCGACCCGGAAATGGCGCTTGCGGTTCGTGCTGCTGGATCTGATCTACGGCCTGAGCTGGACGGCCATGCTGGCCTATCCGTCCGGCTACGATCTGGTCTCCAACACGTTCATGATGTTCCTGATGCTGCTGATCGTGGCAGTGTCGAGCATGCTGGCGTCGAGCCTGCCGATCGCGGCCTTCGCGGCCACCGCGCCGGTGACGGCGACCATCGCGATGAATTTCGCGATGCGCGGAACGCTGGACAACTACATTCTGGCGCTGCTGGCGATTGCCGCCGAGGGTTATTTCGCGCTGCTGGCGCATCGGCTGCATTCGACGACGCTGGCGACGCTCGAGGCCCGCGCGGAAAAGGACGCGCTGATCGGCGAGCTCGAACAGGCCAAGGCGATTTCGGATGAGGCCCGCCATCGCGCCGAGTCCGCCAACGTCGCCAAGTCGCGTTTCCTGGCGCAGATGAGCCACGAGCTGCGCACGCCGCTGAACGCCATTCTCGGCTTCTCCGAAGTGATGAAGAGCGAAATCTTCGGCGCACATACCGTGCCGGCCTACAAGGATTACTCCGCCGACATTCACAATTCCGGCGTGCACCTCCTCAACCTGATCAACGAGATCCTCGACCTGTCGCGCATCGAGGCCGGCCGCTACGAGCTCAACGAGGAAGCCGTCTCGCTGGTTCACATCGTCGCCGATTGCCATCATCTGCTCAAGCTGCGCGCCTCCAGCCGCGGCATCACCATTCACGAGATCTTCGAGCAGGGCATGCCGCGGGTCTGGGGCGACGAGCGCGCGATCCGTCAGGTGGTCTTGAACCTGCTGTCGAACGCCATCAAGTTCACGCCGCAGGGCGGCGAGATCTGGCTCAAGGCCGGCTGGACCGCGTCCGGCGGCCAGTATCTCAGCGTCAAGGACACCGGCTCCGGCATCGCCGAGGACGAGATTCCGATCGTGCTCGCGTCCTTCGGCCAGGGCTCCAATTCGATCAAGTCGGCCGAACAGGGCGCCGGCCTCGGCCTGCCGATCGCCAAGAGCCTGATCGACATGCATGGCGGCACCTTCACGCTGAAATCCAAACTGCGTATCGGCACCGAAGTCATCATCACCCTGCCGCCGGAGCGCGTGATGTCGGCCTTGGCGCCGATGGCCGAGGAAGCGCCGGCGCTGCAGCCGGAATTTCCGGGCATGGAGCAAGCCCCCGTGGACATCCGCCGGCGTCGCAACCGCGACAGGCCGCTCATGAATGCGGGAACAGGATTGTAATCGTGCGCTTGCGCCCGCGTGGCAAAGCGCATCACTATCGAGCATGAGCATCGAAACGCCGTGTGTCGCCGTTTGCATGATCGATCCGAAGAGCCGGCTCTGTTTCGGCTGCGGTCGCACGCTGCCGGAGATCGCGCGCTGGGGCAGAATGGAGTCGCAGGAGCGGCTGGCGATCATGGCGGAATTGCCCGCCCGCATGGCCGATGCCGGACTGCCGCCCCCCGCGCCGCCGCGGGCGGCCGATCGCGGAGCAAGCTCAACCTGACGGCGGGTGGGTCGTGATCCGGGTTCTGCTCGTCCTGTTCATCGCCACCGCCTGCGCGGTGTTCGCCTATGGCGATCCGGCGAAGATCACCACCGCGCGCACGTCGGTAACGGCGATGCTGCAGCATCGCACGGCGGCGCATTCCCGTATCCAGCAGATCCCGCGCGGCCACGGCGGCGAATTCAAGCTCGATGCCACGATCAACGGCGTCAAGGTGCCGATGGTGATCGACACCGGCGCCACATCCGTGGTGCTGACCTATGAGACCGCCAAGGCGGCGGGCCTGCCGCTTGAATTGCTCGACTACAACGTGCCGGTGGAAACCGTCGGCGGCAGCACCAAGGCGGCGCGGCTGACGCTGGATCGCCTTGCGGTGGGGCGGCTGGTCGAACACTCGATCCCGGCGCTGGTAGTGCCGCGCGGCCAGATGAAAACCAACCTGCTCGGCATGAGTTTCCTCGACCGGCTGGAAAGCTGGGAAGTCCGCGCCGATCGGCTGATGCTGCGCGGCTATCCGTAGCCACCTGACGATGAATCCGTTTTTGTCATGGCCGGGCTTGTCCCGGCCATTCACGTCTTTTCTTGTCACACCTTCACTAAGAACGTGGATGGCAGGAATAAATCCGGCCATGACGAGCGACAGCGAGATTATGCCGCCGCCGAAGCCGTTGGCCGCGTTCGCACCAAAACCAGCGCATCGCGCAGCACGTCCAATCCCGCATCGGCCTTCACGCCATGCACCGACAGATGCCGGCGAAACGCGCGCGCGCCGGGGATGCCGTGGAACGCGCCCACCAGGTGCCGCGTAATGGCATGCAGCCGCGTGCCGCGTGCCAGTTGCCCGGCGATATACGGCATCATCGCTTCCAGCGCCGCGATCATGTCGTCATGCGGCGATATCTCGCCGAAGATGTCGCTGTCGACCGACAACAGCCGCCACGGCTCCTGATAGGCGGCGCGGCCCAGCATGACGCCATCGACATGCTCGAGATGCCGCTTCGCTTCGTCGATGCTGCCGATGCCGCCATTGATGACGATGGGCACCTGCGGCATCGCGGCCTTCAAACGATAGATGCGGTCATAATCGAGCGGCGGGATGTCGCGATTTTCCTTCGGCGACAATCCATTCAGCCACGCCTTGCGCGCGTGCACGATCAGCATGTCCGCGCCGGCCGCGACCACTGCGCGCGCCAGCCGATCCAATGCAATCTCCGGGTCCTGATCGTCGATGCCGATGCGGCATTTGACCGTGACCGGAATCCGCACCGCGCGCTTCATCGCCGCGACACAGTCCGCGACCAGATCCGGCTCCGCCATCAGGCAGGCGCCGAAGCGGCCCTCCTTCACCCGGTCCGACGGGCAGCCGACATTGAGGTTGATCTCGTCATAGCCGAAATCCTCGCCGATCCTGGCGGCGGCCGCGAGATCTGCGGGCTTGGAGCCGCCGAGCTGCAAGGCCACCGGATGCTCGCTGGCATCGAACCCGAGCAGGCGCGCGCGGTCGCCATGGATCACGGCGCCTGTCGTTACCATCTCGGTATAAAGCCGCGCACGCCGCGTCAGGATGCGGTGAAAAACGCGGCACCGGCTATCGGTCCACTCCATCATCGGCGCAACGGTAAATCTATGCGATTGATCTAGCGGCATTTTCAACTTATCCGGAAAGGCACGATCACGAGCCGGGCCCGCCATCGCGCCCTCCTCATACGACGTCTTTCGCAGCTTTGCGACGCTTCTGTGGAGCGGCTTCCGCCGGATAGCGGGCCGCGACCGAACAACGGACGAGCCAAGATGAACGACCCGATCAACCCGCCGGTTTCCCGCAGTTCGCTGCTCGCCGTCGAGGATACCGAGTTCCTGCTGCGCGACGAGATGCGCTCGATTCGTTTCGGTCTCGAATATGCCAAGCCGGAACTGGAGCTGCGCGACTGGGGCATCCGCTCGACCATCATCGTGTTCGGCAGCGCGCGCATCGCCTCGCCGGAACAGGCCGAGGCGGCGGCGAAAGCGGCGCGCAACGACGCCGAGCGGGCCCGTGCCGCGGCGATGCGCAAGCAGGCCGAGCTTTACCAGACCGCGCGCGAGTTCGCGCAGATCGCCTCCCGGCGCGGCGGCTCGTTCGCGCCGAAGAACCGCTGGCGCGACAACGTCATCGCCACCGGCGGCGGCCCCGGCATCATGGAAGCCGCCAATCGCGGCGCGCATGACGCGGGCGCACCGACCATCGGCTTCAACATCACGCTGCCGCACGAGCAGGTGCCGAACCCCTACATCACGCCGGAATTGTATTTCCGCTTTCACTACTTCGCGATGCGCAAGATGCATCTGGCGATGCGGGCCAATGCGCTCGCGGTGTTTCCCGGCGGCTTCGGCACCATGGACGAGCTGTTCGAGGTGCTGACCTTGCAGCAGACGCGGAAGGCACCGCCGACACCCATCGTGCTGTTCCACGAGAGCTACTGGCGCAAGATCGTCAACTTCGACGCGCTGGTCGAGGAAGGCATGATCGCCGCGGAGGATTTGAAGCTGTTCGAATTCGCCGAAACCGCGGAGGACGGATGGGCCTCATTGATCCGCCGAGGGCTCGATGCCCACGGCGCGACGGCGGGATGACGACGACGTCATCTTGAGCGCCTGACTGAGCATTCGCGTTGCGCGCGGACTAATCACCCGAAAATCGTCGCCCCGCGCAGGCGGCCCTCTCCGTCGTCATGGCCGGATTTATTCCGGCCATCCACGTCTTTGCGGTAGTTCAACACGATGAAGAACGTGGATGGCCGGGACAAGCCCGGCCATGACAGAGAAGAGTTCGTTTGTCGCTACAGATGTCGTTCTGCCTACGCGGGGACGACGCAGAATTGTTTAGCGCGATTTGCCGTTGCCCGCGTTCTTCTCGGCGGCGCGTCGGAGCGCGTCGGCCAGGGCGCCACCACCGCTCGATGCAGACTGTTGCTCGCGACGCGGTGCATCGCGGCGTAGTCCCTGTCCGCGCGCGCCGGCATCGTTTCGCCCGGTAGACGCGCCGGCGCGGTCCTGCTTGCCGACCTCGTCGTCGAGACGCAAGGTCAGCGCGATGCGCTTGCGCGGCTTGTCGACATCGAGCACTTTCACGCGCACGATGTCGCCCGGCTTCACCACCTCGCGCGGGTCCTTGATGAAATTCTTCGACATCGCGGAGACGTGGACCAGCCCGTCCTGATGCACGCCGATATCGACGAACGCGCCGAACGCCGCGACGTTGGTGACCGCGCCTTCGAGGATCATGCCCGGCTTTAGATCGTTGATGGTCTCGACCCCTTCCTTGAACTCCGCCGCCTTGAACGCCGGACGCGGATCGCGCCCCGGCTTTTCCAGCTCGCGCAGGATATCGGTTACCGTCGGCAGGCCGAACGTATCGTCGACGAAGTTCTGCGGCTTGAGCTGGCGCAGCGCGGCCGCATTGCCGATGATCGCCTTGATGTCGCTCTTGGTCGCCTCGAGAATCCGCCGCACCACCGGATAGGCTTCCGGATGCACGCCGGATGAATCCAGCGGATCGTCGCCGTTCGCGATGCGCAAAAAGCCAGCGCATTGCTCGAAGGCCTTCGGCCCGAGCCGCGGCACGTCCTTGAGCGCCTTGCGCGACTTGAACGGCCCGTTGGCGTCGCGGTGCTGCACGATGCTCTGCGCCAGGCCCGCGCCGATGCCGGAGACGCGCGCGAGCAGCGGCGCCGACGCGGTGTTGACGTCGACGCCGACCGCGTTGACGCAGTCTTCCACCACGCCATCGAGGGAACGCGACAGTTTCGCTTCGCCGAGATCGTGCTGATACTGCCCGACGCCGATCGACTTCGGATCGATCTTCACCAGTTCGGCCAGCGGGTCCTGCAAGCGCCGCGCGATCGACACCGCGCCGCGCAGCGTGACGTCGAGGCCCGGCAATTCTTCCGACGCGAATGCGGAGGCCGAATAGACCGACGCGCCGGCTTCCGACACCACGATCTTCGACATCTTGAGATCGGACAAGCGCTTCACCAGTTCGGTGGCGAGCTTGTCGGTTTCGCGCGAGGCGGTGCCGTTGCCGATGGCGATCAGTTCGACCTTGTGCGCCAGGGCCAGCTTGCCGAGGATCGCCAGCGCTTCATCCCAGCGGCGCTGCGGCTCGTGCGGATAGATCGTCGCGGTGTCCACCACCTTGCCGGTGGCATCGACCACCGCAACCTTGACGCCGGTGCGATAACCGGGATCGAGCCCCATGGTGACGCGCGCACCGGCGGGCGCCGCCAGCAGCAGGTCGCGCAGATTGGACGCGAACACCCGCACGCCCTCGTCTTCCGCCGCCGTCCACAGCTTCAGCCGCATGTCGATGTTGAGGTGAATCTGAATCTTGGTGCGCCACGCCCAGCGCACGGTGTCGATCAGCCAGCGATCGCCGGGACGGCTGCGATCCGCGATGCCGAAACGATGCATGATGCGCAGTTCGTAAGGATTCGGCGCGGTCGCGCTTGCCTGCGCGGCGGCTGCCGGATTTTCCGGCGCGATGTGCAGGTCGAGCACCTCTTCCTTCTCGCCACGAAACAGCGCGAGGATGCGATGCGACGGCAACTTGGTCAGCGGCTCGCTGAAATCGAAGTAGTCGCTGAACTTGGCGCCGGCTTCCTTCTTGCCGTCGCGCACGCGCGACGTCAGCACGCCATTGCTCCAGAGCTGCTCGCGCAAGCCTCCGATCAGGTCGGCATCTTCGGCGAAGCGTTCGACCAGAATGGCGCGGGCGCCGTCGAGCGCCGCGGCTGCATCGGCCACCTGCTTCTCGGCATTGATGAACGGCGCGGCGGCGGTCTGCGGATCGCTCGTAGGCTGCGTCAGCAACTGTTCTGCCAGCGGCCCAAGCCCCGCCTCGCGCGCGATCTCGGCCTTGGTGCGGCGCTTCGGCTTGAACGGCAGATAGATGTCCTCGAGGCGGCCCTTGCTGTCGGCCGCCATGATCGCCGCTTCCAGCGCGTCGTCGAGCTTGCCCTGCTCGCGGATCGAATTGAGGATGACGGCGCGGCGATCTTCCATCTCGCGCAGATATGTCAGCCGCTCTTCCAGCGTGCGCAGCTGCGCGTCGTCGAGCGCGCCGGTGGCTTCCTTGCGGTAGCGCGCGACGAACGGCACCGTGGCGCCGCCGTCGAGCAATTCGACCGCGGCCTGAACCTGCTGCTCGCGAACGTTGAGCTCGTCCGCAATCCGGCGATAGATGGAATTCGTCACGCGTGCCTCACTTCACGATACATCGAGGCGATCATGGATGGGTCGCCTCAAGGGAAGCGGATATGACCTAGCGAGGAACGATTCTTCAACCCCGGCCCGGCGTCAGCTCCGGCCGCCCGAAACTCAGCCGGCTCCGAGGCTGCGCGCGATGTTGTAGGTGATGAGGCTCGCGGCATAGGCAAGCGCCAACATGTAGACGAAGGTTATCCACATCCAGCGCCAGCCGCCGGCCTCGCGCTTGATCACCGCCAGCGTCGAGGCGCATTGCGGCGCAAAGATGTACCACGCCAAAAGCGACAGCGCGGTGGCAAGACTCCATTTGGTGGCGAGCACCTGCCCGATCTGCTCGGCCGCTTCCTTGCCGCCCTCGATGGAATAAACGGTGCCGAGCGCCGCGACCGCCACCTCGCGCGCAGCCATGCCAGGGATCAACGCCACCGCGATCTGCCAGTTGAAGCCGAGCGGCGCCAAAACCGGCTCGATGAAACGGCCGATGATCGCGGCCAGGCTGTAGTCGATCGCGGGATCGGTGGCGCCGGCCGGCGGCTGCGGAAACGATGCCAGGAACCAGATCAGCACCATCATGGCAAAGATGGTGGTGCCGGCGCGCTGCAGGAACATCATCGCGCGGGTGTAGATGCCGATGGCGATGCTCTTGAGGCGCGGCAATTTGTAATCCGGCAGTTCGAGCATGAACGGCGCCGGCGCATCGTCGCGCCACATGAAGAACTTGATCAGCGCCGACACCGCCATCGCGCTGGCGATGCCGATGACGTAGAGCCCGAACATCACCAGGCCCTGCAGGTTGATCCAGCCCCACACCTGCTTCGCCGGAATGAAGGCGGAGATGATCAGCGTATAGACCGGGATGCGCGCCGAGCACGTCATCAGCGGCGCGATCAGGATCGTCGTCAGGCGATCGCGACGATTGTCGATCACCCGCGTCGCCATGATGCCCGGAATGGCGCAGGCGAAACTCGACAAGAGCGGAATGAAGGCGCGGCCATGCAATCCCGCGCCGCCCATGATGCGATCCATCAGGAACGCCGCGCGCGCCATGTAGCCGAAGTCTTCGAGCAGCAGGATGAACAGGAAGATGATGATGATCTGCGGCAGGAACACGAGAACGCTGCCGACGCCGGAGATCACGCCGTTCTGGACGAAGCTTTGCAGCAGGCCTGCAGGCAATGTCGCCTGCACCCACTGCCCCAGGAGTTCGAAGCCGCCGGAGATCAATTCCATCACCGGCTGCGCCCAGGCGAACACCGCCTGGAACATGACGAACAGGATCGCGGCGAGGATCACCAGTCCGAACACCGGATGCAGCACGACGGAATCGACGCGTGCGGTCCAGGTATCCGGCCGTGCCGGCAGGCTGACGGTGTCCTTGATGATGCGATCGGCCGCGCGCTGGGTGGCGCGCAATTCGGCGACGCTATGCGGGCGCCAATCGTTTTCCGCGGCCTGCCGCACCGATTGCTCGGCAACGGTGTCGGTCAGCCGCAGCAATTCGTCGATGCCGCCCTTGCGCACCGCGACGGAGGTCACCACCGGCACCCGAAGCGCCGCCGACAGCGCCGGCACATCCACGGTGATGCCACGCCGCTTGGCGATGTCGAACATATTGAGCGCCAGCACCATCGGCCGGCCGGTGTGCTTCATCTCCAGCACGAGCCGGATCGCCAGCCGCAGATTGGTGGCGTCGGCGACGCACAGCACGAGGTCCGGGGTCGCCTCACCGGCGGCGCGGCCCAGCACCACGTCCCGCGTGATCTCCTCATCGGGACTGCGGCCACGCAGCGAATAGGTGCCCGGCAGGTCGATCAGCGACACCTGCCGACCGCGCGGCGTGACGAAGAAGCCCTGCTTGCGCTCGACGGTGACGCCTGGATAGTTCGCGACCTTCTGACGGCTTCCGGTCAGCGCATTGAACAGCGAGGTCTTGCCGCAGTTCGGCGTGCCCACCAGCACGATGTTGAAGAGAGGCGCTTCCATAACGATCAGATGGCGGCGTCAGACCACGACGACGGCCATAGCCTCCCGGCGGCGGACAGCGACGGTGATATTCTCGACCCGCACCGCAATCGGATCGCCACCGATCAGCCCCTCGTGCAACACTTCGATGCGCGCCCCTTCAACGAAGCCGAGTTCGATCAGACGACTTTCGAGCTCGGCCGGCGCGAGGCTCGACACCGCATTGCCGCCCTGCAACGCATGGACGGTGCCGGCGAAGCCACGCTTGGCGTTTCCGAGCAGACGAGTCGGACCGCTGTCATCGGGATTGAAGGTCATGCGTCGCTTGTTTCAATCGCCGCCGCGGGGGTCAAGTGCGCCAATTGACCGGCACGACCTGTTTAGAGCGATTATAAACATTTGGGGCAAGCGGGCCGGCTGTTTGACGATCTCGGCGGGACACGTCGGCCGCTCGCGACGGGGCTCGAAGCGCACCTCCCGCCCGCGCCTTGGCCGCCGGATCAAACGGATGGGAACCGGCGCCTGCCGGTGACGTTACACTTCGCCTGCCTCCCCAGGTCTTCAGGCGCTGCGCCGCAAGGCCCAACCCCAGTATATCAGGTCCACGATGGCCACCGAGCAGACGGTTACCGCGACCCTCAAGGAAGAATTCACCCCTGAAGGTGCGCTGGAAAGCACCGAAACCACGATCGCCAAGACCACCACCGAACCCGAGACGATCGACCTGCCGTCCGATCCCGTCGTGGTGATGCTGGCCTGCCTGCTGGTGCTGGCCCTGCTCGGCGTCGCTTACGTCGCCGCGCCCATCGTGCTGCCGATCGTGCTGGCCGTGGTGCTCAACCTGCTGTTTCAGCCCGGCATGCGCGCCCTGGAGAATCTGCACGTGCCGCGAAGTCTCGGCGCGCTGATCCTGATCCTGGTGTTTTTCGGCGCCATCGTCGCCATCGGCGCCGCCGTGTCCGGCCCCGCCACCGAATGGGCGACCAAGCTGCCAAGCGGTATTCCGCGCCTGCAGGAGCGGCTGCAATTCCTCAGCCAGCCGGTGAGCACGCTGCAGACATTCCTACAGCAGATCGACGGATTCATTTCGGGTGGCGGCGCGTCACCCGGCGGACACGCGGCCTCCGGATCGGCCATCGCCACCATCCTGTTCACCGGCACCACCCACTTCGCCAGCAGCTTCTTCGAGACCATTCTGATCCTGTTCTTCCTGCTGGTGTCCGGCAACACCTTCCTGAAACGCACGGTCGAGATACTGCCGAGCTTCAAGGGCAAGCGTCAGGTGGTCGAGCTGTCCCAGCAGGTGGAAGAGAACATCTCGATGTATCTCGTCACCATCACCGTGATGAACACCGCGGTGGGCGTGGCGACCGGCCTCGCGATGTGGCTGCTCGGTCTCGGCGACGCCATCCTGTGGGGCGTGGTCGCCTTCCTCCTCAACTTCGTGCCGATCATGGGGCCGCTGTTCGGCGTCGGCATCTTCCTGCTGGCGGGCCTGCTGGTGCTCGATCCGCTATGGATGGCGATGATGCCGGCGGCGCTCTATCTCGCCATCCATGTCATCGAGGGCGAGATCGTCACGCCGATGCTGCTGGCGCGGCGTTTCACGCTCAATCCGGTGCTGGTAATCATCTCGCTGATCTTCTGGTTCTGGATGTGGGGCGTCCCGGGCGCCATTCTCGCCGTGCCGATGCTGGCGATCACCAAGATCGTCTGTGATGGCGTTCGGCCGCTGGCGGCGATCGGACATTTTTTGAGTGGCGACGAGTGACGTTCCTGCGTGCCTCGCCGGCCATTCGTTGCGCCCCAAAACAAAACGGCGGCCGATGAGACCGGCCGCCGCATGTTGTCAGCGCTTGATCGGATCGATCAGTCGCCGGTCTTCTCGATGTTCCAGAACACCGGAGTAGCCGGGCCGCCAAGCACGCCCTTGAGCGAATTGCGCCACACGCTCGGCTGCTCGAACTGTCCGAGCGGGATGTAGATCACCTGATCGTAGACGCGCGCCTGGATCTCTTCCGCCAGCTTCTTCTGCTCGTCGGGCGACGTCGAGCGGGCGAACTTGTCACGCAGCTCCTCCAGCTTGGCATCCTCCGGCCAGCCGAACCATCCGCCGTTCTTGCCCTTGCCGCTGGTCGACACGTTGGCGACCGGGTTGAGCACGTCGGGACCTGCCCAGTTGGTGAAGAACATGTTCCAGCCGCCCTCCTTCGGCGACTTCTGGCTGGCGCGGCGGGTCACCACGGTCTGCCAGTCGGTCGCCTGCACGTCGACCTTGAAGCCGGCGTCGCGCAGGAACTGGGCAAACACGATCGGCTGCGCCTTCAGCTGACCGACATCGCCCGGCGCCATGATGACGACCGGCGTGCCGTCATAGTCGGATTCCGCCAGCAGCTTCTTGGCTTCCGCCATGCCGGTGCCCTTGGTCAGCATCTCGGAGCCGACGTCGCTGGCGAGCGGCGTATTGCAGCCGAAGATCGCGCCGCAGACCTTGTAGTACTTCGGATTGCCGACCAGCGCGTCGAGCACCGGCTTCTGGCTGGCGGCGAGGAAGGCGGCGCGCCGCACCTTCGGATTGTCGAACGGCGGATAGAGGAAGTTCATCCGGCCCAGCGTCTGGAAGCCGAGCGGGCTGAGCGTCTTGATGGTGAGCTCCTTGTCCGCCTCGAGGATCGGCAGCAGATCGTAGGACGGCGTCTCGGCGAAATCGATGTCGCCGGACTGGATCGCGTTCACCACGGTCTGCGCGTCCGGCATGGTGATCCATTCGACGCGATCGACCTTCACCACCTTGCCGCCCGAGGTCCAGCTCGGCGGCTCGGAGCGCGGCACGTAGTCCTTGTTCTTCTCATAGACCGCCTTCACGCCCGGCTGGAATTCCGCCTGCACGAACTTGAACGGCCCCGAACCGATGTGCTCCGAGATCGCCTTGCCCGCCGGCGTCTCCGCCATCCGCTTCGGCATCATGAACGGCACCAGCGACGACGGCTTGCCGATCGATTCAAGCACGAGGCCGTAGGGCTCCTTCAGCTTGAGCACGATGGTTTTCGCATCGGGCGCCTCGATGCTGGCGGTGAAGTCCATCAGCTTCTGGCCCATGCCGTCGGCCTTCCCCCACCGCTTCAGCGAGGCCACGCAATCCTCGGCGGTCACCGGCTGGCCGTCATGCCACTTCAAACCGTCGCGCAGCGTAAAGGTGTAGGTCAGCTTGTCGTCGGACACCTGGTAGGTCGCCATCTGCGGCTGGATCTTGAAGTTGGCATCCATCGCCAGCAGCGTGTCGTAGATCATGTAGCCGTGGTCGCGCGTGATGTAGGCAGTCGTCAGCCCCGGATCGAGCACACGCAAATCGGAATGCATCACCGCGCGGATCGTCTTGGTTTGCGCCAGCGCGGGCGATCCCAAGGCCGCGGCGAGCACCAGGGCGGGCAGCGCCGCCTTCAAGGCCAAACTGAATTTCCCCACCCTCTTGGACGGCCGTGGACGCGTGACGTGCAACATTCACTCTCTCCAGACTTGATGAAATCAACACCCGACGATGAATCGTGCAGACAAAGCCCGACACGCCGGCATGCGGCAATCGGTCATTCACGTGGCTTCTTATGCGGCAAGACTTGCATCAAGTTTGCTGGGCGTCAATCGCACTTCGCCTTCGCAGTCGCACAAGCTTTCGGCAGTTTTCCGCTTCGTCTGAAGGCGATGCGAATTGCATTCATCACAACGCGGCGCTGGCAATTTCCGTCGAAGTCTCCATTATGATCGCGCGTCGCGACGTCGAACCTGCTTTGCAGGACGCGAAAGGCGTCGGTTCAGTAGTCGCTCCACTCGCCGCCCGTGTCGCGATGCGCATGTCGAATCCAAAACTTCACCGGAAACGTCCATTGCTTGCGCCTTTCTCACAGCAGCATCCGCCCAGACGATCCTGAGCACGACGCGGATGTGAGAAGCGGCAACCAGAAGAAGAAGGCTTCAAGACGCCATGAATCCCGCCAACCTTCCGTTCGATACCGAAACGATGTTGCAAGGCCTGCGCCAATGGGTGGAGTGCGAAAGTCCCACCTGGGACCGCGCCGCCGTCAATCGCATGCTCGATCTTGCCGCGCGCGAGATGGCGCTCGCGGGCGCAACGATCGAGCGCATCCCCGGGCGGATGGGATTCGGCGATTGCGTCCGCGCCCGCTTCCCGCATCCGAAACAGGGTGAGCCCGGCATCCTGATCGCCGGTCATCTCGATACGGTGCATCCGGTCGGCACGCTGGCCAAGCTGCCATGGCGGCGCGAGGGCAACAAGTGCTATGGCCCCGGCATCTTCGACATGAAGGGCGGCAACTACGTGTCGCTGGAAGCGATCCGGCAGCTTCAGCGCGCCGCCTTCACCACGCCGCTGCCGATCACGTTCCTGCTCACGCCGGATGAGGAAGTCGGCACGCCGAGCGTGCGCGACATCGTCGAGGCCGAAGCCGCACGCAACAAATATGTGCTGGTGCCGGAGCCCGGCCGTCCCGACAACGGCGTCGTCACCGGCCGCTACGCCATTGCGCGCTTCAATCTCGAAGCCACCGGCCGGCCGAGCCATGCCGGCGCGACGCTTTCCTCCGGCCGCTCCGCGATCCGCGAGATGGCGCGGCAGATCATTGCCATTGACTCCATGACCGGACCTGATTGCACCTTCAGCGTCGGCATCGTGCATGGCGGACAATGGGTGAACTGCGTCGCCACCACCTGCACTGGCGAAGCGCTCAGCATGGCGAAGCGGCAGGCGGATCTCGATCGCGGCGTCGAGCGCATGCTGGCGCTCTCCGGGACCCACGACGATGTCACCTTTACCGTAACGCGCGGCGTCACCCGGCCCGTGTGGGAACCGGATGCCGGAACCATGGCCCTCTATGAAAAAGCGCGCGGCGTTGCCCGGCAATTGGGCGTGGAACTGCCGCATGGCAGCGCCGGCGGCGGGTCCGACGCCAATTTCACCGGCGCAATGGGCATTCCCTCGCTCGACGGACTCGGCGTGCGCGGCGCCGATGCCCACACCTTGAACGAACATATTGAAATCGACAGTCTTGCGGAGCGCGGCCGGCTGATGGCAGGCTTGCTGGCGACGCTGGAGTAAGCGGCCGCCAGAGCCGCGGCGATACATCACTGAGGGGATGGATGGCACGGGAATTGCTGAACTCACAATCACGCGGGAAGGACCGCACCCCTTCCCGCTGGGCGGAATTTGGCCGCACCGCGTGAGTTCGACAATGCGAGCCATCCGACAAGGAGCCGACACCGCGCATGTCGAAACGTGCACACCGCGACGGGATGGAAGTCTTGGCATCGAACGATGAACGCCGGCGCGTGACGAGGTAGGGACCCATGCTTGGCTACCTGATCCGCCGGATTCTAGCCGCCATTCCCGTGATGGGCGTGGTGGCGCTGTTCGTATTCCTTTTGCTGCGGCTGACGCCGGGCGACCCGGCGGCGATCCTCGCCGGCGACAACGCCACGCCCGAACAGCTCGAGCGCATCCGCACCTCGCTCGGCTTGAACGAGCCGCTCTACACGCAATTCTTCACCTGGATAGGCAAGCTGCTGCACGGCGACTTCGGCGTCTCGCTGATTTCCAACGTCCCGGTCATCACCATGATCGGCAATCGCATCGAGCCGACCATCGCCATCGCGCTGGCGACGATCATCCTCACTGTGATCGTTGCGGTGCCGCTCGGCGTCATCGCCGCCTGGAAGCACGGCACCTGGATCGACCGCTTCGTGATGGCGCTTTCGGTGATCGGTTTCTCGGTGCCGGTGTTCGTGATCGGCTATGTGCTGATTCAGATCTTCGCCATCGATCTGCGCTGGCTGCCGGTGCAGGGCTATCGCAGCTTCGCGCGTGGCTTCGGGCCGTTCTTCGAGCGCATCGCGCTGCCGACGCTGACGCTGTCCTTCATCTACATCGCGCTCATCGCGCGCATGACGCGCGCGGCGATGCTCGATGTTCTCGATGAAGACTATATCCGCACCGCGCGCGCCAAGGGCATCGCGGAGCATGGCGTGCTGCTGCGCCACGCGCTGCGCAATGCCGCGGTGCCGGTGATCACCGTGATCGGCACCGGCTTCGCGCTCCTGATTTCCGGCGTCGTCGTCACCGAAACGGTCTTCAACCTGCCCGGCATCGGGCGCCTCACCGTCGATGCGGTGCTGGCCCGCGACTATCCGGTGATCCAGGCCATGATCCTTCTGACCAGCGGCATCTATGTCGGGGTCAATCTGCTGATCGATCTCTCCTACACCCTGCTCGATCCGAGGATCCGCTACTGATGGCCGTCGATGCCCTGCCAGAACCATCGCTCCGCATCACGCCACGCCGCGTCAACCGCAACGTGCTGCGCTCGAACCCGATCATCGCGCTGGCCGCCATCTGTCTTGTTGCGATCATCCTGATGGCGATCTTCGCGCCGCTGATCTCGCCGCATGATCCGCAACTGCTGGCGCCGGCGCAGCGCCTCAAACCGGCGAGCGCAGAGTTTCCGCTCGGCACAGACGCCTACGGCCGCGACGTGCTGTCGCGCATCTTCTACGGCGGACGCATCTCGCTGCTGATCGGGCTCGGCGCTGCGGTGTTCAGCATCGTCATCGGCCTCGTGATCGGCCTCGTCTCCGGCTTCTTCCGCTGGGTCGATGCGGTCATGATGCGTATCATGGACGGACTGATGGCGATCCCGGCCATCCTGCTGGCGATCGCCGTGGTCTCGCTGTCGGGCGCAAGCCTGATGACGGTGCTGGTGGCGATCACCATTCCGGAGATTCCGCGCGTGGCGCGGCTCGTCCGCTCGGTGGTGCTCACCGCGCGCGAGGAGCCCTATGTCGAAGCCGCGATCTCGGTCGGCTCCAGCCTGCCGAAGATCATGTGGCGGCATCTGATGCCGAACACCGTCGCGCCGCTGATCGTGCAAGGCACCTATGTCTGCGCCTCCGCCATTCTCACCGAAGCGATCCTGTCGTTCCTCGGCGCCGGCATCAGCCCCGAGATTCCGACCTGGGGCAATATCATGGCGGAAGGCCGCGCCTTCTTTCAGATCAAGCCGTCGCTGATCTTCTGGCCCGGCTTGATGCTCTCGATCGCCATTCTCTCGGTGAACCTGATCGGCGACGCCGCGCGCGACGCGCTTGATCCGCGCATGAAACAGCGCGAGGCCCGCCAATGACCTCCTCCGCGCCCGTCGTCCTCGACATCGACGATCTCGTCATCTCGATTGGCAACAAGCCCGATGCGCAGCGCATCATCGACGGCGTCTCGCTCCAGGTGCGGCAAGGCGAAACGCTATGCGTGGTCGGCGAAAGCGGCTCCGGCAAATCGGTGACGTCGCTGACGGTGATGGGCCTGTTGCCGAAAAAGGTGCTGATGCCGACGCGCGGCAGGATCACGCTCGCCGGCGAGGACATTCTTTCCGCTGGCGACCGGCGGCTGCGGCAACTCCGCGCCACCACCATGGCGATGATCTTTCAGGAGCCGATGACCGCGCTCAATCCGGTCGTTCCGGTGGGCAAGCAGATCGACGAGGTGCTGCGCGCTCACACCGATCTCGACGCGCGCGCGCGGCGCGAGCGGATTCTGGCGATGATGGAACAGGTGCGGCTGCCGGACGTCGCCCGCATCTTCAAATCCTATCCGCATCAGCTTTCCGGCGGCCAGCGTCAGCGCATCATGATCGCGATGGCGCTGGTGCTCGAACCGAAGCTGTTGATCGCGGATGAGCCGACCACCGCGCTCGACGTCACCACGCAGAAGCAGATCCTGTCGCTGATCCGCGACCTGCAGCGCGACCACGGCACCGCCGTGCTGTTCATCACCCACGACATGGGCGTGGTGGCGGAGATCGCCGACCGCGTCGTGGTGATGCGCAAGGGTCAGATCGTCGAAACCGGCGCCCTCGACGGCATCCTGCGCGCGCCGACGATGGAATATACCCGCAAGCTGCTGGCTTCGGTGCCCAGTCTCGTGCCGCGGGCGTCGCGCCCCGCCAGCAGCGAGCCGATCGTTCTCGAAACCAATGGCCTCAACAAGATCTACCGGCAGCGTTCGCTGTTCGGCGACGCCCGCGAAGTCGCCGCCGCGCAGAACGTCACGCTGACGCTGCGCAAGGGCCGCACGCTCGGCATCGTCGGCGAGAGCGGCTCGGGCAAATCCACCGTCGCGCGCTGCATCGTGCGCCTGATCGATCCGACCTCGGGCGAAGTCCGCCTCGGCGGCCACGATATCTCGACGCTGTCGCGCCCTGCCCTGCGCCCGCATCGCAAGCGCATCCAGATCGTGTTTCAAGACCCCTATCGCTCGCTCAACCCGCGCGTCACCGTCGGCGAGACCATCGCCGAAGGGCCGGTGAATTACGGCGTGCCGCATGCGGACGCGATCAAGCGCGCCGGCGAACTGCTCGAACTGGTCGACCTGCCGGCGGACGCCATCACGCGCTATCCGCACCAGTTCTCCGGCGGCCAGCGCCAGCGCATCGCGATCGCCCGCGCGCTGGCGCTCGACCCCGACGTGCTGGTGGCGGACGAAGCGGTGTCGGCGCTCGACGTCTCGGTGCAGGCGCAAGTGCTCGATCTGCTGGATGAAATTCAACAGCGGCTCGGCATCGCGCTGTTGTTCATCACCCACGACCTGCGCGTCGCCGCGCAAATCTGCGACGAGGTGGTGGTGATGCAGCACGGCCGCGTCGTCGAACAGGGCCCCGCCGGTGAAATTCTCACCAATCCGCAACAGACCTATACGAAGCAGTTGCTCGAAGCCGCTCCCGGCCGCCACTGGGATTTTGCGAATTTCCGGCCGGTGAATGTGCACAGTGCCTTGGCATCGCCGGACGCGGTATAGGTTGACGCAATCGGAGCCGTCACCCTGAGGTGCTATCGCGTAGCGATAGCCTCGAAGGCGACGGCCTATCCTTCGAGGCTCGCGGCATGCGCCGCTCGCACCTCAGGATAACGTTTCGTCGCTTGCGCTCCCCGCAATGACGCGACTAACGTTGTCGCGCAGCGACACTTCATCGGAATGACTTCATGACACGTATCGCCGTCGGCGGCTTTTTGCACGAGACCAACACCTTCGCGCCCACCAAGGCGACCTATGCCGATTTCGTTCACGGCGGCGGCTGGCCGGCGATGACTCACGGCTCCGACGTGCTGAAGGTGATGCGCGGCATCAATGTCGGCCTCGCCGGTTTCGTCGACGACGCGGTCGCGCGCGGCTGGGAGCTGATCCCGACCGTCGCCTGCGGCGCCAGCCCATGCGCGCACGTGACGAAGGATGCCTATGAGCGCGTCGCCGGGGAAATGGTCGACGGCATCGCCAATGCCGGCGCGCTCGACGCGGTCTATCTCGACCTGCACGGCGCGATGGTCACCGAACATCTCGACGACGGCGAAGGCGAGTTGCTGGCGCGCGTGCGCAAGGTGATCGGCCCCGATCTGCCGCTCGTTGTGAGCCTCGACCTGCACGCCAATGTCACGCCCGAGATGGTCGAGCACGCCGACGCGCTGATCGCCTATCGCACCTATCCGCATGTCGACATGGCGGACACCGGCCGCGCCTCGGCGAAACATCTCGCGCTGCTGCTGGACAGCAAGCAGCGCTTTGCGAAGGCGTTCCGGCAGTTGCCGTTTCTGATCCCGATCAGCTGGCAATGCACCTTCGATCAACCGACCAAGGGCATCTACGACAAGCTCGCGGCATTGGAGAACGACGCGGTGCCGACGCTGTCGTTCGCGCCGGGCTTTCCCGCCGCCGATTTCCCCGGCTGCGGCCCCACCGTGTTCGCCTATGGCCGCACGCAGGCGGATGCCGACGCGGCAGCCGACGCGATCGCGCAACGCGTCATCGCTCACGAGAATGACTTCGACGGCAAAATCTATACGCCGGACGAAGGCGTGCAGCACGCGATGCAACTGGCGAAGACCGCGCGAAAACCGATCGTGATCGCCGACACGCAGGACAATCCCGGCGCCGGCGGCGATTCCGATACCACCGGCATGCTGCGCGCGCTGGTGCGCAACAAGGCGACGCGCGCCGCGACCGGCGCGATCTACGACCCCGCGTCCGCGAAAGCGGCCCACGCGGCCGGCGAAGGCGCAAGCATAACGCTTGCACTCGGCGGCAAGTCCGGCATTCCCGGAGATGCGCCCTACGAAGCGACGTTCATCGTCGAGAAACTGTCGGATGGCCATTTCAAGGCGCCGGGCCCCTACTACGGCGGTCGCGACATGGACATGGGCCCGTCCGCCTGCCTGCGCATCGACGACGTCCGCGTCGTGGTATCGTCGCACAAGGCGCAGCTCGCCGATCAGGCGATGTATCGCTATGTCGGCATCGAGCCGACCGACCAGGCGATTCTCGTCAACAAAAGCTCGGTGCATTTCCGCGCCGACTTCGAGCCGATCGCCGAAACGCTGCTGATCTGCGCCGCGCCGGGTGCGATGCCGGCCGACACCGCGTCGCTGCCCTGGACGCGGCTGCGCCCCGGCATCCGCGTCAAGCCGAACGGTGCACCCTTCAGACCCAAGGCGTGATCCTCCCGGTCCGGGCGGCACCACCACGGCCGCCCTGTTCACGCTGATGAATTGACACTAACCGGCGACTTCAAATTGGATTCATCTTTGTGCTGATAGACTGCCGCGCGTCTGGGGGCAGTCTTGAAGGAGCATGTGTCATGACATTCAGGTCAGCATTGTTGGGGCTGGCAGCGATCGGCGGGCTGGCCCTGAGCGCCGGCACCGCGGCGGCAGCCATGCCGAATGGCCTGCCGGCCGCCGGCCAAGTCTCCAGCGTCGACCAGGTGCGCTGGGTCTGTAACGCCTGGGGCCACTGCTGGTGGCGGCCGAACTACTATTACCGTCCTTACGGCTATTATTACGGACCGCCCCGTCCGTACTATTACGGCTATGGGCCACGCTTCTATGGTGGCTGGCATGGCGGGTGGCACAGCCGCGGCTGGCATCGCCACTGGTAGTCCGGCGCCGGCACCCGATGCCGCCATGTCCCGCGACATGGCGGCCTTCGCACCCACGGCCGGACGCGCGCGCGGGCAATACTGCCAGCGGTCCGGGCCGGAAGCCGCAGCGCCGCCGGTCACTCGGCCCATTCGGGATCGGTGGTGAAGGCGATCGTCAGCCAGCGATCCGGATTCTCGTCGCCGATTTCATCGCTGATCTCGTTGCGGATACGATCCCATTCCTCCAGCTTCTTCGCCGGCCAGTCGCTCGGCACGATGAAGTAGAGTTCGATCTGCCGGCCGCGGCCCACCCGCGCGACATAGGCGCGATATGACAAAAATCCGTAACGCTTCACGACGGCGCTCGCGACCTCGTCCACCCGCTGCTTGAGATCGGCCGGCGTGACCAGCAGGATATCGGCCAGCGCCTGCTTGATGGTTCCGGCCGGAATCGGGATGATGACGATCGACACCAGCGCCAGCACCACCGGGTCGACATAAGGCGACATCCACTGCCACCGCGATCCCTGGATCAGGTAGCCGAACACGAACGCGACCAGCAGCGCCGCGGTCAGGGCCGCCGACATGAACCAGGCCTTGGCATCGAGCGCCACGAAATCCGATTGCAGCGTCTTGTTCGCCATCCGGCCGAAGATCGCCATGCCCATCGCGATCACCAATGTCACCACCGCGTAAACGATGGCGACATCGAAGGCGAGATGCCGTCCTCCGGCCATGATGCTGCCGATCGCGTTGATCAGCGCATAGATCGCGGCGCCGGTGAGCAGAACCCCGTTCAGCCCCAGCACCATGGGTTCGAGATGCCAGAAGCCCATGGTGAAGTGCTTGATCAGCTTGCTGCTGCCGGGGCTGCCTGCGGTCGAGGCCGCGATCAGATTGGACACCAGCAGCGCCACGATGGTCATGATCGCATCGATCAACGCGTAGAAGCCGTCGAATACGATCGCGAACGATCCGGACAACAGGCCGAACAGAATGCCGACGCCGGCGAGCAGGATCGTGACGGCAATCGAAATGCGCAGGACGCCCTGTTCGGTATTCACCGTTCCGCCCCTCGGCTCGCGTCGATCCAACGATCCGGGATGAAGTTAGCACAAGCTTGTCCGCGCGCCGGAGCGGACGGATCGCCGCGATGCACGCTCCCGCGAGCCGTGACAATTCCCGCCCCGCGCTCGGCACAACACGCGGCGGACGTTGCAAAACACCGGTTGACCGGAGCGGATAAACGCTAGAGAAAACAGCCAGGCGGGCGTGGCGAAACTGGTAGACGCAACGGACTTAAAATCCGTAGGGCCGCAAGGCCTGTACCGGTTCGATTCCGGTCGCCCGCACCAGGCTCGCCTTGCGCATCAGTCGCGCCGACCCGAGAACAGCATGGCGCCGGCGAGGAACGCCACCACCAGCATCGTCAATGGCGCGGCGCGCACCCCGGTGCGCAGCACGTCGACAAGAACCGCCGCCGAGCGCGCCTGATAGCTTTCGCCATTCTGAAACTGCTGCGGGGTCTGCCGCACCTCCGTCATGACCGTCTCCATCCGCCTGATCGCGATCCGCGGCCGCGCATCCGGCGCCGCTGCGAGTATGTCCTTTCATCAACGAGGCCACGGCGTCCCGGTTCCCCGCTCATGGAACGGATGATTGCGCGGCGCGTTGGAGCGTCATGACTCACAACCCCGCCAATCGCGACGTCGACAAGCAGCCGAAGTCGGATCAGAAGCTGCCTCCAGCCGGTCCGCACGGCAAACCGTCGCAGACCGACAACGAGAAAACGCCGGGAAGCGGCGTGCTGCCCGATCCGAAAGCGCCTGACGTCGAGGGGCCGACCGGCTAGGCGGACGGTCATTCGACCGGCGAGCGGAAAATTTCGTCCTCAGACATGAGCGGACGGACGGCGCGTCGGCACGCCGTCAGCATTGCGCCCGCCTCTCTTGACTTGCGGCAAAACTGCGGCCGATGATGCCGTATGCGACCGGCCTCCTGTCACAACAAAAGGCGAGCAACGCTTTGTCTTCCCGCGCCCGCATCCGCCGCGTCGCTTGCTGCGACGTCGCGCCGGCCTCGCGCTCCGCGCTTTTCGAGTCAGCCCCGTCTCCCCTCTGTCTGCAACGGATAACATCATGCCCACCGTCGAGCGTATCGAAGCTTTTGCCGAGGAACTGACCGCCATTCGCCACGATCTGCACGCGCATCCGGAAATCGGCTTCGAAGAGAAACGCACCTCGGGCATCGTCGCCGAAAAGCTCGCCCAATGGGGCATCGAGGTGCATCGCGGGCTCGGCGGCACGGGCGTGGTTGGCGTCCTCAAGGGCAAGGGCAACGGAACGCGGCGGATCGGCTTGCGCGCCGACATGGATGCGCTGCCGATGGAGGAAAACACCAATCTGACATGGCGCTCCACCATTCCCGGCCGCTTTCACGGCTGCGGCCATGACGGCCACACCACCATGCTGCTCGGCACCGCGCGCTATCTCGCCGAGACCCGCAACTTCGACGGCACCGTGCATTTCATCTTTCAGCCGGCGGAAGAAGGACTCGGCGGCGCCCGCGCCATGATCAAGGACGGGCTGTTCGAGAAATTTCCGTGCGACGAAATCTACGGCCTGCACAACGCGCCGGATCTCAATCACGGCGAGCTCGCCATTTTCCCGGGCCCCTGCATGGCCGGCGCCGATTTCTTCGACATCACCATCACCGGCTTCGGGGCGCATGGCGCGATGCCGGAGCAATCGCGCGATCCGGTGGTGATCGCGATGAATCTTGGACAGGCGCTGCAGAGCATCGTCAGCCGCAACGTCGATCCGCTGCAATCCGCGGTGCTGTCGATCACCAAGATTCATGCCGGCTCCGCCTACAACGTGATCCCCAACGAGGCGGTGCTGTCGGGCACCGTGCGCGCGTTCTCCGACAAAGTCCGCAACATGATCCGCGAGCGCATGCGCACCATCGCGGCGGGCATGGCGCAGGCGTTCCAGGTTGAGATCAAGGTGGACATCCGCGATATCTTCAGCGTGCTGATCAACAGCGAGGAACACTCCAAGGTGGTCGCCGATGTCGCGCGCAATGTCGTCGATCCGGCGAAGGTGTTCACCAAGGCGCGGCCGAAGATGGGCAGCGAGGACTTCGCCGACATGCTGCATGCCGTGCCCGGCGCTTATTTCTGGCTCGGCCATGACGGCTCGGTGCCGGTGCACAATCCCGGCTATGTGCTCGACGACAAGATCCTGCCGATCGGCGCCAGCATGTTCGCGCGCATCATCGAAACCCGCCTGCCGGTGTCGGCATGACGGCACTGCACGATCTGTCCGCCGTCGAACTGCTCGCCGGCTATCACGGCAGGGCATTCTCGCCCAGCGAGGTGCTGGAGGACGTCATCGCCCACATCGCCAGGTGGGAGCCGCATATTCAGGCGCTCTACGCCTACGATCCCGATGCCGCGCGCGCCGCGGCGAAGGCGTCGACCGAACGATGGCACAAAGGCGAGCCGATCGGTTCGCTGGACGGCGTGCCGGCCACCATCAAGGAGAACATCGCGACCAAGGGCGTGCCGGTCCCGCTCGGCGCCGCCACCACGCTGCTGACGCCGGCGCCGATCGATGCGCCGCCGGCGGCGCGGCTGCGCGAAGCGGGCGCGGTGATCTTCGCCAAGACCACGATGCCCGACTACGGCATGCTGTCGTCGGGATTGTCGAGTTTCCATCCCCTCACCCGCAATCCGTGGGACGTGCGGATGAATCCCGGCGGCTCCAGCGCTGGCGCGGGCGCGGCCGGCGCGGCCGGCTATGGCCCGCTGCATCTCGGCACCGACATCGGCGGCTCGGTGCGGCTGCCGGCCTGCTGGTGCGGCCTCGTCGCGCTGAAACCGAGCCTCGGCCGCGTGCCGATCGATCCGCCCTATGTCGGCCGCGTCACCGGGCCGATGACGCGCACCGTGGACGACGCCGCGCTGCTGATGAGCGTGCTGTCGCAGCCCGATCCGCGCGACAGCATGAGCCTGCCGCCCGCCGACATCGACTGGCCGGCGCTCGAGACCTCGCCGAAGGGCAAGCGCATCGGCCTCATTCTCGATCTCGGTTTCGGCGACAAGCTGGAGGACGAGGTGCGCGCCACCGTGAAGGCTGCCGCGCGCGCGTTTGAATCCGCCGGCGCGGCGGTGAAGGAAGTATCCGGCGTGATGACGCGCGAGATGCTGGATGGCCTCGATGCCTTCTGGCGCGCGCGGGCCTGGGACGATCTCTCGCGGATGCCGGAAGAGGTTCGCAAGAAGGCCCTTCCCTACATCTATCAATGGGCGGAGGCTGGCGCCAAACTCTCCGGCGTCGAAGTAGTTCGCGGCTTCAACGCCACCATGGCAATCCGCGCTGCCGCGGCGCAACTGTTCGCGGGCCTCGATTACGTGATCTCGCCGGTGTCGCCGGTGGTGAAGTTCGCGGCTGAGCTCGCCGCGCCGCGCAACGATCCGGCACGGCCCTTCGAGCACATCATCTATACGGTGCCGTGGAACATGGCGGAGAATCCCGCGGTGTCGATCAACGGCGGCTACGACGCGGACGGATTTCCCATCGGCGTGCAGATCATCGGCCGCCGCTTCGACGATCTCGGCGTGCTGCGCATGGCGAAGGCGTTCGAAAGCCTGCGCGGTCCGCAGAAACCATGGCCGCTGCCGCCGAAAGACTGAGCTGGTCCGTCATCCCGAAGCGGCGTCGCGAAGCGGCGCCCTCGAAGGATGAACGGCCGAACACATCGACATCATCCTTCGAGGCTCGCTGCTCGCACCTCAGGATGACGACAATCGCTAGAACCAAAATTCAACAGAGGACTCTCTATGGCCTACGAGACCATCAAATACGACGTCGCCGACCAGATCCTGACCATCACCTTGAGCCGCCCCGAGAAGCTCAACGCCTTCAATCAGACGATGATGCAGGAACTGATCGACGCCTTCGACAAGGCCGACGCGGATGACAATGTGCGCGCCATCATCGTCACCGGCGACGGCCGCGCGTTCTGCGCCGGCGCCGACCTGTCCTCCGGCGCCGACACCTTCGATCGCGACGCCAAGCGCGGGCCGGCCAAGCGCCTCGCCGGCGGCGGTGTCGACTACAGCGATCCCAATATCCGTGACGGTGGCGGCCAGGTGACGCTGCGCATCTTCAAATGCCTGAAGCCGGTGATCGCGGCGGTGAACGGTCCCGCCGTCGGCATTGGCGTCACCATGCAACTGCCGATGGATATCCGCATCGCGTCCGACACCGCGCGCTTCGGCTTCGTGTTCTCGCAGCGCGGCATCGTGCCGGAAGCGGCGTCGAGCTGGTTTCTGCCGCGCCTCGTCGGCATCTCGCAGGCGCTGGAATGGTGCTACTCCGGCCGCGTGTTTCCGGCGCAGGAGGCGCTCGCCGGCGGGCTCGTCAGCCGCGTGGTGCCGCCGGATCAGCTGATCCCGACAGCGCGCGAACTGGCGCGCAGCTTCATCGAGAAGACCGCGCCGGTCTCGGTGGCGCTGATCCGCCAGATGATGTGGCGCATGATGGGCGCGGACGATCCGATGGAAGCCCACAAGGTGGACAGCCGCGGCATCTACGCGCGCGGCCGCTCCGCCGACGTCAAGGAAGGCGTGACGTCGTTTCTGGAAAAGCGGCCGGCGCAGTTCAAGGACAAGGTGTCGGCCGATATGCCCGACTATTTCCCGTGGTGGAGCGAGCGGGACTATAAGTGATGCATTGACCTCTCCCCGTTCCGACGGGGAGAGGTCGGCATGCGACGCATGCCAGGTGAGGACACGCGTGCGGCGAAGCCGATCTCCTCGCCCCGGACCGCTGCGCAAGCGGGGCGAGGAAGCCTCACTCCATCGTCAGCGCGACGCGGCCGATGGCCTTGCGGTCGATCAGAAGCCGCATCGCCTTGGCGACATCTTCCAATGGCAGGCGATGCGACACGTTGGGGCGCACGCGCCCGGCCTCCGCCCATTCGGTCAGGGCTTTCAGCCGCGCCTGTCCAAGCGCCGGATCGCGCCGGATCGCCTCGCCGGCGCGCACGCCCAGCACGCTGGCGCCCTTGATCAGGATCAGGTTGGTTTTCGCCAACCCGATGCCGCCGGTGAACCCGATCACCAGCAGCCGCGCCCCCCAGGCGATACAGCGCACGCTGTTCTCGAAAACCTCGCCGCCGACCGGATCGAACACCACATTGGCGCCCTGCCCGTCCGTGATGCGCTTCACCGCATCCTGAAACGGCTCGCGCTTGTACAGCACCAGGTGATCGGCGCCGCGCGCCTTCGCCACCGCCAGCTTCTTCTCGCTGGATGCTGCCGCGATCACCGTCGCACCGAGCAGCTTGCCGATCTCCACCGCCGCCAGCCCGACGCCGCCGCCGGCGCCGTGCACCAGCAGCACCTCGCCCGGCTTGACCTGCGCGCGATCGACCAGCGCATGATAGGCCGTGCCGTACGCCGCGAGGAAGGTCGCGCCCTCCGCATAGTCGAAGGTCGAGGGCAGCGGCGCGAGATGGTCGGGCGTGGTCGCAACGCGTTCGGCAAAGCCGCCGTGACGCAGCTTGACGATGACGCGTTCGCCGACGCTGATGCCGCGCACGTCGCTGCCGATCTCGATGACATCGCCGGCCGCCTCCATTCCGGGAATGAACGGAAGGTCGGGCTTGAACTGATACTGCCCCGCCACCATCAGGATGTCGGGAAAGTTCAGTCCGGCGGCGCGAACGGCGACGCGAACCTTTCCGGGCGCCAGCGGCGTCGCGCAGACGGTTTCGACGCGCAGGACTTCCGGCGCGCCGAGTTCGCGGCAGACGACTGCGCGTGCCATCAGCTTTTGCCTGCCTTGCGACGCAGGATCGCCTCGCGGATCAGCGGCAAGCGGTCGTTGCCGAAATACATGTCGGTCTTGTCGACGAAAATGGTCGGGGAGCCGAAGCCGCCGCGCGCGATCACTTCGTCGGTATTGGCCTTGAGCTGATCCTTGACGGTTTGCTCGCCGATGCCGGCAAAGAATTTCGCGGAATCGATCCCGGTCGCCTTGCAGATGTCGCTGAGCACCGCATCCTGCGAGATGTCCTGATCATCGCCCCAATAGGCTTTGAACACCGCGGTGGCGAACGGCACCATCGCCTCGTTGCCGAGCCAGATGCAGCCGCGCATCGCCTTCACGCTGTTCACCGGAAACACGGTGGGCGGAAACTTGATGGCAAGCCCGGCGGAGCGCGCCCAGTCCGCAAGGTCTTTCTTCATATAGCGCGCCTTCGGCACCACCGGCTTCTCGCGCGAGGCATAGACGCTGGGATTGATGGTGTTGAACACGCCGCCGACCAGAAAGGGCCGCCATCTGATCGGAATGTCGAGCTCCTTGGCGAGCGGCTGAATGTTATGAAAGGCGAGATACGTCCAGGGACTGGAACAATCAAAAAAGAATTCAATCATCGAAAAGTCGACCTCATCACTTTCATGTCCGCATCCACATCGAAGCCTCGATATGTCTCTTCACCCCGTGTGGCACGGAATGCAAGCGCTCAGGACGCCGGCGCTGACGCCGCGACGCCCGTTCCAAACATGATCCGCCGCGCATCTTCGCTGAACGGCTCCTTGACGAACTTCCCGATCGCCAAGCCGGCCTGCACCTGCGGCCGCGCCCGCACGTCGGCGTACCAGCGCTTGACGTTGGGGTAATCATCGAGCGTGAAGCCCTGCGCCTTGTGCGTCATGGTCCACGGAAAGCACGCGATGTCGGCAATCGAATAATCGCCGGCGATGAAGCGCCCGGTCTTGCCGAGCTGCGTATCGAGCACGCCATAGAGCCGCGCGGCTTCGCGGCGGTAGCGATCGATCGCGTAAGGGATCTTCTCGCTGGCATAGAGCAGAAAATGGCCGTGCTGGCCCAGCATCGGCCCGAGGCCGCCCATCTGCCACATCACCCACTGAATCACGCGCGAGCGGGCCCGCATCTCCGCCGGCAGCAAACGTCCGGTTTTCTCGGCGAGATAGATCAGGATCGCGCCGGTCTCGAAGACCGACATCGGCTCACCGCCATCCGGGGGCGCGTGATCGACGATCGCCGGAATGCGATTATTGGGGTTGATGGCGAGAAATTCCGGCTTGAACTGGTCGCCGGCCCGGATATCGACCGGGATCACGCGATAAGGAACGCCCAATTCCTCGAGCATGATCGAGATCTTCCAGCCGTTTGGCGTCGGCGCATAATGCAGGTCGATCATCGGTCATCCGCACGCGAGGTTCGGCGATATCCTACCCCCCTCCGCGCAGTTCGACCAACACCCCATCGCAGCATATGTACGCAGCGCCTCGGGCATGGCACAGATGGGCCTGTCAGAGCGAACACAAAACATCGCATCGCGCGGATATTTTCCCGGGAGGCCGAATTCATGCTGTTTCCAGCCACCAATGCCGGCTCGCTGCCGAAACCCGAATGGCTCGCCGAACCCGCCATGCTCTGGGCCCCGTGGAAGTCCGCGGGCGAGGAGCTGCTGCGCGCCAAGCGCGACGCCACCCTTCTGGCGCTGAAGCTGCAGGAAGATGCCGGTCTCGATATTGTCACCGAAGGCGAGCAGTCGCGGCAGCATTTCGTCCACGGCTTCCTCGAAAACGTCGCGGGCATCGATTTCGTCAACAAGGTCGAGATGGGCATCCGCAACGACCGCTACAAAGCGATGGTCCCGCAAGTGGTGGCGCCGTTGCGGCTCAAGGGCCGCGTGCATGCCGCGGAGGCGCGCACCGCGCGGGCTCACACCCGCCGGCGATTGAAGTTCACCCTGCCCGGCCCGATGACGCTGATCGATACCATCGCCGACCGGCACTACGGCGACCGCGTCGAGATGGCCTTCGCCTTCGCCGAACTGATCAATGCCGAGGCCCGCGCGCTGGAAGCCGACGGCGTCGACGTCATCCAGTTCGACGAGCCGGCGTTCAACGTCTACATGGCCGAGGTCAACGACTGGGGCATCAAGGCGCTGGAGCGTGCGGCACAAGGCCTCTCCTGCGCCACCGCGGTGCATATCTGCTACGGCTACGGCATCAAGGCCAATATCGACTGGAAGAGCGGGCTCGGCGCCGAGTGGCGGCAATACGAACAGATCTTCCCGGCCATTGCGCAAAGCGCCATCCAGCAGGTCGCGATCGAATGCGTCAATTCCCGCGTGCCGCTCGATCTGCTGCGGCTCCTGGACGGCAAGGTGATTCAGGCCGGCGTCATCGACGTCGCCAGCGACGCGGTGGAGACGGCGGAGGATATCGTGCGCACCGTCGAAGCGGTGCTGAGATTTGCGCCGAAGGAACGCGTCGTGCTCACCACCAATTGCGGCATGGCGCCGATGCGCCGCGACATCGCGGAGGCAAAACTGAATGCGCTTGGGACTGGCGCGAAATTGGCGAGGGAGCGGCTGGGGTAATTCCTAGTTCATAATATCAACAATCTCAGCGTCGTCCCCGCCTCCGCGGGGACGACGATCTTTGTGTTGCGCGTCCGTCTGAAAAACAACCTTGCGTCCAGAGACTCAGGATGATGCAATCGCTGCACTCGAATGCAACACCGGCCGATAGCCGGCAACAAGCGCCCGCAACGTCGAGGGCGGCGTGATCAGTTGCACGTCGCCGGCCGGCATGTTGGCCGGCTGATAGCCATCGAACGACCAGTGCAATGCCTTGCCTTTGACGATCAGCAACGTCTCGCCACCGGCCTGAATCATCGCACCGTCCGGTAATGCCTCCACCGGTTCGCGCAATGGATGCAGCCGTTTCACACGCCCGTCGAGACGCTCGCCGTGCAGCACCTCGTCCATCTCGCTCGCGCGCGGCGGCGGCACGGCATGGCCTTCCGCCCATGCCGCGCGAAACCTGTTGGCGTCCGCGCGGCGGCAGAAGAAGCAGGGCCGATGCCCCGCCGCCAGCGCGCTCGCCTCGTCGAGGAAGAACAGTTCGGTCCAGCTCCGCCGCGCCATCACCGCGCGCCGCCAGCCGCGAAACTCGCAGACGCAGATGATCCACGCCTTCGTGCTCCAGCGGCGGCTCAGCAGCGTCCGCGTCGCCGGATCGTGGATGATGCCGCGATTGCCCATGAAGGTGCCGCGCTGCGGCACGGCGACGATATCGCCCATCGGCGTGACGCGGTTTTGCAGGGGCATCTGGAACGATCCGATTGAGCGAATGCTGAACCGCACGATACGCGTCATTGCCGGACTTCATCCGGCAATCCATCCTTTTCAAAACAGATGGACACGCGGGTCAAGCCCGCGTGTGACCTCAAACAAACCGTCGCGCCATCACCACTACGCCGCGCCGTCGCGGATCGGCGGCTGGAACGACAGCCCGGTGTCCCAGGGAAAGAAAATCCAGGTGTCCTGCGACACCTCGGTGATGAAGGTATCCACCAGCGGCTTGCCCATCGGCTTGGCATAGACCGCCGCCAGATGCGCCAGCGGAAACATCTCGCGCACGGCGCGCGCCGTGGTGCCGGTATCGACCAGATCGTCGACGATCAGCAGTCCCTTGCCGCCCGCGCCGCACAATTGCGTCACCTGATCGGACACACCCTTCAGCAGCTTGATGTCGCCGCGCGTGGTATGGTCGTAGCTCGCAAGGCAGATGGTGTCGATGGTGCGCAGGCCGAGCTCGCGCGCGACGATCGCCGCCGGCACCAGGCCACCCCGGGTCACCGCCGCAAGCGCATGGAACGGGCCGGCATCGTTGAGCCGCCACGCCAGCACGCGCGCGTCGCGATGAAACTGATCCCATGATACCGGGAACGCCTTCTCGGCCTTCTCGCGGTCGGTCAGTTCATGTCTGCCCTGACTCATCGAATTGCCCTCAATGTGAGACCTTCAGGCCGGCGATCATCGCCTTCACCGCGTCCATCGCCGCATCGAGCTTGGCTTGATCGCGCGAGCGCACCACGAGATTGGTGTTCGGCTGCTGGTTTTCATCGAGGAACGGATAGCTGCCGATGATTGTATCGGGATGCGCATTGGCGATCTCGCGCAGCGGTCCGCCGATGTCGCCCTCGCGCGCATTGGCCCGCACCGATTCCGACAGCATGCGAACGCCGGTCTTCAGCTTCGGCGCGACGATATCCATCATCGCCTGCATGATCGACGGCACGCCCGCCATCACGATGACATTGCCGATCATGAATCCCGGCGCGAGAATGGTCGCGCTCTGGATCAGTTCGGCGCCGTCCGGGATGCGCGCCATGCGCAGCCGTGCTTCATTGAGGTCTTGTCCGGTGAAGCGCTCCCGAAACCGGGCCACCACCTCGGGATGATGGTCGATGCCGACGCCGAAGGCCTTGGCGACGCAATCGGCGGTGATGTCGTCATGGGTCGGGCCGATGCCGCCGGTGGTGAAGACATAGGTATAGCGATGGCGCAGCGCATCGAGCCCGGCGACGATGTCGGCCTCGTCATCGCCGACGATCCGCACTTCCTTCAGGTCGATGCCGACATTGGTGAGGTAGTCGGCGATGAAGCCGATGTTCTTGTCCTTGGTGCGGCCGGACAGAATCTCGTCGCCGATAACCAGAATGCCTGCGGTCACAATCTCGCTCATGCCATCCTCTCGCTCGCTTCAGCTTCGCATCCGTTCCGCTTCGCAGCAATTGCCTCAATGTCGAGCGGTTTTCGCGTCTCCGATACCCTTCGGGCGGAAAAGCCCGTCCCGCATGCATATCGTGCCGGCCGGGGCCTTGCCACCTCCGTTTCGCATAATCACCAATTGCAGCGGACCTGCGGTGTCCGGCGCTGCCCTGCGATGTTCCTGTGTCGACACTCGCCGTGCCGCGCGCTATGCACAAAGGGGCCTCGCTGAAACAGACATCGAATGCTAAAAAACCGGACGGCCTGCCCTGCGGATGGGGTGCGCCTGACGAGAGAGCCGATGACTTACTGCTGCGGAATTCTGGTGCGCGACGGCCTGGTGATGATCGCCGACACGCGCACCAATGCCGGACTCGACAATATCTCCACCTTCCGCAAGCTGCATATCTTCACCAATCCCGGCGAGCGGATTCTCGCCATCGCCAGCGCCGGCAATCTCGCGCTCAGCCAATCGGTGCTCAGTACGCTGGCGGAAGGCATGCCCAATCCGGAAACGGGTGAGACCGAAACGCTGATGAACGCCCCCACCCTGTTCCAGGCCGCGCAACGGATCGGCCACGCCATCCGCCACGTCAACGCCACCGACGGCCCGGCGCTGCAGGCGCAGAATATCAGCTTCGACGTCTCGTTCCTGTTCGGCGGTCAGATCAAGGGCGCGCGGATGCAGCTCTTCATGATCTATCCGGCCGGCAATTTCATCGAGTGTACGGTGGATACGCCTTATCTGCAGATCGGCGAGCACAAATACGGCAAGCCGGTGCTCGACCGCGCGATGCATTACGACCTCGAACTCTACGACGCGCTGAAGGCCGGCTTGATCTCGATGGACTCCACCATGCGCTCGAACCTCGGCGTCGGGCTGCCGATCGATATTCTCGTCGTCCGTAACGATGTCTGCGATGCCGACCTCAGTCACCGCATCGAGGAAGGCGAGCCGTATTTCTACGATCTGCGCCGGCGATGGTCGGCGGCGCTGCGCGCCGCCCATCGCAGCATTCCCCATCCGCCCTATAAATCCGGCGCCTGACCCTGCACCGCCTGCGGTGCGGGCTTCGGCGCACGCGTCCACGCTTTCAACCAATCAGCAAGGGAAGAAACATCATGGCAGATTCAAAGGTCGCATTGGTCACCGGCGCCGGCTCCGGCGTCGGACGGGCAAGCGCGCTGGCGCTGATGAAGGCCGGCTTCGCGGTGGTGCTCGCCGGCCGTCGCGCCGACAGGCTCAACGAGACCGCCGAAGCCGGCAAGGCGTTCGGCAATTCGCTGGTGGTGCCGGCGGACATGACCGATCCCGCATCGATCGCCGCGCTGTTCGCCAGGACCAGGGACACCTTCGGCCGCCTCGACGTGCTGTTCAACAATGCCGGCATCGGCGCGCCGCCGGTGCCGTTCGAGGATGTCACCGTCGAGCAGTGGAAGGCGGTGGTGGACACCAACCTCACCGCGCCGTTCCTGTGCACGCAGCATGCGTTCCGCATCATGAAGGATCAGTCGCCGCGCGGCGGCCGCATCATCAACAACGGCTCGATCTCCGCCTATGCGCCGCGCCCGTTCTCGGCGGCCTATACCTCGACCAAGCACGCCATCACCGGCCTCACCCGCTCGACCTCGCTCGACGGCCGCGCCTACGACATCGCCTGCGGCCAGATCGACATCGGCAATGCGGAGACCGAGATGACCGCGCGCATGGCCGAAGGCGTGCTGCAGCCCGACGGGCGCAAGATGATCGAGCCGCGCATGGACGTGCAGAACGTCGCCGAGGCCGTGGTGTTCATGGCGACGCGGCCGCTCGACGCCAACGTCATGTTCCTCAACGTGATGGCGACCAAGATGCCCTTCGTCGGCCGCGGTTAGACGTGGACGCTCCTGACGACCGCACCAACATGCGTCGTCGTCTCGACCCTGGCCAGCTCAACTTCGTCCGCGACTTCGAGCGTTTCGAAATCCGCCGGCATAACGGAAGGGCGCGCCTCGCCGTCAGTGCAGGCGGAACACGCCGTCGACCGCGCGCAATTCCGCCGGCTTGATCAGCTTGGAATGCGCCACCGTGACCGACACCAGCGGGCCATCGAGCGACGTCTGCCAGAACGCGAGAAAGTCCTGGAGCGCCGGAAATTTCGGGAACAGGTCATAGGCCTGCCAGACGTAGGACTGCAGCAGCCACTGGTGATCCGGCCGGCGGTAGAGAATTTCCGCCGTGGTCAGCCCGTAGCCGAGGAGCTGCTTGCGAAAATCGTCGGACACTTCACGCGTCGGGACCGAGTCCTTCGAGACCATGTCAAACCTCCTATCCGGAGCGCGCCTGACGGGTGACCGATGACCGAGATTCACCCGGCTCACATGCGCTCACACGAGAAATGTGACGCAGGACACCGCATGATCACAAGCTTAAAAGTTTAAAAATCTGTTGAGATATCAAGCATTAGCAGCGACTTACCGCAAGTGCTAACAATCTCGCCCGCGAAGCGGAAGCGGATCGCGACGGTGCGCGTGGGCTGGCCTTCCCTCGCGGCGCCCCGGGTGCCGCCTCCCTGCCCGCCAGCGCGGTCCAAAGCTCCCGACAAGCAGAGGGTAACGCTTGTTGGCAGTCGGTAATCTTGAGTGCTAATTTTTTCCGGCGCCCCCCTTGCCGGACGAATGTTGCCGGCCTATGTCCGGAGGCAATCGCGATAGCACTCGCTGTCCGCGATTGCCAATTCAGAAATTCAAGTATCTTCAAAAACTTAGGAGGACTGCATGAAATTCCGTCCGCTTCATGACCGAGTGGTGGTCAAGCGCATCGACGCGGAAGAAAAGACAGCTGGCGGCATCATCATTCCTGACACGGCCAAGGAAAAGCCCTCGCAGGGCGAAGTCGTCGCCGTCGGGCCCGGCGGCCGCGATGAAGCCGGCAAGCTGGTCCCCATCGACCTCAAGGTCGGCGACCGCGTGCTGTTCGGCAAGTGGTCCGGCACCGAGGTCAAGATCGACGGCCAGGAGCTGCTGATCATGAAGGAGAGCGACATCATGGGCGTTCTCGAGGACTCTGCCGTCAAGAAGAAGGCCGCTTAAGTCGACGTCTCGTCATCCGAGGCGCCCGACCGCAGGTCGGGCCTCGAAGGATGACGCTCCGCCAACCCGTCACTCGTCGAGGCTCGACAACTTCGTTGCCTCGCACCTCAGGGTGACGACGACCCCAACGAAGGAAAACCTACATGGCTAGCAAAGAAGTCAAATTCGGCGTCGAGGCCCGCGACAAGATGCTGCGCGGCGTCGACATCCTCGCCAACGCGGTGAAGGTGACGCTGGGCCCGAAGGGCCGCAACGTCGTGCTCGACAAGTCGTTCGGCGCGCCGCGCATCACCAAGGACGGCGTCACCGTCGCCAAGGAAATCGAGCTTGACGACAAGTTCGAGAACATGGGCGCGCAGATGGTGCGCGAAGTGGCCAGCAAGTCGGCCGATCTCGCCGGCGACGGCACCACCACCGCCACCGTGCTCGCCCAGGCGATCGTCAAGGAAGGCGCCAAGTCGGTTGCCGCCGGCATGAACCCGATGGATCTGAAGCGCGGCATCGACCTCGCGGTGGAAGCCGTCGTCGAGGATCTGAAGAAGAACTCGAAGAAGGTCACCTCCAACGAGGAGATCGCGCAGGTCGGCACCATCTCCGCCAACGGCGACACCGAGATCGGCAAGTTCCTCGCCGAGGCGATGAAGAAGGTCGGCAATGAAGGCGTCATCACCGTCGAGGAAGCCAAGTCGCTCGACACCGAGCTCGACGTCGTCGAGGGCATGCAGTTCGACCGCGGCTACATCTCGCCCTACTTCGTCACTAACGCCGACAAGATGCGCGTCGAGTTCGACGACGCCTATATCCTCATCAACGAGAAGAAGCTCTCCTCGCTGAACGAAATGCTGCCGCTGCTGGAAGCCGTGGTGCAGTCGGGCAAGCCGCTCGTCATCGTCGCCGAGGACGTCGAGGGCGAGGCGCTGGCCACGCTCGTCGTCAACCGTCTGCGCGGCGGCCTGAAGGTTGCCGCCGTCAAGGCGCCGGGCTTCGGCGACCGCCGCAAGGCCATGCTGCAGGACATCGCGATCCTGACCGGCGGCCAGGCCATCTCGGAAGACCTCGGCATCAAGCTCGAGAACGTCACGCTGCAGATGCTGGGCCGCGCCAAGAAGGTGATGATCGACAAGGAGAACACCACGATCGTCAACGGCGCCGGCAAGAAGGCCGACATCGACGCCCGCGTCGCGCAGATCAAGGCGCAGATCGAGGAGACCACCTCGGACTACGACCGCGAGAAGCTGCAGGAGCGTCTGGCCAAGCTCGCCGGCGGCGTCGCGGTGATCCGCGTCGGCGGCGCGACCGAGGTCGAGGTGAAGGAGCGCAAGGATCGCGTTGATGACGCGATGCATGCGACCCGCGCGGCGGTCGAGGAAGGCATCCTGCCGGGCGGCGGCGTCGCCCTGCTCCGCGCCTCCGAGCAGCTCAAGAAGATCCGCACCCAGAACGACGACCAGAAGACCGGCGTCGAGATCGTCCGCAAGGCGCTCTCCGCTCCGGCGCGCCAGATCGCCGTCAATGCGGGCGAGGACGGCTCGGTTATCGTCGGCAAGATCCTCGAGAAGGATCAGTATTCGTACGGCTTCGACTCGCAGACCGGCGAATACGTCAACCTGGTCTCGAAGGGCATCATCGACCCGACAAAGGTGGTGCGCGCCGCGATCCAGAACGCAGCCTCGGTGGCTTCGCTGCTCATCACCACCGAAGCGATGATCGCCGAACTGCCGAAGAAGAACACGCCTGCTCCGGCGATGCCGGGCGGCGGCATGGGCGGCATGGATTTCTGATCCACCCGTCCTGCACGAATACAAACACGAAAGCCCGGCGGAAACGCCGGGCTTTTATCATCACAGGAATCGGGATTAACTATCGCTGGGTTCTTTAGGTTGATGACAACTAGCAGCCTCGGCGAAGAGTTCTGGAAGCCTTGGTCCGACAACCTCCTTTAGAAGCAAAACCATATCTTCCGCCAGATCAGCTATCTCTTCATTCTTCTTCAAGATTTGATCCAAAGTGTAACTTCTCTTTTGTTCAATCAGCCGCTTCCCCTTATAGCTGTGTCGTATGAACTGCCGTATTCCGTCGCGTGCCTGTCGTTCAGCAATGCCGTGAATGATATCGTGCCTCGTCTCTTTGAGTATATTGGCTCGCTCAACTATGTTATGCGCACGATCAGCGAACGGGCGAAGTTTCGAAACTTCTCTGAACTGCTGTTTGAAGAACGCGATTTTTGACCTCAGAGAGTTTGGCAGCTGCTCGACGCTTACTTCAAACTCATTAATTAGAAAGAAGTTTGCATAATCGAGAAGGATTTCGACTTGGGCCCACCCGATACTGAGGTTAGCCACAGCCCTAAGGAAGAGATTTCGTTCATAGCTATCAATCTTAGCTTGCTCATGCGCCAAGAATTCATCAATTGTTAGTATGCGCTTTGCTTCTAGGTTAGCTTTGAACATCTTTGCTATTAGGCTAAAATATTTCATTGATAAATTCTCGTTGTCCACACTGCAAAGATCCATTCTGGATCGGAATACATCAATCTCAGAGATCGACCTAAATGCGATCAAATTCGCAAATCGCTTCTCCAAGCAAACGCATTGAAACGAATTTTCTGAATTGAGATTTCGTTCGTTCGTTGTAGCAGTTACAAACTCCGATAACTCTAGCTCTTCCACCCGTCATTCCGGGAAGCGCCGCTTGGTGCGGGCCCGAGATCCATACGCCCTGTGTTTGCGTTCGTGCGTGATCTTCAAACGCCAGGGGGTATGGATTCCGGGCTCACTCGCGAAAATGCTCGTGCCCCGGAATGACGGCGGCGCTATGGCTGACCGGCCTTTATTGAAGAAGCGCATCGGGCAACCTCAGCTTGCGATCCCGCGATAGAGATCGATCCACTCGGGATCGGCCTCTTCGATCAGATTGATCTTCCAGTCGCGGCGCTATTTCTTCAATTCCTTCTCGCGTGCGATGGCATTTGCCGCATCGTCGTAGATTTCGAACCACACCAGCTTGTCGACGCCGTAACGCTTGGTGAATCCCTCGACTGCCTCGGAACGATGCTCGTGGAGACGCCGCACGATGTCATTCGTGACGCCGAGATAGAGCGTGCCGTGCTTTTTGCTGGCAAGAAGATAGACGTAGTAAGCCATCGCGACCGCAAGCGGGTGATGGATTCCGGGCTCGCTCGTAAAGCGCTCGCGCCCGGAATGACGACAGCTTATCCGGATTTGGCTGCGCGGGACGTGGGCGGCATTCCGGTTGACAAATTCTCCATATAGGCTTATATTCCTATTCATCCCGTCTCACTCGAGGGGCGGATCGCGATCGTCACGAACGCGAGGCGGGATGCGGTGGCGCGGCAGCGTCAGGCCGCCGATTGAGGCCCAGGGCGCGAGCCCGGAGGGACGACGTGCGCCTTGTACAAAGGGTGCGTCCGACGTCCGGAGAAGCGTGAGGGCGGCATGAGGCGGCGGACGAACCACGCTGCGCGCTGAACGCGATGGCTTTGCATCGCCGGGCAACGCGTCGTCGACGCGGCGCCGGGCGGCGCGAAACTCCTCGCCGGACAGCGCTTTCCGCGCCGGCCCAAGTCGTGTGGTCCTGCGAAATCCGGCCTGCTCTTTTCGTCTTCAACCGGAGACGAAAAGTACCGCGGAGACGACGGCGTCAGGTTTCGACCGTTGCCGGGGAGAGCACGAAGCAAGCCGGAAGCCCACCGCGTGCGGAACGCCGGATGTCTCCGGTGCTTTCGTGGTGACTAACTCGTG